>Ga0310811_10000010_pt1 | contig 396385 bp, 312 predicted proteins | sample YCmetagenome_FD_207642 | JGI IMG/M metagenome (GOLD analysis project Ga0310811, IMG submission 207642) | Soil microbial communities from experimental microcosm in Duke University, North Carolina, United States - YC | ecosystem: Engineered > Artificial ecosystem > Soil microcosm > Unclassified...
AGCCGAACCAGTCGCTACAGACAATGACCACAGCTGTCACGTGTCGTGCTGCGCACGCCCCGCGCCAGCTGCGGTCATGTCTGATCTAAAGCGTTCGGCAAAAAAAACCATAGCATGCGAATATCATTCACCATCTTTCCGCTTCGCATGCGGCTGAATCAGAATTTACCACCCAAAGCCGTCATCAAAAAGACGGCTCATGCACTTACTACGCTAGTGCTGGCATGGATTGGCATGAGCATATTCGCTTTTTTCGCCTATAAATACGGAAAAGAAGATTCGGACCAAACTTGGATTACAGCCGCGATATGGATATGGCGGCTACATGGTATTTTCGCTCTTCTTGCCATATGGTTCTGGATTGTCGAAAAGCCCACGGAAGTAGCGTATCTAAAGGAAGAAACAGAAAATGAAGACTGAGCCGAACCAGTCGTTACAGACAATGCAGTTTGCTGTCACGCCGGCTGCTTCGCACCCGTCGCGCCAGCAAACCGCATGTCTGATCTAAGGCGTTCGGCAAAAAAATCCCATGAAGCCCCTACTCCTGATTATCGCACTTTTCTCAGTCCTAGGATTAATCTTAGGCCTAATCGGAACGATCCAAGAACCAGCAAAAGGCGGCCCGATTCTGATTTCATCTGCCATTTATCTAGGACTTTTCTCGATAGCCTACATGATCGAAGATAAAGGCCGGAAAAATTAAGACATCGGCGTATGATACATTCTAGTTTCTATACAAAGAAGACGGAGCCGAACCAGGCGCCAGAGACAAGATACATGCTTGTCATGCCGGCTGCTTCGCACCCGTCACGCCAAGCACGTATCTGTCTCATCTAAGACGTTGGGCAAAAAATGAGTTTTCGCACGCAATACGAAATGACGGGCTGGCGCAGCATGCTTACTGCATTTGTCGGTATTATTTTCTGTGCATTCGCTCTCTTCGTAATGTTGCTCGTTAAAGAAAGTGACGCACCAAAATGGATTTTAGGTTTAGCACTGATATTTGCAGTTGGTGGCGGCTTAACCATAATATACGGCATTTACTGTCACTTCAAAAACGTTTCATATGCACTCGAAATTGTCGGAGATTTAATCAGATGGGAAAGAGCAGATATCCAAAAAGAAATCGGCAAAGTATCACTTACGAATATCAGAGAAATTGTTTATCATCGCGCATCATCTGAAGCCTCAGATTCTCTTTATGCTATAGACCAAAATGGAATAAATTATAGAATACCGACGGAATATATGAATGGCTGTGAAGGCCTTAATCAGTTCCTAATTTATATTAGGAAATCGTTCCCCGAAATAGTTGTTTCTGAAAAATGAAAACCACGGAGCCCAACCATGCGCTACAGACAATGCCTATGCTTGTCACGCTGGCTGCTTCGCACCTGTCGCGCCAAGCACAGGCATGTCTGATCTAGGACGTTAGCCAAAAATATGAAAATTCGCCCCATCACGAAAATTTTCATCCTGTTGGTCGTCGGAATATTCTTCGCTGTCATTTATCAGGCGATTCGCGCCAATGATACCGCGCGAAGGGTTAGAACTTATGAGACATTTCGATCCGTTGGCATGGCCATTATAGATTACGCAAAAGAAAATGGACACTATCCCGACAGTTTATCGATTTTGAATTACACAGATCGTTTCAGCGAAAAGAAAGAATCCCAATCTACTCTAACGAAGATAGTTTATTCTAAGCCCGAAACCAAAAATCCCCAGAAAGATTTTATTCTTATGGTTACTCCATGTTCAAATTGGACTTATATATTTTATGCAGACGGCACACTACTTCAGAAAAACGGAGGCTAACCATGCGCTACAGACAAGATACATGCTTGTCATGCGTCGTGCTGCGCACGCCACGCGCCAAGCATGTATCTGTCTGATCTAGGACGTTCAGCAAAATCGGATTCCCGGAATATAGAGTTTTGGTCAGCGAATTATCGGTATGCGGATGAAAGCCCAAAAAAGAAAGAAGTCGCTGGCATGAGGAAGCGACGGGGCGAAGCTATCGCTATAAAGAAAAACCATCAGCACGAAGAAACCGAACCCACGCAGATGAAAGTCTCTAGTTTACGAAAAAATACGGAGCTGAACCAGGCGTTACAGACAATGACCACAGCTGTCACGCGTCGTGCTGCGCACGCCACGCGCCAGCTGCGGTCATGTCTGATCTAAAGCGTTCGGCAATAAAATGAAATCAGACTGGCCATCACTATCCGATTACTCCGCCACGGTTGGCCGGCTGGCTACCGCTGAAGATACGCGCGCGAATAGAGCCGTCTTTCTTTTACAGTCGAACGGCGAAAGAATCGGAAGCCCGATTGATATGGTTTTGCCGTGTTACGCATGGTTTATCGATAAAGAGACGGATGATCGTAAGCGGTGTATTATTTTGCAGGCGGAAGAGGCCGATCAAAAGAGATATTACGGAGCTTGGCTGATCGACGAGAAGCAGCAGATTATGGGCTTCGAAAGCGATTTTGAAGTCGTCACAGAATGAAAACCACAGAGCCGAACCAGTCGTTACAGACAATGACCACAGCTGTCACGGATCGTGCTGCGCACGCTCCGCGCCAGCTGCGGTCATGTCTGATCTAAAGCGTTCGGCAAAAATGAACATCAGACGAATAGTTTTCTGCTTTGCTCTTAGTTTCAGCCCCGCTGTGGCTGAAATAGAATATCTCTTTTCGCCTGTATTTACCGTAAGCGCATGCGGCCCTGATCCACGTTTCATTATTCGTGAAGCCGACAAAAAGAAGATCGATCAGAAATTTTGGAATCTGAGCACTGAAGCAGATTTTGTATCTCTCGTGGAGTGGATGCAGAAAGAAAAGAAAGAAGAGCCGATCCAAGTGAAGATGATGGCTCAGGAATTATATGAAGCCGCTGATAGGACTTTAGTTCAGAAAATCACGGAAACACTGAAGAAAAAAACGGAGCCGAACCAGGCGCCACAGACAACGATCATGGCTGTCACGCCGGCTGCTTCGCACCCGTCGCGCCAGCCATGATCGCGTCTGATCTAAGACGTTCGGCAAATAAAACCATGAAATCTATCGCCTCATTATTCATTGTCATTTCGACCTTATTTTTCACCGGCTGTGCGCATGTTAGCGTAAGTGCCCCAGTTGTCGTCGGAAAGAAATATGTAATCGCCGCCCCAGGTGCCTATTGGAGCATTGACGCTGGCGATTTAGCTATAAAAGCGACCGAACCTATCTCCGTTAAGGTTCTGGAAATTCGCCCGCCATCTTGGGCTCGTGTTCAATTGATCGATGCCGGCAATGCACCGTTTTGGATCAATCTACAAAGCGCAGTCACCATATCCGAAATGCCCGAAAAGAAATGAAAACCACGGAGCCGAACCAGTCGTTACAGACAATGACCACAGCTGTCACGTGTCGTGCTGCGCACGCCCCGCGCCAGCTGCGGTCATGTCTGATCTAAAGCGTTCGGCAAAATGAAAACTCCGCTCATTCTTAATTTTATTGGAATTCTGTTGGCGTTTTTCTTTTCATACAATGCCCAGCTCGCTCGTCAGAATATCGAAAAGTATTACGCATTAGCCCGAGACCGGCTTTCCACTCAAGATTTAGTATCGGCAAATCAGTATTTGGATGTTCAGCGTGGAGTCTATAAAAGTCTTTGGCTGTGCCAGTCATTCACGACATACAGTATATTTTTGACGCTTTGCTCTTCGATTTACCTGCTGGTCATCTTAAAAAAATCGAACAAAGAATGAAAACCACAGAGCCGAACCAGGCGCCAGAGACAAGATGCATGCTTGTCACGCTGGCTGCTTCGCACCCATCGCGCCAAGCACGCATCTGTCTCATCTAAAACGTTCGGCAAAAAAATGCCCGTGAATCCTACAGTCCTTGATTTGGCTTACGCGAAGCTCGAAGCGTTTGGCCCTGAGCGTGGCACACCAGTTGATAAACGCCTAAAGAAAGAATTTCCGCGATTGTCGTCTACCGAAAGAGAAGAGGTCGCTGCTTCGATGAAGCTCGTTAGTGAAACTGTGTGGGCTCTTGCCCAACGCGGCGGAGAAGCAAAGATGAAAAAATCGGAGATTTTACTAGAGCTACAAGCCGCGCATCCATTTCTACAAAATTTAGGACTTAAGCAGGCGGCATTTCTCGTGAATTACTACGCTTGGCATAAAGGCTATGATCAGTAAAAAAACGGAGCCGAACCAGTCACTACAGACAACGACTATGGCTGTCACGGATGCTGCTGCGCAGCCTCCGCGCCAGCCATAGTCGCGTCTGACCTTAAACGTTAGGCAAAATGAAGAAGCTCGGAACAAGCACCCTCCTGATTGCTGGTATTTCCTTTTGGATGGCGTCAGCTCTTTTCATGACCGGCACGGTTATGCTTCGCCCCATTTACGGACCAAATGGCGATTTCCTGAGACGGCCAGATGGCAGCAGGATTTTCGAGCATGACATCCTTGCACAGCTTAGGCACGACTGGGTTTCTTATCTTATGATGGCTGTCGGCACTTTCTGCTTAGCTTGGTCAGTTGTTCGCGGACTCGTATTCCTTTATGCCAGAGTTCAGAAAAAAAACGCCTAACAAGGCGCTACAGACAAGATACATGCTTGGCGGGCGGCGTGCTGCGCACGCCGCCCGCCAAGCATGTATCTGTCTGATCTAGGACGTTGGGCAAAGAATGACCGCTGACGATCTAGTGGCACTTAGCCGGCGAATTCCGTTTCTGAAGGAATGCGGGACGCCCGCGCGCGCGCAAGATGGCCTTCGTTTCGTTCAAGACTGGTCCGAAGCCAAGAGGGCATTTCGCGATACCGGTCGTGACTACCTGAAGGTCGAAGCCCAAGGTGACCTTACCGGTTGGCTAGCCAAGCACGCTTACGATCGCTATGGTAGTGTCTGGAATAAGAAGGCTAAGGAGTTTGGGGACGCGGTTGATCCGATTGTGCGGACGGTGCCGCTTCCCAGTGCGGTGACAGGAGACTTCGAGCAAGAAGTCAGGCCGTTTCTTCGAAGCTTGGTTGTGCTCTACGGGATGGAATCGTTTTATGCCGCGTTTCCCAAACGTCCTCAGTTTTTTCGACGCACGATTGCTTTGCTGGAAGCGGGAAGATTTCCGTGCGGTTGTGTTCTCCCTTGGCCGAGCGAAATGCTCCTAGTGTATTAAAATGAAGACCCAGAAGCCCAACCAGGCGCCAGAGCCAACCTCCACAGCTGTCACGTCTGATGCTTACGCATCAGCCGCGCCATCTGTTCCGGTGGCTCATCTTTAACGTTCGGCAAATCGGAAATGAACCCGACCACACTACAAATACTAAAAGCCTGCGCCGTTGTATTTTTCGGCACGGCTTCTTTTTGTGGATTGAGTCTTTTAGTTCAGCGAAGCGTTAAAAAAGAAGACCGATTTTCTGCGGGCGGTGGTTTAGCCGTAATTCTAAATTTCGGACATATCGGAATACTCGGATATTCATTCTCTATGCTTGGCAGTATCCAGCTAGTCGGCACTTCATTGGTATTTCTATCATATGCGGTCGCCATCGCTTCGGTTGTTTACATCGGCACCAAATACCCAGAAAAAAAAGAGCCGAACCAGTCACTACAGACAACGATCATGGCTGTCACGGATGCTGCTGCGCAGCCTCCGCGCCAGCCATGATCGCGTCTGACCTCAAACGTTGGGCAAAAATGAAACGCATATTCATATTTATAGCGGTCGGATTGATTTTAGGCATATGCGGATTCTTCCTGTTCGCTGGTTACAGTATGAGCGGTGAGCCATTCCAAACCACGATCGGCACAGCTCAGGTCGATTGGCTACCGACTAGCGCTAAAAATATAAGCCTGATGAAACGCGGCGGATTTGGCGCGATGGAGTTTATTGAATGCACGATGCCCGAAGCGGATTTCGTGACGTTGGCAGAAAAGAAGAAATGGCCGATCAAAGAAGAAAAGGATGTTATTTCGCTTTCACGCATACCCGCACTTTTTAATCCTGATGCACCAGTTATTCGAAGAGCATTTAAGGCAGAGTCTCGTGCACCGAATGGTCGAGGATTCAGCGTAGTCTATGATCGCGATTTACAGCGTATGTATTACGACTGGAGTTCCAGATAAAAACCCAAACCACAGAGCCCAACCAGCCACTACAGACAATGACTATGGCTGTCCCAGTCGCGGCTGAGCCGCTTTGTGGGCCAGCCATAGTCATGTCTGACCGATAACGTTGGGCAAAGAAAGACACCATGCACCCGAGAAACAAAGCAGCCGTGGGACTCTTGGTGACAGGCGTGCCTGTCATACTCGCTGTCGGCCTGCTTACGAATGCCGAGTTATTAAGATGGCCGATCCTCTTGACTGCGCTCGGTCTCACCGCCGTAGCTGCCTACATTGGTCGCTCGCTACTCCCCAAAAAGACAGAAAGAGCGATTGAGGCCATTTCCGAAGAAGAAAAGCACGAGGTGGTCGCTGATACCCCAAAAGACAAAATCATTCTCTGGCTAGTCATCGCAGCGGCCATGTCGATCTCATGCTGGATTGCGCTGCACTTTACGAAATGAAAAGAAAAACGGAGCCCAACCAGTCGCCAGAGACAATGCCTATGCTTGTCACGCCCCGTGCTTTCGCACGTGTCGCGCCAAGCACAGGCATGTCTCATCTATAACGTTGGGCAAAACAAAATGAAATATGCTACACTAATATTGTTAAGTATATTCTGCCTGTCCGCTTGCCAAAAGACTCGAACACCTTGCATCTATGAAATTCCGGCAGGTTATACAGGATGGGTTATTATAGAATTCGAATGTCCAGATGCTAATGCGATTCCCCAAAAAAACGGGAATTTGTTTTTCCGAATTGAAGCTTCCGGCCGTCTTAGGACCAGTTCGAAGCAAGAATATGGCTGGGCCAGCGATAGGTATTTTGATTCTACTGGATTAAAGATGAAGCAGACATCTTGGGGTGAAGGCGGAATGATTTGGGCCGGCTCCACTGGTAGCAGTCAAAAAGCAAACGGCAGGATTCACTACTATCAGACATTTTTTGTCGGAAGCGAAGACGCTTATAGGAAATCAATCAAAAATTTACCAGAACTGGAATGAAAAACACGGGCCCAACCAGGCGCCAGAGACAAGATACATGCTTGTCACGCCAGCTGCTTCGCACCTGTCGCGCCAAGCACGTATCTGTCTCATCTAAGACGTTCGGCAAAAATATGAAAATCCGAGGAGTCCTACGATTATCGGCTATCGCGACGATAGCATTTATCTGGCTCTTCATTGCCACTTGGAAGACCACATCCATCCGCGGAAATCATTGGGCCTGGTATAGCGATTATGCCGACGAGCTTGCCGTAGCCTATTGGATCTCGATCTTCATTTTATTCTTATCCAGCGGCATTCTTATCTCCAGAAAAGAAGAAAAGCATTTGGCATATTTAGGCCTAATTACTTCTATAGTATCCATACTGCTTCTTCCATCCATAGGGACATTCAAAGAATGAAAACGAAGCCGAACCAGTCGTTACAGACAATGACCACAGCTGTCACGTGTCGTGCTGCGCACGCCCCGCGCCAGCTGCGGTCATGTCTGATCTAAAGCGTTCGGCAAAGAAATCCAAAATATGTATTTTCTCAGTTATTTAGGAATCATTACGGCCATCGGTCTATTCATCACGAATATCTTTATTGCTATGGGCGTCTTTCAAGACGCGCGAAGACTGCAAAGCGAAATCGGAAAAGGGCTGAAGCTATTCACCCCAGAAATTTGGGCGTTAATATGCTTTTTTGGAAGTATTCCAGGACTAGCTGTCTATTTGGCTATTCATCACACCACGTTAGCGAAATGAAAACAGAGCCGAACCAGCCGCCAGAGCCAATGCATATGCCTGTCACGCATTGTGCTACGCACACTGCGCGCCAGTCATACGCATCGGCTCATCTTTAACGTTAGCCAAAAAAACATCATGTCCAATTACTCCGAAATGCTTAGGTCCATGACCATGCCGCCCAGTGCTGCTGCCGTCCAAGGGGAAAAGCAGAGGGCGCTTATGCTCCATTTGATGAGTGGCGAAGCTACGTTTCTGGCCCTCGAAAAGGCGGTCCACGATCTCGTTAGCTCGGCCCCTGAAGATCACGACGTGATCGTTCACGCATTCAATATCTACGTCGATAAAATCGGATTTATCGAGCCGCACTCCCTTCTTCTTAGCGGTTTCGATCAAGAAGGAAATCATACCAGTGTAGTTGCTCATTATAGTCAGATGGTTGCCCGTGTTATTTATATTAAGAAGCGAGAGCCGGAGAAGGAGCGTGTGATTACAGGATTCTGGAGGTCCAATGACGGAGGCTAACCAGTCGCCACAGACAAGATACATGCTTGTCATGCGTCGTGCTGCGCACGCCGCCCGCCAAGCATGTATCTGTCTGATCTAAGACGTTAGGCAAAAATGAAGACAGCTTTTGTCATCTCTCTGTGGTCAAACGGTAATCTCGCGGAATACATTTTCCGGATCATTATTCCGTTAGTCATTATCCCCATTTTTATACTAGTTGATCGAAAAAGAAAAAATACGACCAAGCCACACCAAGCCTTCGTAAGCAAAATTTTTATTTGGATGGTTCTTCCTTTTTGGATGGTTCTTCACGCTTTTTTTGGATTCCAGTATTATTTAAAAACCAAAGAGTTGGTAGATTTATACCAGAAAGATAAATTCCAGATTACAGAAGGACTGGTTCATGTTATTCGGCAGCAGCCATATCAAGGACACGCACCGGGAGATTTAATTGAGGTTTCAGGAAATAAATTCGTCATAGATCAATTCACTCAGAGCCCATGCTATACGAAGACCATCGCTTATGACGGGATTCTTCGTGAAGCCACACGAGTCAGGATTTACTCCATACAAGGACAAATCGTCAGATTAGATTATGAACAGAAAAACGGAGCCTAACAAAGCGCTACAGACAAGATACATGCTTGTCACGCGTCGTGCTGCGCACGCCACGCGCCAAGCATGTATCTGTCTGATCTAAGACGTTCGGCAAAAAAATGCAGTCTGCGCTCCAGTTCATTGTAATACTTCTAGGGCTTGTGGCCTTCTGTAGTTTTATCGGAGGATTTGCCGCGAATCTACTGCTTGTCCCGTATCTCGACGCCAAAGAAGTAAAACAAAAAACTGGACGGAGCATTTTCTGGCAGTTCGGAAATCCAGCGGTTCCGATGGAGTGCTACAGCAAAGAAGGTCATAGTCTCTGGAGGATGCGTGATCGCTCACTGAAGATTTTCGCTATTTGCGCCGGACTGCTCGCATTGGTTATGGTTATAGCAGCCATTGCCAATATACCTCTGGAAGCTAAAAAATGAAAACCACAGAGCCGAACCAGACGCTACAGACAAGATACATGCTTGTCACGGATCGTGCTGCGCACGCTCCGCGCCAAGCACGTATCTGTCTGATCTAAGACGTTCGGCAAAAATGAATCCAGAAACTAAAGTCCGACGTAGCGGCGAGATTTACTCGGATATTCTATACCGTGGCCTTCTGGCGATACGAGGAACTCAGGATATCGTATACGCCAATGCGCTCGCGGATCATTTACATAACGTCCCGAATCTTATGCAGAATTTAGAGCACGCAGGTCTGCACGATTACTACTGGAATGTCATGCGGCCTGGATTCATTTCTAGAGTAGGTTCAGAGAGAACGCTGGTTTTCGATGCGCTTTGGAAAGAGCTAGAAGCTGCTCGGAAAATCGAAACCAAGATCCTATGAAAGAGCCGAACCAGTCGCTACAGACAATGACCACAGCTGTCACGTGTCGTGCTGCGCACGCCCCGCGCCAGCTGCGGTCATGTCTGATCTAAAGCGTTCGGCAAAAATATGAATCCACTTGAATTCGTCACTTTGGCCGCGAAACAAAAAGCTTCTATGCTCGCGATGTATTTCGATCCAAATTCTGGCGCAGCGGTTGCCACTGCAATAAGTGAGCTTAATCTTACGGCGGAGCAGGCGGAAAAAATGAAGATTATAGTGGATGGCGTGCTTACTGATACATTCTACAGCTTTATACTGGCTCTCGACGGATCAGGCTCATTGGGCGACGACCAAAGAATATATGATTTGAAAGACGATCACGGAAATCCCCTTAGCGGCGGCGGAGAGTTGGAAGCGGCAGCTTGGGAGCTATTCCATAACCCGAAAAAATGAAAACCACAGAGCCGAACCAGGCGCCAGAGACAAGATGCATGCTTGTCACGCTGGCTGCTTCGCACCCATCGCGCCAAGCACGCATCTGTCTCATCTAAAACGTTCGGCAAAAATATGAAAACCTCTAAGCGCCGCCTGCTCGCTATAGCTAATACGGTGGCTATATTTTTCCTACTTCTCATCGCAGGCGGCACACTTTTCCTTTCGATCGTTCACTACCAGAAAGGTTATCCTGAAATTTTGAGGCCAGCGATAGAAGCCGCCCCAAATAACGATCCACTGAAACAGTTATGCTGGTCGCTTTACGAATCCGCCTGTGCACTCCGAAATACACTACCGGCATTTGCAGGCATGACTGCGTTTAGCGCTGTTATGCTTATCATATCGAGCATCGTATTATGGCGCAGTTCTAAGCAGAAATGAAAACCACGGAGCCGAACCATGCGCTACAGACAATGCCTATGCTTGTCACGCCAGCTGCTTCGCACCTGTCGCGCCAAGCACAGGCATGTCTGATCTAAGACGATCGGCAGAAGAAGCATGACTCCGGAATATCGAGAGCAGAATTCGTGGTGGGTCCACGGTGAGCTGACCGAAGAGTTGGCCTTCGAGCACAATTCGGTGGTCGAGATGACGCTGCCCGACGGAAGGAAGAAAGAGGGTTGGATTGTTGGCGCGTCGATTGAGTCTCCCGAAGTGATTTTCACCGTCGAGGCGTGCGATGGCTCAGGCGACTTCAAGTGCCCACAGTCGAGCTTGAGAGCCGTGACCATTGAAGAGCCGATCCAGCCGCCACAGCGCAACGCGGGCAGCCGTCCGTCTTCGGACGATTCGTCTGCATCCGAAACTCCATCCTCGCTCGGCCCGCGTGGCTGATCTAAATCGTTAGCCAAAAATGAAAAAACGCCCCATATTCTGGCTATCTCTGGTGGTCCTTATCGGAATCCTGTCGCTACTTTTTCATCCAGCTGGCACCGACCCTGCATTCAGGCGCAAAGCGAGAGCTTATCAGGTATTTAAATCAGTTGGTTGGTCGGTGATGAATTACGCAAAAGAAAATGGCCACTATCCAGAAAATCTAGTATCTGTAAATTTCGACCATTCTTTCGGAAAAAAAGAAGAGGCGGAGGCTTTGTTTTCAAAGATAGTTTATTGTAGGCCAGAGACTCTCAATCCTCAGAAAGATTTTATCCTTTTGGTCGAACCGTGTGAAAATGCAGTCCTGATATTTTATGCAGACGGAACTTCACTCCAGAAAAACGGAGGCTAACCAGTCGCTACAGACAAGATACCTGCGTGTCACGGATTGTACTGCGCACACTCCGCGCCACGCAGGTATCTGTCTGACCTAAATCGTTAGGCAAAAATCATGAAATTCGTCAGCATATTGAGCGTAGTGATACTCGCGGCACTCGCAGGCTGTGTTCCCGCCCCCATCATACTGACAGATTCCGAAACCAAGATTAGTTATGAAGACACGACATCTTCACTAGCCATAAAAGAGATCTACACCTGGCATTATATTCCACTTATTGCTTCCGCTGAAGGCCCGACCAAATACCGCATAGGCGAAGACTCTTATGAATACTTTATCACCCAAGGGGAAAAAACACAGAAACTAAAATTCTTGATGTGCCAGAGTAAGTGGGGCGGCTGGTATGATTTCACACGATTGAAATCTACAGAGAATTTATGGGTCGCGCTTAAAGACACAGACTATACAATTCACAAGAATACAGCATTAGGGCCTTTTTCATGGGCACGAAATATAGAGGTCTGTGTCTTTTCCATCAATGGTATTTCACGAAAAATGGCGATTATCGCACTGGATGAAAATACCGAGTTACGTTGCCCAGCTTTTTCCCTTAGGCCCAGCATTCTTACGGAAGACCGTTTTATCGATTACATGGCTCCAGAAGGCTTGCATCGCCTTGATGTGCTGTCCGGTCTTGATACCTCATTCTCACCCAACTCTAAATGAAACCGGAGCCTAACAAAGCGCTACAGACAATGCCTATGCTTGTCACGCCAGCTGCTTCGCACCTGTCGCGCCAAGCACAGGCATGTCTGATCTAAGACGTTGGGCAAAATGAAATCCTGGCTTAAGTGGACTTTAGTTGTAAGTGCCTTCATACTGGCCCTAGCCCTGACGGCCGGCGTTTTCATATATCGCACAGTTACTCGGACAGTGCCCGATTGTTACGCCCAGTGGGCGACGGCCGAATTGATAGTCGCATATCGAAAAGACAAAAATAAGATGCCGGATAGCTGGCAGGATCTTCAGCCATATCAGCCACAGGCGCTACATCACGGCGGCCTGACGTTTGAAGAAATCCAGAAAAGAATACAGATAGATTTCCCGTCACTCCATGTTCTGGAAAAAGCATATCCCGACAGGAAATCCATACCCAAAATCATCAAGACCAAAAGCGGAGAAAAAGCTTATTGGGAGGGAGCTGAGCCGAACCAATTAGTGAATCTGGAAATGCAAAAATGAAAAACCGCGTGCTGGCATTTTCAGCCATTCTGGCGACCGCATTGACTCTGGTGCTCAATGGTGCCGGTCAGTTTGGATATCCTTATTTTGGATTTTTGGGTGCGCTGGGTGCGGCTTTAAAAACGCTGCTTCAATTTAGCGAGTGGGCGGCTGCCTTATACTTCTTTTCCTTGTTGCTAGAGGTTATCATCCTATCGCTTTACGTTGGCAGTATCCTCACCGTACTATCCGCATTAATTCTACTGCTTTTCAAAAAAGAAGATCCAATCGCAAGATATCGAATGGAGCCAAAGGGGTTGTTTATGTTATCCATCAGCATGATCGCAGGCCTAATTTTGGCGAAAGTATTCCCCAGAGATCAGATTCCACCTCTATCCGTCCCTCGTAGTTATTTCATATATCCATTTATTATTTTGGTGATTTCAGTATTACTAAATATAAAGAAAAAGGTTAAGACGGAATGAAAACCACGGAACCGAACCAGTCGCCAGAGCCGATGCATATGTCTGTAACGCATTGTGCTACGCACACTGCGCGCCAGCCATACGCATCGGCTCATCTTTAACGTTCGGCAAAATGGACCCATTCGAAGCGATAGCCCAATCTAAGCTTTCCAAGGCAGAAAAAATCTTACCTTGGTTTACTTTAATTGCTTGGATTATCAGCTGGTATTTCGGCGTCGATATGACGGTAAGTATAATTCTATTCTTTCTTCAGTTTGCGATACGCCCAAAAAATATATTCAAGATCCGATCACGATTCTACGCCGTCATTCTGACTTTATTCGGATTTATGAATTCAATCATTTTTACATGAACGAAAAGAAGACGGAGCCGAACCAGCCGCTACAGACAGATACATGCTTGTCACGCGTCGTGCTGCGCACGCCCCGCGCCAAGCATGTATCTGTCTGATCTAGGACGTTCGGCAAAAAATGCCATCGCGACAAACTCAGCACTTCACATATGTCGCCCTGACAGCAGGAATTCTGGCTCCATGGGCGCTGTTTTACATCGCCGGGAAAATATACGATCCAATTGATATTTATTGGTCAGGTGTAGACTGGATCATCGAAGCGGTTTCCTCATTTTCGTTATGTCTGCTTTTATTTGTGATATCGGAATGGGAAACAAAGTCGAAGAGCAGAAAAATAATCATTCGGATATTTGCTTATCTCGTATTAGTTTCGTCTTTGGTAATTTTACTGACTCCACGAATTCGAGCATGAAAAGAAAGAGCCGAACCAATTAATAAATTCGGAAATTCAAAAATGAAAAAACCGACATTAGTATTTTTATGCTCAATGGCGTGCTGCACTTCCGGATGCACCTCCCTTACTTCATTCCAATCCGAAGATGGCGTTAAAACGACCTTGATGAAGCTAACGCCACTGGGCTCTAAACCGGAAGAGGTTTTGGCATTAGCGAAAAAAAAGAATCTCAGAAATATCAATTATGATAAATCAAGGGGAATGCAAAAAACATTTTATGATGGAGCGAACCAGAAAGAAGAATTCACAGGGGATTCGTATATTTTTGCGGAAATTGGAAGGCATTATACATTCCCCATTTTTATGACTGTCACAAACGCATATTGGGCGTTTGATAAAACCGGCCATCTTATTGAAATCCGCGTGGATAAATCGCAAGATGGACCATAATATAAAGTCCCATGATTGGACATGGCGAAATCCTAAAATGGAATACCGGAGTCCAACCGGCCGCCACCTTTAATCTTAGACAAAAATGTTCATCATTCTCTTACTACTTGCACTTGGCGTGGTTGGCGGCGCCTTGTGGCTTGCGACACGTCCTAAAAATCACTGGGTTCGCGTTATTTGGGTTTCCGCCATTTTTTTAGCAGGAGGCTTCGGCTGCATTCAACTGGGTGTTTATTTAGGCAGAGCGATTGCTATAGATAATTTCAACACCCCCAGAAGAGCATTGGGGACAATGTTTGCAGAAATTAAAGAAGAGATGGACTCGGGCGAAACCCGGAAAGCCAAAGCTCAAATTGGTTTTATCGCAGAGAAGTGGTGGTCGATCGATTTTTTCTATTCAGAAGCAGCCCAAGGGCTTATTCCTTTTTATAGTTTCGTGAACGATTATCAGAACATAAAAACTGAGTCCGCTCAGTCGTCGCCAGAGACAACGACTATGGCTGTCACCCCTCAAACGTTAGGTAAAAAACCATGAAGCTCATCGCACTGTGCTCTCTCCTCCTGCTCGTATCCGGATGCAATTCCGTGGATCAGAAGGCCGTGAATTCGTATATCAAAGCCGGCAATGCATCACTCCAAGGTTCGGTGAGCTATAAAGGAAGCGGGCTATTCCCCAGAAAGCAGATGTATTGGGTCGCAAAGATTGATGGTAACGCCGTGAAGGAGGCCGGCTATTTCCGGGCTTATCCATTATCTCCCGGGGTGCACTCGATCACGGTTGGCGGCGGGCTGTTTCAAGGTCATGTAGACTCGCAAGAAACGCTCGGCGGTGAAGCCGAACTGAGCTTAGACGGAAAGTCGGGGCACAAATATGAAGTCCGCGGAGATGTGATCGAACGTCAGATATCAATTTATATTTTTGATCTTACAGCCAATCAAACGGTGACAGAGCAGGTGCGACCCGTTGTGCATGCCGAAACGCACAAAAATCCGATTTTTATTCCTATCATAGTGCCTTGAAAAGGCCCCAAGGCGCAGCAGGGACACACATGTCGCTTTCCAATCTCAGCCGTTCGGCAAAATGAAAGAGCCCCATGCACGATCCATCTGTCTTTTCGGGGTTGCGCTCACCGCGTTCATTCCACCCTTGGTTATCGATCCACCCGCCGTCGGAATAGTCGTATCTATTATCGCCTCGATTTTCGCCTTGGGATTATCCGAACACGTTTTCCGATTTTTAACCCAAAAAGGAAATCCAAGACACCGGCAGATAAATCCTTTTGATCGTCTAAAAAATAAGGGCCCGAACCAATCCCCCGAGCCATGAATGCAGATGAATTACGAGCCATGCAGGCTCCGGTTAAGGCACACTATAAGGAAAACCCCGAAGCCGCCCTCATCACGCTTCGCGCCAAGGGAAGGCTGGGGGACGGCCTGAGCTGCAAAGTCGAGACGGGGCGGGCTTTTGTCGCGGCGGGGCTGCATCCGGCAGCGGGCGGCATCGATCCCCAGGCGGCCTGCTCGGGCGATATGCTGCTGGATGCCTTGGTGGCATGCGCCGGAGTGACTTTGAACGCTGTCGCCACCGCGCTTGAGGTGAAGTTGCGCGATGCCTTCATCGAGGCGGAGGGCGACCTGGATTTTCGCGGCACGCTGGGAGTCTCAAAAGAGGTTCCCGTCGGCTTCCAAAAGATCCGCCTGCAAATCACCCTGGATACCGATGCACCGGAAGAGCAGATCGCCACGTTGCTGCGGCTTACCGAGCGTTATTGTGTGATTTTTCAGACTCTCAACCGTCCGCCGGAAATGACCCTCACGCGCAAAAAGCCGGATGGCCGGCCGGGAGAAGCTTAATCCCAATCAAGCACGAGACGGGTGAAGTAAGTGGTATCAAGGCGATCCACCCCCGTGCCGGGCTTGCTATTGTAGTCGTGGCTGATGCCGATGCGCAGCTTCCACTTCGGATCCAGCAGGGGAATCTCGTAGTAGGATTCGTGCTCAAAGTGGAAATCGGCGAAATCATTGAGCAGCGGCGTATAAGACAGGTTGTTAACCAATTTCGAGTGATCGAAAGTATACTCGTGATGTATGCCAAAATCGAAGCCTACGTCCTGAAGATCCTGGGTCGCGGGATTCTTATAGTCTTCGTAGCGAAACGACAAACCGGCTCGACCGGTGAGCAGGTGCAGGGGTTTCTGAATAAAGTCGTAACCGAAACCGGCGGCCGAGGTGTTATAAAAATTGATATCCTTGACGTGATCATAGCCGCCTTCGTCGCGCACATACCAGGATGTGCGGCCGGAGAAGTTGTTCGAGTAATCGATGCCGGCCTTGAACTGGTCGGCTGAAATCGCCCCGTCGGTCTGCTGCCGGTTGTAGGCGGTGTAGAGTTTCAACTTGTCGTGCGGCCCGGTCTGCTGGGCGCGAAACGCGAAAGCCGTGCCGAGCTGCTCACTGTTGCCGGACTTGCCGGTGACATCGACCGAGGCCTCGTAGGTCCATTTGCGTTCGAGCGCGAGCACGGCGGGATCGGTCGATCCCGGCTCCCAGGTGGCGGCAATCTTTTCGACCGAGGTGGTGATGGTGCCGTCGGCGCCCTTGATCTGGATCTTGCCGGCTTCGGCCGGAGTCACGGTCCCTTCCATGACCGTGCCGCCCGTGAGACGAACAAACCGGGGGGAGTCCATCCGTATGGCAGTCACCTCGCCCTGCTTGATGGAAAGACTGCCGGCATAATCCGTGGTCAACGTCACCGTGGAGCCGTCGATCTTGGTGATCTTGCCGACCAGACGGGCGCCGTTCTTGGTTTCGACCACATCGGCCCTGACAATCACGGCAGCCATGAACGCCGCGCAGATTGCGGCTAAAATAAAATGGGTTTTCCGATTCATTGAACAAAAGGGGCTACGTCCGAATAGGGATGAGTCAAACCCCCTTGCGGTTTTTCCGGAATATAACGCGGGCAACCGGATCCATGAAAGGCGCTCGACAGGGTGCGGGCGGGCGCGTTGGTTCGCCGCACGATGTCCGCCGCGCCCGCCCAACGTCCTTCTCTCATTCTCGCCGACCAGTGGCGCGATTACCAACTGCTCGACTGCGGCGACGGCATGAAGCAGGAGCGCTGGGGCAACTATGTGTTGGTGCGGCCCGACCCGCAGATCATCTGGCCCAAGCACTCGGGCCCCGAGTGGAAATCCTGGGACGGCTACTATCACCGGAGCGAAAAAGGCGGCGGACGCTGGGAATACCGCAAGCCCCTGCCCGATTCGTGGCAGATCGGCTACCAGTCGCTCGGGCTCACGTTCCGCATCCACCCGACGTCATTCAAACACACCGGGCTCTTTCCCGAACAGGCGGTCAACTGGGAGTGGTTCAGCGCGAAGATCAAGGCCGCGCGCGCCGCAGGTCGCGAAGTGAACGTCCTCAATCTCTTCGGCTATACGGGCGCGGCCACTTGCGCGGCGGCCAAGGCCGGCGCGAGTGTCACCCACATCGACGCCGCCGAGGGCATGGTGAAGTGGTGCAAGGAAAACGCCGCGCTCTCCGGCCTCGCCGACGCACCCGTGCGCTACATCACCGACGACTGCCTTAAATTCGTCCGCCGCGAGCTGAAGCGCGGCAAGCGCTACGACGCCATCATCATGGACCCGCCCACCTACGGCCGCGGCAGCACCGGCGAGATGTGGAAACTCGAGGACCACCTTTGGACGCTCCTGCGCGAGTGCCGCGAGATCCTCGCGGACAGACCCCTGTTCCTGCTCATCAACGCCTACACCGCCCGCCTCTCTCCCACCGTGGTGGTCAACCTCCTCACCGAGTTGATGCATGGACGCGGCGGCTCGCTCACCGGCGGGGAAGTCGGCCTGCCCATCCAAACGGACGGCAAAGTCCTCCCCTGCGGCATCTACGGCCGCTGGGAATCGTGATTTTCACGCAATACGCGAACCGAAAGGTCCGCGCACAGTCTTGATAAACACCCTTTCATGAAATTGCCCGCCGTACTCCTGGTTGCCATCACCCTGATGACGTTGACGGCGCGAGCAGACCAACCTTCGCCCGTGGAGACCGATGACGGCCTCCACTTCGGCTCGATCACGGTCTACTCGGAAAACGACAAATACTTCGCGGGGACCGACGAGCACTACACCAACGGATTCAAGCTCTCCGCCCTTTCGACCGATCTGCGCAGCTTCACCGACGATTCCGTCCCCGCGCCGGTGCGCTGGATCGCACGCGGCCTCGGCCGCTTCGTCCCGCCGGACCAAGCCTACAAGCTCGGCCTTTCGATCGGGCAAAACATCTACACCCCCAAGGATACCACGCTGGCCACGCCCAATCCGGCCGACCGGCCTTACGCCGCCTGGCTATATCTGGGTGCGGCGTTTCAAATCTATCGCGCGCCGGTGGACGGCGGCGCCGCCCGCCTCGATGTGTTTGAAGTCACCGCCGGAGTCGTCGGACCCGACGCCCTCGGCAAACAAGTGCAAAATGGTTTTCACGACATCATCGGAGCGGACCATGCGCAGGGATGGAGCCACCAGATCCACAACGAGCCGGGCCTGAACCTCGTCTACGAACGGCAATACCGGCTTTCCACCGCCGGCGCGCGGGATAGTTGGGGCGCGGACCTGATCCCGCACGCAGGCTTCAGCCTGGGCAACGTGGCGACCTACGCCAACACGGGCCTCGAGGTGCGCGGCGGCTACCGTCTGCCCGCGGATTTTGGCAGCAACCTCATCCGCCCTTCCGGCGATTCCAACGCCACCGCCCGTCCTCCTTTCAGCATCTTTCTCTTCGCGGCCGTCGACGGCCGCGCCGTGGCGCGCGACATCACCCTCGACGGAAACACCTTTGAAGACAGTCCGTCGGTGGATAAAAAACCGCTCGTAGCCGACATTTACGCCGGCATCGGCATCGGCACGAAGCACTGGCAACTCACCTATGCGCAGGCCTACCGCACCAAGGAATTCAACACGCAGACCGACCGCTCCGTCTTTGGATCGATCAGCATGACGTTTTTCTACTGAGGCAAGGCGGCTGCTTTCATCGTTCCCGCTCTCCATGGTTGCCTCTTGGCCAAGAGAACGAGAACGATTGCGAAAACGAGAACGATTTTAACATGAGCCTCGCCGATTCCTACTTCGACACCGCCACCGGACTGCTCGCCAGCGCACGCGAGAAAAACGCCGCCACCTTGAAGACCCTCGGGCCGGTCATCGGCCGGTCGATCGCCGCGGGCGGCGTGCTTCACACCTTCGGCAGCGGCCACTCCGAACTCATCGGCCGTGAAATCATCGGTCGCGCGGGCGGCCTCATGCCGGTCACCGGCATGATCGATCCCGGCTACGGATTTTCCGAAAACGTCGTCGGCTACGGCACCCGCCTCGCCGAGCGTTATCACCACAATTACGGACTGAAAGCCGGCGAAAGCATCATCGTCATCTCCAACTCCGGCAAAAATGCGTCCCCCATCGAGGTCGCCCTCGCCGCCAAAAAACACGGCCTCACCGTGATCGCGCTCACCTCACTCGCCATGAGCACGACCTCCAGGACGGTTCACCCGGGTGGCAAAAACCTGCACGCCATCGCCGACTACACGTTGGACAACCTCGGCGTGACGGGCGACGCCATCACCGAGGTCAATCCCGGAGTCTTTGCCGGCCCCACCTCGACGTTGATCGGCACCACACTGCTCAACCTGCTCGTGCTTGAGGTGGTCGGCTGGTTGAAGACAAACGGCCATCCGCTGCATCTCGTGACCAGCCAGAACGTCCCTGGCGGCATGGAAGCCAACATCGCCCTCTCGCAAAATTACCGCACCCGCCTGAGCAAGTTGATCGGGTGATCCATCCCAAAGCCTGTCATGAAAATCGGCGTTGATGGCGGCGGCACCAAAACCGAGCTGATCCTCGTCGACGAGAAGGGCGCGCTCATCGCCCGTCACCTCGCGCCCGGCTGCAATCCCAGTGTCGCCGGTCCGGATGCCGCGCGCGAGGTGCTCGATGTCGCGCTGCGCACTTTGATCGTCGTGCAACCACCCGGCGCGGTCACGGACACCCTGCTCTGCATGGCCGGTGCGCCCGAGTTTTGGCACGAGACCGCCGCCCTGCTTTCCGCCGAAGACAACTACGGTCGCGTCATCGCATTCGACGACTCGCGCCCCGTGCTCGCCCTGGCCACCGGCGGACAGCCCGGCATTGTGCTGCATGGCGGCACCGGTTCCTTCATCGCCGCGCAATCACCCGACGGCGCTTTTCATTACGCGGGCGGCACCGGCTGGCGTTTCGGAGATCCCGGCAGCGGCTACGATCTTGGCCGGCGGACGATCGGCCGCGCCCTGCTGGAATTGCAGGGCTGGCAGCTTCCCACCAGCCTCTCGACCCTCGTGCGCGACCACACCGGCCTCACAACCGCGAACGATATCACGCGGTTTTTCTACAAACACGCCGAGCCCAACCGGCAGATCGCCACCCTCGCGCCCGCACTCCTGCGCCTCGCCCTGGAAGGCGATCCCGCCGCTCAACTCGTCGTCATGGAATCATGCACCGAGCTCCTCAAGCTCGCCGAGTCCGTCACCGCCAAACTCTTCGCCGGCTGGAATCTTGACACGCTGCCCGCCGCCGTGAGCGGCCCCATCCTTTGCCACCCCGCCGTGCAAAAAGCGCTGACAACCCGATCCTCCCTCAACCTTCGCGCCCTCGCCGAACCGCCGATCGAAGGCGTGCGCCGCCTGCTGCTTGGCCTGAACCCGTGATGGTTTCCGCCGGCACAACACAGACGTCGCGTAAAATCACCCTGCTGGGGGAACCGGTGTGGCGCGCACTTCAACAGGCCCACGAAACACGCGTTCGCGCATGGACCGATCCGCATCAGGAACGCGCGGCGCGCGGCGAAAAGCACCCGGTGCACGATTTTCTTTTCACGTATTACGCCTTCCGCTCCGCGTGGCTGCGCCAGTGGCATCCGGGCCCGGACGTGGTTCTCACAGGCGACGGCGCGCGCGAATTTCTGCGCTGGCCCGAATACCGCGAGACCGCCGAAGGCGTGCAAATCGATCCCGCGCGCTTCCCTGAAAAACGCCGCGCCTCGCTCGTCTGGCTGCGCGACCTGCTCGCCGCGACAACGACCCGCGCGCCCGCCTTCGGCTGCTTCGGCCTGCACGAATGGGCCATGGTGTATCGGCAGACTCCCGACGAAATCAGGCACAACGCCTGGCCGCTACGATTCCCTCCCGACGAACTCGCCCGCATCGTGGAAAGCCAGCCCGTGCGCTGCTCGCACTTCGACGCGTTCCGGTTTTTCACCGCTCCGGCCAGGCCGCTCAACAAGCTGCAGCCCTCCCGCGAAACCTCGCTGGAAAACGAACAGCGCGGCTGCCTGCACGCCAACATGGATCTCTACAAGTGGGCGTTCAAACTCTCGCCGTTCACCCCGGCCGAACTGACCGCCGACTGTTTCGCACTCGCCCGCGACATCCGCGAGATGGACATGCGGGCAAGCCCCTATGATTTGCGCGCCCTGGGCTTCACGCCCATCGCCATCGAAACACCCGAAGGACGCGCCGAGTATGAGCGCCACCAGCGCGCCTTCGCCGCGCGGAGCGAGCCCTTGCGCGCGCGCCTGCTCGCACTTTGCGAACGATTGCCGGCCGCCTGAACATTTTTCGGCGGCTCCAAGACCTTCCGGCCTATCTACAACCACATCCTGCCCGGCAGCCGGCTTGCCCATTGCCAAAGCGGGGCCAGCATGACTGACAACCCGCCAAGCCCGTGCGTTCGCCCAAATCATCACTGAGGATTCTTGTCACGGGCATCGTCGCACTCGCCGGCCTGTGGCTGGCGGCGCCGCACATCAAACGGCACTTTGCTCCTTTCCACAAAACGACCGAGGCGGGCGCCCCTTTGGAAAAAATCCCGCCGGACGGTCATCTGGTCCGACGCCACCAAGCCATCGATCCATCCACCCTTCCGGCAAACACCGTGTGGACATTCCATGACGGAAACAACGCGCGCACCTACGCGGTTGCGTTGGACGAGTTATATGTCCCCGCCGGCCCCGGCATGCAACGAATGCACTCCCTGTCTCCACAGCGAGACCTCGCCGGATTGCTCGCCGCCGCCCGCAGGCTGGCCGCGCAGACGGGCACCCAACCCCAACTGGTCCTTTATCCGCTCTCGGGGCCGCACGACGAATTCAGCCGCCGCATCGTGACGATGAAAGTCCACATCGAGGCGGGGGACCTTCCCGCAGTCGAAACAGCGGCGGCTTCGCTCGGGCTTCACGCCTGGCAGACTCCCCGCTACGCACCGGGGCATGCCATTGCAGAAGTAACCGGAGACCCTGCGGAGCCTCTTCGTGCCGCCGCATTTCTCGCCAGTCTGCCAGGCGTCACCTCGGCCACTCCCCTGCTCGCCCACCAACAGGCCAAGCGCACGCTCAGCCAGCCCACCGACACACTCTTCTCGCAACAATGGCACTTGAAGAACACCGGCCAGCAGAACGGCACCGCGGGTGTTGATATCAACGTCACGCCTGTCTGGCCCACCCTGGACGGCACCGGTGTCTCCATCGGCATCGTCGACAACGGCCTGCAGATCACGCACCCGGATCTTGCCACCAATGTTGCGTCCACCGGCAATCATAACTGGAACGACGGCAACCCCTCCGACCCCTCGCCCAACGTCACCACAGATTATCACGGCACGTCGGTGGCCGGACTCGCCGCCGCCCGTGACAACGGCATCGGCGTGGTCGGCGTGGCTCCCGAAGCCACGCTCTACGGTCTGCGTCTCATCGCCCTGCCCGAGACCGATCAGGACGACGCCGACGCGATGGCATGGAAAAACGATGTCATCCAAATCAAAAACAACAGCTGGGGTCCTCCCGACGGCTACCCCTGGATTCTTGGGGATGCCGGCCCGCTCTGGCAAAGCGCCGTCAAAGACGGCACTGCCACCGGCCGCGGCGGTCTCGGCACGATCTACGTTTTTGCATCGGGCAACGGCAAGGCTGACGGCGATCAGGGAACCAAGGATGGTTACGCGGGGAACGTGAATGTCGTTCCAGTCGGAGCGATCACCAACAAAGGCGTGTCCGCCTACTTCAGCGAAGGCGGCCCCCACCTTGTCGCCTGCGCCCCCGGCGACTCCTCCACCAGCGGGCTTGTCACCACCGATCTTGTCGGCACCAACGGCTACAACGACGGCCATACTTCCAGCGAACTCAGCGACGCCAATTATACTGAAGATTTTAACGGCACCTCCGCCGCCGCACCAATTGTTTCCGGCGTGATCGCCCTCATGCTGGAGGCCAACCCCCATCTCGGTTGGCGCGACGTGAAGGAGATCCTGTTGCGTTCCTCAACCCAGCTCCAGCCCACCGACGTCGGCTGGGTCACACGTGACGGCGGCCAGCCATCGCTTCCCAAGATCAAACAACACCCCTTTTACGGCGGAGGCCTCGTCAACGCACAAGCCGCGACCGCTCTCGCCAGCACTTGGACCAATCTCGGCGCAGAAACTATTTTGACCGCATCTTCCTCGGCGACGCAGACCATCCCCGACGCAGGTGCTGCTGTGATCATCCCCTTCGATTTGAGCACAGGCTCCACCCTGCGGGTCGAAAATGTCGAGCTCACCGTCAACATCACCCATTCCTATCGGGGCGATCTTGAGATCAAGCTTACTTCACCCGACGGCACCGTAAGCACTTTCGTCTCCCAGACTTTTTACGACGATGGCAGCGACTATCCAAACTGGACTTTTACCAGCGTGCGGCACTGGGGAGTCCCCTCAAAAGGCACTTGGTTGCTCTCGATACGCGACGCCGCAAAAGGCTACACTGGCCAGTTTGTCTCCGCCACACTCAAGGTCCACGGAGTCGTGATCGCACCGCCGACCATCGCTCTTGATCCGACGGGAAGCGTCGCGGCTCTGGGTTCAAGCGTGAGCCTCACCGCCGCCGGCAGCGGCGAAAACCTCACCTACCAGTGGTCTAAAAACGGCAGCCCCGTTCTTGGCGCCACCAACGCCACCCTGACGCTTCCCAACATCACGCTCGCCCAGGCGGGCACCTACACCTGCACGATCGCCAATGCGGCGGGCGGCGCAACCACCGGCTCTGCGGAAGTCGTCGTCTACAACGCCACCGCCCAGTCACCGGCTGTAAATCCCGGCAGCATCTTCAGCACGTCGCTGGTGGCCGCCGGCAACATCACTTCGTTCCAATGGTTTCGCAACGGCTCCCCCCTCGCCGATTCAAGCCACATCACAGGATCCATGACGGGCGCGCTTGTGGTTAAGAGTGTGACCACAGCCGACAACGGCGCCTACACACTGCAAGCCATGTATGGCGGGAACCCGCTGCCCACGGGTGCCATCACCCTCACGGTAAGGACTCCACCGTCCGTGAGCGCACCCTCTACGTTTGAAACCCGTCTCGGCGCAACCGTTCTCATTCCTTTGGTGTCGGACTACGGCGCGTATACCTACCGCTACGTTGGTCTTCCCAAAGGGCTCACTTATAATTCGCTCACCGGTGCGATCAACGGACGGACCACGGCGACCGGCACATTTCCGCTCGTGCTCACCGCTACCGACGCCTTCGGCAACGTCACCATACTTAGCATCGGACTCACGATAGAACCCCTGCCCGCGGCTCTTGTGGGCAGCTTCACCGGCACCATCGATCGCGATCCCTCGATCAACCAAAATATTGGCGGGCAGATTACCTTCACGACCACCACCGGCGGCCAACTCACCGGACGTGTTTCCATCGGCACAACGAGCTACTCCTTCACGGGCGCACTCGATGGAGCGGCCGGCGATCACGCCACCGCCAGCGTGACGATTCCACGCAAAGGACTTTCTCCTCTGCACCTCGAGCTGGACATTCCCTTGGATGACACCGCCGTGAACGGCACCCTCAATTCCACCGTAGCCTTGATCGCCTGGCATAATCCTTGGAGTAAAACCTCCCCCGCCACCGCATACGCCGGCCGCTACACCCTCGCACTGGAAACTCCCGCCGGCGCCGGCTGGCCCGCCGGCTACAGCACCGGTATCCTTTCCATAACCACGGCCGGAAGCGCAACCTGGACGCTCCAGCCCGCCGACGGCACCGCCGCGCTCAAGGGATCCACCACTCTTTCCGCCGACGGCACGCTGCCTTTCTTCGCTCCGATCAAGACCCCCGCCGGTTCTTTCCTCGGCCATCTGACGCTGCCACCGGTCAGCATGCCGGACGCATCCATCACCGGCGGCGTCTCCTGGCTGCGCGAAGAGACCTCGTTGACCCGCTACGCCAACCCAGATGGTTTCGGCCCGCTGGCGATGACCCTGCACGGCGGACGCTACACCGCGCCGGCCGCCGGCGTGCTTCTCTTGGGCCTGCCCAATGTAGCCGGAAACGTAAACCTGGAGTTTGGCGGCACCGACGTGGATCTGGGCTCACAGGCGGCCGGTCTCGCTTCGTTTAACGCAACCCTCAACAATCAGAACAAAATCATCATTCCCAAGGCCGGTGTGGACAACCCCGCCGCGATCAAGCTCAGCGTCAACGCAGGCACCGGCCAGTTTAGCGGCACGTTCGCACTCACCGATCCCAATCCCGCCAAGCCCGGCAGTAATGTGACGCGCACCGAGAAATTCACCGGGGTATTCTTGCTGCAGGATGAGTTGGGGGCGGGAGCGTTTGTCCTGCCAGCCCTGCCCTCCTCCGGCAACGGCACCCGCTCGGGATCGGTTATTTTCATCGAGGCGCCGTGATCCCCCGGAGCCGGCAAGCCCGGCCCGCGCCGCCGTTACTTCGCAGGTGGTCGTCGGATTTTTTCGTAAACGACCGCGTCGATGTTTTCGGCGGTGACCGTCTGGATGTCGCGAAGCCTTATCAATTCGGCGGTGGCTTCGTCAGAAGCGGCATGGGCGATTTCCAAAACCTTGCGGTCAAATCCTTCGATCCGCTCGGCCTCGATGGTGACGAGCTGCATTTGATTCAGGTAATTCAACAGGATGTGACACGAGCCCTCCACGGTCTTGTTGAAGACGGCCATCTTCTCCCGCTCCGTGCGCAGCTGATCGTCGCACGCACGCTTCGTGATGAAAAATATCAACACCGACGACAATATGACAAACACCCAGCCTTTCATCGTCTGCAGGAAGGTGAATCCCTCCAGGTTGTCCGTCAGCATTCCAACCAGCCGGTCGGAAAGAAAAATCCACAGGACGCCAAATACCGCATAGACCAAAGTGACGCGCAGGTAAGGTTTCATGTTTTAGGGGGAGGCCCGGAACGCGCTTGAAAACAAATCCTTTAACGTGCCAACCGGCAATCCCGGACCGTCCGGTTCTTGGCGCCAAAGAACCGGCTTAAACTTCACGGGTTATCCCTCACCGGACAGAAGGGTCGCCTTTTGACCGCCTGCTCTTTCACGTTTCCTTCATGCATGTCTCACCACGCAACCTTTTCGTCGCGGGGATTTCTGCCCTCGGCCTGTTTTCTTACATTCACGCTTCACCGGCAGAAGCTCCCGCACTCCATCTGACGCCTGGGTCGCTTGATATGGGCCGGCAGGTTCAGCAAGAGGTGATCGAACAAGAAGTCGCGGTTCGGAATGAAGGCGACACCCCGCTCGTCATCCTGTCGGTCAAGGGGGATTGCGACTGCACTTCCGCCACCTTGAAAGACGATCACCTCGCCCCCGGGGCGGCCACGACGCTGCGTGTGCGCTTTGAAACCCGCACCTACACCGGCGCGGTTCATCGTCAAATCGCCATTGCCACCAACCAAGGCCTCACACTGCTGCCGGTCTCTATCAGGGTAACCCCGTATAAAGACTGGGATATCTCCCCGATGCCTGTGCTGATGGCGCCGAGCGTCATCGGCAAACCGGCGGACATGGATATCACCGTGAAACACTTCAATGACGGCGGGCTCCACGTCATTGAGGCGGCAACCAACCGCCCTTGGCTGAAGGCGAAAGTCGGTGCATCCACCTCCACCGGCCTTCAAAATGTATCCCTGAGCAAGGCGCCCGACGCCCCGGCGGGCACCCACGTGGCCGTTCTTTCCCTGAAGACCAACGATCCGGACGCCCCGTTGCTCAAGGCAACGGTTCTCGTGCGGGTTGTCGCCGAACTGCGAGTCGCCCCCGATCCCATCCTGCTTCCTTCCACTGCCGTTGGCGTCGAAACTTCCGCCGCTTTCAGCATCGTAGGCTGGCATCAGGCCGCCCCTCCCGTTGTCCGGTCTGATCGCGGCACGATCACCCGCACCGGCGAAACCGGAGGAGGGTTTTCTTATATGCTCACCTGGACGCCCGTCGGCGCCGGTGTCACAACTTGGTCCGTGGAGATTTCAAATGATGAAAAGACCATGCTCAAAGTCTCCGTCATCCATCATGCCGACGAAGCAAAGCCGGCTGCCGTTTTCACCAAATGAACGGGCGGCAGGATCAGACCTTGCCCGATTCCCTGCGCGCATTCCGGCGACGAACCCATAGGACGAGGCCGGCGGAAGCCCCGATGAAAATAGCTCCGTAGGTCGACGGCTCGGGCACCGGCGTAAGCTGGCCGTTGCCGCCACCGCCGTAGGGCAGCCACTTGGTGTTGGATCCCGTGTAGTCGGTAAAAACAATCTTGGTGTTGGGTGCGGTGCCCTGAGCTCCGGTATAGGAGGAATCCAGGAAGTAGTCGGTGGCGTTGGTCCAGTTTTGCACGTTGAGGAGACCGGTGCCGGTCACGTTGACGCTGCTGAACTGCGCGGTGGTCGCACCCGAGGTGCCGAAATCGATGATCGAGTTTGTGCCGCCGGTGACGGTGAGGCTGCCGAAGGTTTCGGTGGTGCCGTTGCCCAGGTAGAGCGTGCCGCCGTTGAGCACGATGTTGACGTTGGGGTTGTTGAAATTGGTGCCGAGCGTGAGGCTGGCGCCGGGACCGATGATGATCGTGCCCGCACCGGTGATGGCGCCCGAAAGACTGCTGGCACCCGAGGCAAGCGTGAGCGTGTCGCCCGTGCCGGCGCCAAGGGCAAGCGTGCCCGTGCTGTTGATGGAGCCGACGGTGAGCGACTGGTCGTTGAGATTGAGAACGGCACCGGTGTTCACGGTGATGGCGTTGCCGCTGTTGAAGACATTGGCGGCGCCGGCGACGACGGTGCCGTTGGAAACCACCACGGTGCCGAGGAAACTGCTGTTGTTGCCGCCGAGTGTAAGCGTGCCCGCACCGTCCTTGGTGAGACTGCTGCCGGCGGCACCGGTGAGCGCTCCGCTGATGGAAGTGTTGCCCGCGCCGCCGACGTTGAGCGTCTTGGTGCCGAGAGCGGTGGTGTTGGTGAAGGAAAGCGTGCCGGCATCGGATTGGACGCGGGTGTTGGCCGCAACCGTGACCGTGCCGGAAATCGTGTTGTTGCCGGCGGTGTTTTGAATGGCGCCGTCGTTGGCGGTCGTGCCGGTGCCGGAAAGAGTGAAGTTGTTGGCGAGCGTGACACCGCCCTGCATCTGTAGATTGCCGCCACTGTTGATGGTGGCCGCACCTGTGCCGAGGCTGCTGTTGTTGGCCGCCGTGACGACACTGGCGATGGTGGTGCCGCCGGTGTAGGTGTTGGCCCCGCCAAGATAAACCGAACCGGTGCCCGCCGTGGAAAGGCTGCCCGCGCCGGAGACGACGCCGTTCACATTGCTGTTGCCGGTGCCGCTGATGGTGAGCGTATCCGAAGTGCCGAGCGCAACCGTGCTGCCGGAAGACGTGTTGAGGGATCTGACCGTCTGGGTGATGCCCGTGCCGGTAAGATTATAGGATCCGCTGGTGACCGTTACGGCGGAGGTGGTGGCGATCTGTCCGCTGGTGGTCTGGTTGACGGTGCCACCGGTGACGACAAGGTTGCCCGCCACCGCCGTCGTGCCGCCGGATTTGGAAAGGACGAGCGTGCCGCTGTTGACCGTGGTGTCGCCGGTGTAGGTGTTGGCCGCACCGGTAAAGGTCGTGGTGCCCGAACCATTGAGGGTCACGCCGCCGGCGCCGATCGTGATGGCGGAGTTGACCGTGGTATTTCCCGCGCCGGTGAGTTCGAGGTTTTTACCGGAGCCGCTGATGCCGCCGGTCATCGTGAGCGTGCCGGCATCCGACTGGATGCGGGTGTCGCCCGTCAGCGTAATGGCACCGGAGGCGGTGTTGTTGCCGGAAACATTTTCGAGCGCTCCGTTGCCGCTCACGCCGTTGCCGGTGATGCTGATCGCGTTCGCCGGGCTGATGCCGCCGGTGAGTTGTAGCGTCGCGCCACCGGCCACCGTGGCGGAGCCGGTGCCGAGAGCGTTGGTCGAAGCGGCTTGAACAATGCCGTTGTTGATGAAAACGCCGCCTGAAAAACCCGTGCTGTTGCCCGACAGGATCAGTTTACCCGAGCCGTTGCCGTCCTTGATAAGATTGACCGAGCCGGAAAGCGCGGCGCTGATCGTAAGATCACCGGCACCGGTGATATCGGCCACGGTGTTGTTGCTTAGCGCAAGGGTGGTGAAAGAAAGGGTCTGGTTGTTGGCACTTTGTTGCTGGATATAAGGAATGGTGCCGGCGAGCGTCAGGGTGTTGGAACCCGAAATATTGTAACTCACCGATGCACCGGCGCCAAACTGGATGCCCGCAATGGTGTTGTTGGCATCAAGCGTGACGTTGGGGCGAGCCACCCCAAGCGTGTTGAAGAAGGCGACCTGCGTGGTGGTGGGCTTGTTCTTCGACGTCCAGTTGTTGCTGGTTCCCCAAACATTGCTGCTGCTGCCATCCCATTCTTTGGTGGTGGCGGCGACAGGCGTCAGCAAATAGGCGCTGCCATAGGAGCCGCCCATCGCGGTGGTGCCGGTCTGTTCCTGCGCCACACCATAACCCGAAATGTAAACCGTGCTCACATTTTGGCTGGCGACCGTGGTGGCGAGCTTGTCGGAGCTTTGCTCCCAGTTGTTCACCACAAACACGCCGCTGGTCGGAGCCGTGTAAGTGCCAAAAATGAAGGTGTTGGCCGTGCCCGGCGTGCCGAAGTCCAAAGTGCCGCCGCCCGCCACCGTCAGATTGCCGATTTTTTGGGAGAAGCCGTTGAGATCAAGGACCCCGGACGCTCCCAGATTGACGCTGCTGGTGGTGGCAAGACGGTCGCTGGCGCCAAGCTGCACGGTGCCCGTGTTGATCGTGGTGGTGCCCGTGTAGGTGTTGGCGCCGGAAAGCACGAGCGTGCCCGTGCCGGTCTTGGTGAGTCCGCCGCCCGTGCTGCCGCCGCCATTGGCGATCACTCCCGAAATGGTCGAAGTGCCGCTGTCGACCTGCACCGTAAGGGTGTGCGCCGTGGTGTTATTGGAAAGATTGACCGCTCCGGACTGCGTGGCGCCGGCCATGTTAAGCATGTAGTTGCCGCCCGTCTGGGTGAGCGTGCCGCTGGTGGTGATGCCCGAGAGGCCGGCGCTGCCATTAAGCGCGATGGTGTTCGCAACCGTGCTGCCGTTCGTCGAGCCCAGCGTGCCGCCGTTGAGCGCAACGCTCCCGGAACCGAGTGCGGTGGAGTTGTTGGCATTCAGCGTGCCGGCTGAAATCGTGGTGCCGCCGGAATAGGTGTTGGCGCCGGAGAATGTGGTGGTGCCGGTGCCGCTTTGCGAAATCGCACCGGTGCCGGAGATGACACCGGAGAGGGTTGAGGCGCCGGTGCCGTTGATGGCGATGGCATTACCGTTGGTGGTGACGGTGCCGCCGAGGTTGAGCGCGCCGGAACTGTTGTTCTGAATCTGAATGGCGTTGTTCAGCACAAGCGCGGAATTCACCGTCTGCGTGGCCGAGCCGTGGGTCTGCGTTACAAAAATTCCGCTGGGCCCCGTCACGCCTCCGTTGTTGAAGGTGAGGGTGCCGTTGTTGAGCGTATAGGCAAACGGAGCGTCGATCTGAAGCGAACGAATGGTTCGGTTGCTGGCGACGTTGATCGCCTGGGCGGAGCTGACGTAGCTGTTGTCGAGCAGGATGTCCGCATAGTTGGACGGCACCACGCCAGTGGGACTGCCATACCAGTCATTGCCGGTGCCCCAGAGACTGTCGCCGTTGGTGTTGGTCCAGAGATTGGCCACCACACTGGAAAGATTCACGGCCTGCACTTCGTGAATGTTGGTCGAACCGCCGGTGCTGCCCGTGAACCCCATGATGAGATTGTCCGGACGGGCGTAACCGGAGAGATCAATGGTGTAGAGCGCCGTAAAGACACCTGTCGCGCCTATGCTCTCGTAAACCGTGAGCTGGTTGGTCGCGGTGATGATGATCTGAAAGGTCGTGACCGTCGGGCGCGTGGTGTTGGGGCTGGGTGAATCCAGCGAAGAGGGCAGCACGCCCGTGCCACCCAGATAATTGTAACCGGTCAGACCACTGCCGGGCCCGCGAACAGAGACTGCATCGGGCGTCGAGCCGAGACCGCCGATACGGCCCTCGGTGGGATTGGCGTAATTGCCAAATTCATCAATACCAAGTCCGATGTAGCCGCCGGCCATGCCGTTGATGTCGGCACCTCCTCCTCCCGCGACGGTTTTCTGCGCATAACCAAGAGAGCCGCCATAAGCACCCACCGCGAAAGTCGCGCTGGCATCCGCCAGGAAAAAAGTGATGCCATCGGCACCACTGCCACCGTAGGAAACATAGTTGAACGAAGCGGTGATCGTGGCGTTTTTACTGACGAATGAGTTGGTGTCGTAGGCGTAGGTCGCCTCGTTGCCGGCCGCACTCGTCAGGCGCAGCCAACCGTTGCCAGCCGTGTCGATATTGCCGCCCGCGGTCGACGCTGTAAGCACCGGGGTGTATCCGGTTCCCCCCACCACCCAACCCGAGTCCAATGTGCTGCCGGTAAACGATCCGTTGAGCGTCACCGTTTGCGCAGAAAGCATCCCTCCACAAAGGCCCGCAAGAAGGCCGATCAGAAATTTGGAATACGTGCGCATGGCTCGGTTCTATAAAAAAATCTACGGCGACAGTGGGCGATTACGTTGAATAAACAAGGGGAAAGCTGGGTGTTTTACCCTATATTTCAATCAATTAATGGGTCTTTTTATACCTATTTAACCCTTAACCAAAGCACTCCGCATGCCCACTTAGATTCTGTCACCCGCCAATATAACTCATCTCCGGCTTGGATCGGTCGTGGCCACGCGCCAGTAACTCCGTCCGCTCATCACTATAGCGGTCTTTTCGACCCTGCCATAGATTCGCAAGATGTTGCTCCAGAGAAAGATCATTTGCACCCGCCCTCACCAGCGCCAACACATCGTAGCCGGTGGCCGCGAAGAGACAGGTGTATATTTTCCCATCAGCTGACAGCCGCGCACGGTTGCAATCTTTGCAAAACGGCTCCGTCACGGAACCAATCAACCCAATCTCGCCACATCCGTCTGTATAACGATATCGCGCAGCGACTTCTCCACGATATGCGGGTTCGGCAGGCTCCAGCGGCCACATCGCTCCGATTCGCGCCACGATCTCTTTTGCGGGCACGACTTGGGCGCGTTGCCAGGCGTTGGTATTGCCCACGTCCATGAACTCGATGAAGCGCAACGTCAGCCCGCGCTCGCGACAATATCCCGCCAGCGAAAGGATTTCCCCATCGTTCACCCCGCGCTGCACGACCATGTTGATTTTGACCGGCAGTCCTGCCGCCAGCGCTGCATCAACCCCTTTCAACACACGCGCCACGGAAAACCCGAGCCCGTTCATGCGCCCGGCGGTGGCTTCGTCCAGTGAGTCCACCGACACATTGACGCGGTCCAAACCGGCTTCGCATAGGGTCGACGCGAGTTTTTCGAGCATCCAGCCGTTGGTCGTCAGCGCTACGTCGGGAACACGCAGATCATGCTTCAGCACGCGGATGAGCTCGGGCACGTCCGCTCGCAGCAACGGTTCGCCTCCCGTCAGGCGGATCTTCTCCACGCCCAAACCCACAAACGCCCGCGCAATCCTCACCAGCTCGTCCAGCGACATGAGCTGCGGATCCTTTAAAAACGCATACCCCGGCCCGAAGACTTCCTTCGGCATGCAGTAAGGACAGCGAAAATTACAGCGATCTGTCACCGACATGCGCAGGTCGCGCAACGGGCGGTTCAAAGTATCGCGGACATCGCTGGACATAAAGCACACGAAGAAGGCAAAGCCCGCGAAGACAAGCCGCCTCGCATCATCCCTCGTGTCGCCGACGGGGTTATCGATTTCATCCGGCAAACGATGGCCCCGCTTGAACCGCACCGCGTTTCATTTAACAAACTCCCATGCTCATCACCCCCGCCGACGCCGAACGAATCGTGCTGGAGTCCGTCCACGCGCTCCCCGCCGAGGATTGCCCGCTCTCCCAGGCTCACGGCCGCGTGCTCCGCGAGCCGCTCAAAGCAGACCGCGACCTCCCGCCTTTTGATCGCGTCACGATGGACGGCTATGCGCTCGACTCCGCCGCGTTTGACGCCGGGCGTCGCTCCTTCCGCGTCGCCAGCGTGCAGGCCGCCGGAATGATTCCCCACACTCTCCCAACCAAAGAGGCTTGCGTGGAAATCATGACCGGCTCCGCCCTCCCCACCGGCGCCGACTGCGTGGTGCCTTACGAAGAAACTTCCCGCGAGGGTGACATCATCACACTTGCCTCCTCCACACGCCTTGCGCGCGGTGCCAATCTTCACCTGCACGGTTCCGACTCGCCCGCCGGCTCCTTGCTCGTGCCTACCGGCACCCGTCTCACCGGACGCGAGATTGCCGTGGCCGCATCGGTCGGCGCCGCGGTCGTGAGCGTGGCCATGCGTCCCAGTGTCGCCGTGCTCGCGACCGGCGACGAACTCGTCGAGGTTGATTACGCGCATCCCGCGCCGCACCACATCCGCAAATCCAACGACTACGCCCTTCGCGCCGCGCTCCTCTCCAGCGGACTCGTCTCGCGCGCCGAACGTTTTCACCTGCGCGACCTCCCCCACGAAATCGAATCGACGTTGCAACACATCATCGCCGGCTTCGATGTCGTCATCCTCACCGGCGGTGTTTCCAAGGGGAAATTCGACCACATCCCCGCCGCTCTCGCGAAACTCGGTGTCGTTAAAAAAATCCACGGCGTCGCCCAACGTCCCGGCAAACCGTTCTGGTTCGGCTTCACCCCGCGCGCCACTTCGATCTTCGCGCTGCCGGGCAACCCCGTGTCGTGCTACACCTGTCTGCATCGCTACGTCTTTCCCGCACTCGCACGCATGGCCGGCCTCGCAGTCTCCACATCCGATTACGTAACGCTTTCCGCTCCCGTGCGCGTCACCGCACCGCTCGCACTGCTGCTGCCCGTCACCCTCGACGCCACTACCGACGGCCGGCGCTCCGCCGTCCCCGCGCCCTTTAACACCTCCGGCGATTTTGCCGGTCTCGTCGGCACCGACGGTTTTGTCGAGCTTCCGCCCGGCCCAGCCGAATTTCCCGCCGGCACCGTGGCGAAATTCTGGCGCTGGAGCTGAGTCTGCATAGAGTTTCCTCATGCTCACTCACCTCGACGCGAAAAATCAGCCGGCGATGGTCAATGTCGGTCCCAAAGCCGTCACCCGCCGCACCGCGCACGCCGTCGCCGTCGTCGTGCTCCCGCCCGCGCTCGCCGCGCTCATCTCCAACCATGAAATCGCCGGCAAAAAAGGGCCCGTTTTTCAAACCGCCAGCCTCGCCGGCGTGATGGGAGCCAAACGCACCAGCGATCTCATCCCCCTCTGCCATCCGCTCGCCCTCGAAGACTGTCAGATCGAGATCAAGCCCGGCCCCGCCGACGCCAGCGGAGCGGTCGAAGTCGCCATTCATTGCCGCGTCGCCATCGAAGCAAAAACCGGCGTCGAGATGGAAGCCCTCACCGGCGCGACCGTCGCCGCCCTCACCCTCTACGACATGGGCAAGGCCGTCTCCCACGACATCGTCATCAAAGACGTGCGCCTCCTCGAAAAAACCGGCGGCAAGCGTGCCTACACCGCACGCGCATGAAGACGATCCGAGTCCAATACTTCGCCCTCCTCCGCGAACAACGCGGCCTGCCCCAGGAAACACTCGCGACCGACGCGACCGATGCACGCGCACTCTACGCCGAGTTGTGCGCACGTCATGCCTTCACACTTCCTGTCGAGCGCCTGCGCGCCGCGATCAACGGCGATTTCGCGCCATGGTCGGCTCCGTTGAAAGACGGCGACGAAGTCGTCTTCATCCCTCCCGTCGCCGGCGGTTAACCAATCCTTCTCATTCTCTTACTCTTTCTCGTTCTCCCCTCCGGCTCCGTCGATTGCTCCCCATGAGCTTCCAAATCTCTTCCGCACCGCTCGACCTCACCGCGCTCAAGGCCGGGCTCGCCGATGCCCATGCCGGCGCCTGCGTGACTTTCGAAGGCTGGGTGCGCGACCATAATGACGGCCGTCCCGTGCAGGCGCTCGACTACGAAGCCTACGGCCTGCTCGCCGAAAAAGAAGGCGCCCGCATCGTCGCCGAAGCGCTTGAAAAATTCCCCATCACACGCGTCGTCTGCGTGCACCGCACCGGCGCGTTAAAAATCGGCGATCTCGCCGTGTGGGTCGGCGTCTGCTCGGCCCATCGGGGCGCCGCCTTCGACGCCTGCCGCTACCTCATCGACGAAGTAAAGGCCCGTGTCCCCGTCTGGAAAAAAGAACACTACGCCGACGGCTCGACCGAGTGGATCAACTGCGCCACGCGCGGCGACCACGCCTGACGGCAAAAGGAAAAGCCCCGGAGTTTTGTCCGAGGCTTCGTTTTAAAACCGGTTGGAGTCGCCGTTTATTTCTGCACCGTTTCGCCCGCTTTCTTCCATCCCTGGATGCCGAGCGGAAAGTGTTTCACATTGGTGTAACCCAGCTTTTCGGCGGCGGCAGCGCCTTCCTTGTAGGCGCCGCAGTGAGGATTCGCACAGTAAGCGACCACCAGCTCGGCTTTGTCGGCCGGCAGCATCGAAGCGAGCTTGGCTTGATTGGCCTCGAAATCGATCGCGCCGGGAATGTGGCCTTCCTTGTAGGTATCGGTGCCATTGACATCGATCAGGGCGACTTTGCCCGAAGCGATGGCGGCCTTGAGCTCGGGAAGCGTAATGTCGGCATACTTGGAAGAGCCGGCAAATGCAGCCGAGACAAACAACAGGCAGGACGCGGCAAGGGTAAGCAGCAGTTTTTTCATAAGGCACTTACCGTAATAAAAAGCCGCCGCCGCGCAATCCACGGCAATTGAAACTTACCGCCCCCTCAGCCCCGGCCTCCGCGCAGCAGGATGACGTTCGCCAGGTCGTTTTTCTCAAACTCATCCCAGTAGGCGTCTTCGATCTCGCGCACACGCACATCGGCATCAATGGGCGGGCCGCCCTTGCCGGACATCGATTGCCTGGCCTGCTCGGTCGCCAGATCACGATCCGCCAGACGCGCCACCAGTTCGTGCCAGAAGACGTCGTTGTTGTGATCGCCGGTGATTTTGGCGAGACGCTCGTCCTCGATGATTTTCTCTGAAGGCGCCAGCCGTCCGTCACTGCCAACCGTCACGTAGTCGGCGCAGCCCAAGGGCGTCGCCAGATCAAAAAGCTTCTGTTCGATCTCGGCGTAACGCTGCGCCGCAGGCGTGTCGTAGCCTTGGTGGGCGGCGATCACCTGCATGCCGAGATGCGTAAGCTCCAGCAGCCGTGCGTATTCCTTGGGCGTAAACATGACCTTCATGTCTCCACTGCATCCGGGCGCCGTCCACGCGCAAGGCGGGAGTTTTCGGCACATGCCGGCGCGCCTTTACCCGGGCTTAACAATTTTCTTTGTAACCCATACCGGCCCTTTACACTGCCGTCGTCTCTTCCTGTTGAACCCACGTTCACACATGAAAACCAAATACCTCGTTCTCTCCGGCGCGTTGCTGCTCGCAGCCTCGTCGCTTTCATTCGCCCAGGACTCCGGCCAGCCCGGTGGCAATCAGGACGGCAAACACCGTCCGCGCCCCAATCCGCTTCTGCATATTTTCGACACGAATCACGACGGCGTGATCTCCGCCGACGAAATCGCCGACGCGCCCGCCGCCCTCAAGGCTCTCGACAAAAACGGTGACGGCCAGCTCACCGCCGATGAACTCCGGCCGCCGCGCGGCCCCAAAGGTGAAAAAGGCGGCCAGAGCGGCAATGACGACATGCCTCCGCCTCCTCCGGAAGAAGCCCCGTAACGCATCGCTTCGTTTTCTAAAAATCAAGAGCCGCCCGCGATTTCACTCGCGGACGGCTTTTCTGTTTTTAAGCGACGGCCAAGTGGCTGCCGTCGTCACGGCGGCAAGCTTATTGCGACTCGTCCACCACGATGTAGCGGCTGCCACCGTCGCGCCAGAGACGCACGGTGACCTTCGGGCCTTTGATTTTCTCGCTGAGCTTCACGGCCTCGTCGGCGTTCTTCACCGTCTGGCGGTCCAGGCTCAGAATGACATCGCCTTCCTGAAGACCGGCGAGCGCGGAAGCACTGTTCGGATCCACATCGGTTACAAGGGCGCCCTTCACATCATCGGGAATGTGAAACTGTTCGCGCGCCTGATAGTTGATATCCGACACGGTCACGCCGTTGAGCACGCCATCGTCTTTCGCGGCGGCGTTGTCCCCGCCGGCGAGCGATTGCGAGGGGAGACTGGCGAGCGTCAGTTTCACGGTCTTCGTCTTGCCGTCGCGGATATACTCCACCTTCACCTCGGTGCCGGGAGCGAGACGGCTCACGGTGAGCGCTAGGCGGCGCGGATCTTCCACCGAGACGTCGTTTACCTTCACGATCACGTCGCCGCTCTTGAAGCCGGCCTTGTCCGCCGGACTGTCAGGTGTCACGTCGGTGATGAGTGCGCCGTGATTGACCCCAAATTCGGAGGCGAGATCGGAGGTCACTTCCTGCGTGTTCACGCCCATGAAGCCGCGTTCAACATGACCGGTCTTCACGAGTTGTTCGGCGACGGATCGCGCGAGATTGATCGGAATCGCGAAGCCCACGCCGTTGAACCCGCCGCTGCGGCTGAGAATCGCGGTGTTGATGCCGACCACGCGGCCGGAGGAGTCGAGCAGCGCACCGCCGGAGTTGCCCGGATTGATGGGCGCATCGGTCTGTATGAAATCCTCGTAGTGCTCGATGCCGAGATCGCCGCGGCCGACCGCGCTCACAATGCCGTGCGTGACGGTGAGGCCGATGCCAAACGGATCGCCGATGGCCAGCACCGTGTCGCCGACTTCGAGCTGGTCGCTGTCACCGAGTGTGGCGGCGGGCAGGTCCTTCGCGTCGATCTTCAGCACGGCGATGTCCACCTTCGCGTCGCGCCCGACGACCTCGGCCTTGAATTCCTTGCGCGGTTCGCCGAAGGCGACCTTCACCTCGTCGGCGCCGTCCACGACATGGTTGTTGGTGAGGATGTAGCCGTCACTCGTCACGATGACGCCCGAGCCGAGACTTTGCTGGATCGAGTGGCTGGGCGGCTCGCTCGGCCCCTGGTTGCCGTTGGGATCATCCGGCACGCCGAAGAAACGGCGAAACATCGGATCATTGAACAGTGGATTTTGCGTGATCACGTTGCGCACCTTTTTGCTGGAGAAAACATACACCACGCTTGGCGATGTTTTTTTGACGATGGGCGCATAGCTCACGCGGTTTGCAGCGTCGCGGTCGATGGGCTTTTCATCGACCTGCAACTTCATCGGCGCGCGATCAGGACGCGTGCCCTCGGCGTAGAGGGCAAGACTGCCCGCGCCAAGCACGGTGCAGACGGAGAAGATCATGGCCTTCGGAGAGATGAGTCTTGTTTTCATGACAACGGTAGGGGTTGGCGGCGGCCGGCGGAAATCGCCCGGGCACTTGCACCGCCTTTTGGGGTGGGACTTTTGTGAGGCGCGCGGGTTCCATCTTCTTCCGCACGGCGGCGTTGACCACGGAGGGGGCGCTGGGCTAATCATTTTCCCTTATGTCCACGCAGCCCGAGTCCTCGAACCTCATGGAAGCCGTCGTCTCCCTCGCGAAACGCCGCGGCTTCGTCTTCCAGTCGTCGGAAATCTACGGCGGCCTCAACGGCTTTTTCGACTACGGTCCGCTCGGCGTGGAGCTCAAGAAAAACATCCGCGACTGCTGGTGGAACGACATGGTGCGCCGCCGCGACGACATCGTGGGCATCGAGACCTCGATCATCATGCATCCGAAGGTCTGGGAAGCCTCCGGCCACGTCGCCGGCTTCAGCGATCCGCTCGTTGACTGCAAAGTCTCCAAAAACCGCTACCGCGCCGACCAGCTTTTCTATTCTCCCGTCGTCGTTGACAGCGCCACCATCGGGTATGTCTCCGCGCTCGAAAGCGACAACACCGCCGGCGAGCTTCAGGCCGCCGCCGAACTCTTTAAACGCAAGAAGGCCGTCCAAGGCACGCTCGCTCCGGTCGTCGTGAAGGACATGACCGAAGCCACGCCCGAGGAAATCGCCCAGATCCCCTCGCCCGCCACCGGCAATCCCGACCTCACTCCTCCCCGCGCCTTCAACATGATGTTCCAGACGAATGTCGGCGCCATGACCGACGCCTCGTCCGTCGCCTACCTTCGCCCCGAAACCGCGCAGGGCATGTTCGTCGATTTCAAGAACGTCGTGGACACCGGCCGCGTGAAGCTTCCCTTCGGCATCGCCCAGACCGGAAAGTCGTTCCGCAACGAGATCACCCCGCGCAATTTCATCTTCCGCTCCCGTGAATTCGAGCAGATGGAGATGGAATTCTTCATCCACGAAGACGACGACTGGGCCAAGTGGCACCGCTACTGGATCAACTGGTGCAAAGACTGGCTCCTCTCCATCGGCCTGCCCGCCTCCCACCTTTCCGAATACGACCATCTCAAGGAGAAGCTCGCGTTCTACTCGAAGGGCACGACGGACATCATGTTCAAGTTCCCCTTCGGCGTGCAGGAACTCTGGGGCATCGCCGCCCGCGGCAACTACGACCTCACGCAGCACGCCAACGCCTCCGGCAAACCTCAGGAAATCTTCGACGAAGCCACGAAAAAGAAATTCGTCCCGCACGTCATCGAGCCCGCCGTCGGCCTCGACCGCATCTTCCTCGCCGTCCTGTCATCGTGCTACGCCGAGGAACAGGTCACCGACGACAAGGGCAACACCGAGACGCGCACCGTCCTCCGCCTCAGCCCGCGCATCGCGCCGGTCAAGGTCGCCGTCCTTCCGCTCCTCAAGAACAAAGAGGCCCTCGTCGCCCGCGCCCAGAAGCTCTACCAGAAGCTCAAGCGCAAGTATCCCTGCTTCTACGACGAAGCCGGCGCCGTGGGCCGCCGCTACCGCCGCCAGGACGAGATCGGCACGCCGTGGTGCGTGACCATCGATTTCGACACCATCGAAAAGGAAGGCGACACCTTCACCCTCCGCGAACGCGACTCGATGGCCCAGCGCCGCATCACCGAGACCGAACTCTTCGCCCTCCTCGAAGAGCAAGTTTACTAAACAGACAGCTTTAATCTCGGCCACAAACAAAAGGCCGCTCCTTCGCCGGAGCGGTCTTTTTATTCTATCTCGGCTTCGACTGACTTGAGTCCACGACCGACCCGATGGCTTTGATAATCCGGTCGGACCTTCACAAACGTCACCTCCGTTGGTTTTATCGTTTGGATTTCCGCCAGCAGAAACACCCGCCAGCCGGGAGGCGGTTCGGAGCTACTGCCACCGGCCGTCTGCCACGCCAACAACACAGGCCTGTCCTCGACACCCCTGCCCAGCGCATGCGGCTCCACTGTCCGCGCATGGCCGTGATAGGTAAAAACCACGACACGCTTCTCCTTGAGCGCCTGCCGGAGAACCCCCGCCGTATCCGCCGACATCGGCTCCGCCGCCTGCAAAAAACCTATCCCCGACAGCAAAACCACCATCGCCCCGATCAACATGCACATCCATTGTCGCCTCATGATTGCATCAACAAAGCAGGCTTCGCACCACTCCGCCCAATGCCACCCATCCCCGCGAAAATTGTTAAGCCCGGGTAAAGTGACCTGCTTTCCATTCCAAAATCGGTTTGTATCCGCTCCATGACCGCCGCTCCCGACGCCCCCGCCGGCCGCATTCGCCTGCTGATGATCGACGACGACAAAAAGCTTTGTCGGCTCGTCGGCGACTATCTCACGCCCCTCGGCTTCGATGTGACCGCCGAACACGACGGAGCCATCGGTGCCGAGCGCGCCGCCGATGAGAAGGCAAACTGGCAGGCCGTCATCCTCGATGTGATGCTGCCGAGTCTCGACGGATTTGAAGTGCTGCGCCGCATCCGCCGCACGAGCGATGTGCCCGTGCTCATGCTCACCGCACGCGGCGACGAAACAGATCGCATCGTGGGCCTTGAAGTCGGCGCGGATGACTATCTGCCAAAAACTTTTTCCACGCGAGAATTGCTCGCCCGTCTTCGCGCCGTGCTCCGCCGCAGCACCTCGCGGGCTTCGACCGGAGCCGCTCCCGTTGCGGAAATCGTCGTGGGGCCGCTGCGCGTGCAGCCCGAGGCGCGGCTCGCGCTTCTCGCAGACCAGCCGCTCACGCTCACGCCGGTGGAGTTTGACCTGCTCGCCAGCCTCGCCCGCGCACGCGGCCGTGTGCGCACCCGCGAGGCGCTGCTCGACGAAATCCGCGACCGCAACTACGAGGTGTTTGACCGCTCGATCGACGTCCACATCTCCGCCCTTCGCAAAAAGCTCGGCGACGACGCCAAGAACCCGCGCTTTATCCGCACGCTCCGCTCGGCCGGTTACATGCTCACCGATCCGGCCTCGCCCTGATTCCCATGCGCGCGCCCCTCGCCCTGAAGGTCTCCGGCTGGCTCCTCCTCAACCTCTCGTTGCTGGTCGTGCTCGCCATCGGACTCCTCGTGGCACAGGGAGGCTTCACCTGGACAGCCTTGGTCGAAGGCCCGCCCGGCCGCCGCGTTCAGGACATGGCCGAAGCGCTCGCGGCCGACATGCACAACGTCTCGCCGGAGCAACGCACGACGACGCTCGCCCGCTTCGGTGAAGCTCACGATGTGTCCGCCGTGCTTTTTGGTGAAGGCGGCCGCATCCTCGGCGGAGACCCCTCGGGGGTCCCTTCGGAAGTCCTCAAATTTATAGGTCCTCCTCCCTCGCGCCGGTTGCAAGGTCTTCCGCCGGACGACGGCGATCCCCTCGATCAGCCCGCACCCGTCGAAAACTTATCACCGCGTCCCGAAAGCCGGCCACAACGCGTATTGCTTCACGTAGGCGATCCCGCCGTCTTCTGGCTCGCCGTGCGCATCAAACCGCCCGAGCCGCGCCGCGCCGGAGTCACTCTCGTTCTGCGGGTGCCAAGCCTCGGGCATCTGCTGCGACTGCTCGATCTCGCGCCGTGGCTGTGGATCGGTGCGGGCACCGTGGTGATTTCTCTGTTGTTCTGGCTGCCGTTTGTGCGCGGCCTCACCCGTGACCTTGGCAAGCTCACCCGCGCCACCGAAGCGATCGCCGACGGCCGTTTCGACACCCGCGTAGCCGAAAAACGCCGCGACGAGCTCGGCGCCCTCGGCGGCTCGGTCAACCGCATGGCCGGTCGCCTCGACCGCCTCGTCACCGGCCAGAAACGTTTTCTCGGCGACATCGCCCATGAACTCGGCTCTCCCCTCGGCCGCATGCAGGTGAGCGTCGGCATTCTTGAACAACGCGCCGGCCCCGAACTTCAAAACGCGATCACCGACGTGCGCGAAGAGGTCGAACACATGTCGATCCTCGTGGGCGAACTCCTCGTATTCACGAAGGCCGGCCTGCGTCCGCGCGATGCCGTGCTCGGCCCGGTGACACTCGCCCCGCTGGCCGCGCGGGTCATCGCCCGTGAGGCCGCCGATGATGCCGTGCGTGTTGACCTGCCCGTCCATCTCGCCGTGCTCGCCGATGCCGACCTCCTGGCCCGCGCCATCGGCAATCTCGTGCGCAACGCCCTGCGCCATGCCGGCCGGGCCGCGATCACCCTGCGCACGGAAACCTCCGGTGACGACGTGTTCATCATCGTCGAGGACGAAGGCCCCGGCGTGCCGCCCGATTCACTCGCACGCCTCGGCGAACCCCTTTTCCGCCCCGAGTCCGCCCGCTCGCGCGAAACCGGCGGTGCGGGCCTGGGACTCGCCATCGTGAAGAGCTGCGTGGAAGCCTGCGGCGGCGGTGTGCGCTTCGAAAACCGAGAACCTCACGGCTTTCGCGCGGTTCTCCGGCTGCCGGCGGCATAGGCTTTACGCAGCCTTAACAATTCTCCCCGTCGGGCTCATCCGGGCATTACACGGTGGTGGTTTCATGGAGGGAGAAATCCGACTCCCTCATGAAAACCCTCGTCTCCTCCTGGCTCCTGCTTTCCAGCGCCGTCGCGCTCACTCTGTCCATCGTCGTTTTTTCGAAGGCCGCCGACACTTCCTCCCCCGCTGAAGACGGCACCCCCCCCGCCAGCCGCCCTGCCTTGCGCGGCCCGCGCGCCCTAGGTCCGTTCACGATCTTCGACACCAATCACGACGGTGTGATCTCCGCCGATGAAATCGCCCACGCCGCCGCCGCCCTCCGCAAGCTCGACAAAAACGGCGACGGCAAACTCACGCCCGACGAACTCCGCCCGCCCGGTTCACCTCCGCCGCCTCCCCCTGAAGAATAATCACACACTCAAATCTACCCCGTCATGAACGCACACATCTTTTTACCCCTCGCGGTGCTCGTCGTCAGCCAAGCCACTTTCGCACAGACGCCTCCTCCTCGGCTTGGCCCGCCACCACCTCCTCCCCCGGCACGAAACGCACCCGCGCCCGGCCAAACCGGAGGTCCGCTCGCAGGGCTGACTTCCGCACAAGTATCAGCATTTCGCGACGGTCTAAGTGTCTTCCGGCAAATCGAGATCATCGACAGCGGTCTCGGCCCCATTTTCAACGATGTCTCCTGCATCGCGTGCCATAACGCTCCCGCCATCGGCGGTGCGAGCCGCCGCATCGTCACCCGCTTCGGGCTCACCACCGGCGATCACTTCGATCCGCTCACGGAGCGTGGCGGCTCGCTCCTGCAAGCCCGCGCGATTGACCCCGCCTTTCGGGAAATCATTCCGCCCGAGGCCAACACCGTCGCCCGTCGCGTCACCACACCACTCTTTGGTGCAGGACTGATCGACGCCATCCCCGACGCCACCCTCATCGCCGCCGCTGCCGCGCAAACCACCGACGGCGTCCACGGCCGCGTCTCTCTCGTCAACGATGTCACCACCGGGTCCCAACGCGTCGGCCGCTTCGGCTGGAAGGCCCAGCAAGCGACCCTCCTCGCGTTCGCCGCCGATGCTTATGTGAACGAAATGGGCATCACCAACCGGTTCTTCCCCGAGGAAAACGCCCCGAACGGCAACACCGCCCTGCTCGCCCGCGCCGACCAGATCCAAGACCCCGAAGACCAGGTCGACGCCACCAGCGGCAAGGGTGACGTTGACCGCGTCGCCGATTTCATGCGCCTGCTCGCCGCACCCGTCCGCAAACCCGCCAACGCCACCATCCTGGCAGGCGAACGAACCTTCACTTCCATTAACTGCACCGCCTGTCACACGCCGGCGCTTACCACCGGCGTCAGTCCTGTCGCCGCACTCGCCAACAAAAATGTGCCGCTCTACTCCGATCTCCTGCTGCACGACATGGGCACGCTCGGCGACGGCATCACCCAGGGAACCGCCGGCCCGCGCGACATGCGCACCGCTCCACTCTGGGGCCTCGGACTGCGGCAAGTTTATCTTCATGACGGCCGCACTTCCTCGCTCGATGCCGCCATCAAGGCCCACGACGGCGAGGCCACCGCCGCCCGCACCCGCTACACCCAGCTGCCGGACGCACAACAAAAACAGCTGCTCGCGTTCCTCCAGTCGCTGTAGGCGTGTTATGCTCACAGCGCCGTTTCCCATTTTGACACCAAACGAAACGGCGCGTGTCATTGCCCTTGGTGAAGCTGCTTAAAAAAATCATCCTCGGTCTCGTCGTTTTTTTCGTGGCGATCCAGTTCATCCGCCCGGCCAAAAACATCGCAGCGCGTCCCTCGGAAAACGACATCACTGATCACTACCCGACGCCGCCCGCCGTCAAACAACTCCTCGCCGTGGCATGCTACGACTGCCACTCCGACACCACCCGCTATCCATGGTATGCCGACGTCCAACCCGTCGGCTGGTGGCTTTCCTCGCACGTCAACGACGGCAAGAAACACCTGAACTTTTCCGAATTCGCCACCTACTCGCCCAAGCGCGCCGCGAGCAAACTGGATTTCATGATCGACGAGGTTACCGACCACGACATGCCCCTCCTCTCGTATCGCCTGGGCCATCCCGACGCACGCCTCACTCCGGCGCAAATCAAGCTCCTCACTGACTGGGCCGACTCTGTGCGCGAACAGATTCTTGCCGCCCACGGGCTGAACGATTGAGTCCGCTCCTCTACTCATGACCGCTTACGCCCGCGCCCGCGAACTCATCGACACCGCCCACGCCGCCGATCCCGCGCGCACGCCCGACGACCGCGCCGCCGAACTCGTTTACGCAGACCGCGTCGAAGCCTGGGTGGTCAAACTCATCCCCGACGCCCCGCCGATCCTGCGCCTCGCCGCCCGCAGCCAACACCTCGAACGCTGGCTCACGCCCCGCGCCACCTTTCCGGACGGCAAAGTCGGCTACCTCAACTGGCGCCGCTCCCTCTACGTCAAGCAAGCAGACCGCGCCCGCCAACTTCTTCTCACCGCCGGCGTGTCCGCGCCCGAAGCCGACGAAGTGCGCACCTGGGTTTCCAAAACCGGCCTCAAAACCAACGCCGGCACGCAGGCCCTCGAAGACGCCGCCGTGCTCGTTTTTTTGGAAAACGAGATCGGCGCCTTCGCCGCCCAGCACGCCGACTACCCTCGCGAAAAGTTCGTCGATATTCTCAAGAAAACCTGGCGCAAGCTCAGCCCCGCCGCACAGCAGGCCGCGCTCGGACTCGACCTCCCTCCCGCCATCGCCGGCCTCGTGCGCGAAGCGCTCACCAGTTGAGTATCGGTCAGCCGCTGATGGCGGACACCCGTTCCGCCTTGGCGGCCCGCTCGCCTTCGCATTCGGGCGAGCCACGCGCCAGGTCGCGGCACACCTGCGGGCGATTCTCGTAAATCGTGCAAAAAAACTCTGTTGCCCCCGTCGGCATGCGGCGCGGTTCGAGCGACGCGCAATGTCCGTCGCGCATGCGCATGTAGGCGCGATGCCCGACAAAATGCGCCACGCGTTCTGCGGCCGCGCCGAGCCGGTCCCAATCGGCGCCGGTCACGCGCACGTAGGTATCGAGCTGGGAAAAACAACACACTCCGCAATGGAGACAGTCGGTTGGGTGGCTCAAGGCGCACCCGCACGGCCATGAGCACGGCGGGCACAAAAACAAGCTGTGTTTTTTCTCGTCCGGTGGCGAGTCCTCCGTGGCCGAATTCGTTTCCCTGGCCTGCTTTTGCGCAATTTAGGCCAACGCATGCGCAGCACCCCGATCATACAACCACTACACTTTCCCCATGACGGACCCTCTGCACACGTTTCAAACTTGGCTGGATGACGCCAAGCGCCACGGCGTTCAGGAACCAACCGCCATGGCCCTCGCCACCGTGGATGAAAGCAACCATCCCACGGTGCGCATGCTGCTGCTCAAGCACGCCGACGAGCGCGGCTTCGTGTTCTACACCAACACCGACAGCCCGAAGGCCCAGGACCTGCGCCACTGCCCGCACGCCGCGCTATGCTTTTATTGGAATCCGCCCGGCCGTCAGGTGCGGGTCACCGGCCGCGTCGAGATCGTAACCGACGAAGAAGCCGACGCCTATTTCAACTCGCGCCCCTATTTAAGCCGCATCGGTGCGCGCGTTTCCAAACAATCACAGCCGCTTTCCGGTCGGGGCGCACTTGAGCGCGCCGTCGCCGCCGAGATGATCCGCCATCCGCGCGGCCGCGTGCCGCGGCCGGACAACTGGACGGGTTATCGCCTCGTCCACGACACCATTGAGCTGTGGCAGGAAAAACCCTTCCGCATGCACGAACGGCTCCACTACTCGCGCCACGGCAACAAGTGGTCCGAACAGGCGCTGTATCCCTGATGTTTCCCGCCGGCTGCGGGCTCACGCCGGGCCCGCTCAGAGCACGGTCGCCTCGTAGAACAGGAACACCACCAGCTGCCCGGTAAAAACACGCAGCAGCATGACGAGCGGATAGACAGTCGCATACGCCACCGCCGGCGCATCACTGCCGGTCGTCTGTTGGGCAAACGCCAGCGCGGGCGGATCCGTCATGCTGCCGGCGAGAAGTCCGCAGAGTTCGGCGTAATTGATTTTTTTCCACGCGCGGGCCACCAGTCCGATGATCAGCAGCGGCACGATCGTGATGAGCGCGCCGTAAACGAGCCAGCGCAGGCCCTCGGCGCCGAACAACACCGAGACAAATTTTTCACCGGACTTGATGCCCACCGCCGCGAGGAAAAGTGAAATGCCGATCTCGCGGATCATATGATTCGCCGTGTGCGGGATGTGCCAGATAAGCGGCCCGGTGGTCGTCAGACGCGAGAGCAGAATTGCCACGACCAGCGGTCCGCCGGCCAGGCCAAGCTTAACCGCCGCAGGAAGCCCGGGCAGAAAAAGCGGGATCGACCCCACCAGCACGCCGAGCGCGATGCCGAGGAAAAACGTGAGCGGCTGCGGCGTGTCGAGCGCCTTGGCGGAGTTTCCCACCAAGGCCGCGACCGCGTCGATCTGCGGCGCCTCGCCCACCACCATGAGCACGTCGCCAAACTGCAGGCGAAAGCCCGACGTGGGCGTGAACTCCATCCCGTTGCGCGTGATTCGCGTGACGATCACATGATGCTGCGCGAAAATGGACAGGTCGGCGAGCGGCCTTCCAAACATGGAAGAATGCGTGATGATGAGCCGGCGGTTTGTGATCGAACCGGGGAGCGTCTTGAGATCCACGCCGGCCTCGCTGCCGATCACGATGCGGAGGGCGTTCAAGCTCGCCGCCGGACCGACCGCGTGGAGAATGTCTCCCAGCTGGAGACGCGTGTCGCGCTCGGCCACCGCCACGACACCTCCCCGAGAAAAACGCGAGATGACCACGCCCGAGCCGGCCAAACCGGGCACCTCGCCGAGCACACAGTCGACAAGGTTGGGATTGCGCACCTCGAAGTTGCGCGTGGCCGGCGGCGGCGTGGAAGGACGTTGCGCGGCTTCGGCCGCCGCGACCTCTTTCTTCACGTCGATGCGAAATGCCATCCGCACGATAATCATGGTCAAAATGATGCCAAAAATACCAAAGGGATACGCGATCGCATAGCCGAGTCCCTGCACCACCGCCGCGTCGTCAGCCGCGCCGACTTCCTGGAGCGCCTGCTGTGCGGCCGCGAGACTGGGCGTGTTGGTCGTCGCACCCGAAAGCAGACCCACGCCCGCCGGCACATCCACCCTGCCCAGAATTATCCAAGTGGAAGCGACTATCGCCCCGAGAAAAACAATCGTCGCGGCAAAGAGATTGAGCGCAACGCCCCGTGATCGCAGCGAGGCGAAAAACCCGGGCCCGATTTGCAAACCCAGCGTATAGACAAAGAGGATCAGACCGAACTCGCGCACGAACTCCATCACCTTGTGATCGAAGGAAAGATGAAAATGCCCGAGCAAAAGCCCCGCGAAAAGCACGCCGGCCACGCCCATGTTTACGCCGAAGACCTTGACCTTGCCCAGCAACAACCCCGCGGAGCATGCCACTCCAATCAATATGACCGTGCGGGCCACAGACTCTACGTCGAACAATTGCTTGAGCCAGTCCATGGGGACATCCTAACAGGAAGCACGCATCCGCGCGCCGCATATTTTGGCAAATCACACCACCGGCTTGCGCCGGTAAAAGAGCAGTCCCGGCAAAGCCAGACCGACCGCCAGCGCACCGACGATGAAGACGGCCTTGAGCCCGTTATCGATCGCGGTCTTGAGCAGCTCCGAGGTGAAGCCCTTGCGCTCGATCTCCACCAGGGCGAGCAACGCGGTGAAGGCATAGACTCCGGGGATCATGGGAATCATTCCCGCCACGGTGAAAACCTTGGGATGCGCACGCCACTTCTGCGCCCAGTAGATGCCGAGCATGCTGATGGAGGCGGCCGCGATCAGCGTGGCCCATTCTATCGGCAGACCGCCAAATTTGTGCAGGCCCAATCGCAACGCGTGCGCCATGCCGCCGGCCACGGCGCAATATTTGAGCGCCTCCTTCGGCACGTTGAAAATCATCGCGAAGCCAACCGCCGGAATCGCGGCGAGGCCCATGTCTTGGAGGAGGGTGAGTATCGGGTTCATAGCCAGGTCCAGACATTCGATATCGTCATCGCGAGGATGATGCCGCCACAGCACGCCAGCAGCAGGAGGACCGCCATCACGCCGCGCGAGATGCCCGTGTTGATGTAGCCTTTCACCATGTCGGAGACACAATTGATAAGAGGAAAACCGGGAACAAAAAGCAGCACGCACGCGGACATCGCGATCTTCGGGTTATCCACCCAGTGGTGGATCACGCCCTGCGCCGCGATGCAGGTGGCCACAAACGCAGATGCGGCGAAATTGACCAGGGGATTGAAATGCAGATGCGCGAGATACTGGCGGACCTGCATCGCGACCCCGCTCGCGAAAAACGTAAGCACCAGCGTGCCCATGTCGTCGTCGGCCCCTCCCTTGGCCAGCAGCCCCAGCCGTGCGAAAGCCGCGCAGGACAATCCGACCATGACGGACACCAACAGCCGGTTGTAGCGCAGGGGCTTGATTTCGTGGTCGAGCCGGTGCGCGACGCCCGCCATGTCCAGTTTCTTCTCCTCGGTCAGCAGCATGGTGCGCTGCACCTCGGTGACCACATGCATGTTGATGCCGCGATCGAGATTGCGCCGCACCGTGGTGTGACAGCGGCCGTTGCGGATCGTCGTCACGGTGATGCCGTTGGCCATGAGCGCGACTTCGACCGAATCCATGCCCAACGCCAGTCCCAGCCGGCGCGAGACCGATTCCACAAGGGCGCTCTCCGCACTGTGCTGCAAAAGCATCACGCCCGTCTGCACGCACAGGCGGGTGACCTCGCGCTGGTCGTCCCTGAGCCAAGGTTCGTTATTCATGCTCATGCGCACTTCCTTGCGGTGGATGCGGCCGGATTGGCCGGCGTCAAGTTCACGATGCGGGCATCATCAAGGTGCTGAAGGGAGCAGTCCATCGTCTTTAATGATAGCAGGGTTGAGGCCGTCATCCTCTTCGTTTTTTGGTCAACCGCACGCAAATATAAACCTGCCTCGGTCCGCCAAGCCGCGCGCAAAAAATCCCAAGATACGCTCCGCCATGATTCTCCGGCGCGGGTAAGCTTGACGAATCATGAATGCTTCCTGTCGCAGCCTCCCTATTCTCGTTTCATTCATGCTGGTGGCCGGCGGTGTGAACGCCGCCGACACCACCACTGCGTGGAAAACCAGCATGACCGCCAGTGCGAGGACCGGTTACGACGACAATGTCTTTCTTCAGGAACGCAGCGCCGTCATCGCCCCCAACGCCGTGCCTTATAGCGCCGGCTCATGGGTCAACTCCGTTTCACTCGCCCTCGGTGTAACGTGGCAGCCGTCACCGGCATTGGCCGTCGACGCAGGCTACTCCCCCGAGCTCACCCGCTACGCACGCTTCCACTCCGAAAATCACGACGATCATCGTTTCACCACCAGCCTGCGCGGCAAGGACGGCGCTTGGAGTTACGATCTGAAAAGCAGCCTGCTCCTCGTCGACGGCTCTTCCGAGTCTCCCATTTACGGCCATGTGGGCGGCACGCCCGCCATCGGCGGCGCACAGGTGCGTGATCGGCGAGACCAGACTGTGACCAAGGCCGGAGCCAACCTCACCCGCACGGTTTCTCCGGATTTTTTTGTGCGCGCCGTGGGTGCCGCCAGTTTCCAGGATTTCCAGACCACCCACAAACCCACGACCGGACCGGGCGCGGTTCCGGGATATGCCAACTATGTGGACCGCTCCGAGTGGTCGATCGGCCCGGACGCCGGCTGGTTTTTCCGCAAAGACCTCGCGCTCGTTGCCGGTGTGCGGTTCGGCGAACAACGTCAGGCCAATCTTCTCGGGGTGAAAAATAATTACTCAAACACGCTCACGCGTTTCCTCGTCGGCCTGGAGGGCAAGGTCGCCCCCACCCTGTCCCTCAAGTTCCTCGCGGGACCCGATGTGCGTCGCTACACGGACTCCGCCGCAGCCGGTTTCGACCGCACCCGCACCACCCGCTACGCCGAGGGCACCGCCACGTGGACCCCGCTGAAATCGGACTCCGTCAGCTTTTCCGCGAAGGACTATCTCTGGCTCTCCTCCGGCGGCCGCGGCGCCTATGAGTCTATCGTCTGCGATCTGGCTTGGAAACACACCTTCAACAAAACGTGGAGCACTGTCGCCGGTTTCAACTACCAGGAGGGTGACAATCTCGACTACGTCGCACCCGCCAGCTTTCGCAATGACTCCATCTACACCGTCTCGGGCGGTGTGACCTACGCTCTGAATGCAAAAACGAAGATCGACGTCAGCGTGACCCGTGAGTGGAGCGACTCCGCCGTCGCCAACAAACCGGGCCGCGAATACACCCACTGGCTCGTGAGCACGGGCATCACATTCACGTTCTAGAAAAGTCCGTGCGGACGGCCCGCGGATATCAGCGCGGACGGACCAGCAGGAGCGTGCGGTCGTCGTTGCGCTGCGCAAGGGCCGAGAACTGCCTCAGGTAGCGGTCGAGTTTCTCCACCATTTTGACGAGTGGTGTCTGTTCGTGGCGCGCAAGGGCTTGGGCAAAACGGTCGCGTCCAAATTCGTCGCCGGCGGCATTGGCCGCTTCGGTGATGCCGTCGGTGTAGAGCGCCAGCAGATCGCCTGCCCCCAATTCAACTTCACCTTCTTCGATCACCGAATCAAAAACCGGACCATCATCAAATCCGAGTGCAAGGCCGCCCGCCGCCAGCAGTTCCGGTTCGCCACCGCCGCTGCGCATCAACAAAGCAGGCTCGTGTCCGGCGCGGACGTAGGTGAAGCGATTTGTGTCCAAATCAAGAATACCGTAAAACAGGGAGATGAACATGCCGCGCGGCATGTCCGCGTGAAGGGCGCGATTGACGCGTTTCACCACGACGGAAGGACTCGGTTCGCCCACCGCGCACAGACGCAGCGTCGCGCGACACGCGGCCATCATGAGCGCGGCGGCCGGGCCCTTGCCGGCCACGTCGGCGATTACAAAGCCCCAGCGCCGTTGATCGACGGCGAGCACGTCATAGTAATCTCCCCCGAGATGGGTGGAAGGCTGTGAAAGCGCTTCGATCTCCACCTCGCCGATGTCCGGGAATACATGCGGCCGCAGGTGATGCTGCACCTCGCCGGCCAAACGCAGGTCGCGTTCACGCAGGTCGCGTTCACGGTCTTCGGCGTCTTTGCGGACAGTGATGTCGGTGATCAGTCCCTCGTGATGGGTAACCTCTCCGTCTGAATCAAAGCGAACAACGGTATGATCATCCACCCAGCGAATGGAGCCATCGGCGCAGACGATGCGGTATTCCTGGTTGTATTCATGATGGCCGGTCGTCGCGTGGGCATCGACTTCGGCCCCCACGCGTTCGCGATCATCCGGATGGGTGATGCCGCGGAAACTGAGACGCCGGCTGGTAAAATCCTCGGGTTGATAACCGAACTGGCTCACGCTTTGGGAAACAAACTCCACCGGCCATTGGTCGCCCTCGGACTTCCAGAGCACAACCACCGAGGGAGAGCGGTTGATGATTTGCTCAAGTTCCTCGCGCTTCGCCAGCGAAGCCTTGAGTTCATCCTGCGCCTGACGACGGATGCTGATGTCTCGACCGACGCCGAAATAGGCGCGGCGACCATCCCGGTCGGTGTAGGCGGAGCCGGTCGATGCGTGCCATATCCAGCGGCCTTCCTTGTGCCGCACACGATACTCAATGAATCCGGTGTTGACGCCCTTGTCCAAAGTCTCGGTCACAAACTTGCTGTAATTGGGCAGATCATCCGGATGAACAAACTCCGTGTAAGGATGGCCGATAACGTCGTTGATCTGATGCCCCAGCTTGGATGTCCACGCATCGGATACGAATTTGAAGCGGCCTTCCGGCGTAAGCGCGTAAAGAATCTCGCTCGCGGTCTGAAGATAGGTGCGCCACCGCGCCTCGCTGCGCTTCAACTCCTGTTCGGCGGCGTGGCGCGCGGTCACGTCTTCCAGCATCGCAAAATGATGCGTCACCCTTCCCTGGGGATCCCGCACCACCACGACCGTAAGATCGGCCCAGACCACCCGCCCGTCCTTATGGACATAACGTTTATGAAGGGTGAACCGGTCGCCCCTGCCCTCATAAAGATCGCGGGTAAAATCCTCCTGCTTCTGCCGGTCTTCGGGATGCGTGGCCTGTTTGACGTTCTCGATATCACGCGCCTCCTCGGCCGTCAGCCCCATGATCTCGCAAAACCGCTGGTTTACATAGTTGGCCCCGGGCTGGCCGTCGGCGTTCATCTCCCGCCAGCTCAAACCGAGGGGACCCTCGTCAAAAAATATCTGGAGCTGGCTGCGGGCATCCCGCAGCTGGGCCGCCTGCTCCGCATAATCATGGGCGAGGCGGGCGGTTGATTCCTCGGCAAGCTTCAGCCGGGTGACATCCGTGCGCAGCGCGAGATAGCTCCGCGGCTTTCCGTCCGGATGAAGCAGAGGCATGATCGTGCTCTCCACCCAGTAGAGATCGCCGTCCTTGGCGCGATTGCAAATGGTGCCATGCCAGACCCGTCCTCCACCGATCGTGCGCCACATATCGGCGAAAAAAGAAGGCGGATGCGCCTCTGATTTGACGAGCCGATGGGTCTGGCCGATCAGCTCTTCTCGCCCGTAACCGGAAATCTGGCAGAAGCGGTCGTTGACGTAGGTGATGACGCCCTGCGTATCGGTGACCGCCACAATGGCGTGTTCATCGATGCCGCGCCTGAACCACTCTACATCGAGCACATTATCTCCGTTCAAGGGAAGTGGATGACCGGACGCGGGGGACTCTTCAGGCGAAGACATGGAGAAGCAAAGGAAACAGGGGTTTAACCCCACCGGTTGGCGCAATCCAGCCTTAACGCGCGCATTCCCACATCCGGCTGGTCATTACGAGGTGCTCGGATAAAATAAAATCATGATCACCGTCGCCACCTGCAACAACCCCGCCCACGTCCAGTTGGTAAAATCCGTGCTCAACGACAGCGGAATCGCCGTGTTTGTCCCCGATGAAAACACCGCGCAGACCGCACCCTACCTCATATTCGCCATTGGCGGTATCCGCGTGCAGGTGACCGAGGAAAACGCCGAGGCCGCCCGCGCCATCATCGCCCAACTCGATGCGGCCTCACCCGACAGCGACCAGGTTCCTCCGGCGTTCACCTAACCTAATCGGAAAACCGGGCGCCGCCCGCTTCACCCCTTCACCGCGCCCGCCGTGACGCCTTTCACAAGGTGTTTTTGGAGCGCGATGAAAACCACCAGCACCGGCACCGTCACGATCACCAGTCCGGCGAACAACATCCCGTAATCGCTGCGGTATTGTGACGTGATCGAAAGATTCGCCAATCCCAGCGGCAACGTGCGCGCACCGGCCCCCGCATCACCGCTCGTGAACATGAACGCGAAGAAATACTCCTTCCAGATGCCGATGAACTGGAAAATCGCGACCGTCACCAGCCCCGGTTTCGCCAGCGGCAACATCACCCGCCAGAAGGCCGAAGCTTCCGTGCAGCCGTCCATCACCGCCGCCTCGTAAAGCGAGCGTGGCAACGCCTTGAAAAATCCCGCGAGAATGAAAATCGCAAACGGCAACCCGTTCGCCGTGTAAACAAGCACGAGCCCAAGCTTCGAGTTGAGCAACCCCAGCGCGCGCAGCTCGAAGAACAAAGGCACGATCGAGAGCTGGACCGGAATCATCAACCCCGCGAGAAACAGCCAGAATGCCGCCTTGCCCAACGGATGATAAAACCGCGCCAGCGCATACGCCGCCATCGCACCGAGGAGCACGATGAGCGCAACCGACGAGACTGTCACGACAACCGAGTTCACAAAGTAATCACCGAATCGCGCCTCGTGCCAGGCCCTCGAGTAATTGTCGGTCCGCAGATCACCGGCCGCCGGCAACGCGAATGCCTCGCGGAAAATCGCCTCGTCGGTCTTAAGCGACGAATACGCGACCCAAATCATGGGAAACGCCACCCACACGAGATAGCCGGCCAATACGGAAAAAATAAGAACGCGGGAAATCTTCATGGGCGCATCACATTTCCACGGCTTCGCGTTTCAGTGCGCGCATCACCGCCGCGCTGCCGATCAGGACAAGCACGAACATCACCACCGCGATCGCCGTCGCCCGGCCGATTTGAAACTCCTGAAACATCGTCGACACCATCAGCGTGCTCAACGTGTGCGAACCGCTCGCCGGATCCTGCGACGTGAGCAGCCAGATCATCTCAAACGCATTCAACCCACCGATCACGAGAAACACCGCTGAGACGACCAATACCTCGCGGATAAGCGGCAACGTGATCGTGAAAAACTGCCACGTCTTCGACGCCCCTTCCAATTCCGCCGCCTCGTAGAAATCCGCCGGGATGCCTTCCATCGCCGCAAGATAAAGCACCAGGTTGAATCCGCACGCCATCCACAGGTAGATCGGAATAAGCGCCGCGTAGAGATGCCCCTGTGAAAGCCACGCGAAGCCGTCGAACCCCGAGAACCCGAGTTTCACCAACGTTGTGTTCACCAAGCCGCCGTGCGGCGCATAAGCGCTCATCCAAAGAAGCGTCGCCGCGATCCCGCCGAGCATGTTGGGAAATAAAAACACCACGCGAAACACCCCCGCGCCCCATACGCCGCGATGGATGAGCGTCGCAAAAAACAACGCCGCCGGCACCACCACCAGCGCCGGAACGATCATCAGGTAGAGATTGTTTTTCAGCGCGAACCAGAACACGTCGCTCTCCAGCAACAGCCATTTGAAATTAAACCATCCGGCCCACGTCTGCGCGCCCAGTCCGTCCCACCGCGTAAATGCCCACGCAAGCGACACGACGCCCGGCAGGATCACCAGCGCTCCGAAAAGCACCAGCGCCGGCCCTACAAATCCCGCCGCAAAGCCGCCACGCATCGGACCGAGATGCTCGGCCTGCAACGCGACTGCGGGCGATTTCCCCGCGCCTTTCACCCACCGCGTCCAGACGATCCACGCCACCAGTCCGGTCAACACGAGCAGCAACACCGCCGTCGCAAAACCATGGTTGTTTTCCACACGGCCGGGATCTGCGCGACGTGCCCGCTCCGAGGCGGCTGCGGCTTCGAGTTTTTCCCCAAATTCCCGTGGCGTGATACGGCCGGTCATCAGCCGGTAACGCGCATCCGTCATCGCCTGGTTGATCAATGCAAGGGACGCGGCCGAAGCCGGCGGCGCCGCGTCAAACGATCCCGGACTACGCGCCAACAACTCCGCCGTATCTCGCATGGCCGGCGAGTAATCTTCGGGCTGCACTGCGCGCAACGCCACCGGCGAATCCAGTGTCTGCGCAAAACGCCGCGCGCAGGTGCGCGAGGTGAGGTAACGGAAAAAATCCACCGCCGCGCGTTCGCGTGCAGGGTCACCGTTGGCAAAGAGAAAATAATAGGCGCTCTGCGTCTGGAGCGTCGCCGGATCGGTGATGCCATCCGCAAACACCGGGAAGTTCATCGCCCCGAGTTCAAAATCAGCAGGCAGTTTTCCACGCATTTCGTTCACAAACCACGAGGCCGACACCGTCATCGCCGCCTGTCCGCGAATGAAGGCAAGTTGCGCATCCGTGTGGGTCATACCCCCCCATCCTTTGATTAGATAATGCGTGGTAAGCCGCTGCACCACGTCTGCCGCGCGGATGAATCGAGGATCGGTGCGCGTGCCGGGTGCGAGATCGTTGTAGGCGCGGTAGCCACCACGTCCGACGAGGTTGTAATGTGCAGCGCGCAGGAATGCGTCGCCGTAACGCATGACAACGCCGGGCAACGCGACCGGCGCGACGCCTTTCGCCTCGATGCGATCACACAGCGCGAAAAATTCATCCCACGTGCGCGGCACCTCCCAGCCATTTTCGCGGAAACGTTTCTTGTCATAGAAAATCGTCCACACCGCGTGGGCAAACGGCAGGCCGTAGATGCAGCCCTTGACGTTGTTCTCGCTGGGTTCCCCGCGCCAGCGATCTAACACACCGGGAAGAAACGTGTCTCGCCAGCAGGCGTCTCCCTCCCAGTTTGGGCCGTCGAGATAAGGCGCCAGATCGAGAATACGCCCGGCGTGGATAAGGTTGGGATAGAGAAGGACGGCATCGGTCGCATCGGGATAATCTCCCGCCATGACACGGATGCGCACCTGGTCGTTGATGCGCGGATTTCCGTGAAGGTGGACCTTTATGTCAGGACGCAGCGTTTCAAATTCTCGGGCCGCCTGTTCAAAAAATGTGCTTCCGTAGCCCGCGACAAGCACCGGAATATCGAGCGTGATCGGCTTCACTTCGGCGGCGCGGAGCGCATCCGGCGCCGCCAGACACCAGACAACACAGCAAAAGGTTGTGAGCCAACTCAACCGCATCGCGAAAGGTCTGCGCGTTGAGGAGAAAGCGCGCCATCTCTTTTTCTCGGGATGCCGGGTTTCGTTATAAAATCACCCGGCTGTCACCACGCCCTCCGGCGGATTTTTTCGTTTTCCGGCCCGTCTTTTACTTGGCTTCCTTTTTTTCGAATCGCGCGAGAATTTTTTCTTTCACGGCGGCCCACTCGGCGTCGCTCAGCTTGCCGTCACCATCGGTGTCGGCGCGTTTGAGCATACGCGGGCTTCTTTCCAAGCGGGCGCGCAGGGTTTGCTCCATGGTGGCGCGTTCGGCGGCATCGAGTTTACCGTCACCGTTCTTATCAAATTCCTTGAGCCAGACTTGCTGGCGCTCTTTGAGCCGATCCAGCTTTTGTTCGCGTCCCGCATCGGCGTTCCTGCGATTTTCATCCATGGCGGCGGCAACTTCAGCGTCATCCAACTTGCCGTCGCCGTTTTTATCGTAGCGCTTGAGGATTTCGGCATCGGCGGCACTCAGGGCGGGCTTCGGCGCTGGAGACGGCGCCGCAATGACGGACTGGCCGGACCCGGAGTCGGCCCAAGCACGGACGGGCAAAACGAATAGCGTTGCTGCGAGGCAGGCGGGAGCTAGAAAATGGGGCTTCATGGGATAATCGCAGTGGGCCTGTTGACGCGGACCTTGTTACCGGCATGACGTCGGAGCTCGGACTGGGTTACGAGATCACCTAACGCGCCCCTTCCTTCCGCCCAACCCATCATGTATCAGGTCAATTTTTCCGAACAAAGCATGCTGGAGCTCAACAAGCTCGATAAGCTTGCTCAGCTGGAGGTTATCGAACCGATCAGTTCCTTGAAGCCGGGCGATTTGGAACACCCTCGCGAGCCTTTGGGTCACTTCAACCGAGCCGGACAATCCCTCTATCGCCTGCGGTGTGGGGACCATCGCTTCTACTTTGAAACGAAGGGTCCGGAATCGTTGTATGTCGTGTATATCTTACACAAGAACTCATTGGAGGACTTCTTGTTGCGCAATAAGCTTCCCGTCACGGAAAGCCAGCTGGTGGAGCAACATTCCAAGTTTTGGAAATACCTAGAGTCGCTCACCAAATAACCCCCATCATGGCCAACGACGACCTACCCACCTTGGATAACGACAGCGAAAATCCCTACAACGTCACCCAGGCGAGCAGGATTTATTTCCTGCCCAACTTAATGACGGCTGGAAACTTATTCTGTGGTTTCATGGCCATTATCTGGTGCATTCGCGCTCACTACGACATGCAGGCCGTGGATCCGTTGGCACCGATCATCACAAGTGTCGCAAGTGAACTTTATACCCAGGCGGTGTGGTTTATCTTTGGTGCCATGGCTTTCGACATGCTCGATGGCCGTCTGGCGCGTATGGGCGGTCGCGAATCTCTGTTCGGAGCGGAATTTGATTCTTTGGCCGACATCGTCTCATTTGGCGTCGCTCCAGCCTTGATGGTTTTTTTCCTTATTCTTTCTCCTACACAAGGTTATCCTGTTTTTAGAAACATCGGCGGGCTTTTGGGATTCGTCTATCTTTTGTGTGCGGCAATCCGGTTGGCGCGGTTTAATGTCATCACCAACCCCCTTCTTCACCAGCACCGCGAAACCAAACCCAGCAGCAAGGAGTTCATCGGGTTGCCTGTTCCCGCGGCGGCCGGCACGGTCGCTTCCCTGGTGCTCTTCCTCCTGAATCTTGCGGCACACGATCGCTCTCTCCAGCATTGGGCACTCGCCCTCCCTCCTTTGCTGCTGTTGATCGCGATGCTTATGGTCAGCACCGTGCGCTATCCAAGTGGCAAACAGATCGATCTTCAGACGAAGACGAAACTGACGACCTTCATCATTTTCGGGGTCGTGGCGGCCGCCGTGGTCGCATTCAAGGAGTATGGGATGTTCATCGCATGCCTCAGCTACATCTTCTTTGGCCTCGTCCGGCACTGGCGAAAACACGGTCTCACCAAACGCGCGCCGCTGGTGTGAACCATTGTGCGATCAAGTGACCAATAACCATCCAACAACTTCGCCCTTGTGAACAACCGCTTTCTTATTGGTTTCAGGAAACACGGTTCTTCGCATGTCCACAGCCTTGCTTTCACGACCGAAATGACCGCGGTTATCATAGTTCTTCGCAGTCCATAATAAGACTGATAACATATCTTATTGAACTAGCTTTCTTTTATCCTTTGTTAACTTCCGCCCTTCGCAGCTCCCGCCTCCCATGAAATTCAAGATCAACCGCGATCACTTCAGCAACGGTCTCGCCCAAGTCCTCAACGTCGTCGGCTCCAAAGCCACGATGCCGATCCTGAGCAATGTGCTGATCGAGGCCGAGAAGGACTACATCTCCCTGACGACCACCAATCTCGATCTTGGCATTCGCTGCAAGATCAAGGCTGAGGTGAAGGAAACCGGTTCGGTTACCTTGCCAGTCAAACGCCTAGCCACGATCGTGCGTGAGTTGCCAAACGTCGACGTGACCTTCGACGCCACGCCCAACCACCAAGTAAAACTTACTTCTGGCGGTTCTACGTTCCGCATCATGGGCATCGGCAAGGAAGAGTTCCCTCCGCTGCCTGAATTTGGTGACGAGAAATCCTTCACCCTCGAGCAGGCCGAGCTCACGTCGATGATCAAGAGCGTGTCCTACGCCCAGTCGTCGGACGAGACCCGCTACATCCTCAACGGCGTGTATTTCAACTTCCGCGACGGCAAACTGTCGTTGGTCGCTACGGATGGCCGTCGCCTGGCTTTGATTTCCAAGGAACTCGAAGTGCCCGCCGAAAGCGCGGGAAGCATCATTCTGCCCGCCAAGACGGTCTCCGAGCTCAGCCGCATGCTCGACAAGGGGGAGAAGCTCAAAATCGCGTTTAATGACCGCCGTGCGTCCTTCCAGATCAACACGGACAAAGACTCGAGTGGTCTTGTTGACTCGATCTACCTCTACTCGAAGGTCGTTGAAGGTAATTACCCGAATTATCAGCAAGTCATCCCGAAGGAAACTCACCAGCGGATCAAGTTGGAGCGCGAGTTATTCCTCCAGTGCGTGCACCGCGCCGCGTTGGTGACTTCCGAAAAGTCCAATTCGGTTAAGATCAAGCTGACCAGCAACCTCCTCGAAATCACTGCTCAGAGCCCCGATTTCGGTGAGGCACATGAATCGATGGCGATTGCCTACAGTGGTCCTGATCTCCAAGTCGCTTTTAATCCGGCCTTTGTGCTTGATCCGTTGAAAGCTCTGACAAAGGACGAAGTGTTCTTCGAACTGAAGGACGAAGTGAGCCCAGGTGTCTTCAAGACGCTGGAAAGCTTCATCTGTGTCATCATGCCTGTGCGCTTGAGCTGAGGCCTCGCGCGTCTAAGGTAAGCCTTCTTTCGTCAGGCTGAGAAATCAGCCCGGCTTTTGCATCTATGGATCCTGACTATCCTCTTCTCGCCGGAATGGTGCTTTTTCTGGTGCTTGCGCAGTTGAATCAGCGCAACGGATCCCCTGTGGTCGCGATCTTCAATCGCTGGCTGCGCTGGCTGATCTTTTCCTTCGGCGGGGCAAAGGCGGCGATCGAGATGGGCTGGTCTGACCGGCCTTATCTAGTCGTTGTGTTGGGTTTTTTCCTTCTCTGGTTTTTGCTGGAGACGCTCTACAACTGGCTCGCGATTCACGCGCTCAGTGTGAGTCCGCTGCCCCTTTTTCCACGCTTTACGCTTAACAACTCCGGCGAGGAATGGCCCACGCATCCGCGACTGTTGAAGATCCGCGACTGGCTTCGTTCAAACGGTTTTAAGCAAGTGCAGGCATTGAAAGCTGAAGTGAGCCCGAGCATTTATCTGCGGGTGTCGGTTTATCAGGACACGGAAGCCAAGATCCGCGCGCAGATCACATTTCTGCCGCAGGCGAACGGAGCGATTTCCGTCTGCTTCAGTCTGTCGTCCAACACGGTGAGCGGATATCGCTACGTCACCGATAATCTGTATCTGCCTTTCGGTGGTTTTTATCCGGAAACCTGGCTGGTAAAACGCACGCCGTGGCAGCGTTCGCTTCCCAAATTGGTGGCGTTGCACCGGGATCGTCTGGCGCGCGGAGGAGAGATTCTTACGCCATGGACGAGCGATCCGCTGGCGGATCTCAACCTGCAACAACGAGAGTTGGAGCAGATCAACACCGAGCTCGGGTTTCTCTTTCCCCATGGGGAGCGCGAGGAACACGGCAAGATCAGCCATGAAGGCCGCTACCGTGTGTGGAAGGAATACTGGTTGCTCAGTTATTTCGGCCGCAGCGTGCGATATTGAGCGTTTTGCGGGAAGTTTGCTTTGCCGAGGAAAGAGAATCGGTGCTTGTTGGTTTCAACCCCTCCTTCCCTTATGAAACGCATCCTTGGTTTTATCGCGCTGGTTTTTTTCACGCTTTCACTGCATGCAGCCGATGACGCTTGGCTGACTGATTACGCGGCGGCGGCACGCAAGGCTTCGGTCGAACACAAGCCGATGCTGCTCGATTTCACGGGTTCCGATTGGTGCGGCTGGTGTATGAAACTGGATCGAGAAGTATTTTCACGGCCGGAATTTGTGAGCTACGCCAAGACCAATCTGATTTTGGTGAAGGTTGATTTTCCTCGCGACAAGCCGCAGTCCGCCGCCGAGAAGCATCAAAACGAAAAGCTGGCCGCGAAATACAAAATCGAAGGCTATCCGACCATCGTGGTGCTTAACGAACACGGAACCCAAATCGGAGAACTCGGTTATGAGGAGGGCGGCGCGAAGGTGTGGATCGCTTCACTGGAAAAAGTCACGAAGAAGAAGCCGTAAGTCTTTTACTCGGTCACCAAGGCACAAAAAAGCCGCGCCCAAATTATCGGGTGCGGCTTTTGTTTTTGAGAAAGGTGGCGGGCTTTAGCGGCCGCGGCTCTTAAGGTTGAGCTGCACGCCGGCGAAGCGGACGAGACTGTGCAGGTGTTCCTGCTCGGCGGGATCGAGCGCGGCGGCGTCCTTGAGTTGTTCCTGGGCGCGCTTGAGGGCGGCTTCCACGGCGGTGACATCGATCTTGTCGATCGTGATGGCCTGCTCGGCCAGCACGGAGACTTTGTCGTTGTCGATCTGGACAAAACCGCCGCCGACCGCGAGGACGAGCGGCTTGCCGTCCTTGGTCACGCGCAGTTCGCCCTCGGCGATTTGGGAAACCAGCGAGACGTGACCGGCGAGCACACCGATCTCACCGGCCGTCGTCGGGATGACGACGGTGTCGATGGTATCGGAATAAACCCGAGCCTGGGGGGTGACGATTTCGAGCGTGAGGGCCATGAGGAGGAACTTACTTCTTGGCGGAAGCCGCGATCACTTCGTCGATGCCACCCTTCATGTAGAAGTCGCCCTCGGGAACGTGATCGAGCTCGCCATCGAGGATCATCTTGAAGCCGCGAACGGTTTCCTTGACCGAGACGTATTTGCCGGGCGCGCCGGTGAACACTTCGGCGACCGCGAAGGGCTGCGAGAGGAAGCGCTGGATTTTACGGGCGCGGTAAACGGTCTGCTTGTCCTCGGGGGAAAGCTCGTCGAGGCCGAGAATGGCGATGATGTCCTGAAGATCCTTGTAGCGTTGGAGAACGCGCTGGAGTTCGCGGGCGACCTTGTAGTGCTCTTCGCCGACGACCGAGGGCTCGAGGGCCTTCGAGACGGAAGCGAGCGGATCGACGGCGGGATAGATGCCGAGCTCGGCGATGGAACGCTCAAGCACGATCGTCGAGTCAAGGTGGGCGAAGGTGTTGGCCGGAGCGGGGTCGGTCAAGTCGTCGGCGGGCACGTAGACGGCCTGCACGGACGTGATGGAACCCTTCTTGGTCGAGGTGATGCGCTCCTGGAGGAGCCCCATCTCGGAGGAGAGCGTGGGCTGATAACCTACCGCAGAGGGTGAGCGACCGAGGAGGGCGGACACTTCGGAACCGGCCTGCGAGAAACGGAAGATGTTGTCGATGAAGAGCAACACATCCTGGTTCTTCTCGTCGCGGAAATACTCGGTCATGGCGAGCGCCGAGAGGGCGACGCGCATACGGGCGCCCGGGGGTTCGTTCATCTGGCCGTAAACGAGGGCGACCTTGGACTTCATGAGGTCCTTCTGGTCGATGACGCCGGCCTCGGACATTTCGTGGTAAAGGTCGTTACCTTCACGGGAGCGCTCGCCGACGCCGGCGAACACAGAGTAACCGCCGTGAGCCTTGGCGATGTTGTTGATAAGTTCGAGAATGACGACGGTCTTGCCGACACCGGCGCCACCGAACGCACCTGCTTTGCCGCCCTTGATGAAAGGGCAGATGAGGTCGATGACCTTGATACCGGTCTCGAGGATCTGGGCCTTGGTGTCCTGGTCGGCCAGCGCGGGAGCGGGGCGGTGGATCGGGTAGCGCTTGGTGTGGGGAACCGGGCCGCGGCCGTCCACGGGATTGCCGGTGACGTCGAAGATGCGGCCGAGGATGCCGTCGCCTACGGGCACCGTGATGGGCGCACCGGTATCGACTACGGTCATACCGCGAACGAGGCCTTCAGAGGAAGACATCGCGATGGCGCGGGCGACGCCTTCACCGAGATGCTGCTGGATCTCAAGGGTGAGAATCTCCTGCTTGCCGGAGACCGTGAAGTCCACGGTGAGGGCCTGGTAGATGGGCGGGATCGCGTTTTCCGCGAACTGGACGTCAACGACGGGGCCGATGACTTGGACGATTTTACCGGTGTTGCTCATGAACGGTGGGACGGGTTTTTAGTTAAAAGGGGAATGGAAACGGATTAGGCGGAGAACGAGGCGGCGGCGATTTCGAGAATTTCCTGGGTGATCGCGGCCTGACGGGCCTTGTTGTATTCGAGGGTGAGTTCGCCGACGAGCTTGGTGGCGTTGTCCTTGGCGGTCTTCATGGCCACCATGCGGGCGCTGTGCTCGGAGGCACGGGTGAGCAGCACGAACTGGTAGATCTCGCGGCTGACGTAATAGGGGAGCAACGAAGCGAGGACGGTCTCGGCTTCGGGCTCGAACTCGAAGGGCTGGTTGCGATTAATCTCGTCGGCGGCGACCACACCGGCGTGGCGTTGGAGGCTGGTGAGGAACTCGCGAAGATTGTCGAGCGGCAGCACGGGGCGAATCACGGGCTCCTGCACGAGGGTGTTTTTGAAACGCGGGAAGATGACTTCCACGGTGTCGATCACGCCTTCGAGGTATTGCTTGGTGATGAAATCAACGGCGACCTTGATTTCGTTAAACGGAACGCGGTCCTGCACGGGGAAGTCGGCAACGAGGTCGCGCTTCGTGCGGGCGAGGAACTGGGTGCCCTTGCGGCCGATGGAGTAGAACTTGGCGGGTGTCTTGATGTCGGCGACCAGTTTGAAAAGGTTGCCGTTGAGGGGACCGCACAGACCCTTGTCGGAGGTGATCAGGAGAACGCCGCGGGTCTTGACGGTGCGGCGGACGAGGAAGGGATGAAGGTTGTCGGTCACATGCGGGGCCAAGGCGGCGAGCATGTTGGACAGGAGTTGCGCGTAAGGCTGACCGGCGAGGGCCAGCTGCTGCGCCTTCTTCATTTTCGACGCAGCCACCAGCTCCATCGCCTTGGTGATCTGGCGTGTGTTCTTGACCGACTTGATGCGTCGGCGGATGTCGCGTGTTGAAGCCACGGTGTTTTAGAGAGTGGACGCGGAGGCGATTAGGCGGAGAAGGTGGGCTTCCACTCGTTCATCGCGGCCTCGATCTTGGCTTCGAGATCCTTGTCGAGGGCGGCCTTCGTGCGGATTTCGGTGAGGAGGGTGTCCTTGCGGGTGGCGAAGAAGTCGCGGAGCGAGACGGAGGCGGCAGTGACCTTCTTGAGGTCGAGGCCGTCGTAGTAACCCTTCTGAATGGCCCAGAGGGTGACGACTTGCTGTTCGATCGGAATCGGGCTGAAGGCAGGCTGCTTGAAGAGTTCGACGATACGGCCGCCGCGGTCGAGCTGGGCCTTGGTCTTGGCGTCGAGGTCGGAGCCGAACTGCGCGAAGGCGGCGAGTTCGCGGAACTGGGCGAGCTCGCCCTTGAGTTTACCGCCGACCTGCTTGGTGGCTTTGATCTGCGCGGCGGAACCGACGCGCGAGACGGAGAGACCGACGGACACGGCGGGACGGATGCCTTGATTGAAGAGATCGGTTTCGAGGAAGATCTGACCGTCAGTGATGGAAATCACGTTGGTCGGGATGTAGGCGGACACGTCGCCGGCCTGGGTCTCGATGATGGGGAGCGCGGTGAGCGAGCCCTTGCCGTCGAGGCGGGCGGAACGCTCGAGGAGGCGGGAGTGGAGATAGAACACGTCGCCGGGATACGCTTCACGACCGGAGGGACGCTTCAGGATGAGCGAGATCTGGCGATAGGCGACGGCGTGCTTGGAAAGGTCATCGTAAACGATGAGCGAATCCATGCCGTTTTCCATGAACCATTCGCCGATGGCGGCGCCGGAGAAGGGGGCGATGTATTGGTTGGCGGCGTTGTCGGAGGCGGTGGCGCCAACGATGACGGTGAACTCAAGCGCGCCGGCGGCCTCAAGGGCGCCGATGGTGCGGACGATGTTGGAGTTCTTCTGGCCGACCGCGACGTAGATGGAGTAAACGGGGCGGAACTTGGGGTCGCCGGAAGCGATGCCGACCTTGTTGATCTTCGCCTGGTTGATGATCGTGTCGATCGCGATGGTGGTCTTGCCGGTGCCGCGGTCGCCGATGATCAGCTCGCGCTGGCCGCGGCCGATCGGGATCATGGAGTCGATGGCCATGATGCCGGTGAAGAGAGGCTGGGAAACGGATTTGCGGGCGATGATGCCGGGGGCGATGCGCTCGACGGGATAGGTTTCCGTGGCGGCGATGGGACCCTTGCCGTCGATGGGATTGCCGAGGGCGTCAACGACGCGGCCGAGAAGGGCTTTGCCGACGGGGATGGAGAGAAGCTTGCCGGTCGTCTCGACGGGGTCGCCTTCCTTGAGTTGGGAAACGTCGCCGAGGACGACGCAACCGACTTCATCGGTCTCAAGATTGAGCGCGATGCCGATGACCCCGTTGGGGAACTGCACCATCTCGTTATACATCACGTCGGAGAGGCCGTCGATTTTGGCGACGCCGTCGGCGACCGTGCGGATAACGCCGGTGTTCTTGCGAACGGCTTTGGTGGAAAGCTTCGCGATCTGCTGTTCGATTTGTTCGAGGACCGTGGACATGCGACGTAAGGGTTAGGTTTTTAAAAAATGTCGGTAAGAAATCAGACGGAGGCGGCCAAGGAGGAGAGCTGGCCAGAGACGGACGATTCGTAGACATCATCGCCGACGCGGATGCGCAGACCGGCGAGAAGAGCTGGATTGGGTTTGGCACTGGCGACGACCGGACGCTGATAGCGGGAGGTCATGGTGGCCGCGATGGCCTGAAGGGTGGCGTCGCTGACGGGGCCGGAGTGCTCGATGACGGCCTCACCCTTGGCAACCTCGACCGCGATGAGACGGTTGTAGGCGCGAAGCACAGCGACCGGCTTGGCGGGCGGGTGCTTCTCCACATAGGCCAACACGCCTGCGACGCGCTCTTCGGAGAGACGGCCATCGGCGAAGCTCAGCTTGTAAAGCTTATGAGCGAGCTGGGTGATCTGTTTTTTGCCGGACGCCATGGTGGATTAAACCGAGGTGAGTTCGCGAGCAGCCGCTTCGTTGTAGCGGGTGCGGTCGGCGTCGTTGAGCTCCTTGGAGAGAACGCGCTGGGTGGTGGCGATGACGAGGCGGGCGATCTCGGTGCGGGCCTCGGCGAGCATCTTCTGCTTTTCGAGTTCGATGGCCTGCTGGGCTTTGGAGATGAGTTCACCGGCGCGCGCAGTGGCGGCGGTGGTTTCGCGCTCGGCGAGTTCTTTGGAGGCTTTGCGAGCCTGCTCGATGATGGCGGCGGCCTCGACCTGAGCTTTCTTGAGGGTCTCGGCGCTTTCCTGCTGGGCGGAATCAAGACGGGCCTTGGTTTCCTCGGCGTAGCGGAGACCGTCGGCGATCTTCTTCTGGCGTTCATCAAGGGTCGCGAGGACGGGCTTGAAGGCGAAACGCCACAGCACATAGGCGACGATGCAGAAGTTGATGATCTGCCCGATGACGGCGGGCAGGTTCACACCAAAGTTATTCGCAAATTCCGTGACGGGGTTCACGGATTCGGCGTGAACCGTGGTTGCCTCGGCGACTTGGCCGGTGACTTCGGCGAGAACGGGCAGGGAGAGCATGGGAGGAGACGGAGCTGAGACAAAAATGAACCGCGGCGCGGGATGAGCCGCGCCGTGGCTTGGAGGGAAGAACGCTTACTTGATGAACAGAGCGTAGAACGCGACGGACTCGGCCAAGGCGATGCCGAGAAGGCACTGCACGAGGATCTTGCCGGAAGCTCCGGGATTGCGGGCAACGCCTTCGGTGCCGGCGGCGCCGACGAGGCCTACGCCGATGGCGGCGCCGAGACAGCCGAGACCGCTCTGGATGCTGCCGGTGATTTCAGCGATGGTGTGGATAGTCATGGTGGATTTGGTTTTGGTTTGGTTTCCGCCGTGTGCAGTCGACACACTCCCGGAGGAAAAGTGGTTGGTGAAAATCAGTGGGAGGCTTCCTTGTCGTCGTGATGGTCGTCTTTGTGATCGCCGCCCTGGTGGTTGCAGATGAGGCCGATGTAGACGCTGATCAAAAGGGTGAAGACGAGGGCCTGAATGAGGCCGACGAGGAATTCCAAGAAGTAGAAGGGAATAGGCAGACCCCAGCGGGTGATTTCCGACATCGTATGGATGACATACTCGCCACCGAAAGCATTGCCGTAAAGTCGTAGCGAAAGGGAAACAGGGCGGATCATCATCGAGATCAATTCGATGAAGCCGATGATGAAAAACACCACGAACAGGCTGTAATACATCGCCGGGTGAACTTCACCCTTGGTGGCTTTGTTGCCAAAGATATCCTTTAAGATGACCGAAGGACCGGCGTAACGCAGAATGAAATACAACCAGGCGGTGATGCCCACAAGGGCGAGCGCGATGGTGCTGTTAAGATCGGCGTTGCCCGCGCGGACAAAGGGGGTCCACGCACCATTGGACTGCTCCCGGAACATCACGGTGCCGACACCAGGGAAAAGGCTGCTCCAGTTTTGTATCAGGATATAGGTGAACAGGCCGATCAGCAGCGGGAACGTGTAGCGAGCGACCTTGGCGCCGACGACTGGCGCGGTCAGATTACGCACGCCGTCCAAAAGGTTTTCCACAATGGCCTGTCCGCGAGAGGGGACGAGCTTTGGGCGACCCACAAAAAGACGGATTGCGATGATCAGGGCAATCGAGACCGTCCAGCTCGTCAGGATGCTGTTGGTGACGTGAAGCGGTCCGATCTGGAAGAGCCCTTCGGCCGACTTGCTCAGGCCGTGCTCTTCGCCGGCAAACACCGTTGCGACAGTGCTTGGCAGAGAGAGGGCAACGATGAGTTTTTTGACTCGTGACATCGGCTGTAAAGTAGGCGTGAGAAGGGTTAAAAGGTTCAGCTAGGCAAGCGCAGGAAACGCCGTCAATACCTGAAATCACCCCCGCTAATGATGTTTCCCGAAGTTAACCCGACGGAGATTCAGCGCGGTGGAAAGTTTCTTAATAAATGTAAGGAGCGCGGAACTTTATCGCATGAAAGCGCTAGGTTTTTCTGGCGATCAGGGATTGATGGCCGGCAGCGCGTTGTTGGAAAACGGTGGCCAGCTCAAAAGGCCAGGGATCTTCGGCTCCGATTGACCAATCGGGGTGTTGGTTGATGAAGTCGGTTGCCTGCTGGAAATACGGAGCATGGTCGGTCCGGAAATGTAAGCGGGCGCCCTGCCCTGCCCTGCTGGCCAGCAAACTCAAAAACTCGGGTTGAAGAACGCGATTTTTCCAATGACGGCGCTTGGGCCATGGATCGGAAAAGAGCACAAAAATCTCTGCCAGCGCTATATCTGCGGGCAGGGCTTCCAAAAAGAGGAGGGCTTCGGCGCGCACCCAGGCGATGTTCTTCAGCTTGGCGCGGTTCGATTTGCGGACCGAGCGATCCAAGCGATCTGCAATCAAGTCGATTCCTATGCAGAAGCGGTTCGGATGCGCGGCGGCGTAGGCCGTGAGAAAATGCCCGTGACCACTGCCGATTTCCAAGGTAATCGGCTGCGTTGTCGGCAAAAGCGGCGCCAATTGAGCGCGAATTTCGGCCAGACGGGAGGAGTTGAGGGCTTGGGCGATTTCCAGCGGCATGAATGAGAATCCATCATTGCAGGGGCGGGATTCACGGCTCAACAGCGAACGTTATGAAATCTGCGGGTTGGTTGCAGGTCATCATCCGGCTCTGCTCACTTTGCCCTAACGCCACTCACGCTTGCGTCGACATGCTGGAGCGCATCGGCAGGCTGAAGAAAAAAGAGGTCCCCTGCCCTTGCTTGCTTTCCACCCAGACGCGTCCTGCGTGGAGTTGAATGATGTGCTTCACGATGCTGAGGCCTAGGCCGGTGCCGCCTTTTTCTCGGGATCGGCCTTTGTCGACGCGATAGAATCGTTCAAAAATATGCGGCAGATCTGCTTCGGGTATTCCTTGTCCATTGTCACGCAGGCAGACAATCACCTCGGCCGATCCTTGCTGGAGGGTTGATAATTCAATCTGGGCTCCCTTGGGGGTGTATTTCAGGGCGTTATCCAAGAGGTTTTCCACGACCTGAGTGAGCTTCAAAGGGTCAATCCACAGCGGACTGACGATAGGGTCAGGCGTGAAATCCAGAAGATGCTCTTTGCCGGCGGGACGAGCTCGGTAATCATCCATGATGCTACCGAGCAGGGCATTGAGGTCGGTGGATTCACGATGAAGGCCGGGATTAATCGATTCCAATCGAGAGAGAACAAGCAAGTCCTCGAGTAACGAGTTCAGGCGTTCGGTGTGGCGTTGGATGGTTTTTAAGAAACGCGTCCGATCTTCCGCCGGAATGTCATCAGATCCATCCACCAAGGTTTCAACGTAGCCTTTGATCACGCTGAGTGGTGTGCGCAGTTCGTGGGAGACGTTGGCGACAAAGTCTTTTCGCACTGCCTCCAGTTTTTTCTGCTGGGTGATGTTATGGAGAACGAAGAGTGTCCACGGAGCCTTCCGGTCATTGATGGTCTGAATCGTGGTGCCGGTCACTTCAACCCAGGTTGGCTGAGCGCCATCGATGAACTCGATTTCGTGCTGGGGTTGCGCCGTGCCGTTTCTGACTGATTCCACATAGTTAAGAAACGTCACGCTGTGCAGCACGAGCTCCAGGCGTTGGCCAAGGATATTGACGGCGCGCGGGAATATTCCCTTCAACGCTTTGTTTGCCAGTAAGATATAATTATTTGAATCGACGATCAGAACCGCCTCTTGAAGGCTGCCCAAGGTTGCTTCCAGTTGGGCGAGCTGGCCGCTCCGCAGTTGTTGAAGATGCCCGATCTCGACGATCAGATCATTGCTCAGCGTGCAAAGCTGATCCCAAGCGTGTCCCGATGCACTTGGCAAATCCTCGCGTAAGAAGGGCTGCTTTTTGAGCAAGGCTTGATGGAGGCTGCGCACCGCATGTCGATGCCCGTTGAGCTTTATCAACGTCACCCCCAGGGCGACCGCCAAAATAAGCATTATAAGAATGAGCATGGGCGTGTGGTCAGCGGTTAATCCGTAGCAAATCCTTGCACAGAACAACCCTCAACCAAAGTGATCGGATGAAAAGCGCGGCGGGATGAGGCCGGACCTTCTGCTTACGAGGAGGTTTCTTGTGCTTTGCGCTCAGCCAGACGGTAGCCGACTCCTCGGATGGTTTCGATCCAGTCGGCCTCAGTGCCAAGTTTTTCGCGCAAACGCCGCACGTGGGTGTCTACGGTGCGGGTTTCGATTTCCGTCTCGTAGTTCCATACATTGATGAGGAGGTGCTCGCGGGTTTGCACACGGCCGCGACGCTCCATGAGCAAACGCAGGAGATTAAACTCGGTCGCAGTCAATTCCACGGGTTTGCCGTGCACGGAAATCTCGTGACGTTCGATATCGATCACGATTTGGCCGGCTTGGAGTCGTTTAGGCTCGTCCGTTCCTCCATCTGACAAGCGACGAAGAATAGTCTGAACGCGAAGAATTAACTCTTTTATGCTAAATGGTTTACATATGTAATCATCGGCTCCTGTTTCGAGCCCTTGCACGCGGTCATTTTCCTCGGCTTTGGCGGTGAGGAAAATCACCGGGACTTTTTTCAACTTGGGATCGGCGCGGAGCATCCGGCAGATTTGAATGCCGTTGAGATCAGGCATCATGACGTCGAGGATAACGAGATCGGGCAGAAAAGAACGGGCGGTGCCGATACTGCTGTTGGGATCGTTGACCACTTCGACTTGAAATCCCTTGGCTTTCAAATGATAGGCCACGAGCTCGGTGACGTCGGATTCATCGTCCACCACGAGGATTTTTTTGGGTTTGGTATCCGCCATATGGAACGGATTTATGGGTCATGTCGCGTTCCTCAGCCAGTGAATTTGGGGGATGTTTCACAAATGTTACAGCGACGGCGAATCGCCATATTGAGCAAAATCCGGCGACCCCAAGACCGGTGCTGCCACTGCAGTGCGATGAAATAAATCAGCTCGGGCGCGCTTCCCTGCCCGCTTCGATTAATATCATTAACACGCTGATATCTGAGGGGTTAACGCCACTAATGCGGCTGGCTTGGCCCAATGTGTAAGGTTTGATTTCGGCGAGTTTCAGGGCGCTTTCTTTGCGCAAGCCGCGCACTTGCAGAAAATCAATATGCGGTGGGATTTTTATCTTTTCGATGTCTGCAAGCTTCTCGATCTGACGTTGTTCGCGGGCTAGGTAGCCCTGGTGGCTTATGCGATAAAGGACTTCTTCTCGCAGAGCCTTGCTTTGAGTGGAAAAGTTATCTGGTAAGACTGGCATTACTCCTCCGCCGGTTGTTGCCCGGCGAATAGCATCACCGAAAGTCCCCTGCCCAGCCGGTGCCTTTTGGGCTTCCAGAGCTGTAATCCAATATTCGGTTTGGCGCTTCTTTTCCTCCATTCGCGCCAGTCTCTCTGGGGCGACCAAACCATGCTGCTTGGCGTGATGTAGCAGCCGAAGCTCGGCGCTGCCGTGATTAAATAGGAGCCGGTATTCGGCCCGACTGGTAAACATGCGATAGGGCTCGTTGGTGCCTTTGGTAATCAGATCGTCGATGAGCACGCCGATATAGGCTTCGTGGCGGCCTATGATGAGCGGTTCTTCCTGACGGACCTTATGGACGGCGTTAACACCGGCGATCAGGCCTTGGGCGGCGGCTTCTTCATAACCGGACGTGCCGTTGATCTGGCCGGCAAAAAAGAGGTTTTCGACCTTTTTTGATTCCAGGGATGCGTAAAGCTGGGTCGGAGGCGCGAAGTCGTATTCGACCGCGTAAGCCGGCCGCAGAAGCTGGGCGTTTTCGAGTCCCGGCACGCTGTGAACCATTTCCAGCTGAATATCGAATGGCAGCGAGGTGGAGAGTCCGTTGACGTAGTATTCGTTGGTGGAGCGGCCTTCGGGCTCTAGGAAAAGCAGATGGCGCGGTTTGTCTGCAAAGCGAACGAACTTATCTTCGATGCTGGGGCAATAACGGGGGCCGACACCTTCGATTTCGCCCGAATACATGGCGGACTTGTGGAGATTGTCGCGGACGAGTTGGGCGGTCACCGGCGTGGTGTAGGTCATCCAGCAGGAGACTTGACTGGTGCCGGGCTTCCAGCCGATGCGCTGCTCGCCGTTCTGTTCCACGTGGAACAAGTCTTCCGGCCCTCGAGTGTCGTAAAAGGCGAAGAGTGTTGGGTTGGTGTCGCCGCGCTGTTCTTCCATCTTGGAGAAATCGAGACTGCGGCCTAGCAGGCGGGGCGGGGTGCCGGTTTTAAGACGACGCAGTTCGATGCCGGCTTCGAGGAAGCTGCTGGAAAGGGTTTTGGCGCTAAAATCACCAAGACGTCCGCCTTCGTTTTTGTTTTGGCCGATATGCATCAGGCCGCGTAAAAAAGTTCCCGTGGTGACGACCACGGTGATGCCGGAGAAGTCGATGTCTAGATTGGTGCGGACGCCGGTGACTTTCTGGCCGGTGAAGATAAGGCCTGTGACCGTGGCCTGAAACACTTGGAGATTAGGCTCGAGCTCCAGAGTATGCTTGAGGCGGAATTGATAGGCTTTCTTATCGCACTGGGCGCGGGGAGACTGGACGGCGGGACCTTTTGATTCGTTGAGTAATCGAAACTGGATGCCGGTAACGTCGGTGTTGATGGCCATCTCTCCGCCGAGTGCATCGATCTCGCGGACCATCTGGCCCTTGGCTTGACCGCCAATGGCGGGGTTGCAGCTCATCTGGGCAATCGTGTCGATATTGCCGGTCAGGAGCAGGGTGGAGGCTCCCATGCGGGCGGCGGCAAGCGCAGCTTCGCATCCGGCGTGGCCGGCTCCACATACGATTACGTCAAATGGTATCTTATTGTATATCATCACTTACCAATGCAAAATGTCTTGAAAAGGTGGTCGAGCATGCGCTCGTTGTCGATTTTACCGGCAATTTCTCCGAGGGCATCAAGGGCGCTGCGCAGGTCACTGGCGAGCAACTCCACGGGGCCGTTGGCGGTGAGCTTGGACAGGGCTGATGTCAGTCCTTCGCCGGCGCGACGCAGGGCATCGGCGTGACGGCTGTTGATGGCGATGATGTCTTCGCCTTGATCCTGACGGAAGGCTTCAGCGTGTTGGGTGATGGCGTCGGCAAGGGCGTCGCAACCTTCACCCGTGAGAGCGGAAATAGGAAGGGCGGGGAGGGATGTTTGGAGGCAAGACGCAGGAGGAGAGCCCGCCAAAAGATCGTGTTTGTTGAGAAGCACGAGGGTGTTGGTCGGTGTAAGACGGGTGGCGACGGCGTCGGGCAGATGAGGGAAGGGGAGCGTGGCGTCTACGACCCAGAGAAAGAGGTCTGCTTCGGCGGCTCGTTCGAGGGTTTTTTCCATCCCGAGCTTTTCCAACGTGGAGGGAGAGGGGTTAAGGCCGGCTGTGTCGATCAAACGCAGGCAATGGGGGCCGAGGATGAGGCGTTCCTCGATAAAATCACGGGTGGTGCCGGGTTCCGGACTAACCAAGGCGCGGTCACGACCGACAAGACGGTTGAGCAGGCTGCTTTTTCCGGCATTCGGTTCGCCAATGATGATGGTTTTTACACCGTCGCGGAGAAGTTCACCGTAGTGACTGGTGGCAAGCAGCCGCTCCGTTCCACGTAGAACACGCGTCAACTCGTCTTGAGCGATGCGCCGATCTTCGGGAGGGAGGTCTTCGTCAGGGAAATCGATATACGCTTCGATGCGGGCCAGCACGAGCAGCAGGCCTTCGGTGAGTTCGTGCATGTGTTTCCCGAGGCTGCCGCGTAATTGCTGATTGGCGGCTGCAAGCGCGCGTTCTCCCCGTGCGTGGATGAGGTCCATCACGGCTTCGGCCTGACTTAGGTCCATGCGTCCGTTGATAAAGGCGCGTCGGGTGAATTCGCCGGCTTCGGCCGCTCGGCATCCTCGTTTAAGTAAATCTTGTATAACTACTTGTGCTATAAATGGATTGCCGTGCAGCGAGATCTCCAGGGAGTCCTCACCGGTATAGGAGTGCGGACCGGCAAAAAAAGTTGCCACGACATCGTCGACGACTTGTCCGTCCATGGCGCGGTAATCCAGATGAGTTACCATGCGGCGGGGGAGGGGCCGGTCGAAGATCGCCGCAGCCAGAGACGGGCATTCCGGTCCGCTGATGCGCACCACGGCGAGTGCGGAGGTGCCCACAGGCGTGGCCAGGGCGGCAATGGTGTCGGCGGTGCGGGACATAAAACGGCAGTAAAGACGGGCAGATGGCGGACCTCAAGCGGGGAGGTGACGTCAAGGCGGCCCGCGGAGGATCCGCAAATCGGGGCATGAAAAAGCCGCGGCGCAGGCCGCGGCTTTGATTTTAATCGTATTTGATTTTAAATTACACGATCACGGTTTTGAGTTTTATCAGACGGCATCGCTGCCGGTGACGGCGGTTCCGCCGGTGACGGTGACCTTCTCCATGATCGCCTTGGTGAGTTTCTCGGCCAGGGCGGGATTGTCCTTCACGGTCTGCTTGGCGGCGTCGCGGCCCTGACCGACGAGTTCGCCCTCGAAGGAAATCCATGCGCCCTTCTTTTCGAGAATCTTGTGCTCGATGCCGAGGTCGATGATCGAGCCGGTTTTCGAGATACCTTCGTCATACATGATGTCGAATTCGCACTCGGTGAAGGGAGGGGCGACTTTGTTTTTCACGACCTTGATCTTGGTGCGGTTGCCGATGATCTTGCCGTCGGGCGTCTTGATCTGGTCCTTGCGGCGGATGTCGATGCGGATCGAGGAAAAGAACTTTAGTGCGCGTCCGCCGGAGGTTGTTTCGGGACTGCCGAACATGACGCCGATCTTTTCACGAATCTGATTGGTGAAAATACAGATGCACTTGGTCTTGCTCACCACGGCGGTGAGGCGGCGCATGGCCTGCGACATCAGGCGGGCCTGGCTGCCCATGGTCATGTCGCCCATCTGGCCATCGAGTTCGGCCTTGGTGATGAGGGCGGCGACGGAATCGATGACAATCACGTCGATGGCGTTGGAGCGGATGAGCGTCTCGGTGATATTGAGAGCGTCTTCACCCGAGTCGGGTTGGGAGACGAGGAGATCGTCGAGTTTTACGCCGACGACGCGGGCGTATTTCGGGTCGAGCGCGTGTTCAACGTCGATGAAGGCGGCCAGACCGCCGCGCTTCTGTGCCTCGGCGATGACGCTGAGACAAAAGGTGGTTTTACCGGAGGACTCGGGGCCGTAGATTTCGATGATACGCCCGCGGGGGAGGCCCTTGCCGCCGAGGCAGAGATCGATGGCGAGGGAACCGGTGGAAACGGTCTCAACGGCCATCTTGTGGTTGTCGCCGAGACGCATGATCGAGCCTTCGCCGAATTGCTTGGTGATGGCGCTGACAGCGAGCTCGACGTTTTTACGGGCGGAGGGATCAACGGTTGTGACGGCGGGAGCGGAAGAGGCTTTGGCGGGAGCGGCTTTGGACATGATGATGGTGGTGCGTGAGGGCTAAGGGACGTGTTTGGTTGAGGAAAATGAACCGGCGTTTTGAGGCCGTCGTAAACTGCTGGCAAAACGTGAAGCGGGGCCGCACGCGGAAGCAAGCCAACCCTTGGGACCGGCCGGTGATTTTTCACCGACGCGGCGCGTCGAGGGGAAACGGGTGATCAGTGGCCGGCTGTTGGCGTGGGTTTGAAGGCGATGGCGAAATAAACCGCGCCCAGAATAAGCAGAAAACTGACAAAATAATTCCAAGTGAGCCGCTCCTTGAGGACCAGCCAGGCGAAAACCACAAAGACACCGAGACTGATGACCTCTTGGATGACCTTGAGTTGATAACCGGACAACCCCCCGGTCTGATAACCCGCGCGATTGGCCGGGACCATGAAGCAATACTCCAGCAAGGCGATGGCCCAGGACACCAGAATGATGAACGGGAGCGATTTCCCTTCGAAGAATTTGAATTTCAACTGCCCATACCAGGCGATGGTCATGAAAATATTCGAACAGGTGAGGAGGAGGACGGTTTTCATCGGGCGGCGAGCTCAGGCCTTTGTTGGCGGTTGCGGCACATGGTGGGGGAGGGTGGAGCATGTGAGCGGAATCTCAAACGGCATCTTGAGAAAATCCTCCATGGGGCCGGATGGTTTCAGGGCTCTGGTGGCCGGCTCCGGCCCGTAAAATGCTCTAAAAGGTAAACCTTTCGCTTGAACGACCAAAAGCCGCTCCTATAAGTTGCACCGTTTTCCGTCTTAAGTTTGTTCAACGCATGAAAATCAAAGCCTATCTTAAACCGTCTTGTGGTTGGTCCAATGGTGTTCGCACGATCATGCGCAAATACAATCTGCCGTTCGAGGACATCGATATCATCAACAACCGCGCCAATTACGCCGAGATGGTTGAGAAGTCCGGCCAGCCCCTTTCTCCGTGCGTTGAAATAGACGGCGTGATGCTGGCCGATATTTCGGGCGAAGAAGTTGAAAATTACCTTATCTCCAACGCGTTGGTGAAACCCAACGACATGCCTGTCGACGCGCCGCTCAACGCCGGCTGTTCCGACGAAGAGCACGCCAAAATGGCCACGAAAACGATCCGATTCTTCTGATCTTCGAGGGCTCCAAAGCAACGTTACTTGGGCCGGCTCTCGCATCCGCGTGACCGGCTTTTTTTTCGCATCCAGCCCCTCTTTTCAATTTCGCCGCCGGCCGCCGCCGGTTTCTTCTTCCCGACAGATTTCAAACCCTCCAGTCCACTTTTCTCATGGCCAAGATCATTCCGTCCCCGCTCTACACTCCTGATCAGGAGCACGATGCCTGTGGCGTCGGCTTTATTGCGAAGCTGACCGGAGAACGTTCCTACGACGTTCTCAACCGGGCGATCACGGCCCTCAAGGCGCTCGCCCATCGCGGCGCCATCGACGCCGATGCCGTGACCGGTGACGGTGCGGGTATTCTCACCCAAATCCCGGTGGAGCTTTTCAAGGAGTATCTGGCCGCCAAGAAGAAGCCCCTTTTCCGCGATCAGGATCTGGGTGTTGGCATGATCTTCCTCCCTCGGGCGGACGAATACGCGCAGGCCCACGCCAAGAAGATCGTCGAGACGGCCATCAAGGCCGAAGGTCTCGTGTGGCTCGGCTGGCGCGATGTTCCCACCGACTCCTCCTGCCTCGGCCGCAAGGCCCTCGAAACCCAGCCGCTCATCGTGCAGGCGCTTGTCGCCCGCAAGGAAGAGATCGGCGATGATGAATTTGAGCGTAAGCTGTTTCTCGCGCAAAACTCCGCCGAGCGCCAGGTCCTCGATGCCAAGATCGAGGGCTTTTATGTGTGCTCGTTCTCCTCGCGCACGATCGTTTATAAGGGCCTCCTGACACCTTCGCAGATCCGCAAGTATTTCGTGGATCTCAAGTCGCCCAAGTTTACGACCGCTTTTGCGATCTTCCACCAGCGCTACTCGACCAACACGTTCCCGACGTGGCATCTGGCGCATCCGTTCCGGATGATGGCGCACAACGGCGAGATCAATACGATCCGGGGCAACCGCAATCTCATGCGCGCCCGCGAGCGCAGCACCGCCTATGGCGTGTGGGGCGAGCGTTTCCACGATCTCAAGCCTCTCGTCCAACCGAGCGGCAGCGACTCCGCGACTTTCGACAACGCCCTCCAGCTCATCACCCTCGGCGGCCGGAATCCCCAGCATGCCACCATGATGATGATGCCGCCGGCGTGGGAAAAGGACAAGAAGCTCTCCCCCGACATTCGGGCGTTTTTCCGTTATCACGCCTGCATGATGGAGCCGTGGGACGGTCCCGCCGCGGTTGTCTTCACCGACGGCCGCACCATCGGTGCCGCGCTTGATCGCAACGGTCTTCGTCCCGCGCGTTACAAGATATTTGACGACGGCTATGTCATTCTCGCCTCCGAAGCCGGCCTTGTGCACGACTTCCCGGGCAAGGTTGTCGAAGCCGGCCGCCTCGGGCCGGGCCGCATGATCGCCCTCGATCTGACGGAGAAGAAGTTTTACCGGGACGAAGAGATCAAGTCCCGCTTCTCGTCCGATCCTCTTTTCAAACAGTGGTGCGAGGACCATCTCATCAACCTGCACAAGGCCGCCAAGGCTCCCGCCGCGGGCGAAGCCGCCGCGCCTTCGCTGACCGCGCAACTCGCCTTCGGCTACGACAATGACGAGCAGGAGCTTGTGCTTACGCCGCTCGCCGAAGGCCTTGAGCCCACCGGCTCGATGGGTGACGACACTCCGCTGGCCGTCCTCTCGCGCCGCCCGCGTCTGCTATACCAGTATTTCAAGCAGCTCTTCGCTCAGGTCACCAATCCGCCGATCGACTCCATCCGCGAAAAGGCGGTCATGTCGCTCACCATGTATCTGGGTGGACGCCTCGGCCTGTTCGAGGAGTTCCCCAAGACCAGCGGCTTTGTCGAAATCGATTCGCCGGTGCTCTTCGATTACGAAGTGTCCGCGCTGTTCGACGTTTCCTTTCTTAAGAACCGTGTCGTCCGCCTGAGCGGTTACTTTGATGCCGCCGCCGGTCCCGCCGGGCTGGAGGCCGCCGTCAAGGATCTCGCTGCGCGCGCCCAGGTCGCCGTCGAGCAGAACAACGCCAAGGTCATCCTCATCTCCGACAAGGGTGCGAGCGCCGAAAAGGCCGCCATCCCGATGCTGCTTGCCGCCGGTGCCGTCCACCAGCAGCTCGTCCGCGCCGGTCTGCGCATGAAGTGCGACCTCGTCGCCGAGACCGGTGAGGCCCGTGACGTCCATCACATCGCCTGTCTGCTCGGGTTCGGCGTCAACGCCGTCAATCCCTACATGGCGCTGGAAGTTGTCGCCGATCTCGCCACCGCCGGAAAAACCACGAAGCCCGTGTCCGCCGAGCAGGCCCGCATCAACTACAAGACCGCCATCGACGCGGGCCTCCTCAAGATCATGGCCAAGATGGGCATCTCCACGCTCGCGAGCTATCGCGGCGCGCAGATCTTCGAGGCCCTCGGTATTTCCCACAAGGTTATCGACGAGTGCTTCACCGGCACGCCCACGCCCATTGGCGGCATCGATTACGTCCAGATCGCCGAGGAGGCCCTGCGTCGTCACGCCAAGGCCTTCACCCCCGCCACGCCCGAGGCGCCGGTCGCCCTTGGCAACGAGGGTTACTACCGCGTCAACAAGAAGGGCGAGGGCGAATACCACGGCTGGAATCCGAAGGTCGTCTCGTCGATGAACAAGTTCGTCCGCGCCGGCACCTTCGAGGGCTACCAGGAATGGAAGCTCAATGCCGACGAGCACCAGCCCCTCGCGATCAAGGATCTCCTTAAGATCCGTTTCGACACGCGTCCGGCCGTTGCCATTGATGAAGTCGAAGGCATCGAGGATATCCGCAAGCGTTTCACCACCGCCGGCATGTCGCTCGGCGCGCTCTCGCCCGAGATGCACGAGGCGCTCGCCATCGCGATGAACCGCATCGGCGGCAAATCCAACTCCGGCGAAGGCGGCGAAGATCCGGATCGCTTCAATGTCCGCGAAAACGGCGACAACGCCAATTCCGCCATCAAGCAGGTCGCCTCCGGCCGCTTCGGTGTCACCGCCGCCTATCTCTCTTCCGCCAAGGAAATCGAGATCAAGATGGCGCAGGGCGCGAAGCCCGGCGAGGGCGGCCAGCTGCCCGGCGCCAAGGTCACGCCGCTCATCGCCACGCTCCGTTACTCGGTGCCCGGCGTGATGCTCATTTCGCCTCCGCCGCACCACGACATCTACTCCATCGAGGATCTTGCCCAGCTGATCTTCGACCTGAAGGAAGTGAACCCGCGCGCCAAGGTCTGCGTGAAGCTCGTGTCGTCGTCCGGTGTCGGCACCGTTGCCGCCGGCGTGGCCAAGGCCTACGCCGACGTCGTCCTTGTCTCCGGTCATGACGGCGGCACCGGCGCCTCGCCGCTCGCCTCCATCAAAAACGCCGGTTCCGCGTGGGAAATCGGCGTCGCCGAAGCCCACCAGGTGCTGATGATGAATCAGCTCCGCGGTCGCGTCGTGCTCCGCACCGACGGCGGCATGAAGACCGGCCGCGACATCATCATCGCCGCGTTGCTTGGTGCCGAGGAGTTCAACTTCGGCACCGCCGCCCTCATTGCCGGCGGCTGCGCCATGTTCCGCGTCTGCCATCTCAACACCTGTCCGGTGGGTGTCGCCACCCAGCGCGAAGACCTCCGCGCCAAGTTCCGCGGCAAGCCCGAGAACATCATCAACTTCTTCAACGCCGTTGCCGAAGACGTCCGCCACTATCTGTCCAAGCTCGGTGCGCGCACGATCAACGACATCATCGGTCGCGTGGACCTGCTTGAGCAGATCGACGATCCTTCCAATCCGAAGACGAAGTTGGTCAACCTCGGCGGCCTCCTGCACAATCCCGATCCTTCGGGCGAGCTCGACCGCTACCACACCCGCGAGCGCAACGAGCGCTTCGGCGGTGAAGGCTCGCTCGACGAGGCCATTCTCCAGGAGGCGCGTGACGTCATCCTTGGCGAATCGGCCCGTCTTGTGGCGCGCTACAAGATTACCAACGTCAACCGCGACGTGGGCACCCAGCTCTCCGGCCAGATCGCCTACCAGCGCGGCAACGACGGCCTGCCCGCCGGCACGATCGACCTCACCTTCACCGGTTCGGCCGGCCAGTCGTTCGGCACGTTCCTCGTGAACGGCCTGCGTCTCACCCTGATCGGCGAGGCCAACGATTACGTCGGCAAGGGCATGAACGGCGGCGAGATCATCATCCGGCCGAAGCCCAGCGAGACCTTCCAGTGGCAGGCGCAGTCCATCTTGGGCAACACCTGTCTATACGGCGCGACCGGCGGCACGCTCTTTGCGGCAGGCCGTGCGGGCGAGCGTTTCGGTGTGCGCAATTCCGGCGCCACCGCGGTTGTCGAGGGCGTGGGCGACCACGGTTGCGAATACATGACCGGCGGCCTCGTGGTCATCCTCGGGCCGGCCGGTGTGAACTTCGGCGCCGGCATGAGCGGCGGCCTCGCCTTCGTGTATGACGCGAAGGATGAGTTCTCCGACCGCATCAATCCGGCCATGATCGGCCTCGAGCGCCTCAATGCGCAGGAGGAGATCGACAGCCTCAAGAAACTCATCTCGGCCCACTTCAAGATCACCGCCAGCCCGCATGCGCAGAGCCTGGTGGAGAACTGGGACAAGGCCGTGGGCAAGTTCTGGAAGGTCATTCCCCATCCGCCGAAGCCCGACATGCCGAAGCCCGTCTATACGTTTGACGCCACCAAGGTTTCGGTCGGGGCTTGATCAAGCCCGCCTTAGTTTCAAGGCCGCGCCCTTTTCGGGGCGCGGCTTTTTTGTTTACCAAGTGCGCCCAAATAAAAAGCCCGCGTGGAAAAATATTGGTGATTTCTCGGCGGTGTGTAATGAATCGTTACTTCATGACCTTTCGAGCGCGTCATTTGATCATATGGCCCATCGTGGGGTTTTGTTTTATGGAGAGCTTGCCGTCCTTGTGTGCGAAACCCGAGCTCTTGGTCTCGCTCGATCAGATGATTGCAGTGGGGGAAGGCGCGCGACTCAATTTGATGGTACAGGCCAAGGAAGAGAAGGGACTTCATTATCGATGGAAGCTCAATGGCCAGCTACTTTCGCAGGCGAAAACTGCGACCTTTAATAAAAAATCAACGACAATTGAAGACTCGGGGGTCTACGAGGTTGAAGTGACAGATGGTTCCAATGTTTCAGTGAGTAGCCATGGTTGTGTGGTTGTTGTTCCCCATAAATCCCAACTGATCGCTTGGGGGGATGATTCTGCTGGGCAGTCGGATGTCCCGTTGGATTTGAGCACATCGGCATTGGCAATTTTTGCTGCAGGTATGGCTCATAGTGTTGCGATTAAAGAGAGTGATTACAGGCCGGTGGCATGGGGGGATAATTCCCATGGTCAGACAGATGTGCCCTCTGCTCAGCTTACGAGTCCGGTTATTGCTTTGGCAGCCGGAGCTTATCACACCGTGGCGGTAAGGGCGGACCTCACCGTATTTGCATGGGGAGATAATACGCAGGGGCAGTGCGCGGTTCCTGATGGCCTTGCTGATGTTATGATGGTGGCGGCCGGAGAGGCGCACTCACTGGCGCTTCGTATCGATGGCACTATCGTCGGATGGGGGAGTAATGAGTTTGGGCAACTTGATGTGCCCGCGCTTCCTGCGCCTGCTATTGCTATCTCCGCAGGGCAGAATCATTCCATCGCGTTACTGAGCGATGGCACGGTAGTGGCATGGGGTGCGAATGATTTTGGTCAGGCCACTGTGCCGCCAAAACTCAAAAACGTCATTTCCGTAGGTGCGGCTGGAGACTACTCGTTCGCGATACTACGAACCGGTCAGATACAGTTTTTCGGAGACAATTCTTTTGAGTTAACGCCTCTCCCTGTGAAATCATGGAGGTTTCTTGCGACTGCAGGTGGATGGGATTATATGATAGGGATACAGCGCAACCATACCCTGTCTGCTTGGGGGAGCAGCGCTGCGTTGATGCAGCCATCCGCAGCGGCCACGCGTGTTCAGCGAATATCAGCTGGAGGCGCTCATGTTTTGGCTATTCGTGACGCGCAACAAGACAAACTTCCCAAGATTACGCAGCAGCCATCTTTAGCTGTTGCGAGTGTGGATTGGGGCCAGTCCTTCGAGTTGACGGTTCAGGCAACCGGTGCGTTTCTTCGGTATCAGTGGTATCTTAATGGCATGCCTATATCGGGAGCGACCGGCTCGACTTACCGTGTGGCGGCAATGCGGCTGGCTGACAAAGGAAACTATATCGTTAAGATAAGCAGCGCCGCTGGAGAAATTGTAAGTGAAGTTGTAACGGTCGGATTAAAGCCTCCTCCATTGGTTTTCACGCAGATCCCCGTGCAACGGACGGAGATAAAAATTGGTCAAACGCTAAGGTTGGAAGTGGCCGCTTCGGGTGCGGGTAATTTATCCTATATTTGGCGGGAAAATGGACGGATTCTTTATGATGCAACAGGTCCTGTATTTTTGCACACTATCAGTGGGGTGGAAGACCAAGGATATTATACAGTTTCGGTCCAAGACGAGGCTGGGCAGATAATCAATGAAGTCGCATTTGTGATGGTTGGGCGATCTGGGGCCACCCAAGTGGTGGCTTGGGGTGATAACTCCTTTGGGCAAACCAACGTTCCGTCCGGGCTGAATGATGCGATTGCTATAGCGGCGGGTGACCATCACTCGCTCGCCTTGCGCTTGAATGGCTCGGTGGTGGCTTGGGGTGACAATCAATATGGGCAGGCTACGGTGCCGGCTGATCTCAAGGATGCGGTTGCCGTCACAGCTTGCGGGAATCGTTCCTATGCGCTGCTTGCCGACGGTCGTGTTTGGCAGTGGGGACAAAATCAGTCGGGTCCGTCTCTAGGTTATCTGGCTTATCGTTATCCGACAGGGAATGGGATCAAGGCTTTGGGTATTATGCCTAGGGCATATGCTGCTGGTTATCTACTTGATGACTCGGGGCTGGAAATAAGCTCATATGCAGTTACAGACACCACGTGGTATCGGGTAAATGGTGACGGAAAGTTTTCTTATGGAAACTTGAATGGTTGGGGTTTGGACTCCAATCCTTACGGCTTGGCAAGCCATCTGGTGGGCATAAACGCTATATCATCAAAGGTTGCCGCATTGTCGGATGATGGAACGGCTTATGCGTGGGTATTATTGAGCCAGTCATCAAACGATTTGAGTTTACCACCGCAGGTTTATGGAGCGTATAAACTGGATGCGACTGCGTTGATTGCCGCGGCGCCCACGTCGTGGGCTATAATGCGCACCAACGGGGCGGTGGCGGTTTTGAAGGATCCCAAAACGAGCTCCGGTATTATTCCGCCGATCATGAGCAACATACCATTCGGCCTCGGACAGGTAAGCGCCATATCTGGAGGTGTCGGTCACATGCTGGCGCTTCGTGACGCATCGGACGATACCGAGCTGGCAATCACGGGACAGCCCCAGAGCCGTCATGTCGTGTCCGGTGCGGGTGTCGTGTTGAGCGTCAGTGTAAATGGCGGAGGAGGTGTCCGCTACCAATGGTTTAAAAATGGAGTGAAGATCAACGGGGCTGAAGGGCCTAGGCTCACCCTTGTAACTTTCGGCGAGGCTGATGAGGGAAGTTACACCGTCAAGGTACGCGATGTCCGGAGTGAAATTACCAGCGACATGGCTGTTTTGACCTTGGGTTCCGGTTTGGCCATTACGACGCGACCTGTTACGCGAGTCGGCTTGAATGAGGGGGACGATTTGGATCTGACCGTGGTGGCGACAGGGGATGAGCCGTTGTCCTACCAGTGGCTTTGCGGAGGCCATTTGCTGCCTGACCAGACGTCAGCAACGTTACATTTAGATAATGTAAGATACCAGAATGCTGGGCGGTATTTTGTTCGGGTGAAAGATGCCCATGGCGCACAGGTGGGCGCTTACAGCCATGTTTTTGTGCTGCCACGCCAAGGCACTGAAGTGCTCGCATTCAAAGCGGGGGACTCGGAATTTATTCCTCCCGCCGATATGCATGATGCCGTGCAAGTGACGGTTGTTAATGGAACATCCCAAGTCTATGCGATGGCCCTGCGATTAGATGGAACCGTGCGAGTGTGGGGCGCGCAAGTAACGGGAAAAATAACCTCCGATGCGGCGGCCTTAAGCGACATTGTAGCCATCACGCCAAACATGATTTTGCGTGCCGATGGGGTGGCCTTGCCAATACCGGGCCAAACCATCATTAAGGAATTCCTGCGGGGGAGAAATGACATTGAGGATCTGGATGAATTGGGTAATGTGGCTTTGTTGACCGATGGGCGTGTCATTACGAGCAATCCAGAGCAATCCATACTATCGGTGCCCAATGTTGATGAGCCTGTTGGTATTGCGTGGGTAGATGATGCATTTTCAAACCCCTCAGATGGTTGCGGTGTAGTCTTGTCGGAAGATGGTAATTTTACCTCGTCCGCCACAACTTCGAAATTTTCCTGGCCCACATTGGGGGCCGTTAAAAAACTGGTTAAGCTTAGCAACACTCTTTTTGCCGTCGATGATCTTGGCAACTGGACTCCCAGTCGCGCTTATGGAGCTTCAGATATAGTGGCTTTACCCGAGTGGATCGGGGTCGCTTTATTGAGGACAGATACAGACCGACCGCCTCGCCTTGGGAAAGCGTATGGTGTGCTCACTATTTCAACGGACAGCGCGGCCAGATTTTGGCATCGGAGTGATGGGGGCGCTGGATGGAAGGAAGAATTGCCGACGGATACGCGTTGGAAACACGGTGCATTGGATGGCGTGGTTTATTGGGATGACGCTTTGTTATTGCGTGATCCGCAGGAAGATCCAGCCATCGGGTTTGCCAGCCATCGCCTAATTGTCGGCGTGTATGAAACAGCGACGTTGAGTCCTTGCATATCTGGTGCGGGACCGTTGACTTATCGATGGGAGCATAATGGTCGCGTGATACCGGATGTCACTGGCAGTGAGATGCAATTAATGGCTGCCGATCCCCGCCGCGCCGGTTGGTATAGGTTAACCGTAACCAGTCTCTTCGGCGTGATGCAGCAGGACTATTGTTATGTTTTGGATGACATACCTAAGGCGAAGATAATCGGGTGGGATACGACGGGGCCCAAGGAATCCCCTGCTATCGACAACGTCGTCAGTATTGCCGATGGCATTGCGTTGTTGGCCGACGGCACCTTGGCGGGTTGGCAAACTCAGTCGGATGATCGAGATCTATTGCCCTCCGGAATTAGGGATGTCGTGGCTGTTTCCAGTTTCTCTATCAATGGGGATCGCTACGGGGTGGCACTTTCAGCGGATGGTATTCTTGCTATTTGGAGCCGGAAAACCGGACTCGTAACCGCAACTTACTCCAATGTCCTGTCTGTGCGAAACGGCGTGGCGATCTTTCGCAGCGGCGTGGCTATGCCGCTTGATGGGCAAACAAGGTATTTTCTCAGTGCCGCGCAAAACCAACATTTGGTCGATATCTGGCGGTTTAACGCCCTTGTAGTTGGTTTGCGTGACGACGGTTCGGTTGTCGGCGACTGGAACAGCAACGTTGCGTCTGCCGCTTTCTTGGGGGGCACTCTGCGCGATGTGGGTTATAATTACCCCATGATGCTGCTCCTGTTGGAAGACGGCACCGAATACAAGGTGGGCCTGACTTATGAGCCGGCATCCGCTATGTGGGATTGGGCTGCGCGCACGATCACCCAAACCACGCAAATCGCCTACGACCCCAACATGGGAACGATGCTCAGCATAACGTCGGCACATCAGCTCCTTGGTCGCTTTGGTTGGGATAATAATGCGCCTCAAAAAACAGACATTTACCAACTGGATTTTCCGTGGGCTTTATGCAGCGCGGCAGATGTGTTCCCTTAAAAACAAGGTATCCCCTCACTTGCCGGCGGCTGGCAGGAAATGTGTTTTTATCGGGTTTATGCTCGTGTGCAGTGGCCGACCATATATTGTCCATGCTTATTCTCCGGATTCACTGGCGACGTGCTCACATGTTTGCAGTCTCCCTGCGTGCCCTTCCGCCACTCTTTGGGTCAAAATAGGGGACATGCGCTATCTGGAATTGCTCGATGAGCGTAGGGGGGCGCCTCAGAATCCGCCCAAAATCAAATAGGCTGAAGTGGATGGATGGGCGTTTATGAAGTCAGTAGCGGGCTACCAGGCAGAGCAATCCGTTACCTCAAAAACATTTCGAGAATGCGGTAGATCGCGATCCCGACCATGACAATGCCGAGCGCGAGGACGGAGTTGATCACGCGACATTGGATCTGCGGCGTTTCCGCGATGACCTGCCGGTATTCCGGGGAAAGCACCGTGCGGCCTTTTTTGTTGTGCACCAGCCACAGCACATAGGCGTTGAACACGGTGCCGATGGGCACGGCCAGCATGCCGAGCACGGCCATCATGCTGGCGGCGTAACGCGCGCGCGCATCCAGCCGGCGCAACAGGTAGCCTGCAAAACCATAGCCTGCCGCCAGCAATCCCATGAGGCTGGCGAAACGCACGGCCGCCTCCGTCCCGTTTTTGAGCACCAGACTGGCGACTGCGGCCGCCATCATCATGCCGGCGGCGACGTAGTAAAGCATCCCGACCATCAGGATCGTCGTTTCGTGACGGAGATGTTCGCTGCGCGTGGTTTCGGCGCTGGTGGAGAGCGGAGCAGATGAAGATGCCATGATGGACGCACCTCAACGGATGGCTGTTCCCTGCGCAATGCCGGAACATGTCGTTGGAAAAGGGCCCCCGTGGTTCCACTGCGCATAAATGTGTTTTCTTCCGTGCGCGGCTCGGGTGCAGTGGGCGCATGTTGTCCAAGCCCATTCCCGGCTCCACCGGTGACGTGCTCACCTGCCTGCCTTCGCCTTACCTGCCGCATCCCGCCACCGGGCTCCTCTATTTTCCGCGCTTTCTCGCGAAGTGTGCCTACGTGAAGGCCCACGGCGCGCTTCCGCCCAGCTATGCGAAGAACTACAAGCGCGGGCTTGACCGTTTTCTCTCCATGCACCTCGGCATCGACCCGGCCTCCGTCGAGAAGATCGTTTTCGAGTCCGCCACCTCCGATGAGATCGAGGCGAAGCTCAAACTTCTTCTGCCCGCCGATGTCCGTGCCGCCAAGTGGAACCGCGAACTCGTGCAGAAGGGCATGACGCCCGCCGGCCGCGAGTTTTTGAAAGAGGCGCTTGCGGCCATGGGCTGCGCCGACCGCGCCGAACAAATCATCAGCGTGCCCGACCTCATCGACTTTGATGAAGGCCGCATTGATTAAGGTCCGGAACGGAAACGAGCCCGTGCAAAAAGAACGGATGCCTCCCGCGTTTGCGGCAGGGATGCCCAGGCCCGCTTGATCCCCGACTTCCTGAGATCCCCGTTTGAATCCCATCACCTAATCATCTATCTTCCCGCATCATGATCAAAGGCCAGAAAGTCGTCTGTATTAACGACACGTTCACCACGGTTATCCGCGCCATCTACAAACAGCTGCCGGTGAAAGGTAATACCTACACGATCCGCGAGGTCTTCCTGGGCCGTGAAAAAGTGGTGAAGGGCGGCGATTCCGCGACCGTGGGGCTTTTGCTGACGGAGCTGGTGAACCCACGGGATCCATTTCACGCTGGAAATCAAGAGCTTGGGTTTTCATCCGAGCGTTTCGCCCCGTTGGAAGAACATCCCGATGAAGAGGCGGAGGTGGGCGAGCTGATCGGCGCCGGCGCCGAAAAAGGCGGCTACTGGATGAACTGAAGCGGCCGGAGTTTCGTTTCAAGCGACAGTCCGCCGGCTGCGTGTGTCTGCCGGCGGACAAAATAAAACAGCCGCCCGGAAAACCGGACGGCTGTTTCGGAAGGATAAGCAACGAGTGCTTTCCGTTACTTCTTCTTCTTCGCGGCCGGCTTCTTTTTGGCAGCAGGCTTTTTCTTCGCGACGACTTTCTTTTTGGCTTTGGCCATGATGTGTTCCTTGATGGATGTTTGGTTCTGGTATGACGCCCGGAACTTGAGGTTTCGGACGCTTGGCGCACTGTGCGCCGCGCGCACGTCAGAATCAATAAGCCGGGAAAAAATGCAAGTGTCCAATGTGCACACGATCAGGTTTTTGTGGTCCTCGGGGTCGGAAAACCATCGTGTATTTAAAAAAAGGATATGCCGGAATGCCGATTTTACCGAGGAGAAACGGCCGGCACCCCTCACGGCCGCTTGCGGCGCCCCGTTTGGCGGCCGTGCATAAAAAAATATGCGTTCATGATGCGCGCGGACGTGAAAAAATGCCCCGTTAAGAGCGCGCGCGGCAAATTTCCGCATGCGTGAAGCGGTTTTGTTTGAGGGAAGACCGTGCGTTTCCGGCTTGGTAGCGTGCGGTTTTTTAATGCGCGCGGCTGAAAGTCGTCCGCATTTTTTCCGTTTGGATCAAACGCGCGGACTGTGTGCGCGACGTTCGTTTGCGGACATGATTGACGGCAACTTTTCAGGCGCGTCGTGATGGGTTGTCGGTATCGTTTTGCGGCACATCGCGGAAAACATGTGCGGTGGATTTGGGCGACTCGCATCCGGTTTGTGTGTGTCGCGTGCCGGTGCTCATGATGCGTTGATACATCTTCCGGCTCCGGTCTTGTCGCATCGGCATGGCCCGCAGGCCATGGATTCGATGGGAAGAAACCTTGGCCCCGACGTTTTGCCGACAGCGGAAAGCCTCGGCGGCCTGTCTTTGGTATAAGGTAAGCGCGTCAGCCGGCTGGTCTTATCCCGCCAAGCCCCGGCTCCATTTCAAGAAACCGGTCGTGCGTTCTCGGTTTATATAAAATTTAATCCATTTATTACCATATTCTTAATTGATGAGAGAGGCGGCAACCAAGGCTGTCCGTTGACATTGAAACTGAGTCTCAGTTAAGTTTGGCCCTCACCCATGACTGTCGATCTCCGCCAACCGCGTCCGCGCATGCCGCTCACCGAACTTCCGGTGGGGGCGACAGGGCGGGTGTGTTCGCTGGATGGGGAGGTGGGGCTTTGCCAGCGCCTGCGCGAGATGGGGTTTTGCGAATCCGCCGTCATCGAAAAAGTTTCCGGTGAGCGCACATTGCTCTGCCAACTCTGCGGCACGCGCATCGCGTTGAGCGATCGTGCGGCCAAACACATCGTGGTGGAGCTTATCCGTGGCGGAGTCTGAGCCGGCCTTCGTTTTGTTTATGGCCGAGACCATCAAGCTTTCATCCCTGACCATCGGCGCCAGCGCCGTGGTGCGGGAATACCCGAAGCAGGGGAGTGCCTTCCTCCGCCTGCGCGAGATGGGTGTGTTGCCCGGCACGACCGTCACGCTGATCCGCACCGCGCCCCTCGGCGATCCGCTCGAGATCAAGGTCCGCGGCTACAACCTCACCCTGCGCAAGACCGAGGCCGAGCACGTCATGGTCGAAACGCTGAACCCCGCAACCTGAGCCGCCGCGATGTCCGAGCCCGTCAAGTCCGTCGCCCCGGTCCGCGCGCCGATCTACGCCCTCGTCGGCAATCCGAACTGCGGCAAGAGCACGCTCTTCAACGCCCTCACCGGCCTGAAACAGAAGATCGGCAACTATCCCGGCGTCACCGTTGAGAAGAAGATCGGCACGGCCTACTCGCAGCACGGCCAGCCGCTCACGATCATCGATCTGCCCGGCGCCTATTCGCTTGCGGCCCGCTCGCCTGACGAGGCTGTTCTCCGCGACGTGCTTCTCGGCCGCCGCGCCGACACGCCGATGCCCGACCGCATCGTGTGCATCGCCGACGCCACCAACCTCGAGCGCAATCTCTACCTCGTCCACCAGATCCTCGATCTCGGCCGGCCGGTCATCCTCGTCCTTAACATGATGGATGTCGCCGAGCGTTCCGGCCTCGTGGTGCGCGCCGCCCGCATGGAAAAGGAGCTCGGCATCCCCGTGATCCCTTGTGAAGCGGTCAACGGCAAGGGCCTCGTCGAGCTCAAGCTCGCCATGAGCCGCCCCGATCTGCCGCTCTCCCGCCATTCGTGGGCCATTCCCGCGCCCATTGCGCCGGCCGTCTCCGAAATCGCCGCTTCCCTTGCCGAAAACGACCAACGTGCCCCGCTCATCGCCCGGGCCGAGGCGCTCCTCCTGCTGACCGACCAGGACAGCGTGCGCGTCGCCGGTTCGCGGCCCCTCAGCGCGCGCACCGTGGAGATCCTCCGCTCCTGGGAAAAACGCTGGGAAGGGCAGGGCACCGACTGGGCCGGCTCGCTCGTCAACTCCCGCTACGAGGTCATCAGCGAGCTGTGCGCCCATGTGATCGACCGCGATGGTGCGAAGACCGGTGCGAGCGCCTCCGACCGCATCGATTCCGTGGTCACGCATCCCGTGTGGGGCTGGCTCGTGCTGGGCACCATCATGGCGGCGCTTTTTCTGAGCATCTTCACTTTTGCGCAGGTGCCGATGGACTGGATCGGCGAACGCATGGCCGCGCTGGCCGACTGGGTAAAGCGGGTGATGCCCGCCGGCGACCTGCGCGATCTCGTGACCGACGGCGCCATCGGCGGCGTGGGCAGCGTGATCACCTTTCTTCCGCAGATCCTCATCCTCTTTTTCTTCATCGGGCTGCTCGAAAGCACCGGCTACATGGCGCGCGCGGCCTTCATCATGGACCGGCTTATGAGCCGCGTCGGGCTCAACGGCAAATCCTTCATCCCGCTCCTCGGCTCCTATGCCTGCGCCATCCCCGGCATCATGGCGACACGCACCATCGAGGACACCAAGGACCGCCTCGTCACCATCCTCGTCGCCCCGCTCATGAGCTGCTCGGCGCGCCTGCCGGTGTATCTTCTGCTCATCGCCGCGCTCTTCCCGAGCACCAGCGTGCCCATCGGCGCGAAGGTCGGCATCATGATCTCCATGTATGCGCTCGGCACGCTGGGTGCGTTTGGCTTCGCGTGGCTCTTCAAGCGCACGCTGCTCAAGGGCGAACCGCCGCTCATGATCATGGAACTGCCGCCCTACCGTCTGCCCAAGCTCCGTGACGTGGCCCTGCACATGATCGAGCGCGCGTGGCTGTTCCTCAAGCGCGCCGGCACCATCATCCTCGGCATCTCCATCATCCTCTGGTTCCTCACCGCCTATCCAAAGGCGCCCGTCGGCGCGACCGGCTCGGAGCAGATCGCGCAAAGCTTTGCCGGCATGGCGGGCCACGCGCTCGAACCCGTGATCAAACCCCTCGGCTTCGACTGGGAGATCGGCATCGGCCTCATCACCTCGTTTGCCGCCCGCGAAGTCTTTGTGAGCTCGATGGGCGTGATCTTCAACGCCGAGAGCAGCGATGGAAACACCGCCACGCTCCACGACGCCCTGCTCTCCGCCAAGTGGCCCGACGGCCACGCGCTCTTCACCCCGCTCGTGTGCATCACGCTCATGGTGTTCTACGTCTTCGCGATGCAGTGCGTGAGCACGCTAGCCGTGGTGCGCCGCGAGACCAACTCCTGGCGCTGGCCCGCATTCCAGACCCTCTACATGACCGGCACCGCGTGGCTTGTGTGCATGATAATCTACCAAACCGGTCGCGCGCTCGGCTTTTAAGGTGTAACCTTCCCCATGACCAACGATTGGCAGACTCCGCTCGCACTCCTCGTGGTGCTCGTCGCCGCGGGGTTGATCCTGCGCAGCGCGCTCAAGAAACGAAAAACCCCCGGCTGCGGAAGCGGCTGCGGCTGCCCGACGGACAAGTTCAAGGCCGGACTGAAGAAGTAGGGTGTGCCGGCTGGAGCGGCGGCTTCGGCCTAGTGTGCCCGCTCGGCTGCCTTGTGTTTGAAGGCAAGGATGCACACGGCGATGAGCACGATCAGGGTCGCGGACGCGGAGTAGCGGCTCAACGCCAGCCCGCCCTGGCCGAAAGGCTTGTCCAGAAAATCGCCCACCACCGCGCCTAGCGGCCGCGTCAGGATAAACGCCGCCCAGAACAACGCCGTGTGTGAAACCTTTGTGCGGTAATACAGCGCCGCGATCACCGCCAGCATGCCGCCAAAGATCAGCGCACTGCCGAGATAGCCCATACCCGCCGAATCCGATGTCCAATCCCCCAAGGCCGTGCCCAACGTTTGGGAAAACATGATCGTCGTCCAATAGAACGCCTCCGATTTTGGCGAGGCCACCGTGGTCACGTTGATCGATCCGAGCGTCCGGTGCCACACAAGCAGGGAGGCCAGCAACGCCAGCAGCAAAAGGGTGGTTCCCCCCGTGTAGCCGATCCCCAGGGAGCGGTCCGCGAAATCCGCCAGCGTCGTCCCCACCGTGGTCGTGGCGATGATGGTCAGCCAATAAATGACGGGGTGAAATTTCTTCGCCGTGATCTGCACGATCACCGCGATGACAAACAACGCCGCGAAGACGCCGGTGCTCACCAGATAGCCGAGGTTCATGGACATCGACAGGGCGTCGCCCGCGGTTTCGCCCAGCGTCGTGGCGAAAATCTTGATGATCCAGAAGAGCAGGGTGATTTCCGGGACCTTGCTCAGAATTTCCGGGGGTTTGGGGTTCATCGTTTTATTTCAGACTGCGTTGCATGGACTTTGTCCCGGCCCCGAACGGGTTGGGAGTTGTTTTCAAGGGGAAAGGTTCCCCGGTCTTTTCGGGCCATGCGCGGAACGGTGCGAGCGCAACTGAACTCGGGCGATAAAGGGGAACCTGCGCGCGGGCGCATTTATGACTCATCGTCTGTTAACTTTTAACCCGCGTAAGCGCCCAAAGGGCCGACGGAGTCGGGGTTAACCGCGACTCCGTCGCTCTTTCCCGCGCTGCGGCGGGAAGGACGGATGAGCGCATCCGGGTTAAGTCATAAAACCGGTATGCTCTCCGGATGCGCGGAGCCTGTCTTGATGGACCAGGCTGTGCTGCTTAGGCTATCGAGACAGGCTCTCCAGCCAGAGCGACAGAGCCCCGGTGGTTCCTGTCGCTGCGGGAAAAGTAATCCGCATGACTGAACTACCCTTGCGCCTGTGCCTGCGTTTGGACTGATTCTCGGTAACCTCTTTTTCGATGCCAAAACCAATCTATGTTTTCGAGCGCCTGGTGACGCAAGCCGAGGCCGACAAGGGACACATCACCATCATCACCACACACCACGAGTGGTTCAAAAAATTCTTCGGCCCGATCCACCGCGAAAACGAAACAAAAGGTAAGCCGGAACTCGCCCTCAAGGACTTCTTCATCGAGAAAGAGAAAGCGTCCGTGAAACTCAAGCTGGTCTTCCGCTCCAGCACCAAGGAGCGGCCGCGCAATGAACTCCGCCTCTATTTTAATGAGGGCGCGGGCCAGTTCAAACCCGCCGCCAACGAGATCATCATTGCCACTTTCTACGACGACAGGGTTGTGCTCGGGGTGCGCCCTTCGGACGTGAAAAATGCCGAAAAATTGAACGACAGGATAGATGAGGCGGAGATCCCTGTCGATGATCCGAACGATCCCAGCAACAAGGCCTATACGAAGCCCTCCTCTAAGATGACGCTCAAAGAGAGGGAGGCTTGGAAGAGGGATGCTCAACTGGCGCGAAAATGCCTGCAGAATTCTTCCTACACCTGTGAAGCGGGTTTCAGCGAACCCTCGTTTATTTCCAAGAAAACCAAGAAGCGTTACTTGGAGGTTCACCACCTTGTGCCCCTGCGTTACCAAGACGACTTGGCGACCTTTAATCTCAACGATTCCGCCAACCTTTTTGCCCTCAGCCCGCACGCCCATCGCAAAATCCATTATGGCAGGCAGGAGGATGTTCGCGCCCTCGTGGAAACCCTGCTGGAACGCCGGCCGGCTTTGCTCACCAAGGCCAAGCTGCCCAAGGATACCATCCTGCAGATGTATAAGTGCGTTTAACTGCGCCCTTCCTCTTTTGCCCTTCTCTTCCCGTTAATGAGCACCCTTCCTCTTCGCGTAGCTGCCCCTGTTATCAAAGTTTTGCGCTCGCGTAAAAACCCTCCGGTTTTCCCCCCTCTGCCTGGTGATCTGCCCTCGGCGGTGAGTCTGGTCGATGGCGTCGCCCGCATCCCGCATTACGAGGCCTACCGTGTGCTTGCCGCCGCGCTCACGCCCGAGGCCGCGACCCACGCCCCCGCGCTGCGCGATGAGCTGCCTGCCATTGTTACCCACTGGCTGCAATCCACCGATGAGGCCCCCATCATGCTCGGGGCCAAAGAAGGTGCCCGCTGGCGCCAGATTTTATCCGGCTATGCCGGAGCTTCCATTGCGGGCGGCGCCGCTGGCGAACCCACGGCACAAGTTCCCTTCACCATTGATTATAGCAGCCTGCAATTTCCGCCCGTCGCCGAACCTGCTTTTCGTTTTATCGACCTGTTCGCCGGCATCGGCGGCTTCCGCCTCGCCCTGCAAGCCCAAGGCGGCAAATGCGTTTTTACCAGTGAATGGGATAAATATGCAAAGCACACGTATGCCCTTAACTTTGGTGAAACTCCTTTTGGTGATATTAGACAGTTTACAGGGCCGGATATCACCGAATCAGAAATCCGTGCATTAATCCCCAATCACGATGTTTTGGCCGCAGGTTTTCCGTGCCAGCCATTTAGCCATGCTGGAGTTTCTGCCCGTTCATCACTTGGTCAAAACCATGGCTTTTCATGTGAAATTCAAGGCACGCTCTTTTTTGACCTAGTCCGCATAGCAAAGGCTAAACGTCCCAAGGTTCTACTGCTTGAGAACGTAAGGAATCTGGAAAACCACAATAAAGGAGACACATTCGCCCGTATTCGTAGAACCATTGAACAGGATCTAGGCTATTCATTCAGCTATCAAATAATAGACTCGTCACCTCTGGTTCCCCAACGTCGGAAACGGTGCTACATGGTTTGTCTACGTGATAAGAAAGTTGATTTCAAATTTCCTGAAATTACAGGTCCAGCCCTCGCACTTGGCAAATTCCTGGAGAAGAAACCCGCCGAAAAATACACTATCTCCGACCGCCTTTGGCTTGGCCATATTAATAGAACAAGGCGAAATCTAGATCGCGGAACGGGCTTCACCGCATTTGAGGCAGATCTTACAAAGCCTGCAAATACCCTTGTTGCGAGATATTATAAGGACGGCAAAGAATGCTTGATACCGCAGGACGGGAAAAACCCGCGAATGCTTACTCCAAGAGAGTGCGCTCGACTCCAGGGCTACCCGCCTGAATTCTTGCACCACCCAACTGATACCCATGCTTACAAGCAATTCGGGAACTCAGTGGCCGTTCCTGTAGTTAAAATTATCGCAAAATCAGTGGTTGATAAATTGTAACGTCGTGACCGCAATCTAGGCCTTAAACTATATTCTAATGCAGACATTTAAGGATTTTCTGGTCGGCGTAAAAGCTGACGAACACATATCAGCAGGTCTCGAAACGGTTTCTTTTACCAATAAAAACGATAAGAAGTTCACATATCCCTTGGATGATATCCACAAGTGCCTTCAGGCGCTATGGCTGAATGGGAAAATAATTGAGAAATCGTTTGCTGGTAATTGGTCATATGAGGAAACGAAATTCAGACATGCATTCAGCGCAGCCTTCGTAAATGAAACCCGCAACGCAGTTGCTAGCAATATAGGCAGCCAGACGCCTAATACAGTTCGATGCCTAGAACTTTATGCATTTTATCTTCTGCAGAAAAAGCCGACTTCAAGCCTTGATAGGCCTGACATCCTAAAGGAGGCGAACCTTGATCCACTTTTCTACGGACCTGATCTGAGCGAAGAATTTCACAACTGGCTACTGAAAGCAAAACAGCTCAGCGAAAAATCGGCTGATAGTTACAAGGGGGCGATTTCAGGAGTGATCAGTCGTTTAGCAGGAAAAGACCTGCATCGTTTATCGTCCGTTACAATAGTCAAAGCGCTGGGGGGTGGCCTGGCTCAGAATCCAGATTTCTCAAAGCTAAATGACGATGGGAATCAGATGTATAGCGCGGCCATCAACAACTACCTCTCATTCTTATCTGAACGCGTGAAAACTCAGGTGCCAGACGCCTTCGACTCGATCCTAAGATCGTTATTTATAAAAGACATTAAGCAGGCGGGATTTAATAATACAGACTCAGCTCCCGAAGTCTTCGTCTCATCAATTTTAACGAAGCCATTTATTATTTTAACCGGCAATTCTGGCACGGGGAAAAGCAAACTATCCGAGCTTTTTACTCGTTGGCTGTGTGCAAGCGATCTTTCAGTGCTGGCAATGATCCCCGTCGGTGCCGACTGGACCGATAACCGCAATGTCCTCGGCTTCGTAAACCACCTGCGCCCCGCGCAAGACGGTCGGCCGCTTTATGAATCCACGCCCATCTTGGAGTTGATTATCCGGGCGGCGGGCGATTCCACACGCGCTTATTTCCTCATTCTCGACGAAATGAACCTCTCCCATGTGGAGCGTTATTTCGCCGACTTTCTCAGCGCCATGGAATCGGGTCGCCCCATTCCGCTGCATACCTCGATTGCTCCTTTGAAATCGCCTCAAGGAACCGATGTGCCCTCCTCGCTGACCTTGCCCGACAACTTGTTCATCACCGGCACGGTCAATGTGGACGAGACGACCTACATGTTCAGCCCCAAGGTGCTCGACCGCGCCAATGTGATCGAATTCCGCGTCACACCGGCCGATGCCGAAGCCTTCCTGTCAGCCGGAGCAGGCGGTCTCGGCGAGATCTCGGCTGCCCCCGAGGGCGCAGCCCAAGCCTTCCTCGCCCTTTCGCGCAAGGCCCGCAAAAAACCCGTCCCCGAATTAGTCTTCCACACGGATTCCACCTTGGCTGACAAGCGCAAGGCCATCACCGAAGCGATCACCGCACTTTTCGGCATCATGCATAAACACCGAATGGAGTTTGGCTATCGCACCATGCACGAAGTGCTGCGTTACGCTGGCGTGGACTACGAGTTGGCGGCGGATCGCGCCAAGTGGTCATCGGCCGCCTGTCTCGACGTGCAGATCCTGCAAAAGATCCTGCCCAAGCTCCACGGATCCAAAAAACGTATCGAGCAGTTGTTGGTTGATCTCTCCGTATTCTGTGAAACCGGCGCGGCTCCGGCTGGCAAAAGTGTCTTCAAGGAGAAGTCTGTCGGGCCGGTTAAATTCCCCGAGAGTTACGCGAAACTGACCGAGATGATCGAAGCCGTCCGCCGCGACCAGTTCGTCAGCTTCATCTGATCGCATGGCGGCACGGGCATACGGCCTTCTGGAGATTCCGCTCGATCCGCCTTCGTCCGGTGTTTTCATCCTGCGTGCGCCCGGCGAGACTCGAAGCGCGACCGAGCTGACGGTTTGTGCAGACCTGCCCGCCGGCTGGCGCGGCCTGGAGACGGACAAAGACACGCAGGGCGCGATGTCTTACGATGCCGAGGGTCCGGCGCGAGGGGTCCAGACGCTGTGGGTGGATGAATTGAAATCCTACGAATGGGAACTCACAGGCGGCGAGGGCGAGCCCTCCTGCAGTCTTAAAGGCTCCATTCGCGACACCGACTGGCGGGCGATCAAAGGACGAAACAACGGGGAATGGCGCGGCACGTTTAAATTCGTCAACTACCTGGGCACGGCATGGCTGGCGTGCGGCGAGACCAAAATCCGCTTCGAAGTTGTCACCCGTAAACTCAGCTACGAAGCGGAATACAAGGCGATGGTCGAGGCCATCGCCGCCGAGTGCCAGCAACTGCTGCTGACATGGGACGCGCCCACCAGCCTCTCGATCACCGCCGATCCCGAGCACCAGGCCCGCACCCTGCTCGAACAGTTTTTATTCCTGCGGCACGTGCTTGGCCCCGACCGGCTCGATTTGTTTTTGGAAATGTTGCAACGCCATCCCCACAGCCGCCTCGCCACCGAGCGGCACTGGGTGCCGGCGGCGGCCGCCGATCCCCGTCTGTTCATCCGAGATCCGCTGCGGCACGGCCGCGACTGGCAGCGCTCGGCCACTGGCATCGTGAACGGTTTCTCGCCTGGTGAAGTTATCGCCGAACGCAAGTTCGACACGGTGGATACGCCGCCCAATCGTTTTGTGAAGTTTGCCCTGGGGCGCTTCGCCGGCTTGTGCGCGGATGTTCGCGCCATACCCGAGATTTCAGCCTCTCAAGGCTCGGCCTGGCTGGAGGCGGGGCAGATGGAGACCGTGCTGGAAAACCTGCTGGCGGAGCCCTTCTTCGATGCAGTCGGGGAGTTGCGCCGCATCCCGCTCGAAAACCAGACCCTGCAAAAACGGGAAGGTTACCGCGAGGTCCTGCAAGCCTGGCTTATGCTCGATGCCGCCGCACAGATCGACTGGCCCGGCCGCAAAGACGCCTACGACGGCACAAACCGCGACGTCGCCACGCTCTACGAATTCTGGCTCTACTTTACCTTGTGCAAGATGCTGCGCGGTCCGCTGAAAATGGAGCCGGCGGAAAATACGCAGCCGCCACCCGGGGCCGGCGATTGGTTGCCCTTCTGCTGCGAGAGCGCGGCAGGAGGTTTGGCGATCAACCTCAAACAGGGCAGGACCTCATTCACGCGTTTCACGTGGAAAGGACCGGAGGGGGAAATGCTTCGTGTGCATTTGTTCTACAACCGGCGCTTCGGCGGCAGGGCCGGTCTCCATAAGAGCGGAGCCTACAGCCGTGGCTTCCGGCCCGACTTCACTCTCGTGATTCTACCGGCTGATTACACCGCTGATAACTGGCTCAAGGCAGAGGAAGCGGCCGAGGCCGAAGGGCGCATCGCCTACATTCACTTCGACGCCAAATACCGCATTGAGCAGATTACCGAGCTGCTGGGAGCGGAGGAACCGGAGGGCGACGATGAAAACCCATCGGCGCAAGAGGCGGCGGATGAACGCGCAGCCAAGACGACCAGCACGTTCAAAAACGCCGATCTCTACAAGATGCATACCTACAACGAAGCCATTCGCCGCACGGCAGGCTCGTATGTGCTCTTCCCCGGCGACGCGCCGATGAATTCGAAGGAGAAGGGCGGCAACCGCTTCGAGCGATACCAGGAAGTCGTGCCGGGCGTCGGTGCGTTTGCAGTCAAACCTTCGCCAGTGGAGGGCAAAGATCCGTCCGGCATCGCACCGTTGGCGGATTTTGTGCGGGATCTGCTCCGCCACCATTCAAGCGGATTCACGCAAAGCTACCGGATCAATTATTTCACCCACGACACGCTCCAGGAAGAACCTGCACCCTACAGAGCCGCATCGGCTGTTTCTGTCAGCGGCAAACCGCCCAAAGACACGCAGGTTTTGCTCGGCTATGTGCGCGACCAACAAGCGGCCGAGGACTGTCGTAGCACGCTTACGTTTTTCTGCCACGCCGTGGAGTGGGATAAATCGACTGTGCGCTCAGCCGATGGTTCGGGCGTGGCGGGTAAACCAACGTCCCTCGATTTCGACCCATTCAAATCCGACCGGTTTGTCGCCTACCAAGCCGGCTGCACGTTCGACTGGATGGCGGAAGTCGTCGAGGTCCGCCTTGTCACAGCCATCGAACGGGCGACGGAAGTAAAACGCAGCCTGCCGGAAATGCGGGCTGCGTATTACTATCGCTTCCAGTTGCGCAACCCTTCGCCCGGAATCGTCCGCGACGTATCCGCTTTGGTGGCCAAGCGACCCAGTGACCCAAGGCAAATCACGCTCGAAAAACTGGCAGCGTGCCCGGTTGTAGAGCCTTCCGTCTGATGGCCGATATCTGGACCAAAGCCAAACGCTCGGATGTCATGTCCCGCATCCGTGGCTCCGGCAACAAGGACACAGAGCTGAAGTTGATGGGGATATTCAGGGCGCACGGCATCACCGGTTGGCGGCGAAAGGCGGCGGTCTTTGGCAAACCGGACTTTGTTTTTCCCAAGCTCAAGCTGGCGGTGTTTGTGGACGGGTGTTTTTGGCACAGGTGTCCGATCCACGCCACGCAGCCCAAGACCAACGCGAAGTTCTGGCGGACCAAGATCGCCCGCAACCAAGCCCGCGACCGGCTCGTCACCCGCACTCTCCGCCGTGCCGGCTGGAGAGTGCTCCGCATCTGGGAGCATGAATTGAGAAAGAAGAACGAGAAGCGGTTGTTGGCGCGGTTGCGGCGGGCGGGGTTGTTACCGGAAGATAACGAGAACGATTAAGAGAATGAGAACGAGCCGGAGGAGGCAGCTGGCGTGGGAAAGAAAACTTTATTGACTGGTTTAACCATACTATTGCATGCTTTAACCATACGTTATGGGTTTGCTCGAAGTTCTATTCCCTCAAGTGCGCGCGGAGGTGTTGCGGCTGTTGTTCGCGAATGAAGGCCGCGAGCTGCATCTGCGCGAACTCACGCGGCAGAGCGGGCTTTCGCTCGGCACGCTTCAGACAGAGGTCGAAAAATTATGCGCCGCCGATCTCTTGTTGAGTCGGCGAGACGGTAACCGGCGCTATTTCCAGGCCAACGCGGCGCATCCACTGTTTGCCGATTTGCGTCAGCTCGTGCTCAAGACCTCCGGCTTGCGCGAAGTGTTGGCGGAGGCGTTGCAAGGACTCGCGGGCGTGGAGCTGGCATTTGTCTTTGGATCGTTGGCGGCGGGCGCGGGCAAAGCGGGCAGCGACGTGGATTTGATGGTGATCGGGGATGCGGGGTTGCGCGCGCTCGCGCCACGTCTGCGCAAGGCGACCGGACAATTGGGACGCGAAATCAACCCGGTGACGATGACGGCGGCCGAGTTTGCGCGTGGCCGCGTGAACAATCCGTTCCTTGGCGACGTGCTTGCCAAGGAAAAGCTCTGGGTTAAGGGAAATGCCGATGAGCTTGCACGACTGGCATAAGGCGGGTGGTTGCGGACGCACCAGACCTCGCGGCAGCAGATCACGGATCTGTTCGCCATCGTGGACCGCGACTTGGAGGATGCGTCGCGCGATCTCTCGCCTGACTGGAAATTTGGCATCGCCTACAACTCAGTGCTCAAGCTCTGCACCATCCTGGTTTATGCCGAGGGCTGGCGTCCGGAGAAAAATCTGGCGCACTATCGCACGTTGCAGGCTCTGCCGTTGATTCTTGGAAAGGGCCGTCAGGCCGATGCCGATTATCTGGACACGTGCCGCTCGAAACGAAACACGGCCGAATACGATGCGCCCGGGCAAGTAAGCGCGAAGGAGGCGGGGGAACTGGCGGGGTTCGCCCGAGAGTTGCGCGAGGAGGTGATCGCGTGGCTGGAGAAAAATCATCCGACGCTTAACCCGTGGTCGGGCTGATCTCGGAAGAGAACGAGAACGATTAAGAGAATGAGAACGAGCCGGAGGAGGCAGCTCACTGCCGCACGAGCGTGCGCAGCAAAATCCAGCCGGTGAGGGCGCAGCCGGCCACGCCGGCGGTCATGGGGAGGAGGGTGCCGTTGTGCAGCACGCCGACCAAGGCGCCCGACGCGGCGCCAAGCGCGAATTGCACGGTGCCGAGCAGGGCCGAGGCGCTGCCGGCGACGGCGCCAAACGGCGCCATGGCGACCGCCGCGATGTTGGGCATGATGATGCCGGCGCAGGAGAGGTTGAGGAAGAGCAGGCCGATCACGGCGGGCAGTCCGCCAATGCCGGTCGCGCCCACGGCGAGCAGCGCAAGGCCGACGATGGCGGCCGCGAGAAACGCGACGGAGAGCACCTGCCACGAGCTGTGGCGGTTGAGCAGCCAGCGGTTGAACTGCGAGGCGGCGATGAGGCCGCAGGCGTTGAAACCGAAGACGAGCGCGTATTGCTGCGGAGTGAGCTTGAAGAGCTCGATGAAGACGAACGACGAGCCGGAGAGGTAGGCGAAGATCGCGCCGAGCGTGAAGCCGGAGGCGAGGGCGGCGCCGAGGAAGCGGCGGTCGGCGAGGAGTTTGGCGTAGGTGCGCAGGGCGAGGCCCACGCCGCCTTGGGAGCGGGCGGCTTTGGGCAGGGATTCGGGCATGCCCCAGAGAATCGTGGCGGTGCAGAGCACGCCGATGCCGGCGAGCACCCAGAAGATCCCGCGCCAGCCGGTCCAGCCGAGCATTTGTCCGCCAAGGGTGGGGGCGAGGATGGGCGACACGCCGAGGATGAGCATGAGCAGCGAATACATGCGGGCGGATTCCTTCTCGTTGAAGAAATCGCGCACGACGGCGCGGGGGATCACCATGCTGGCGGAGCCGCCGAGCGCCATGAGGAGGCGCCAGAGAAGGAGGCTTTTCATGGAGTGCGCGTGCGCGCAGCCGACGGCCGCGACGACAAACACAACCATGCCGATGAGGAGCGGACCGCGGCGTCCGTAGCGGTCGACGATGGGGCCGTAAAACGCCTGACCGACGGAAATGCCGATCATGAAGACGGAGAGGGTGAACTGGATGGCGCCGAGATCGACGTTCAGATCGCGGGCGATCCATGGGAGCGCGGGCAGATACATGTCGATCGCGAGCGGTCCGAGCGCGGTGAGCGTGCCGAGGACGAGCACGAGAATGCGCATCGACGGAATGGCGGGCGCGCCGGCGGCCGGCAGGGAGGTTTCGAGAGCGGAGCTGGACATGGAACCGGACCAGTGAGTGCGTCGACACGCGGGGCGCAACTGGCGGGCGCGGAAAAATCACGCGGAGGGGAGGGAAGGCCGGGTAACCGGACGTCGGATAGCCGAAGGGGCGGAAGTTTTTTAACCGCTCATGGATTTCCCCAATGAGGGAAATCTTGAAAGAGAGGCTCCGGCTGATCGCCTGCGCCAAACAATCACCGCGTCCGCTGATCGCAGGCGGTGATTATTTGGCGGACGTTACAGCGGCTGGCCGCCGAGGGTGCCGTCGAGGGTGGCGCGGTAGGCGGGGCTTTGCACGCGGGCGAGCTCGGTCTTGGCGTGAACCAGGCGCGGCTTGAGGCCGAGGCGCTTCACGACGTCGGCATAAACCGGTTCGTCGATCACGGAGGTGAGCGTCTTGACGTGGTGCCGCCAGAGCGTGGTCTCGGTTTTCTGTTTCGCATCGAGGCGGGCGCGATACCAGTCGCTCGCGAGCATGGACTCGCGGGTGAAGAGGGAGCGCACTTCGGGCGAGTCGAGGCCTTTGCCTTCGTAGTCGCCCTTCGCCATGATGGTGAGGAGGGCGCGGAGCGGCGGGCAGGCGTAGTGGATGCCGCCGTCGGCAAAGTAGCTTTCGGCGACGCGTTTGTGGGTGGTCACCATGGTGTCCATGCCTTCGGCGAAGATGGCGGCGTCCTGCAGTTCGGGGCGGAGCATCTCGTCGGTGAAGACGACGTGCGGATGGGTGAAGACGCGCGCGAAGTAGATGCGGACAAAGCGCGAGGTGATGCGGTAGCCGAGACGGCTGGAGAGCACCTTCCTGCCGTCGTGTTCGAGGTCGGTGCAGCGTTCGAGGCAGCCCTGGGCGATGAGCGCCTTGGCGCTGCGCTCGGCGGCGGTCATGCGGGAGAAGACCTCGGGGATGAGGAGCGACACGTCGTGATCGACACGGACCTTCGGGCCGACGCAGCCGGCGGCGGAAACAAACACGTCGTGACCGGTGAGGATGAGGCCGACGAGGGTGGCGTTGAGATCGATGACGGGCGGGAGGGCGTTGAAGGGGCCCTTGGTGAGGGCGCCTTCGGAGCCGGCGCCGGTGGTGGAGGGCGACTTGCCGGTCATGGAGCTGATGAACTCCATGAAGAGCTCGGGCAGTTCCAGGTAGTGGATGGGGTTGAACACGCAGAGCGGGCGGACGCCGGGCTCGGGCGGGTTGTTGCGGCGGCCGGGCACGACGATGTCGACGGGCGTGTGGAGCGGGGCGTCGGGTGCGAGGCGGCGGTGGAGGCGCTGGCCGAGGGCGGCGTGCGCGGTGGCGCGGGGATTGGCGACATCGGGCCGGACCTGGAGGTAGCGCGGGTTTTTGGTGGGCTTGCCGTCCACGATGCGCGGATGGGCGGAGGACACGAAGTAGGCGGGCGAGGAACCGGGCGCGGCGTCGGCCGAGGCGCGGATGAGCTGCTGCATCGGCTCGGTGAACGCGGAGAAGCCTACGGCGTCCTCGATGAGCGCCTTGGCGTCGGTGCCGGTGAGCGGCTCGTAGTTGGAGATGAAGGTGCCGGGGGAGGCCATGTCGGCCTCGGCCTGCTTGTCGTAGCCGCGATGAATGGCGTCGTCGGGGCGTTGGAAGAGGAGGGCTTCGCAGTTTTCGACGAACTTGAGGGAGCCGGAGCCGGCGGAGGCCAGGCCGGCGAGGGATGGGGCGGGGGCGACGACCGAGGCGGTGATGTCGTCTTCGCGCTGGACCTTGGCGGCGGGGTGGAAGTCGTGGCGGAGACCGAACACGCGCCAGGAGCCGTCCTGCTCGTAGCCGACGCGGAGGGTGTTCACGATGAGCTTGCGGCCGTCGAGTTTCAGCTCGTTGCCGGGATAGCCGTTGATGATGTCGACGGAGAAGTGGCTGCGCCAGTCGGCGCCCCACTCGGGCTTGTAGTAACGCTTCACCACGAAAACGAGTTCCTTGATGTGCTGGGGCAAGGAGCGCAGCCAGGTGTTATACTCGTCGGTGTATTCGACGCGGGACGGAGTAAGGAGCTTGATGACGGAACCGAGGGAGCGTTTTTCGCTGAGGATGGGGCGGTGGTCGGCGCTGATGCGGGACACGTCCTTGAAGCGCGCGGAGCAGTCGTGGGCGAGGAGCTCGGCCACGGCGTCGAGGTCCTTCTCGATGCCGGCGATGAAGACGTGGCCGGGAAGGATGGCGTCGGAAATGGCCTTGGATATCTCGGACTTGCCGCCGCCGGAGACGGTGCAGGGTTTGTGACAGAGGGAGCCTTCGGCGACAGTGCCGACGAGCCGCCACTGGCCGCGCTGACCGCGGACGGGTTCCATGTGCACATGGTAGCCGCTGGGGCGCATGTAGGTCTTGCCGGCGAGGAGCTTGAGCTTGTGGGCGCCGCCGTCGGCGCTCTTCCAGCTGATGCTCTGGGTGCGGAGGTTGAAGTGGGTGCGCTCGGGCACGAGCACGAGGGACGAGTCGGTCGTGTCAAAGGCGTGACCTTCGGGCTGGAGGGCAAAGCGCTTCGGGTCGCGGGCGATGACGGCCTCGACCGTGTAGCTGGTGTCGACGTCGGCATAACCGCCGAAGTCGTCACCGAGATCGTAGCTGGGGAATACAAGCGCGCCGCCCGCGTGTTCTTCCTCGGCGAGGCCGTAGAGATTGGCGGCGTAGCTGATCTGGGTCTTCACCTCTTTCTTGCAGTAGCCGTAGTAGTTGTCGGCGATGAGGGTGACCATGACGCCGGCGGCGTCGCGGGCGCAGAGCTTGAAGGCGCTGCCGCCGTTGTAGAGCTCATCCTCGTTTTTCCAACACATGCCGTCGCGGCGCTGGCGCGGGGTGGCGAGATCCCAGTGCGGGAGGCCGACGAGGTGTTTGCGCACGCCGATGAGATGCGGGGCGAGGATGACGCAGCCGGTGTGGCCGGACCAGCCGTCGACATCGAGGCCGGCGTCGTTTTCAGGCAGATACGGGTCGCCGGCGTTGCCGAAGATGGACTCGACGAAATCGAGGTTGGAAACCAGCGAACCGGGCGCGAAGAAACGGATCTCCATGCGCTTCTCGCCGATGAAGCCGGAGACGGCGGGCACCACGAGGGGGCGCAGCATGAGGGAGACGAGGCATTCGGCTTCCTGCGCGCGGCCGGAGGTGTAGGGAAGGCGGAGAAGGTCGTGGGGCGCGTGCAGGGCGAGGCCGAGCATGCGCGAGAAAGTGACCTTGGGGACGGAGAGCTTGTCGTCGGGCACGGGCAGGCCGCCCTCGGCGACATGGAAAACGCCCTGCGTGGTGCGGCGGTCCTTGGCGGGATTGTGCAGCACGCCGTTGCGCAGGCGGTAGCTCTTGAGAAGGGGGGACTCGACGACGTCGCCGTGGGCGGGGAGCGAGAGTTCGCGGGCGAGACCCGGCTGGTCGAGGACGAAGGTGCGCGAAGGCAGGCGTGGCGCGGGGCCGGTGTCGCTCAGGTAGCTGTTAAGAAACGACTGGATGCGCTCGTCGACCGGCGGGAGGCCCTGTGAAAGCCGGCGGGTGATCTCGCGCTGCTGGGCGAAAACCGGCGCGGCGATACCGGCCCATGAGGCGGACTGGTTGTCTTCGACCGGCTGGCATCCGAGAAGGGCGAGACGGAGATTGATGGCGTGACGGAGGTTTTCAGCAGAGGTCGTGGAGGTGGCCATGGGTCGGGAAAATGGGTTGAGCGGCACTCGGGGGGGAAGAATAAAGCAAACCCCACGCCGGAACAACGCATGAGTTGTAAACATTCATGCGTCTTTGGCCATGCCCCGGCGGTTCAACCGGCGATCCAATGCCAGAGCGCCTGCATGAGTTTGTGGCCGTAGAGTGCGAAGTAGGTGAAGAACACGCCGTTGAGCGCGAGGGCGACATAGCCGCCGAGCACGAACAGGCCGTCGCGCTCCAGCAAGCCGCCCGCCATGATGACGATGCAGAGGGCCGGGGGGAGGTTGGTGCCCGGGGGCAGCGGCAGCAGCAGCACGAGGGCGGCCAGGAAAATCACGAACGCATGCAGCTGGGTAAGCAGCGGAGAAGTCAGCCAAAGCAGACGCGGGCGCAGCATGACTTCAAGCAGGCGCAAAACGCGGCGGGCGCCGCCGAGCAGGGTGGGGAAAAATTTGGCGGGCAGCTTTTTGTCGAGGAGGCGCGGGGGCAGCCAGGGCTTTTGGCCGAGCGTGAGGCGGGCCGCGATGATCGCGATGACCAGTCCGAGGGCGGTCGAAAGGCCGGGGATCGGAATGGGCAGCAGAAACGGCAGCGCCAGCAGCAGCATGAGCAGGTTGTAGGCGCGGCCCTGCAACACCACGATGACCTCGCGCAGACTCACGGCGCGCGTCTGAAACTCGGCGATGATGCGGGCGAGTTCCTCGGAGAGCCTGCGTGCGGCGCGACCGGAGAAAGGCACAAGCGCGGCGCCGGACGACGGGCGGGCGAGGTCGGCCGCAGAAGTGGGTTCCGAGCCGGACCGGGAGGGCTCAGGTGCCGCGTTTGTTGCCATAGAGTTCGATATGCAGGCGGTGAGCATACCGATAGCCGCGGACTTTGCAAAGTTCACCGAGCCATGCGGAGCGTTCGCGCAGGCGGTCGAGCGAGACGGCTTCGGGCATGAGCAGGATCTTGTGGCGCGGGATGTCGCGCCCGAGCGTGGCGAGCAGGCTTTCGAGCTCCTCGACGTCGGCAGGGGAGGAGACGACGAATTTGAACTGATACGGGTAGGCATCGACCCACGCGCGCACGGCGTCGGGATTCCAGCGGGCGGCCTCGTGACGCTCGCGCCAGGCGGCGGGCAGGCGGTCGTCGGGGAGGGAGTTGCGCAGTTTGGGGGAAAGCGAGGCGAGGTCGCAGATGATGCCGTCGGGCGCGACGGTGGCGGCGGTCTCGATCGTGATGTGGCGGCCGTCTACCCGGAGCGCGGCGGCGAGATCGCGGATGTTTTTGGCGATCATCGGCTCGCCGCCGGTGAGCACGACGTGATGCGCGGGATGGCGGCGGACCTCGGCGACCAGTTCATCAACGCTGCGCTCGGTGCCCTCGGGATTCCAGGAGGCGTAGGGCGTGTCACACCAGTTGCAGCGGAGGTTGCAGCCGGAGGTGCGGATAAAAACCGACGGCACGCCGGTCAGCTCGCCCTCGCCTTGGAGCGAGTAGAAAGTTTCAGAGATGAACATCGGCTTCAGACGGGGCGGGAAGGCAGCGGATCGTTGCTTTCGTAGGCGGTGGGATCGGGCACGCCGGCCTCGATGAACGCTTCGCGGCGCTCCACGCAGGTGCCGCATTTGCCGCAGTGGATCGCGGCGCCCTTGTAACAGGACCAGGTGCGGGCGAAATTAACGCCGAGCTTCGTGCCGTCGGCGACGATGCGGCCCTTGCTGAAGGCGATGAAGGGGCGCAGCAGCGCGATCCCCGCGTAGGTGCCGAGCCGCATGGCGTCGCCCATCGCGCGCATGAACGCCTCGCGGCAGTCGGGGTAGATCGCGTGGTCGCCGCCGTGCGCGGCGATCACGAGGCCCTCGGCCCCGGCGCTCTCGGCGAAGCCGGTTGCGATGGAGAGCATCACGGCGTTCCGAAAGGGGACGACCGTCTGTTTCATGTTGGCCGCCTCGTAGTGGCCCTCGGGAATCTCCCCGCCGGAAGTGAGCAGGTCGGAGGAGAACAGGCGCTCCACAAAATCCAGCTTCACGGTCTCATGGCGCACGCCGAGCTTGTCGGCATGTTCGGCGGCGAAGGGCAGCTCGCGGGCGTTGTGCTTGGCGCCGTAATCGAAACTGATCGCGGCCACCACGGTGTGATGGGCCCGCGCCCAGTGGAGCGCGGTCACCGAATCCATCCCGCCGGAACATAGCACAACAACCTTCATGTGCCTGTGATGGCGCCAAACTGTGACCGAAAGCGCAAAGCGAAACCGCGCGGATTTCATGCTGCCGGGCGGGTTTTCTCATTTCGCGCTTCCGTCCGGCGGGGGTTGGGCGTTTTCTTGCGCCTAGGTGAACGACTTCCTGCCCGCATATACGTTGATAGACCAGCCCGACCAGCTCTCGCCGCTTCTGGCCGCGCTCGACCTTGTCGACGAAGTGGCGCTCGATACCGAGGCGGACAACATGTTCCACTATCGCACGCGGGTGTGCCTGCTGCAGTTTCTCGTGCAGGGGAAGATCTTCCTCGTCGACGTGCTTGCGCCGATTCCCCTCGCTCCGCTCTGGGAGAAACTCGCGACCAAACACCTCTTGATGCACGGTAGCGATTTCGACCTGAGGTTGCTGGCCGATCTGTGCCAGTTCCGCCCCAAGAGCCTCTTCGACACCATGTTGGCCGCCCAATTGCTCAACCACTCGCGCATCGGACTGGCCGGTCTGCTCGAGCAGCATTTCGGCGTCATTCTCGACAAGGAAGGCCAGAAGGCCAACTGGTCGCGCCGGCCGATCACTCAAAAGCTGCTCGACTACGCCGCGCTCGATGTCTGGCACCTGCCCGCCCTGCGCGACATCCTCACCCGGGAACTCGTTCGCCTCGACCGCATGGACTGGCTCGATCAGCAATGCTGCCGCCAGATTGAGTCCGGCATGACCGGCTTCCCTCAGGACGACGAAAACGACTGGCGCATAGGCCGTTCCGAACGCCTCCGCGGCAGCGGCCTTGGCGTGCTCCACGCCGTCTGGCATTGGCGCCAGGACTGGGCGCAGAAGCTCGACGTGCCTCCGTTCAAAGTATGCAACCAGGATCTCCTTCTCGACATCTCCTATGCGGCCGAGGACGGCGAATCCGAGCCGACCATCATGGCCAAGGTCAATCTGGGTAAGCGCCACGACCGCCTCGCCCCGACATTGGCCGCGGCCATCCGTCAGGGCCTCGCCCGCGATCCCCAGACATTGCCCCGCCGCCGCCGCTCCGAACACGCTCCGCTGACACAGGCGGAGGTCGCTTTGCAGGACAGCATCAAGGCTGACCGCGACCGCGTCGCCGCCAAACTGGAGATCGAACCCACGCTCATCGCCAATCGCGCGCAACTCGCCCAGATCGCCCGTGCGCCGGACAAAATCACCGACATTCTCCTCCCGTGGCAGGCCGGTTTGTTGCGTTCCGAACCCTCGTTGAGCGCCGCCCAAGGCTGCTGATTTTTGCATTTTCCCCACTTGCCAAGGAGCACCCTGCGCTCCAAGTTTGCTTCCTACCCTATGAACTCGAAGACCCTTATCGCCCTCGGCCTTTGTGCGTTTGCCGCCTCTGTTTTCTCTGGCTGCGCCACCCAAAAGACCGGTTCGGGCCGCAGCAACACCTTCCTTGGCGGTCTGGCCGAGGTTAACACCGGCAGCTACCTGCCCCCCGGTCCCAACACCTTTGCCATCGACGGCACGAAATTCGACGGCCGCGTCAATCCCTCGGGCGACCAGGTCAAACTCTTCTGGGGCCTCATCACCTACACCGATTACTGATTTCCTTTAATCGGAAAGCCTTTCACCCCGCGTCGGCTGCGTGCCGCGCGGGGTTTTTCTTTGCCAACGCCGGACGTTTCGCGAGTTTTCCCGTCACCCGTGTCCCCGGATAACGCCAACATCGCGCGCCACCTTTCGCTCATGGCGGCCCGCCAGCCGCACACCGCCGCCCTCAAGGTTCCCCGTGGCCGTATGCGGGACGGTGCCATCGATTATCTGGTGCTCTCTTTTGCCGATCTCGACGCCGAGGTAGCCGCTTGGCGCGCCGATCTGACCAAACGCGGGGTCCGCCGTGGCGACCGCGTGCTTGTGATGGTAAAGCCGGGGCTACCGCTGATCGCCGCGGCTTTCGCTCTTTTCGGACTCGGCGCGGTGCCGGTGGTCATCGACCCGGGCATGGGGCTGAAAAGCTTTCTCGCCTGCGTCGCCCGTTCGCGACCGCGCGTGCTGCTCGGCATTCCACTTGCGCAGTGGATCGCCCGTATTTTCAGAAAGCCGTTTCGCGGGGTCGAAGTTCGCATTAAAATCAGCGGCTCCGCCACGGCGCGGATGGTCGTCGGAAGCCGGGGTGACGCCGAAGTGCTGGCCTGCGCGCCCGCCGATCTCGCCGCCGTGCTGTTCACCAGTGGCTCCACCGGGGCGCCCAAGGGCGTGTGCTACACCCACGGCATGTTCGACGCGCAGGTGCGCCTCATCCGCGAGACCTACGATATCCAGCCCGGCGAGATCGACCTGCCGATGCTGCCGATCTTCGCGCTCTTCAACCCTGCGCTCGGCATGACCACGATCGTGCCCGAGATCGACCCGAGCCGTCCCGCAAGCGTGGATCCCAAAAAAATCATCCGGGCCATCCTTCAGGAAAAGGTGACCAGCTCCTTCGGGTCGCCCACGCTTTGGCGGAAAATCGCCGTCCATTGCCACGCGCACCACATCACGCTGCCCGCGATGAAACGGGTGCTCTGCGCCGGCGCCCCGGTGCCGCCCGATCTGTGGGGGTTGATGGCCCCCGTCCTGACCCATGGCGTGTTGCACAGTCCCTATGGAGCGACCGAGGCCCTGCCTGTGAGCAGTATCAGCGCGCCCGAAGTGATCGCGGGCACCGCCATCGCCACCGAGCATGGCGCGGGCACCTGCGTGGGCCGCGTGCTGGCCGCCAACGAAGTCAAAATCATCGCTTTCACCGACGGCCCCGTCGTCTCCCTCGCCGATGTTCATGAAATGCCGTCCGGCGAGATCGGCGAGATCATCGTGCGCGGCCCCACCGTCACACGCGAATACGACGCGTTGCCCGAAGCGACCGCTGAGGCAAAAATCGCCGATCCCTCCGGCGCGATTTGGCACCGCATGGGCGACACGGGCTATTTTGATGGCGAGGGCCGGCTCTGGTTTTGCGGACGCAAGGCCGAGCGTGTCGAAGCCATGTCGGGGCCGCTTTACACCGAGCAGGTCGAGCCGCTGTTCCGGTCCCATGCGGAAGTGAAGCGCGTCGCACTGATCGGTCTTGGCGAGCGCGGCCGCCAACGTGTGGCCCTCGTAATCGAGCCCGTGTCCAAGAATGCCATTGCGACCAGCGATGATTGCCGCCGCTTCGCCCGCGAGTTGCGCGCCATGGCGCTCCGTCACCCGCACACGTCGGGGATAAAGCTCTTCTATTTTCATCCGCGTTTTCCCGTGGATGTGCGCCACAACGCCAAAATCCATCGCCTCACGCTCGCGCGCTGGGCCGCCACCGCCGTCGGCTACGAGTCCGATCCCAAACGCTGATCCGCCTCCGTGTCTTCCTCAATCGACAACACTTCCGTGCTTGTGACCGGCGGCACCGGGTTTCTCGGCCGGCGTCTCGTCGAGCGGTTGCTGTCACAAGGCCGCGTCGTGGCGGTGCTCGCGCGCACGCCTTCGCCGGAGCTGGAGGCGCGTGGGGTGCGTTTCATTCGTGCCTCGCTTGATGACGAAGCGGCCGTGCGCGCGGCCTGCCGTGGCGTCGGCACGGTTTTTCATGTCGCCGCGAAAGTCGGTGTGTGGGGACGATACGATGATTTTTTTCGCGCCAACGTGCTCGGCACGCGAGCGATTCTCGCCGGCTGTCGCGAGCACGGCGTTGCGCGGTTGGTTTACACGAGCACGCCGAGCGTCGTCTACAACGGCCGCGAAATTTCCGGTGCCGACGAATCGCTGCCGCTCACGACTGATTGCCCGAGCGCCTATCCGCTCACGAAAGCCATCGCCGAGCGCGAGGTGCTCGCGGCCAGCTCGGCCGCGCTGCGCACGGTGGCGTTGCGCCCGCACCTTATCTGGGGCGCGGGCGATCCACATCTCGTTCCTCGTGTGCTGGCGCGTGCCCGCGCCGGATGTCTCCGCATTATCGGCGCCGGGAAAAACCGTGTGGACATGGTCCATGTCGAAAACGCCGTGGACGCCCACCTTGCCGCCGAAGCCGCGCTCTCGGGCGCGGCGGCGGGCCGCGCCTACTTCATCACCAACGGCGAGCCGGTGGTCTTGTGGGATTGGATCAACGGCCTGCTCACCGCCCTCGGCGAACCGTCGGTGACGAAGCATATTTCACTCGGAGCCGCCTCGACCGTCGGCGCGGTGTGCGAAGCTGTCTGGCGCATGCTCCCGCTCAAAGGCGAGCCGCCGATGACACGTTTCGTCGCGGCCGAACTGGCGAAAGATCACTGGTTTTCCATTGCCGCCGCGCGCCGTGATCTTGGCTACACGCCACGCGTGAGCATGGTGGAAGGCACAGAGGAACTTGTGGCCGCGTTGAAGGGGAAGTCTCGCGATTAACGCGCGCCGCGCTGGCGCACCGCTTCGAAAAGCGTGATGATCGTGGCCATCGCCACGTTGAGCGAATCCGCTTGTCCCGCCATGGGAATGACCACGCGGGCGTCGGCTTCCTTCAGCCAGTAGTCGCTCAAGCCGTATTGCTCGCTGCCCATCACGATCGCGAGCGGACCGCGCAGATCGGTGTCGGTGTAGAAATCGGTCGCCGATGGCGTGGTGGCGACGGAGCGGATTCGGTTTTCGCGCAACCATTCGCGGACTTCCGTGCTGCTCGCGATCACGACCGGCACGGAAAACAGCACGCCGGTCGAGGCGCGCACGACGTTGGGATTAAAAAGATCCGTCACCGGATCGCACACGATGAGTGCGTCCACGCCCGCCGCGTCGGCGCTGCGCAGGATCGTGCCGAGGTTGCCCGGTTTCTCGATGGCTTCGACCACGAGTAGAAAAGGCGCCTTGCCGGGCGGTGTGACGATGTCGGCCAGCGAGCGACGCCACTGCGGGGCGACGGCGAGCAGGCCGTCGGGACGTTCGCGGTAGGCGACCTTGGCGAAGGCATCCTTGGTCAACTCAAACACCTGTGCGCCGGCGGCCTGCGCCTGGGCGACGAGCGCGGGCTCGTTTTCGCCGAGATACCATTCGGGCGAGATATAAAGCTCCGTGAGCGTGATGTTTTTTTCCAGCGCTCGGCGGATTTGGCGGTAGCCTTCCACGAGAAACACGCCCGCTTCGTCGCGCGGACGGCGGTCGCGCAGTTTCACGAGTTGTTTGACGCGCGGATTTTGGAGGCTGGTGATTTTTTCGGGAAGTGTGCCCACGGAGCCCACGAGACACACCTAAAGAACCAAAAAGACAAAATCCTTTTCCTCGCCGTCCGCCTTTCCGTGTATTCCGTGTGTTCTGTGGGTAGAAACAAAAAACCAAACGACCGTCCCTTCGCCTATCATCACGAGATCGAGCTGGAGATCGCCACGCTCACGAATCTCGGTGTGGGCCTCGGTCGTGTGCCGCATCCCGACGATCCCGCCGCGAAGTGGGTGGTGATGGTGCCGTTCACCCTGCCCGGCGAGCGCGTGCGCGCACGGGTGTTTCGCAACCACAAGAATTTCTCCGAGGCCGATCTCGTGGCCGTGCTCACCCCGTCGTCCAAGCGCATCGAGCCTCCGTGTCCGCTCTTCGCCCGCTGCGGCGGCTGCCAATACCAGAATCTCATCTATGACGAGCAGCTCGCGTGGAAGCGCCGCCAGGTCGAGGAGCTCTTGAAATACATGGCGGGAATCGAGTTTCCCGTGTCGCCTGTCATCGGCTCGCCGGTCGAATACGGCTATCGCTCAAAAATCACGCCGCATTTCAACGCGCCGCGCGGCGACGGCTCCGAGCTGCCCATCGGTTTTCTCCGCCAAGGCACGCGCTTTGACATCATCGACGTGCCGCGTTGCGAGATCGCGACCGCACCGATCAATGCCCGTCTCGCCGAATCTCGTGCCAACGTGCGCGCGAAGGCGGCCAACGGTGATTACCAGCGCGGCGGCACGCTGCTGCTGCGCGATGCGTCGGGCCACGTGACGACCAACTACGACGAGATCGTCACCGAGACGGTGGGCGACCTGAAGTTAAAGTTTTTGGCGCGCGATTTTTTCCAGAACAACCCGTTCATCCTGCCGGCGTTCACCGGCTACGCGCGCGATCAGGCGGCGGCGAGTGGGGCGCGCTTCATGGTGGACGCCTATTGCGGCAGCGGCCTCTTCGCACTCACGGCCGCTCCCGCGTTTGAACAAGTCGCGGGCATCGAGATCAGCGAGAGCAGCATCATCTTCGCGAGGCAGAACGCGGCGACCAACGGGCTGGCCAATGTGACGTTCCAGGCAGGCGACGCGGCGGCGATTTTTGCCGGGCTCACGTTTCCCGCCGCCGACACGGTTGTGCTCATCGACCCGCCACGCAAAGGCTGCGACGAAGCGTTTCTAAAACAGCTCTTCGCTTACGGCCCACGAGCGGTCGTCTATGTGTCGTGTGATCCGGCGACGCAGATGCGCGATTTGAAATCGTTCCTCGCCGCCGGCTACGAACTGACGGCCGTGCAGCCCTTCGACCTCTTCCCGCAGACGCGGCATTTGGAATGCGTGATCACGTTGAAGAGCGCGTGTTGAGTTATTGTGTTCTCGAAAAATACTCACGCCCAGACCGGCACGTATTCTGCGAATTTCTTCGATTTATTTTCAGGATCAGCGGGTTTAACCAAATGTTGGTCGATAGCTTCTTGAATAAGGACGGAAACCATCGAACGTTGCGTTTCTGGCATTTTCAGCCGCTCCCGCAAAGATGTATTGGTCATAGCGGAATCCGAATAATGTTTTAAGACGGCGTGCTGATAGCAGGCGTTGAGCCGTTCTCTCGGGGACATTTGAGCGAAGGTTCGGGGTGAGTAAACAACGACCTTAAAATGGCTGGGGCCGGCCTCGAAGTGAATGGGTGGTAGCCCGTAAAGCTCCACTTCCAGGCCAGCTTTGATCAGGCCGGAGCCTCTTTCTTCGCAAATTTTATAACGACGAAACGCTCGCGCCAAAAGTTCGTTGCGCGATTCCGGTTGTGTGCCGATTAGCCGATCCAAGCGTTTGGATGGGAGTAAGCCTCCAGGGTTTGAGATTTCAATTCGATCATCGTAGATTTCAATCAATGGCCCCGATCCGCTAACTGAGAAATCCTGATGAATGAGCGCATTGGCGATGATTTCTCGCAAAGCAATTTCTGGATACACGGTGCGGGTTACCCGCAATGCCTGTTGAATAATCTCACTCTGCGGCAACAATGACATCACAAATTTGAGAACAGCCTGAAAGCTGATGGCATAACCCTTGGTGCCCTCACGCTCTTGTTTTGTTTTGGATTTATTTAATCCGTCATAAACAACGATACGTATTGCCTTGCGGCTTAGGTCGGGAAATTCCGCCAATTGATTGGCGGCGGCGATGGCTCCCAAATTAGTGACGTAACCCCCGCCGGCAGGTTCTCTGCTGATGAATTTTTCCTGACCCATCCAATCGAGTAAATCCGCAGACGTGGATGGAATCGGACGTTCCAGCATTTTCAAGATGGGCTCTACATTGAGGTGAAGTCCTAATTCAGTTTCGGTTCTTAACACTGATGCATGCAGCTCCTCCCATCGCGGGGTTCGACTATTTAGCATCATCGTGCCGATTTCTTGACGTGATGCGCTACGCGTCGTCCCACCGGACCGAATAAAAGCATGGTCCAATCCTTTGCCGCGCAGGTGAACTGGTTTAACTGTGGATTCAGGAATATGGACGAATAATAAGCGGGTTTCTTTATAAGCTTCGACTGCGTGGTCCAATGCTAATGGCGGATCTACGGCTTCACGTCCGAGATTGGCCAGTTGGTTGATGGTTTTTTCAACCTCGGCTTGATCGATGCCTGTAAGCGCGCCACTCGAATGAATCCCGAACACGAGAAAACCGCCACCGGGACGATTGGCGAAGGCTGACAGATGTTCGGTGAGCCGTTTTTTGTCGGGTGAAAGAAAGGCTTTCCAGTCCAGCTCGTTCAATTCGTGTTGAGGCGGTTCCAAACTGCTTTGGAGCAGTTCAATCGCTTTTGACATCCATGATTTCATCGCAACGTTTTCTACTCAAATAAGAACTTATTGCCAGTTCGATATTTAGGTTGGTTATCGGTTTCCTGTTACATAAGGTCAGTGTTGGATTTAAGTGTAGCAAAATGCTGCGCGAGAAGGATCAAATTGGGGCTTTTTACCGATACTCGATCCACTCGGGGGAGGAGTATTGTTCGGTCAGGGCGCTAAGTTCGTCTTCGTTGAGGTCGGGCCACGGGGTGGCGATGGCTTCGGCGTTTAAGAGGGCCGCTAGGCGGGTCGTGAAATCGATTTCGAAGGCGTCCCAGTCTACGGTGTCGGCGACGGTGGGTTTCCAGAGCGAGCCTTGAAAGAGAAGGCCGTGTTTGGTGCGTTTTTGGGCGGCGCCGGCGACTTTTACGTCGGTGGTTTCGTGGAGCACATCGTAAAGTTCTGGGCGGACGAAACACACGGTGGGGCCGGCTTCGCAGGCGGCGCCTTCGGCGGGTGGTTCACAGCGTTCTTTCAGGACGACGGGCTGGCCTTGGGCGCGGAGGGATTCGACGAGGGCGGCGTGGACGAGGCGGTAGCTCTCGGTGGCGCGGGCGTCGTAGAGGGCGTGTCCGCGCGGGACGATAAGAGTGTAGGTCCAGTCTTCGCGGTGATCGACCACGCCGCCGCCGGTGGGGCGACGGGTGAGGTCGAGGTGTTCGTCGGGCGCAAGGGCGGCGAGTTGGGCGCGGACGTAGGCGATTTTCTGACTGTAGCCGAAGGTGAAGGCGGGCGCGCGCCAGTCGTAGTGGCGGAAGCGGGCGTGGGTTTGCGAGTCTTCGGGGTAGCGTTGCAGCAGGAGAAAATCCACCGCCATGTTTTCGGCGGCGCCCCCGGTGCGGAAAGGAAGAAGATCAAGCTGCATGGTGGCTTGGGGGTCGTTCTCTTTATTCTTTATCGTTCTCTTTCTCAGGATCGATTCGGGGAGCCGAAAAAAGAGGAGAACGAGAACGATTAAGAGAACGAGAAAGATTTTTCAGGCTTGGTGATACCAAGCCTGAAAGGGCGCGGGGATGATGAGTTGATCGAGCTGGGCTTCGAAGGTTTCGATGGGGGTCTTCACTTTGCCGGCGAGGGGTTTGAGTTCGAGGGCGAGGGTGGCCTGGCGTTTGGAGGCGCCGCGCGGATCTTCGGCGCGCGTGACGGAGGTGATGGGCGCGGCGGTTTCACTCAGCTTGAAATGCGCGCGAATGCGGCGGGCGAGTTCGAGGCGCGAAAGGGTGTCGGCGCCGGCCCAGTGGTAGACGCCGCGGACGTCGTTGCGTTCGAGGAGTTCGAGCATGAGGTCGGCGAGATTGGACGCGGTGCAGGGCTGGCGGATTTCGTCGGAGAAGACGCGCGGGGTTTTGCCGGCGGACCAGTCGGCGAAGAGGCGTTCGTGGAGGCTGCGTTTGCCGGAGAGGCTGTTGCCGGTGAGGAGCGGGGCGCGGAGCGTGATGGCAAACTCGGGGGCGGCGGCGTGGACGAGGCGTTCGCTTTCGAGCTTTTGGCGGCCGTAGAGGTTGATGGGTTTCGGCGTGCTCTGGAGCGAGTATGGTGACGCGCTCGCGCCGTCGAAGACTTGCTCGGAAGAAAGGTGGATGAACTTCGCGCTTACGTGGTGCGCGAGGCGGGCGAGGGTGGCGGGGAGGGCGACGTTGAGGGCTTGGGCGCGGGCGGGGTCGGCATCGCATTGGGCGGGCTCGGCGACGGCGGCGCAGTTGACGATGGCGTCGGGGAAGGCGTCGAGGACGGCGCTGGTGAGCGCGGTGTCATCGGTGAGATCGAGGGTGCGTTTCTCGGTCACGCCGGGAAGGGTGCCGGCGAAGGAGCCGACGATGCCGGTGACGTGATGGCCGCGGCGGGAGGCGGCTTGGGCGAAGGCGCTGCCGACAAGGCCGGAGGCGCCGGTGAGGAAGAGTTTCATGAAACGAAAAACGTGGGGCCGGGTTTACGTGGTCGGCGGGAGAAGCTCGGGGGAAATATGCCAGCAGACGTGCCAGCGGGGGCGGCCGGTGCGCTTGTGGACGTCGCCGCTGGGTTCGAGCGCGATGATGGCGCCTTTTTTGAATTCGAAGGCGGCGGGTTTGTGTTTGCCGCGCACGAGCATGGTGGCGAGGGCGCTCAGGTGCGGCTCGTGACCGACGAGCGCGAGGTTGGCGTTGGGCGGAAACGTTTCGAGGCGTTCGGCGACTTCAGCGGGATCGTCTTCGGGAAGAAGTCCGGAGGTTTCCACCATGACGGTGTCGAGGTCGAGTCCGTGGGCGAGGATGGCGGCGGTCTCGCGGGCGCGTTCGAGCGGGCTGTGCCAGAGCTGGGACGGATCAAGGGCGCGTGTGGTGCGGAGCCAGGCGGCGAGGCGGGCGGTGTCGGTGCGGCCGCGCGGGCTGAGCGGGCGGGAGGGGTTTTCCTCCTCGGTGACGGCGTGGGCGTGGCGGATCAGGTAGAGGCGCATGACGATGATCAGCTCGGGCGGGCGGAAAACGGCGAGGCGGTGGGCGTCGCGCCTTTGCCGTCGAGGAGCGAGCGGGCGGCGCGGAGGAGCGTGCTGAGGGCGTAGGGCTTGGTCAGGGCGCCTTGGGCTTGGGTGGGGAAATCCGGAAGGGCGGTGATTTCAACACTGCTGGTGTGAAGCAGGCAGAGGCGGGGATGAGCGGCGTGAAGTTCGCGGATGATTTTTTCACCGGGGGCTCCGGTGCGGGCCGAATCGATGATGAGCAGGTCGATGGATTTGCGATGGCGGCGGATGAGCAGGCGGGCCTTGGCCACGGTGTCGGTGGCGAGAACGCGGTAACCATCGGAGGTGAGAATGCCGGCGACCATTTTACAAACGACGGGGTCTTCCTCGATCAACACCACGGTCTCGTGGCCCCGGGTCGAGGGAATCGCCGGAGGGACGACCGTGTGCGTGGTGACGGGTTGTTGCACGGACGGGAGGTAGATTTCAAAGACGGAGCCGGTGCCCGGCGTGCTCTGCACGAAAATGTAGCCGCCGCTTTGCTGCACGATGCCGTAGACGAGCGAGAGGCCGAGGCCGGTTCCCTTGCCTTGCTCCTTGGTGGTGAAAAACGGTTCGAAGAGATGCGCCTGGACCTCGGCGTTCATGCCGCTTCCGTTGTCGCTGATGGAAAGCAGCACGTAGCGGCCGGGAGGCATGTCGGTCGCGCGGCGGTTGCGGCCGGGTTTGATCTCGCGGAAGTCGGTGTGGATGGTGACGCGGCCGCCTGGTTCCAGCGCGTCGCGGGCGTTGATGGTGAGATTGAGCAACACCTGCTGGATCTGGACCGGATCGACGCGCACATGGTCGGAGTCGGCCTGAAGCGAAAGGACGAGGGCTTTGTCGGGCTGGAGCAGCTTCGCGAGGATGTCGGCGTTTTCCTGGACGAGCTGGTTGAGGCTGACGATCTTCGGATCGAGGGCCTGGCGGCGGCTGAAGGCGAGGAGCTGGCGCACGAGGCCGGCGGCGTGGAGGCCCGCGCGATGGATTTCGCCGATCTCGCGGGCGGCGTGGTGGATCACGGAGGGTTTGCTGCGGAGGATTTCGCAGTAGCCGTTGATTACGGAGAGGAGGTTGTTGAAATCATGCGCGACACCGCCCGCGAGACGGCCGACCGCGTCGAGGCGTTGCGCGTGGATGAGATCCTCCTGCAGGCGGCGTTTGGCCGTCATGTCGCGGTAGGTGATGGAAATGTGCGTGACGCGTCCGCGTGCATCCGTCACCGGGCTGAAAATCCACGTGGTGTAAAGCCGCTGTCCCGGACCGCAGGCCAGATAGCCCTCGCCACTGAGGGCCAGGCCCGGCGTGAGGTGCTTCAGCCACTTTCTCAAATCAAGGAAATGCTCGTGGTCGGCGTGGAGATCGCCATGCGGACGGCCGTTCAAATCGCGCGCGCCGCGTCTCGTCATCGCGCAGAGACTCTGGTTGGCGAAGCGGATGCGCAGGCCGTTGCGCGTCCAACGACGGTCGGCGATGAGCACGCCTTCACCCAGCGTGCCGAGCGCGCTGGCGAGAAGGTTGGCGGAAGGACGCGCAAGACGAGGGCCGCGCGCCTTCGCGGATGGACGTTTTTTTTTCAAGACGGCGGACGCGGGGTTCAGGGAGACAGGCGCTCGACGATCCAGTCGCCGGATTTCTCGCGGCGATAACGGAGGCGGTCGTGCAGACGGCTGCGGCGGCCCTGCCAGAATTCCACGGTCTCGGGGTTCACGCGGTAGCCACCCCAGTTGGGAGGCACGGGCACCTCGGCGCCGGCGTATTTTTTATCGAGGGCCTTGAAGGCGTCTTCGAGCACGGCGCGACTGTTGATGATGGCGCTTTGTTGCGAGACCCAGGCGCTGAGCTGGCTGGCGCGCGGGCGGGAGTGAAAATACGCCTCGCTCTCCTCGCGGGTGAGGCGGGTGACGACGCCTTCGACGATCACCTGACGCTCAAACGCGACCCAGGGAAACAGCAGCGAGGCGCGTGCGTTGTCGGCGAGATCGCGGCCCTTGCGGCTGTCGTAGTTGGAATAAAAAACAAAGCCGCGACCATCGACGCCTTTGAGCAACACGGTGCGTGCGGAAGGCCGCCCGTCGCGGGTTGCGGTGGAGAGCGTCATGGCGTTCGGCTCGGCGATCTTGGCGGCCTCGGCTTCCTGAAACCATTTGTCAAACTGACGGAAAGGGTCGCGCGCCAGATCCTTTTCGAGGAGTCCGGCCAGGCTGTATTCTTTGCGAAGATCGGCGAGGGACATGAATGTGGGGAAACCGTGTGCCTCGGAGGGCGCACTGTCAAAAGTCATCGCGTCAACGCGCGGATATCCTGCGCCCATTCGGGAAAACCCGTGGCGAGGGCGCCACGGTCGCCCAACACGAATTCCGCCGCGTCCCAACCCGGCGACATCGTGCAGCCGAGCAACGCCCACGAGCCGCCGGCAACCAGCCGCGCACCCTGCCAGATGCCTCCGGCCACCACGAGTTGCGGGATTTGGCCGCTTGCCAACGTCCCGCCCAGCCGAATCTTCCGACCCTCGCCGGTTGCGGGATCAAGCGTCAGGTGCTCGACGGCGTCGCCCGCGTAAAAATGCCAGATTTCCCCGGTATGCAGCCGGTGCAGGGCGGAAAACCCGTCCGGGGTGATCAGGAAATAAATCGCCGTGCCCAGCGGCCGGCCGCCGGGAAGGCGCGCGGCGCTCACATAAGTCTGCCGGAAAAACCCGCCTTCGTTCGGCAGGGGTTCAAGCTGCAGGGATGCGATGATTTCGGCGGCGGTCATGCGGGGATGTTTATCGCCTCGCGCCCCATGGCAATCCGTCTACGTTGCGCCGCGATGTCTCCCGCCGCCTACATCGACGCCCACGGACCCGACCTGATCGCCCTCCTGCAGCGGCTGGTGCGCGTAAACACGGTCAATCCGCCGGGTGAAAACTACGCCGCGATCACGGCGCTGCTCACGGACGAGCTGGGCCGGGCCGGCCTCAACGCGCGCCGTTTCACGGTGCCAAGGGCGTTGCTCAAGAAAACGCTGCCTGCGGCGCAACACGGCTTTCCCCGCTACAACGTGCTCGGGAAACTCGCCGTGCGCGGCGCGAAGAAGACGATCCACTTCAACGCGCACTACGACGTCGTGCCGGTGTCCGGCGATTGGCGCCATGGAGACGCATTTTCCGGCACGGTGGATCGCGGATGGATTTTCGGGCGCGGCACGGCCGACATGAAAGGTTCGCACGCCTCGCTCCTGATGGCCCTGCGCGCATTGCAGGCGACGGGCACGGCACCGAAGATGAATGTGGAAGTTTCGTTTACCGCCGACGAGGAGACCGACTCCGAACTCGGGGCCGGCTGGCTCGTGAAGCGTGCGCCGGTCAAACCCGACTACGCCGTTGTCATGGAAGGCGGCGAGGGCAACGCGGTGTGTTGCGGGCACAACGGCGTGGTGTGGCTCAACGTCACCGTGCATGGACGCGCCGCCCACGGGAGCGTGCCGCACGAGGGCGTCAACGCCCTCGAAAAAATGTCCGCGCTCGTGCTCGCGCTCGACGACTACAAAAAGCGGCTCGCGAAGCGCACGTTTACCGCGCCCAACGGGGCCGTCATGCGGCCCACGTTGAATATCGGCGGCGTGTTTTCCTCCGGCGAGGGCGGCAAGATCAACACCGTGCCTGCGCTCGCGAGTTTTTCAATCGACCGGCGCGTGCTTGCCGTCGAGACCGTGGAGGCGGCCGAGCGCGACCTGCGGGCGTTCCTTGCGTCGGCGGCGAAAAAAATCCCGCAGTGCCGAATCACGGTGGACAAGGTTTCGCATAATCATCCGACCTTCAATCCGCCCGAGCATGCGTTCTTCACCACGATGGCGGGCTGCGTGGAACGTGTGCGGCGCGAGAAGACGATTTTCCGGGTGTCGAGCGGGTTCAACGACATGTATTTTTTCGCGGCCGGTTTGAAAATTCCCACGCTGGGCTACGGTCCCGGCGGCGAGGATTGCCATGCGGTGAACGAGCGCGCCTCGGTGAAGGAGCTGGTCGCCAGCGCAAAGATCTACGCGGAGCTGCTCACGACGTTCGCGGGGTGAGTCACCCCGCCCAGCCGCGGCGGATCATGGCGATGGCGATGGCGGCGAGGAGGAGCGCCACGATTTTCGAGATGGCGCGCAGGCCGGTCGTGCCGAGCCATGAGCCGAGTTTGTCCGCGTTGAACAACGCGGCGACAAGGAGGCCGAGGTTGGCCGCCAAGGCGAGGAGGGTCATCGCCAGCCCCACCGTGTCCACCAGCACGAGGAGGGTCGTGATCAGCGCGGGGCCGGCGATCAGCGGCATGCCGAGCGGCACCACGCCGAAGTCGTCATTTTCCTCGGGCGCTTTCGTGGAGGCGGGCAGCACGAGTTCGCGGGAAGCCAGCACGAGGAGGATGATGCCGCCCGCGACTTGAAAATCGCTCACGGTGATGCCGATCGCCGCAAAAATACTCCGGCCGAGAAAGAGAAAGGCGAGCGCGACGACCCCGCCGGTGAGGGTGGCCTGCCGGGCGACGCGGCGCCGCGCGGCGGTGGGGACGCCGGCGCTCATCGCCAGAAAAATCGCCGTGAGGCCGACGGGGTCGCTCGCAACGAACAGAGGGATGAAGGCCTTTAGAAAGTGTTCGGCCCAGAGAGGCATGGGCCGAGACTGTTCCCCGGTATCGGTTTTCGCAAGACTGCGCCGGTGGCGTCAGCCGATCATCATCGCGGGCGGGGAGGACGGAGGGACCGTTTTGGTGGCGGGCAGAAGAATCTCGAAGGTTGTGCCTCTGCCCACGGTTGAATCCACGCGGATGCTGCCGGCGTGTTTTTTCACGATGGAATAGGTGGTCGCGAGACCCAGCCCGGTGCCGGTTTTCTTGGTGGTGAAGAAGGGAGTGAAGATGTTTTCCAGATGTTCGGGGCGGATGCCGGTGCCGGTGTCGGAGACGGTGATGCGCACCCATGTGCCATCAATGGGAACAGGTGAGCGGCTTGCGCCGGGGATCAGGTTTTCAGCCGTGACCGCGAGGATGCCGCCGGCCGGCATGGCTTGCGCGGCGTTGACGGCGAGGTTTTGAAAAACCTGCATGAGCTGGATTTCATCGGCATCGACCGGCCACAGATCGGCGGCGATGGTGATGGTTTTTTGCAGACTGGCGGGCCCTTGGGCAACGGCCGTGGCTTCGCGCAGGAGCGGAGCGAGCATGAGCGTTTTTTTGACGGGCGCGCCGTCCCGGGCGAAGGTCACGAGCTGGCGGGTGAGGTCGCTGGCCCGCCAGGCGAGGCGGTCGATCTCCGAGAGCCGGTTGTTGGCGTCGGAAGGGAGCGAGGGGGTGCGTTGCACGAGGGCGATCTGGCCGATGAGCGAGGTCAGGATGTTGCCGAAATCGTGGGCGATGCCGCCGGCGAGCATGCCGAGGGATTCGAGCTTCGAGGCACGGGCGGCCTCATCGGTGCGTTTGCGCTCCTGGGTGACGTCGCGCAGGGCAAGCACGGCGCCGGAGACGCCGTCGGGCGTGCGGATGAGGGCGGCGATTTCCGCGATCAAGCGTTCCCGTCCGTCAGATCCCAGCAGGCGGTAGGCGTCGATGGAGCGTTCCGTTTTTTGATTTTTAAGAAGAGCCAGGACGGGGACTGAGCGCGGTTCACGGGTGCGTTCGTCGAGGGGGGCGAGCAAGTCGGCAATGGGGCGGCCGGCGGCGCGCCCTTGGGTGCAGCCGAGCAGTTGTTCGGCGGCGGGGTTCATCAGCGAGACATGGCCGAAGGCATTCGTGGTGATGACCGCCTCGCCGATGCTTTGCAGGGTTAGTTCAAGGCGCTGACTTTGCTCGGCAAGGAGCCGGGCGGCGCGACGGCGTTCGGTGATGTCCGTGAAAACGCCGAAGATGCCGACCGGGCGGCCATGTTCGTCACGAATGATGTCGGCGCGCACAAAGGCCGGAATGGTGCGTCCGTCCTTGGTCTTGATATCGGTCTCGCCGGTCCAGGAACGCCCCGAGCGGATGGAAGCGTGAATCTCGGCGGCGATGATTTTGTCGGCAAAGAGAGGACTGGCCTCGGTCACGGCGTTGAGTTCTTCAACCGTGTATCCAAAAAGAGCCATATGGGCGTGGTTGTGATAGACGGAGTTGCCCTCGAAATCGCCGATGCCGATGGCGTCGGAGGCGCTTTCGACCGCTTGCTGGATGCGGGTAAGGGTAAGGCTGGTTTCCCTCAAGGCGCGTCGTTGCAGGCGCCGGCTTTGGTGAAGCAGGAAGGCGAGGCCGGCTACAATCAGCCAAGGCAAAATGCTAAAAAGCGTCAGCATGACGTCGGGTCATAGCATGGAGCCTTTTTACGGAGGAGCAAGGGGTGGGGTGAATTCCTTAGTCGTTTTAATGCTCATTTTATATATTATTATATTAATCACATAGTTGTGATTGTTATAAGGGAGGGCGACACAGGCTTTAAAATTGAGACATGGCTTTATGAAGCCTTGGTTTGCTTGTCGGGAGCGGGGGGATTTGAATGCGGATTGGCCGTTTACGGGTTTATGCCGGTGAAGGCCGAGATTGTCTCATGAGCGCACCCATCCTTTACGAATCCCACTGCCATACACCGCTTTGCGGGCATGCTTTTGGTGAACCTGAGGACTATGCGGCGATGGCGGAAAAGCGCGGGCTCAAGGGGATTATTTTCACCTGTCATTGTCCTTTGCCGGACGGGCTTTCGGCGGAGGTGCGGATGAAGCCGGCGGAATGGGACACTTATGTGGCGATGGTGGCGCGGGCGCGTCGGGAGTTTGCCGGGCGCGTCGACGTGCGGCTGGGTCTCGAGAGCGATTTTTATCCCGGGGTGGAGCCGTGGCTTGAGCAGCTGCACGAGTGCGCGCCGTTAAACCATGTGCTCGGATCCGTGCACATGCAGATGTCGTTTTACCGGAAGCGGTTTTTCAAGGGGGACATGTTTGCCTACCAGCAGCTTTATTTCGACCACCTCGCGCAGGCGGCGGAGACGGGGCTTTATGATACGCTGGCGCATCCCGATCTGGTTAAAAACGAGTCGCCTGCCGAATGGGACTTTGAGCGCATCCGGCCTTTTATCGAACGGGCGCTGGACCGGATTGCCGATACGGGCGTGGCGATGGAACTGAACACCAGCGGGATGAACAAGACCCTTCCCGAAATGAATCCCGGACGCGCCATGCTTGCCCTGATGCGCAGGCGAAAAATCCCCGTGGTCATCGGGGCGGACGCCCATATGCCGCAACGTGTGGCCGACGGTTATGAGACGGCGCTGCGCACCTTGAAAGAAGTGGGTTACTCGAAGGTGAGCTACTTTTTGGATCGCAAGCGGCACAACGTGCCGATTGCGAAGGCGCTGGCTTCGCTGCGGCAGGCCGGGACTTAAATGCGGGGCGGCGCGGTGATGGTCTGATAGGCGCGGATAAGCGACTCCTTCAGTTTATCCACACGCAGCGGCTTGCTGAGGAAGTCGTTCATGCCGGCGTCGAGCGCGTGTTGGCGGTCCTCTTTGAAGGCGCCGGCGGTAAGCGCGATGATCCAGGGCGTTTCCCGCCATTCGGGACGGGAGCGGATGCGGCGGGTGGCGGTGAGGCCGTCCATGTTGGGCATCTGCACGTCCATGAGAACGACATCGAAGGAGCGGCGTTGCAGTGCGCCGATGGCCTCGACCCCGTCGGAGACAACCTCGATGTCGTAACCGAGTCTTTGAAGGGTGAGCCGGGCGACGCGCTGGTTTACGTTGTTATCCTCGGCCATCAGGATGGTGAGGGGCATGGTTTCGCCGAGGCGGTCGCCGGGCATGCCGGGGAGCGGAACAACGGGATCGGTGGACTGGGCGGAGATGACGACGGGGAGCGTGAGGGTGAAAACAGAGCCGCGCCCGGGTTCGCTTTCGACGTTCAGGGTGCCGCCCATGACTTCCGTGAGACCCTTGCTGATGGCGAGGCCGAGACCGGTGCCGCCATGCGTGCGCGTGGTGGAAGTGTCGACCTGGTAAAACCGTTGAAACAATCCCGCTTGTTTTTCCTTCGAGATGCCGGGGCCGGTGTCGCTCACATGGAAGCGCACGGTGCAGTTCTGCGAGGTGACCTGGCGGGCGTCCACCGTGACCGTGATGGATCCATGCTCCGTGAATTTCACGGCGTTGCCCAGCAGGTTGACGAGTATCTGGCGCAGCCGGGTGGCATCGCCGACGATGATGCGCGGCACGTCCGGTCCGACCCGGCGATTGATTTCCAGACCTTTTTCCAAGGCGCGGGCGGCGACGAGATCGATGGCTTCCTCCATGCACACGAGAAGATCGAAGGGGTGGTGCTCCAGATCAACGCGGCCCGCCTCGATCTTCGAGTAGTCGAGGGTGTCGTTGATGAGGGTGAGCAGGGTTTCTCCCGAGAGCTTGATGGTGCGCAGGTAGTCGAGCTGGTCGGGCATGAGCGGGGTGTCCGCGAGGATATTGGTCATGCCGATCACGCCGTTGAGGGGCGTGCGGATCTCGTGACTGATGGTGGCGAGAAAGGCGCTTTTGGCTTGGTTGGCGGCCTCGGCGGCGCGGGCCAGGCGGTTGGCTTCCTCAATGGTCGCCTGCAGGGAGGTGTTGGCCGTGCGCAGGCTGTCCTCGGATTCGAGCAGGGCGATCATGCTCACCCGTTCGCGGGTGATGTCGTAGTTGATGCCGTAGGAGCGCAGCGGCCGGCCCTTGCGATCACGCAGGACACGGCCGCAGTTGCGGATGTAGCGGACGTCACCGGTGGGGAGCGCCACGCGGTATTCGACGTCAAACTCGCTCTGGCCTTCCTCGATGGCTTTTTCCAGATGGATGTGGACGGGAATATCCTCCGGGAGGATGCACTGGCGTGCGAGTTCCGGCTGGGCGGTGAAACGGTCGCGCTCGATGCCGTGAAGCGACAGCATGGCGTCATCCCAGATGAGTTCACCGGTCGTGAAATCGTGTTCCCAGATGCCGATGCCGGCGGCCTTGGCGGCAAGACTGATGCGTTCGGCAAGACGCTGGATTTCGACCTCGGCGCGTTTGCGCTCGTCAATGTTTTGAATCGTGCCGGCCACGCGCACGACATGGCCTCCTTCGGTTTCGGCGTGGCCGATGCTGCGCACCCAGATGACACGTCCGTCCTGACGTTTCAGTTCAAGCTCCACGTCAAAGGGCACGCCCATCTGCGTGCATTGGGTGAAGGCGGCTTCGATGATGGGGCGGTGGGGTTCTATGTATGCGGATATCGCCTCGGCCACGGTGATCTTCATCGCGAAGGGCATGCCGTGAATCCGGAAAGTCTCCGCACTCCAGAGAAGCGTGCGCAGACGAATGTCATATTCCCAGCTGCCGACGCGGGCGATGCGTTGGGCTTCGTTAAGCGTGGAGGCGTTGCGGGCGAGCGCGGCCTCGTGTTCCACTCGTTCGGTGACATCGGCCTCGATCGCCATGAAGGCCACCACTTGTCCCGAAGTGTCGCGGATGGGCTGTCCTTCGATGCGAACCCAGTAATGACTGCCGTTCTTGCGCTGGTTGAGAATGGTGGTGCTGAACCGGGTGCCGTCATGAGCGGCGCGGTTTATTTCGCTGGTTTTAGCAGGGTCGCTTTCCGCGCATTGCAGGATGTCCTCCAGCTTTCGATTCACCACTTCGGCCAATGCGTAGCCGGTAAGATCCGTGAAGGCCTGGTTGATCCACAGAACATTGATATGGGGATCCGTGAGAATGACGGCGTGAGGGGTTTGAAGCACGACCATCGCGAGCAAATCATTGGTCGCGATGGGGAGGTCGCCCAGCTTGGGCAGAGGTGCTTCAAAAAGGGGCATGATTCAGTCTAAGCTACTTTCCTGCCACTCGCATAAACTGGCTCTTTTCAGCGCATGGTAGCAAGTCGCATGTGGCCGTTCCGGGTGCCGTTTGTGAAAAGAACTGTTCTTTGGGCGGACAGTCCGTATCTCGGCAGGATGTCTTCCGCACCGCTCAACCTCTTCGATCTCACCCGCGCCGAGCTGGTCGCGCGGATCGAGGCATGGGGCTTGAGTCCGGTCCACGGCGCCCGGTTATGGAACTATCTGTATTACGAAAGTGCGGACAACCTAGCGGCCATGGCCGACTTGCCCATCCGCCTGCGCACGCGGCTCGAGGAGGAAACCACCCTCGGCCGCCTGCCCATCGCCCGTGAAACGCATTCCTCCGACGGCTTTACGCGCAAGTATCTGCTTACGCTTGCCGATGGCCACCACATCGAGACCGTGCTCATGCGCTACACGGGGCGCGTGACGGCTTGCGTGAGTTCGCAGGTGGGTTGCGCGATGGGCTGTGTTTTCTGTGCCACCGGACAGATGGGCTACATGCGACATCTCACCGCCGGCGAGATCGTTGCGCAGGCCGTGCATGTGGATCGCGTGCTGCGCGCCACCGCCGGCGAGACGCCTTCGCTGGCCGAGCCGGCCGACGCCTCTCCTCACCGCCGCCACGAACGACTGCGCAACATCGTGCTCATGGGTATGGGCGAGCCGTTGCACAACTACGACGCGGTGATGAAAGCGATCGACATTCTGCGCGACTCCTCGGGCATGGCGCTCGGTGCGAAAAAAATCTCCCTCAGCACCGTCGGCGTCGTGCCCGGCATCATCCGCATGGCCGACGAGAACCGGCCCATGCATCTCGCTGTTTCGCTCCACGGCGCGACGCAGGCCGAACGTCTCGCGCTGGTCCCCGCCGCGCGCGCGTGGCCGCTCGACATGCTCATGGACGCGTGCCGTTACTATACGTCTAGGCTCGGTCGCCGTATCTTCTTTGAGTGGACGCTCATCGAAGGGAAAAACGACGGCGCAGATCAGGCGCACGCGGTCGGCGCGTTGCTCAAAGGCATGCCCGCCCAGGTGAATCTCATACCGCTCAATCCGACCGCCGGCTATGGCGGCGTGCCCGGTCATCAAGCGGCCGCCAGGAAGTTTCAGGATATTCTCGCCACCTACGACCTGCCGAGCACGGTGCGGCAGCGACGCGGCATCGATATCGGCGCGGGTTGCGGCCAGCTCGCGGTGGCGGAGTAGCCCCCTGCGGAACTCCGGTCAATCGACCGTCACGGGCTTGACGGGTGATCCCAGCCCATCCGGTGCGACACCGGTGCGCACCATGAGAGTGGCGAGCACACGGGGCACATAAAGGCGTGTTTCCGTGGGCAGGACGGCGGCGATTTCCGCAAACGTCTTGGCGTCCTGTTTTTTCAAGGTGCGCCGGATGCGGCCTTCCCCCGCATTGTAGGCGGCGAGGGCGAGCGGCCAGTCGCCAAAGCGGCCGTGCAGTTCGTGAAGCAACTTGGCGGCGGCATGCGCGCTTTTTTCGGGGTCGGTGCGTGTATCGAAAGGAAACAGACTCAAGCCAAGGGCGCGCGCGGTGGCGGGCATGAGTTGAAAGAGTCCGCATGCGCCGGCCGGACTGACGGCGTCGGGGTTGAACGTCGATTCCGTCTCGGCCAGCCAGACGAGCTCGTCGGGAACGCCTTCCACGGTGAACGCCTTTTTCAACCCGGGCAGGAATTCATCGGCTCTGGCGGGGCGGGGATGGTCGCGCAGGCGTGTGACCCAGACATCATACAAAGGAACGGCGACGGAAACGGTCTCGGGAGGAGGGGTTTGCCCGCCGCCGGGGTTTGACGGAACGGCGGGTGGAGGCGGAAGCGTCTGGGCCGTCTTGGCGACCTCCATTTCTTCGATGCGATCCGACAGCCATGCGGCATAATCCCGATATTCGGGCAAGGGGCGCAAAACCTTCAGGACGGCCTTCGCTTCGGGTTCGTAGGCGGCGAGTTCCGCAAGAGAGCCGGTTTCCCGGGTTTTTTGAAGACGTGCCATGAAATCATCCCATTTCTGACGCGTGGGAAATTCGAATTGCGCTTTTATTTCGGGCGGCGCGTAAGCATCGAACAGCGTCTGGCCTTCCGCGAAAAGATCGTCGGCGGATTTGGTGCCCGCAGAAGAGGGCGTCCCCGCGATCACAGGTCCGGCAGCCAGCAGCATAAAAAGCCGGAAGGGTGTGCGGAGTCGTGGGTTCATGACGATGTTGGACCCGCATTCCGGCTTTCGGTTACGCACATCCGGCGGGCCGGTGGTTGCTTTCCCGTTTGACCCTCCCCCGGTGGCGCGTAGTTAAAACCCTCCCTCGGATGAATCGGGTCTACATCAAAACCTACGGGTGCCAGATGAACGAGCGCGACAGCGATGCCGTCGCGGCGATGCTTCGTGCCCGCGGTTACCGCATCGTCCAGGACGAGAACGCCTGCGACATCATGCTCCTCAACACCTGCTCCGTGCGCGACGCCGCCGAGCAGAAGGCGATCGGCAAGGCCGGCTACGTTTCCCATCGCAAAAAGCACCAGCCCGACTTCGTCCTCGGCATCCTCGGCTGCATGGCGCAGAACCGCGGCGCCGAGCTCCTCGACAAGCTGCCCGATGTCGACCTCATCGTCGGCACGCAGAAATTTCACCAAGTCCCCGACTATCTCGACAACCTCCGTGCGGCGCGCGAAGCCGGCGTGCCCATCGGCGAGACCATCATCGACATCGCCGAGGAAGCCGGCTCGCAGAACACCATCAAAGACCATCTCGCACCCGAGACCGACGCGAACGGCGCGACCGAGCAGCAGGTCAACGCCTTCGTCTCGATCCAGCAGGGCTGCAACATGGACTGCCATTTCTGCATCGTCCCGAAGACGCGCGGCGACGAACGCTCCCGCCCGATGGAAGACATCGTCTCCGAGTGCGAAGGCCTCGCGAAACGCGGCGTGAAAGAGATCACGCTCCTCGGCCAGATCGTCACCAGCTACGGCCGTCGCGACTACGCGCACACCGGCGGCGTGTCGCCCTTCGTGCAGCTGATCGAAAAGGTCCACGCCATCGACGGCATCGAGCGCATCCGCTTCACCTCGCCGCATCCGCGCGGCTTCAAGGACGATCTCGTCGAGGCCTACGGACGTCTCCCGAAACTTTGCGAATACGTCCACCTTCCGATGCAGAGCGGCAGCAACCGCATCCTGAAGGCGATGAACCGTCCCTACTCGCGCGAGCGTTACAAGGAGATCGTGGACGCCCTCCGTGCCGTGCGGCCCGACATGTATTTCTCGACCGACATCATCGTCGGTTTCCCCGGCGAGACCGACGAAGACTTCGAGCAGACGCGCGAACTCTTCGAAGCGTGCAACTACGACATGGCGTTTATTTTCAAGTATTCCATCCGCAGCGGCACACCGGCAGCGGAACTTGGCGATCAGATCCCTGACGAAGTAAAGGAACACCGCAACGCCGTGCTCCTCGACATCCTCCGCAAGAACTCCGAACGCCGCAACGCCGCCCTGCTCGGCACCGTCGAGGAAGTGCTCGTCGAGGGTCCGGACAAGACCGGCCAGCGTTTCACCGGCCGCACGCGCGGCAACCGCGTGACTATCTTTGACGCAGATCCGCGACTCGTCGGCCAGCTCGTGCCGCTCAAGATCGATCGCGCGAGCATCAGCACGCTTTACGGCGAGCTCGTGCTCGCCGGAGTCGAGAGTCCCGGCTCATCTTAATTTTTACGCATGTCTCTTACCATCGCCACGCTCATCCCCGGTCTGCTGCTTCTCGTGCTGGGGGCGCTTTTTCTGATCGGCAACTCGGCGATCACGGCGACGTTCAAGGCGCTGCCCCGTTCGCAGAAAGCCGCGAGTGTATTCTTCGGCGCGGGCACGCTCTGGTTTCTCTACAACGTCTGGAATCTCTCCACGGCCGACTTCGGTGAGTATCATGTGATTCTCTTTTTTGCCTTCGCGGCGGTGGCGGCGCTTTCGTTCAAGCTGGTGCCTGATTTTCTCGCGGTGCGCGGCTTGTGCGTGCTGATTCTTCTCGGAGCGTCGCCTCTGCTCTATGCGGCCTATATGGAGTATGACTATCCGCAGCGCCTGTTCATGGTGACGGCCGTTTACATCGCGATCTCGCTGGCCATCTACCTCGGCGCCTCACCCTTCCGTCTGCGCGATTTCTTTGAGTGGCTTTACCGCACGCCGACGCGCGGACGTGTGTTGGGCGGAGTGTTGGCGGCCTACGGACTGTTGCTTGTCGGGGTAGCATTCACCTACTGATTTTCCCGATGACGACCGCCTCGCATAACCCCGTTTTGCTGGTGCTCGCCGGTCCCGCTGGTTCGGGCAAGACGACGCTTTGCGAGCGCATGGTCGCCGAGATTCCCGGTTTCGAGCGCGTGATCACCACGACGACGCGCTCCCCGCGGCCGGGCGAGGTCAACGGCGTCCACTATCACTTTTTCTCCCCCGAGGAGTTCGATGCGAAGGTCGCGGCGGGCGCGTTTTTGGAGTGGGCATGGGTCCACAAGAAAAACCGTTACGGCACGCTTGCGTCGGCGGTGCTCGATCCGCTCGCGGCGGGGCGCAGCCTGATCATCAACGTCGATGTGCAGGGCGTGGAAAACTTCCAGCGTGCGGCCGCCGGCAACCCGCTTCTCGCGAAGCGCATGGGCACCGTGTTTATCAACGTTCCCATTCCCGAGCTGCGTGTGCGGCTCGGTGGTCGCGGCGAGAGCGAGGCGGAAATCGCGCACCGCATGGAGACGGCCGAGCGCGAATTGAAGGAAATCGGCAAGTTCGACTTCGTGGTCGAAAGCCGTGATCGCGAAACCGACTTCCAGGCTTTGCTCGCCATCTGGCACCAGGTGCAGGCGCGCGGGGGCTGAATTGGGCGGCCAGCAAGAGCTTCGCTGTCGCTTTTAAAATTTACGTTGAGAATTCAGCCAAAGCGTATCCCTTGGATTTAAGGATTGGGAATTCCCGGTCGGCAATGGGTCTCGGTGAAAACCGGGGCCCTTTGTTTTTAAGGGAAGACTTTAAGCCCGAATCCGTTGATTTGACCGCTAGGGCCGCAGCGTAGTTTGGGTGCCAAAATATCGTAGGCGCGATTAGGCTGATCAGGAGCGAGAACATGACGACCAATTGGCCGTGCGACCAAGTCTGCGATCTGCAATCCGGGGAGATTCGCTTTCTTATCTACAAAATGAATGTCGAAGCCCGGGATACGCGTAGCAACCCGGCGGAACTCTAACTCAAGCTCGTCGTCCTCGCGTCGTCCCCGGCACTCACAAATCAACGGAGTCGTTTTGCCGGCTTGGCCATGCTCAGTGAGATAGCGCTGCACTCGTTCCAATCCATACTCGAGTGCGATGTGATAAGGATTGGTGGGGGTTCGATATTTTTCGACGAGCCGTGATTTATGGACCACTACGGCAACGAGTGTCATGGGCAGGCGTCCCATCAATCCATTGAGATCGTCAAAAAATCCTGCGCGATGTTGTGGATTGAGGAGGAAAGTAAACGGTCCCTTGGCTTTTTTAATATCGTGTTCGTGCAAGACCACGACGTCGTGTCCGAAGTGGGCAAACTTGAATCGCTGGAGCTCGGGCGTGATGACATCGGCATAGTCGCGCTTGGTTACGATACAGAAGGCCAGCACGAACAACGGATACTCGGGATCACACCGTGACAGGCCATGGTCGCCGCTTTCATCGACGAACACGAGGTAGTCTCCAAATTCCATTACGGAAGGGGAGGCAATTGGAGGAGGTGGCATGGAGGACACTTGAACGAGAGATAAACGGTCGATAAAACGGACTAAAATCTGGCGAGCATGGCTTGCACTTCGTCGGCGGGATAACCGAGCAGTCGAAAGACTTCCGAGAGAATTTCGGCCTTCTTGGCGGTGGAGCTGTTGGTGATGACCCAATAGGCGCTGTCCGGAATGGGGCGGGGATTCGTGTTGGCCCCGCTTGAGCGCAATATTTCGGCGTCTTGTGCGAAATACTTCCGCCGGCTGCCTTCAATGGTGAGCAACTTGGCGAAGTCTTGCGGGTGCTTCCGATGGGCCCACGCAAGGATATGGAGGAATTTACGGGTCTGTGTGAGATGACGGAGGGACTCCCAGTCCTTGAGGAAATCGAATTTTTCGGCTGGATCGAAACCGCTGGAAGATAGGCCCGCCGGCGTATTAAGGCCCAGCAATCGGCGGAGAATGGCACTCGCACTTTCCCCGATCTCTTTGGTGTTACCCACCAGATAGGCATAGAGCTCGTCATCGATGAGGATCGTCTTCATGGCTCATTTAAATGACGAATCTGATTCGTTAGTCAAGACGAAGGATGCAGGCAGGCATTAACGGGAGGGGAAAAACGGGCTATAAAAGCGGCTTTTCGATGCGTAAGCGGCCGATATCGGAGCTGTTTGGCTCTTTTTCGATCACGGAGTAGCCTTGTCGGCGATACCAAGCGGGCAGGTCCGGCCACCGTGTAATGTCGGATTCGACAATACAGCCCGTGATGGCGCTAAAGCCTTCCTGTCGGGCCAGTATTTCCAGCCGGGCGAGGAGCGCCGTGCCGAGCCCTCGATTACGGTAGTCCATGAGAGGAATCTTGCCGATGCCTCGCGCGGCGAGGGCTCGCCGCAACCAAGATGCCGGGGCGGGCACGTCGTTACGAAGGCGGATGTCGCCGAGAAACAAGCCGCCGTTGCGAAAAGTCGTGTGCGCATAGCCGATGCGCCAGCCACGCTCATCACAGAGCCAGAGCGACCAGCCGTGATCACCCCGCAGCCAATCGATACGATAGGGTTTCTGATTTTTATCCTGGATGACGAAAGCGGTCGCGGAGTTGTGGAGTATCATCGGTGGTGGTCCAGCCCGCGCGATCAGCCAGGCGCTTTATGGCTCACCGTTTTTTGCCAAAAACTTCAGTGCGGCGGGCTCGCCTTGTTCGATGGCGACTTCGACGGCGCGTTGGGCGCGGGCAAGCAGCTCCTGAGCTTCGCGGCGGGCGGTGTGGGCGGCGCGGACGGCGGCGGTGACTTTGTCGCAGGTTTTCTGATCGAGCTTGGGGAAAGGGAGTTTGAGCAGGTCGGTTTCCGAGATCGTCGGATAGAGGCTGGCGCTGGTGTGCAGGTCCATGACTTCGCAGACCGGAGGCAGGCGCAGGTAGGTGAGTAGCACTTCGGCGGACACAGCTTGCGGCTGAAGCACGACGAAGCCGGACGAAGCAACGTAGCCGTTTTGCTCGGGGGTGATGAGCGCGCTGAGGCGGCGGTTGGGGCGCACGGTAGAGGTGACCACGTCGCCGCCGCAAACGTGCCAAGTGGCGCGGCTGGGGGCGTCGGCGCAGGCGAGGCGCTCGCTGCCCACGGTGCCGTCGCCGCGCAGGGCGCCTATCTCGATGTAGTCGAAATCGCCGGGGCCACCGGCGGCTCGGAACTCCTCGTGACGTGGGGGCGCTATGTCGCGGATGGTGCGGCCGCCCGCGCCGAGCTTGGCGAGCAACTGGAGCGTGCGCGGCGCGAAAAACTCCGAATCGAAGCGCGCGGCCTCGGCCACCTCCGACGCGCGGCGGACGTAGGTCAGCGGCTCGGGCGGTTGCCAGGCGTCGAGGCCGAGGGCGTGGAGCAGGGCTTGCTCGGCGGCGGCGAGAGAGGGAACGCAAGTGGCTTCGAGTTCATACGCTTTTGCCGCTACCTTTGATATCGCCGTCTCTAGCTTTGAGGAAAACCGGGGGACCACTATTCCTTCGATCATCCAAAGGAAGATGTGCTGTTGCACACTCCCGACTGGAAGGCGCTCCATCTGAATCTTTGCAAACTGAGATCCCAAAAATGCTGCGAGGAAGAATGGGGAAATCTCCGGTCCTGCGGTGATTTTGGCGATGTCTTGGTTGGAGTTGATGGGGTAACGCCAAGATGGGAGAGCAACCGTGGCGTTGCCGACGCTGCCCGACATGGTGAGCAAAACCATTCCCTGCCTAACTTCTGATTTTTTCAGCAGCGAGTGCGCCGCATCGTCGACGTAAAGAACGTCGGTGAAATTGGCGAAACCGTCCTTGATATTCACGCCGCGCAAAAAGGGGATACCTGTCTCTTGATAGCTGAAATAGTTGGTAAGGTCATACGCGCCGAAGCTTTCAACATTGGTCGCACAATCGCGTAAAGATACCCAAATACCTTTCTTGATCTTCGCTTCCGCGCGCAAGGCAGCGGCCATGAAATACGTGGAATCGAGCCGGCTTATCGGATTCTCTCGCACAACCTCACTCAACTTGAGTTCGCTGATGTCCAGCCCCTCCAGCAGCGCCTTGTAGCGGGCGCTATTGAAGGGGCTTACGGAAAAAAAGGCAGCTTCTCCTTCTTGGCGAATTCCTCAAAGGCCTCGGAGATGCCCGCGGGCGTGCGGGTGCCGTCCTTCAGCTCCACGCTGAAAAAATCGTGCTGCACGACGGTGTGCCCGTGACTATCGCGCACGGGCAGGCCGTCGGCGCCTTTCACTAGGATTTTGTCGCCGCGATTGTCCTTCGAGGGCAGGCGCTGGGTGGCGAAGAAGATCGGGTAGTCGTCCACCTTTGGGCAGAGTGGGCCGGCGTCGGGATCGTCATTCCACTTTTGCACGAAGAGGACGGAGGTCTTGGTGCCGGTGTGGGGTTTAAACGTGTTGCCATGCAGGCCGACGACGGCGAGCAGGCGGCAGCGTTCGGCTATCCAGCGGCGCACGCGTTCGTCGGAGGAGTTGTTGAAGCGGCCTTGGGGGAGGACGACGGCCATGCGGCCGCCGGGTTTGAGGAAGTCGAGGTTGCGCTCGATGAAGAGGAGGTCGCGACCGACGGCGCTTTCGAGTTTTCCCTGGCCACCGTCCTTGGCGACTTTGTGGGCGAGCTCGTAGGGCGAGAGCATGTCGGTCTGCTTGATGTCGCCGGCGAAGGGCGGGTTGGCGAGGAGGACGTCGAAGTTGAAGGCGCGGTTGTCGCCCTTGGCGGCGCGGAGGGCGCGGAGTTTTTTCCAGCCGGGGCCGTAGGTCTCGCGCCAAGTGTGGTCGCCGGGAACTTTGTCTTTCTCGTCGCCGGTGAGGTCTTCCCAGCGGCGGTAGTCGAGGGTGTTGAGATGGAGGACGTTGGTCTGGCCGTCGCCGGCGATGAGGTTGAGGCAGCGGGCGACGCGCACGGAGCGTTCGTCGAAGTCGATGGCGAAGACCTTGTCCTGGACGTATTTTTCGCAGCGCCGGGGTTTTTTCTGGAGAGTGAAGAGGTGGGAGGCGTTGAACCCTTCCTCGCGCAGGATGCGTTCCCACACGTGGAAGATGGCGTGCATGGTGAAGCCGGCGGAGCCGCAGGCGGTGTCGATGAGCGTCTCGGTCTCGCCGGGGTTGAGCATGCGCACGCACAGGTCGATGACGTGACGCGGGGTGAAGTATTGGCCCTTCTCGCCCTTGGAGGATTTGTTGACGAGGTATTCGAAGGCCTCATCCACGACGTCGAGGTTGCTGTTGAAGAGCTTGTATTCTTCGAGCGAGCCGACGCAGACGGCAAGGTGGTCGGCGGTGAGCTTGATCTTCTCGTCGGGAGCGAAGACACCTTCCCACTTGGCGCGGGCCTCGTCGAAGAGTTCCTGAATGCGCACCTTGAGTTGAGAGGCGGTGTTGGTGTTGCGAAAGCGGATGTGCGTGTGCTCTTGGCGATAGCAGGAGAGCTCGTCGTAGAGCTTGGTGAAAACGAGTTTGAAGACTTCCTCGAAGACATCGACGCCGGCATTGGCGAGGACCTCGTTTTCCATTTCGAGGATGCGATCTTTCAGGGAGCGGGATTCGCTGCTGGCTTCGCGCTCCTTCTCCTTTTCGACGAGCGTGTCGATGGTCCACGGTTGGTCGGCGACGTCGGCGATGTCCTGCGAGGCGGTGGGCAGGGTGGGGATTTCGACGAAGTAGTTGGGGTTTTTACGGTGCCAGAAAGTCTTGTCGCGGCCATTGCTCCAGACGGCGAGCGGTGCGCCGGTGGCATGACAGTAGGATTTGAGCTGTTCTTTGCCGTCTTTCTGCTTCGGCTCCTTCACCTCGATGATGACGTAAGGAATGGTAACGCGGTCGGCGTCGAAGATGACGATGTCGGCGCGCTTGGAGGAATCGCGGCCGAAGGTGACGGGGTATTCGACGGCGAGGCGGGCGACCGGATATTTGAAATGAGTGAGGAGACGATAAAGCCAGAGCTGGCGGACGATTTCCTCGGGCTTGGCGGGAACGTCCTTGTTGCGGACCTGGCAGCGGATGACAGGCTTGCCGTTTTTGTCGGAGAGGAGCTTTTCGATGGCTTTACGCTCGGGGGTGCCAAAGAGGGCGAGGGTGCCGGCGGCTTCGACTTGCGGGAAAAGGGCTTGCAGCGAGGACATGGCGGCAACCTGACAGCGCTCAAATACGGTGCGCAAGCCTAGGTGCGCCGACGCGCCTGTAAGACAATCAATCCCTGGCTAAACGCGTCGTCGCGCTTACGGCGTGTGGATCGGGTGTTCCTGCGTGCCGGTGACTTTGTTGTCGGGGCCGAGCAGGACGACGCGCGGGGTGTGGCCGGCGATTTTGTCTTCGGGCAGGCGGCAGTAGGCGATGATGATCGCAAGATCGCCGGGTGAAACGAGACGGGCGGCGGCGCCGTTGACCTGGATTTCGCCCGGGCCGCCGTAGATCACGTAGGTTGTGAAACGGGCGCCGTTGTTGATGTCCAAGACGTCAACCTGTTCAAACTCCAGCAGTCCGGCCGCTCGGCAAAGCTCACGATCAACCGTGACCGATCCTTCGTAATCGGGATCGGCCGCCGTGATGGTGGCGCGGTGCAGTTTGGTTTTGAGAAAGGTGCGATACACGGGCGTGAAGGGTCACAATCAACGAATCTGGGTGCCGGGCGCAAGTCCGGTTGTTGCGAGCCGGGTGTGCAGCCAGTCGATAAGCCCCGGGAGGCCGGCGAGTTGGGCCGGCGGTTGGTGTGTAGAGAGATAGGCGCGGAAGGGACGGGCGTCGCCAGTGGAGAGATCGGCCATGTCGTTGTGGATCACAGCGTCAACCGTGCCGGCGGCGAAGAGTTTCGACACGGCGAGAAGGCGCGCGTCGGCGTCGGCTCCCGAGGTGAGCTTGAAGCCGATCACGGTGAGCGGCCGGCCGGCGGGCGCGTAGGATTTCAGCTCGGGCAGGAGCTTGGTCGTGGGGACGAGGCGGAGCGTGAGCTCGGGGGCGTAGGACGACATCTTGCCCTGGCGCGTTTCGGCGGGGCGGTAGTCGGAGACGGCGGCGCATTGCAGGACGGCATCAAATTTGCCGGTGCCGAGCAGTTGCTTCAGATGAAGCTGGAGATTCTCCGTGGAGGAAAACTGGGGCAGGGCGGAGGTGGGCAGTGTGCGGGGTAACACGGAGCCTTCGCCGTGAAGCAGGGTCACGGTGTGGCCGAGTTGCGCGAGAGCGTCGGCGATCTTGGCGCCGGTGCCGCCGGTGCTGACGTTGGTGAGGAAGCGGACGTCGTCGATGTATTCGCGCGTCGCGCCGGAGGTTATCAGGATGTTCACGCGATCTTCGGGCCGAGTTCGGCCAAAATCTGCATCACGAGCTGTTCGGGCTCCAGCAGACGGCCGGCACCTTCTTCGCCGCAGGCGAGGGCGCCTTCGCCGGTCGGGAGCACGCGCACGCCGAGCGAGGAGAGTTTTTGCAGGGAAGCCTGTGTGAGTGCGTGGTTGAACATCGCGACGTTCATCGCGGGGGCGACCCACCAGGGTTTTTTCTTAAGTTCCCACGCAAGGAAGAGTGTGCCGACGGGATCGTCGGCGAGGCCGGCGGCGAGGCGGTTGAGGGTGTTGGCGGTGGCGGGTGCGACGAGCGCGAGGTCGGCCCAGCGGGCGAGGTCAATGTGGTCCATTGCACGGCCCGATTCCCATAGATCGGTGAACACCGGCTGGCCGGTGAGTCCTTCGAGGGTGGCCTTGCCAACAAACTGGAGCGCCGAGGGTGTCGCCACCGTGCGCACCTCGATGCCCGCCTGCACGAGCCGCGAAATCGCGAAGCACGCCTTGTAGCAGGAGATGGAGCCGCTCAGGAGAAAGAGCAGGCGGGGTTTACGGGCGTCGGCGGACATGGCGCGGATTTAGTAAGATTCTTTTTTGCTGGGAAAACTGCCGTCGGCGACCGCCGAGGCGAACGATGCGAGACCGTCGGCCACGGTTTTATTCCCGTCGGCGAACTGGCGAACAAACTTTGGCGAGAAGCCGGGGTTCAGTCCGAGCATGTCGTGAAACACGAGCACCTGTCCGTCGGTGTCGGGGCCGGCGCCGATGCCGATGACGGGAATCGAGAGGACTTCGGTGATCTCGCGGGCGACGTCGGCGGGCACGCATTCGAGCACGATGCCGGCCGCGCCGGCAGCTTCAACAGCGCGGGCCTGGCGCAGCATGTCGGCGGCAGCGGTGTCGGTCTTGCCCTGAACCTTGTAGCCGCCGAGCGCGTTGACCGACTGTGGAGTGAGGCCGAGGTGGCCGATCACGGGCACGCCGGATTGCGTAAGATGGCGGACGACATCCTCGTGGCCGTCGATGCCCTCGATCTTCACGGCATGCGCACCGGCGCGCATGAGCAGTGTGGCGCACTCGACGGCGGCGAGGATGCCCTTGCGGGCGGCAAGAAACGGAAAGTCGGCGATAAGAAACTTCGTCCCGGCGAGTCCACGGGCGACGGCGGCGGTGTGGCGCGCCATGATTTCGGGCGTGGCGGCGAAGGTCGTGGGCTCGCCGTCCACGACGGTGGCCACGCTGTCGCCCACGAGCACGCAGTCGACGGGCGAGGTCGCGAGAAAGCGCGCCTCCCAGTGCGTGTAAGCGGTCGACATGCTGATGGGCGCCTTGCCCTTGCGGGCCTTGAAATCGAGGACGGACTTCATGTGGAAGAGAAACGCTGGACGATTTACGCAAGAAACGCGAATGCGAAACAGCTCAGGCCGTCTTGCCGGGCAACGCCGCCAGCAGCGTGCGGACGGGCACGGAGGTTTTGCCGCGTTGCCACGCCACCATGAGCGGACAGGTTGCCGCCGCATCCTTCAGCGGGCGGAACACCACGCCGGGAACTTTGATTTTGTTGGAATAATCCGGCAGCAACGCCACCGCGTCTTCGGTGACGGTCAGCGAAAGCGCATGGGTGAGGCTGTCCGCTTCCTGCACGAAGCGCGCCCGGAATCCCGCCCGTTTGCACAGACGTGTGACCCACTGGTTGTGCCCCGGCATGTCCGCCTCGGCCGCGCCGACAAACACTTCCTTGCGCAGATCGGTGAGTTTCACGGACGGCTTTTTTGCGAGCGGCTGGTCTTCCGCCATCGCCACCAACACCGGCAGCACGACGAGGCTTTTGACGTAGAATTCCTTTTCGAGAAACGTCCCGGCGTAGCCGACCAGCGCCACGTCGATCTCGCCCGCGCGCAACGCCGCGATCTGTTCGCCCGGCGAGAGGTCGCGCATCTTCACCTTCACCTCGGGGTGGGCCTTGCGCAGGGCCGCGAGCGCGGGATTCAGGTAGTCGGCCGCGGCCGACATGAGATAGCCGATGCGCAGTTCCGAGCTTTGCCCGCGCGCCCGCTGGCGCACGCCGGCAAGCACCGCGTCGAACTTTGCCAGCAGCGGCCGGGTGCCCTCGAGCAATGCATGGCCGGTCGGCGTCAGCGCGACTCCGCCGGGGCTGCGCTCCAGCAGCGGCCCGCCCACGTCCTGCTCAAGCGCCTGCATCTGCCGGGTGAGGGTGGACTGCGACACACGCAGCCGGTCGGCCGCCTTGTTCAGGCTGCCTTGCTCCACGATGGCGACGAACGAACGGAGGAGATCGAGATTCACGTTGGCCGGAGGTTATGCGAGATGCGCATGACGGCAAGCCGTTCTGCGCAGTAGGCCGCCGGACATCATGGTGGTATTCTCTGCCCATGAAAAACACACCGACCGGTCTCCACCACATCACATCCATCGCCAGCGATCCGCAGCAGAACGTGGATTTCTACGCCGGCCTGCTCGGCCTGCGCCTCGTGAAGAAGACGGTGAACTTCGACGATCCTTCCGCCTACCACCTTTACTACGGCGATGAGACGGGCACGCCCGGCAGCATCGTTACCTTCTTCTACTGGCCCGGCCTTGAGGCCCGCGGCCGCCTTGGCACCGGTCAGAACACCGCGATCGTTTTCTCCGCTCCCGCCGGTTCGCTCGACTTCTGGCAGCAACGCTTGCAGGGCAACGCCGTCGCGGCCGAACGCCGCACCCGTTTCGGCGAGGATGTCGTCGCCTTCGCCGATCCCGACGGAATCCCTGTCGAGATCGTCGCCGTGGCCGATGATGCCCGCACCGGCTGGCTGGGCAACGGCATCGCCGCCGAACACGCGCTGCGCGGCCTTCACACCGCCCAGCTTACCGTGCGTGTGGCCTTGCCCACCGAGAAACTCATCACCGATACGATGGGCTATCATCTCGTCAGCCGCGAAGGAAACCGCGCCCGCTTCGAAGCCGCGGCAGGCGGCGGATCCGGCCACTATATCGACGTGATCGCGGATGATTCGGTTGCCCCCGGTTTCGGCGGCGCCGGCACCATCCACCATATCGCGTGGAGCGTGCCCGACGACGCGACGCAGCTTGTCATGCAAAACCACCTGCACGCCGCCGGTTACCACGTCTCCGATGTGCGCGACCGCAATTATTTCAACTCCATCTACTATCGCGAACGCGGCGGCATCCTCTTCGAGATCGCCACGGCCACGCCCGGTTTTCCGGTGGACGAACCCGTCGAGACGCTCGGAACCGCCCTCAAGCTCCCCGCGCAATTCGAGCGGGCCCGCGCCCAACTCGAACGCCTCCTGCCGCCGCTCCAACCTGCGCGGCGTTACGTCTGATCCCTCCTTAATCTTCAATCGTCATATCAAACCACATCCCGCATCATGAGCACCAAAATCAAAGTCATCTTCCACAGCCTCTACGGCCACGTCTACCAACTCGCCGAGGCTCTCGCCGAAGGCGCCCGTTCCGTCCCCGGCACCGAGGTTGAGATCCTTCAGGTCGCCGAGACACTGCCCGCCGACGTCATCGCCAAGATGGGCGCGACCGAAGCCAAGAAGGCCTTCGCGCACATCCCGGTTGCCAAGCCCTCCGACCTCGCCGATGCCGACGGACTTCTCTTCGGTTCCGGCACGCGTTTCGGCAGCGCTTCTTCGCAACTTCAGGCGTTCTTCGATTCGACCGGCGGCCTGTGGGCCAAGGGCGCGCTCATCGGCAAGCCAGCCGGCGTCTTTGTCTCCACCGGCACACAGCACGGCGGACAGGAAACCACGCTCGTCAGCATGCATACCTTCCTGCTGCACCACGGCATGGTCGTGGTCGGCGTGCCCTACGCCGCGCAGGAACTCACCCATATGGCCGACGTCACCGGCGGCTCTCCCTACGGCTCGGGTGTCCTCGCCGGCGCCGACGGCAGCCGCCAGCCTTCGGCCAACGAACTCGCCATCGCCCGCTTCCAGGGCAAACACACCGCGCAGATCGCCGCAAAGCTCGCGGCGAAGTAAGTTCATCACCTCTCAACAAATCCTCCCATGCACCTCCACGACACCACGAACACCCTGCGTTTCGGCGCTCCGCTCGCGAAGGCCCGTGGCGCCGTGATCCTCGTTCACGGCCGCGGTTCTTCTCCCGAAGACATCGCCGGCCTGACCGAAATTTTTGACGCCAACGATCTCGCCTATCTCGCTCCCGAGGCCACGAACAACACTTGGTATCCGCACCGCTTCCTGGCACCACCCGCGCAAAACGAGCCGTGGTTATCCAGTGCCCTCGCTGTGGTCGACACACTTGTGGCCGAGGCGCTTGCCGCCGGCATTCCGTCCGAACGCATCGCGCTCACGGGATTCTCCCAAGGCGCGTGTCTCGTTCTCGAATACGCCGCCCGTCATCCGCGCCGCTACGCTTTTGTCGCGGCGCTGAGCGGTGCGCTGATCGGCCCGACCGATACCGCCCGTGACTGCGTCGATCTTCAGCAGACGCCCGTTCTGATCGGCTGCGCCGAGCGCGATGCGCATATCCCGCTCGAACATGTCGAGCACAGCGCCGCCGCGCTGGCCGCGTTTAACGCCAGCGTCACCAAGCAGGTTTTCCCCGGTTCCGCGCACACGGTGTTTCCCGCCGAGGCCGCCTGGTTGAAAAAACAAATCCAGGGTTTGCCCCGCGCAGCTTGATGCGCAGGGTTTCCCTTCGTTCGTTCCAATCCCTGTAAACACCCACTACGATGAAAGTTCTCTACACCACCCAAGCTACGTCCACCGGCGGCCGCGAAGGCTCCTCCAAGTCCGCCGACGGTGTGCTCTCCGTCACGCTCACCACGCCGAAGGAGCTTGGTGGCAACGGCGCCACCGGCACGAATCCCGAGCAGCTTTTCGCCGCCGGTTATTCCGCCTGCTTCCTGGGCGCGCTCAAGTTTGTCGCAGGCAAGGCAGGCGTGAAAATCCCCGCCGAGACCACCGTGACGGGCAAGGTCGGCATCGGTCCGCGCGATGACGGCACCGGCTTCGGTATCGAGGTTGCGCTTACGATCACGGTCCCGGGCGTCGACCACGCCACCGTCGAGAAACTCGTCGAGCAGGCGCACATCGTGTGCCCTTACTCGCACGCCACGAAGGGCAACATTCCGGTGACTTTGACCGTAGCCTGAGGAGGATACACGCGGCGGCCTTGCTGTGAACCACGGGCGGATCTTCAGATCCGCCTTTTTTATGTCCGGCACCTTTTACCGCGCCGGATATGCACGGCGTTTGAGGGCGTGACACGCAACGGATCGATACCTACGGTGGCTGGCTCAGGATCATGCAAAATACTCCAAACACCCCACGATTGTTTGCGGAGATTTTGGCGATTGTCGCCCTGGCTGAATTGACCGTCATGTTTCTGCTGCCTTGGGTCGCGCCGGGCATCAGTCCCGCCGCCGAGGCTTTGCTCGATTCCATGATGCTGGTGGTCATGGGCGGTCCGCTGATTCTCTGGCGCTGCAACGCCACCTATAAAAAAGCCTATGGCAGCAGCATCAGCCTGCATGATCGCACCGTCCGCATCAGCTGGTTGATCGCGATTGGCGTCGTCCTGGCCGGCATAGTGGGCTCCCTCCTTTTCGCCCAAAAAGCCCGCGAGCTTTATTTCGTCCAGTCGCAAGCCCGGTTCAACGGCCTCGCCGAACGGTTGTCCCGTGAAGTGGGGCGGCGCGCCAATCAGATTGTCTACGGCCTCAAGGGCGCGCGCGGGGTTTATGCCGCCAGCAAGAGTGTCGAGCGGCTTGAATTCCGCGCCTATGCCGCGTCCCGGAATATTCAGACAGAGTTTCCCGGTGCGCTCGGGTTTGGTTTTATCCAACGGGTCATGCGTAGCGATCTCGACGCGTTCATCGCCGCCGAAAGGGCCGACGACGCCCCTGATTTCAACGTCAGGACGTCCGGCGATGCCGCCGATCTCTACGTCATCAAGTTTCTGGATCCGCTCGAGAGCAACCGCCAGGCGTGGGGTTTCGACGTCGGCAGCGAGCCCATCCGGCGTGAAGCCATTGAACGTGCCATCAGCACCGGCGAACCCGCCATCACCGGCGCCATCCAGCTGCTTCAGGACAGCCAAAAACGCTCCGGATTCCTGTATTTTGTTCCCATTTATAAAAACGGCACCCATCCCGTCACGCCGGCCGAACGCAAGGAAGCCCTCTGGGGGGTGGTTTACGCTCCCTTGGTTATAGATGGCATTTTCAAGGACGTGATGGGTTTTACCGACGATTATGTCGACGTCGAGGTCTTCGATGGTTCGGTGCCCTCGGTTAACAATCTGGTGTTCGATGCGGATAATATTCCTGTCGGCACCTCGGTTACCAAGGATGGCGAACCGCTGGCCGGACGCCTGTTTGACCGCATGATCCCGGTCGCGATCGGCGGCCGCCAGTGGACGCTGGTGATCTCGTCCACTCCCAAGTTCGAAGCCTTGGTCGAACGCACGATTCCGGCCTATGTGGCCGCCGCGGGCATGGTCATCACCCTGCTGCTGGCCGGCATCGTCCTCTCCATGGGCCTGAGCCGCAGTCGTGCCATCGCCCTGGCCCGGCAGATGACCGAAAGTCTCCGTGAGGCCGAGAAAGAAGCCCGGAAGCTCGCCATGGTGGTCAGTCACACCAGCAACGCCGTCATCATCTCCGACACGGAGGGGCGGATCGACTGGACCAACGAAGGTTTCACCCGCATCACCGGCTATACCCTCGAAGAGGTCAAGGGGCGCACGCCCGGCTCGTTTCTCCAGGGGCCGCTGACCGATCCTGAGACCACGAAGATCATGCGTCAGGGCGTGGCCACGCGGAAGGGCTTCAACGTTGAAATCATCAACTACGACAAATCCGGCCGCAGCTACTGGCTGAGCGTCGAAGTGCGTCCGCTGCTCGATCCTTCCGGCGCCTTCATCGGGTTCATGGCCATCGAGAGCGACATCAGCGAGCGCAAGGCCGCCGAGCGGGCAATGGAAGAGCTCAACATCCGGCTGGCCAAGACGGCGGAACTGGCGCGCCAGGCGGCCGTCAGCGCCGAGCAGGCCAACGTGGCGAAGAGCCAGTTCCTCGCCACCATGAGCCACGAGATCCGCACGCCGATGAACGGCGTCATCGGCATGACCTCGCTGCTCATGGACACTCCGCTCACGCGCGAGCAGAAGGAGTTCGCCGAGATCATCCGCATCAGCGGCGAGAGCCTCCTGTCGCTGATCAACGACATCCTTGATTTCTCCAAGATCGAGTCCGGCCACATGGATCTGGAGAACGAGGTTTTCAACGTGCACGAGTGCATCGAAAGCACCTTGGATCTCCTTGCGCCGCGCGCCGCGCAAAAGGGGCTGGATCTGCTTTACGAGATCAGCGACGGCGTGCCCGCCGAGGTGCGCGGCGACATCACCCGTGTGCGGCAGATTCTCGTGAATCTGGTGGGCAACGCCCTGAAGTTTACGGAAAAGGGCGAGGTTGAGATCTCCGTGCGCGTGTCCCGCGGAGGCGCCGCGAACGAGCTGCAGTTTGCCGTGCGCGATACCGGGATCGGCATTCCACCGGAGTCGCGGGACAAGCTGTTCCAATCATTCAGCCAGGTGGACGCGTCCACCACGCGCAAATACGGCGGCACCGGCCTCGGTCTTGCGATCAGCAAGCGGCTGACCGAGCTCATGGGCGGTCGCATGTGGGTGGAGAGCGAGCAAGGGCGCGGTTCCACGTTTTTCTTCACGATCAAGGCCGAGTGGATCGATACCGGCCCGCGGCATTATTTGGGCGGAGATACAGTCGCGCTTCACAGCAAAAAGCTTCTTGTGGTCGACGACAACGAGACCAGCCGCCGCATCCTCTCCACCCTTGCCATGAAATGGGGCATGCCGTTCGTGGTGGTTTCGAGCGGCGCCGAGGCTCTGGCCGCGGTGAAGGCCGGCGGGATGTTCGATCTTGCGATCCTTGATATGCAGATGCCCGGAATGGACGGTCTCATGCTCGCCTCCGAGCTACACCGTCTGCCGTCTGCCGCCGCCCTGCCGCTCGTGCTGCTTTCGTCGATCGGCCGTCCCGCCGCGGCCTATGAAACGGGATTGTTTTCCGCGGTGCTGAGCAAGCCGGTCAAGCCTTCCCAGTTGTTCGACGTCCTCGTCCGTGTGCTTGATGATTCCTCGATTGCCACCGCGGCAAATGTCATGCCGGCGCCTGCTCCGGCGGCAGCCGCTCATAACGAATACATCCTGCTAGCCGAGGACAACTCGGTTAATCAGAAAGTCGCATTGCACATGCTCTCCCGGCTCGGGTATCGCGCGGATGTGGCCGCCAACGGCCTCGAGGTTTTGGAAGCGCTGCAACGCCGTGCCTACGACATCATTCTCATGGACGTGCAGATGCCCGAGATGGACGGCCTTGAGGCGACCCGAAGGATCCGCGCCGCCGCGCAGGACGGAGCGACCGCTCCCTGGATCATTGCGCTTACGGCCAACGCAATGGAAGGCGATCAGGAGCAATGCGAGCAGGCCGGTATGAATGACTACCTGAGCAAGCCCATGAAGAAACAGGATCTTGAAGCCGCGCTGACCCGCGCTCTCGCCGGACGCCAGGCCCGCCCGTCCGTTTGATCCGCGCCGCGCTTGCTTTTCAAGCGGTGGAGGAAGCCACCGTCTCCGATTTCAATCCGGTGTCCGGCAGCGTATTTTCGAAGCGCCGGCCGATGATGTGAACGACCATGGCGAGTGCGATCATCGCGAGCGTGGCGGCGCAGACCGCCGGCCATTGACCGTGCGTCCACGCAATCGCGCCGACCAATGAGCCGAGCGCGCCGCCGATGAAGCGGGCCACCATGTAAACGGTGTTGAGCCGGCTGCGGGCCTCGGGAAGCAGGGAGAGCACGCGCCCTTGTTCGGCCACCTGCACGGCTTGCACGCCCACGTCCATGAGCAGCACGCCGACGATCAGCACGGGAATCGTCACCCATGCCCACATCAGTCCGAACGCCGCGAAAATGGAGACGAGCGCGATCGACACGGTGAAGGCCGAGCCGCGTTTGTCGGAGAGTTTGCCGGCATAAGGCGCGGCCAGCGCGCCCGCGAGGCCGACGATTCCGAACAGGCCGGTTTCGGTGGAGCCGCGATGAAATTCGTCGCGCATCAAAAACGACAGGCTCGTCCAAAACGCGGTGAAGGTGCCGAAGGAAAGCGCTCCGATGAGCGCAGGCCGCCAGAGCTTGGGTTGGGTTTTCAACACGTCCCAGAGTGATCGCATCAGGCGGACATAAGATAACGTGAGTGCCGGCGGGCGGTGCGGCAGGCCGCTGCGCAACAGCACGCCGAGCAGCACCATCATGCCGGCGGCGAGCCCGAACATCGCGCGCCAGCCGAACATGTCGCCGACAAAACCGGCGAGTGTGCGGGCCAGCAGGATACCGCCAAGCAATCCGGTCATGAGCACGCCGACGGTGCGGCCGCGCGCGTTTTCCGGGGACATTTCCACGGCGAGCGGAATCAGGATCTGCGCTCCCATGGCGGTTGCGCCGATCAAAAGATTGCCGAGAAAAAGCAGCGGCAGGGTCGGCGCGGCGGCGGTGGCCGCGAGCAGGGCCGCGCAGATGTAGATGAGCGTGAGCACGAGCCGGCGGCGCTCCATGATGTCGCCGAGCGGCAGGAAAAACAGGAGGCCTATGCCGTAGCCCGCCTGTGAAGCCATCGCGACCCAACCGACTTGCGAGGCCGTGGCATGGAAGTAGGTCGCGAAATCACCCAGCAGCGGCTGGTTGTAGCAGATGTTCGCCACGCAGGCACCGCACGCGAAGGCCATGAGCCAGAGCGTGCGCTCGGGCAAAACGGACACTTGTGCGGCGGGTGCGGCAGAGAGAGTGGCGGAGTGGGAAGACATGCTTGTGATGACGAACGAGTGGGCGGATCAGGCCAGTTAAAGACGGTCACGCGGAAATACAAATGGACGGGTCAAATCCGGCCGGCGACATGAGGTCAGGCCTTGCCGCCAAAGGTGCAGTGGTCGTCGAGGTCGAGGAGATCGAACCAGGTCTTGATGTCTTCGCGCGTCTTGGAAAATTGGCCCACGGCTTCGGCGAAATCGGCCAGCGTCTCGGCGTCGGTGTCGGGTGTGCGGTTGAGATGATACTCGCTCCACGCGGCGATTTCCCACGGCTGGCGCGGGGTTTTCGCATTGAGGTCGATCCAGGCGAGGACCTCGCCGTCGCCGCCGCCTTTGGCGAGTTCGGCCTGCAACGCTTCGTGGTCGAGGCCGACGAAGTTGAAGAAATGGCGGTCCATCCCGCGACCGTTGAAACGGTATTCGCCGAGCTTGCCGGCGGCCGAGGCGCGGCCCTTGTCGAGGATGCGCGGCAGGAGGACGTAGCCGCCGAGCCGCTGACGCGGGCTGCGCGGTGCACGTTGGGTGAGATCGGGGACGAAGTTCATGGCGATGAGGCTTGTGTGAGCGGGTTCAGACGTGGCCGCCGGAGGCTTGAATCGCCTGCTTGGTGATCCAGGCGGAGTCGTCCGAGGCGAGAAACACGGCGACCTTGCCGATGTCATCGGGCTGGCCGATGCGGCCGAGCGGAGTCTGCGCGATGATTTGTTTGTGGAAGTCGGTGCCGAGGAAGCCGGCCGTGTGGACGCCCTCGGTTTCGATCATGCCGGGATTGAGCGAGTTGACGCGGATGTTGCGCGGGCCGAGCTCTTGGGCGAGCGAACGGCTGATGGCGTCGACGGCGGCCTTGGTGGCGCTGTAAAGCGAGGCGGTCGCCGGCGCCACGATGCTCGCGCCCGAACTGATGTTGATGACCACTCCGCCGGTCGCCGGGAAAAGTTTCACGGCGGCCTGGGTGGTGAGGGTAAGTCCGAGGACGTTGAGATCAAAAAGACGGCGGTAGTGATCGACGGTGATTTCTTCGAGCGGGCGAAATTCGTAGATGCCGGCGTTGTTCACGAGGATGTCGAGGCCGCCGAAGACGGATTTGGTGGCGGCGATGAGACGGGCGATGTCGTCGGGCTTGGAGACGTCGGCCTGAATGGCGACGGCCTGGCCGCCGGCGGCGGTGATTTCGGCGACGACCTTGTCGGAGCCGGCCTTGCTGGAGGCGTAGTTGACGACGACGGACGCGCCGGCGGCGGCGAGATGCTTGGCGATGGAAGCGCCGATGCCTTTGGAGGCGCCGGTGACGAGTGCGACTTTACCGGCTAATTTTTGCGAGGAGGACATGGGAGGAAGGAATGCGGGAATAGAAATAGGGGTGTGATGAGACGGCGGTCATGCATGGCACATGGCCGCCGGAGTTGCGGTGCGACTTAGCGGATGCCGCCGGCGACGACGATCGTTTCGCCGGTGATCCAGCGGGAGTCGTCCGAAGCGAGGAAGACCGCGGGCGTGGCGATTTCGTCGGGTTGGCCGATGCGACCGAGCGGGGTGTCGGCCTCGATCTTCTTGCGGAAATCGCTTTCGGCGAAACCGGCCGCGTGCACGCCTTCGGTTTCGATCATGCCCGGGTTGATCGCGTTGACGCGGATCTTCTTGGGGCCGAGTTCGCTGGAGAGGACGCGGGTGATCGAATCGACGGCGGCCTTGGTCGCGCTGTAAACAGAGGAGCCGGCGATCGCGTTTTTCGAGACGATGGAGCTGATGTTGATAACGCTGCCGCCGGTTTCCGGGAACAGGGTGACGGCGGCTTGCGTCGTGAGGAGAAGACCGAGGACGTTGATATTGAACTGGCGGTGGAAGAGCTCGGGTGTGACCGCTTCGAGCGGGGCGAACTCATAGACGCCGGCGTTGTTCACGAGGATGTCGAGTTTGCCGTAGGCGGCCTTGGTCTCGGCGAGGAGACGCGTGATGTCGACGGGTTGGGCGACGTCACCTTGGATGGCGATAGCCTTGCCGCCGGCGGCGGTGATTTCGGCGACGACTTTGTCGGCGCCGGCTTTGCTGGAGGCGTAGTTGACGACGACGGACGCGCCGGCGGCGGCGAGGTGCTTGGCGATGGAGGCGCCGATACCCTTGGAGGCACCGGTGACGAGAGCGATCTTGCCTGCGAGTTTCTGAGTGGAGGAGGACATGATGTTTACGGATTTAATGATTTGGTTTTTTGAGTTTGGACGGACGGGAAATCAGGAGTTGGGCGGTTGCTGCCAGCCGCCGCCGAGGGCCTTGATGAGGTCGACCTCGGTGATCCAGCGCTGGCCGGCGAGGCGGGCGTCGGTGCGCTCGACTTCGAGGGCGGTGCGCTGCGCGTCGACGACTTCGAGGTAGCTCACGTAGCCGGCGTCGTAGCGTTTTTGGGCGAGCTCGGCGCCGCGCTTGGCGCTGGTGACGGCGCGTTGTTGCGCGGATGATTGATCGGCGAGGAGGCGAGAAGCGGTGAGCGCATCTTGAACTTCACTGAAAGCGACGAGCACGCGCTGGCGGTAGGTGGCGAGGTTTTCGTCGAAGACGGCGCGGGCGTTGGCGAGGTTGGCGCGATTGCGTCCGCCTTGGAAGATCGGGAGGTAGAGACTCGGCCCGATGGACCAGAGGCGGCTGTCGGTTTTGAAGAGGTTGTTGATGTCGGCGCTCGCGTAGCCGGCGCTGCCGGTGAGCGAAATCGCGGGAAAGAAGTCGGCCTTGGCGACACCGATGCGTGCGTTGGCGGCGGCGAGGGTGCGCTCGGCGGCAACGATGTCGGGACGGCGCGTGAGCAACGAACTGGGCAGGCCGGCGGGCACGGATGGAAGCTGAGAGCTTAGAGCTGAGGGGCTAGAGCCGGAGTCGGACGCGCTGAAACTTGGGGCGGCTTCGCCGAGGAGGACGGCGAGGGCGTCCTGCGTGGCAGAACGGCGGATGGCGAGCGCGGCGGCGTCGGCTTCGGTGGTGGCGAGTTCGGTCTCGGCGCGTGCGACGTCGAGGTCGTTGGCGGTGCCGTTGTCGAAGCGGTCGCGAATGAGCTTGAGGGCATCGCGACGGAGGGAGGCGGTTTTGGTGACAACGTCCAGTTCGCGGTCGATGGCGCGCAGGGTGAAGTGCGTGGTGGCGACCTCGGCGGTGAGCGAGAGACGCGCGGCGTCAAAGGTGGCGCCGGCGGCGGCGAGTTGTGCGCGGGTGCTTTCGTTGAGGCGGCGCACGCGGCCGAAGAGATCAATCTCCCAGTTGAGCGAGAGCGGCAGCTGATAGGTGGTGCTCGGTGTGGCGGGAAGAGCGTTGTCCACGGTGCGCGAAGTGCGGGCGCGGTTCGCGGACGGCTCGACGGCGACCGACGGCAGGTAGTCGGCACGGGCGACACCGGCGGCGGCGCGGGCCTGCTGCACGCGGGCAAGGGCGGCGCGCAGGTCCTGGTTGGCGGCGAGGGCGCGTGTCTCAAGGTCGTTGAGCGCGGGATCGTTGAAGGCGCGCCACCACTCCGTGGAGATCGCGGGTGCGGTTTGCGCGGTGGCGTCCCGGTAGATGGGAGCGTCGGGAGCGTCGGGGCGCTTGTAATCAGGACCGACGGTGAGAACAGAAGCCCAGGCAGCCGGCGTGATGAGCGCGGCGAGGGCGATGGTGGGAAGATGAGTCTTCATGGTGGCGAAGGAGTGAAAGGTTAGGCGTGCGTGGAATCGGTCGCTGCAGTCGCGGGAGCGACGGAGGCCGGTGCGGGCTTTTTGAAGCCGATTTTTTCGAGGACGACGTAGAAGACCGGCGTGAGGAAGAGGCCGAAGATCGTGACACCGATCATGCCGGAGAACACGGCGACGCCCATGGCGTGACGCATCTCGGCACCCGCGCCGGTCGAAAAGACGAGCGGCGATACGCCGGCGATGAAGGCGATGCTCGTCATGAGGATCGGACGGAGACGGAGGCGGGTGGCCTCGAGCGCGGCCTCGACCACGCCCTTGCCTTCCTCGCGAAGCTTGAGGGCGAACTCGACGATCAAGATGGCGTTCTTGGCGGCGAGGCCGATGAGCACGATGAGACCGATCTGCGTGAAGATGTTGTTGTCGCCCTTGGTGAGCCACACGCCGACCAGCGCGGAGAGGAGCGCCATCGGCACGATGAGGATGACCGCGAACGGCAGGCGGAAACTTTCATATTGGGCGGCGAGCACGAGGAACACGAGGAGCAGGCTGATCGGGAAGACCATCAGACCGGCGTTGCCCGCGATGATCTTCTGGTAGGTGAGATCGGTCCAATCGAGCACCATGCCCTTGGGGAGGTTTTCGGCGCCGAGTTTTTCCATGAGCGCCTCGGCCTCGCCGGAGCTGTAGCCCGGCGCGGCGGCGCCGTTGATCTCGGCGGCGGGATAGCCGTTGTAGTGCATGACGCGGTCTGGGCCGTAGGTGTTCTTCACGCTCACGAGCGAGCCGAGCGGGACCATCTGGCCGGCGGCGTTGCGTGTCTTGAGGTTCAGGATGTCGTCCGGATTAGTGCGGAACTGCGCGTCGGCCTGGGCGACGACCTGGTAGGTGCGGCCGAAGCGGTTGAAGTCGTTGATATAAAGCGAGCCGAGGTTGATCTGCATCGTCTCGAAGAGATTCGCGAGCGGGACGCCCTGCTGCTTTGCCTTGGCGCGATCAACGTCCACGTCGAGTTGCGGCGTGTTGATGGTGAAGCTGGAGAAGATGCCGGCGAGGCCGGGCGTGGCGCGGGCCTTGCCCATGAGGTCCTGCGTGGCGCCGTAGAGGGCGTCGAGGCCGTTGTCGCCGCGGTCTTCGACGTAGAGCTTGAAGCCGCCGATGGTGCCGAGGCCCTGCACGGGAGGAGGAGGGAAGATGGCGATGAACGCGTCCTGAATCTGGGCGAACTCCTGCTGGAGCTGACCGGCGATGGCGATGCCGGAGAGATCCTTGGATTTGCGCTGGTCGAAATCCTTGAGCTTCACGAAGACGATGCCGCTGTTGGAGGAGTTGGTGAAGCCGTTGATCGAGAGGCCGGGGAACTCGACGGCGCCTTCGACGCCGGGATGCTTGAGGGCGATCTCGGACATGCGGCGGATGACCGCGTCGGTGCGCTCAAGCGAGGCGGCGGCGGGCAACTGGGTGAAGGCGACGAGGTATTGCTTGTCCTGCGTGGGCACGAAGCCGGAGGGAGTGGTCTTGAAGAACCACGCGGTGGCGGCGAGCAGGCCGGCGTAGACGACGAGCGCGATCACCGCGAGACGGAGCAGACGGGCGACGCCGTTGGAATATTTCTCGGAGGCCCAGTGGAAGAAGCGGTTGAACGGACGGAAGAACCAGCCGAAGGCGCGGTCCATGCCGCGGCTGAGGGCGTCCTTGGGCTCGTGGTGGCCCTTGAGGAGCAGGGCGCTGAGCGCAGGGGAGAGCGTGAGGGAGTTGAAGGCGGAGATGATCGTCGAGATGGCGATGGTCATCGCGAACTGCTTGTAGAACTGGCCGGTGAGACCGCTGATGAACGCGGTGGGGATGAACACGGCGGAGAGCACGAGCGCGGTGGCGACGATGGGGCCGGTGACCTCGCGCATGGCGCGCTTGGTGGCGTCGAACGGCGTGAGACCGAGGCCGATGTTACGCTCGACGTTTTCGACGACCACGATGGCGTCGTCCACCACGATGCCGATGGCGAGCACGAGACCGAAGAGGGAAAGCGCGTTGATGGAGAAACCGAGCATGTGCAGCGCGGCGAACGTGCCGACGAGCGAGACGGGGACGGCGGCGAGCGGGATGATCGAGGCGCGCCAGGTCTGGAGGAAGAGGATCACCACGAGCACGACGAGGACGAGCGCCTCGATGAGCGTGTGCACCACGGCTTCGATCGAGTGGCGCACGAAAATGGTGGGGTCGTAAACGATGCTGTAATCGAGACCCTCGGGGAAATTCTTCTTCAGCTCCTTCATGGTGGCTCGCACCGCGTCGGACGTGGCGATGGCGTTGGAGCCGGGGAGCTGGGCGATGGGAAGGGCGACGGCGGGCTTGTTGTTGAGAAGCGAGCGGAGCGCGTATTCGGAAGCACCGAGCTCGATGCGGGCGACATCGCGCAGCTCGACGCGTTCGCCGTTGGGGCCGGTCTTTACGATGATGTCGCCAAACTCTTCGGTCGTGGTGAGGCGGCCTTTGGTGTTGATGAGCAGCTCGGTGTCGGCGGCGTGGGGATTGGGCTGCTGGCCGACGGCGCCGGCGGCGACCTGGACGTTTTGCTCGCGGATGGCGGCAACGACATCGGAGGCGGTGAGGCCGCGGGCGGCGACCTTGTTGGGATCGAGCCAGACGCGCATCGCGTAATCGCCGGAGCCGTAGACGCGGACCTGACCGACGCCGTCGAGGCGGGAGAGCACGTCCTTCACCTGAAGCGTGGCGTAGTTGCGCACGTAGATGTCGTTGTAGCGGTTGTCCGGGGAGAAAAGGTGGACGACCATCAGAAGGTCGGGTGAAGCCTTTGTCACCGTAACGCCGATACGACGGACTTCCTCGGGAAGCTTGGTCTCGGCCTGGGCGACGCGGTTTTGAACCTGCACCTGGGCGGTGTCGAGATTGGTGCCGAGCTTGAAGGTGATGGTGAGCGTCATCACGCCGTCGCTCGTCGCCTGGGAGAACATGTAGAGCGAGTTTTCGACGCCGGTGATCTGCTGCTCAAGCGGCGAGGCGACCGTCTCGGCGATGGTCTTGGGATTGGCGCCCGGATAGGAGGCGCGGACGATCACGGTGGGCGGGACGACCTCGGGGTATTCGCTGATGGGCAGCTTGAAGAGGGCGATGAAGCCCACGAGGAAGATGATCATGGACAAAACGCCGGCGAAGATCGGTCGCTTGATGAAGAAGTCGGAGAAGTTCATGGCTGGAGGCTGGAAAATACGGACAAAGCAGTGGCTGGAGCCGCGGTGCGCGCGGTTTGTTTAGGAGATGCGGAGTGAACGCCGGGTTACTTCAGGGCGACGGTGGTGCCGGTGGCGGGCTGGGCGAGCTCGGCGACCACGGTCATGCCGGGACGCACGCGCTGCAGGCCGTTGACGATGACGCGATCGCCCGGGTGCAGGCCGTCGCGGATGACACGTTTGCCGTCGATGATGGAACCGAGGGTCACGGGGCGGTAGGCCACGGTATTGTCGGCGCCGACGGTGAGGACGAACTTCTGGCTTTGGTCGGTGCCGATGGCGCGGTCGCTGATCAGCAACGCCGGCTGCGGAGCGCTGACTGGAAGATGGACGCGTGCGAACAGGCCGGGGACGAGTTTGCCGTCGGGATTGGGAAAGATCAGGCGCAACACGAGGCTGCCGGTGGCCGGATCAATGTGGTTGTCGGCAGACTCCACGTAGCCGTGATGAGGAAAACCTGACTCATCGCCCAACTGCATTTGCACGGGGATGTGTCCGTTTTCGGTGACAAGGCGGCCCTCGTGGCTGAGGCGGTTGAAGGTGAGCACGGTGGCCTCATCGACATCGGCGTAGACATAGGCATCACCCACGGAGACGATGGAGGTCAGAAGGGTTGCTCCGCTTGGCGAGCCGGAGACGAGATTGCCGGTGGTGACATAGGCTCGGCTGACGCGGCCATCGATGGGAGCGCGGACCTCGGTGTAGTCGAGGTTGATGCGGGCGCTTTCAAGACCGGCCTGTGCTTCGAGGAGCGAGGCGCGGGCCTCGGCGAGGCGCGAAGTGCGCGTGTCGGCTTCTTCGGCGGAGATGGCGCGTTCCGCGAGGAGTTTGTCGGAGCGACGGGCTTCGCGCTCGGCGTTGCCGACCTGAACCTTGGCGCGTTCGACCTGGGCGGTGGCGAGATCGAATTCGGCGCGGTAAGGGCGGGGATCGATCACGAAGAGGACGTCGCCCTTTTTGACGAGCTGGCCGGATTGGAAGCGGACTTCGTCGATGTGGCCGGAGACGCGCGGGCGGAGCTCGACGGATTCGATGGCGTCGACGTGGCCGAGGAGTTCGCGCTGGTCGGTGACGTTGCGTTCTTCGACCGAGGCGACGGTGACGGTGGGGCCGGCGGGCGCGACCGCTTTGGGGTCGGCCGCATTGGCTTCATGGACGAACAGGGAGGCGCCGCCCATGCCGGCGAGAACCAAGGCGAGCAAAGCGAGAGTGAAGCGATGGCGGGAAACCGGCGAGATCCGGTGCTGGACAGTGGAGGAGGTGCTGGACGTGGTGTTCATGACGAGTAAGTGGAATGCGTAGTTGACTAGATGGTAAAAAATGAGGGCAAAAAAAAGGCGCTCAACCGACAGCTTGGGTGTGTTTGGCACCCAAGAGATCCATGGAGGCGTCCACCAGCGGGCGGAGAACCTCGGGATCGTTTTGGATGCGGGCCTGACCGAGGGTGCCTTCAAAGAGAGCGAAGAGACATTTTGACTTGGCGGTGGGATTGCCGGCCGGGATGGAACCCTCGGCTTGGGCGTCCCGAATGGCCGACTCAAAATAACGGATCTGAATCTGAAGGATTTCCTGCACCTTGGCGCGAATGGTCTCGTCCTGGGTGCTGGTCTCAGATCCCACTGAAAAGCACGGGCAACCAAGGACTTGTCCGTGATCTTGTTTGATCTTAACCTGAGATTCGTAGCTCGACTGGAAGAAACCGCGGATGCGTTCCAAGGGCGGGATGGAGGCAGAGAAAAGGCCATCCCATTTTTGTTTGCCGCAGGTCGTCCAGCTCATTTCGAGGGCGGCGACGGCAAGGGCGGACTTGGATTCGAAAAAGTAGTAGAAGCTGCCTTTTTTGACGCCGGCTTTTTCGCAGATGGCATCGATGGTGACCACGCCGTAGCTGCGCTCCCAGATCAAGTCCAAGGCGGCTTCGAGCAATTGCTCTTTGGCGTTACTTTTGCGTCCCATGTCCACAGAGATAGTTTACTAGTTAGTAAACTACAAGTTTTATTTTCAACAATTCTCGAATTCAGGCCGAGGCCGTTGATTCGCAAAGAAAAAGGGCGCCCCTTTTTAGGGGGCGCCCTGAGTGGACCGGCAACGAAATGTGAGCGAGCCCGGCGGCTTAGAGCCCGCCGGTCAGCGTGGCGGGATCGAGGTCCATGGATGACGGAGTAAACGTGGCCGGATCGGCGCCGAGTTCACGGTTGGGGGTGTCGCCCATTTCGAGTTCGATGGTGCCGCCGTTCACGATGTCGGAGTGGCGGAACCAGGGGTTTTTCGAGGGCTTGCCGTTGATCAGGATGCTCTGGATATACTTGTTATAGTGGGAGGCATTCTTGGCGATGATGGTCACCGTCTTGCCGTTGTGCAGGTCGATGGTGATGCGACTGAACACGGGGCTGCCGAGGTCGTAGACCGGCACGCCGGGGGTGGTGGGGTAGAAGCCCATCATGGAGAACACCACGAAGGCGCACATGCCGCCGCCGTCTTCGTCGCCGGGGATGCCGAGCAGCGTATCAGGGAACCACGTGTCGAGGAGCATGCGGATGCGCTTCTGGGTCTTCCAAGGTGCGCCGAGGTGGTTGTAGAGATACGGGATGTGGAAGCTGGGCTCGTTGCCCATGGAGAACTGGCCGACGAGGCCGGAGGCGTCGGGGAACTTGGCCCAGAATTCGTATTTGCTCCGGTCGAGGCCTTCGCGGAAGAGCTGGTCGAGGTCGGCCTCGGCCTTGGCGTAGCCGCCCATCAGGCCGAAGAGGCCCTTGAGGTCATGCTGCACGTCCCAGTCGTAGGTGTAGGCGTTGTTCTCGGTGGTGTAGTCGCGACCGCCCTGGCCGCCGGAGAACTTGCGATCAAAGGGTTCGATCCACTTGCCTTCGGCGTCCTTGGGCCAGACGCAGCCCTTGTCCTCGCGGAAGACATTCTTGTAGAAGCCGGCGCGTTTGATGAAGAGGGCAACGTCCTCGACGTTGCCGGAGGCGCGGGCGAGCTGGGCGGTGCACCAGTCGTCGTAGCTCTGGCCGAGGGTGACGGAGACGGCCTGGCGGCGTTCGCGAGGGTGAACTTCGGCGACGGTTTCTTTTTCGCCGGGGTGAAGGGCGGGCATGTAACCGTGTTTCGAGTAGAACACGTCGAGGGAGGTCGCGGGACCGTTGCGCCAGGGGAGGAGGGTGGCTTCGAGGGAGTTCTTGCGGACGCCTTCGTAGGCTTTCTTGAGGTCGAAGTCGCGGACGCCCTTGAACCAGGCGTCGGCCATCCAGGCGGCGGCGTGGTTGCCGGTCATGCAGGCGTGGTCGCCCCAGAGGACGGCGAAGGAGGGCATCCAGCCGGACTGTTCATACATGCGGACGTAGGACTGGATCTGATCGGCCTCCATCTCGGGGTTGAGGAGGAGATGCAGCGGCTCGAGGGCGCGGTAGGTGTCCCAGAGCCAGTTATCGACGTAGAAGGGGCGGGCGTCCTGGTGGACCTTGTGGTCGAAGGAGCTGTAATACTGGCCGTCTTCGGTGATGTTGATCATGCGCTCGTAGGCGCGGTAGAGCGAGGTGTAGAATACGCGGCGCTGGGCGTCGGTGCCGCCTTCGATCTTGATCTGGCCGAGGGCCTTATTCCAGGTGTCGCGGGCATGGTCCTTGATCGCGTCGAATTCCCACGTGGGGATTTCTTCCTGAAGATTTTTCTTCGCCTGCTCGATGCTGATAAACGAGACGCCGTAGCGGAATTCGAGGGTCTTGTGTTCGCCTTGGGCGGTGACGGTGAGGCGTTTTTTGTCGGCACCTTCGCTGCGGGTGTCGATGGGGGCGCTGAACTCGCCGTAGACGTAGGCCTTCATGTCATTGAAGTTTTCCACGCCGGAGACGGCGTTGGGGCCGGCGGCGGCGAAGTCGCCCGGATAGCGGTTGGCGAGAAGGATGACGGGCTTGCCCGAGGGGAAGGTGAAGCGGAAGTAGCCGGCGCGCGCGGCGGGGGTGAACTCGGTCTGGATCAACGAATCGTCGAAGCGCGTGGAGTAGTAGTAAGGCGTGGTCGTTTCCTGATCATAGGTGAGAGGACGGGTCCAGGAGCCGGCGTCGGGCTGGCCGGCGCTGGGAAGGAGGTAGAACAACTCGCCGAGGCGGTGGGAGATGATCGTGAGCGGGAAGGACTGGATCTGGTCGTCGATCTGGTCGTGACGCACGGGGTAAACGCGCACCATGCTGTTGGGCAGGTGGACGGTGGGGCGGGTGGGTTCCAGCAGCATGCCGACCCCGCCGATGGTGGGGTCGACATACTCGACTTGGGCGTGGGCCGAGGCGGCGGCGCCCAGCAAGGCGGAGACGAGCAGGAGTCGTTTAAACGATGGAGGCATAATGGGAATGAGGTCGAAAGCCACGGGGTGAGGAAGTTCCTTCGCGATCAAAACTGCGCGCGGGGCAGCGGCGACAGCGGGGAATTAGCCAACATAACACGGTTTGGGGCGCCTTTGGCAAAGACGGAATCGCATTTTTATGCTGCTTTCACGGCTGGTTTCTTCTCGAAACCATAAGTTTTACGGTCATCCACACCCGGCGCGAAAAGGCTTTTGCCGACCGGTGCCTTTGCGATAACGTGGACACTTTCCCGGTTCTGCCGGATCAAACCCGTTCTCGTTCCAAGGCGCATCGCACGCTCTTCGCGGCGTGTTGCGCCTCCCCAAATCCGCATCGTGCCATGAAACCATTCGCCAAGCTGCTTGCCATCGTTGCCCTCTTTGCCGCGATCGCCCCCGTCGCCCGCCCGGCGACCGAGGCCGCCACCCTTCCCAACGGCACGGGTTCCCCGTCCGCTGTGGTCATCGACGACGCGTGGCACCTCTGGCTCGACACGAAGGCGGAGTGGAAAAACGACCCGCTCTTCCTGCCCGACGAGGTCGATCTGGCCAAGATGCCGGTCAACGCGCCGACGGGCGGTTGGCAGACGTTGAGCGATCAAGCCGGCATTCCGGTCACGCTGCCCGGCACGGTCGAGGAATACTACTGGGGAAAGAAGCCGCTTCCGACCGGCAACCCGAACTGGCCGCCGAGCCTGGTGGATCTTAACAGCCCCTACCTCGGTGTTTCCTGGTGGTATCGCGATTTCACGGCTCCTGCGCTGAAGGCCGGCGAGCGGCTTATCCTGTCCTTCCCCGGCGCGCGTATGCGGGCCGAAGTTTATGTGAACAACAAACTTGTGGGCTACAACGTCGTCACCGAAGTTCCCTTCGCCGCCGATGTGACCGATGCCCTCAAGTCCGGCGGCCCCAACCAGCTCGCCGTGCGCATCACCAATCCCGGCGGCAACTTCGCTTGGGTAGACTACGATCTCACGCATTGGGGGAAGTATGCCTTTTTCGTTTCCCGTGGTTTTGGCGGCATCGACGGCGGCGTGACCCTGTCGGTCCGCGGTTCCGTGGCGGTGACCGACCTGTTCGTGGCCAACCACCCTGAGCCGCGCACCGTTACGCTTCACGCCGAGGTCTCCTCGGCCGGACCGGCCTACAAGGGCCCGGTCGCGCTCACGCTCCTGCGTGCGGGCAAGGAAGTCTGGCGAGGCGAGGTCGATGCCAACGTCCCTGCCGGCGGCACCGTGACGGTTTCCAAGGATGTCACGCTGGCCGACGCCGAATTGTGGGACATCGGTCACCCGAATCTCTACCGTGCCGGCGCCTACATCACGTCCATCGCACACTCCGCTCGTCAGACGGATTTTGGTTTCCGTTGGTTCAATGCCGAAGGCCTCGGCAGCAACGCTCGCCTCGCGCTCAACGGCCGCCGCGTCGTGGTTAAGTCCGCCATTTCGTGGGGCCTTTGGGCGCCGAACGGCATTTTCCCCGACCAAGCCGCCGTGCAGCGCGAGGTCGCCGCCGCGCAGGCGCTCGGCCTCAATTGCGTGCAGACTCACCGCCATTTTCCGAAGGCCGCCGTGCTCGACGGCTTCGACCGCGCCGGTCTGCTGCGCTACTGTGAGCCGGGCGGCGGCGGCGCTTCGTTCACCGATTTTCCGGCCAAGCGTTATGCCCCAGGCCCGATCGACACGTCCGGCACCGGCGGCGAGGCGACCACCTTCGCCCAGAAATACGCCACGGTTAAACTCCTGAGCATGATCAAGACCTACCGTTCGCATCCCGCCGCCATCGTCTGGACGGTGCAGAACGAAACCGGCGCCGACCTGCACAATCCCCGGATTTTTTGGATTCTCCGCAAGATGCGCGAACTCGATCCCACCCGCATCATTCTCCTGAAATCCGGCTACGACCCTGTGGGCGAGGTCATGGGCCTGCCCTACACAGACACCTGGGCCTACGGCGATCCGAAGAGCGGCAACGATTCCGGCTGGCACGACACTCACACCTGCAACGATTACCAAGGCGTCTACCTCGATCAGTTCTACAAGGGCCCGACCGACTATCCTTACTACAACACCGAGGCGGCCGCCATTTCCACCTGGGGCGAAATGGCCACCGGCGCCTCCGTGGACAACGTCGCCGCCATGGCCCGCTGGTATCGCGAGAAAAACGTCCCCGGCTACGACCGCGAGGCCGCCGAGGTGTTGACCCAGTCCTACGAGAAATTCCTCGACGAATATCACTTCCGCGCCGACTACCCGACGGCCGAAACGCTCTTCAAGGAAATCGGCGACAAGCACTATTTCTCCGCCGCCCGCGTGATGGAAAACGCGCGCATGGCCGACGCCAACGACTACATCGTCCTCTCCGGTTGGGAATCCACCACGGTGGACAATCATTGCGGCTTGGTGGATGCGCTTCGCCAGCCCAAGGGCGATCCCGAGCTCATCCGCGAAGCCTCCGCTCCCGAGCGTCTCGTCGTGCGTCCGCTGCACTACGTCGTCGCCAAGGGCCAGGCTGCCGTGGCCGACGTGCACATCCTCAACGAGTCCAATCTCCACGGCGCCTTTACCCTGCGTTTCCGCGTCGCGATGGACGCCGCCAAGGACCGTCCCTTCTTTGACACCACGCTGCCCGTGTCCGTGACCGGCGGCGAAAAATTCGGCGAACTTCTCAAGGCCGGTGTCACGTTCACGCCACCCGCCGTGGGCGCCGTCACCATCACGGCCGAGTTGGTTGCCGCCGGTTCCTCGACGCCCGTGCTTACCCGCACCGAGCCGTTGCTCGTCGTTGATCCGACACCCGCGCCTTTGGCCGGTCCGGTGGCCTGCGCCGATTTCGACGGCAAGCTCGCCGCTGCCGTGCACGAGCGTCTCGGCGCCAACGGCGTGCCGCTTGCCTCGGCTCCGGCCGGCACCGGTGCCATCCTGATGGAGTCCGCCGGCGCACCTCGTTTCGCGCTCGATCTCAATAATGTCCAACGTCTCGGCCACGCCGAAAACACCGACGATCCCGGCCTCTACGCCGAGCAGAGCGTCGGCAAAAAAGGGGATGTCACCAAGATCACCGGCCTCGCTCCCGGCAAGGCCACCGTCGAGCTGTTCTTCGCCGACACCTATTTCAACGACACCGGCAAACGTGTCTTTGACGTGGCGCTCAACGGCCAGACCGTGCTGAAGGATTTCGACATCGTCGCCGCTTCCGGCGGCAAGAGTCGCGCCACCGTGCAAAAGGTCGACGTCGATTGTCCGCAGGGTGTGCTCACGGTTTCGATTCCGCGCATCAAGGAGGACAAGACCGAGTTCGCCGCCATCCGTGTCACCGACGCTTCCGGCCACATCACCCGCCAAGTCTTCCGCCGCAAAGCCTACACGAGCCCGAACGGCGACGTGTGGTCTCCGGTGGACGCCGGTGGTTATCCATGGGCGAAAACGTTGCCCGCCGCGCTGGAGCGCGTGCGTGCCGGTTCCCGTCTCGTGATGCTGACACTCGGCGGCGACGATGCCGGCGATGCCGCCTCCGCCTTGGCCGACGCGGGCGTGATTGATTATCAGGGCGCGCTCGGCTTCGACCGCACCTCGTGGCTCGGCTACTGGTATTTCAGCCGCAGCGGCCACTGGCTGCTCGACGGACTTCCCTCGGGCGGCGTGCTCGACTGGCAATTCCAAGCGGCCGGCGGTGGCGACGGCCTGCGTCTCAAGGCTCCCGGCCTCGAACCCGTCATCGCGATTGGCAAAAACCACAGTCCGACGCTGGGCTTCGGCGCCGTGGTCATTCCCTGCGGCAAAGGCCAGATCGTGCTCTTTGCGATTCCAGGCCTCGCCGCGTCTTTCGTGGACGGCAACCCCGATGGCTTCCAGCCCGTGTCCGCGAGCCGCTTGATTTACAACGCGCTCGGCGCCGGTCCGCGCGCGACGCGGTAATGGTGAAGTGACGAACGTGGCGATGGCGCGCTTTCGCAGGCTCGGCATCGCCACGCTGTGCGAGGGACGTCATCGTTGACGTGGATCTTTTCTTGCGCGTGTGGTTATCTCGCGTGCGCTATGACCCGATGAGCTTTTGCCCCTTGATGAAAAAGTCGCCCCGTTGGATTGCCGCCGTGTCTTTGCTGTCGTTTGCGGCGTTGTTGCCCGTGCACGCGGCGCCGGCGGCTTCGCCTGATTTGCGCATCGGCAATTTCTTTCCTTCGGCGCCGGCGGGAATCGCGTTCATCAAGGACAATGCGGCTGCCTTTTTGCTGAACGTCGGCGTGCGCGGAGAGTTCATCTACGGGCTGGCCGCGCCTGATGATTCGATCCACGTGGCGACCTTCAAAAATTCTCCGCTCAAACTGGAGTGGGGGCGGGTGGGCGATGCGATTGTCGCGAAGCTCAGTGCCACGGCGCCGACCGAAGCCTACCTGCAACTCACGCCCGAGACGTGGCCGGGGTTTCCCGTGCCTGCTTACGCTGCGATGCCCGATGGGGCCAAGGGCACGGCCATGACGGCCAAAGGCGCCCTCTCCTGGAGCCTCAGGCTTTCGCCGAACGTCGCGCACGGCGACCTCGCGAAGATGACGACGCCCGTCACGCCGGCGCAGCCTGTTTATTTCACGGCGGGGATGGATCCGCTGCCGGCATTTACGCCTGCGCAGATCGACGGCCTGCTGCAAAAAGCTGCCGCGAGCTACGAGGCGCGCACGCCCCAGGCCGGCGGGGCGTGGGGGGATTTTCTCGGCGCCATCGCCGACAATCTCAACAACACGCGTCTCTACGCCAGCGACAATCACAAGGTCGCCCACACCGTGACGCGTGCGTGGGTGCCGAAGAACGAGCCGAATGCGAGTCCCTATTTTTGCTGGGACAGTTTTTTCAACGGTCTGCTCTCCTGTATCGACGATCCGGTGGCCGCGCGCGACACCGTGCGCGCCGTGTTGGCGGGTGCGCAGCCGGACGGCTTTGTTCCTAATTTCAGTCACTGGAACACGGGTCGGAAGGTGGTCAGCGCCAACCGCTCGCAGCCGCCGGTCGGCGCGATGTGCGTGTGGAAAATGCACCAGCACCGTCCGGATCTGAATTTCCTGCGCGAAGTTTATCCGAAGCTGGCCGCGTGGCACGCGTGGTGGTTCACGGCCCGTGATGGCAATCACGACGGATTGTTAGAGTGGGGCGGCGACATTCCTCTTTTCGAGTGCGGCTGGGACGACTCGCCGCAGTTCACCGGCACCAAGAAAATCGGCAACACGCTCAACGCCGATGCGGTTGATCTCAACTCGCTCTACACCGCCGACGCCCAATACCTCGCGAAGATCGCCGATGTGCTCGGCCTGACGAAGGAGGCGCAAGCCTACCGGGAAGAAAGCACCACGATGATCAAGCGCATCAACGACCGCCTTTGGAACGAGGAACTCGGCGTTTATTGCAGCCGTTTTTGGGATGCCGACGGCAAGCCCGGCGCCTTTCTCACGCGGATCACGCCGATGAATTTCTACCCGCTGATCGCCGGCGCGGCGGATGAGGCCCGCGGCCGCCGCGTGCTCGCGCTCATGACCGATCCGAAGAAATTCTGGGGCGAATGGATTCTGCCCACGGTCGCCTACGATGATCCGTTTTATCCGCAGCAAGCCTACTGGCGCGGCAAGGTCTGGGCGCCGGTCAATTACCTCGTTTTTCAAGGACTCAAGCGCTACGGCTCGCCCGAACAGATCGCGCACTTCGGCGAGCGCAGTGTCGAACTGTTCATGCGCAACTGGAACCAGGACCGCGTGTGCGGGGAAAACTACCTGAGCACCACCGGCGAGCAACAGGCGCAGCGCTCCGATCCGCACTACACGTGGGGCGCGCTTTTGTGCATGGTGGGGCTGGAATCGCTCGTCGATATTGACGAGCAGGGGCGATTCCAGATGGCCAAGGGGGCTTCCCAAAATATCGAATTACACAACATCCCCTTCGCCGGACGTGTGATCAATGTGTCCTTTCAAAACGGCCGCGGCGTTCTGCGTTAAAGCGAGGCGGGCGCGGCTTTTTTGGCCCGTGTCTGCGGGCGGGGATGAAAGTGGGCCCCGTCTTTCCAGATGCCGGGGATCATGAGTGCGGTCGGCTTCCGTTCGACGCCGATGTGGGCGGTCATGATCATGCTTTGCAGCCACTCGACCGCCATGGCGCCGGCTTGCGGACGGTCCTGGTAAATGCCGGCCAGGCCGCAGTCGGGGTCCATCAGATCCATGCAGACGATCAACGGGTGCTGTGATGCGTCCTCCTTGGTTTTATGCGCTTCGGGAATCAGGTTTTCGCTGAAGCCGTAGATCAAGGTGTCGATGGCGCATTTCTTCGCCCACTGATCGAGGCGGTCGGCCGATTTTTCCTCGTGCCACTTGTCGAGGAGCGACAGGTCGATCGGGCCGTCGTCCACGAGGTGCATGGAGATTTTTTCAAACTTCTCCGCATACACTTTGAAGGCCATGAGCCATCCGTGATGGATGACACGGCTGATGGCTTTGTTGAGAACAAGCGCGGGATGGCGGCAGCCGCGTTCGAGGAGTTTTTGGAGCGCGAGCTCCATCGACTGGGCGTGGTAGCTCGAGACAGTGGGAAGTTTCAGCGAGTGCGGTTCGCTGAAGAGATTGATGCAGGTGAACTGGTCGAAAGGCAGGCTGATTTCATCGACGCTCAACGGAAAGGTGCGCAGCAAAATCCCGCGGATACCACGCGCCTTGAGGATGCGGGCGATTTGCCGGTGTGCGTCCGGGGTGTCGCCGATGTTGAAGTATTCCAGTTGATAGCCCAGAGACGCCGCCCGTTGACGGGCGCCGCGCAGGAGATCGCCGGTTTCGGGCGAGGCCAGCCAAGTCTTCTCATCGCAGCGCGTGGTGAGAAACGCCAGGGTCTCGCGAACCTCATGCGGAGCGTTGGCCTGTCGATAGGCCGAAAGCGCCGTGAGCATGGGATTCGGACGGTAGCCGAGACGGTCGGCGGCTTCATGGACCCGTTTGCAGGTGGCCGGCGGAATATCGGGTCGTCCCTTGAGGGCGCGGGCGACGCAGCTCACGCTCAGGCCTACGTCTTTGGCCACGTCTTTGAGGGTCACATGGGGCATCGCTCAGGCGAATACGTCATTGTTGAAGTAAAAGTAAAGTTGTTTGCCGATAAGCTCGAAGATGAGGTGGTTTCTTTTATGAATCGAATCATGTCCCTACCCCGAAGCGTGGTGGTGTTGTTGGTGGTGTGTTGTGCGGGTCGCCTGATGGCGGCGCCGGTTTCCGTCAACCGGCAGACGCAAACCGTGCTTGTTGTCGCGAACGGCACCGCCGTGAGCCTGCAGCCTTGGTCTGCCGGCACGGTGCGGGTCGAGGCGGCGCCCGGGGAAACCATCCCCGAGAAGAAGAGCTTCACGGTCATCACCACGCCGGACGCCACCGGCTGGTCCGTGTCCGAGGAAATCGACCGCGTGGTGTTGAAGGGGCCCCGCATGACGGCGGCCGTGGACAAGAAAACGGGGCTCGTGTCGTTTTCCGACGCCAAGGGCCAGCCTCTGTTCGCGCAAAAAAACTGGTCGTTCCAGCCCGCCCAGGATCAGGCGCGCGACGGTCTCGCCATCAAGGCGATTTTTGCCCGCGGCGCGCAGGAGCGTTTTTACGGCGGCGGCGTGATCGGCGGAAAGCTGCAAAATCCGTCGGCCGACATCCGGCTCATCAACAACAACACGGACATCCAAATCCCCGTGCTGTATTCGAGCCTTGGGTATGGCTTCTTCTGGGACAATGCCAGCCGCGGCGGCATCCATCTGCGGCCCGACTCGGTCACTTGGGAGGCGTCGGCCGGCGATCTGGCTGATTTCTACGTCATGGCCGGACCCGAGGCCGATGCGGTCGTGGCCGAATACCGCAACCTGACCGGCGCGGCGCCGCTTTTCCCGGAGTGGGCCTACGGATTCTGGTTCAGCAAAAACCGTTTCACCTCTCAAAAGGAAATCCTCGCCGCGGCGCAGGCATTCCGCGACCACCAGTTCCCGGTCGATTTGTTGGTGCAGGATTATTGGTATTGGAAGGCGGACACGCGGGGTCTGCCCATTTGGGACGGCTGGGGTTCACATAAGTTCGTCGCCAGCCGCTACCCCGATCCGAAGGCGATGATCGATGAGCTGCACAGCAAGTTTAACCTGCACCTCATGACGGTGGTCTGGCCGCGCTTTGATATCGCGAGCGATCACGCCAAGGAACTTGATGGGGCCCACGCGCTGCTTCCCCTCAGTGGGCGCAGCGGTTGGGAAGAAGGCACGCGTTTTTACGATCCCTTCAGCGCCGACGGACGGAAGATCTACGGTCGCCAGGTCATGAACAGCCTGCTGTCGCTCGGCATGGACGGTTGGTGGATGGACGGTGCCGAGCCGGAAATCCCGAATAATATCATGGCCAAGTTTGAAACCGGCGCCGGTCCGGCTTCGCGGGTCATGGATGCGTATCCGCTCATGCACACCGAGTCGCTTTACCAAGCCCAACGCGCGGTTACCGAGAGCAAGCGTGTGGTGTTGCTTCCCCGCAGCTCGTGGGCGGGCATGCAACGCTACGCCGCCGCCAACTGGACCGGTGACATTCATCAGGACTGGGCGACTCTCGGTTCGCAAATCGACGGCTTGCAGAACTACAGCATCAGCGGCCTGCCCTACATCACGACGGACGTGGGCGGCTACGGTCCGACGCCTGAGGCGGACCGTGAGTTGTTTGTCCGCTGGTTTGAGTGGGGAACGTTTTGCCCGATCTTTCGCGTGCACGGCGTGGACCGTCCGTTTCCGTGGGACTATGGCACACCTGCCGAGCCCATCCTGAAGAAATTCGACATGCTGCGCTACCGCCTGCTGCCCTACATCTACAGTCAGGCGGCGGACGTCACGTTTGCCAGCGGCACGATGATGCGGCCCTTGGTCATGGATTTCCGTGCGGATCCGAAGGCGCTCGATGTGCGCGATGAGTTCATGTTCGGCCCCTCGTTGCTCGTATGTCCCGTATATAGCAGCCTCAAAACCACGGTGGGTTCGCTGGAGCAGGTGAAGGATTCTCAAGGACAGGCGGGCGGAATCACCGCCACGTTTGTCGGCAAGGATGGCAAGAACACGGTCGCCCGCCGGAATCTGAAGAACGAGAGCGGATTTCAATTCAAGGACGACCCCACGGCCGAGCAGCGGTCCGCCGCGAGCATCGTGATGGAAGGCACCTTCACGCCGGATCAGGACGGCCCGATGGCGGTGGAGGTCAGCGAGCCGCACCCCGAGGGCTATCCGGCTTCCGCATCCATCGATGGCAAGCCGGTGGCCACGGAGCCGCTCAACGGCGACTGGCAGTTCCCCTCGTTCCCGTTCGTGGCGAAGAAGGGCGTGCCGGTGCGTTTCTCCCTCGAAACCAAGATGCATTTCCCGGGCTTCCGGTTTGTGCGCAAGAGTCCGGGACCGCAGCGTCGCGATGTCTATCTGCCGCGCACGACAGGCTGGTATGATTTCTGGACCGGCCAGCCGATGCAGGGAGCCAAGTCGATGCAGGTTGAGACGCCGCTCGAGATGATTCCCCTGTATGTTCGTGCCGGTTCGATCATCCCGATGGGACCCGAGCAGCAGTATGTCGGCGAGAAGCCGGACGCGCCTCTGGAGCTGCGCGTTTACCGCGGTGCCGACGGTTCGTTCACGTGGTATCAGGATGAAGGAGACAATTATAACTACGAAAAAGGCGCGCATGCCGAGACGCTCATCACTTGGAAACAAGTGACCAAGACGCTGACCTTTGGCGCGCGCAGGGGCTCCTTTGCCGGCATGCCGGCAAAGCGCACGTTTCATGTCGTGTGGGTGACCACCGGCCATGGCGGCGGAGAAGAGCCTACAGCCAAGGCCGACGCCGTGGTCTCCTATGAAGGCAAAGAAATATCCATCCAGGCACCGTCCGCATTTTGACAGGCAGCCTGCTCCGGCAGGCTTTAATTAACAGCTCGGCGACGGGTGGTCTCTTCTAATCACAAATAAACTATTAATCGTCGCTTGGGCCTATTGATGACTGTGGTTGAGACGGATATGATCAGCCTATCCGCCTTCACGATAAGACTATGAAACTACCCCTTCTTTGTCGCCTGACCGTTCTATTGCTTGTGCCGGCAGCGCCGGCCGTGCGCGCCGCCGAGCCGATCAAGGTGCCCTGGCCCGGCGCGGAGATTCTTACGCCGCCTGCGCCGGCAACCCCGCGAATCAACGGACCGGCGATTTACGGAGTGCATCCCGGTTCGCCATTTCTCTACCACATGCCTGTGACGGGCGACCGGCCGATGGAGTTTGCCGTTGCCGGCCTGCCGGCGGGGTTGAGCGTAAATTCCAAGACGGGGGACATCACCGGATCCTCTCCGAAAGCGGGCGAATACATGGTCACGCTTTGGGCCAAAAACGCCAAGGGCAAGGCCAGCAAAAAATTTAAGATCGTCTCGGGCGAAACGCTCGCGTTGACGCCTCCTCTGGGCTGGAACAGCTACAACTGCTGGGAGGATAGTATCGACCAGGCCAAGACACTGGCCGCCGCCAAGGCGATGGTCGCCTCCGGCCTCGATCAGCACGGCTGGAGCTATATCAACATCGACGACGCCTGGCAGGGATTGCGGGGAGGAAAATACAATGCGATCCAGCCCAACGAAAAATTTCCCGACATGAAGGGCCTGTGCGACGAGATCCACGCGATGGGACTCAAGGTTGGCATCTATTCGACCCCATGGATCACTTCCTACGCCGGCCTGATCGGCGGCTCAGCCGACAATCCCGAAGGCTCCTGGGTGCGCGGTCCTGTGCGCGTGGCGGTGCGTCGCATCGGCAAATATTCGTTTGCCGCAGTGGATGCCAAGCAGTGGGCGGAATGGGGTTTTGACTACATGAAGTATGACTGGCGGCCCAACAAGGCGCCCGAAACGAAGGAGATGGCCGATGCGATGCGCGCATCCGGTCGCGACATGATTCTCAGTTTGTCCAACAGCGCGCCCTTCGAAGGCGCAGCCGAATACACACCCTACGCCAACTGCTGGCGCGTCACCGGCGACATCGTCGATAACTGGACGAGTATGAGCAGAATCGCCTTCGGCCAGGACCAATGGGCGCCCTATGCCAAGCCCGGCCATTGGAACGACGCTGACATGTTGGTCGTCGGTCAGGTGGGCTGGGGGAAGCCACTTCATCCCAGCCATCTCAATCCCAACGAGCAATACACGCACATCAGCATGTGGTGCCTGCTCTCTTCTCCGTTGATTTTGGGCTGTGATTTGGCGCGCCTCGATCCCTTTACGTTCAGTCTTTTGACCAACGATGAAGTATTGGCGGTCGATCAGGACGAGCTGGGCAGGCAGGCGACGCGGGTTTCTGCCGACAAGGATGCACCGGATGTTTACATCAAGCCGCTGGCGGACGGGACTTGGGCGGTCGGGCTTTTCAACCGCAAGCCGGATCCGGCTTCGGTCAAGGTCTCTTGGTCCGACCTCAAGCTTTCCGGTTCGCAACCTGTGCGTGATCTCTGGCGCCAGAAGGATTTGGGGACATTTGCCGACGGTTTTTCCGCCACAGTCCAGTCGCACGGCGTCGTGTTGATTCGCGTCGGTAAACCGGCCAGAAGTCCCTGATGCGACTCCTTAAACCCCCGCGCACTGCTTACCCCTTCCCATGCGTTTCCCCGCAGTTCTTTTGGCGCTCGGTTTGACGATGATCGGTTCGCTCAAGTCCGAAGGGGCAGAGACGGGCGGGTTCAACGTCCGCGACTTTGGCGCGGTCGGCGACGGCAAGACGCTCGACAGTCCGGCGATCAACCGTGCGGTTGAGGCCGCCGCGCACGCCGGCGGCGGCACGGTCTGGCTGCCGGCCGGTCGCTACCTGAGCGGCAGCATACGTCTGCGTAGTCGCATCAATCTTCACCTCGACGCCGGAGCGGTTTTGGTGGCCGCGCCCCAGTCGATGAACGCCTACGACGAGACCGAACCGTGGGATACGATCGCGCACCAGGACGGTGGCCATGTGTATTTCCACAACAGCCTCATCTGGGGCGAAAATCTCGATCACGTATCGATCACCGGACAGGGTATGATCGATGGCGCTCCCGGTCATGGCGGACTCGTCAGCCGGGATGCGATTCTTGACGAGATGTGCGGCTTCACCATCTGGGAAAAGCCCGGCGCGGTGTTGCCCCAAATGCCGCCTGTGCGCCTGGGCAACAAGGCCATTGCCCTGAAGCTCTGTCGCAACGTGCTCATCCGCGACATCACCATTTTCCACGGCGGGCATTTCGCGATCCTCGCCACCGGCTGCGACAACCTGACGATCGACAACGTCACGGCCGACACCGACCGCGACGGCATCGACATCGACTGCTGTCGCAACGTCATGGTGTCGAACTGCCGGGTCAACGCGCCCTTTGACGATGCCATTTGCCCGAAGAGCACATTCGCCCTCGGCCGGCCGGTGCTCACGGAAAATCTCATGATCGTGAACTGTCAGGTCACCGCCTTCGCCGAAGGCACCCTGCTCGACGGCACGATGAAGCCGGTCGCCGGCCGCAACGGCCGCATCAAGTTCGGAACCGAATCGAGCGGCGGCTACCGCAACTGCGTCGTTTCCAACTGCACTTTCCGCAACTGCAAGGGCCTCGCCTTGGAAGAGGTGGACGGAGGCCTCATGGAAAACATCTCCATCGACAACATCACCATGATCGATGTCGCCGACTACCCGATCTACCTCGTCACGGGCAGTCGCAATCGCACGCCGGGCGTTACCACGCCCAGCCGCATGCGGAACATCTCCATTTCGAACATCGTGGCCACGGGGGTCGACCCGCTGAGCGGCATCCAGATCACCGGTTTGCCCGGCCAGCCCATCGAGGATGTGCGGCTGGACAACATCCGCCTCGTCTTCAAAGGCGGCGGCACCGCCGAGGATGCCCGGCGTGTCGTGCCCGAATTGGGGGCAAGGTATCCCGAGCCTGCCAGAACGACGGGGCGGATGCCCGCTTATGGCGTGTTTGCCCGTCACGTGCGCGGACTGGAGTTGTCCAATCTTCGGTTGAGCTTTGAGCAGGAAGACCGGCGTCCCGCGATTCACTGCGAAGATATCGACGGTTTGGATATCCTGAATTTCAAGGCGCAGGTCGCCGCCGGCGTGAACGCGGGAAAGTTTGAAGACGTGAAGGCGCTTAAGATCACCGGTTCGCCCGTTCTTGAATAAGCAGAGCGCCCTTTGGCGCGGGAGGCGGTATCAATGTCGCGCGACAGGCGAGCCGATCTGTTTGCGTGAGATAAGGAATGCCGTCGGGTGACGGCTGTGAGCAGTGGGCAAGTGCTCGGAAAACGGCGCATGGCTCAATCTACGTCACTGATGAAGGAGCGAACCGGTTGTTTAACGCGGGGTGAGGGGGTTAACCCTACCAGCACTACCCACCCAAAACCTCAACATAGGAGAAAATAGATGCGTTTCGTAATTCAGAAGTTCGGCCCGGTTGCTTCCTCTTCCGGCCAAGTCCCCGCTACATGCAACCGCGTTCGCCGGTCTGCGATTTTGGGGTTGATGGTGCTTTTGGTGGCAGGTCCCGTTTCGGCCACCCCTTATTATTGGGATACCAATGATGTGACTGCGGGATCCGGTGCTGCGACCGGCACATGGGATACCATTGCGGGCGGCACCGGCAGTTCGTTTTGGTCCACGGATTCCACGGGTTCGTCCGCGACTTCGTCAATAACGACCACCGCTACCGATGATGTCACCTTTTCAGCGGGCACAAACGGCACGACTGGCGTAGTGACCGTGGCGGGGACTCAAGCGGTCAACACACTCACCATTAATCAGGCGGGGCTTACGCTGAGTGGCGGGACCATTGATTTGTCGGGCGGAGCGACGGGGAAAATAACCGTTAATTCAAACACCACGATCAACAGTGTGCTGAAGGCCAAAACTGTGACCATCGCCACCAACACGACACTGATCCTTACCGGAGGCAGTGGTGGCGGGACCTTTTTCGACGGAAGTAACATCAATGGTGCCAACAACGCCGTCCTTGATCTGCAGGCAGGCACTTATTCGATTGCGAATACTAAAAATCTTACGCTTGGCGGAGGCACTCAGGCAGGAGGAGCGACAACACTCAAAGTATCCGGGGCCTCCCTAACCTTTGGAAGTGCCGGCGGCTTAAATGTCGGACGCAGTGGCGCAGGCGATGGACACTTCATCCTCAATAGCGGGACGGTCACGGCAAACGGCGCAAGCAATGATCCGGATTTCCGAGTTGGTTTTACGGGTGCAGTGGGCGTCGTGGATATCAACGGAGGCACCCTTACGGGGAATGGCTTCATGAGTATCAATGACCGTGGCAATGGTGCGTCCGGATCGACCGGCAACACGGTGAATATCAATGGAGGCACGGTTACTTTAGGCTCCATTCTGTTGGGCGGTTCCAATTTTGGCACCAACTCAAGCTCGGGAAGCGCCCTCGTGAATTTAACGGCGGGAGCCTTGTATCTTGGGACGACTTCGACGGCCGTTCTGGGGGCTCCCAATTCGAGTGTGATCCCCAATGGTATTGTCAATTTGGGCACAGGCACCTCCACTTACACCATCACGCTTTCCGGAGGCACCTTGGGCGCTACGGCCGACTGGTCCTCTTCGGTGAATATGGTCTTAGGTGGCTCGAGCAGCGGCTTCTTCATCAAGGCGGCGGATGGCTCGGGCTCGCCTGTTGCACACAACATCACGTTGAGCGGGATACTGTCTAATAAACTGTCCACGAATAGTGGCTTCACCAAAACAGGCGGTGGCGTGCTGACTTTGACGGGCGCGAATACTTACACTGGCGGCACGATCGTATCCGCCGGCACGGCGGCGACCGGTGCGACCGGCACGTTCGGCGCGGGCGATGTCACGGTCGGTGCGGGCGCCACGCTCACCTTGGGCAACAACACTTCCATCGCAGACGCGGCCAATCTGGTGTTCGACACGACTTTGGGAACCACGATCAACCTGAGTTTCTCGGGCACGGAAACCATCAACACGCTCAGCTCTGTCAGCGGCACATTTGCCACCGCTGGAATTGACTATGATGCGACTACCTTGAACGGCATTTTTGGTGGCACTTACTTTACCGGCTCCGGCCTGCTGACCATCGCCAGCTCAGGCATCCCCGAGCCCTCCACCTACGCGCTCTGGCTGAGCGGGGTCGCGGGTTTGGTGGTGATGGCGCGTCGTCGCCAAAAACGTCAAAAATAAGCCCATCGTGCGCACCCCTTCGCATGGATTTCCCTATGATCCCCGCGTTATAAAATGAGCACGTCCTCTGTTTAGGCAGGGGGCGTGTTTGTTATTTTACCCCGCCGCATTCCCCTGCGGCATCTGCTTTCTGGTTCGTTGGCCTGTTCATAGCCTGGCGCATGACGGGCTCCTTTCGGTCAGTTGTTCTCATGTTTCCCCAAACCCCACTACCCCATGAATACCCCAGTCCCCGTCCGTTTGCGGACGCGTCTGCTGCTACGATCAGTTAAAACGTTCGCCGTGTTCTCGGTCGCGATGATCGGTGCGGCGCTTCTTCCCGAGGCGAAGGCTCTGCCTGGCACCTGGGTGTCCGGCCAGTTCTCCGACAATCGTATTCTCCAAGCTGCCGGCACCCCATCGCAGGTGCTTTATGCGGTCGCCATGGGCACCAGCACCGGCCGGACCACGGCCAACGGCTACACGTTCCAAGCTTGGAACAATAACACCAATGCCAATGTATCTTTCGTCGGCACGGCCTTCACCGGCTATCTCGGCGGTGGCGGCACCACGGGCGACGCCAACTTCGACACTGTGCTCAACTCGGGCACTTACGGAAATTCTGGCAACACCAATGGGTTTCTCAAAGTCAGCAACCTGACGGCCGGCCACACCTATCGTATTCTGCTCTTGTTTTCCGACACGCGCGCGGCCGCCGACGGACAGGTCGGCTCGGCAACTGCCTGGGGAGTCTCGGCCGGCGGCAATCATGTCTACGGCTACAATGCCGGCGGGCAGGCCATGGGCGGATTTGCGATGGTGGATGTCGTGCCGACACTCGCCTACCAATATGTCTATATCACCAACCCCGGCACGAACCAGCTCAACGCGGTGGTGGTCAGTGAGGTGAAATACACGGATCTCACGCCGACCGTCTATGTTCCCACGCTGAACGCCAACGAGGCGGTCGTCGGCATGGCGACGCCGCAGATGTTCGGCGCGCTTGGCGACGGCGTGCACGATGATGCGCCCGCCTTCAATGCCGCGATGGAATCCATCGCGGCCGTGGGCCAGCGCGCGGGCGGCGTGCTCTACGTGCCCAAGGGCAACTACGTCTTCAAAGACCCCGTTTACATGCAGCCCGGCGTCACCATTCACGGCGACTGGACGGATTGGACCAAAGGCACCGGCGGCTGCGTCGGCACTACCTTTGTCGTGAAGACGCCGGCCGGCGGCACCACGCCTTTTCTCAATCTCGGATTCAACATGAATGCCGTCATCGGGGTGAATTTCTGGTATCCCGACCAATCGGCGAGCAGCATCCAGGCGTATCCTTGGACGATTTCGGGCATTAACGACAACGTCCTGCGCAACATCGTTCTGATCAATTCCTACGACGGCATCTTTATCGGTGGCTCCCATCATACGATGGAAAACGTCCTCGGGACGCCGCTCCACACGGGCTACTCAGCGCAGTTCAGCGCCCAGGCCAGCTATACTTCGGATCTTCATTTCTCCGCGGCCGCATGGCCGGCGTCGAAGCTTGCTGGGGCCCCCACGGCCGGCAGCGCCTACGCGACCTGGATGTATAACAACGGCACGGGTGTCTTTGTCGGACGCAGCGACGGCGAAGGCTTCACCAGTTGCACCATCGATGGTTATTTAAACGGATTTCAGGTCGTTCGCTATGATGGTCCGCAAGGTTCCGGTGGGCTGGGTGCTTCGCTCCTTAACTGTCAGGTCACCAACTGCCAAAAAGCCTTTGTCGCCGATGGCATGAACGGCTCGCTCGGCATTAGCATGAGCAACTGCCTGCTAAGCGGGCACACGGCATTGGATCGCACGTCTGGCACAATCGGCGTCTGCCATATGATGCTTCACACTTGCACGCTGACCTCAGACAACGGGGGCACCGCCGTGCATTTCCTGCCCTCGGCAACCACGACCGAAATCACCGAGCAGATTCAGATGACGAACTGCACGGTCAATGGAGAGATCGTGCAAGAGGCAGGCTCCCTAAGCTTGGTCAACTGCAAGCTCAATACCGCCTCCGGCGTTCCGCAGATCGGCATGATGCCAGGCACCCGGCGCACCGTCCTTGCCGGCTGCACTTTTACTCCCAGTCAAAGTATCGGCAACTGGAGCGGCTCGCTTTCCAACCTGATGGTCAGCCCGCTGGTGGCCACCACCGGCACACCTTCGACGCTGCAGTGGAGCACGGTCGAAACGCGGCGGCAGGCGGCCAAGCCTGCCAAGACGACACTCTTCGTCGCCACCACCGGCTACGGCGCGGTGGGCGACGGTGTGCATGACGACACTGCGAACATCCAAGCGGCGTTAAGCGCTGCGAACGCCAACGGCGGCGGCATTGTGTATCTGCCGGCCGGACATTACCGCACCAGCGGCACGTTCACTGTGTCGAGTGGCGTTGAGTTGCGCGGTGTCTGGGAGACCTCGCATCCGCTCTCGGGTAACCGTATCGACAACTTGAACAAAGCCAGCGTCATCTGGGTGACTGCCGGCCAGGGCGCAACCACTCCGGCGCAGGTTGTTTTGCAGGCCAACTCCGGCGTGGTCGGAGTGGACTTCGACTACATCAACCAAGTCGGCGCCACCACGCCCTACGTTTATCCGCCGACGATCCAAGGGCAGGGGGCCAACGTTTACATCATCGGTGTCACCTTCCCCAACGCCTACAGCTTTGCCGATTTCGATACCTACACTTGCGCCAATCACTTCGTTTTTCATGCTCAGGGTTTCAACTTCGAGAAGACCTTCAAGATCGGCAAGAGCTCCGCAGGTATCATCGCCACCTGTGACACCACTTGGGCCGGCTACTGGGCCTTCATGGCCGACTCCCCCAGTCTGGCCGCCTACAATCAGACCAATGTCCGTGCCGTGCAGGATCAGCTCAACACCGTTATCTGGCTGGGCAATTGCAACGAGAAGCTCGTGAACGTCACCGCGTTGGGCGCCCGCTACTATCTCTTCGCGACCAACGAGGCCGGCGTCGGGCCCATCGCCGATTGCATCGCCGCCCTTGGCGATAACTGCACGACGGATTTTCACTTCGAAGGTGCGGCGGCCAATACCGCCGTCAATCTCACCAACAGCTACTGGATGCTCGCCAATGTCGGCGATCCGGTCGAGGCGGCCAACATGGCCGTGATCGAATCCACGCCCGAGTTTGCCGGCACTGCCCGTTTCTACAATGTGGGCGCGCGCAACAGCCCCAACGCCTATGACTTCAAGATCGCCGGCGGCACTGTCGGCGTTGAGGGCTATTACAGTGTTGTCGGCACGCCAATCGCCGGCAGTCAGATCACGGGCGGCTGCGCCCAGCTAAGCAATATCTGCGTAGCAGGCACATCTGGTAACTACCCGATCGTGTTCTCCGGGAAGGGCGTCTTCGGGAAGATGTCGGAGTTCATCAATTGCCGGCATGTGAACGGCTTCGCCTACGCCAACACCGATCCCACCAGCCAGGGCGTGCGCGCGGCCAATGGCTACAACCTCGCCAACACCACGGTGCTCAGCGACACGCCGCTCTACACCGGCATGTATGGTCTGCAGAACGTGGGCAATTCGCTCGGGCTGGACAACGGCGGCTCCACGACCTCCGGCACCAACGTGGGGCAGTGGACCTACAACGGAGCCAACATCAACCAGCAGTGGACACTGACCTTCGATCCGACGCTGCGGACGTATAAACTCAAGTGCACGCGCAGCGGGATGTATCTCGACAGCCTCGGACACACCGCGACGGGCACGACGGTCGGCCAGTTGACCACGAGCACGAGCCAGAATCAAAATTGGTTCCTCACCTCATACGGCTCGGGCAAGTATCAGGTTTCCAATGTCGCCAACGGCCTCGCGCTCGACACCCAAGGCTCCACCACGCTGGGCGCGGCGATGGCCTTCGCCACGCCGGTGGCCGGCGGAACGGCCACGACGCAAGTCTGGACGCTCAAGCCGATCAACGTTGTCACCGAAGGCACCTACAGCATTCAAAATCGTGCGAACTCCAAGATGATCGACAACCTTGGATCGAGTGCCGATGCCGCCTCCATGGGCCAGTGGACCGACAACACCGCCACCACCCAGCAGTGGACGCTCAGCTACAACATCGACGGCTACTACCGGCTTCTCTGCGTCAACAGTGCCAAGTATCTCAACGACTGGGGTGCCAACATGAGCCCCGGTGGATTGATTTCTCAGGCGCATGATGCGGGAACCAACATCGATCAACAGTGGACCTTTGCTCCGACTGACAGCAGCTACAGCACGCTGGTCAACCGGCGCAACGGTCTGGTCGCCGACAATCTCGGTGCGACGACCGACGGTTCGCTGCTGTATTTCGAACCCGCTGCCGCTGGAAACAACAATCAACAATGGCGTTTCGTCGCTCCTTGATAAACGTCTGATTCACATCACTCAGGCCGCAGGAAATTTCCTGCGGCCTTTTTAAATGACAAATGGCAGCCGACGCTTTTTTTTGAAGAACATGAGACCCCTCGTTGCTTTTCTGGCCTGTGGCCTTTTTGCAGGCATCCTTCCCCTGGCTTACGCGGACGTCAGCGTGGCCGCTCCGTTCGGAGATCACATGGTTTTGCAGCGTGATGTTTCGGTGAACATCTGGGGCAGCGCCGCGCCGGGAGAAGTCATTTCACTCTCGGTGGACGGCCACCAAGAAGCCACCGCAACCGCCGGTGCCGATGGACGATGGAAGACCCAGTTGCGTTCCCATCCGGCCGGAGGTCCTCATGAAGTCACTCTTGCAGGTAAAACGACTCAAAATTTGCACGACGTCCTCTTCGGCGACGTCTGGCTGCTCGCGGGACAATCCAACATGGATTTCACCAGCCAAGGCGTGTTGAAGCCCGAGGTTCTCGCCGCTGAAAAGGCCAAGGCCGACCACGCCGAGCTGCGCTATTTTAGCGTTGGGCATCCGCGCACCATCGCTCCGTTGACGCAGGGCGCATGGAAGGCCAGCGCGCCGGACACCATGCCGAGCTTTTCCGCCACCGGATACTTTTTTGGACGAACCCTCCTTGAATCTCTCAAGGTTCCCATCGGCCTGATCAATGCCCCCTGGAGCGGTCAACGCTCCGAATCTTTCACCAGCCTTTCCGTGTTGGAAAAGATTCCCGCCTTCGCGCCTCTCCAGGAGCGTTGGGCCAAGTTCACCGCCGATTATCCGGCAGCCATGGATGTCTATGAAAAGCAGACCTTGCCCAAATGGCAGGCACAGGTCGACGAAGCCAAGAAATCCGGTCAACCAGCTCCCAAAAAACCTCAACCTCCCAAGGGCGGACCCGATGATGAAAACCGTCCCGGCACGCTTTTCGAACGCATGATCGCGCCGCTCATTCCTGTGACCATCAAAGGCGTCGCTTGGTATCAGGGTGAGAGCAACGCCGACAATATCGCCGATGCCATCGCCTACCGGACCATGTTTCCCGCGATGATCAACGACTGGCGCGCGCGCTGGGGTTGGGATGTTCCCTTCGTTTTTGTCCAGCTGGCGAATTTCCGTGCCGTGCAGACTGAGCCCGCTCCGCGCTTCGACGCATGGCCTTATGCCCGCGAATCGCAGACCTTGGCGCTGCGTCTGCCCGCCACCGGCATGTCTCTTACCATCGATCTCAACGACGATCCGAAGCAAATCCATCCCGCCGACAAAGTGACCACCGGCACCCGTCTTGCGCAGGTCGCCTTGGCCAAAGTCTACGGCCAGCAAATCCCGCACACCGGGCCTCTTTACCAAAGCCTGCGGATCGAAGGCGCCAGAGCCCGCATTCTGTTCACCAATGTCAGCGGAGCCCTTCGGGTCCGCGATGGTGGTCCGATCAAGGGCTTCGCGATTGCCGGCGCCGACCAGCAATTTCACTGGGCCGACGCGCGCGTTGATGGTTCCAGCGTGGTGGTTTCCAGCTCAGAAGTGGCTGCTCCTGTGATGGTGCGTTACGACTGGGCGGATAATCCGATCGGCAATCTCTACGACAGTGCCGGCCTGCCGGCGGCTCCCTTCCGCACAGACACGATCATCCCGGGGCAGGCGGTCATTCCTCTGCTCGGAAAAGTCATCACTCTGCGCGCCTCGAACAATGGCAAATATGTGGCCTCCGGCGCATCGGGCAGTGATCCTCTCGTTAACAGCGCCACCAGTTCCGAGCAGGCCGAACGCTTTACGGTGATTGATCGCGGTTACGGCAATGTGACCCTTCAGGCGGCGAGCAACGGGAAATATGCCCAGGCCATACCTTCCGGCGCCGCGCCGATCAGAAACATCAGCGCGAATCTCGGGAATTATGAGACGTTTGAGCTTCTCCCTTGTGGTAAAAACACCTGGAGCCTTTGTGCCTCCTCAAATCACAAATATGTCTCTGCCGATCCTCAGGGCCAAAAGCCGCTCATGAATGACAGCGCGACGGTAGGCGCTGCTCAGAGTTTCGAGATAACGGTTGTTAAGTGAAGTGTCGGGGGCGGCGCAACGGTCTGGTCGCCGCCTACAACACCCAGCAGTGGTGTTTCGTGGCGTTGCCGATGATCCAAAAAAAGGCCGCGGGGGAACTCCGCGGCCTTTTTATCGTCCTGTTTAATACGAAGGGTGTTCAATCCACCAGCGGCTTGGGGCTGAGTTTTTTGATGCTCTCCATCGCGGTCTGACGCAGCGGGCCTTCGGGGAAGTGGGTCACCCAGTCGGTCGCGCCTTTCGGGTCGGTTTGCACCCAGCGGGCGACGATGCCGACGATCGCGTCGTTCTGAATCCTGCCGGAGGGAAGCTGAGTCACGGCGAGCGTGGCTGCGGCGACGGGATTTTGCGTGGCCCACTCGGTGGAGATGCGTTCGAGCACCTGCGCGCGGAGATCGGTGTCGGGAATGGTCTGCGCCCACTTGGCGGCGTCATCCGGCGAAGTCGCGGCCCATTGCGCGGCGGTGTGATCGATGAGCGCGTCGCGGTCCTTGCTCGGCGGCAGATCAATGGCGAGGGACATGGCGCCGATGGCGTCGGTGCGCGCGGCTTCGTAGGCGACGGTGATCAGGCCGCCCTGGCGTTCTTTTTCATCGGGCCATTGTTTCACCCAGTCGGCGGCCTTGGTGATGTCGAGATTGGACCAGATGACAGCCACGTCGTTGAGCGCAGTGATACGTTCCGTGCCCGGAGCCATATTTTCCACGCTGATGGAGGCGGTCTCGGGATCGAGCTTGGCGAGTCGGCGCAGGAGTCCGCTGGAAATGTCTCCGCTTGGACCGAAGAAGGGATTGCCTCGGAAGAAATCCATGGCCGCGAGAAGATCTTCGACGGGCACGTCTGCGATGAAGCTTCTGATTTTATCGCTGCGCGCGGGCTCTTCCGTGGCGGTGATTTCTTTCAGCTCGGCCGCCCACTTGGTTTGCCGAAGCGCCAGCCCGGCATCCTTGGAATAATGGATGCCGGGTTTTGCGACTGTGATTGCGGCGGCGGATTTCGATGCGGATGGCGCGAGGGCAGAGGCGGGGTGGCCGGGCTTTTCGAGGGTCGTGTGTGCGGGCTGTCGGGCGGGCGACGCAGAAGCCGGGACAGGCGCTTCGTTTCGCACGGCCCAGGTCAGGGCCAAAGTTGCGGCGAGCAAAGTGCCGCCGCTCCACAGCAGCCGGGTGGTTTCCGGACGGGTTTTTTTAAGGGGCGTTTTCTTCATGGGGTGGCGAGCACACCGTCGAAGGTGGCGGTGCTGGTGACGGTGTTGGCATGAGAACTCACGGCGAGGCCCATGGTGGCGCTGGAGGCCATCGTGAGGGTCTGGGGAGTGCCGATCTGCGTCCACGTGGAGCCGTCGGTCGAATGATACGCGGTGAACACGTTGCCTACGCGGGTGAGCTTCACCCAACGCGGGGCGCTTCCGGAGGTGCTGGCGTAGGTGCAGGCTCCGCCGGTGGTGCTTCGCCATTGGAAACTGATGCCGGAGCCAGGCGTCACAAAAACGGCAGCATGGACGGAGCCTGCCGTGGTGGTTTCGCGAATCATGACGCCGGCCTTGGCCCAGTTGTTGGTGTTTTGCTGGCTGGCGACGCGGGCCACCATGGAGCAGTCACCGCTGGAGGACTGGGAAATGTAGCGGAAGGCATCCGCGGCGTTCCAGATGTCGGAGCCGGAACCGAGGACGGTGTAGGTCGGGCTGGCGAAGTAGGCGTTGCCCGCCACGCCTACTGAACCGATGTCCTGCGATTGCCACGGGCTGGGCAACTGGCCCGCGAGTCCATCTGTCTGGGCGGAATCGGCGCTGGTGCCGCTGTTATTGTTGGCGGAGATCTTGTAGTGGTAGGTGGTGCCGTTGACCAAATCAGTGTCGGTGTAGGAAGTGCCCTGAACGTCGGTGGCCAGAATCGAGTAGTTCGTGCCGTCCAGCGACCGCTTGATGGTGTAAGTCGTCGCGTTGGACACGGAACTCCAGGTCAAGGAGACGAAGGCGTTTCCGCCGATGGCGGCGAGACCGGTCGGGGTGGATGGCGCGGACACGGATGAATCGTAGAGGTTGAGTTCGTGGATGCTCCACCACTTGCCGGGAGCGCTGCCGGTCTGGGTCACGCGGACGTAGCGGGCCACCTGCTCGGGGAAAACGATGGTGGTGATGGCGGAGGTGCCGGCGCCGGTGGCGACGGGCGCACTCCAGTTGGCGCCGTCGTTGGAGACGGTGACAGAATAGCCGCGCGGATAATCAGTGGGCGTCGGGCCCGCATCGAGCACCACCTGGGTGAAAGCGTGAAGGGCGCCCGTATCGATCTGGAACCACTCGCCGCCCACCTGCGAGGAGCCGCTGGTCCAGCGCGTGGAGATATTGCCATCAAGGACGCTGGCGGCCGCCGATGGCTGCGAGGCGCTGGCTGTCCAGCCGGTGCGGTTGAGTGCCTGCACTTGGTATCCCTGGGTATTGAATTCGGAAAGGCTCCAGTAGTTGACCGGAGCGGAGCCGGTCTGGGTGATGCGGATATAGCGCACGGTCTGCGGAGGCAGATTGACGGCGGTCACGGCGGCGTAGCCTGCGCCGGTGGCGACAGGGGTGCCCCAATTGACGCCGTCGGAGGAGACATTCACCTGATAACCGCGCGGGTAATCGCCGCCCGAGGCGCCCGCGTCCATGATGAGTTGGGTGAGCGTGTTGACCGCGCCCATATCCACTTGAAACCACTCGCCGCCCACCTGCGCGGAGCCGGTGGACCAACGCGTGGAAATATTACCGTCGCCGGCGTTGGTCGGCGGATTGCCCGAGCCGGAAACCGAGGCGCTGTAAGTCCAGCCGGTGCGGCTCAGCAGATTGACGGGATCGGGGACTCCGTAGACATGGAGTTCGTAGATGCTCCAATAATACGCCGACACCGCGCCCGTCTGGACGATGCGAAAATAGCGCGCGCTTAATTGAGGGAAGCTGATGGTCGTAACAGCAGAGCTGCCCGCACCCGTGGCCACGGGGCTGCCCCAAGTCACGCCGTCGTTGGAGACGAAGACCTGATAGCCGCGCGGGTAGTCGTTGGTCGAAGTGCCTGCATCGAGGACAATCTCCTGAAAGGTGCGGATGGCGCCCATGTCGGCCTGAATCCATTGGCCGTTGGCCTGTGACACGCCCGTGCTCCAGCGGCTAGTGGAGCTGCCGTCGATGGCGTTGTAGATGGTGCCGGTGGAGTGCGAGGCGCTGAGCACCCAGCCACCGCGGTTTAATTCGAGGTCGTTGATGCTGGCGGGCGTGGCGGCGACGGACGATACGAACGGCGACGCGGTGCCATCGGCGGCGAGGTATTCGATGCGGAAATCGTAGCTTTGCGACGGGGACAGACCGCCCACGACATAGGACGTGCTGGTGGCGCCGAGGTTGCTGGCAACCGTGGTCCAGTTGCCGGAACCGTGTGGCGCGATCTGCACGGTGTAGGACGCCGCGCTGGCATCGCCCGTCCAGGAGAGCAACACCTGCGTGCCCGAAAGCACGGTGGCCTTGAATCCGGCGAGCGGAGTGTAATTCACGGCGGTGCCGCCGACGGCCCACTTGAGATAGTTGCACAGGATCTTCTTGGGGACGTTCGCGGCCTTGGCGTCCACGGCGAGGTTGTTGACCAGATCGAGCGAGGAGAAGACGATCTTGCCCGCACCATACGGGATGATGCCCACGCTGGTGGAGACGAGATGGGATGCGCCGCCGACGAGGGAAACCACGGGCTCTTCGCCGGACATGTTGTAGAGGCCGAAGTGGGTGTGGCCGTCGTAGGTCACGAGGCTTTGGTATTCCCAGCCCATGCCTTCATTGACGGGAAGGTCTTTGAAGAAGGGATGATTGCGGACGAAGAAATTACTGCCGACCCAAGTCTTGGCCGGATGAAACACACTGTAACTCGGCAGCGAATTCGCGCCGGCCGAAGCGGTGAGAACTTGCCACCAATTCAGATTGAAGAGGTTGCCCGAACCTCCCTTGAAAACGAGATAAAGGGTGTGCGTGCCAGTTGCCGGGGTGAGGTTGCAAGAGACGGTCTGCCAAGTCTGCCAGCCGCCCGTGCCCGGCACCGTGCAGGTGCCCAGCAACGTTCCGGTGAGGCTGTCTTGGTGGACCTCGATCGTGCCGCCGGAGCCGGGGGATGCGACGCGGGCGCGAAAGACCTGCATGCCGGAAAGGTTGACGCTGTTGTAGCTCGTGTAGTCCCCGTTGCCGATGTAATCGACATCGGAGCCGCCCTCGCTGCAGGTCTCGGTCTGGATGCCGGACATGGTCGCGTAACTTTCCGCTTCGGTCACCGGATACGCGGTGGTCAGCGAGGTGAGCCAGGTTTCGGCCTTGTCCACGAGGATGAGCTTGGTGCCGTCTTGCGCGACGCGGTTGAGGAGGCCGGCGTAATCCACCGTGATTGGCGGGGCGGGCAGTTTCCACTGGAGGTTGAGCTGCCAGCCGCCGCCGGCCTGATAGGCCTCGATTTTGATGCTGTAGGCCTGGCCCGCGACCATATCGAAGCTGAAGGTGTCTGTCTTGGTCACGCTGTTGGACCAGGCGTTGAGCACCTGGGTGCCGTTGATCCAGATGCGCACGGCGTCGTCATGAACGACCTGAAACTGGGTCGTGCCCGTATAGTCGGACGTGATCGTGCCCTGCATGCGCACCGAGAAATTGGTCGGCCCGACGATGTCCCAGCCGGGGATAAACTTGGAGCTCGAGTCGAAGTCGATGGGCGCGGCGGAAACCCGCTGATCGGCGAGCTGGTCGAAGTTCGTGCCGCGATAGAGATCGACGTTCAGTCCCGTGGTCGTGCCGTCGAGGGCGTGGAAGTTGACCGGCGAGATCGTGTTGAAGGTCGTGCCTTGGTCGATCGCGCCGACCACCACGTAGTCCAGCGGTCCGAGGTTGGACGTGTAGGGCACGATGTCGGCGCCTTTGACGTCGTGGATGAAGTGGTAGAGCTGGGAGTCGCCGGAGATCACGGCGCCGTGGCCGCCGATCTGGTCGGACTGCCAGTCGACGGCGAGGATCTCGTCGTGGCCGACCACAGTCTGCCCATTGGCCGAGAGCGTGGCTTTGACGTGGTAGTAGCCGGAGCCGGCGGTGAGCGGGACGGAAACGCCTTGGGCGACGAGGTCGCTCATCTTGTTGCCGCCGGAGACGACGGCATTGGCCGTGAGCAGGGTTTGCGTGGTGCCGTCGGGCTTTTCCACGGTGACAGTCATGGGGTAACTGCCGGCGGGGAGGGCGTGTTCGTTGAGGACGTAGAAGTCCACGAGGTTGGTGTCGCCGACGGCGCCGGTTTTCCCGCGGGCCTTCACCGACATCACGAGCGGCTGCATATACTGCGCGATGAGGCTGGGGTCGCCCTTGATGTTCCGGTAGATGTCCACGATGCCGGAGAAGTTGTCGAACTTCTCGTCCTCGTAGCCGTTGATGACGTAGATGTCGGCGTCGTCGGCGATGCGGGCGTTCTCGATCAGGCGGCCGTGTTCGTAGTAGCCGATGTTGCCGAGAGAGGTGATGAGGTCGGTGATGGAAGGGAAGTCGGCCGAGAGTCCCTTGCTGGAGATGTAATTGGCGTAGGCGTTATACCAGTCGGTGTAATCGGCGCCGTCCCAGCCGTCGCGGCCGGCGGCGGCGATGTCGCCCTGGATCAACGCGAGCTGCGGCGGAGAGGCGATGGCACCTTCCTCGCCCCAGACGAAAATCTCGGCGGGATCCTTTTCGTTGCGCAGAAACGAAGTGGGCGAGCTATACATCGAGTCCACGTAGCAGCCCGGCGAGTTGCCGGCGTTGTGGATGTCGCAATAGCCGGTGGTCCGCTGCGTCTGGTCGTAGGGGATCATGTGCAGCTTCTGCGGTTGCGAGCCGCCGATGGACATGAAGCCCGATCCATAACTGATGGTGCGCGTGGGATCGGCGGCGTGCATGGCGGCCATGTCGGCCTTCGTGAGATCGGTGGGGTTCGTGCCGGGCTCGTTGACCATGTTGTATTGGATCAACGAAGGATGGCTGCGGTCGCGCTTCACCATGCGGAGCACGCGCTGGCTCGTGAGCTGCGCGTCGACGGTGTAGTTTTTGACCGTCTGCCGGAGCGGGTCCGTGTCGGAAATCTGGCCGCTGCTGTAACCGCCCGGCTCTTCGTAATAGAACATGCCCAGTTCATCCGCGGCGTTGAGCACGAGGGAATTCCCCTCGCAGCGGTGGAAGTTCAACATGTTCAGGCCGATGGTCTGCGCGGAGACGATGTGCTTTCGCGCGAGTTCGGGCGTGGGGAAAATGCCGTTCGTGGGCCAGAAGCCCCAGCTGATCGCCGAGAGAATGAAGACCCGCTGGCCGTTGAGGCAGAGCTGCGTGTTCGTTCCGTAATTCTCCACGCTGAGGAAACGGAAGCCGAAACGCTGGGTGTATTGGTCGATCACGTTGCCGCCGCTGTCTTTCACGGTGGCGACGAAATTGTAGAGATTGCCGTCGCGCACGGCCCACAGCAACGCCTGCGGGACGGAGGCGGAGGTGGTCACGGTCGCCGTGCCGCCCGCCGGCACCGAGTAGGCGCCGGCCGTCGCGGTGTAGATCGTCTGCGGCGAGGTCACCGCGGCGTTGTGCTTCCAGGCTTCGACGATGGAGAAGTCGATCGTGCCGGTGGCGGTCTGGCCGGAGTCGTTGGCGATTTCCAAGTCGGCGTCGATGTTGTGGGGCGCGGGCTTGTTCTTCACGAACACGTCGTTCACATGCACGGGGCTTTCGATGCGCATGTTGACCGCGCCGAGAATGCCGCCGAAACCGTGGGACATCGGATAGAGATATCCGCTCGGGGCCGACGCGGTGCCGTTGGTTCCCCAGATCTGCGCGGGGTAATCGCCCCAGCTGAAATTGCCGCCCGGATCGGTGATGCGCACGGCGAGATTGTTGACTGCGCCGGGTTGCACGGCGGCGGTCACGTCGATCTCGAAAGGCGTCTGGTGCACCATTTCATAGCCGACGAGCTGCTGGTTGACGAAAATCTCCGCCCGCTGGCGGACGCCCTCGGTGAAAACCAGTTTCACGCGCTGGCCGGCGGTGAGGGTGGGCACGGTGAAACTCTTTCCCCACCAGCTTACGCCCACGTAGTTGCCGGTCGTGCCTTTGCCGCCGCCGGTGCCGGAGAGGGCATCCCAGAAAAACTCCTCAACCGTGCCCGGCACCTGTGCCGAGATGGAGAGGGTGGGATTCGACGTCGGCGTGCCCACGGCCTGCGCCGCCTGCGACTCGGGCACGACCTGGCTGAAAAGCCCCGCCCATCCTCCCGTGGGCGGATGCACCGGGATGGTGTTGAGCGCCACCGGCGGCACGTAGAGATCGTCGGTTTGCCAGGCCGCCGTGCGGTCCAGCCAGAGGTTCCACCCCGTCGTGCCCAGAGGAGTTTCCTGACGTGCGAGCAGGGTTGAGGTTGCGAGCAGACAGGCTGGGATCAGCCAACGACGGACGGGGTAGGGATTCACGGGGGCTTCAGGGGGTTGCGGTCACATGGTCGAAAGTGACCGTGCTGGTGACGGTGTTGTTATGAGCGGTCACGGCCAAGCCCATGAGGGAGCTGGAAGCCATGGTGATCGTTTGAGGGGTGCCGATCACAATCCAGTTCACGCCGTCCGAGGACCGGAAGGCGGAGAACGAATTACCTATGCGGGTGACCTTCACCCATTGGGTTGGCGACGTCCAGCCGCCGGAGGCGCTCTGGGTGGAAGACCCTGTGGCGCTGCGCCACTGGAAGTTCACGGCGCCGTTGCTGGCGAGGACGGCCGCGTTGGCCGCGCCGGCGGCGGTCGTCTCGCGGATCATGACGCCGGCCTTGGCCCAGCTGTTGGTGTTTTGCTGGCTGGTGACGTTTGCGACGATGGAGCAGTCACCACTCGCCGCCTGGTAAACGTAGCGGAAGGAGTCGGTCGTGCCTGCGATGTCGGCGCCCGAGCCGGCGACAGTGAAGACGGACGTGCCGTCGTAGAACGCGCTGCCGGTCACGCCCACCGAGCCGATGTCGGTCGTCTGCCACGGGCTGGGCAAGGAGCCGACCGCGATGGATGCCTCGGCGGAGTTGATGCTGGTGCCGCTGTTGTTCACGGCGGAGACGACGTAGTAATAAGTGACGCCGTTGGTCAGGCCGGTGTCGGTGAAGGAAGTGCCGAGAATATTGGAGGCAACGACCGCGTAAGGCCCGCCGCTGGTGGTGGAGCGCTTGATCGTGTAGGTCGTGGCGCCGGAGACGGCGGCCCAGCTCAGGCTGGCTTGTCCGTAACCGGAGGCGACGGTCACGCTGTTGGGCGCGCCCGGTGACGAGACCGGCGTGCCGGTCACGTTAAACTCGCCGATGCTCCAGTAGGTGCCCGTCGTGCTGCCGGTCTGCACCACGCGGATGTAGCGCGCGATCTGTTCCGGGAAGCTGACCGCGGTGATGGTGGAAGCGCCTGCGCCGGTGGCGACCGGACTGCCCCAACTTGCGCCATTGTTGGAGACGTAGATCTGATAACCGCGCGGCCAGTCACCGGGCCAAGGGCCGCAGTCCATGACGACCTGGCTGAACGCGTGCAGTGAACCCATGTCGACTTGGAACCACTGTCCGTTGGCCTGTGCGCCGACGGTGGACCAACGGGTGCCGGTGTTGCCGTCGATGGCGTTGCCCACGGCGTTGGAAGGCGCCGCGTTGATGGAGCCGCTGGCAACCCAGCCCGTGCGATCGAGCACCTGGACTGGAGTGCCGTAGACTTGGAATTCGTGGATGCTCCAGTAGGTGCCCGTCGTGCTGCCGGTCTGGGTGATGCGGATGTAGCGCACGGTCTGAGGCGCAGCCAAGGTGATCGTGGTCACGTTGACGGTGCCGACGCCGGTGGCGACGGGGTAGCCCCAGTTTACGCCGTCTTCGGAGACATTGACCTGATAGCCGCGCGGCCAGTCGCCGCTCGAAGCGCCCTGATCGAGGACGAGTTTGGTGATGGTGTTGACGGAGCCCATGTCGGCTTGGAACCACTGGCCCGGGGCCTGGGCGCCGCCGGTTGACCAACGTGTGGCGATGTTGCCATCGCCGGCGTTGGAAGGCGGATTGCCGCCGCCGGAGACCGAGGCGGTGAACAACCATCCGGTGCGGTTCAACGTGCCGGCGGGTGCCTGTGGCGTGGCGCCGACCGTGTCCGAATTTGGGCCCGTGACGCTGTTACTGAGGGCGGAGACGACGTAGTAGTAGGTCGTGCCGTCGGTAAGTCCGGTGTCGGTGAAGGTGGTGCCGGTCACCTGGGCGACTTGGGTGTAGGGCCCGCCGGCCGTCGTCGAGCGGGCAACCACGTAGTTGATGGCGTCGGTCATCGCGTTCCAAGAAAGCGAGACCTGTCCGTCGCCGGCGAAGGCGTTCAGTCCCGTCGTGGATTTTTTCAGGGAAGGATCGGCCGAGAAATAATACTTCTCCCACGAGCCGGCGCTGGTGCGGTTGGCGACCAAGGGCTGGGTGCCGGTGTTGGGCGCGGTGACGTAGTAGGTGTTGGCCTGCGATTGAAGGGAGAAAGTGCCGTCCGTGTAGTTCAGCACCGAGAAGCGCTCTGTCGCTCCGATGGACGAGGCGATGGCGTAGAGCTGGTTGTTGCCGGGACTCTGCACACTCACATAACCGCCGCCGGCAAAGGCGCGCAGGGCGGATTGTCCGCCGCCGAGATCGAGCAGCTCGAAGATTTCGGTGGATGTCGGGTAGGCTTGGTTGGGGATCAGGGCGTTGGCGCCGACCGCACTGACATAGCGGTTGTTTGAGTTGGCCCGGATCGAACCGAAGGTCGACGGGTAACGCGGCGTGCAGGCGACGGGAGCCGAGGGCTGGCTCGAGCCCGAGGGGCCGTTGGCAACGACGGTGTAGTAATAAGTCGTGCCGTTCGCGGGCGACGAGTCGACGGCCTGCGATGTGGAGAAGGTGCCCACGGTGGAGTAGGTGCCGCCGGCCTGGGTGGACCGCAGGACGGTGAAGTTCGTCGCGGTGGCGGGGCCGGACCAGGAGAGGGTGACTTGTCCGCTGCCGGGGAGGGCTTTCACGGAGGAGGGCGCCGGGGGTGTGCCGTTCAAAGCGGGCACATCGATGGTGGCGATGTTGGAGTTGGTGCTTTCCCCCATGCCGGTGACGGCGGAGACAGCGTAGTAATACCGCGTGCCGGCTGTGAGGCCGGTCGGTGCGTATTGGGTGGCGTCGGTGACCGAGGCGATGGTGGTGAATGGCCCGCCGCTCGCGGTGGACTGTTTGACGTTGTAACTGCCGGTGGCGACCGACGCATTCCAGTGAAGCAACACATTGCCGTCACTCGCGCGCACATCGGCGGTCAGCGTCTGCGGTGCTTGCGCGGAGGGAAGCGGACTGCCGTTGATGCTGATGTTGTCGAACACCGTGGTGTTGAGCGTGGTGTTGGAATGCGCGCAGACGGCCAGACCGGTGTAGATCGTCGAAGGCATCACGATGGTTTGTGGCGAGCCGAGCTGGGTCCAGGTGCCTCCATCCGGCGAGGTGTAGGAAGTGAAGACGTTGCCGGCGCGGGTGACGCGCAACCAGAAGTTGCCGTTCGGGCCGCCGGTCAGCGTGTAGGCGGAGGCGTCGGCCGCGAGGCGGAACAGGCCGGCGGTGCCGGTCTGGTTGCCCCAGCGCAGCGCCATCGCATACGGGCTGCCGGTATCCAGCGTGGCGCGCATCATGACGCCGCCCTTGGCGTAGATGCTGGTGTTGGTGATCGACGCGACGCGGGCGGTGATCGAGCCGTCGCCGGTGAGCGTGCCGTAGACGAAGCGGAAGTTGTCCGTGGCGCCGGAGCTGATGTCCGCACCGGCTCCGAGAACGGTCAGCTGATTGGAGCCGGTGACAGTGGCGCTTCCTGTGAGGCCAACCGTTCCGATGTCGCGACTGTCCAGCGGTGACGGCAGAAAGTTGGGCGTCACGGAAACTTCGATACTCGCGGGAGTCGTGCCGGACGAGGTTTGGGCGGACACGACGTAGTAGTAATTTTTTCCGGCGACCACAGAGTGATCGGTGAAGCCCAGGCCGGTGAGGCCGGTGGCGATGATTTCGTAGGGGCCGCCTTGGACGGTCGAACGGCCGATGTTGTAGGACACCGCGCCGGTGAATGCCTGCCAGGACAGGGCGACCGAGGCCGGGCCGGAGACCGCCTGCACGCCGCGCACGAGGGGGATTGTCGTGGCGGGCACCGGCGTGCCCAGCGGGCCTTCGCCGATCTCGTTCACTCCCACGACGGTGTAGTAGTAGGTCACGCCGTCGGCGACATTCGTGTCCTCATAGTGGCTCTTGCTGATGAGATTGGCCGCGATGTTGGTGAAGGGGCCGCCGGAGGAAGTCGCGCGCTTGATGTTGTAATGAATGCCCGTGGCGGTGAACGGAACCCAGTTGATCGCGTTGCGACCGACCTCGGCGCTTACCGTGAAGACAGGCGTGGAGGTGATTTGAAATTCCGCGCGGACGGACACGTAGCGCTGAGAGACGGTGGCAGTCACCGAGCTGCCGCTGCCGGACAACAGGGTGGTGTCGCCGCTCCAATGGTGAAACACCATGCCGGACGGAACCGTTGCCGTGAGCGTGTGTTGGAGACCTTGCGAGTAGTCGACGACTCCGCCCGAGGCGAAGTTGGCGCTGAGTTTCCAGGTGGGATCGTTGCGACATGAGCTGACGGGGAGGCCGTTGGCGTTGCCGTTGGCGTCGGTGATCTTCGCGTAGAGATTGGCGTCGGAGTGGTCCGCCCACGCGTAGCGCACATAGAGCGGAGACGCGACGGCCGTGCTGGAAACCGACACGGTGTTCGTGCCGGTGATGGTGGCGGTCGCCGGTTTGAAGACGTGATCCGCGCCGGCGATGATGAAGCCGTTCACGGTTCCGCCGACAACTTCCTGCACGGGGCTGAGAGGAGTGAGGGAGTCCTTGGTGCCGACCATCAGGCCGGAGCCGACGTTGGCAAACGTGCAGGTGATGCTGCCGCCGTTGACCGTGGAACTTGAGAGAGTGGGCGGCTGATAGGCGATGTTCTCGCTGTAGATGAGATTACGCATGGCCCACGATACGCGCTGGCCCACGTCCTGTTTATCGGGCGGATGCAGGTTGAAATCGGAGGTTCCGAGATCGAGGGTCGTGACGAAGCGGGTGCGGGTCGGATCGGCGGCGACTACTTTTTCATCCGCCTCGCGGATGTCGGCGAAGCCGGTGTTGGTGCCGGACTGGGTGACGATCTGCACGATGACGAAAGGCAGGTTCGCGCCGAACAAGGCGCGCCAGTTGCTCAGCATGAGCGGCAGCATGCGCTGGTATTGCTCGCCGCGACCCTGATTGGATTCGCCCTGATACCAGACGGCCGCCTTGAACTTGAACGAGGCGAGCGGATAGATGAGGCCGTTGTAATGACCGGTGACTGGATTGGCATCTCCGGCGACCGTGCCGTCGCTCCCGATGCCGATGGCATCCTGGTCGTAGAGTTTCTGCGTGAAGTCTGCGATGCCTTCGGATGTCGGACGGTTGATCCAGGATTCGATCACGCTGCCGCTCCACGGCGCGGCTACGATGCCGATGGGGATCGCGGGATTATGTTTATACATCTCTCGCGCCATGAAGTAGCCGACGGCGGTGAATCCGGCGGTCGAACCCGAGCCGGCGGGGTTCCAGCTGCCGTTGGTGAGATTATCCTGCGGCGTCAGCGAATTGATCGTCGGCACGCTGAAACAGCGGATGTTCGGGTAGTTCGCGGCGTCGGCGATTTCGGCGGCACTGTTAATGACGCCGCTTAGATTGAAAGCCATGTTCGACTGGCCGGAGCAGAGGAACACATCGCCGACGAGCACGTTGGTAAACGTCTTCGACTGCGGGCCGGTGACTTGCAGCGTGTAGCCGCTGCTGTTCGCGGGGAACGGCCCGACGTCGGCTTCCCAGCGGCCATTGGCGTCGGCGGTGGCGTTCACGGTCTGGCCATTGATGGTTACGCTGACAGCCGCGCCGGGCGTGGTCCATCCCCACACGGGATCGACGGTGTCGCGTTGCAGCACCATGTTGTTGGAAAACAACTGGTGCACAAACGGCTTCGTTTGCGCGAATGCCGGAAGTGCTCCGCAGAGGAGTGCTGTCAGCTGAAGAACGACGAGTTTACAGACGAGGGGAGCTTTCATGGTGGGGACTGAATCTAGAAAAGAACAGAGCGGCGTCGGTGGGACGCAGGGGTGCTCAGGGGGTGGCAGTGACGTTGTCGATGGTGACGGTGCTGGCGACGGTATTCGCGTGTGAGGTCACAGCCAGACCCAGGGTGGCGCTGGAAGCCATGGATACGGTCTGGGCGGTGCCGATCTGCGTCCAAGTCGAGCCGTCATAGGACTTGTAGGCGGAGAACGAGTCGCCCGTGCGGGTGAGTTTCACCCAGACGGGGAATGTCGATCCACCTCCACCCGCGCTCTGGCTGGAACCGCCGGTGGCGTTGCGCCACTGGAAGTTGACGGCGCCATTGGTCACGAGGACGGCGGCGTTCATCGCGCCGGCGGCGGTGGACTCGCGGATCATGACGCCGGCCTTGGCCCAGCTGTTGGTGTTCTGCTGACTGGTGACGCGGGCGATGATGGAGCAATCGCCACTGGAGGACTGCTGGACATAGCGGAAGGCGTCGGCCGTGCCCCAGATGTCGCTGCCCGAGCCGGCGACGGTGAAGACGGACGTGCCGTCGTAGAAGGCGCTGCCGGTTACGCCCACCGAGCCGATGTCCTGTGTCTGCCACGGGCTGGGCAGGGCGCCGGCGGTAGCGGAAGCCTCGGCGGAGCCGGTGCTGGTGCCGCTGTTGTTCACGGCGGAGACGACGTAGTAGTAGGTGACGCCGTTGGTGAGGCCGGTGTCCGTGAAGGAAGTGCCGAGCACGTCGGTGGCGATCACGGTGTAAGGTCCGCCGCTCGTGGTGGAGCGCTTGATCGTGTAGGTCGTGGCTCCCGCGACGGCGCCCCAGTTCAGATTGGCCTGCGTGCCGCTGGCCGTGCTCGTCAGGCTGGCCGGATTCGTCGGAGCGGCCACGGGTGTGCCGTAGAGGTTGCACTCGTAGATGCTCCACCAAGTGCCGGTGGTGCTGCCGGTCTGGGTGATGCGCACATAACGCGCGACCTGGTCCGGGAAGGAGATCGTGGTGATGGCCGATGAGCCGGCGCCGGTGGCGACGGGCGCACTCCAGTTGGTGCCGTCGTTGGAGACGGTGACGGAGTAGCCGCGCGGGAAGTCGTTGGACGAGGGACCCGCATCGAGCACGATCTGCTTGAAGGAGCGGATGCCGCCGAGATCGAGTTGGAACCACTGGCCGTTGGCCTGGGCTCCGCCATTGCCCCAGCGTGTGGCGTTGCTGCCGTCGAGCGCGTTGGCCGTGGACGAGCCGCTTCCGGTCACGGAGGCGCTGGCGGTCCAGCCCGTGCGATCGAGGAGCTGCACCGGCGAGCCGGCGGCGTTGAGCTCGTAGATGCTCCACCAAGTGCCGGTGGTGCTGCCGGTCTGGGTGACGCGCACGTAGCGCACCGTCTGCGGGGCAAACGGGATGCTCGTCATCGCGGGAGTGCCGACGCCGGTGGCGATGGCGGTGCCCCAGTTGACGCCATCTTCGGAGACGTTGACCTGATAGCCGCGCGGGTAGTCGCCGGAGGAGGCGGCTTGATCGAGGAAGAGCTGGCTGACGGTGTTGGCCGCTCCCATGTCGATCTGGAACCACTGGCCGTTGGCCTGGGCGGTGCCGTTGCCCCAGCGCGTGGAGAGACTGCCATCGCCGGCGTTGGCGGGTGGATTAGCGCCGGAGGAGACCGAGGCGCTGTAAGTCCAGCCGGTGCGGTCGAGGAGATTCACCTGCACGGGCACGCCGTAAACGTGCAGCTCGTGGACGCTCCAGAAGTTGCCCGCCGTGCCGGTCTGGGTGATCCGGAAGAAGCGCGCGGTCTGCTGCGGGAAGGTGATGATCGTGACCGCGGAGCCGACGCCGGTGGCGACGGGCGCACTCCAGTTGGTGCCGTCGTCGGAAACCGTCACCGAGTAGCCGCGCGGGTAGTCGTTGGTCGAGGTGCCCGCGTCGAGGATGATCTCGGAGAACGTATGCGCGGTGCCCATGTCGGCTTGGAACCACTGGCCCGGCGTCTGGCCGGTGCCGGTCGCCCAGCGCGTGGAGATGTCGTTGTCGATCGCGTTGTAGGCGGTGCCGGGGGAGTTGGACGCGTTGAGCACCCAGCCGGGACGACTGAAGTCCTGCGCCGGCTGCCCGTAGGCGTTGAACTCATAAATACTCCACCAGCCGCCGGTCGTGTCGACGGTCTGAAGGATCCGGATGTAGCGCGCCGCCTGCGGGGCGAACGAAATGGTCGTGAGCACGGATGAGCCGGCGCCGGAGGCGACGGGGTTGCCCCAGTTGACGCCATCGAAGGAGAGATACACCTGATAGCCGCGCGGGTAGTCGCCGCCGACGATGTCGAGGTTGAGCTGGTAGATCGTGTTGATCGTGCCCATGTCCATCTGGAACCACTGTCCGGAGACTTGGCTGGTGCCGGTCGCCCAGCGGGTGGTCAGACTGCCGTCGAGTGCGTTGGATGCGGCGCCGCCTCCGCTGATCGAGGCGCTGGCGACCCAGCCGGTCCGGCTGAGCAGACGGCTGGAGGTGGAGACCGTTGATTCGTTGCTGTAGGCGGAATTGCCGGCGGCGTTGTAGGCGCGGACGCGATAGGTGTAGTCCGAGCCGGACAGAATCGCATCGGTATAGGTGGTCGTGTTGGCCGGCACGACGATCAACGGCACGAAATTGCCGGAGCCGAGCTTACGCTCGATCTTGAAACCACTCTCATTGGACGAGGCGTCGGTCCAGGTGAGCGTGACCTGATTGCCGAAGCCGAGGCTGGCGATCGTGCCGACGGGCGCGGCAGGCGCCTGCGACTGGGGTGTGGCGGCGATTTCCGCAGAGTTGGCGGTTTCGCCGGCGGGGGTCACCGCAGAGATCACATAGTAGTAAGTGTTCCCGTTGGCCACGGTGGTGTCGGTGTAGTTGAGCGAGGTGGTGAACGGCAGGATGTTGCCCGCGACCGTGCTGTAAGGTCCGCCGCTGGTGGTCGCACGTTTGATGTTGTAGCCGGTGGCGCCGGTGGCGGCGGCCCACGTGAGGGCTACTTGGGAGGTGCCGGCGACAGCTTGGTCGATCATCGGTGCCATCGACACGCCGCCTTGGAAGCCTTCGAGCCGCTGGGTGTAGGGAGTGTTGCCAACGAGTCCCCACGCATAGCCTTCGCCGATGGTGAGGCTGGTCAGGGTGCCGCCGGGATTGGCCGCCGCGTCCCATCCGCCGATGCCGGAGATGCTGCGCCGATAAACCTGACCGGAAGCGTTTGCGCCCCAGACTTCCTCGAGGCCGACGGCGAGCTGGGTGATGTTGTTGGGGTTGGTCACCTGCACCCAGGAGACGGGAGAGGTGCGGGTGTAGTAGATATTGCTTCCTTGGATACCCCAGACGAAGGCGTCGCCGACAAAGACCTTGTCCATGGTGCCGGAGACTTGAGTCCAGTCGCCCGAGCCGTCGATGGGTCGGTAGAAGACCTGGCCGCTGGAGTTTACGCCCCACACCTGTGTGGTGCCGGCGCTGAGCTGGACCATGCTGCCGGTGCGCTGAGTCCAGCCGGTGTTGGCGGTGTAGGCCCAGCCGTAGGGGATCTTGGTGGAGTAGACCGTGGTGCCCTTGAGCGCCCACACGTATTCCTTGCTCACGGAAATCGAGGTCAGGCCGGTCGGTGCGTTGGTGACCTGAGCCCAGGTATTGGGCGCGCCCATGATGTGTTGGGCCCAGACCTTTCCGTCGGTCGCCAATGCCCAGACGTCGTAGAAGCCGGCGCTAATCTGCGAAAGATTTCCCGGACCGGAGCTGTTGGACAACCAGCCCTGGAGGTTGTGGAGCGGGCGGTAAACATCGAGGTTGTTGCCGTTGGCGAACCATTCCTTGCGATAGGCGCCGCCCGAGTTTCCGTCGTTGGTGACTTTGTAGTATACGTCACAGCCTTCCGCCTCGAAGAGTTCGGTCTGGGTGGTCGGGTCGGCATATTCACGCATCGCCGCGAGGTGCTGGTTGGGGAACGTCCAGCCTTGGCTGTAACTGCGATAGACAGAGTTGCCCTCGGCGGTATTGGTGAAGCCCTCTTCCTGGACGAGCTTCATGCCCATGGCCTTGGCTTGGGCGAGGGAGTTGAGCAGCACGCTGTTGTTGTTGCTGTCGAGGCGGGACTGGAAGGAGTCGTGACCGTTGGCGTCATTCGGATTCGGCGTGCCGGTGTTGGTGGCGGGGTTCCAGTCGTTGAGCCAGACGGTGTCGAGGCGACGACGGCTGCCGACCATCGTGGTGCCCCACGCGGTGCCGCCGAAGTTGTTGCTTTCGAGGAGAGGGCCGTCCCATGTCACCCAAGGAGCCTGACCCCACGCTTGGGCCAGTGCCCCGCCGTTTACGTCGCCGCCGACCGGCAGGATGAAGAGGGGGTTGTAGCCATATTTTTCCTGAAGACGGCTGCGCACGGCGGAGAGGAAGTCACCCATCTTGCCGTCGTTGACCATGTCCGTCGGGTGGCTGGAGTAGATGCTGATGATGGGACGTCCGGGCGTGGACTGGTAAAGCATCGAGGCTGGGACGTTGTCGAACCACGGTCCCAGCCAGTAGTTCATCACGTAGTCGACCAAGGCTGGATCGCTCCACGCGGGATAGTAGCCGTTGAGCTTCTGGAATTGATCGGCGATGCCGCCGTTTTCCCAGAACATGCCGATCTTTAAAGCGGAGGCGGCCTGTGGATTGCGGCCCACGGCCTCGACGAACTTCATCAGCCAGCGGCCTTCGAAGGCGCCTGCGCCTTCGACGTAATCGCGGTCGCGCAGCCCGTGGGTGAAGTCCTTCGTCTCGCGGCAGTGCACGAGCGGCACTTGTGCGCGCGAGGCCAGCAGATCGTCGATAAGGATGTCCCAGTAGCGGTCGCTGCGCCGGTCGTAATCGCGATACATCGGGATGGAATACCAGGCGCTCAGCTGGGCGTCGGAGAAAGGCTGGCCGTTGGCGTCGTTGGTCGGCTGGCTGCACAACGCGGAGGCTACGCCGGTCGTGGCGGTCTTGGGGGAAAACGCGGTGATCGGGGCGATGAGCATGCCGCTGGTGTCCGGGCGCACCATCGTGATGTCGGAGGTTTTGACGGACGTGGTCGCGTCCGCGTCCTTGCTCAGCATGAACCAGTCGAGGGAGACGTTGGCCGAGTCGAAGACGATCTTCAGATCGTGGTAACCTTGCGCGAGGGCCTTGTTGCCCAAGTGAACGTAAGTGAAGGCGTCAGCGCGGCCGGTGTTGGGCACGGCGATACCGGACTGGACCACGGAGCCATCCACTTCTGCGTGGAAGGTGGCGCCGGCGGCGGTGGCGCCCACCCGGGCGGTGAAGCGATAGGTGCCGGCTGTAAGATAGACGCGTTTGTATTGAATCCACTCGGTTGGCGCGGTGTTGGCGACATACCAGCCGCCGGCTTTGGCTGTCGGAGCCAATACTGACAACGTGAGAAGGAAGATGAATACGAAGCTGGATAATGGGTGCAGAAAGGCTCGTTTTTCCAAGGGGGTCATGAGGGGCATGCGTTTTCTCCGATATGGGGTTGGGGTATTGGTCCAGGGGTGTTTGAAGATGCGTCGCCTGACGGAAAGCAGATCAAAATTCAGAGTCGCGTCTTGCCGGAGTGGATCCGTCGGCAAACAGAACGTGTGGTCGATCAATGAGGGGAACCGCGAGGGGCGCGGCGCAGGGGTGGCGGAGTTTCTCCAGTTGAGTCCGGTGGGGGGCGGCAGCATGGGGGATGTCGCAGCTGGAACCAAGGGGTGAAAACAGGTCGATGGCTCGTGCCATCGACTTAGGGGTTGCTTTCGAAGGGACGGATTTGTGCGGAGCCAAGGCCCTGCACGCGGGGTAAATTACAATACTTTGCCGGACGGGAGCACTTGAAGGGTGGCTAATGCATACATCGTTGTCATGGGGCTGCTTCCGACACTGAAGGCCGAAAGAAAGGGGGATGATGATTCAACAATAAACCGAAGCTTGAGCGGGGTGGGGCTGACCTAAAGCGTATACCTTATCATTTGCCTGAAACTTGCGGTAGTCCCCAAAGCGGGGACACGCTTGTCCCCGCTTTCATAAAAAAGCCGCAGAACCCTTGGCGGGTTTCTGCGGCTTGCCTGCAAAACCATCCGGCGATGCGCGGGTGATCGGGCTTAAGCTTCGAGCTGGGGACGCTTGGCCTCGGGCCAGTCGATGTGGAAGAACTTGCCGCGGGGCTTGTCGGTGCGCTCGTAGGTGTGGGCGCCGAAGTAGTCGCGCTGGGCCTGGAGCAAGTTGGCTGGCAGGCGGGCCGAACGGTAGCCGTCGTAGTAGCTCAGGGCCGACGAGAAGGTCGGGATGCTGATGCCGTTCTCGACCGCGAGGCTGATCACCTTGCGCCAGTTGGTCTGGGCCTTCTGGATCGTCTGGTTGAAGTATTGGTCGAGGAGGAGGTTCGCGAGCTTCGGGTTGCGGGCGTAGGCCTCGGTGATCTTCTGGAGAAAGGCCGCACGGATGATGCAGCCGCCGCGGAAGATCTGGGCGATCTGGCCGAAGTTGAGTTTCCAGCCGTATTCGCCCTGCGCGGTGCGCATGAGCTGGAAGCCCTGTGCGTAGGAGCAGATCTTCGAGCAGTAGAGGGCGTCGTGGATGGCCTTGATGAGCTCCTTTTTCTTGGCGGGTGAGACTTTCTTGATCTTCGGGCCTTTGAGAACCTTCGAGGCGGCGACGCGCTCTTCCTTGATGGCGGAGAGGCAGCGGGCGAAGACGGACTCGGCAACGGTCGGGGCGGGGACGCCCATGTCGAGGGCGTTGACGGAGGTCCATTTGCCCGTGCCCTTTTGGCCGGCGGTATCGAGGACGATGTCAACGAAGGGCTTCTTGGTGACGGGGTCCTTCTGCTTGAGGATGTCGGCGGTGATTTCGATCAGGAAGCTGTCGAGGGCGCCCTTGTTCCAGGTGGAGAAGATCTCGCCCATCTCGGCGGGCTTGAGGCCGAGGAGGCCGGACATGAGGGAGTAGGCCTCACAGATCATCTGCATGTCGCCATACTCGATGCCGTTGTGAACCATCTTCACGTAGTGGCCGGCGCCGTTTTCGCCGATGTAGGTGGTGCAGGGCACGCCGCCCTTGACGGGCTTGCCGGGGGTGGCGCCCATGATCGGTTTGCCGGTCTTCTTGTCGACCTTGGCGGAAATGGCTTTCCAGATGGGTTCGATCTCCTTGAAGGCGGCCTTGTCGCCACCGGGCATGAGGGACGGGCCGAAGCGGGCACCTTCTTCACCGCCGGACACGCCGGAACCGATGAAGCGGAAGCCCTTTTCCTTGAGGGCTTTTTCGCGGCGGATGGTGTCGGTCCAGAGGGCGTTGCCGCCGTCGATGATGATGTCACCGGGCTCGAACACGGCGGTGAGGCCGTCGATCACCGCGTCGGTGGCCTTGCCGGCCTGGACGAGGATGATCGCCTTGCGGGGCTTGGAGAGGGACTGGGCGAATTCCTCAAGGGTTTTGGACCCGATGAGACCGCCGGGTGTGTTCGGGTTTTCGGCGACGAACTTGTCGGTTTTTTCGACCGTCCGGTTGTAAACCGAGATTTGGAAGCCGTGGTCGGCGATGTTGAGGGCGAGATTCTGACCCATCACGGCGAGACCGATGAGTCCGATGTCAGAGTGCGTTTTGGCCATAAAGAGAGAGCAAGAGCTAGGCGGTCATCCGCACAAAACCAATCCCAATTTCAACGAGTTCTCCTCATGCAAACCGCGAGAAGGCTTCATGGGCCTTTTTTGGCGCGGTCAGGGGTGCGTGCCGTCGTGCTGCTTGGCCTCGTAACTGCCCGCGCTTGGGAAGAACGGGGCGATCTTGTCCACGATGGGGGTGAGAAACTTCGGCTCGTTGCGTGAGTATATCCAATGAAACCCCACGAGGGTGAGCACCACGAACACGATGATCGTGAGCCATATCTTGTTCACCTGGGCGGCTTGTTTGACGACGTAGACCGCCGCAAAAAATATCAGGAGGCCGATGACGACGTTGAGCCAGATCTTGCTTGGGACTTGGGCGACTTTTTCAAGAGCGCTGACCGCGAAGAGCAACATGACCGCAGCGTAGTTCCCGGGCAGGGGAAGTGACGAGACGAAATCCGGTGCTGTGCGGCTTTGACGTTTTTTTGCGAATGGCGGGCTGCCGACGGCATCCGCCGTTGCCACGGAACAATCCGCCGGCCACGTTCGCGGCATCATGGAGGATGCCAAGCCGCCCGTCGTGCGCCCGCAGCAGAAAAAGCCGAGCTATCCGATCAGCGAGGGGCTGCGCGCCTACCTGCGCCGCTACCGCCGCGAGCGGGCGCTGCCGGCGACGTATGAGCGGTTGCGCAGCTTTGCCGAATCGGTGCCGCTCAGCGACGCAGCCGGAAAGCCGACTTTGTGGGAGAGCGTCTTCTACAACCGGCTCGACATGGAGTCGCTGCACGACGACTTGAAGCGTGTTTACGCGCTCATCCGGGTTGATGGCGATCTCTCGGTGATGAAGCACCTCTACATCGACCGCATCGATTACTGCGCCTTCGGGAACTCCGCGCCGTTCCGCATCCGCATTGTCAACGCCTACAACGAGAATCCCGATTACTTCTACATCAAGCGCGGCGACGCCTCGCGTGTTTACGGACTCGAGCTCGAGCATCTTCTCTCGCCGAACCGTCTCAACTATCTCACCTGCGAAAACACCCTCGTCGAGGAACACATCGCGGGCATCCCCGGCAATGTTTTTGTCGACCGCTGGCTCGACAATCCCGAGCTCAAGCCCATCCGCGTGGCGAAGGAACTGGTAAAGTTCAACGAGCGCTCGTTTGTGCGTCTGCTCGGCGACATGCGCAGCTACAATTTCGTCGTGGTGGTGACCCCTGATTTTGAGGGCGCCCAGATTCGTATCCGCGCGATGGATTTCGACCAGCAGTCCTACGAAGGGCGCATGAACCTCTACCGCCCGCAGTTTTTCAAGGACAACCAGAAACTCGCGCTCTTCTGCACGAAACACCTGCGGATCGAGACCGCGCGGCAATACCAACGCGAGGAACAGGTGCTCATCCTGCAACGCTCCGCGATCATCGAGGATCGCCTTGCGATGTTGCTGGAGCCGATGTCCACGGACAAACTTGCGCCGGTGGAGCACATCCATGAACTGCGCGTGTCGCTGGCCGAATATTATCAACGTGACGAGTATCTGCGCTGCGAGTCGATGGGCGCGCTCGTGCGGGAAAATCTGCATTCCATCCGGCTCAATGTGGATGCGCTCGCGCCGGGGCGCCCGCAGCGGCTCGACCAGGAGTCGGAACAATAACCCCGCGGTGCCGGCGATAAGATGTCGCTTTACGTCCCCCTCGCGGATGTGTTTTTCAGTTCTGACCCCGTCGCTTCGGCCCGGGGTCGTGTTCGGGCCTATAGCTCAATGGTTAGAGCAGGGGACTCATAATCCCTTGGTTCTCGGTTCAAATCCGAGTGGGCCCACCATTTTCTGATTAGCTGACATATGCCCTGTTGTCGTAAAGAATCGGGAGTGACCTTGGATTGCATTGATGCCGCAGTGTCTACTCCGCATCTCTCCAGCGACCGGAAAATAATAACATTGGCGGCGGAGTAGGAAGCCCGCGTTGATTGTGCTGCAATTGCGTCACCACAAGATCCACTGCATGCGCAGCAATTGTATCGTAGCCTTGTTCGATGCCGGCCACACCCGAGGTCGGCACCCAAGATAGCAACACAACCCGGCTGTTCGGGCCTTTCCATCCTGCCGCTTGAACTTGTCGGAGCAGGGGGAGGCTATCCACAATCACTGCGTCCGGCTTTAACTTCTTTAGCCATGCGGAGAGAGACGCGCGGATTTTATCGTGCTGAAGCCAGAGGCGATGGGGCGCATCAATGGGGCCATCCACTAGCCAAGCTGCTTGCCATCCACGATGCGCCCGCGCATTCGTCGCCGCGTCAATCAGCAGGACGGGGTGAGTAGCCCCACGGGAGGCCAATTGTCTCAGCACTTCGCGCATCGCTTCATAATGGTGATGCCCTGCGCGTGGCAGGGCCACATTCAGTTCCGACATCCCCAGCACGGCTACGGCAAAGTCCTCCCATGGCCAGTTAAGCTCAATGCGATCTCGTCCTGCCGTGGGAAAGAACAGCACGCCGCTGACTCCCCTCGCACGCAAAATCCCCGCGAGTCGCCGCGCATTGCCCTCCACATCCGTGAGCCGGAATGTGTCCAGCCGGTAGCCACATTCCGTCGCGTGTTTTCGGGCCGCTGTTTCCACCTGCTTGGAAAATTCGCTTTCCGCCGATATGCGATCGCCTTGCACGTAAACGAGGGCCAGCGGCTCCACTTTTTCCAAAGGACGGGCTCTCCGAATATGCGCCATGAGTTCGCCGACTCGCGCGTTGGGACGGTATCCGAGTTTGCTGGCCACTGCTTGCACTCGCTCGGCCGTTTTCTCTGGAATGTTGGCCGCCCGACGCAGGGCATACGACACGGCCGATACCGATAAGCCGGCTGCCCTTGCCACATCTTTTAGCGTCACCCGCCGGTCGGAGTTCATCAGATTGTTATTCGGGAGCCCTGCTTTTCAGTCAACGATTTCACTAATGGGAAGTTCGAGTCGCCTTTCCATTTGAGGCAGTGTTTTCCTATGCCATACACCCAGCATGTCCTTGAGGCTGATTTTGTCGTTGCCGGCGGCGGTCTTGCCGGTGTCTGCGCGGCCATCTCGGCTGCGCGCCATGGCTCGCGGGTCGTGCTTATTCAGGATCGCTCCGTGCTGGGCGGCAATGCCTCCAGCGAAATCAAAATGCATGTCGTGGGGGCCGATTGTCATGGAGCCAAGCCCGGTGCTCGCGAGTCCGGCATAATCGAAGAGCTCCGTCTCGAGGACGCCGTGCGCAATCCCCATCGGAGCTATTCGCAATGGGACCTGCTTCTTTATGAGAAGGTGATGCTTGAGCCCAACATCACCCTGATGCTCGACACAGATGTCGTCGGTGCCGAGGTCGAGGACGGTGTGATCAAGGCTGTGCGTGCCGTGCGCAATCTCACCGAGGATAGCTTTCGCATCACCGCCAAGTTCTTCGCCGATTGCACGGGTGATGGGCGGCTCGGTTTCGAGGCCGGTGCGGATTATAGGACGGGGCGCGAGTCTAAGAACGAATACGGTGAAACCCTCGCTCGCGATATGGCCGATCGTCATACTCTTGGTAGTTCCATCCTGATCACGGGGCGAAAATATGACACGCCTCAGCCTTTCCTTTCACCGTCATGGGTTAGGAAGTTCAAAAAGGAAGATTTCAAGCATCGTCCCGTAAACAGTTACGAATACGGTTACTGGTGGTTTGAATGGGGTGGGCAGATAGACACACTCAAGGACAACGAGCTCATTCGCCATGAGCTCCTGCGCATCGCCCTCGGAGTTTGGGATTATGTGAAAAACTCAGGGGATCATCCGAACGCCGCCAACTGGGCGTTGGATTGGGTAGGAGCAATCCCGGGCAAACGTGAAACGCGCCGTTTTCTTGGGGCGTATGTGCTCAAGGAATCGGATATTCTCACCGGTCGTGTTTTTGACGATCAGGTCGCTTATGGCGGCTGGGCGATCGACCTGCATCCGCCATCGGGCGTGGATGTGCCCGATGAGCCTCCTTATACGCCCACGCATTTTAACCATCTCTATTCTATTCCGTTGGGCAGCTATCATTCGCGCAATATCGCCAATCTCTTTTTTGCCGGGCGCAACATCTCCGCCACGCACGTCGCCTTTGCCAGCACCCGCGTAATGTCTACCTGCGCCCTTGGCGGCCAGGCTGTCGGCACCGCCGCCGCTCTCTGGCGGACTGCCGCAGGCAATGACATCCGCCGGTTGGCCAGCAAGGACAACGTCTCCACCCTTCAACAAGTCCTGCTCCGCGATGATGCGTATTTGCTTAACCTCGCCAACGCGGATGCGGCTGACCTCGTTCGTGGAGCCAAGATCATCGCGTCCTCTTCGCTTCATCCTGCGTCCAACATCACCGATGGCATCACCCGTGATCTGAGGGCTTCTTTCGGGTCCTGGGCTTCGGATTCGGTGCATCGTTGGGAATCCGCCGTGCTTCCCGCCAAGCTGGAGATCGAATTTTCATCCCCCGTCGCCATCAGGGAAATTCACCTCACTTTCGATACCAACTTCGAAAAGGAGCTCATTCTGTCCATGAGCGATTACCACACGAATAAGTCCGCCCCGCGCACGGCGCAGCCCGAGGTTGTGAAGGCTTATCGACTGCTTCTGGATGGCCGGGTGATAGCGGAGGAGACCGGTAACTACCTGCGTAAACGCATCCATATTCTCGATGCTCTCACGACCGGGAAAAAACTGGAATTGGAGGTTCTTGCGACTCACGGATCACCGACGGCACGTGTCTACGAAGTGAGGGCCTATCCGGCTTAATTTACTAAAAATCATTCACGTCTGCTTTCTTTAGTCACATGAAGCCCCTGTTTTTACTACCCCTCGCGCTCGGTTTTTTTAGCTCCACGATTTGTCCGGCCAATACGACGTCGAATGCCGAAAGGCCGGTTACCATCATGCCACTTGGCGACTCGATTACCGAGGGTGGCGAGGGTATTTTCGTCTATCGTTATCCTCTCATGGGAAAACTCCGCGCGGCCGGCTTTAATGTCGTTTACGTGGGATCCAGGACCACGCATCCGGTTGCCAATTCTCCGCTCGGGGTGCTGCCGCACGAAGGCTATGGAGGCCAGAACATCGGTTTCCTGCGGGCTCATTTCGAGGCGCTTTACCGGAAAAATCCAGCGGACATCATTCTCATCCATGCCGGCCATAACCACTCCTACGATGAGCAGCCTGTTGCCGGTATGGTGGAGGATACCCGTGCCATTATTGTCATGGCGCGGGCGATCAATCCCAAGGTCACTGTCCTGCTCGCTCAGGTTATAACTAGCGGGAAACTTCCAAAGTATTCCTATATTCCCGCCTTTAATCAGGCGCTGACCGGACTGGCGAAAGAACTCAACACTCCCACTCAGCCGGTGATACTTGTTAATCAAGCGGAGGGCTTCGACTGGCGCACGGATACGATCAGCGATCACGTTCATCCCAACGCACAAGGTGCGGAGAAAATGGCCGTCCATTGGTTTGATGCACTGAGGAAAGTCCTTCCGATGCCCGTGAAAGAAAAAACTGTGAGTCTGGCCTTGGCGGGAAATCCCTTGGTGCCTCAGTCCTTGCGCTTGTGGCCGGGCCCCGCTCCGGGGCTGGTCGCGGACCCGGGACCGGAGGTGGCCGATGCTGCGGGCAGGGTTTCCAACGTCAGTGTGCCCATGCTTGATGTGTATTTGCCCGCGCCGGAAAGAGCGAATGGCATTGCCATCATCATCTGTTCGGGGGGCGGTTACACACGGCTGGCTTCGGGGCCGTTGGGGCGTGGCGCGGCGGAGATTTTTTGCCCGCTGGGCTACGCGGTATGCTCGCTGAAATATCGATTAACGCCGCCATCGAAAAATGTTTTGGTTGATGCATTGGTTGATGCGCGCCAAGCCGTGCGTCTAGTGCGCAGCCATGCCGACGAATGGCGGCTCGACCCTCATCGCATCGGGATGGTGGGGTTCTCGGCCGGCTCCAATCTCATCCTGAATCTCGCCACCACGCCTGACGTGATCTCTCCCCAGAGCGGCGATCCGCTGGCGCGTCTGAGCTCGCGCCCCGATTTTATCGGCCTGGCCGCCACATGGCCTTATAAACAGGGAATCTCGTCCTTCGTCATAACATCCAAGGCGCCGCCGGCATTTATCGTCCACGCGCGAGACGACACGACTGCGCCGTTTCATTTTGCGGAGGAAATTGCCGGAGCGTGGCGCCGCGCCGGCGTGCCGGTCGCCTTCCATTCCTATGAAAAGGGAGGGCACATGGGGTTTAATTTCCCACGGCCTCCAGTCGGTGATTGGACTGCGCAATTTACTGATTGGCTCAATGCGTTGATCAAAGAACGCAAACTTCCTGAATCGGTTTCAGGATAGCCTATGCTGGCTGACTTCCGTTTCCGTGCACCCATCTCGTATTTCCTAATCCACCCCGCGGTCATTTATGAAAATACCCCGTTTCCGCTGGTGGATCGTCGTGCTCGTTTTATTGGCCGCAGTGCTCAACTACGTCGACCGGCAGACGCTTTCGGCGCTCGCGCCCACCATCCAACAGGACTTGCGGATGGATGACCGCGCCTATGCGAATATCGTAAATCTTTTTCTCGTCGCCTACACCGCGTCCTATCTTTTGGCCGGCCGCTTCATCGACCGGATTGGCACCCGCATCGGCATGTTGTTCTTCGTGGCGTGGTGGTCGGTTGCCAACATGCTTACGGCTGCCGCCCAAGGCGTTCGCTCAATGGGAGCTTTTAGGTTTTTGCTGGGGCTTGGTGAAGCAGGCGTGTGGCCGGCTGCATCGAAGGTTGTTTCCGAGTGGTTTCCTCCCAAGGAGCGCGCGCTTGCGGTAGGACTTTATACGATGGGCGCTACGATTGGGGCCACGGTCGCGCCTTATGTGGTTATCCCCATCGCCCGCTTTGCGTTCGATAAAAAGCTTCCGGCTCTGCACGCCTGGCTCGGCGAAGGGACGGGATGGCGTGTTTCATTTCTTCTGACAGGGGCGGCCGGTTTGGTGTGGGCGGTTCTCTGGATTGTTTTCTACCGGAATCCGCGGCAGTCGCGGTATGTCACGACTGAAGAGCTCGCGATCATCGAGCAGCCGGAACCGGAAAATCGCCGGACTGTGGATACGGGCCAGCCATGGAGCTGGCGGCAGGTCTTCTTTTCCCGTGTCGTTTGGCTGTTGCTTCTCGGGAGACTCATCACCGATCCGATTTGGTATTTCTATCAATTTTGGTTTCCCAAATATCTGCATGAGGTTCGCGGTCTCGATCAAGCGGCCCTTACCATCACGTGGGTTATTTATGCCGCCGCTGGCGTGGGTAGTCTTGGTGGAGGATGGCTGTCGGGGTGTCTGATAAAGCGCGGCATGGTGCCGGTAACCAGCAGACTTTGCGTGATGAGTATCTGTGCACTGCTGATGCCGGTTTCTATGATGGTGGCCTCGGCTTCTTCCACACATGCAGCCCTGGCCTTTGCGTGTATCGCGGTCATCGCGGCTTTGGGTTTCTTGATTAACATAAGCGCCTTGGTCATGGATCTTGTTCCGAAGCATTCGCTAGGCACGGTGTTCGGTGTCGTGGCCGCCGGAAGCACTCTGGGTGGAATTCTGATGAATACGGCCATCGCCCGCATGGTTTCGGGACCTCCATCTGGTTCGTCCGGGTTTCTGGATCAAGGCATACAGGCGTTTCTGGGCCCACTTCTGAATGCTATTTCCGGCAAGGGATATGGCCCGTGGTTTATCGCCATGGCCTGTCTGCATCTTCTGGCCTGCCTGCTCCTTTGGGCGGGCGGGCTTCGTTCCACCAAGGTCGCTGCTTGTAAATCCGGTTCCGTCTGACGGGCGAGGCTACGCACCCCGTTTAAAGGCTGTTTTAAATCAATAATTGCGAGAACCCGAAGGCATGACAAAGACACGATCCAATTTCCGCGTGGCCGTCCTTATCGATACCTCGTCGGGCTGGGGGCGGGATATTATCCGTGGTATACATGAGTTCTCAAAAAAACAGGGAGGCTGGCAGCTCTTTGTAGAACCGAGAGGCATTGAGGAATCCATTGAACTACCACGAAACTGGAGAGGAGATGGTGTGATCGCACGAGTGAACCGGCCGGAGCTGGCCCGGCAGTTGAAATCCCGGCGTATTCCAGTGGTCAACGTTTCGGCTATCCAATTGCCTGGCGCAAATTTTCCTCGGGTCGCCTCCGATACGGCGGAGGTTGCCCGGTTTGCAGCGAGGTATTTTTTAGGCCGTGGTTTCAGGAATTTCGCCTATGTCGGATTGCAAGGGCATGCGTATGCATCGCATCACCGCGATGCTTTTCTCGAAGCGGTCCGCTCCAATGGCCGCACTTTTGATGAGTTTGACTTTGTCACCAGCGGATTCAGTCAGACGCCGGACTGGAATTTTAGAATCGAAAAACTGGCGTCGTGGCTGAAGGGCCTGCCCAAGCCTGTCGCGGTTCTGACATGGAGCGGAGGTCGGGAAATCATTTACGCCTGCATTCAGGCGAAGCTGGCCGTTCCGGAGCAGGTGGCTCTTTTGAGTGGGGCCAACGATGAGTTGCTCTGTGAGGTTTCACCTATCCCGATTTCCGCCGTCCAGCAGTCCTGTCAGGAAATCGGAGGCCAGGCCGCCGCGCTTTTGCGGCACCTCATGCAGGGTGAAAAGCCTCCTGCCGGCCCGCGCTGGATTTCTCCGCTCTCCGTGATCACACGGCAATCCACGGACTCGCTGGCGATTACGGACAGTCATTTGATCGCGGCCTTGAACTATGCCCGGAATAACAGCGATCAATTGATTCAGGTAGGCGATTTATGTGAAGTATCGGGACTTTCGAGACGGTTGTTCGAGCGACGGTTTGTTGAATGTCTGGGCCAGACTCCCGCGAATTACATTCGCCGTCTTCACATCGAGCGCGCCAAGAAGCTTTTGGCGGAAACAGATCTGCCGGTGCCGGAGGTCGCCAGTCGATCCGGGTTCGGGTCACCCGAATATTTCGCATTTGTGCTGGTCCGGGACGTCGGCTTGTCGCCGCTAAGATTTCGAAAAGCGATTCGTGGCTGGTGACAGCTTTTTTGAAGCGTCCGGCGTGACGCGATATCTTAGAAAAGATGCGCAAGCGTCTCTAGAAGTCCCGGCGGGATCTCTGTAATCTTGGGCGGTATCAGCACCATGAAATTTCCCATCCCCTCCTCATTCGCAAAGCGTGTTTTTCCAGCAGTCCTGATTTCTATGGGATTGGGGGCCCAGGTTCATGCGACGAATCAAACGTGGGATAACGGCGCATCCAATTTTCTTTGGGATACCACTTCGGCGAATTGGACTGGGGCGACATTTGTGAGCGGAACAGACGCGGCGATCTTCGGCTCGACGGGCTCAGGCACGATCACGGTGGATGCGGGAGGCATTGCGACGAAGGGCATCACCATTAATGCAGGCGCGATCGGTTATGTGTTTGCCGGTGGCGCGATCTCGAACACGGGAAGCAACGTCAATCTGATCGAGAGCGTGGAGTTTGATAACAATTTTTCCACCACTACACGCACAATCCTGGCTTCCGGGAAAACGGCGACTTTCACGGGCGGAGGATCCTTGCAGATCGTCAACAGCACGGGGAGTGGCTCGGCCGCCACCTATCAATTCACGGCGGGAGCCTATGCGCTAACCGGCGTGATTGCGGAAACGAATTCGGCTCCCATTAATCTGAATTTCACGGGCTCGAGCACGTTTGCCTCCACGGGTGCAAATTTGGCCAACGCCAGCACCGTCAATTTCAATTATGACAGTTCGGGGGCATCCTCCATCACAAATATCACCACGCTTGGCAACACCACCACGTCCAACGGGACGCTGATCCAAAAGCAGGGAACGATAAACTCCGCAAACTCTCTTGTGGTGGGGGCCAAGGGCAGTGCCACCTTGGATATTCAGGGGGGCGTGTTTACCATGACCAGCGGAACCTCGAATTTCATCCGGGTGAGCAACGACGCTGCACCGGTCAGCGGTGCGGTCGGCACGGTGAGTGTAAGCGGGGGAACGCTGACGGCGGGCACCATCGCGTTGAATTCCGCCTCCGGCGCCACGTCGAACCTCCAAGTCAGCAACGGCACGTTGAATGTGGATGCGATCACCCAGTCGGGAGCCGGATCTAAATCGGTGTCGCTTTCCGGGGGCACAATCGGAACCAATACGGTCACCTCGGCAACTTGGACTCCCAACATGAGCTTGGCGGGAAATGTGATTTTTCGTCCAGCCACCATGGCTGGCGCCTCGGCCAACATCACGTTGAGCGGGGTTCTTTCCGGCAGCGGCGGGTTTACGGTCAATGGGCTCGGCTCGGTTACGCTTTCCGGTGTCAACACCTACACCGGCACCACCACGATTCTCGCCGGCAATCTGGCGACTTCCGGTAGTGGCACGCTGGGTTCGGGCAATGTCATTGTGGCATTTAATGCGAGTCTGACCACGGCAACCGCGTCCTTTGGTGACACGGCCACCTTGACATTCGCCAAGACGTCAACGGCCAACAGCATCGTCCTTGGTTTCGCGGGTTTGGACACGATTGGGAATGTCTACGATTCTGTGAGCGCCACTTATTTGGCCGCCGGCACCTATGCTGCGTCCGATCTGAACAACGCGTTTGGAACCACTGTGTTTTCCGGTTCGGGAACATTGGTCGTTACCGCGACCGCCATTCCGGAGCCTTCGCAGTATGTGATGTTGTTTGGAGGCTTGGTGCTGCTTGCGACTTGGTCTCGCCGGCGGGTCGTTTTCCAAGCCTGATTTTGAACTGCTGGTTTGTGGCCGGCTGACTATTCCAGTTCCATAGTTTTAACTATATTCTCATGATGAAAACCATCTCTTGGATGACAAAATTTTTTGCGTTGGCGGCGTTGAGCTGCGGCGTGTCGTTGATGGCGATGGAGGCCGCGCATCCTTTTGTGCAAGACGGGAGCATGCGCGCGTATCAGCTCAGTTGGGCGGATGAATTCGACGGTGCTTCGCTCGACACGACCAAGTGGGATTACCGCACGGACAGCAAAATGTGGAGCACACAACTGCCGGCGAACGTCCAAGTGTCGGGTGGTGTGCTCAAGCTGGTTCTGAAAAAAGAACCAGCCGGTGATAAAACCCATACGGGCGCGGGCGTGATCTCGAAAAAACTGTTTCAGTATGGTTTTTATGAGGCACGCCTGAGAGTGCCCCCCGGCGCGGGCTGGCACACTTCCTTTTGGATGATGCAGTATGACGGGAAGGGCGGCACCAATCCCGGTGTCGCGCATCAGGAGCTGGATGTGATCGAGCAGGATTCGGTGAATCCAAAGCACTACGCGGTGAACGTCCACAAGTGGATGGGCGGGCACTTCTCGTTTGGAGGGAAAGCCGTTCGCGCGCCGGATTTGTCCGCGGATTTCCATGTTTTTGGGTGCGAGTTCACCTCGTCCGTCGTGAAGTATTTTTTCGACGGCGCGCTGGTGCAGACGGTCGATTTGACCAAAGTGGCGAAGAAAGACGGAACGCCGGTCGAGTTCACGCCGGGGGATCAGAATATTTGGCTGACCTCCATCGCGTCTTCGATGGGAAACACCAAGGAGGTCGACGATAGTCGTCTGCCTGCCGCTGCAGAGTTCGACTACGTGCGTTTCTTTGAGAGGAAACAATAGTTGGCAGGGACGTCCCGTCGGTCGCTCGGATTTTTAGGAAATCAGGAGATTTGGCCGGCGATTCTTGTGAAGCCATCTCCATAATCGCCGAGCCGAAGAATCGGCAAATTCGAAGGCGGAGGTCGGCGTGTCCCTCTGGGCGTGTAACGGTTATGGGGACTTTGGGGGTTCCAACAAAGTCGCTATGATGGCGGCTTCTAGCCTCCAACCCCTAAAAAGTTATGACCTTCCTTCCCAAGCTCATTTTGGCGATGGGTATTACCACTCTCGCTTTATCGCCGCATTTAAACGCAACCGCCCAGACTTGGACGAATGGTTCGACGGATTTTCAGTGGAATACCACATCGGCAAACTGGTCGAGTTCTCCTTTTGTCAATGCGGACTCAGCGACGTTTGGATCCACGGGCGCGGGGACGATCACGGTGGCGTCCGGCATTACGGCCAGTGGAATTACGATTAATGCGGGAGGGACCGGTTATGTTTTTACGGGGAACACGTTGACGAACACTGGCACGACGCTGGCCAATGAAAATGTGGAGTTTGATAATGCCGTCGCCTTTGGGACGACAAAAGTCGTCGCGGGAAAGACGATTACTTTTACAGGCGGGGGTTCACTTACCCCCGATGGAATCCCGCCCGGGTCGGGAGGGAGTGGCACGTTGAGTTTTACTGCGGGCGCCTATACTCTGGGTAATATTATCAGCCAAAATGGCGGCGGCACGGTGAACATGATTTTTAGCGGCACGAGCACCTTCTCGAGCAACACCACACAGCTCGCTTATAATAATACCGCCAATCTCACATATAGCAGCTCGGGGACTTCTGCCTTCGTTAATCAAATCAGAATCGGACGCGCGGGCACGGGGACTTTGACCCAGACGAGCGGCACGATTACTTCAAGTGGGGAGGTCCAGCTTGATGGCAATGGAGGCAATGGAACGCTGGACGTGCAGGGGGGGGCATTCAATGCCGGGACTCAGCAAATCACGGTTCAGGCGGGGCAGACGGTGGGCACCGGCCTTGTGACGGTGGAAGGCGGCACGCTTACGGCGGGGACCATTGCGCTTAATTCTGGCGTGGGTGGCACTTCGACCGTGCAGCTCACTTCCGGCACGATCAACGTCAACACGATCAGCTCGGCCAACGGTGGAACAAAGTCCATCACACTGTCCGGCGGCACGATCGGCGCCAATACGACCACGGGCGCTTGGTCTTCGGATATGACCTTGGGTGGCAATGTAAACATTCGCGCCGCACTCGCTGCGGGCGGATCGGCCAATATTGCAATCAGTGGCGTTCTCGGCGGCACCGGCGGCTTCACCAAGACAGGTGCGGGCACCCTGACTCTCTCCAATAATTCAAACAGCTATAGCGGGCTCACCACGGTCAGCGCGGGCACCTTGACGACCGGAGCCACCGGCACGTTTGGCACGGGCAACATCCTCGTGAACGCCGGCAGCACCCTGACATTGGGCAACAACGCGTCGATTGCCGACACCGCCAGTGTGGTCTTTGACAGCACGCTCGGCACGGGCGCAAAAATTAATCTGAATCTGTCGGGAGGAGTGGAAACCATCTACGCGCTTAGCTCGATCAGCGGCACGACCATTGGGCCGGGAACTTATACAATCGCCCAGCTCAACACCGCCTTTGGCAATCTGGGTGTTGATACCGATGTATTCGCCGGAATCGGATCATTGACGATCATCGCCTCGGCGGTTCCAGAACCCTCCACCTATGCGGCGATCTTCAGCGCGCTGACATTGGGTTACACCTGTTTCTTGCGCCGTCGTCGCTCGTAATGCGCGGATGCGGGTGCCGTGCGGCGCGTGTTGGTGCATTCCACGTAATTTCCCCTGCGATTTGAAAATACGCGATGGGTGCTGAGTCCGTTGGAGACTCTGCGCCTATCTGTTCCTGGCACGCATTCTAACCCTCTTCGGCATGTCTCCCCGTTTGGGAAGCATGCTTTCTTCCCGTGCAAACCCCAACCCCATGAAACCCAATACCCCTGCTTCCCGAGCATTCCCCCGTCGGCTTATTTTAATACTGCTTCCTTTTTTGGCCACTGGAGCCGTCATGGCTTCGGTGCCATCGTCAGATGTCACACTGCAGAGTCCCGTGACGTTTAACCTCCCGATTTTTAGTCCGCTTTGCGGATATACAGTAGGTGAATCAGTGGCGACTAATGCGAATTATGACACACCGCTCTACACGCCCTACGACGCCTGGAGTGAGGCATGGTGGGACAATCTCGTGTCGGAACTCATCCAGGCGCGGGTGACCAATGTGTCTTTGTCGACCAGAGGAGCATATACACTGAGTTCCGGTGATTTTGCCGGGCCGGGGAGTATGAATCCACGCCGACTCTACATGTTTGTGGATGCCCTCAAGCGCGCGGGGGTTGATTCCCAATTCAAAATCTCGTGCTTTCTCGACGCTCCTTCCGCGGAGGAGATTTACACCAGGGTCTATGGTTTGCCGGGTGGCACGCTTGAGGACATGGCCGATAATTCGCCCGGCGTGACCAATCACTGGCAGGAGATCTGGTGGCTGCGCGTCATCAAGCCGTGGTTCGATACCATTCCCCAGAGCATGTGGTTCATGGAAAACGGCCACCCGCGCATCGAGCTCTGGGGTTTTGGGCTCAAGCTTACCAACACCGAGGGCAACTGCAGTGCGATGACCAACTACATCAGCAACCAGATGCAGGCCACTTACGGGGTCACGCCGGTGTTTGTCGGCGGCAGCGGAAGCGGCGCCCCCGATTCCACGTGGGCGACCAATCCTTTGGTGATCGGCAACAATCCGTGGTTTTACCCGCCGAACACCCCGTTTCAGTCCACCAACAAAAACGGCTACATCTGCGGGACGGTGGTCGATGGCTTTATCGATCCCAACTTCTTCAATCCCGCATCCTCCAACTACCAAAACTTCAACCGCGTGATAAAACGCAACAAGGTGGATGGTTCGGGCGCAAATGGAGATACCTTGCGCGGGGCGATTGAGTCAGCCATCGCGGCCAACTGCCATTTCATCACTTATGAGGGGTGGACGGATGTCGGGGAATCCGCCGGAGGTTACCGGTGCTACTACTCGCCAAGAAACTCTTGGGATTACCCCAACCAATACATCAATATTCTTCGCCCCTACATCGACCTGCGCACCACGACGCTTCGCCTCGAAGCCGAAGCCTGTGACGATTTTTATGATACGACACTGGGGGATTCAGGCGGAGCCTACCGCCGTTCCGGCGACGATCTGGATGTGCGCGCGCTCACTGGAACGCCCGCGGTTACGGCCAGCAGCGAGCTGTCCGGCACCTATGTCGCCGCCAATGGCATGGATCACAGTTTTCTCACCAAGTGGATAACGAACATCGCCTTGCCGCAGTGGCTGCAATACGACTACGGCAACGGTCGCTCGGCGGCGGTCAACACCTACTACGTGACCAGTGCCGACAACGCCCCCGAGCGCGATCCCATGGACTGGACGTTGCAGGCGTCCAATAACGGCACCACGTGGGTCACGCTCGACACCCGCACGGGACAGGCATTTGCCGCCCGCTCACAGACCAACACCTACACGATCTCCAACACCACCTCCTATCGCTATTATCGTCTGAACATCACGGCGGCGCCAGGCGGCCCCACCGACAGACTACAGGTGGGCGACTTCAGTTTGAAGGCTCCGGTCACGAACGGCGGCGGCTGGGTCGTCACCAACACCGCCGCTGGCGAATGGATCGATTTCGAAGGCGTGGGTGTTTCCAGCGGAAACTACAAATTCCCCATTCGCTATTCGTCGACTGCATCTCACACGGTGCGCCTCACCATCGACAACGTGGCGCTGCCTGACGTCGTCCTGCCAGCCACCGGCAGCATGAACACGTTCGACACCGCCTACCTCGGGACCAAAGCCCTTGGTCATGGCACGCACACCTTCAAGGTGACTTTCGTGGATGGAGGCGTGGATGTTGATTGGATTTTCGTAAAAAAATACGATCCGATGGTTTCCTTCAAATCCCTGCTCACCAACTGCTATCTCACGGCGGAAATGGGCGGAAACTCGACCTTCTCCTCCAATCGCACGGCGGCGGCAAACTGGGAGGGCTTCAGTGTCGACAGTCTTACGGGTGGCAACGGAACCTTATCCGACGGGACCGTCGCCAACATTCAAAGCTATGTCGGTTATTATATGACCGCCGAGCTCAGCGGCGGCGGTGCGCTTACGGTGAATCGCCGTCAGCCCCGCGGTTGGGAGCAGTTCACCCTCGTGAAAGTCTCCGGCAGCGCGGGCAGCGGCATCGTCTCGGGTGATCAAGTGGCCTTGAAATCCCAGGACGGCACGCACTATGTGACGGTGGTCAACGGCACGACTGTGAATGTCAGCGGCACCTCCATCGGGTCCGCGCAAACGTTTACGGTAGGCCTGAGCAATCAGTAGTTTCACACGGGGAGGGTGACTGCCCCGTGTCACCCCTCCCCATACAACATCGTATTTCATGACGTCCTTGATCGGTTCGTTTTTCTCACGTTCGACGCTTACAGGCCTGGTTGCCGCTGCGCTTCTCTCGCTTGCCTCGACGGTGCAGGCGCAGCCGGCTTCCGGCCAAAACTGGGAAACGTCCCTGCGTGCCGATCTCAACAAAATGGCGGACACGCTCACGGCGTCGTTGAAACCATGGCCGGTGCCCGGCCGTTCCTTTCCGGTCGAGAGCTACGGGGCGATCGCCGACGGAACGACCCTCAACACCGAGGCTCTGCAAAAAGCCATCGACGCCTGCTCCCGCGCGGGCGGCGGTGTGGTGCTTTTGGCCAAGGGGGATTATGTGACCGGCACGATTGAATTGAAAAACGGGGTGATGTTGGAAATCGCCAAAGGTGCACGGTTGCTCGCCAGCACGGATCTGAAGGATTTTTCCGACAAGGTTCCGGCCCGTGCGACGATCATGGACACCCACTACAAGCTGAAGATGTCGCTGATCTACGCGGAGAATTGCGAGTGCATCGGCATTCGCGGTGAAGGTGAAATCGACGGACGCGGCCAAAGGAAAAACTTCCCCGGCCCCGAGGGCACCGGGGCGATGCCCGGCCGTCCCTTCCTGATCCGTTTTATCGAATGTCGCAAGGTGGTGATGGACGGCATTCACCTGCGCAGTTCGGCCGCTTGGATGCAAAACTACCTGGCGTGCGACGATGTGATTATCCAGGGCATCCACGTGGAGAACCAAGCCAACGTGAACAACGACGGCCTCGATATCGACGGCTGCCGCAATGTGATCGTCCGCGATTCCTTTTTGAACTCGGAAGACGACGGCATGTGCTTCAAAGGCGCCAGCGGACGCACGATGGAAAACGTGCTCGTCGAGAACTGCCGTTTTTACAGCACCTGCAACGCACTTAAATTCGGCACCGATTCCCAGGGCGGTTTCAGAAATGTTTTGGTGCGAAACGTCGAAGTCGGCGGCCCGGCGGCGGACATGCCCGCTTACGGACGTCGTCCCGCCATTTCCGGTGTTTCATGGGAATCCGTTGACGGTGGAAAAATCGAGAACGTGGTCTGTGAGAATATTCACATCGTTCGCGCGGACTCGCCTCTGTTTTTGCGTCTCGGCAAACGCGGGCGGGTCATGCCCGGACAGCCGAAGCCGTCCGGCTCGCTGAGCCACATTGTTTTTGACGGAATCACCGGCGAGAAATGTGGCCAGACTGGCGCTGTTTTCAGCGGTGTGCCCGGTGCGATCATAGAAGACGTGGTCGTCCGCCATGTTCGCCTCGCCGTGGCGGGCGGCGGCACTCTTCAGGGTCCCAAGCCGGAAAAGGAGTCACAATATCCGGAAGCCAAAATGTTTGGCTTGTCGCCGGCCTACGGATTCTGGGTGCGGCATGCGCGCGATGTCTCTTTTTACGACATCACCGTCACGCCCCAGCAGCCTGATCTTCGTCCGCTCATGATCGCCGGGGAGGATACTTCGAATATTCAGATGGACGGAAAAGCGGTTGATGCAGACTCCGTCCACTGAGTTGGTTTGCCTGTGGACGAGGAGTGAATATCGCGACCGGTCAGGAGTGGTATTTGATGATGGCTTCGACGCGGTTGCGCACCTGCATTTTCAGGCAGATTCTTCTCACGTAAGTTCTCACCGTCTCTTCGTGAATGCCGATCGCGTCACCGATTTCTTTATACACAAGTCCGGTGGCCAGCAGATCAAGGACCTGACGCTCGCGATTGGATAATTTGGTGTCGGTCGATGTTTTGATGGGGATTTGAAAGTAGCGGACGACTTTGCGCGCGATATGAGATGAAAATGCGGAGCCACCCGAATGCACATCGCGGATCGCATTGAAGAGTTCTTCGGCGTTGCTCGATTTGAGCAAATAGCCGCTCGCGCCCGCCTTCAGGGCTTTGAAGATATTATCATCTTCCTCGTAGGCGGTGAGCATGAGGATCTCGGCATCGGGCACTTTGCTGCGCAACAGGGGCAGGCAGTTGATTCCAGACATCCCGGGGAGATTGATATCCATGACGATTACATCCGGCTCGATGGCCGGAATCGCGTCGATCGCTTCCTCGGCCGAGGACACCGCGAGCGGGCAATGGATGTCCGGCTGCGAATTAAGCAGTTCTACCAGCTGTCGCTGAAGGGGAATGTTGTCCTCAACGAGGACGACTTTCTTTTTCATGGAGCCAGGCGGAGTCTCGGGGGTTTCCAGGCGGAGTAACATAAAATTCGAAGTGAACGCGGGTGCCGCCGTCGGGCTGGGGTGACAGCTCGCAAAGGCCTTTGTATGCTTCTGCTCGTTGTTTCATATTGGCGAGGCCGTTCCCCATGCTGGGCGTGGTCGGCAAGCCTCTGCCATTGTCGGTAATATCGATCTCCAGCCGACCTTTTTCGAATCTTGTCCGGAGCCAGATTTCGGAGGCGTTTGCGTGGCGCAGTGCGTTGCTGATTGCCTCTCGAACGGCCAGGCTGACGTTGTGGCGAAAGTCATTGGAGACCATTACATTTTCGGAAAGCTCCGGAATGTCGGTCCGACTGCGGACACCGGAGGATTTGCATTGGGAAACGAGCATCCGAGTGAGGAAATCGACGAGCGACTCCAGGTTGTCATTCTCGGAATTGAGCATCCAGATGGTTTTGGAAAGCGACGTGCTCACGTTGTGGGCGAGAGCCGTGATCGAGCGAAAAGTCTGCTGGCTGCGGTCGTCCGGTGCGGATGCGGTGGCGTGGGAACTGGTCAGGATGATCTGGGACAACTGGGCGCCGAGATCGTCGTGCAGGTCGCGCGCGATGCGGCGGCGCTCCTGCTCAATGAGACGTTGTTTTTCTTCGCGCTGGCGCAGAACTGCACGGCTCCAGAGAAGCCCACCCGCGCCGCCTAGAATGGTCGTCGCCGCCAGGCAAGTTCCCCAAAACCAAGTCGTCCGCCAAAACGGCGGCGGGATGTGGATGTTGACGGTGTATTGGTGCTTCGTTTTGCCGGCGAGATCGACGGCTTCGGTGGTAAATTGATATTCCCCCACGGGCAATGTGCCATACACGGCCGTGAGTGGGTCGCCCATGCCGTTGCTGTAAAGTTCATCCCACTGGAGGGTGATCGTATCGTGGGGCTTGATGGGTTTGGCGGGAGACACCCAGTCTGCGTGCGAACGGATGTCGTTGTCATCGATCACAAACGCGGTGTGGCCGTTGATGTTTTCGATTGAGGCCATGGACGGGCGCGTGCCTTGCCGGCTCCACCTTTCTTTGAAATTCAGCGGACTGCCGTCTTGAATGAGATTGCAGTTGGTGACGGCAAATAAACCCACCGAGGCAGGCGGTCCCGCAGAAGTCATGAATATCTCCGCTGAGCACGGCTCATCGGGTGCCTGGATGAATTCCTTTCGCGGAGTAAAGGTGGATGATTCCGGTGAGCCCTTCCATCCGGGGCTTTTCCCGTTTGCCAGAAATCGCGTTTCGCCGATGAAATCTCCGTTCGCTTTCACAAAGCGTATGCCGACAAACATGGCGCCGCCGCGGGTCTGCCAGTTTTGCGATTGAGTTAACAGATTTTCACCGGAAAACAGGCGGTTGATCCGTTTCTGCCAGTTGTTGGTTTCGGTCAGACGGTAGCGGACGATTCCAGGCGCTGGGACGATCAGGAAGCGCACTTGCGACGCGTCGTAGGGGATGGTGACCTCTGGGCCGCTCTGGAGTGGTGTCTTGTTATCGTTGACGAAGACTTGAACGGAGAGCGGCAGATTGTCTGCCGGTGCTGACAGGACTGGTGTAACAATAAAAGCGAAGGCGATCAGGCCAGCGGGGAAGTGCACTCGGTAAGGCTACTCCCTCATGGGCATAGGTAAAGCAATGAGATGGCCGCTAATGGGTGCATTTACACAAGAAGCGCGAAGGACAACAATGGGTTGTGCACTGGCTCGTGGCGGGGTAGCCCTTCCCGGATTATGATTCGTTACCTTACCCTTCTGGCCGTTTGTATTTCCACGGTGTTGCCCATCGTGGCCCAAAATCAACCTCTCGTTCCTGCGGAGCAGGGGCTGCTGGTCACGTTGTGGCCGCAGGGTAAGATCCCGGGGAAAGTTTCCGAGTTGCCCGACCAGCCGCCGGCGGGCGGTGACCGACGGAAAGTCGACGGCATGAACAATGTCAGTAACCCCGACCTGATCGTTTATCCGGCGAAGCAGTCCGCCGGTCCGGCGCCGGCGATCGTGGTGTGTCCGGGCGGAGGATACGGTCATCTCGCCTACAAAAAAGAGGGCACGGAAATCGCGGCTTGGCTCAACTCAATGGGTATCACGGCGCTGGTGCTCAAGTATCGCGTGCCGGGGAATCGCGACGGCGCTTTTGCAGACATCGAGCGCGCCGTCCGCCTCGCGCGGAAGAATGCGGGGGCATGGAAACTCAACCCCAACAAACTGGGCGTGATGGGATTTTCCGCGGGTGGGCATTTGTGCGCCCGCCTCAGCACGAGCTTTGACAAGGACGGCTACGCTCCGATCGACGAGGCGGACAAGCTGAGCTGCCGTCCCGATTTTTGCGTCTTGGTTTATCCCGCCTATCTGAATCGAGGGACAGCGCTGGCGCCCGAGCTGACAGTTTCCGCGAAAACTCCGCCGACACTTATCATTCACAACGAAGACGACCCCGGCTTTGCTGCCGGCAGCAAGATCTACGCGGCCGCCTTGCAGGCTGCGGGCGTGCCGCACGAGTTCATTTTCTACAAGACGGGCGGCCACGGCTACGGCTTGCGCAGCGACAAAGACGTGAAGGCCTGGCCTGATGCCTGTAAGCTCTGGCTGACCAAGCGGGGTGTCTTGTAAGCAGCGGCGAAGCAGGGGCCGGCGTCGCGTAATTGGCGGCGATACCGGCCAAAACCGAAAGAGAGTTTGGGCGTGAGTAAATTATTCTGAATTTATCGGGTCCTGATTTGTCAAAAGCGCGGCGGTCGGCTTATGGTTCGCGCTCTTATCCTCCGGCGAAATGGTTTCCGCTGGAGGTTCTATCCCCGCTATGATCTTTACCCCTGTTCGTCGTTTTGGCGCCTCGTGTGCCTTGGTTTTGCTCGCTCTGGGCAATGGGCTGGGCGCGCAGGAAATCGCCTGGGAGCCGCCGGTTGATATTCGCGGCGATGCTGATGTTTCGCGGCAGGGCGCTTTTGTGGATGCGATTCAGGCTTATATCGGGCGCAATGTCCAAGGCTCCGGAAAGCCGGCCGTCGAGCGCACTATCGGCGATACGACGTTTCACACCATTCGTGGTGGCGGCCTGACTCATGGCGACGGGCGGATCTTTCTAACCGGAGGAACTGAGCTGCAGTTTTTTAATGGCAACGTTCGTTCGACTACGGATTCCGACAGCTTCTACAACGCGCTTCCCGTCGGTGACGGAGTTTCAGCCGACTACAGCGCCATCGTGAGCAATGGCGTTTTTTTCAAGGCAGGGCCGGTGGGTGAAATCCGGTTCGATGGTCTCACTGTGGACCACATCTATCAGGTGCAGCTTTGGGGCTTGGTGCAGAGTCACTGGCGCACGGTCGTCGATTTTTCCGACACGGTGGGCAACTCGGTTTCGCTGGATGCCGCGGCGCATATCCCGAAGTCGGGGACGCTTGAGGCCGGCCATCCTTACGGTCAATCGGTCACCGGTCTTTTCCGTGCAAAGGAAACGACTTTTGCGCTTAACTGGGCTGCCAGCGAGGGCACGCCTTATCCCATCGTCAGCGCGGTTGCGTTGCGCGATGTGACTGCCGTGCCGGGCACGCGGGCGAAGGTGGGCGCCGTGCGGCCGTTCCCGCCCGTGCAGCCGAGCGACGGCGCGCCAGGATTTCCCGATGTGCGAATCTGGAAAAACCTCACGTATGCCCGTGTCGGGCGGCATGATTTGAAGTTGGATCTTTTTATTCCCAAGAACGTCACCGGTCCTGTGCCGCTCGTCGTTTACGTGCATGGCGGAGGGTGGGGCGGGCTCGATAAAACCGAGGGCTTTGCCAACGGACTCGTCAGTCATGGCTTCGCGCTGGCCGCGATCGACTACCGGCTCACCGACGAGGCGATTTTCCCCGCGCAGATTCAGGACTGCAAAGCGGCCGTGCGCTGGCTGCGTGCGCATGCCGCGAATTACGGCTACGGTGCCGAAAAAATCGGGGCGATCGGCGACTCGGCCGGCGGACATCTGGTCGCGTTGATGGGGCTCACGCCGGACGATCCGGCCCTTGAAGGCACAGAGGGAACGACCGGTGTTTCGAGCCGGGTGCAGGCGGTGGTGGATTATTTTGGGCCGACCAATCTGGTGGTGTTGAACGACCACAAGGATAAAGGATTCATCCCGGCACTGCTTGGCGGATCCATCGACAACAACCGCGACAAGGCGAAGCAGGCGAGTCCCTTGTTTTATGCGGGCAAGCAGGCGTGCCCTTTTCTCATTGTGCACGGAGCGGACGACAAGCTGGTGCCGCTGCAGCAAAGCAAGGATCTCTACGCCGCGTTGCAACAAGCGCAGATGCCCGTGGATTTCTACATCATGCCCAATGCCGGACACGGCGCGAACAACGCGCATGCCTTCGGACTCACGGTTGAGTTCTTCAACAAATATCTGAAGTGAGGCCGGCTGTCCGATCAGCTTCAGGTGATTTTCCGTGAACGTGGGAATAAAGACGTGGCCGCGTGCTCTTATCGTTCGATGAACCCTCCTCTATTTCTTCGCGTATCTTTCTCGTTTGCGGCTGCGCTCCTCATGGGCGCGACTGCTTTGGCCAAGGATCTGGTCAATGTTGATGAACAGGGCGTCGCCCTTCAGGGCTACGATCCGGTCGCGTTTTTCACCGATGCCAAGCCGGTCTCCGGTTCGGATGCGTATGTGGCCAGCTATCACGGCGCCACCTATCACTTCGCGTCGGCCGAGCATCGCGACTTGTTCGTAAAATCGCCCGAGCATTACGCGCCGTCCTATGGTGGTTTTTGCGCGTATGGTGTTTCGCAGGGACACACTGCACCGGTGAAAATCGAGACTTGGCAGATCGTCGGCGGGCACCTCGTGTTGAACTACGATCTGGGCGTGAAGGCCAACTTCGACAAACACCAGAAGGAGCTGCTTCACAAAGCCGATGGGAACTGGAAGAGCCTCGTGAACAAAGAAGGCAAATGAGACGACCTCGGCGCTGAAGCCGCGTCCGCGAAACTGGAGTTATGCAAACGCTCACTTATCCGCACTCGTGGTGGTATTTCATCGGTTCGCTTCTGCTGCTGGCAATGGCCTCGATTTGCGTCGGCGCGGCGCCAGACGAGGCACCCCGTGGCTGGAAACTGGTCTGGGCGGATGAGTTCAACTATCAAGGCCTTCCCGACGCAACCAAGTGGGGTTACGAAGAGGGCTTTGTGCGCAACAACGAGACCCAGTATTATACCAAGGCGAGGCTGGAAAACGCCCGGGTCGAGCAGGGAAATCTGGTGATTGAATGCCGCAAGGAACATTTCAAACCACACGGTCATGCGCCGGTGGAATACACGGCGGCCAGTTTGATAACCCTCGGCAAGGCCAGTTGGAAATACGGGCGCATCGAAGTGCGCGCCAAATTGCCGATCGGCTCCGGTGTGTGGCCCGCCATCTGGACGCTGGGGACGAACATCTCGAAAGTCGATTGGCCGACCTGTGGCGAGATCGACATCATGGAGTGCATCGGGCGGGAGCCCGATGTCATCCATGGGACTGTTCATTATGCGCTGAAAGGCGAACACCAGTCGGAGGCTGATGTGCTAAAGACCGACACGCCTTCCGCAGCATTTCACATTTACGCGATCGAATGGGATGCCGACAAAATCGATTTTTATTTTGATCAGACAAAGTATCACACCTTCCTGATCGACAAGGCAGGGAAGGCGGGGAATCCCTTTCGCGCGCCGCATTACCTCCTTCTCAACTTCGCGCTGGGTGCGTGGGGAGGCCCGGTGGACGACGCGATCCTTCCCCGGAAATTCCTGATAGACTACGTTCGAGTTTATCAGCGAACGGCACCGTGCAACGCGGCGCCCTTAAATTGAGAAGCCTTTCAGTGGGAGGGCTTCGACGGGATTTCGTTCATGCGTAGCGGTGTGTGATGAGTGGATAAGCGCATGAGTAGGGTTTTGCGAAGGATCAGTTGCGTTCTGCGCATTCTCCTTTGTGTGGGTTTTTGTTTAAATAGGCGGGCTCGAGCGCATCACCCCTTTTTGTGCGTTTGGGTTTATCGGCCGGCATCGGTTTCCGATGCCGCTTATTGGTCGGTCAGCCTTATTACCCCATATGAATCTCCTCGAATTATTCCGAGTTGCGACACGGCTCGTCGGTCGTCGTCGCTTTGTTTCCGCTAACAGTTTTTTGTCGCGTTGCATAAACCCGTCCGGGCTATCGCAGGCTTTGACGTGTGCAGTGGCTTTGTCGGTATGTTGTTCGGTTTGGGCGGCTCCGGCGGTCAAGATCCCTACCTGGAATGCCAGTGATATTGTCGTGGCTGAGGCGACCGTCACCGATGCGCCTTATGGAGCGATCGCAGATGGTGTGACCGATTGCACGGCGGCGTTTCAGGCCGCGATCGATGCCGTCTACAATCAGGGGCATCGCGCGGGTGGTGTCGTCTATGTGCCGGCGGGAACGTATGCGTTTTATGGAAATCTCAATGTGCCGGTGGGCGTGACGCTGCATGGCGATTGGAAGGATTGGACGGTCGGCTCCGGCGGAGCGGTCGGCACGATTTTGAAAGTTTATACGACTGGAACGGCCGACGGAACGCCGTTCATCGACATGTATCACTGGAACAAGACGGGTTCAAACGCGTTGATCGGATTCACGATCTGGTATCCGAATCAGCTCGCTTCGAGCATCACGCCCTATCCGTGGACGATCAAGGCGGGCTCGGCCTCGGTGGTTCAAAACGTCGTGCTCGTGAATTCCTATCAGGGCATTTATGCGGCGGTGTCAGCCAACCACACCATTGGCACGGTGATCGGTTCGCCGTTGTCGGTGGGCATCAAGGTGAATGGTTGCGCGGACATCTCCCTCATGCAGGACGTGCGTTTCTCGCCGGATGTCTGGTCAAAATCGGGCTTCACCGGCGCTCCTGCGTTGAACGGTCCGCAGGCGGCGTGGATGTTGGCCAACGGCACCGCTCTGCTCATGGGTCGTGTCGATGGAGAGTTCATCATTGGCGGGGCGATTAGCGGCTACAAAATCGGCATGAACATGGCGTGGATCCGCAATGCGGTCGCTCCCGAGGACACGACTCGGCAAAATGGCGGTCCCGTGCTCAGCGTTTACGGACTTAGCATCACGAATTGCGGGACGGCGCTCGTGGACTCTTTCGGCTCGGGGAATACCGGAAATCAGTTCACCAATTGCACCTTCAGTGGCTCGGTGGGGATCGATGCTTCGGGGGCCGATAACTATGGCTTTGATCCGAGCAACCCAACCCAAACAACCGGCGGCATTGCCGAATTTCACAACTGCACCATCACCGGAACTGGAGGGACGAGTATCATCGGAGGGCAGGCTTGGTGGATGGGGCTGGTTCGCTGCTCGATCACCGGCACGATCCAGCAGAACTATAACGTGCTTAACGTGGTTTCCTCGACGTTGAACGCCCCGACTCAGTGCGTCTTGTCGTCATCCAGCGTGCTTCGTGGCGCTTTTACCGGCTGCACATTCCTGCCTTTGCAGAATATCACCAACAGCACCGGCACGTCGTCGAAATTGATCGTTGATCCGCGCGGGCCTTCGGCCGCTCCGGTGCCCAGTCTTTCTTGGAGCACGGTGGTCACGGATCGTTATTCGCGAAAGCCGGCCAAGAACACGCTCTTCGTGGCGACCACGGGCTACGGCGCGATGGGCGACGGATCGCACGATGACACGCTGAACATTCAAAACGCGCTCAATGCCGCCAGCACCAACGGTGGTGGTATCGTTTATTTGCCGGGCGGACATTATAAAACGACAGGCAGTCTGACCGTGCCTGCAGGCGTGGAGCTGCGGGGTGTTTACGAGACGCGGCATGTCGGGCTGGTGGGCAACAACGGCACGACGGCCGATACTTATTGTAAGACCAGTGTCATCCAGCCCACAGCGGGTGCGGGCACTACGTCCGGGCCGCCTGCGATCATTCTGCAGGCCGGCGCGGGCGTGCGCGGCGTGGACATCAACTACGAGACGCAGAGCAACACGGCGCCGGTTGCTTTTCCCCCGGCTATTCAAGGCCGTGGAGCAAATGTTTACGCCATCGCCGTTACCTCGCCCAATCCTTACATCTTCGCTGATCTCAAGACCTACGCCTGTCCGAATCATTTTTTCTATGATGCGTGCGGATGGACTTTGAACACAGGTTTCCTGATCGGAAACGGTTCTTCCGGGTCGATCATTTCCAGTCAGCTTAACCCTGCCTACTGGCTGTTCCTTGGCGACACGGCCAATCACTACAACTCACTGGTTCGCGCCGCCGTGGTGCCTAACATGGTTTTCTTCGATCTGGCTCATTGCACGGAGACATTGCTGAACGACTTCATCATTCCGGCACACACCATGATACGCACGACTTCGGAAGCCGGCGCCGGTCCGACGGTCACGGGGATCAGCGTGACCTGTGACAGCACGCACTTGGCTTTCGATCTCCAATCGTCGGATCCGTCGGCCTCGATTAACATCGTCAATCCCACCATGGCCTTGGTGAACACGGATGGCTCTACGAATGATCTGGCGATCATTCGTTCGGGGGCAGGCTCGGCGGGATATTTCCGGCTTTTCAATGGTGCGACTTGGGGGGTGCCCCGATATAGCGATTATGTCCTCGCGGGATCGCCCGATGTGGGCGTCGAGATGATCTTCGGCTCGCGATACTCCGGAGCGGGCGGCGCGCAGGTCGGCGACAGTGCGACCTTCCATCTCATCGGTTCCTATTTTTATATCGATCACTTAACTGACACTGCGTTTACGCCTTACACGCTGAATTTCACCGGTGCTTCCGGCCGGATTTCAGAGATCATCGGCAATGTCACTCGTGCGGGTTACACCTATACCAATGCCAATACCTCCACGCTCGTTAACCTTTGGTCCGATATCAACCTGGGCAACTACACGATTTTAAACGATCTTGAGTATGTGCAGGACGATTTCAGCACGAACGCCAATTTCTGGACGCCCTACGGGGGAAATTGGACGGTAGGCGGTGGGCAATACTCGGTAAATCAGGGCGCCGGCCTGAAAACCGTTTATCAATCCAGCTATGGATTGGGCGATGTCAGTTGCGAGGCCGATGTCGCTATTTCCGCCTCCGGTGGCGCGAATTCCGGACTTATTTTTCGGGTGGCCAATCCCACCATAGGCACGGATTCCTACCAGGGTTATTACGCTGCGATCACCGGCAACGGCCGCGTGCTGCTTGGTAAGGCTAACAATAATTGGACGCAGCTCGCGGTGGTGCTGACACCGGTGTCCTTGAACACGTTGCATCGGCTGAAGGCCGTCGCTCAGGGGAGCAACATCAAGGTCTATCTCGACGACATGACCACGCCGAAGATCGATTATAACGACGCCGACTTCACCGCCGGTGCGGTCGGATTTCGTGCACATCAGACGCCGACCATTTATGACAACTTCTTTGCCGGCTCCTTGGTGTATGCTGACCGATTTGACGATGGCGTCGCCGATGGCTGGACGACGTATGGCGGCACGTGGGCGGTCTCGGGCGGTGCCTACACGGCGAGTGGCGGCGGCGGGCCCAAGGCGCTGGCGAACACGTTCACCTCCGGCGATTTCACCTATGATGCGGATGTGACCTTCAACGGTGGGCAAGCCGGCTTGATCTTCCGCGTGAATAATCCCGGCGCGGGCACGGATGTGTATCAGGGCTACTATGCCGGCCTGACGGCAGCCGGGGTGATCGTAGGCAAGGCCAACAACGGCTGGACTGGTCTTGGCTCCTTGGTGACGCCACTGACATCCGGAACTGTTTATCACATGCGCGTGGTGGCGCGTGGTCCGAGCATCAAAGTCTATGTCAACGATATGGTGACGCCGAAAGTCAGTGTCACCGATTCGAGCTATTCTTCCGGCGCGATTGGGTTCCGTTGTTTGAGCTCCACTGCGACCTTCGACAATGCAACCGTAGTGGAATAAGGGACGCTCCCGCCATGCATATACACCCCTTTTGCTGGGTGTGCATGGCGGTCGAGGCCGAAAAGCGTCGGTAGTTTCAGGCAAATATTTGAGCTTCTCACTGGAGGGGGAGATTGCCAAGGTTCGTGAACCCCCCTTCGGCCCTTTCGTTAGAGTTACCTCCCCCTGAGAAACCCCCGTCTGTGTTACCCCCTTTTGGCGTGATGCCTGTTGGTCATGCCATGTGTTCAGTGTGTCTGTAACCCCGTGATCCCATGAAATACCCTGTATCATACCCAAGGTCTCAGTGTCTGGTTAATCGTTTCCGTATTAAGAAACTCATTGCGGCGTCCTGTCTTCTCGCCGGTTTTTCGTCCGCGCGCGCTTCGGTCCCTTCGTCGGATATCACCCTTCAGCCGGTTGTGACCATCAACCTCCCGGTTATCACGAGTCTTACAAACTATGCGTATTTGAACGACAGTGATGCCGTTTCCACCGTCATAGGCGGCACTACGATCAACTATGATGCACCGGTTTACTATCCCTTCGATGTGGATGACACGCGTTGGTGGGACAATCTTGTCGCCGACGAAATCCAAGGACGCCTGCCAGTCGTGATGCTGCCTACGCGTGGCTGTTACACACTTACCCCGGGCGATCTGACCGGCCCCGGAAATCTGAATCCCCGCCGCCTCACGCAATACCTCGACGCCCTCACCCGCGCCGGCGCCACGAACCAGTTCAAGCTTACCTGCTTCGTGGATTCTCCCTCGCTCAAGGATAACTACGATCACCTCTACGGCTATGCGAGCACGGTGAAGTTCGACATGGCGAACACCACCGCGTGGAGCGACATCATCTGGCTGCGCACGATCAAGCCGTGGTTCGACACCATCCCAAGCAGCTATTGGTATATCTATAACGGCCGGCCGATCATCCAGTGGTGGTCCATCGCACCCGCGTGGTTCGTCAATCAGCCCGGCAACGCCAAGCTGATGCTCCAATACATCTCCGACCAGTTCAACGCCACCTATGGCGTGCGTCCCTGGTTCATCATCGATGGCGGTTGGGCGAACTCGTCCAACCAGGATCCCAGCTCGGTGGACCAGCCCGATGTCCTTGGCGTGAACAGCTGGTTCGGCCCGCCGTCGACCTCCAACACCTACACGATCCTCGACAACTTCGTCGCGGGCACTTCGGTTCCCGGTTTTATCAATCCGAATTATTTCAACCCTGCGGATCCCAATTACAACAGCCCCAATCTGATTGTTCAGCACAACAAAATCGACGGTTCCGGTGTGAACGGCGACACGCTGATCGCAGGGCTTGACGCTGCCGTTACCAACAAGGCGAACCTCACCGTCATCGAGGGTTGGAACGATGTGCGCGAGTGGGCCGGCATCTACCGCGCCATCAGCTCCCCCCGCTACAACTTCCCCAGCCAATACATCAACATCGTCCGTCAATACACCGACCTTCGCACCGTCACCTTGCGGCTCGAGGCCGAGGCGGCTGATGAATACTACGACACCACGGCCGGCAATTCCTCCGGACAGGTTTACCGTCGCAGTGGTGATCTCGATATCCGTGCGCTTTCCGGCAACGGCTGGGTCGTGACCAATACCGCGGCCAACGAGTGGATTCAGTTCGACAAAATCTACTTCAGTCCCGGCAACTACAAGTTCCCCATCCGCTATTCCGCCACGACGGCCGGCAAGCGCGTCCGTCTTTATGTGGATGGCGCATCGCTGGGCGATGTGACGCTGCCGATCACCGCGAGTGCCGACACGTTTGACACGATCAATCTCGGCCAAAAAACCATCGGCTGGGGCACGCACACCCTGAAGCTTCAGTTCCTTGATGGCGGCGTGGATGTTGACTGGTTGTTCATCCGCAAGTTCGACCCGATGATCAGCTTCCATGCGACCACCGGCTACATGACGGCGGAGCTCGGCGGCAACGCCACGGTCACGGCCAATCGCACCTCCATCGGCGGTTGGGAAAAGTTCAGTGCCGACGACACCAATGGCGGCACTCTGAGTGCCAACGACGTCATCAATCTGCAGACCAACGACGGTCTTCTCCTCTCTGCGGAAGGCGCGGGCGGTGGCGTGCTTTCGGCCAATCGCCGTCGGGCGGGCAGTTATGAGGCATTCACGATCATCAAGACAGATGGCACCACCGGCACCTTGGTGAACGGCGACTCCGTGGCTCTGCGCAGCAGCAACGGTCATTATGTGACCGTGGGCATGGGCACGGGAAATCCCGTGGATGTGAGCAGCACCGCGATCGGGCCGTTGCAGACCTTCACGATCACGCTCGGCACCCAATAAGGGTGATTACCGCCTTGCGGTAGTTATTAGCAGTGCTGCCGGTGGTGGGCCTGATCGCCCGCCACCGGCTTTTTTATAAATCCGAATCGGCCTACGTCTGCTTATGGAAGTGTGACGGAGATTGGCCGATGGTGCGCTTGAAGGCCGTGGAGAATGCGAAGGCATTTTCGTAGCCGACTTCTTTGGCGATGGCTTCCACGGTATAGCCTTTGCTTAAAAGTGAGACGGCTTGCTGCATGCGCAGCCGGGTCACTTGCTTCATGGGAGTCGTCCCGTTTTCGCTGAGAGACAGCCGGCGCAGGTATTCGGGGCCGATGCCGGCGGCTTCAGACAGAAGCTGAAGCGTCCAGGGAGTCGCCAGATTGGCCTGCACTTTTTGCCAGAGTTGCCACAGGCGGGCGGGCTGTCGTGATTCGATGATGCGCCGGCCGTGCATTTGCAGCAGCTCGGTCCAGTGTTCGAGGAGGGTGGGGTCTCGCTGGGTGGTGACTTCCAGATGCAGCCCGCGTAAAATGGTTTCCAGCGGACGGGGGTCCACTTCGAGCAGGACCGGTTCCGTGAGTCTCCACGTCGTCGACGGCTGGTAGGTGATCCAGCCGAACTCACAGCCATAGGCGCCGGTGTAAGCGTTTAATTTTCCGCGCGGAGTGCAGTAGGCTTTCCCGGGAGTGCAGTCGTGCCAGCCGTCCTGGAGAAGGACTTTTCCGCACCCTTTTAATCCGACCAGAATTTGAGAGTGGGTGGCGGCAGGGTTTATGAAGCGGAATTGCGGTGTCGTTTGAGAGATGCCGGCCAGGGAGACGTGGTATTTTTTGAGTGCGGGGCAGTGTTCGGGATGGATCAAAAATTCCCGGGTGCGTTTTCCAATCTGGTGGATTTCACGAAGGGTTTGTTGGCTTTTGCCCATTCCACGCAGAGTGCTTCTGTCGTAAGGTTGAAAGCAAAGCAAAATTTCACTCCGCATACCCCTTTTCCCGTGATCAGAAAATATCGTTCATCGGTGCTGACAGGCATTTCATTTTTTATCGGCGTTCTCCCTGCCTTCGCAGAGCCTCGGCTGGATTTCCTTCAGCCTTTTGCTCCTTCGGAAGGACTGGTGCCTGCTCTTGAACACCCGTTCAGGCAGGAGGTGAGTCTCGACGGACGTTGGCAGTTCCAGCCGGTCAAGATTCCCGACGATTATAAACGCGGCACCGGCGCGCCGCCGGAGCTGCCGCTGCCTGACGCGGCGAAGTGGGAATCTACTCCGCTCAAGATTCCCTCTCCTTGGAACGTCAACACCTGGGGGAATGGCCGCAACGCCGGTGCCGGCACGGACCGTCCGTATGTGGCCGATTCGCTCTACTATCCAAGTTATCCGGCTTCCTGGGACGGGGTGGAAATGGGCTGGATGCGACGCTCGTTCCAATTGCCGGCTGGCGACGCGGGCGCACGCGTGGTGCTGCATTTCGAAGCGGTCGCCGGTGAGGCGCAGGTGTGGGTCAACGGCAAGCTGGCCGGATCGCACTTCGATTCCTTTCTGCCGTTTGATTTTGATCTGACCGATTTGGTGAAGCGCGACGGTGCGAACGAGCTGCTGGTGGGCGTGCGCAAGAGTTCGTTGTTCAACATCATCTCGCCCAATTATCCGCCCGGCCAGCAGCGCACCTATCCCAACGGTTCCAACATGGACAACCTTGTCGGCATTTGGAACGACGTGTCCTTGCTGATGCTGCCGGCGGTGCGCGTTGACGGCGTATTCATCCAACCGTTGGTTGATGAAGGTGTGCTGCGCGCGGAGGTTACGCTGCGCAACGATTCCGATCACCCGCAAAATATCAGTTTGGGCGGCGAGGTTTCGCCTTGGATTAACTTGGCCGGAGGGGATGTGCTTTCGGCGCCCGTGCCCAAGTGGAAACTGGATGCGCCGGTTTTAAGCCTTTCGCCTGCCACCGCCATGGTGCCGGCGGGGAAGAGCGTGAAAGTGATCCTGCAAGTTCAGACTGCCGGTCGGCTGAAAACCTGGTCGCCCTCCGCGCCGAATCTCTACGGCCTGGTCCTGAGCACGAAGGATGAAGGGCAGGGGGTGGTCGACCGCAAGTATGTGCGCTTCGGCTGGCGTCAGTTTAAAATCCACGGACGCGATCTCTTGCTCAACGGTGAAAAAATCCAGCTGTGGGGCGATTTCGGCCATCCCTTCGGGCCGTTTATTTCTTCGCGCCGCTATATCTGGGCGGACTACCGCATGATCAAAGATGTCGGCGGCAACGCCGTGCGTCCGCACGCGAACATCATGCCGCGAGCCTGGCTCGATCTGGCCGACGAGATGGGCCTGTGCGTGCTGGATGAGAGCTCGATCTTTGGATCGAGCATCAACCTGAATCTGCAGGAGCCGGTGACATGGACTCGCTTCGCATCGCATCTCGACGGGCTCGTGTTGCGCGATCGCAATCACCCGAGCGTCTTCGGTTGGAGTTCCGCCAACGAGATGTTCGCGCTGTTTTTCAAGACAAGCGAGGAGGGCAAGAAGGAGCAGTATGCGAAGCTTAAGGAACTGGCTATGCGTCCGCAGGCGCTGGATCCGACGCGTGAGTGGATTTCCGTCGATGGCGACAAGGATCTCGACGGCACGTTGCCCGTGTGGAGCCGGCATATCGGAATCGGAGTGCCCGACGATCTGCCGAATTCCGACAAGCCGCGCATGATCGGCGAGCAGGGCGGCACCTACTACGCGGGGCCGCCACGCCTAAGGGAAGTTAACGGGGAGCGTTCTTATGAGAGCTATGCTGCGCGCAACGAGGCGCTGGGCATCGACCTCTACCGCATGATCACGCAGGTCGCGAAGCCTCAGCTAACGGCATTTTCACCGAGTGAGCTGATTTGGTTCGGCCTGGAGCATCTGCCCTTTGGCTATCGCACGGTGGCGCGTCCGCCCGACAAGACCGATGGGATTTTTTTTCCGAACTATGTCGAAGGCGTGCCGGGTGTGCAGATCGAGCGACTGCCACCGTATGTGACGACGATCAATCCCGGCTTCGATCCGCAGCTGCCGATGTATAAACCGATGGCGATGTTTGATGCGATGAAGGCGGCGCTTGATCCGCGTGGTCCGCAGCCTTCGCCGTGGGACAAGTTGCCTGCGCCGATTCCGAAGCCAGTTCATGCCGCGCCGGCCCGCAAAGTCGCCCATGTCGGATTTGTGGGAGACGTTGATGGAGCGATCTTCAACGGGCTTTATAATTTGGGTGTTCCGCTCGTCGCGGGTGCGGATGCGGCCAAGGCGGACTTGCTCATCGTCGACGGTGAAGGCTTGAAGGCGTCCGATGCCGCCGAAGCCACGCGTCTGGCCAAGGCGGTGTGGGCTCGTGGTGGATTGGTGTGGGTGATGACGCGCAATCAAGGCGCGGCCTTGCCGGTTCTCGGCGGGCTTTTACCCGAGCCTGTTTCCATGACGATGAGGAAGGCGACCTCGCTGGTTCACGCCGAAAGCAGCCCGCTGGTCGACGGCTTTGCGTTGAGCGACCTTTACTTTGTGGTGAAGCAGGGCGGCTCGGATATTGCGAGAGCCTGCCTGGGTGGCCCGTTGGTGGATTCCGGACGGGTGTTGCTGACCGCTTCAAATTCCAACTGGAGCCTGTTTGAGCAGCAGCCCGAGGCGGCGAAATGCGCCAGCATGTTGATCTACGAGCGGCTGCAAAAACCGTCGGGCGCCGCTTTGGTTGAGGCCAAGTGCGCGTCGGGAAAACTCTGGGTTTCGTCGCTGGACGCAGCTTTGACCACGACGCCAGCCACGGCGTTTTGGAAACAGTTGTGGAAAAACCTCGGAGTCGAGTTGGCCAAACCTGCAAGCCACACGCTCGTCGCCACCGGCGCGGATAGCGCATCTTCACCCTGGCGCTATACGACCGAGATGCCGCCCGCCGATTGGATGACTCCCGCGTTTGAAGACGAATCCTGGAGCCAGGCGCCCGCGGGTTTTGGCTCGGATGTGCCCAATGCCAAGGCGGCGACACGCTGGCGGACCGGCGATATTTATCTGCGCCAGGAGTTCGCCGTCGAGCAGCCCCCGCGGTCTTTGACGCTCACCATCTACCACGACGAGGACGCGGCCGTTTATCTGAACGGAGTGAAGGTTTTTGCCGCCACCGGGTTTGTCACCAACTACAGGACCGTGGCTCTTGGTGAAAAAGCGCTGAAGGCGCTCAAGGTGGGGAAAAACATCATCGCGGTGCACTGCCATCAGACGACGGGCGGCCAGTTCATCGACGTTGGCCTGAGCGGCGGCACACTGCCACGCACGACCGGCGATGCCGGCCACGACCTGCTGCTGGATGGTCCGGTCAACTGATCTGTCTATCCGCGTATTCTTCCCTTTTTCATCCCCCGCACCCCCATGAAATCTCCGTTGTTCGCGCTCCTGCTTGTCTTGATGCCCTTTGGCCTGACCTCGTGTTGCCATGTCTCGTGTCCGGTTGCGGGTTCGCAGCCGGTCGAGACCACGCCCTTCGGGAAAAACGCCGACGGGCAGCCGGTCACCTTGTATACGTTGAAAAACACGGACGGCATCGAAGTCGGCATCATGGATTACGGCGCGACCATCGTGAATCTGATCACGCCCGATCGTGACGGGAAGCGGGCGGATGTGTCGCTGGGGTTCGACAGCGTGGAACCCTATCTCACGAAGAGTCCGTATTTCGGCGCCATCGTCGGACGGTTTGCGAACCGCATCAAACAAGGCCGGTTTACGCTCGACGGGAAAACCTACCAACTCGCCATCAACAATCCGCCGAACACACTGCACGGCGGGCTTAAGGGTTTCGACAAGCAGATGTGGCAGGCGAAAATTCTGAAGGGGGCCGTGCCTGCCGTGGAATTCAGCCGGCTCAGCCCCGATGGCGAAGAAGGTTATCCGGGCAATCTTAAGGTGACGGTGACCTATGCGTTGATCTCCGCGAACACCCTCAAGATCAGCTACGAGGCGACGACCGATCAGGATACGATTTTGAATCTCAGCAATCACGCCTACTTCAACCTTTCCGGCCAAGGCGAAGGCACGATTCTGGGCGAGGAACTCACGCTCAATGCCAGTCATTTCACGCCGGTCGATTCCACTTTGATTCCGACGGGTGAAATCGCTCCGGTCGCCGGCACCGTGATGGATTTCCGCAAGCCGACGGCCATCGGCGCCCGCATCAAGCAGGTCGGCGGCGATCCGATCGGCTATGACCATAACTACGTCCTCGACAAGGCCGGCGACGGAACCGGCCTGCAACCGGCCGCGACCGTCTATGATCCGAAGAGCGGACGTAAGCTCGAGATCTCCACTGACCAGCCCGGCATCCAGTTTTACTCGGGCAACTTCCTCGACGGTTCTATCACGGGAAAGGCGGGGCGGGTGTATCCGCAATACTCAGCCATTGTCTTGGAGACGCAGCACTTTCCGGATTCTCCCAATCAGCCGCAGTTTCCATCAGTCGTGCTCAAGCCGGGGCAGATTTTTCACTCAACCAGCCTTTACACCTTTACGGCAAAGTAAGCCGCGGCTTTGCGATCGCTCTTGCCGTCTGCTGGAATGCTTACGCAGTGTCGCCCGCTTTTGGGACAGCGTTTCTTCATGAAGCAACAACTCACCGCCCTTTTTCAAAAAACATTCGGACGTGCTCCGACCGTCATCGCGCGGGCGCCTGGTCGCATCGAATTCATCGGAAACCACACCGATTATAACGGCGGTTCCGTGATAGGCGCGTCCGTGGATCGTGGGGTGTGGGTCGCGGTCGCGCCGCGGGCGGATGGGGAGCGTCATTTCTTCAGCGAGTTCGCCGGCGGACTCACCATTCTGAAACCGCGCGCAGCGGACAAGCAGGCGGGCGCGGCGAGTTGGATCAATTATCCGCTGGGCGTGATCGCGGCGTTGCCGGAGTTTGGACTCAGGCAGCCGGAGGGGTTTGATTATGTGGCTATGTCGGATCTGCCGACCGGCGCGGGATTGAGCAGCAGCGCGGCGATCGAGCTTGCGTCGGCGCTGGCTTTTCTCGCGGTCACGGGCCAACAGACGGATCGCGAGACTTTGGTGAAGATCGGCAAGCACGCCGAAAATCACTTCGTCGGCGTCCCGTGCGGCATTCTCGATCAAGGCGTATCCGGATTCGGCAAGGCCAACCACCTCGTGTTCATCGATTGCCGCGGGCCGCGTTTTGATACGGTTTCATTGCCGCCCGGCGTGCATTTTTGGATCTTTAATACCCATACGAAACACGCCTTGGTGGATGGGCTCTACGCCGAGCGACATCATGAATGCCAGGATGCTGCGAAGGCATTGGGAGTTTCGCTTTTGGCGGATACCTCGTCCGCGCGCGTCGAGGAGGGAAGGGCGTTGCTTTCGCCGGATCTCTATAAGCGGGCGAAGCATATCGTCGATGAAATCGCGCGGGTTGATCAAATGACCGATGTGCTGAAGCAGGGCGATTTGGCAGCGGCGGGCCGCTTGCTCACAGCTTCACATCGCAGTTCACAAATGCTTTTTGGCAACAGCACCGAGGAGCTGGATTTTCTCGTCGATACGCTCGCCTCCACGCCAAATGTCTATGGCGCCCGCCTGACCGGCGGTGGCTTTGGCGGTGCCGTCATGGCGCTGACCAATGCGGCGTTCAGCGCTGCGCAGGCTCAGTCGATAGACGATGCCTATGAGCGCAAATATGGCAGCCGTCCCGACGTGCTGCACATGTTAACGGGTGACGGGGCGCAGTTGCTTTGAACCAACGGAAGCTTGTTGTCGGACCGTGCGCCCCATGTTCCACGTGCTGCCGATGAGGGTGGCGCGGGGAAAATCCGGCACGCCGCGCTCACCGCGGTGCACCATGCCGACCAGCATGTCCACGGCGGCTTCTCCGACGATGTCGTTGTGCTGGTTCATGCCGGCCCATTCGGGTTGCTGGCGGCGCCACTCCAGTTGAATCAAGCCCATGTCGCGTGGGACTTTGAAGTCGAGCGATTCCACCCATCGTTTCACGACATTATACAATGTCAGAATAACATCTGGTTTCTCTTTCTCTATCCAAGCGTGAAAGTGAGAAATGTCTTTGCGCGCATCTTCGAGCGCAAAAAAAGGCTGGGTGCGGTGTGCTACTGTGATTTGCTGCTGGGCGATCAGGAAGCCGGCGGTGAAGCGGCCTCCGGTGATTTGATCGATCACTTTGTCTAGAGCCAAAGCGGGGCGCTTATAACCGAGTGCGAGCGCTTGCTCGAATGCCTGCAATGCGAGGTTGTGATGATCTACGCAGGCGAATGATAGGGAGGGGTTATACGTTCGATGGCCGGTGACGATGCAGGGCAGTTGTTCATAAATCGGCAAAAACTCCACGGGCAATTGCCGGTTGTCCATCGCACCCACAATGATTGCTCCGCGAATACCCCGGGAGTGTAAAACGTCCAGCAAGCGGCTGGCCTTCCACTGGGGGTCGTGAAGCCAGAACTCATCCAGGATATAGCCGAGTTGAGCGGCCCGCCGGCGACACCCCTCGACATAGGCGGGCACCGTCGGGTGCCGCACGAAGGCACGTTCGTCTGTATTTGCGTTCAGAAGGGCGAAGGTGGCCTTGAATCCCTGCTGGCGCGAGGAGCGCAGATTGGCCATGAGGTGGGCAACCGTGGGGTTTTTTCGATAACCTAGCTCACGCGCGATTCGCTCGATTTTTGCGCGGGTGGTTGAGGAAATTTGGGGGTCATGACGCAAGGCTAGAGAAACGGCATTTTTGGATACCCCTGCTTTGAGCGCGATATCCTGCATTGAAACCACACCTTGTGGTTTATGGAGAGAGGCCGTGAGGGAGAGGGTATTTGCCGCCATATGAGTCCTTGCTGAAGCTGTGCTGTGTAGGCCTGCATTCAGGCGCATGATGCCTAAAAGGAAGCATCTGATAACTTGACGGTCAAGTATCGCGTGAGTTGAATCAATGCCTGAAGGGCAGTCATTCTATTGGATGGTCTGCACCCAAAGACTTTACCCCAGCATAAATCACTGCCCGCCTTGCCCCTTTCCGCCCGGCCTTGCAGATCTGGCTTGGCGAATGGGTGATCCACTAAACATGCCTCACCTTATAGATAAACTTAAGGTCCCGTCCAAGAGGGCGATTTGAGCCATAAATACTCATGAGTAATTTACGAAAAACATTCGCTCGTTACTTAAGGCGAGCGGGTGCGGGCTCGATGCTCATCAGCATCATAGTGCATGTCTTTATTATTGGTGGGGCTGCTGTTTACGTTGTTAGTTCGGTTCAACCCCCGCGCAAAGCTCTCTTTCAGGGTGCCGAAAATGCGGCTTCCGAAGTTCGCCATCCTGTGAAGATGTCGAATACCCAACCGAATCTTGACACGCTCACTAAGCGTATTTCCGTCGATGCACCTGATTCTGCGGTCAGCTTGCCGGACCTGCCGACCAACACAGACTCTGGCATCAGCAGCCCGTCCCTCAGCAACAGTCTTGGTTCGGCGGGCGAGGGGGCTGGCGGCCTTAAGGGGCCGCTTATGCCGCTCTTCGGGTTCAAAGAAACTCAGACCGGCGGCACGTTGGTCGGGCGACTTTATGATTTTAAGCAGTTTCGCAGCCAGAAACCCAATCCTGATTTGGCCAAACTCGGTCCCGCCAAACTGGCCATCACCGAGGTCTCTGATTTTGTGAAGGGTGGTTGGAGTGTCAGTTCACTCTATAAATTTTTCCAGGCGCCCACGGTGCTGTATGCCACGCAGATTTTTGTGCCCATCATGCCCGCGGCCGAGGCGCCAAAAGCTTATGGCGTTGAAAATGAAGTCCAGCCCAAGGCTTGGATGGCTCATTATAAAGGCAAAGTAAGCCCTCCGGTTACCGGAGCATTTCGGTTTGTGGGTGCTGGCGATGACCTCATGGCCGTGCGCATCAACGGGCGCCTTGTGTTAGACTGTGGAGGTGCCAAGGCGTCCGATTTCAAATCCAACCAGTCGCCTTACCCCTACGATTATGCGAAGAACACATGGATCCAGACTAATCGAGGTGGCTTTACCGTCGGCAATCGCATGGAGCTGCAGGCTGGCCAATTTTACGATATCGACATCATTTTCTCGGAAGGTCCGGGAGGCTTGTTCTGCGCGATGTTGCTCTTTCAGCAGGAAGGTGTGAATTACGAGAAAGACGCGAAAGGAAACCCCATTCTCCCCATCTTCCGCGTGGCTGATTCACGGACGGAGCCCGCGGATACCGCCCCGAAATTTATGCCTAACGGGCCGATTTGGCGGGCGCTTCCTCCGGTGAAATAAAGCAAGCCGCTATCTCGGCCACGGCACCTGTAGAACTGTTAAAAACAATCCCCATCCATGAAACCGAATGCGATATTGATCAGTAGTTTGATGATTTCTTCTTTATTCCCCGCTTGGGGTCGATCGGAGATGGCCGTGGCGACTTCGTCTTTGCGGGAGAAAATTTCTGCGGATATGGATTGGAAATTCTTCCTCGGTGATCCCGGTGAAGCGCAGTCGGTTTCTTTTAACGATCAAGGCTGGACCCCGATTGAGTTACCTCACGATTGGAGCATCGAGGGCAAGTTCGATAAAGAAGCGCCTGTTGGTAAGGATGGAGGATTTCTCGCTCAAGGACTTGGCTGGTATCGACACACCTTCGTGCCTTCTGAAAATTGGCGCGGACGGAAAATCTCCGTTGATTTTGAAGGGGTCTATATGAATGCGGATATATGGATCAATGGGAAGAAGCTGGGCTCACATCCATACGGCTACACGCCGTTCTCCTTCGATTTGACGTCGGATCTCAAATTTGGAGAAGCCAACGTTCTCGCGGTGAAGGTTGATGTTTCGCGACAGAACAATAGCCGCTGGTATAGCGGCGCGGGGATTTGCCGTCATGCTTGGTTTACCGTTACAGGCCCGACGCACTTGGATCTCGATAATATCTTTCTCTCGACTCGAGAGGCATCGGCGGAAAAAGCCACGGTTCACTTGGAGATCCCGATCGTTGGCGAAAAAGACAAGGCCGACGCGCTCATGGTAAGAGTTGTTTTCCAAGATAAGGCCGGGCAGCAAGCCATTCGCCAAGATTGGTCCGTTCAACCGGATGAAGTCCGGCGGGGAAAAATCAGCCGGGATCTCGTGGTGTCGCATCCTCTCTTATGGTCGCCCGACCATCCGCAGCTTTATCAGGTGGGAATCCAGCTGGTGAGAGGAGGGCAAGCGGTCGATCAAGTTGGCTTCCCCTTTGGCATTCGCTTTTTGGCTTGGTCCGCAGCACACGGCATTCAGATAAACGGAGAGACCGTGCGGCTATGTGGCGGAAGCGTCCATAATGACAATGGCGCGATCGGAGCCGCGGCGTTTGATCGAGCTGAACATCGCAAGGTCGAAGTGTTGAAAAATGCAGGATTCAACGCGGTCCGCACTTCGCATAATCCGCCTACCTCAGAGTTCCTCAACGCGTGCGATCAGCTTGGAATTTTGGTCATAGATGAGGCCTTTGACTGCTGGAATACCCAAAAGCTGAAAGACGACTATCACTTGTATTTTGCCGATTGGTGGAAGCGCGACTTGGATGCCATGCTGTTGCGCGACCGCAATCACCCCTCCGTGATCATGTGGAGCATTGGCAACGAAATCCCCGAGCGGTTTGACCCGGTCAAGGGGTTTGATACGACTCGAATGTTGACGAATGAAGTCCGACGGCTCGACTCCACCCGCCCGATCACCTGCGCCTACAATGGCATTGAGGAGATGAATACGCCCAATGCGGATAAGATATTCCAGCTGCTGGATGTGGTCGGCTACAACTATAACATTCATCTCCATAAGGCCCAGCACGCGCGAATCCCGGATCGGATGATGGTGTCCACGGAATCCCAATCTCAAAACTTAAGGGGTGTCTTGAATGCCATGGAAAACAATCCTTACGTCGTCGGAGACTTTGTCTGGACGGCTTTGGATTATATAGGGGAATCGGGCTTGGGGCGTTGGGAGATCAATCCGACCCTCAATGCCAAGGGGCGGCTCATCTCGGACAATAATGTCTTCCCCTGGCATGGCTCATATTCGGGTGACATTGATTCCACCGGATTCCGAAAGCCGATTTCCCATTATCGCAACATCCTATGGGATCGTGGAGAGCATCTTTATGCTCATGTTTTCATGCCGATCGCGGAGAACCAAACTCTTGTAATCGACCCCTGGGGACAGCCTCCATCTTCCGCATCGTGGAGCTGGCCTGGCTATGAAGGGCAGCCGATGAAGGTCGAAGTAGACGCTCGTTACGATCAAGTGGAGTTGTTTCTGAACGGCCAATCGCAGGGAAAGAAGTCCCCCGGAGCTTTTTGTAAGGCGACTTTCACCGTTCCTTATGCCGCTGGGATACTGAAGATCGTGGGGATAAAAGACGGGAGGGTTCAAGAGGAGCAAGTTTTGAAGACTGCTACTGCATCCGCAAAAATCCGCTTAACAGCGGATCGAACAGTGCTGAGCGCAGATTCCCAGGATCTTTCCTACGTGACCGTGGAGATCACCGACGCAAACGGAGTGATGAATCCAAACGCAACCGACGAGATTCAGTTCAGCGTAAGCGGTCCAGCGGTCATTCAAGGGGTGGATAATGGCAACATGCAGTCCTTGGAGCCCTACAAGGGGAGCAAGCGGCAAGCGTTTCATGGCCGAGCCTTGGTTATCGTGCGGAGCTTGAAACAGCCTGGTGTCGTCCATCTCAAGGCGCATGCCGCAGGCCTTGCCGACGGGGAGGTGCTTATTCAGGTGCAGTAGAAGGAAGCGTGGAGAGCCCCGTAGCGGTTGGCGCTTATACTCATGCCGAGTTCCGGGCGGAAATGATCGGAGAGGCCCGTGGGCCATCACTGACAGGTATTTTGTCCCCAAATTTAATTTTATGCATATGTTTACCCTCCCCAAAAAAATCACCTCAAGCGTCTGGCTGTTGATTATTGCCGGGGCTTGGGTTTGTGGAACCCAAGCCGGCGCGCAGACCAACTACGATAATGCCGACTGGCAAAACCCCTTGGTTTTTGGCGTCAACAAGCTCCCTCCGCACACCGCCGCGTGGCCGAACCCCGATGCCGAGTCCGCATGGAAGAGTGACTACGATCACTCGCCGTGGGTGCTTTCGCTCGACGGCAAGTGGTCGTTCAACTGGGCGCCCAATCCGGACGAGCGTCCGAAGGATTTTTTTGCGCCCACCTACAATGCCTCAAGCTGGAAGCAGATCACCGTGCCTTCCTGCTGGGAGTTGCAGGGCTATGGCACGCCCATCTACACCAATTCCCGGTATCCTTTTGACACGAGTCACTTCGGCCAGGTGATGAACACGCCGCGGAAGGAATTCACGTCGTTCAAGGAGCGCAATCCGGTCGGTTCCTATCGCCGGACATTTCAGATTCCGGCCAATTGGGGAGGCGGGCGGACGCTGCTGCATTTCGCGGGCGTCAGCTCGGCCATGTATGTGTGGGTCAACGGACAGAAGGTCGGTTTCAGCGAGGATTCCCGCGATCCGGCGGAGTTCGACATCACTCCCTATCTGCAATCGGGGAATAATCTCCTCGCGGTCGAAGTTTACCGCTGGTCGGACGGTTCGTATTTGGAAGACCAGGACATGTGGCGGTTGAGCGGCATTTTTCGCGATGTCTTTGTTTATCACACGCCCAATGTCAGCCTGTGGGATTTTTATGTGGACGCGCCGCTGGATGACGCGTTGCAGAACGCGGCCGTTGCGCTGCATTACGCCATTCGAAATAATGTGACGGCCAAGGTTGAGAGCCTGCGCATCCGGCTCAGCCTGCGCGATCCGAGCGGCAAACCCGTGGGCGACGGCCCGTTGATTGACGAGGCGGTGAATTCCCCTGAGCAGGGCATCGGCACCGAGCGCGTGAGCGCTGTTTCTACGGTGAAGAACCCGCTCCTGTGGAGCGAAGAGACGCCCAATGTTTATGACGCCATGGTCGAGCTCGTGGGCAACGGTCGCGTGATCGAGGCGCGCCGGGTGGATTTGGGCTTCCGCAAGATCGCGGTGAGCAAGGAAGGGTTTTTCGTGAATGGAAAATCCATCAAGATAAAAGGCATCAACCGTCACGAGTGGAGCCCCGAGGGCGGCTATACGTTGACGGACGCAGAGCGGATCGCGGACCTGCGCCTGATCAAGCAGGACAACCTCAACTTTGTGCGCACCTCGCACTACCCGAACGATCCTCGCTGGTATGAGCTGTGTAACCGTTACGGCATGTTTGTGATGGATGAGAACAATCTGGAAAGCCACGGCATCAGCTACCACCGACGAATTCTTCCCGGTGATGATCCCAAGTGGGAGCCGGCCGCGGTGGACCGCATGCAGCGCATGGTGATCCGTGATCGCAGTAATCCCTGCGTGGTGATGTGGTCGCTCGGCAACGAAGCGGGCTACGGCAATGCCTTCATGACCATGCGCGAGGCGGCGCGCGCAGCCGATCCGCAAAAACGGCCGATCCATTATGCCGACATGAATCTCGCCGCCGACATCGACAGCCAGACGTATCCCACGACCCAGTGGCTGTTGCAGGATGTCGCAGGCAAGGCCGTGCGCAAAGGCGAGCACGGCGAGATCGGCATGGTCGATCAGCACGGGCCTTATCCGACTGGAAAGGCCTTTGTCGCCAACGAATACGCCCACGCCCACGGCAACAGTCTGGGCAACCTCCAGGACTATTGGGATGTTTTTGAAAAATATCCCATGCTGCTCGGCGGTTTCATTTGGGAATGGATCGATCAGACGCCTTACAAGCTCGATCCAGCTACCGGGAAGCGCGTGCTTGTTTACGGCGGCGACTTCGGCGATCAGCCCACTGACGGACGTTTTTGCGTGAAGGGACTCGTGGATGCCGAACGCCATCCGCGTCCGCATTATTGGGAAGCCAAGAAAGTCTTCCAATACATCAAGGTCGTCGCCAACGGCGATCCCGCGCGGGGCAGTGTCACCGTGCGCAACAAATACGCGTTCACCTCGCTCGATGCTTTCGACGCGCGCTGGGTGTTGGAAGAAAACGGCAAGGAAATCGGCGGCGGCAAACTTGCCGTGCCGGACATTGCACCTGGAGCCGAGGCAACCGTGTCCGTGCCGTGGGGTTCGCCGGTGTGGAAACCCGGTTCGGAATATTTCCTAACGGTGAAATTCAGCCTGCGCGCCAAGACGCTGTGGGCTGACCAAGGTGAAATCGTGGCGTGGGACCAGATTTCGATTCCCGTTCCGGCGGCTGCGCCCAAGAAGATCACCGGCAAGGCGCTCTTCTCGAAGCAGGGCACGGACTGGATCGCGTCCGCCGGCGGCACGACCATTCGCGTGGACGGCCAGCATGGCTGGCTCGCCTCGTGGATGTTGGCCCGTCGAGAAGTCCTGTCGTCGCCGCTGAAGCCCAATTTTTGGCGTGTGCTGACCGACAATGACATGGGCTGGACTCCTCTCCTTAAGCAGCCGGGCGGAGCCAAGTGGACGGATTGGAAAACCGCCGCCGACACCGCGCAGCTCCAATCACTCGAAGCTTCATCCACCGAGGACGGGGCGGCCCGCATCGTCGCCACATCCAAACTCACGCTGGGCAATGAATCATGCGTCAACGTGGTCACCTATGTGCTGCGCGGCGACGGCAGTCTGCGGGTAGAAATGGCGCTGGATCTGGCCGGCAACCGCAACATTTCCGAGATTCCCCGCGTGGGCGTGCAGTTCTCCATTCCCGGCTCCTTGGCGCAGATCGACTGGTATGGCCGTGGCTCCGAGGAAAACTACCGTGACCGCAAAACCGGAGCCGTCGTCGGCCTTTACAAGGCGACCGTGGACGACTGGATCACCCATTATGTGCGCCCCCAGGACAACGCCAACCGCACCGATGTGCGCTGGATCGAGTTCACCAACGGGCAGGGCACCGGCATACGAGTGCAGGCGGATCCGACGCCGTTTGGCGTGACCGCGTGGCCTTATACGCAGGAAGATCTGGATACGGCCAAGCACGATTACGAATTGCCCCATCGGAACACGATCACGGTCAACGTGGATGGCTTTCAGATCGGTGTCGGCGGCGACACCAGCTGGGGCCTGCCCGTGCACGACGAATATCGGCTCAAGAACAAGGGCAAGTATGAGTTCGCCATTGATCTGCTAGGCTCGGGTGTTCTTCAGCCGAAGTAATAATCGAGCTTCATGCTAGGCGAGGTGGGCCGAATACCGGCCTCGCCTTTTTATTATTAAGCGAACTGAGCTTTGATGAGATGGGTTTGAGGTAGATTAAGGCCCTTCCCGTGAAGGGCCGCTCACGGAGGTGAGCCTCAAGTCATGCTTTTGGAGCCTGTTTTGCATCGTTTCGCTTTTGGTAGAGGCGCTGAATTACTTGACTGTCAAGTTTGGTGGCGATTGCAGTAATCTGAGGAAGGGCGTTGATGGGGCACAAGTATTCTGAACCCCATAAATGGAGAATCGTATATGAAATCATCAATGCCCCTGGTTGCTCTAGCATTCGCAACCATCCAAATTGCAACAGTCTCGGCCGCTCCAGTCACGAAGGGGCCAAGCGGAACGGTATTAAATGTCGACTCGGCATGGGCAGGAGGAGTCCAGCCCAGCTCCACTAACATAGCCCAATGGGATAGCACTTCGCAGGCGACCGGGACAACTTACACGCTGGGTGGAAATCTTTCTTGGCAGGGAATAGCCGTTGATAATTCGGGCACAACGCTCGGGGGTGTGACTATTGCCAACACGGGTGGGTTCACCCTGACCCTCGGCAGCTCCGGTGTGAGCAATAATTTTGGCGCGAATAACAGTGCCGGGCTGCTTACACTAAACAGCGCGATTGCTTTCAGCGCAGATCAAACATGGACCGGCGACAAAGCGGGGAGTATCTACGCGATTGTTGCCACGGGATTGATTGACGCAAACAGTAAGGCTTGGACCAAGTCTGGTGTCGGCGCGCTGCGCCTGAGCGGAACGGTGAGCAATCTTGGCTCGCTGAATATAACCGGAGGAACCGTATCGCTGGGCGTCGGTGGTGGTGCTGGCAAATTGAGCAGCGGTGCCCGGATTATTTCCGTGAGCAGTGGCGCGCTTCTTGAGTCGTGGCACACGGGCACTGTGCTCCAGAGCACGGATATCTCGTCGTCAGCAATTTCGGGTGCAGGCAATTTTGGCAAGCAAGGGACTGGGACAACCACTCTGGACGTTGCCAATACCTACACGGGAACGACCACTGTTGGAAACAGCGCTGGTATTCTTCGGGCGGGCGTAGCGACTTCGGCCTTTGGCAATAATTCGGCGGTGTCGATCGGAACAAGCTCCACGCTCGATCTCAACGGTTATGATAATACGATCGGGTCCTTGACCAGCGTAGGAAATGTAACCTTGGGCTCAGCCACTCTTACCACCGGTGGTAACAACACGACGACCAGTTTTTCGGGAATCATTTCCGGCACTGGTGGCCTGACTAAAGCCGGAAGCGGTGTCTTCACCTTGAGCGGTGCGAACACTTATACTGGTCTCACCACTATTAACGCAGGCGCAGTAGCGACTGGCGCGACCGGCACGTTTGGCGCTGGCAATATCCGAGTGAACACCGGAGGCACTATGACGTTGGGTAATGCCACATCGATTGCCGATGCGGCCAATGTGGTTTTCGACACGGGTGCGACCATCAATCTTAATTTCTCAGGCACGGAGACGATCAACTCCCTTAGCTCTGTCAGTGGCCTTTTCGCCACGGCCGGGACCAATTATGATGCGGGCACGCTTAACGGCATCTTTGGTGGCACTTACTTCACGGGCACTGGCCTGCTGACCATCACTGCTTCGGCCATTCCCGAGCCATCCACCTATGCGCTCTGGCTGAGTGGCATGGCGGGCTTGGTGGTGATGGTGCGCCGTCGAAAAAATCGTCAGAAACAACCCTGTTGTTGAGCGAGCTTCGCATGGATTCCCCTATGATCCCCGCGTTATAAAAAGAACACGCTCCCTGTTTATTCAGGGAGCGTTTTTGTTGGTATACCCCGCCGCATTTCCCCTGCGGCATCTGCTTTCGAGTTCGTTTTCCTGTGTGCTTCCCCAAGCCCAGGCATGTTTACCCCGCATGAGACACATACCCCAGCGATTGAGGCGCCATGGCCGCGGTTTAGCCGCAGTCATGAGGGATTTTGTGCGTCTGCCGGAGTAGGCCGGCCTGTGGCTTCGTGGCGCGCAGCGTGTCTTTTGTCGGTTGCTTTCACGTCTCACAAAACCCCACTACCCCATGATAACATCAGTCCTTGTCCGCTTGCGGACCCGTCTGTCGATAGGATCACTCAAAACGTTCGCTGCGTTGTCGGTCGCCATGATCGGCGCGGCGCTTCTTCCCGAGGCCAAGGCTTTACCCAGCACCTGGGCGAGCGGTCAGTTTTCCGACAACCGCGTGCTCCAGGCGGCCGGAACGCCATCGCAGGTGCTCTACGCGGTAAACATCGGCTCGAACACGGCCTACACGACGGCCAATGGCTACACGCTTCAGGCGTGGAATAATAACACCAACCCGAATGTCAGATTTATAGGCACAGCGTCCACCGGCTATCTTGGCGGTGGCGGCACCACGGGTGACGCCAGTTTCGATTCGGTCCTGAATTCGGGCACCTACGGCAATGCAAGCAACACCAATGGATTCCTTACGCTCAACAACCTGACCGCCGGCCATACCTACCGCATCCTTCTGTTGTTCTCTGACACGCGTGCGGCCGCCGACGGGCAGGTGTGCTCGGTGAGTGCATGGGGGGCTTCCGCCACCTCCAGTCACGTTTATGGGTATAACGCCGGTGCTACGGCCGTCGGTGGTTTTGCCATGGTCGATATCGTGCCAGCGGTGAACTACCAATATATGTATATCACCAATCCCGGCACGAATCAGCTCAACGCTGTCGTGGTGAGCGAGGTGAAATACACCGATCTGACGCCGACGGCCTACGTGCCCACGCTTAAGACCAGCGAGACCGTCGTGGGCTTGGCTACGCCACAGATGTTCGGTGCCCTTGGCGACGGCGTGCACGATGATGCCCCCGCCTTTAACGCCGCGATCGAATCCATCGCCGCAGTCGGCCAGCGCGCCGGCGGTGTGCTCTATGTCCCGAAAGGCAACTATGTCTTCAGGGATCCTGTTTATGTGCAGTCCGGCGTCACCATCCACGGTGACTGGACTGACTGGACTAAAGGCACCGGCGGCTGCGTGGGCACGACCTTTGTCGTGAAGACTCCGGCCGGCGGAACCACGCCGTTTCTTAATCTTGCCGGCACCAACGCAGTCATCGGCGTGAACTTCTGGTATCCCGACCAGTCGGCTACGAGCATTCAGGCGTATCCTTGGACGATCTCGGGCGGCGGCGACCTCGTCTTGCGCAACCTCGTCCTCATCAATTCCTACGATGGCATCGTTATTGCCGGATCGCACCACACGCTGGAGACCACCCTCGGGACACCGCTCCACACCGGCTACTGGGCGCAGTTCAGCGCCCAGGAAAGCTACACCTCGGAGCTGCATTTTTCCGCGGCTGCCTGGCCGGCGTCGAAGCTTGCTGGGGCCCCCACGGCCGGCAGCGCCTACGCGACCTGGATGTATAACAACGGCACCGGTGTCCTGGCCGGTCGTGATGACGGAGAAGCCTTCCTGGGCTGCACCATCGACGGCTATCAGGCCGGATTTAACGCCGCTTATTATTCCGGCCCTCAGGGGGCCGGCTCGCTTGGCGCCTCCTTCCTCAACTGCTCGATCACCAATTGCCAAAAGGCCTTCATTGCTGACGCCATGAACGGCTCCGTAGGCATCAGCATGAGCAATTGCCTGTTGAGTGGGCACACCGCTTTTGATCGCACGGTGGGCACCACCGGCTCGTGCCATATCATGCTGCACACCTGCACGCTCACGTCCGACAATGGCGGCACCGCCGTGCACTTCCTGCCGAACGCGAACACGTCTGATAGCACCGAGCAGATTCAGATGACAAACTGCACGGTCAACGGTGAGATTGTGCAGGAGGCTGGGTCTCTGAACCTTGTTAACTGTAAGCTTAACACCGCCTCCGGAGTGCCGCAGATCGGCATGATGCCCGGCACCCGGCGCACCTCACTTACCGGCTGCGCATTCACGCCCAGCCAGAACATCGGCAACTGGAGCGGTTCGCCCGGCAACCTGATGGTCAGCCCATTGGTTGCTACCACCGGCACGCCGTCCACGTTCCAGTGGAGCACGGTCGAAACCCGTCGTCAGGCAGCCAAGCCGGCCAAGACCACGCTCTTCGTTGCGACCACTGGCTACGGCGCGGTGGGCGATGGCGTGCATGACGACACCGCCAACATCCAGGCGGCACTCAGTGCAGCCGGTGCCAACGGCGGAGGCATCGTCTACCTTCCGGCCGGTCATTATCGAACCAGCGGCACCTTCACCGTGCCGGGCGGTGTCGAACTGCGCGGTGTCTGGGAGACCTCGCATTCGCTGTCGGGCAACCGTATCGACAACCTGAATAAGGCTAGCGTTATTTGGGTGACCGCCGGCCAGGGTGCGACCACTCCGGCTCAAGTCGTCCTGCAGGCCAACGCCGGCGTGGTTGGTGTGGACTTCGACTACGTCAACCAGGTTGGCACCACCACGCCCTATGTTTATCCGCCCACGATCCAAGGGCAGGGAGCCAACGTTTACATCATCGGTGTTACTTTCCCCAACGCATATAGTTTTGCCGACTTCGACACTTACGCCTGCGCCAACCACTTCGCCTTTCAGGCGCAGGGATTCAACTTTGAGAAGACCTTCAAGGTGGGTAATGGCTCCGCAGGCATCATCGCCACCTGCGACACGACCTGGGCTGGTTATTGGGCTTACATGGCTGATTCTCCCAGTCTCGCCGCTTACAACGGGACCAACGTCCGCGCCGTGCAGGATCAGCTCAACACGATCCTCTGGCTGGGTAACTGCAATGAGAAGCTCATCAACGTGACTGGGCTTGGCGCCCGATATTACTTGTTTGCGACCAACGAAGCCGGCGTCGGCCCCGTGGCCGAGGTCGTTGGAGCCCTTGGAGATAATGACACTACAAACTTCCACTTCGAAGGCGCAGCGACCAATACCAACGTCAACCTCACCAACAGCTACTGGATGCTCGCCAACGTCGGTGATCCGGTTGAGGCCGCGAACATGACCATGGTTGAATCGCCGCCCGAGTTCGCGGGTAAAGTGCGTTTCTACAACATGGGCGCACGCATGCACCCCAACGCCTACGATTTCAAGATCGCCGGCGGCAGCATCGGCGTCGAAGGCTATTACAGTGCGGTGGGTTCCGCCGTGGGCAGTCAGATCAGCGGTGGTTGCGTGCAGCTGAGCAACATCTGTGTCGGCGGGAGCACGGGTAACTATCCGGTCGTGTTTTCCGGCAGTGGTATTTACGGAAAAATGTCGGAGTTCATCAACTGCCGCCATTTGAACGGCTTTAATTATGCCAACACCGATCCCACCAGCCAGGGTGTGCGTTCGGCCAACGGCTACAATCTCACTAACACCACGACCGTGTTGAGCGACACACCGCTCTACACCGGCATGTATGGGCTGCAGAACGCGGGCAACTCGTTCGGATTGGACAACGGCGGCTCCACCACTTCGGGCACCAACGTGATCCAGTGGGGCTACAATCCCTCGAACATCAATCAGCAATGGATGCTGACCTTTGATCCGACGATGCACACCTATAAACTACAATGCGCCCGCAGCGGCATGTATCTCGACAGCCTCGGGCACACCGCGACGGGCACGACAGTCGGGCAATACACGGCCAGCACGAGTCAGAATCAAAACTGGTTCCTCACCTCATACGGCTCCGGCAAGTATCAACTCTCCAACGTGGCCAACGGCCTCGCGCTCGATACCCAAGGTTCCACTACCCAAGGTGCCGTCATGGCCTTCGCCACGCCCGTCGGCTCCTCCGCGAACTCCCAAGTCTGGAAACTCAATCCGATCAACGTGGTAGGCGAAGGCACCTTCAGCCTGCAGAATCAAGCCAACTTGAAGATGCTGGACAATCTAGGTTCCACCACCTTCGGGACCTCGATCGGGCAGATGGCGGACAGCACATCAACGACCCAACAGTGGATTCTGCGTTATCAGATCGATGGCTATTATACCCTCACGTGCGTGAAGAGCAACGAACTGCTTGATGACAGCGGCCATACCACCAACGGCTCCACCATGGTCGAATGGATAGCCAATAATTCGATACGGCAGGAGTGGACGTTTCTCCCGGTGGGCTCGGCCAACTATCAACTGGTGAGCCGCGACAACGGCATGGCGGTGGATTCGCTGAGCGCCACCACTGATGGCGCCTTGGTTGGCTTCGAGCCTATTGGAGGCGCCGCCACCCAGCAGTGGAAGGTTGTGGCCCCCTAAATTCTGAAGACTATTTAAGGATGCAACCATTGTTGCCGTTGTGGACGGCGGTAAAGTTCAGGTTTCTCTTAGGGCTGGCACTTTATGCCAGCCCTGTTCTTCACGCCGCCGATCTTACCCTTTGGTATCAGGCGCCTGCGAAGAACATGATCAACGAAGCGCTCCCCATCGGGAACGGTCGCATCGGCGGATTGATCGCGGGCGGCGTGGAGCGCGAACGCATCGTGCTCAACGAGGACAGTCTTTGGACCGGTGATGAGAACCGCTCGGGCGATTATGCGGGCATGGGCGCGTATCAGACGTTGGGAGATCTTTTCATCACGCTTCCGGGGCAGGAAAAATTTTCCGACTACCGCCGCGATCTGAACATCGGTGAGTCGTTGGCGCACGTCAGCTATGTGGCGGGCGGCATCACCTATCGCCGTGAATACTTCGCGAGCAATCCGGCGCATGTGATCGTGGTCCGGTTGATCGCGGACAAGCCGGGTGCTTACACGGGCAGCATTGAATTGCGTGATTCCCGCCCCACGACTCCGGTGGTGACAGCCAATCGGATCGGCTTCACCGGCGCGTTGGGCAACGGTCTTAACTACGAAGCGCAGGTGAAAATCCTGCCCGAAGGCGGTGCGCTTAAGATGGCCGGCGGCCGAATCGAATTCACGGGCTGCAATGCGCTCACGTTGGTGATCGGCGCGGGCACCGATTACGCGATGTCGTTTGCGAATCACTATCGTGGCGCGCTTCCGCATGCGCGTGTGACTGCGGATGTGGATGCGGCCGCCGCGCGCTCTTATCTGGATCTGCGCACCGAGCATCAGCGCGATTTTAAGCAGCTCTTCGAGCGTGTGGCGCTGGACCTCGGCGAATCGTCCACGGAGCAAACCGATAAGCCTATCGATGTCCGTAAACTGGCCGCCGCCAAGACGGCCGATCCGGACTTGGAAACGCTTTTGTTTCAATACGGACGTTATTTGCTGATCTCCTGTTCTCGCACGGGTGGTTTGCCGGCCAACCTGCAGGGCTTGTGGAACGACAGTAACAATCCCATGTGGCACTGCGATTATCACACGAACATCAACATCCAGATGAATTATTGGGCCGCCGAATCGGCCAATCTGTCCGAGTGTCATGTGCCGCTTTTCGATTTGTTGCTCAGTCAGATTCCGGCGTGGCGTGCGGCCACCGATGCTTCGCCTGAATGGAAAACTCCGGCCGGCGCGATGACCACCCGCGGATTTGCCGTGCGCACTTCGCACAATATCATGGGCGGCATGGGCTGGCACTGGGACAAGACGGCCAACGCCTGGTATTGCCAGCACCTGTGGGAGCACTACGCGTTTGGCGGCGACAAGGCCTATCTGCGCGACACGGCTTATCCGGTGATCAAGGAGACGACCCAGTTTTGGGAAGATCATCTCAAGACGTTGCCCGACGGCCGACTGGTTGTGCCCAATGGCTGGTCGCCCGAGCACGGACCGGTCGAAGACGGCGTCAGCTACACTCAGCAGATCGTCTGGGATCTCTTCACAAACTGCATCGCCGCGAGCGAGGCCCTCGGCGTTGACAAAGATTACCGCGAAAAGGTGCGCGCTATGCGCGACAAACTGGTCGGCCCCGCCATCGGACGCTGGGGCCAGTTGAAGGAATGGATGGAAGATCGTGACGATCCCAACGATCACCACCGGCACACCTCGCAACTGTTCGCGGTCTTTCCCGGGCATCAGGTCAGCGTGACCACGACGCCGGCGCTGGCCGCCGCCGCCCGCAAATCCCTCGACGCGCGTGGTCCGACGGGCGATGTGCGCGAATGGTCGTTTGCCTGGCGCACGGCGCTCTACGCGCGTCTGCATGATGGCGAGGATGCCCACGCGATGCTGCAGAATTTATTTTCCGCGCGAAATACCTGTGTGAATCTTTTCGGTCTGCATCCACCGATGCAGATCGACGGCAACCTGGGAATAACCGCCGGCATGGTTGAGATGCTCATGCAGAGTCATGAAGGCGAAATCAACCTGCTGCCTGCGTTGCCCGCAGCATGGGCGGATGGCAGTGTTTCCGGGCTGCGCGCGCGTGGCGGATTTGAAATTTCCCTGGTCTGGAAAGGCGGCCGCTTGGTGTCCGCGACGATCGGCAGTGAAACCGGTGGCATCGTCCGGATTCGCTACGGCGATCTTACGGCACAGGTTTCAATCGCGCCGGGCGCTCGGGTAAAGTTGGGGCCGACCTTGCGCCAGTAAGTGTGTCGGCAAGGCGGCCGGGGTTGTGTGCTATTGTATCGTCAACGCGGCCGGCGTTTCGGTTATAGTGCCCGCACATGAAAAATGTGGCTCTTCTGGTGGAGACCTCGCTCGCGTCGGGCCGGGATATTCTCGCCGGCATTTCCAGGTTTTTGCACGAGCAGGCTGATTGGAATATTTTCCATCAGACGGGGCCGCTTGGAGTCATGGTGCCCTCGTCGTTGGCTGGCTGGAATGGCGATGGCATCATCGTGCGCATTGCAGACCCCGAAGTGTTGGCCTTGGTAAAATCAAAAAACGTTCCCGTGGTGGATGTTTTGGGCAACGTGACCGGAGCGGGAATCCCTTCCGTGATCTGCGATGATGCCGCGATCAGCCAAGTGGCCATGGAGCATTTTGTGGAGCGCGGGTTTGGCCATTTCGCGTTTTTGGGATTTGCGGGGAAACCATGGAGCGAAAGGCGCTTGCGGGCTTTCATGGCGCTGGCCGGTCGGCGGAAGGGAGCAAGTTTCTCATCCCTTGAAGTTTCGTATGAGGAGAAAAACGGGGATAACTGGCTGGGTTATCTGCAGCGTCTGCAAGAGTGGATCAGGCCCTTGCCCAAGCCGCTCGCCATCATGGTGGGCTCCGATCAGCTCGGGGCGGATGTTTTGCACGCGTGCCGCGCCCTGGGGGTGGTGGTGCCGGGAGAGGTGTCGGTGGTCGGCGTGGATAATGACGCGGCGTTCTGCGGGGTGTGTGTGCCTACCTTGAGCAGCGTGATGGCCAACCATGAAGAAGCGGGCTACCAGGCTGCGCTCATGCTCAACCGGCTTATGACCGCCAAACCCCGCGGCATGCGAAGCATCACAATAAAACCGGGCAAGCTGCAGCTGCGCGGATCGAGCGATGCGACCGCCAGCGAAGACCGGAATTTGATCAAGGCATATCAAGTCATTCGTGAGGAAGCCTGCCGGGGGCTGCAAGTGGAGGCGGTGGCCAAGGCGGTCGGGCTTTCACGCAGCGTGTTGCAGCGGAAGTTCAAAACGGCTTTTGGCCACACGGTTTTGGATGCGATTGTCATGACGCGTGTGGGCCGAGCCAAGGGCTTGCTCGCCAACACCGGCCTATCGATAGAACGGGTAGCGCAACTCTCGGGGTTTAAAAATCGTGCCTATTTGGGGTATGTCTTCAGAAGACAGACCGGACAAACCGTCGCGTCTTTTCGAAACCTGAGCCGGCAGAACTAGCGGCTGATTTTTACACGGGACACCTTCGCCTTGCCCGTCCTCGGATTACCAGAAGATGACCTGAAATCGATTATCCTTGTTCGATAACCGGTCTATTTGGGCCAAGGGAGGGCATTCTCGTTGACCGGCCATTCCGATAAAATAACGACCCTAGCATCGCCTTGCCTCTGCGCATCTGCATCCTTTTTCACCAAGGCGCCTCCCGTAACGCGGGAATAGTGCCATAGAAAACTACCCCCTTTGGTTTTACCCTTATGCCAGGACTTTTCTCTTTTCCCCTGCTTGCGGTTGTTTCGACGGGCGGCGGGATCGTGCTCCAGCTCGCCTGGGTCGATTATCTGATACTCGCGGTTTACTTCGCTTTTGTGCTCGGCATCGGGTGGGTGCTTAAGAGTCACCTGAAGACCAGCGCGGATTTTTTTGAGTCGGGCCGCTCTCTGCCCGCGTGGGTATGCGCGCTTGGTTTCATTGGTGCAAATCTCGGCGCGCAGGAAGTCATGGGCATGGCCGCATCGGGTGCGAAATACGGCATCTCCACCGCGCACTTTTATTGGGTCGGGGCGATTCCGGCCATGGTGTTCGTGGGCATTTTCATGATGCCGTTCTACTACGGCTCGAAGGCGCGCTCGGTGCCGGAATACCTGAAGCTCCGCTTTGATGAAAAAACGCGCGCCTTCAACGCGCTTACCTTTGCGGTGATGACGGTGTTTTCATCCGGCATCTCGATGCACGCGCTGGCGACGCTTCTGCACGCCATTCTCGGTTTCGACTACAACCTCTGCATCGCGGTCTCCGGCGTGATCGTGCTGGTTTACATCTATACCGGCGGTTTGACCTCGGCGATCTACAACGAGGTGCTGCAGTTCTTCCTTATCGTCCTCGGCTTTCTCCCGCTCGTGATACTCGGTTTGAAAGACATCGGCGGATGGGACGGTCTGATGACCAATCTCAACCTCTACTCGGCCGACCGAGGCATGCCCGGGGCGTGGACGCATACGTGGGCCCACATGGGCAACGCCGCGGACAATCCGATGGGGGTCGAATGGTTCGGCATGGCGATGGGCCTCGGGTTCGTGCTGTCCTTCGGTTATTGGTGCACGGACTTTCTCGTGGTCCAGCGGGCGATGGCGGCCAAGGATATGAATGCGGCCCGGCGCACGCCGATCATCGCGGCGATCCCGAAAATGTTGTTCCCAGCGCTGGTCATCCTGCCGGGCCTGATCGCCGTTGCCCTGCTCCAAAAAGGCGGCACCGGCCTCCATCTTCCTTCAACTCCCGGCGGCGGTCCCGACTACAACATGGTCGTGCCCTCGCTTCTCGCGCAGTATTTTCCCAACGGCATGCTCGGCATCGGCCTCACCGCGCTGATGGCTTCTTTCATGTCGGGCATGGCGGGCAACGTCACCGCCTTCAATACGGTCTTCACTTACGATCTTTACCAGAGCTACATCAAAAAGAATGCGACCGATGCCCATCTCGTAAAAGTCGGCCGGCTCACCACCATCGCCGGCCTGCTCGTCAGCGCGGGCGCGGCTTACACGGCGCGTCAGTTCGACAACATCCTGGACATGCTCCAGCTGGTGTTCGGTTTCGTGAACGCACCGCTCTTCGCCATCTTTCTCCTCGGCATGTTCTGGCGTCGCACGACGGGGCATGGTGCGTTTTTCGGCCTGTTGATCGGCACCGTCACCGCGATGGTTTTCCATGGTCTTACGCTGCCGATGGGCGAACACGCCGGCGTCAAGGGTGGCTGGCTCGCCGCCGAGTTTATGTTCCGCAGTTCGATGGCGCAGAACTTCTGGATGGCGATCTTCGCCTTCACCGGCTGCTTCCTCGGCACGGCGGGTATTTCACTGGCGACCTCGGCGAACAAAACCGACGACCAGTTGCGCGGACTCGTTTATTCCCTGACGGAAAAGCCCCGGGAAGTGCCCGGCACACCGTGGTATTCGCGTCCGGTTATGCTGGGTGTGATCGTGCTCGGTGGCGCTCTCGTTCTCAACGTCATCTTCTGGTAACCCTCGACCCCGCTAAATCATGAATCTCGATGTGCGCATTCCGATGGGTTGGCTGTTTCTCAGTCTGGGCATTATTCTTTCGGCCTACGGCTTGATCGCCGACCCGGCGATTTATGCGAAACATTCGCTCGGCCAAAATGTGAACCTGCACTGGGGCGTGGTCTTTGCTGCTTTCGGCGTCGTTACGCTGCTGCTCGCACGCAAGCCCAAGGGCTGAATATCGGGGGAGGGCGGGGGTGGCAGGAAACCGCTGGCATGAACGGCACTTCGGGGTTAGGGTTTGGTCAGCAGATGGGTCGGTGACGGATTTGATACCCTTTCCCCATGACGACGAATGATTCTGCCAAGCTGGCCTTGGTGTTGGGCGGAGGTGGCGCCCGCGCCGCCTATCAGGCGGGATTTTTGCGCAGTCTGGCGCGCGCGTTTCCGGACTTGGATTTCCCCGTGCTCACCGGTGTGTCGGCGGGGGCGATCAACGCCGCGCACCTTGCCAACAGCACGGATGGTTTTCCCGAGTCGGTGGACCGGCTCGTCGAGCTCTGGTCCGGCATCACCGTCGATCAGGTGTTTCGCACCGATCTGCCGGCGCTCGGCACGACGATGCTGCGCTGGGCGCTCAGACTCGTTTCCGGCGGCGCGCCGATGGCGCCTCCAACGCGCGGGCTTGTGGACACGGCCCCGTTGCGCCGATTTTTGAAAAAAAACCTCGGCAGTCCGGATGGCACCCTGCGCGGCATCGACGAAAAGCTCCGGTCCGGCCGGCTTGCCGCCGTGGGGATCACCACGACTCACTACGGCAGCGGCGAGTCCGTGACCTGGGCGCAGGGCCGCGAGATTCCGACGTGGCACCGGCCCGGCCGCCAGAGCATGATGACCACCCTCACGGTGGATCACATCCTGGCCTCGTGCGCGCTCCCGCTTTTTTTCCCTGCCGTTCAACTGGGCGACGACTGGCACGGAGACGGCGGGCTTCGCCTCACCGCGCCGCTTTCGCCCGCCCTGCATTTTGGTGCGCGAAAGATGATCGCCGTTTCCACCCAGTTCGGCGGCTTGAGAAACGGGTATCATCATGGCGGCCCCCATGACTATCCACCGCCGGCGACGATCATCGGCCTGCTGCTCGAATCGGTATTCATGGACATGCTGGATGCCGACGCCCTTGCGATGCGGATGATCAACCAGCTTTTGGCCGACCATCCGCGTGCGGCTGAAAGCGGTTTGCGTCCGGTGGAATTGCTGCTCATCCGTCCGTCCCGCGACCTGAGTGCGATGGCCAATCAATTCGAGCGCGAACTGCCTCCCGTGTTTCGCTTCGTCACCCGCGGGCTCGGCACGCGGGAAAGCCGGCGCGCCGACTTGCTGGCGACGGTGCTCTTCCAGCCTCGCTACATCGCCCGCATGATCGAAATCGGCGAAGAAGACGGCAATGCCCGTCGCGAGGAAATCACGCGGTTCTTGGGGAGATAGAAGGGGATTTGATTTTTGCGGCAGGGTTGCTTTTGGGCAAGGGAACCTGCATTGTATCCACGTTACCAACCCCTCGCCGTTTCCCCGCGGCGGCGTCGCCCAAAAACGACGTTGTTCTCTGCAATGTCTCGCCCTGTCCATGTATGTCGACCCCCCGGCTCACGCATCAGTGGCAACATCTCGACCCGCGCACGACGGCCGAGCTTCAGGGACGCGCGCTGCACCGCTACCTGCGCGACTGCGTGCTGCCGTTTTCGCCGCATTATCGGAAAGTTTTCCGGGAAAACGGACTCACGGCCGATGATTTCCACGCGATCGCGGATCTTCGCAAGCTGCCTTTCACGAGCAAGGAAGACTTGTTACCCACGCCTAAAAATCCGCGACGCACGCTCGATTTCGTGCTGGCGCCGGACGCGAAGCTGCTTGCCCGCCGCCCGTCGGTGATTTGCCGCGCCTTGTTGTGCGGGCGCGCCCGAGTGCGTGATGAATTGGAGCGCGAATGGCGCCCGGTTTTCATGACGAGCACGACCGGACGATCCACCGAGCCTGTGCCGTTTCTCTACACGCAGCACGACATCGCGAATCTCGGACTCGGCAGCGGTCGCATCGTGCAGATGGGCGGCGTCGCTCCCGACGAGCGCATGGTCAACATGTTCCCCTTCGCGCCGCATCTCGCGTTTTGGTATATGTATTACTCCGGTCTCGACCGAAACGTCTTTGCGCTCGCGACCGGAGGCGGGAAGGTCATGGGCACGGAGGGAAACATCCGCGCGATCCAGAAACTCAAGCCGCAGATCCTCGTCGCGATGCCCACGTTTCTTTACCATGTGCTGCAGCTCGCGTTGGAGCAAAAGCTGCGTTTCGAGGGGCTGCGCATCCTCGTGCTCGGCGGCGAAAAAGTCCCCGACGGCACGCGTCGAAAACTCGGCGCACTCTGCGCGCAGCTTGGATCGCCCGGCGTGAAAATCATGGCCACCTACGGTTTCACCGAGGCCAAGCTCGCGTGGACCGAATGCCCGATCACGCCGGGCACGCCGCCGCCCGGTTATCATCTTTATCCCGATCAGGGTATCATTGAGATCATCAATCCCGAGACCGGCGAACCCGTTCCCGACGGCGAGGGCGGCGAGATCGTGTGGACGCCGCTCAACCAGCGTGGGACCGTCGTGTTGCGCTATCGCACCGGTGACCGTTGCGAACGCGGCATCACGTGGGAGCCGTGTCCGTGTTGTGGGCGCCGCATGCCGCGCCTCGTGGGCAACATCTCCCGCGTGTCCGACGTCCATGCACTGCGTTTCCAGAAAGTAAAAGGGACCATCGTCGATTTCAACGAACTCGAACGCGCGCTCGACGATCTGCCCGGTTTGGGTGCCTGGCAGATCGAATTACGAAAGGCCCATGACGATCCGCTCGATCTCGATGAGATCAACCTTCACGTCGCGCGAACCGGCGACACTTCCGAATCGGCGCTCGAAAATGCCCTGCGGGAAAAGCTCCACGCGCATTTTGAAATCACGCCCAACAAAGTTCTTTTTCATTCCGCTGCCGATCTTCGCACGCTTCAAAAAGTCGGCGTCGCACTGAAAGAGCAAAAGGTGGTCGATCATCGTGACCTTTCCCGCAACCCGCAGCCGGCGGACTCCGCCGCGTCCACGTCCGCCCAGTCGGTTCATCCATGAAAGCCCCTCTTTACATCGTCGACGGCGTCCGCACTCCCTTCTGCAAGATGGGCACTGCGCTCGCGTCGGCCGATGCGATCGAGTTGGGGCGCTCCGCGGCGGCGGCGCTGCTCGCCCGCACGGGCGTCGATCCCGCGCAGATCGCCGAGGTTATCTTCGGCTGCGTGGGCCAGCCGATCGACGCACCCAACATCGCCCGGGTGATCGCCCTGCGGGCCGGCGTGCCGACGCAGGTGCCGGCGATCACGGTGCATCGCAACTGCGCCTCCGGATTCGAAGCCGTCACGCAGGCCGCCGAAAAAAACGCCGCCGGCCAGGGCGATCTCTTTCTCGTGGGCGGCACCGAAAGCATGAGCCGCTATCCGTTGCTCTATAACGAATCAGCCACGCGTAAATTCACCGAGCTCTCCAAAGCCAAAACGCTCGCGCAAAGAATCGCGCGCCTGCTGCGCTTCCGTCCCTCGGATTTTTCGCCGCGCATCAGCCTGCAGCTCGGCCTCACCGATCCCGTATGCGGCCTCAATATGGGGCAAACTGCGGAGGTGCTTGCGCGCGATTGGAACATTTCGCGCGATGCGCAGGATCGCTTTGCCTTGCGATCCCACCAGCGCGCCGCCGCCGCCCGCGGACGTCTCGCGGAGGAAATCGCGCCGTTCTATCCGCGTGGTTCCCATGCTGCGGTCGCCGTCACGGCCGACAACGGCGTGCGCGATCCGCAGACACTCGAAGCCCTCGCGAAACTGCGGCCGATCTTCGACCGTCACGGCGGCACGGTCACGGCGGGAAGCTCCTCGCAAATCACCGACGGCGCGGTGGCGCTGCTCGTTGCCAGTGAAGAGGGGCTGCGCCGCACAGGGCTCAAGCCGTTGGGCAAACTAATCGAATACGCCTACGCCGGCTGCGAACCGGCGCGCATGGGACTCGGCCCGGTTTTTGCCATCGCGCGCGCCGAGGCGGCTTCGGGCCTCGGTCTGGCCGACGCCGATCTGATTGAAATCAACGAGGCGTTTGCCGCGCAGGTGCTTGCCTGTTGTGAGGCATCGGCTTCGCCCGAGTTTGCCAAGGAACACCTCGGTCGCGACCGACCGCTGGGCGACATCCGCGAGGAAATCCTCAACGTCAACGGAGGCGGCATCGCGCTCGGTCATCCGGTCGGCGCGACCGGCGCCCGTCTCGTGCTCACCGCGCTCAATGAATTGCACCGGCGCGGGAAGAAACGCGCGCTCGTCTCGCTCTGCGTCGGTGGAGGGCAGGGCGGCGCACTCTGGCTGGAGGCCGTGTCATGAATATTTCCCGACAAATCGATTCCGCTGGTATCTGCACGCTGACCTTTGATCGTCCCGCGTCTTCGGCCAATGTGTTCGACCGCGCCACGCTGGCCGAGCTCGACGCGCATGTTGCCGATCTCGAAAAGGAGCCGCAGTTGAAGGGCGTGATTCTCGCGAGCGCGAAGCCGAAGATATTCATCGCCGGCGCGGACCTGAAAGAGTTTGTCCGTGCGCCTGATGCCGATGCGCTCGGTGAGATTGTCGATCTCGGGCATCTCATTTTTACCCGGTTGGCCGCGCTGCCGGTGCCGTCGGTGGCGGCAATTCATGGCGTCTGTCTCGGCGGTGGCTGTGAGCTGGCGTTGGCCTGCGACTGGCGCGTCGCCTCGACTGGCAAGGTCACGAAGATCGGCCTGCCCGAGACGCAGCTCGGCATCCTGCCGGCTTGGGGTGGTTGTGTGCGGCTGCCGGCGCTCATCGGTCTGCCGGCCGCACTCGGAATCATTTTGCCGGGCCGGCAGGTCGTCGGCGCGCAGGCGTTGAAGCTCGGCCTGGTGGACGAGCTGGCGCATCCCGAATACCTGCACGACGCGGCGCGCCGTCAATTGACGCGTGGAAAACGTGTCGTGCATCCGCGGCTCTTCTCGGGTTCACGTCCGTTCAAGGCCCTTGTGTCCGCTCAGGCGCGTAGGGGTGTGCTGGCGAAAACACACGGACATTACCCAGCTCCGCTGAAGGCCATCGAAGTGTGCGCGGCTGCGCTCGGCCGGCCGCTTGAGGAAGGCTTTGTGTTGGAGAAAGTGGCGTTTCTCTCGCTATTGGAAACCGTCGAGTGCCGGAATCTGATCGGGATTTTCTTTCTGCAGGAGCGCGCGAAAAAGCTGTCCGTGCCGGCGCCGGCTGTTGCCGCGCAGGTGCGCCGCGTGGCGGTTGTCGGGGCGGGTGTGATGGGTGCCGGCATCGCGCAGTGGGTGAGCGCCCGGGGCATTCCGGTTGTCCTGAAGGATGTCGCACCCGATGCGCTGGCGCGCGGACTACACACCGCCGGGTCGATTTATCGTGAGGCGGTGAAGCGGCGGGTTTTTACGATGACCGAGGCCACGGCCGGACTCGATCGAATCACGCCGGTGTGCGCCGATGTGCCGCTCGCCAATGTCGATCTGGTGATCGAGGCGGCGGTGGAAAAACTGGAGGCGAAGCAGGCGATCTTTCGCGATCTCGAAACCCGCGCGCGGGCCGACACCGTGCTGGCGACCAACACCTCCGCGCTTTCCATCGATGCGATTGCCGGGGGGCTGGCGAATCCGGAGCGCGTGGTGGGCATTCACTTTTTCAATCCCGTGCACCGGATGCAGCTCGTGGAGATCGTGCGCGGCAGCCGCACGTCGCCCGATGCCCTGGCGACGGCGGTGCAGTTTGTGAAGGCGCTCGGGAAACTTCCGGTGATCGTGAAGGATAGTCCCGGGTTTTTGGTGAACCGGATTTTGCTGCCCTACATGACCGAGGCCGTTCGGATGTTTCGCGCGGGCGGTGGCGTTGCGGAGATCGACCGCGTGATGCTTGATTTCGGCATGCCGATGGGGCCGCTGCGGCTGGCCGACGAAGTCGGACTCGATGTCGCCCAGCATGTGGCCGCCGATCTCGCGCATCGGCTGGCGCATCCGATGCCGGTCGACGACACGCTCACGGCGATGATCGCCCAAGGCTGGTTCGGAAAAAAATCCGGCTGCGGTTTTTATCTGCACTCGGGAAAAGCTCCGGGCGCACGGCCGAATCCGAAGGCGGCCATCGCACGCGGCGCGGTGGTGATGCGTCCCTTGGAGGCCGCAAGGATGCGGGATCGGCTGGTGCTGATCATGGTCAACGAAGCCGCGCGCTGTCTTGCCGAGGGTGTGATCGAAGCGCCCGAAGATATGGATTTCGCGATGATCCTCGGCACGGGTTGGGCGCCGTTTCGCGGCGGGCCGCTGCGCTATGCCGACAGTCTCGGGCCGGCTGAAGTGGTGCGTCGGCTGGAAGTGCTCTCGCGCGAGGTCGCGCCGCATTTCGAGCCATGCGAACGCCTTCGTGAAATGGTGGCCGCCGGTGCGCGATTTTATCCTCCGGAAACTTACTCCCGACCATGAAAACCACCACACAACCACCTCCTCCGACCGAAAACTCGAGCATGATCGACACATCGAAGATGAGCCGTGGCCAGCGCGAGGCGCTGGAGCTCACCGAGGACGCGCGCCATGTGAGCGGCCGGCGCAGTTTCGCGGGCGATCTCTTCATGGGGCGTTTTTCCTTGGAGGATCTTTATCCGTTTCCACTCCAGCCCGCGGCGGATGTGGAGGCGGGCCGCGCGTTTCTTGCCGAGTTGGAATATATTTTGAAGCACGAGGTGGACGCCGACCGCATTGATGCGGAAGGCGAGATTCCGCCGGAGCTGATCGAGCGGCTGGCGGAGCTCGGCGCATTTGGGATCAAGATACCGAAGGATTACGGCGGGCTCGGCCTTTCGCAGACCAACTATTGCCGGGCCGCGCAACTTCTCGGCAGCGTGGACGGTAATCTTACCGCGCTGCTCTCCGCTCACCAATCGATAGGCGTGCCGCAGCCGGTGAAACTTTTCGGCACCGAGGAACAGAAACACACTTATCTGCCGCGCGTCGCGCGCGGCGAGATCTCCGCCTTTGCACTCACCGAGACGGGAGTCGGTTCCGATCCGGCGAAAATGACCACGCGCGCCGAGCCCACGCCCGACGGCGATCATTTTGTCATCAACGGCGAAAAGCTCTGGTGCACCAACAGTGTGAAGGCCGGTGTGATCGTGGTGATGGCGCGCACACCCGATCAGATCGTGAACGGCAAGCCGCGCAGCCGCATCACCGCGTTTATCGTCGAGATGGACACGCCCGGCGTGGAGGTGGTCACGCGCTGTCATTTCATGGGGTTGCGCGCGCTCTACAACGGAGTGGTGCGTTTCACCAACGTCAAGGTGCCGCGCGAAGCCATCGTCGGCGGCGAGGGACGCGGACTCAAAGTCGCGCTCACCACGCTCAACACCGGACGCCTCACCATTCCCGCCGCGTGTGTGGGTTTCATGAAACGATGTCTCGGCTATTCGCGCGAATGGTCGGCCGAGCGTGTGCAATGGGGCGCGCCCATCGGGCAACACGCGGCCATCGCCGACAAACTCGCGCGCATGGCGGCCAACGCCTTCGCCTGCGAGGCGATGGTCATGCTCACTTCGGCGCTGGTGGACCGTGATCAGGCGGACATCCGCATCGAGGCGGCGATGTGCAAGCTCTGGGGCTCCGAGGCCGCGTGGAGCGCGGTGGACGAGACGATGCAGATTCGCGGCGGGCGCGGCTACGAGACCGCGCAGTCGCTCAAAAATCGCGGCGAGAAAGTCGTGCCGGTCGAGCGCATGATGCGCGACAGCCGCATCAATCTGATTTTCGAGGGCTCGTCGGAAATCATGCGGCTCTTCCTCGCGCGCGAAGCGCTCGATCCGCATCTCAAGGTCGCGGGTGGCGTGCTCGATTCACGGCAGCCGGCGGGAAAACGCCTAGCCGCCGCGATGAAGGCGGGCGGGTTTTACGCGCTATGGTATCCGCGTCTTTTTCTGCCGTCGGCGGGCGTGCCGGCCGATCTCACGCCGGCGTTCAAGCCCGCGTTGGCTTATGTCGCACGCACGAGCCGGCGACTGGCTCGAACGCTCTTCCATGCGATGGCGAAATATGGTCCGGCGTTGGAGAAACGGCAGTTGCTGCTCGGGCGTTTGGTGGATGCGGGCACGGAGCTTTTTGCGATCACGGCGACCGTTCTCTATGCGGATGCGTTGGTGAAACGTGCCGATCCGGGGCAGCCGCGCGAGGAATTGGAAAAACTGGTCGCCTGTTTCACGGGCAACGCGCGCGAACGCATTGACGCGGCCTTCACCGGACTCGGGCGCAACCAGGATGCGCGCAACTACGCCTTTGCCCAGGAGTTGCTGGACGGCCGGCACGCCTACTTGGGAAAAGGCATCGTGGAATAGGAATGCAAAACCGCTTCTTGCCTGAAACCCGGAGCATGGCTTCATGAGGTGGAACTGATGCAACCCACGCTTCTCGTTCTCGCCGCCGGTATGGGCTCCCGCTACGGCGGCCTTAAACAAGTCGATCCGGTCGGTCCTTCGGGCGAGACGATTCTCGATTACGCGGTGTTCGATGCGATTCGTGCCGGCTTCGGTCGCGTGGTGTTTGTGATCCGGAAAGAGTTTGAGGAGGCGTTTCGCACGCAGGTCGCCGCCAAATACGCGGACCGTGTGGGAGTGGATTATGTTTTCCAGTCGTTGGATGCGTTGCCGTCGGGCTTCACGCCGCCGCCTGCCCGTGAAAAGCCTTGGGGAACCGGGCACGCCGTGTGGTGCGCGCGCGATGCGGTGAAGGAGCCGTTTGCGGTAATCGGGGCGGACGACTATTTCGGCCGCGATGCGTTTGAAAAACTCGCGATCCGTCTTTCGGAGAGTCCGAAGGCGGCGGGAGGGATTCCGGCGTTTGCGATGGTGGGTTACCGGCTGGCGAACACGCTTTCGGAAAACGGCGCGGTTTCACGCGGCGTGTGCGCGGCGACCGCGGACGGCACGCTGCAGTGCGTGGTTGAGCATACCGGCATTCGTCGCGAGGAGGTCGGCACGGGGCCGGACAAGAAATTCACCGGCGAGGAAATCGTTTCGATGAACTGCTGGGCATTTACCCCGGCATTGTTCGACGCGCTGGACCGGCAGTTCACTGAGTTTCTACAGGCGAAGGGATCTGAACTGAAATCGGAATTTTATCTGCCGGAGGCGGTGTCGCGGCAGATTGCGGCCGGCAAGGCGTCCGTGAAAGTGGTGCCGACGACGGCCAGCTGGTTTGGCGTGACGTATCGCGAGGACAAGCCGCGTGTGCAGGCGGCGCTCGCCTCGTTGGTTGCCAGCGGCGAGTATCCCGCCCAGCTTTTCCCCGCATCATGAAATTATCCCGATCCGATGCCGACGTTTTTGTGCCTGCGGGCGGCGAGCCGGCCGCCGCGCTCGCGCGGGTGACGCACCTGTGTGTCGCGGCACATCAGGACGACATCGAAATCATGGCGCATGCGGGCATCGCCGATTGTCTCGACCTGCCGGGCAAGGCTTTCGGCGGCGTGGTCGTGACGAACGGCGCCGGCTCGCCGCGCGCGGGTTCCTATCTGGGTGTTTCCGACGGGGAGATGCTCGCCATTCGCCGCGAAGAACAGCGCAAGGCGGCAAAACTCGGCCGTTACGCGATTCAGCTCCAACTGGCGCATCCGAGTGCCGATGTGAAGAAGCCGGGACATGCCGGCGTCGCCGCCGATCTTGCGGTGATCTTCGGCGCATGCGCGCCCGAGATCATTTATCTGCATAATCCGGCCGACAAGCACGACACGCATGTGGCGGTTTTTTTGCGCTGCCTGGAGGCGTTGCGCGCATTGCCGCCCGAAAAGCGTCCCAAACATGTGCTGGGCTGCGAAGTGTGGCGCGATCTCGATTGGATGGTCGACAGCGACAAGGTCGCGCTCGACTCCGGGCGTCATCACGAACTGGGTGACAAGCTCTTAAAGGCATTTGATTCCCAGATCAGCGGAGGCAAGCGCTACGATCTCGCGGTGCCGGGGCGCCGGCTGGCCCACGCGACGTTCAATACATCGCATGCGACCGACCGGATGGCGGGCATCACTTGGGCGATGGACCTTACACCGCTGGCGGTTGATGCCGCATTGGACGTCGAAACTTACGCTTTGGGATATTTGGACCGGTTGCGTTCCGACGTGGCCACAAAGATTCGGCGGTTTCAGTAAAACCTTGCTGTATCCGATAGTTGGAGCTGCATGAAAAGATAGATGCAGTAATGTGACAATAATCCGCTTGCACGAAGCCCGTTGGCAGGATTTTTGCATTACTCTCTAATCTATGAAACCAATCAAGCTTCTCGCTTGCTTGGTTACCCTTCAGCTCACGAGCAGCCTCACCCTTCAGGCTGCCGACCCTCAGGATTTCCGGAAATGGACCGATACGAACGGCCGCACGATCACCGCCAAGCTGATCGATGCACCTGATGCCAGTTCGGTTAAAATCCAGCGCGAGGACGGGCGCACGTTTGTGGTGTCTTTGAAAACATTTTCGTCCGTCGATCAGGCTTATGTAAAAGCCTCTTTGGATGGTGAAAGTGACGTGGCGCCAGCTCAGGAATCCGCCGCGGCATACGCCCTTGATGAAGTGAAACCGGTCACTTGGGCGTTGCTCAACTCGGCGGGCAGCCAGCCGGGCACCTTGTATAGCAATACCCAGCTCGACCGGATCCTCGACGCCTTGAACCGACGGATCACCGCCAAAGAAATAAAAACCGCCGCCGGACTTCCCTTAAAAGTGCGCACCGAGCCGGCGGATCTGGCTGAGAGGGTGAAGCTCACGGGCGAATTGCCCGACATGGCCACGGCGGCCTTCGTGAAGAAGATCGCCGAGATCAACGATCTCGAGGTGAAAACCGATTCCGAGGGAATGTTGGTGATCGTGGACAAGAGCCAGCCGGTTCCGGTCATGGGCAAGGGCAACTACTTCGGGGTGACGATGAACTCACCCTGAGGCGTGCGGGTCTCGATGGAGGGCTCTTCGGGCTATTGCGGAGTCAGATTGACCGTGAAGGTTTGGGCCGCGCTGACACTTGTCCCGCTGGCATTGACGGTGGTTGCATTCACAAATGTGAGATAATGAGCCCCATCGCTGGTCCGAAGCGCGATTTGGTCTCCGCTTGTGATGGTGCCGGTGCCACTGACCTTAACCACCGTGAAAGTCTCGGTCGTTCCCGGGAGCCTCGCCTTGACTTCGATGGTGGAGCCGCCGCCGCCGACTGCGGTGACATAAAGGCCGTCTTTGGACTGCAACTTCACCGTATCGCCGCTTGTGATCACGCCGCCGGACAGGCCGTCGATGCTAAACCGTTCCGAGCCATTTTCCGCGAGCGAGGAGGCGAGAATCGAGCCGTTGCCACCGCCTGCGGCCATCAGGAAATTATTATTGATAGCAGACTTAAAGCTGATCAGCGGGTCGTATTTCTTGATGAAGAGCCAGTCTACATCCACTCCGCCATCCAGGAACTGGAGTTTAAGCGTATGGCTGCCGTCCGCCACAGCCGTTACCCCCAAGTAGGCGGTGGAGAAGGTGTCCATGCTTCCGGTTGACGGGAGGCTGACGTCACTCAGGGCGACTCCGTCTATATAAAGCCGCACACTGTGGGGCGCCGTGGAGGAGTATCGGATAGGAAACTTATAATTGCCCTCGGAAAAGCGGATGGCATTGAACTGAATCCATTCTCCCGCAGCTGTATTGGTAACCGCCCAGCCGCCGCCGCCTGATTTGGATGACTTGAACATCAAGTCGGCCGCCTGGAGTCCGTAACTCGTTCCGCCTGCATTTGCGGTTACATTGAGCCGGTAAAACCGATAGGGCGTGGCATTGGAAAAGGTATAGGCGACGGTTTGATTGCGACCGGTGAAGGCTTGATTCGTCCGGGTGTCGATTGCCGTCCAATTGACGCCGTTGTTGGACCCGAGAAGCTGCCAGTCCTTGGGGTCGCGTTGCGGCATGTCGTTACCGCTGGTGAGCCAGTAGCCTGTCACGGTCTCCGTCCTGCCTGATCCGTAATCGTATTGCAGCCAAACGGGGCTGGCGGCCGTGGGAACGGTGGGCGTATACCATTTGTTGGTGAGAATCCCGTCGAACATCACGTCAGGCGGATAGGCTGTATCCGATACATTCGAGGAGGCCGATGGCGGGCCGAATAAGGCGCGCACGTCAAGGTTCTCTCCTGATCGCAAAAAGGCGCCACCGGAATTTCCAGCAGTTGTATCTTGGTAGGCGTCGCAACCTTCCGCCTCGAGCCTCAGCGTGACGGTGCGCAGGTCACTGTATTCACGCACCAGGTTCAAATATTGATTGGGGAAATCCCACACCGGATCCTTGCTGCGATAGATGCCGCACGATTCCGCGTAGTCCATGTAGCCCTCCATTTCGGCGAAAAGGGCCTTGTTGCTGTGCATCGCCTCCAAGCCGCTTCTCAGCGTGTCGCCGTATTGTCCCGTTCCATTGATATTTTTTCGAAGCAGGATGTTGTTCGGGTCCAGATAGTGAGGGTCGGCGGGATTATAAAAATTGGGGGCGGTGGCGCCTGGCACCATGCAGCCGATTTTCGCGCCTGTTCCTCGAAAGGGGGTTACCGTAAACGGTCTGCTTGGGGTCCCATACCAAGCATCATCACCCAAAAGGTCGGGGCAGTTTACCAAGGTCGAATCGTAATTGAGCCCTCCCAGGATAAAAAACGGGGTCACGTTGAATTCATTTTGTATGCGACTGGACACATAGTTAAGCATCCGGCTGACGTTTCCTTCGTGGTTTGTGTAAGAGGTCGTGCTTCCGATGCCCCAAAACTCGACCGGCACCCTGCCGTTTAACTTAAACCAATACTCCGGCGGGATGGTCGCGAAGAAGGGGCGGAAGATACGCTGCCACCATACTTGCTCCCAGGAATCCTCGTTGGCGAAATCGACCTTGGCCCCGCTCGTCCCGTAATAGTAGTTATACACAGTCTGGGCGGCGCCTTGATAAAAAAAGCCGACTTTGAATTGATCGGTGACCCCCGCCCGCTGGAGGGCCCGCACATACCGCGTGAGTTTGTAGGGGTTGCATCCGTAAAGGCCGCCCGGGCAATAATTGAAATCCGCCGGAGACAGAGAATGCGTCCCCGTAGACTCCAGCATCACAACGGGGATGCGGGCTTGGAGCTGCTCGGCGACGAGATTGTCCCACCAGCCATCCGTCAGGCTGTCGTAAGGAGCGAAAAGGGGAGCCTGCTTGTAAGGAGCGGTGGCCCCTGCGTCGCTGGCTCCATAGGCGATCAAGGAGGCGATTACGGGCAAGCTGTCTGAAATGACCGGCTGCAAGGCGACATCATTGATGCGAACCACAAGCACGGCGTTGAGTTGGTAGCCGTAGGCCGCCGGAGAAATCGTGAAGGATTGAGTGGTCGCCAACGCCGTAAAAGTGCCGAGGACATATCCCCCCAAGCTGGGAGAGCCTCCTGCGAAGGCGAAGGTCTGGACAGGGCTGGCAGTGCTGCCAGACGAAACTGAAAAAGCGCGGCCTGCCAGGCTGGTGCGGGTATCGGCCATCAGAAAGAGAACACGATAAGTCGCGTTAACGGTAAGATTGTTCAGGGTGAGCGCCCCGGTGGCACCGCCGCCGCAGGCTCCTGTGTTTAACAACGCATTGAAGGCCGTGTCCGTGCTGCCGCCACTGCCTCCCGACAAATATGATCCATAGGAGCCGCTGACATAGTTGATGTTCGGGTTGTTGTTGGCGACACAGCTGCCGAAAACATACCCGTTGGCAGTGGTCCGGGGGGTGGAATCGCCCAAGGTGACTCCGTATGCTTCCTGGCTAGAAGAACCGGCCAAGGTCAGCACTGAATTACTGGTGAACGTCCCGCTTGAGAAAGAAACGGAAGCTTGGGCTCGCGCCGTTGCGGTTTGAAATCCGAGCAGCAGAACCAGTCCTAAGATGTTAACTATTTTCATATCGTCTGTCTCCAGTTGGTAATAAATGAAAGGAGCCCGGTGGGCGCGGGCCAAAGCCAATGACCGGAGTCAACGCACGGATGAAAAGCGCCGACTCGGGCCTGAGGCCGAAGGGGAGGAAGCAAAGGGTAAGGGGTCAGCGAATGCGGCAGGGGTTGCGCATTCTTCTATAAGGGGTGGGGAACAGGTGCTTGAGATTTGCGAAACCGTAAATCAAAATCTCTCTTAAAGTCTCATTTTTTCCCAGTTTACCCCAATACTGTAAGGAGCGGAATACAGGCTGCGGCCTATGGAGTTGCTTCGTGACGGGTGCGGGCTAGGCTGCGGCTTCCATAAATTCCAATGTCCGATCTTTCGTCCGAGCTGATCATTATTTTCTTACTGTTGGTGGTCAATGGGATGCTGGCCATGGCCGAAATCGCTGTGTTGTCCGCCCGCAAGGCCCGGCTCACGCAGCTGGCCAAAGACGGGAACGAGCGGGCGAAGCAGATGCTCAAAACGGTGACGGCGCCGGAGAGGTTTTTGTCCACGGTGCAAGTCGGCATCACTTTGATCAGCGTGTCGGTTGGCGCGTTTGCCGGAACGACGCTTTCGGACGATGTGGCCGTTAAGTTGAGGGAGTTTCCCTCACTGGCTCCTTATGCGCATTCGCTCGCGCTGGTTCTTGTCGTGGCGGGGATCACGGTGTGCGCGGTGGTGATCGGCGGGTTGGTCCCGAAGCGGATCGGGCTGCACTGGCCCGAGGCGATCGCGATCATGCTTTCGGGGCCCATCCGCTTGTTCGCGAAGCTGGTGGCGCCGCTGGTCGGTGTTTTGACCTGGATCAGCAATCTTATGCTGAGGCCTTTCGGACTGGAGGCTCCGCCGAAGGAGGCGCCGGTCTCGGACGAAGAGGTCAACATCATGATCGCCGAAGGATTGCACGCCGGCGTGTTCAACCAAGCCGAGACGGAGATGGTCGCCGGGGTGCTCGAACTCGACAAGCTGGAGGTGACCGCGTTGATGACTCCGCGACCCAAAATCGTCTTTCTCAACATCGAGGATCCCGAGGAGACGAACTGGCGGAAGATCATCACCAGCGGGCACTCGCATTTCCCGGTCTATCACGGCAACCGTGACCAGATCGTCGGCATGGTCTCGGTGAAATCAATCTGGGCCAATTCGGCGTTCGGCCTCAGCACGCATCTTAAGAATCTGCTCGTGCCGCCCGTGGTCGTCTCCGAGACAATGATGGCGATCGCGTTGCTCGAGCAGTTCAAGAAATCGGGCCAGCACATCGCGCTTGTCGCGGATGAATTCGGGTCGATTCAGGGGCTTATCACGCTGATGGACGTCCTTGAGGCGATCGTGGGCGACATCCCACAGCGCGGTCAGCGCAGCGCGCCCGAGGCGCGTCAGCGCGAGGATGGCTCATGGCTGATCGATGCGACGCTTTCGATCGGCGAGCTGAAGGAAATGTTGAAACTCTCCGAACTGCCTCACGAGGAGCAGGTGGATTTCCAGACGCTCGGGGGATTTGTGATGACCCATTTCGGACGTATTCCGATGGCGGGTGATCACTTTGACATCAAAGGCTGGCGCTTTGAGGTGGTGGACATGGATCGTCACCGCGTGGACAAAGTCCTTGTGGGCAAGACACCGGTCGCGGCGGCAAAGACGGCGAGTTAAGCTTTTTTTGGGGGGCTGTCGCCGCCTGATGCCGGCCGTTACTTGAAATCCACCAGCTCTATATCAAACACGAGGGTGGCGCGCGGCGGGATGGTGCCGCGGATGCCTTTCTCGCCGTAGGCGAGCCAGAAGGGGATGATAATGGTGCGTTTCTCGCCTTTGTGCATGGCCAGCAGGGCTTCGTCCCAGCCGGCGATGACACGGTTTTCACCGACGACAAAATGAAACGGGCCGCCGTGGTCGGCGGAGGCGTCGAACTGGGTTTCGCCGTCGAGGAGCCGGCCGGTGTAGTTGACGGCGACGAGCTGGCCGCGCTTGGGCGTATCCACGCCGGTGCCGGCGGAGCGGACGAGGGAGCGCAGGCCATCGGAAGTTTCCTTGGCGCCCGGGTAGTTGAGCGCGATCAGCTGGAGATCGCGGGTGTCCATCTTGTAGGCGTCGTCGGCCATGGCTTCACGCATGGTGGCGTTGATGGGCGCGCCGGGATGTTTACGGGCGAGCATGCCCGAGCGCACGACGAGCGCGAGTGTCAGCAGGATGACGCCCAGAAGAAGCAGCACGAAAAAAGAGCGCATGGGAAACGGGGGACGGAAAAGGGGCGAAACGCGCGATGGACGCGTTTCGCGGGGAGGGGAATGCGGCCTGCCTCAGACCGCGAGGAACGAGCAGATGTATTCGCAGATGCCGGCTGACACCTCGATGGTGAAGCCGGATTTGCCGGCCACGTCGAAATGGGTGCCGGCTTCGTAGGTGTTCACGGCGGTCTGGCCGTCGAGCGTGACCTTGCAGGTGCCGGCGACGATTTCCATGCGCTCCGGGGCGTCGGTGCCGAAGTGATAGGAACCGGGATAGATGAGCCCGAGGGTTTTTTTGGTGCCGTCGGCGAAGAGCACCGAGTGGCTGACGACTTTGCCGTCAAAATAAACATTGGCCTTGGTCACAACCGTGACGCCGGCGAATTGGGAGGGGAGACTTGCCATAAGTGGACCAGCTGAATCGCCCGCGTGCGCGGAGGCAAGCCGGCGGGCGGGGTTGTCGCAAAAACTTTCCTGCGCAGTGAAGCTCTACGCGGGAGGCGGAGTTTTGCTTACGGGATGCGGAGCTTGGTGCCGAGAGAGAGGGCGTCGGGGTTGCGGATGACGTCGCGATTGGCCTTGAGGATCTCATTCCAGCGGTTGGCGTTGCCATAGTAACGCTTGGCGATGCTGGAGAGCGTGTCACCGGGACCGACGACATGGGTGCGGGGCTGGGCGGCGGCGGGAGCAGTGGCGGGCTCGGCTTTGGCCGGAGCGGCGGCCGGCGGTGCGACGGGCAGGGAAACCAGCGGGGTTTCGGTCGGAATGGTGGTCGGCGCGATGGAGCCGGGGCGTGAAGGTGCGGCTGGTGCGCTGGCGGAGAGGGCGAGGCGGGTTTTCAGCTGAAGGGCCTCGTTGGCATTGGCGGCAGCCTGGGCCTGTGTTTGGCGGAGCTGCTCGCGCACGCCGGCGAGATCGTTGGTCGCGGCATCGGCGTTCTGACGGGCGGTGGCGAGATCGCGGACGGCCTGATCAAGGGCGGCGGTGCGTTCGCCGAGCTTGGCCTGGGTGTCGGAAAGCTGGGTGCGGAGTGTTTCAGCCTGGGTGGCCGAGGCGGCGCCGGATGCGGCCTGCGGGCGGAGGGTGGCGAGTTCCTTGTTGGCGGCGTCGAGCTTGTCGGCGATGGCGGCGCGCTCGTCGTCGATGTTGGCGAGGGCTTTGTTCAGGCGGTCGATTTCGGCCTGGTTGAGCGTGTAGGTGCGGAGGGCGGCGTCGAGTTTGGCCTGGGTGTCGGCGGTGGCTTTTTGCGCGTCGGCGAGGCTGGCCTTGAGGGCGTCCGTGTTGTCGGCGGAGGGAGTCGCCGCGGGCGTGACGGCGGCGGCCGCGGCAGTCTTCGCGTCAGCAAGTTGCCGGGTGAGGGCATCGCGCTCCTTGGTGAGTTGGGCCACGCTGTCGGCAAGGCGGTCGCGGTCGGCCTTCAGCACGGAGACACCGGTGGGTGAAAGGCTGCCGGTGGTGGAGGCTTTGAGGGCGGCAAGCTCGGTTTGGGTGTCGGTCGCGGTTTTTTCGCTGGCGGCGAGTTTTTCACGAAGCGCGGCGACGGTGGAGGATTCGGCGGGCGTGGCGGTCTTGGCGGCGTCAAGCTCGGTGTGGAGGCGCGCGGTTTCGGCATTGGCGGCTTCGAGCTGGGCGGCGAGGGCGAGGCGTTCGGAACTGGCTTTGTCGGCGCTGGATTTAAGGCTGGCGGCTTCGGATTCGGCGACGCGCTGGGCATCTTGGGCGGCGGCGAGGCCATCGTTGGTTTTGGCGAGTTTGGCCTGAAGGTCGGCGGTTTCAGCGGTGGCTTTGGCGCCGGCTGCCTTGAGAGCGGCGAGCTCGATGGAGGTGGTCGTGACGGCGTCGCGGAGTTGGTCGCGTTCGCGGCGGAGTGCATCCAGTTCGGCGGTGTTGGCCGGCGCTGGAGCGGGGGCCGGGGTGGCGAGGGTATCGAGGCGGCTTTGGAGGGCGGCCATTTCCTTGTCCTTGTTGGCGAGGGCGGCTTCGGCGATGGACAGGCGTTTGTTGGCGTCGGCGAGCTGGTTGGTCAGCGCGGTTTTGATGCGATCCGTCTCTTTCCAAGAGGCGGCGAGTTCGGTGCTGAGTTGTTTTTTATCGGCCTCGGCCTGGGCGGCGGTCGTCTCGGCGGGATCCTGGACCGGGCTGACGGGAGAGGGGGCGGGCGCGACGGGGCTGGCGGAGTGCCGTGCGGCGATGAGGGTTTTGCCTTCCGCGATCTGCGCGGGGGTCATGGTGGCGGAGACGGTTTCCAGCACCTTGCCGGTCGCGCCGTTGTCGGCGGCGAGATTCAACCACACATAAGCCTGCACGGGATCGTAAGACGATGGGCTGCTTTGATCGGCGTAGGCGAGGCCGAGGTTATACTGGGCGATGGCATTCCCTTTTTCGGCTTTGGCGCGCAGGGTGTCCAGTTCGGCGGGGGTGATGGCGAGGGCTGAGGAAGCCAGCAGCAGGGAGACGGACAGGCTGCGATAAAAGGCGGGGCGATGGGAGCGAAGGATGTTCATGCCGGTGCGAATTGGCGGGAAGCATGGGATAACGGGAAGCTTTTGCAAAGCGGCATTTGGCATAATGGATACGGGGTGCGACGGTTCCTGGCGAAGGCGTCTCCAAGGCGGTGATCGTTGCGCGGGTGCCGAGCGAAGCCCGTGGTTGTTGCACGGGAAGGTTATGCAGACGAATGATTACGGCGATAAAACCCCTTGAAGCGAGGGATGGGGCGGGCGAAAAAAGCATACATCCCCGCCGTGGAAAGCATGATATTCCTCGGGTCCGGTCTGCGGCTCCGGCACTGCCAACCCCAAGGCTTTGACCGGCTTTCATGGATAAATTTTGGTTTTCGCGTGAACATCGCCTTTCGCTTCACTGTCCTAACCGCCCGTCCACTCTTCCCGACTTCATGAAATTTTTCAAACTCCTCTCCCTCGCCGCGCTCGCCCTTGTGTTCACCGGCGCGGCCATTGCCCAGGATGCCCCGGGCAAAAAGAAACTCGCGATCACCAAGATCGCCGCGACCGACTCCGTGAAGGCGCGCATGGCGAAACAGGGGGGGCAGCTCTCGCTCGCCAGCGTGCTCGATGCGCTCGATTCGCAGGTTTACGACCGCGTGCTCGGCACCAAGCGCTTTGAAATCCTTGAACGCTCCGATGCCGATGCGCTCACGAATGAGGCGCAGGCCGCCGGCAAGACCTTGCAGTTTCAGCAGGCCGATTACGTTCTCACCATCCGCGTGGACGGCTTCAACGACCGCACGGAGACCCGCACGCTCGCCGCCCTCGGCAAAACCGTCGCCGCCCGCGTGATCGAACTCTCGGCCGTCGCCAAGATCACCGAAGTCTCCACGCAGCGCGCCATCGTGAGCACCAATTTCCAAGTCACCCGTCGCGAGGCCGACCAACTCTCCGCCAACACCGTCCAAAAGAACGGCGAGGAGAGTGACATCCTCCTCACCGACGCCACCCGCGAGATGGCCCGGAAGATCGCCTCGCGTGTCGCCGATGCCGTGTTTCCCGCGCGTATCATCGGCAAGCGCGACAAGGTCGTGACGATCAACCGCAACGACACTTCCGGCATCAAGGTCGGTCAAATATGGGAAGTGTTCACGCTCGGCGACGAGCTCGTCGATCCCGACACCGGCGACAAGAGCCGCGAGGAAATCAGCGTGGGCACCGTTAAAATTTCCCGCGTCACCCCGCAGAATTCCCAGGCGGAAATCCTGACCGATACCGGCATCGACCGCCTCGCGGTCGTCCGGCTGAAGGTCGATGTCCCCGACCAGGACGAATAAATTTTGTTATGCGCGCGCCTTTCCGGATCGGGAAGGGTGCGCGGCGTTTTCCCCGTCTTGCCTCTCAATCATCCCGTATGAAACCCACCTGTCGTCACCTTGTGGCGGTGCGCAAGGGCGTCCTGTGTTTTGGCGGAGCAACGTTGCTCGCGCTGGTCGCCGGTTGCCGGACCTACCAGGAGCAGTCCTCTTCGTTTGTGACATCGTTTCACAGCAGCAACATCGCGCTGGCCGTCGCCACCGTGGACAAGGGCGCGAAGGATCACGAAGGGACCAAGGACGAGATTGTTTGGAAACTGGAGCAAGGCGCCACGCTGCGCACCGCCGCGCTTGCCGATCCCGCGTTGTTGCCTCCACCGCCTGTGGTTGCGCCGGCCGATGCGGCCATGCCGCCGCCCGCACCGCCCACTCCCGCCGAGATTTCGGCCGGCTATATCAAGCGTTCCATCGCGGCCTTTGATCAAGCCGAGGACAAGGTCAACACCTGGGAGGAGCAGGCCAGGATCAAAGTCGGCTCCCAAAGTTTCTCGCTGGTCACCAACCTCGCTAATCTCCCCTACCGCGGGCGCGCCTACGACAAGGTGATGCTCGATACCTACAACGCGCTCAACTACCTCCAGCTGGGTGAATTTGATCCCGCGCGTGTTTCCCTCAACCGGGCTCTTCAGCGCCAGCGAGACGCCGTCGAGTTGAACCGGAAATATCTCGCCGAGGCCCAGCGGGAAGCCGACAAGGCCCGCGCCGGCGAAATCAGTGACGAGAAGGGCAAGAGCGCTTCCTACGACGTGGACAAAGCCAGGACCGACCCGGGCACCGCGCCCGCTCTCTCCGCCGCCCTTGCTGAATCGACCGCTCCCATCAAGGCCTACGGTGATTATGTGAATCCCTTCGCGGTGTTCCTCGACGGCCTTTTCTTCACCGTGCGCGGTGAAAACGGCGCCGACTGGGAGCGCGGCCGCAAGTCTTTCGAGCGCCTTGCCGCGCTCGTCCCGAACAATCCCTACGTTGCCGCCGACCGCGCGCTTGGTGCCGCCGCCGCCGAGGGGAAAATCCCCGAAGGACTCACCTATGTGATCTTCGAGACCGGCACCGGTCCCGCCCGCGACCAGATCCGCATCGATATCCCCACCTTCCTCGTGTCCAACCGCCTTGCCTATGTCGGCGCCGCGTTCCCCAAGCTGGTTTTCAACAGCAACTACATCCCCGCGCTGTCGGTGACCGGCGGCGGCCGGATGCTTAACACCGCCACCGTGGCCAGCATGGACGGTGTCGTGGCCAACGATTTCAAAAACGAGTGGCCCACCATCCTCACCAAGACCCTCATCGGCACCGCGACCAAGGCCATCATCCAGGCGATCACGCAGAAACAGTTGAGCGACCAGAATCCCGCGCTCGGCCTGCTCGGTGGCATCGGCATGACCGTGCTTAACTATTCCACCAACATCGCCGACACCCGCACCTGGCTCACCTTGCCCAAGGAGTTCCAATACGCCCGCCTCGCCACCCCTGCCAACCGCCAGCTCGCCCTCACCGCCGGCACGCAGACAAAAACAATTACCTTGGACCCCGGAGCCGTTAATGTGGTCTATGTTAAGAGCGTTTCGACCACCGCTCCGCTGCTGGTTTCCCAATTCGTGCTCAAATGAAAACATCCCTCCGTCACCTCGCCGGGCCCGCACTCGGCGCCGTCCTCCTCGCCGTCCTTTCCGGCTGCGCCACCAACGTAAACACCGTCGAGCGCGCCCAGTCCCAGGCCGAGACGCATTACATCTCGGACAAACGCGTCGTCACCGACAACACCCTCGCCCGCACCGTCCGCGTCAACGCCATCAACCAAGCCACCGTCTCCGGCAATCTTCTCAAGATCCAGGCCACCGTCGAAAACCTCAAAAACGACCTTCGTTCCGTCCGCTACAAGTTTGAGTGGATCGACAAGGACGGCATGGCGGTGAACTCGCCCACCGAAGGCTGGAAAGTTCTCCAGCTCCAAGGCCGCGAGATCGTCAACATTTCCACCGTCGCCGTCTCGCCGCGCGCCGTTGATTTTGTCCTGAAGATTAGCGAACTCTGATTTTTAATCCCATGACCACACTCCGCTTCAAAACCGCGCTGCTTGCCGGCGTGCTCCTGCCCGCGACGCTCCTCATCACCGGCTGCCAGACGGCCGAGACCCGCACCATCGACGCCAGCGGTCCGCAGGCCCTGAATACCGGCGGCATCAACTCGCAGGACTGGTATAACGCCGCCGACCAGCTCGTCGGCTCGCTGCTCACCTCCGGCGCGCTCGACAAGTCCGCCGTCCAGCCGTCCGTCCTCGCCATCGACCGCATCATCAACAACACCCAGCTCAACATCGACACCGACCTTCTCATCAAGAAGATCCGCGTCGCCCTGTTGCAGACCGGCAAGGTCGCCGTGACGAACACGATGGGCCTGGGTGAACGCGCCGTGGTCGCCTCTGAAGCCGCCGAGATGGACGAGATGACCACCGGCAAAAAAGCCAAGGTCATCGTCCCCAACTACACGCTCTACGGAAAGCTGATCCAGCAAGTCGACCGCCTCAACGGTGTCACGCAGAACACCTACAGCTTCCAGATGTCGCTGGTCGACGTGAAGACCGGCCTCACGGTATGGGAAGACGACCGCGCCATCGCTAAGCAGACCAAGAAATCGACGCTCGGCTGGTAAGCTTCGAGTTCTTCAGAAAATGTAGGCAAGCCGCAGCTAGCTTTTGGGTCGGTTAGGCTCCAGGTCTTTCCCCGTATTTCTTTTTATATGCATCTCTGCCGACTTCCTTCTCATCTTCTTTCGCAAGCCGCTCTGTGATCTTTCCGTCTGCTAAGTCGTATGCGTAGATTCCAATATCTGAGGAGTATAACACTAAAATATTATCATGAAACCAACCGAGTGCCCACTTTTGGGTGTTCGACGCGCCTGTCTGAAATTGGATTTCCTTTTTGGTGGCTATTTCGACTACTTTTAGGAGAACGCAGTAACGTTTTGTCGGTCCGGCATCTTCTCCCGCAATCTCACTGGTGAGTAGGTAAGTGCGTGACGGTGATATGAGGGAGCCGGCTTCCAATCGTGAGCAAGCCGCGGCCATTAGGCCGCATAGGATTATAAAGAATAGCTTCATTTTGCCTAACGTTAAAGATGAGCCGATGCCTATGTCGCTTGGTTGGGCTTTTTTCTGTTGAGTGCCGAAGCAGCCAGAATTTGCCAAGCGAGGAAAAGGCACGCCCAGGCTAACAACCATTCGGGCAGGGACGTCCATACTCGAGCGAAGTATGAGAATCCTTCGGATGCAGTTTGGAAAAAAAGCACCGCGTCCGTGCCAATCGCGATGATCAAAGCACAGATCGATAACGCTCTCCCGACAGCTTTCTTTCGATATATCCAACCAAGGATCGCAGCCGGTCCGCCAACGATACTTGTCATTGAGACTGACGCAGCACCCCAGCCGTGACCAGCGCCGCCGAGTCCAAGGGCAAGAAACCAGATGAGGCATCCCACGAAAAAACCGGCGATAAACAAAACGAGAACCAAGGCAATTTGGAGTATGACTTTCATTCTTTGCCCAACAATTTTGTTCACCTCAACTCGGTTGAGCTTCAGGCGGCATTGGAAAGGGGTAGCACATACTAGAACTCATCCAGCATGGCGCTCACTTCGCCACCGGTCGGCCGTATTCGTCGACTAGGATGTCTTCGGGGACCTGCACGGTGCGGCCGTCGCTCGTCGTCTCCGTGTGCCAGACGCGCACGACGTGGGGTTCGTTGATGAAGGGTTGCTTCACTCCGTTGACCACGCCTTCGCCCGCGCCGTAAACCGCGCCGGCCACGTTGCCGCCGACTACGCCGACCGCCGTGCCCGCCGCCTGGCCGATGGCCGGGCCGGGATGTTGAGGGTTGGTGGCCGCCTTGCCGTCGGTCGTCGAACAGCCCGACGCCAGCAAGGTCAGGCTCAACAGTCCGCCGGCAAGAAACACGTTTTGGGTATGCATGGAGGGTGGCGAGGGAGTGACTTTAATGTGCAGCGGTCTGTGACTGCCCGCAATCCAGGAAGTGCCGTGCGGACGGCGTCTCTTTTGGAATGGAGGGAACCTTTGCCCGCCTGCGCTGTTGTCATCTTGGGTTTGTCATGAACGCTTCGGTCCACATGCACGCTTCACGCGCAGGGCGCAGGCCCATGAAAATACGGATGCTCCTCGTCCTCGGCGGAGCGTGGGTGATGTTGCTCGCGGGCTGCCGGATGGGTCCTTGCGGCCCAAGTCCCGTGATGACGACGCGTTACAGTCTGGCCGATACGGCGAAGGTCATGCTGCTGGATAAAACCGTGCAGGAATCGGTGGAGTGCACGGGCCTGCAAGTGAGCCATCACAAGGACGGACGGTTGGAGGTGATCGTGAGTCTCAAAAACCTGAGCCATCGCACGGTGCCGGTGCAGGTGGACGCGATGTTCAAGGGACCGGCGGGCGAGGCGCTCGGCGACGAGACGCCCTGGCACTGGCTTACGCTGGAGGGCAACAACACGGTGGTGGCGCGATTCGTCTCGAAGGACGACCGCGCGGCGGATTTCGCGGTGCAGGTGCGCGCAGCGAAGTGAATCGGGCGGGACGGCGGTTTTCGTCGTGCTTCCGGTGGTTTCCCTCTTCACGGTGCGGGGTTTGATGCGCACCCATCTCAAAGAAGCCCGGGCCACGCTGGCCCTCGCCCTGCCGATCGTCGTCGGGCAGGTGAGCCAGATGCTCATGGGCGTGGTGGACAGCGTGATGATCGGCCACATCGGCACGGTGCCGCTGGCGGCGTCGGCGTTCGCGAGCGGTGTGTTCACGGTTTTCTTTTTGGTCGGGATAGGTTTGCTCCTGCCGGTGGCGGTGCTGGCTTCGCGCGAACACGGCGCGGGTAACGACGCGGCGGGTGCGGTGTGGTTGAAGCACGGGGTGCTGCTCGCGTTGATCGCGAGCGCGGCCGAAATGCTGGCGATGGCGGGTCTGTCACGGTGGTTTCAGCATCTCGGCCAGCCGCCCGAGGTGATCGCGGCGGTGAATCCGTTCTACACGCTCATCGCGGTGTCGCTCGTGCCGGCGCTGGTGTTTCAGGTTTTCCGGCAGTTTGCCGAGGCGCTGGGGCGTCCGTGGATGCCCATGCTCATCATGCTCGGCGGCGTGGCGCTCAATATCGTGCTCAACTGGGTATTGATCAACGGTCACCTCGGCGCGCCCGCGTTGGGACTGGAGGGCGCCGGCTGGGCAACGCTCGTGTCGCGTGTGACGGTGCTCGTGGTGATCTACGCGTGGCTGCGGCGGGCGGCGGTTTTCCGGCCGGCCTGGCCGGCGGCGTGGTGGGGAGGGTTGAGCGGCGCGCGTTTCCGCGAGATGCTGCACATCGGCGTGCCGGCGGCGGTGATGCTGTTGTTTGAGACGGGCGCGTTCATGACGGCGGCGTTGATGATGGGGCGGCTCGGCGCGACGGCGCTGGCGGCGCATCAGATCGCGCTCAGTTGCGCGGCGTTCATGTTCATGTTTCCGCTCGGACTTTCGATGGCGGTGAGCATGCGCATCGGCAAGGCGGTGGGCGAGGGGCGCACGCAGGCGTTGCGCTCGATCGGCTTCGGGACGCTGGCGATGGCGTGCATGATCATGAGCGTATCGGCGGTTGTTTTCTCGCTGGCGGGGCCGTGGCTGGCGCACGGCTTCGTGGATGATCCGGTGGTGGTCGCGCTCGCGGCGAAACTGCTGGTGGTAGCGGCGATTTTTCAGCTTTTCGACGGCGGGCAGGTGGTGGGCTCGGGCGCGCTGCGCGGGCTGGCCGACGTGAAGGTGCCGGCGGGCATCACGTTTGTCTCCTACTGGCTGCTGGCGATTCCGGCGGCGTATCTGCTGGGGCTGCACACGGCGCTCGGCGCGGTGGGCGTGTGGATCGGTCTGGCGACAGGGCTGGCGGTCGCGGCGGTGTCGCTGGGCGTAAGGTTTATGATTTTGACGCGCCGGCTTCGAGCCGGCGGCGGACTTCATCGAGGGTGAGGCCGTCGATTTGAAGCAGTTTTTGGCGGGACTTGTCGCCGTGGGCGACGGTCACGGTGCGACGAGGGAGGCCCAACGTGTCGGCTATAAACTCGCACAGTTCGTCGTTGGCGCGGCCTTCGAGAGCGGGAGCGTGGACTTTGACCTTGAGCGCGTCGCCGAGCCAGCCGGCCACGGCGCTGCGCGGGGCGTTGGGGATGGCCTTGATTGCGAGCTTGCAGGAAGGCCCGGCCATGAAAATCAGGCCAGCGCTTCGGCGAGCGCGGCGATGATATCTTCAGCCGGTTCGCAGCCGACGGACAAGCGCAGCAACTCGGGCGACAGTCCGGCGGCGGCCAGCGTGGCGCGTCCGCTCTCGCTGGTGACGAGGTCGTAGTGAGCGAGATAAATGAACGGGCAGATGAGCGTGGCCTTCATGCCGAAGCTCGGGCCTTTCGGCAGGCGCAGGCGGTCGTAGAACTGCGCGACGGGCATATCGAGGACGAACGAGATCATGCTGCCGATGGCGTCGGGCGAACGGGCGATCTTGAGATAATTTTCGCGCGAGGCGGGATGCAGCGACCAGTAAACCTCTTTCACGCGCGGATGCGTGCGCAGGAACTCCACGACGGCGGGCGTGGTGCGGTTGATCTGCGCGATGACGGCGGGTGTGTCGCCGATCTGCGCGGCGAGGCGTTCGAGGTCGCGTGAGTAAACCGGCTCCAATTCTCCGGGCAGACGGCTGCGGAAATCGGCGGCGTGCGGACTGGCGGGGTTTACGACCACGGAGCCCATGATGACGTCGCCCTCGCTGCCGGTGTATTTGGTGAGAGAGTTGACCAGCACGTCGGCGTAGGGAAGGACGTCGATGTTGAGCGGGGAGGCGATGGTCGGATCGATGAGCAGCAATGCGCCGTGTTCGCGGCAGAGATCGCGGATGGCGGCGAGGTCGGGCGTCTGGATGAGCGGGTTGGTCGGCACCTCGGTGATGAGGCCCGCGATCCGGTCGCCCTGCTCGGCGAAGAGTTTGCGCAGGGTCGCGAGATCAAAGACGTCGCTTTGGAACAGGTAGTCCTGCGCCGGCTGGTCGGTGAATTTCTGGAGGATCGCGATGGTATCGAGGTAGAGCCAGCCGAGCTGGAGCCAGCGGGTGCGGCCTTTGGCGCGCTGAAGATCGGCGGCGACACGGAAGGCACCGTAGATGGCGTTCATGCCGCTCGGGGCGAGAAACACATCGGCCGCCGTGGCACCGGCGGCGCGAGCGACATGACCTTTCACGCAGCCGCCCGGGTAGCCGTCGAAACCTTTTTCGAGGGCGGGCGCGGAGAGTTCGCCGACGTGCAGCAGGTAGTCCTCGGCCTCGCGGGAGGAGAGGAACATGCCGGTGTGTTGAAGAAAGGTCTTGGCGCGCGACGAGAGCGCGGCGTCTTCCGGAAAAGCCACGCCGGTGAGAGGGCCATCTTCGAGAAGGATTGCCTGTGGGGAGGCGAGATGGAGGCGCAGGCGCTCAGCCGCGCGCCTCGATGAGGTGAGCCACAGGCTGTGGCCGGCGAGGGCGGGCTGCGTGCGGATCAGGTGCGCGGCGGCCTGCTTGGCAAAGGGATGGACCACGAAACGCGGGTAGCCCGAAGTCAGTTGCGCGACCACTTCTGGATGTTTCTCCTCGTAACCGATGACATCGCGCATCGTGGGCAGGCTGCAGGAGACGCCATGAAGACTGGCGGGGATGCGCTGGCCGAGAGGAAGGTGGGTAAACGCGGACATGAAGCGGAAAACGTGAGGAATCGTCATGCCGCTGGCAACGCCAGTATTGAAACCGCGCCGCCGCCCGTTGAACGTCGCGCACGCATGAAACTTGTTTCCTGGAATGTGAACGGCCTCCGCGCCGTCCTGCAAAAGGGGTTTGCCGACTATATGATCGGCACCGGCGCGGACGTGATCTGCCTCCAGGAAACGAAATGTCACCCCGGCGATGTGCAGAGCGTGGTGTGGCCGACCGGCTATACGCCGTTCTGGAACGCCGCCGTGAAGAAAGGCTACAGCGGCACCGCGGTCTTCACGAAGCACGCGCCGTTGTCGGTCACCTACGGCATCGGTCACGATCTCCACGATCAGGAAGGACGCGTGATCACGGCGGAGTTTGCCGATTTTTTTCTGGTCAACGTCTACGTGCCCAACGCGCAAAACGAACTCGTGCGTCTGCCCTATCGTCAGCAGTGGGACCGCGATTTTCTCGCCTACCTGAAGGCCCTCGAAACAAAAAAGCCTGTGATCGTGTGCGGCGACCTGAATGTCGCCCACGAACCGATCGACCTTGCGCGCCCGAAGGAAAACGTGGGCAACCCCGGCTTCAGCGACGAGGAGCGGGATGGCTTCCGCGCGTTTCTGGGCGCGGGTTTGGTGGACACGTTTCGGGAATTTGAAAAAGGCCCCGGCCACTACTCGTGGTGGACCTACCGCGCCGGCGCCCGCCCTCGCAACATCGGGTGGCGTATCGACTACTTTCTCGCATCGGCCGTGCTCAAGCTGCGCCTCAAGCGCGCGTGGATCGAGCCGCATGTGATGGGCAGCGACCATTGCCCGGTCGGATTGGAGCTGAAAGCATGAACGCCTCGTCACGTCCGCGTCCCACGAGTTCCCCTTGGGCGAAGTTGCGCTCGTCCGCCATCCACGGCCGGGGGCTCTACGCGAGCAAGCCCATCCCCAAAGGGACCAAGATCATCGAATATCTCGGCGAGCGCATCACCAAGGCGGAGTCCGACCGGCGCGAGGAGAAGCGACTGGAGCGCGCGAAGCTTGGCCGGTCTGATGGTTGCGTGTATATTTTTGAACTCAACAAGCGCCACGATCTCGACGGCAGCGCGTCCTGGAACACCGCCCGCCTCATCAATCATTCGTGTGACGCCAACTGCGAGAGCAACAAGCTGCGCGGCCGCATCTGGATTGTGGCGCTGCGCGACATCGCGGAGGGAGAGGAGCTTGCCTTTGATTATGGGTTTGGCGTGGAGAACTGGCGCGAACATCCGTGCCGTTGCGGCACGCCAAAATGCGTGGGCTTCATCGTGACAAAGATGCAGCGCTGGCGGGTCAAAAAACATCTGCGTGCGGAGGCTCGCCGGGCGCCTCGAAAAAAGTAAACTGCCGCGTCATGTCCGCTCCAGCCGCGCAAGAATTGAAGGCCCTCTGTTTGCGCGCCCCGGTGCGCTCGCTGGCGGTCGCCGAAAGCCTGACGGGTGGCCGCGTGCAGGCGGCGATCACCGCCGTGCCGGGCGCCTCGGGGTTTTTTCTGGGCGGCATCACGGCTTACACGCTCGATCAAAAGGTGCGGCATCTGGGCGTGAAGCGTGCGCCGGCGGCCAGGGTCAACGCAGTCTCGGCCGAGGTGGCCGCGCAGATGGCGCGGGGTGCGGCGCGGATGTTTGGCGCGGATGTGGCGGTGGCGACCACCGGCTATGCGGAGCCGTCGTCGGAGTTTGGGGTGGACGATCCGTTTGCCTGGTGGGCGATCACTCGTCGGATTACGGCGCGCCGCTGGCGGACGATCACCGGCCGCGTGGTTTGCCCGGGCATGACGCGCACGCAGACGCAGGATGCGGTGACCGCCGTCGTGATCGCGGAGCTCATAGCCTGCCTGCGCGTGGCGTAATTTTTCAATCATGGCGCTCTTCGAATTATCCGGTTCCCTTGCGCGGCGTCTGGTGCGCTCGCTGGTGAAGTTTTATTATCCGCGCATCGAGGTGACCGGTGCGGACAAGATCCCGCAATCCGGGCCGGTGTTGCTCGCGGCCAACCACCCCAATTCGCTTATCGATCCCGTGCTGATCAGCATCGCCGCGCGCCGGCCGGTGCGGCTCATGGCGAAGGCCCCGCTGTTCGACATTCCGTTTTTTGGAAAGGTTCTCCGTGCGCTCGGCATGGTGCCGGCCTATCGCGGGAGCGACGACAAGGCGCAGGTTAAGAAAAATCTGGAATCGCTCGCGGCCGCGGCGGCCCAGCTCGCGGCGGGACATGCGATGGGCATCTTCCCCGAGGGGAAAAGCCACGATGAAAACCGGCTCGCGCTCGTTCGCTCGGGCGCGGCGCGGCTGGCGTTGCAGGCACTCGCGGCGGGTGCGCAGGGCTTGAAAGTCGTGCCGGTGGGACTGCACTACGAACAGAAGGAGCGCTTCCGCAGCGCGGTATGGATCAAGGTCGGCGAACCGGTCGACGTGGCGGAATGGCTGGAAAAAAATCAAGGCGACGAGCATCTCGCCATGCGCACGCTCACGACCGAGCTGGATGCGCGCCTGAAGTCCGTGGTGCTCCACCTCGACGAAGCCGGCTGGCAGCCGTTGCTGGAAGAGTTGGAGGCGTTGCTGCCGGCGGCGGGTTTCAGGCGTCGTGATGCGTTGAACGGGTTGCGCCGGCAGCAGGCAGCGGTGGACGCGATCAACTATTTTTACCGCACGGATCGTCCCCGGGCCGAAGCGGCGGCGGCGCGCGTGCGCGCCCATGGCGAGGCCTTGCGTGCGGCCGGCGTGCCGCGTGACGAGGCGGAGTTATCGCTGCGCAGCATGCGGCTCGTCGGGTCGTTTTTTCTCACGATTATCAATCTGATTGCCGGTGCGTGCTTCGGGATTTTTGGCGCGATCGCGCATCTCCTGCCGTATGGGTTGGTGCGGATACTCAGCAAGCTTTTGCCCTCGCCGGGAAAAATGACTCTGGCGCTCAACCGCCTGCTGATCGGCGTGCCGGTTTACGCGGTGTGGTATGCCATCACAGCCTGGTGGCTGAACGATTATTTTTTGAGATGGGTCGTGATAACGTGGCTCGTGCTCATGCCGGTGAGCGGTCTGGTGGCGCTGGATAACGCGCGCCGTTGGAAAAAGCTTTTTCCGCGTCTGCGCGCGGAGGCGCGGCTGCTGGTGCGTCCGAAACTGCGGGCATCGCTGCTGGCTTCGCAGGCCGATGTCGTGCGCGAGCTCGGTGAGCTCGCGGCGGAGTTCAATACGGTCATGCCGTCTGCGGACACGACGGTGACGGCGACGCGGCGGTATCGTCCGCCGATATGGGTCAACGTGACGGCGGGTGCGGCGGTGTTGGCCGTGCTCATCGGATTTGGCGCGTGGCTGCTGCGCGACCGGCCGACGGAGTTTTTGCGCAACGACGCTCCGGAATTGGCCGACATGTCGCCGGCGCGACTGGCCGAGCAGATGGCGGGCGATGAACGGTCGTTGGTGGCGGTGATCAGCGGACTCGCCGAGCTGGAAAAAACCTCACGGGCTTTCGAGGCCGACATGAATGCGGGCCGGCGCAGCTACTACAAGCAAGCCGACGACGAGGAAATCCGGCGCATGCTGGTCACGTTCTTGAGTTACCGTGCGGTGCTGCTGCGCACGGTCTGGAAATATCAAAACAACGAGGACATCGCCGAGGGGCCGGCGCGGCTGCGTGCGCGGTTGTTGGAATACACGGCGGCCGCCGTGGCGTATGATTACTCGATGCGTTTTGTGCGTGAGTTCGACGGACAGGAACTCGCCATGCGCAAACTCAATGAAGCAGAGCCGCGTTGGGATTTGCCGGCGGGGACTTACAATCTCATCCGCGCCAACCTCGCGAATCTGGCGCAGCGACGCTGGATGGAGAATGGTTGGAAAAACTACGAGACGACCTTGCCGCGCTGGCAGACGGCGGGGTTGGCAGCGGGTGAACCCCATGTGACTTTTCATGCGTCGATCCGCATGGCCGAGAAAAACGCGATGGAGCGCCCGACCGAGCTGGTCGCCTACAAAGTGGACACGGCTCTGGCTGATGTGAAAGGCGCGGCGAAGGGGAGCTATTACCGTGCGAGCTCGGCGGTTTCCACGCTCATCGGCGACACGAAGATTCGCGAGCCGCGCCACGGCAAGCCGCTCATCACGCCGGAACTTCTGGAGCGGCTGCGGCCGCTGCTGCAGCCGGGCGATGTGCTCGTCGAGCGGAGAAACTGGTTTCTCTCGAATGCGTTTCTCCCCGGTTACTGGCCGCACTCCGCGCTCTATGTCGGCACGCCGGAACAGTTGAAGGCGCTGGGGTTGGACAGCGATCCGCGCATCCGGAAACACTTCGAGGAGTTCTCCGGGACGGATGCCAGCGGACATCAGCATGCGATCATCGAGGCGGTGAGCGAGGGCGTGGTGTTTTCCACGGTGGAGCATTCAATCGGCGAGGCCGATTCGCTGGCGGTGCTTAGGCCGAAACTCACGCCGGAGCAGAAGCACGAAGTGATCGCGCGGGCCTTCAGCCACTCGGGAAAGCCTTACGACTTCGACTTCGATTTCTTCAGTGCGGACAAGCTCGTGTGCACGGAGCTGGTCTATCGTTCACTCAACGGGATGGTTGATTTTCCGCTGGTGAGTATTCTCGGGACGAAAACGCTGCCGGCAGTGGAAATCGTGCGTTACTGGCGTTCGCCGGCGGGCGCTTCGCTGATGGAGTTCGTGGGCTATCTCGACGGCGACGAGCGCACGGGCAAGTGCAACTGGGCCGATGCGGATGATCTTGCGGCTTCGGTCGACCGGCCGGCGTTGACGTGGTTGCAGTGAGCCGCGTGTTCGCGGCCGGCTCACGTCGTTTACTTTACGTAAGCTCGTTTTGAAACAGCTCCCAAATCTCGCCGTTGGGTCCCTCGAAAAACGCGATGCGGATGGGCACGGGGCCGACCCCGTTGGTTGTTTTGATGGTCACGTCCTTGGGCTCGACGGTGATCTTGCAACCGGCGGCGCGGATGCGCGAGACGAGGGCGTCGATCGTGTTGGTGCGCAGAGCGAGGTGCAGCAGCGCGCCGTTGGGCGCGGGGATGTAGTTGCGATCCTCAAAGATCTCCAGGTAGTTGCCTCCTCCGGTGTCGACCATGCCGGCGCGATTGCCGTCGGGGTAGGCCCAGAGGATTTTCTCGGTGAAGCCGAGCACGCTTTTATAGAAGGCGAGCGAGGCTTCCCAGGAATTCGTCTTGAGGGCGACGTGGTGCAGGCCGGCACCCGGGGTATGTTTGGGGTCGGTCATGACTGACTCAGGGGGAGAGCTGGGTTACGTAGTCCATCAGCGGCTTCACGTCGGCGGTGGGCTGTACGAAGTTGCCGTAGAGAAGCTCGGGGAGATCGTAGGGCACGCCGTAGTAGGCGCGGTTGATGGCGTCACTGCGCGTGAGGAAGCCTGTCTTGACGGTGGCACCGGCGTAGAGGCCTTTTTTCTTGGAGTAAACGAGCACGGGCGTGGTGAGCAGCTCGCGGTTCGTGCTTTCTTTTTCGGAGACATGGGGGCCGGCGACGGCCTGGGCGTCGACGCCGATGTTGAAGCGGCCTTCAAAAAGCAGGCGAGGGGTTTTTTCGTCCATGACGATGTAAACGGTCTGGACGGCGGAGCCGCCGAGCTGGAGGCCGAGGCTCGCATTGCCGGCGTTGATAAGGACGGGGATGCTCCACTGGCCGTCCGGTTTTTTCACCAGGATGGTGCCGTAGCCGGCTTTGAAGCCGAGGATGAAGCCGCCCTGGATCTGATTGGTGATGACGATGGCCTTGGCTCCCCTGAGGACCTCGGCGGGGACGGCGGTTGCCGGAGATTCTTGAAACTCGCGGAGGATGGCTTCGCAGGTTTCCACGCGTTTCACGAAAGTGCCGCTGTCGGCATTCGCATCAGCGCGGAGAGTGGCGGCGGCCATGAGACCGAGAAGAAGGCAGAGGAGTTTTTTCATAGAAAGATTTAAGAAGACTATGCCAAAGGGCAGGAGGATGGAAAGCGCGGACTGGCGGAGGTTCCTTGGGGACTTATTCCAACCCGCGGGCGGCAAGCTCTTCCTCGTCCCAACCGAAGTAGTGCCCAAGCTCGTGCAAATAGGTAAGCCGCACCTCATCGGCGAATATCTCACGGTTGCCTTCGGAAAAATCCCAGAGATTGCCAATGAAGAGCAGGATTTGTGGCGGCAGCCCCTGAGACTCATCGGCCGGAGAGCCGTGTGGCGGGCCTACGAAAAGACCGAGGATGTCAGGTTCGAATTCATCGCCCAGGATATCGTCGGAAGGCCAATCCTGAAAGGTCACGGGCACACCGGTGGAAGCCGCCTGCAGGGACGCGGGAAGCTCCTTGCGGGTGGTGGCTACGGTTTGCTCGGCGAGCCGGGTCAACTGGACGAGGTTCATCAAGGCCATGTAACCTTATTCCGTGCCGGGCGTCTAGCCGTGTGAGTCTATTAACCTCAACGTTTGCAGCTTATGAAATCGTTCAAATTACTCCTGTCTCTGTTCGCGTTGGCCGCCATTGCGGCTGCGCCTGTTCTCCGTGCCGAAGATACTCCTCCCGCGCCGCCCGCTGGTGCCGAGCACAAGGGTGCCCATGGTGATCGCCTGAAGATGCTCGCCGAGAAACTTTCGCTCACCGACGACCAAAAGGCCAAGATCGCTCCGATCCTCAAGGACGAGATGCAGGCGCTTAAAGCGCTCCGCGATGACACCTCCATCGATAAGAAGGACAAGCACACGAAGATGATGGAAATTCGCAAATCGCATGCCGATCAGATTCTTGCCATCCTGACGCCGGATCAGCAGGCTAAGTTCAAGGATATGCAGGAGCGCCATAAGGGTGGTCCTGATGCGCCCAAGCCCACGACTTGATTCGTTTGTTGCTTGGCGAAAAATGGTTCCGAGGGCATTTTGTGGCACTTGGTGTCCCATCAAGGGTCACAAAATGCTGATCACCCTGATCAGTCCTCAAACAACCCCCATGAAATCGTTCAAAGTCCTGTTATCTGTTATCATGCTGGCCGCCGTTGCGGCTCCTGTCGTCGTTCGCGCTGACGAACCGCCCGCGTCATCTTCGACCGGCTCTGTAAAGCTCACTCCTGAGCAGGAGAGCAAGATTTCCGAACTCAAGAAGGAAGAGCATAAGGCGCTCAAAGATCTGCAAAATGACAAGAAGGTGAAGGAAGCCGACAAAAAGGCCAAGGCGAAGGCGATCAAGGCCGACTACAAGGCCCAGATCGACGCCGTCAAAGCCGGCAAGTAAGGTCTTCCATCCCAAGACTGCCATTTTCGATAAAACCAGCCGCCGTGCCGCAAGGTCCGGCGGCTTTTTCGTTTTCGACAACCGTCCGGCAGGTCGCACGCTGGCATGCTTGTGATGACTTCTCCTCGTGTGATTGTAGTGGGTGGCGGTGCCGCCGGTTTTTTTGCGGCGATCGCCTGTGCCGAGGCGAATCCGTCCGCGCATGTGGTGCTTTATGAGGCGACCGCGCACCCGCTGGCGAAGGTCCGCGTGTCCGGCGGCGGCCGATGCAACGTGACTCACGCATGCCCCGAACCGCGCGAGCTGGTGAAGCGCTATCCGCGAGGCGGACGTGAGCTGATGGGGCCGTTCAACCGCTTTGGTCCGCGTGACACGATCGCGTGGTTTGCGGCGCGCGGCGTCGAGCTCAAGACCGAGAATGACGGACGCATGTTTCCGGTGACGGACGATTCCGGCACCATTGTCGACTGCCTCCGGCTTGCCGCCGACAAGGCGGGCGTGAAGGTTTTCACGAGCATGGGCGTGCGCCGGGTGGAGCGTAAAGAGGAGGGCGGTTTTGTCATCGAGTTTACCGATAGTTCGGTCGGCGAGTTTGATCGCATGTTGCTCGCGACCGGCGGCAACAAGAGTTCGGTCGGTCCGATCATCGCGACGGAACTCGGGCACACGATCGAGTCGCCGGTGCCGTCGCTGTTTACGTTTCACATCGACGATGCGCGCATCCGCGGACTCGAAGGACTGTCGGTGCTCGATGCGGAGACCTCGGTGAAGGGCTCCCATTTGCGGGAACGCGGGCCGTTGCTCGTGACGCACTGGGGCATGAGCGGACCGGCGATTTTGAAGCTCTCCGCCTGGGGTGCGCGCGAACTCGCGGAGCGCGGCTACAAGTTCACGCTTGGCGTTTCGTGGGTGGGTGAGCGCACGGCGGCCCAAGTGCTGGAGACGCTGGTGGCTGCGCGCGCCGCCAACCTCAAAAAGAAAATCACGACGTGGAACCCGTTTGCGCTGCCTTCGCGCCTCTGGGAGCGACTGATAGTCGCGGCGGGCATCGCACCGGAGACGGTGTGGACCTCGGTGTCGAACGGCGCCTTGCAGTCCTTCGCCGCGCAGCTCGCGGCGGGTGAGTTCACCGTCGAAGGCAAAAGCCTGAATAAAGAAGAGTTCGTCACCTGCGGCGGCGTGCGGTTGCGCGAGGTGGACTTCAAGACGATGGAGAGCAGGTTGTGTCCGGGGCTGCACTTTGCGGGCGAACTGCTCGACATCGACGGCGTGACCGGTGGGTTTAATTTTCAGGCCGCGTGGACGACCGGCTGGCTCGCAGGACGGGCGATGGCGGGCGTTTCCGGCGGCTGATTTTTGCGATGCCTTCCTACTGGCAACTGTTGCTCCTTATTCTTCCGGTCTTCGTGTTGATCGCGATCGGTGCCGGGATGCGGCGCGTGCGTTGGTTGAACGCCGAGGCCGATGCGAGCCTGCTCAAGCTCGTCGTCAACTTCCTCTACCCGTGCCTTATTTTTGAAAACGTGCTGGGCAACGTCGCGCTGCGCCAGCCGGGCAACCTGTTGCTCGCGCCGTTGGTGGGTTTTGTGACGATCGCAATGGGTATTTATCTGGCTTATTACGCGGGGCGGTCGCTGGGGCTTACCCAGGGCGAGGGGCTGCGGACCTTTGCTTTTTCCACGGGCATTTATAACTATGGCTACATGGCGCTGCCGCTCATGGCCGCGCTGTTCGCCGGACAAAGCGGCAGCCTGGGCGTGATGCTGGTTCACAACGTCGGCTGTGAGGCCGCGATCTGGACGGTGGGTATTCTCATGTTGGCGGGGATGACGTTTCGCGAGGGCTGGCGAAAGTTGATCAATGCGCCGGTGATCGCGCTTGTCGCGGCGGTGCTGGGCAACACTCTGGAGATCGGGCGCTTCATGCCGTCGGTGGTGACCAATGTCATCGCGATGAGCGCGGCGTGCGCCATTCCGCTCGGCCTGCTGTTGATCGGCGCGACGTTGATGGAGTATTTCGGGCGGCCGCGCGAATTGTTCGACGTGCGCGTGACCCTTGCGTCGAGCGTGCTGCGGTTGGGCGTGTTGCCGGTGCTTTTTCTGCTGCTGGCGAAATTCATCCCGTTGCCGGATGATCTGAAGCGTGTCGTTATCGTGCAGGCGGCGATGCCGGCGGGCATCCTGCCGCTGGTGATCGCCAAGCATTATGGCGGGCGTCCCTTGACGGCGGTGCAGGTCGTGATCGGCACGACAGTGCTCGGGCTGTTCCTGATTCCGCTCTGGCTGCGCCTTGGGTTGGGGTGGATTTTCCCGGCTTGAAACGGCGGGTCGGTTTATAAACCGCGCCGCGTTGACGGGCGGCCGCGCACACCGCTTGCTCCGTCTCCATCATGGACTGGATCGCCGACCCGCAGATTTGGATTTCACTCTTCACGCTGACCGCGCTCGAGATCGTGCTCGGCATCGACAACATCATCTTCATTTCGATCCTCGCCGGGAAACTGCCGGCCAATCAGCAGGACAAGGCCCGCAAGCTCGGCCTTTCGCTCGCCCTCGTCACGCGCATCCTGCTCCTGCTGAGCATCACCTGGCTGATGAAACTGACTGCGCCGCTCTTCACGATCCCGGTGCTGGAACACGGGCTTTCGGGGCGCGATTTGATCCTTCTTTTGGGCGGGCTTTTTCTGATCGGAAAAAGCGTGGTCGAGGTGCACGAAAAAATGGAAGGCGGCGATGACCACGCGAGTGCCGCCAAGGTGGCGGTGTCGTTTGTCGGCACCATCGTGCAGATCCTGCTTCTTGATATCGTGTTCTCGCTGGACTCGGTGATCACCGCCGTGGGCATGGCGCAGCATGTCGGGGTGATGATCGCCGCGGTCATCATCGCGCTTGGAATCATGTTGATGTTTGCGAAGGCGATCGGCGATTTCGTCAACCGTCACCCCACGCTCAAGATGCTCGCGCTCAGTTTCCTCATTCTCATCGGCATGGCGCTGGTGGGCGAGGCGCTCGGGCAGCACATTCCGAAGGGCTACATCTACTTCTCCATGGCCTTCGCCTTCATCGTGGAGATGCTCAATCTGCGCATTCGCGGTAAACGCACCGCCACGTAGCCGGGCTTAACCGGCTTTCTTGCCCACGCGCTGTTCCACGGCCCAGCGGTAAACGTTGACGTAGCGGGCGGCGCTTTGCCGCCAGCTGAAGTCGCGCGCCATGCCGTTGAAGCGGAGGCGGCTGAATTCCGTCGGGCGGTCGTAGTAGGTCGCACAGGCCCAGCCGATCGTGTTGTAGAGCGCGGGCGCGGTGGCGTCCTTGAAGAGGAAGCCGGTGCCCTTGCCTTTGCCCTCGACGAATTGCTCGACGGTGTCGATGAGGCCGCCGGTCGCGCGCACCAGAGGCGGCGTGCCGTAGCGCATGGCATACATCTGGGTGAGGCCGCAGGGTTCGCTGCGGCTCGGCATGACGAAGCAATCGCTGCCGGCGAGGATGAGATGGGAGAGTTCGTTATCGTAGCCGATCCACGCACCGACACGGCCCGGATAAGTTGACGCCGCCCAGCGAAACGCGTGTTCCAATCCCGGATCACCGGAGCCGAGAATCGCGATCTGCACATGCATGCGGTCCATGATGTGGGGCAGCGCCTCGGCGAGGAGATCGAGGCCTTTTTGCGAGGCGAAGCGCGCGACCACGCCGAAGACGGCGATATGCGGATCCGGGGAGAGGCCGAGACGGGCTTGCAGGGCGGCTTTGCACGCGGCCTTGCCGCGAAGATCGGCCGCGCTGAAATGCGCGGGCAGAAACTTGTCGGTGGCGGGGTTCCAGACGTCGGTGTCGATCCCGTTGACGATGCCCACGAGATCGGCGGCTCGGAAACGCAGCACCTCGTCGAGCCCCCAGCCGCCGGCGGACGTCTTGATCTCCTCGGCATAAGTCGGGCTCACAGTGGTGAGCTTCGTCGAGTGATAAAGGCCGGCCTTCATCAAATTGACGGCCCCGACCGACTCCATGCTGTCGGCGCGGAACTCAGAGAGGGGAAGGCGGGCGAAATCGACTACGCGGCGGTCGGCGTAGCCTTGGTGCTCGAGATTGTGGATCGTGAACACCGAGGCGGTGCGTCCGAGCGGAGTATCCTTGAGCGTGGTGTTGAGAAACACGGGGACGAGGCCGGTCGTCCAGTCATGGCCGTGCACGACGTCGGGAATCCAGTTCAGCTGCTGACAAAGGGTGAGGGCGGCGCGCGAGAGAAAGGCGAAGCGCAGGTCGTTGTCGCCGTGGGAACCGTAGGGGCCGCTGTAAACCTCGGGACGGGCGAAGAAGCCGTCGTGCTCGATCAAATACACCGGGACTTTTGTGGCGGGCAGCGTGGTTTCCCATGTGCGGGCCCAGTGTGCCTCGGTGCCGACATCGACGCCGAGCGGATCAGGGAGGGCGGTGCGCGGACTGTGGACGCGCACGGAGCCGTAAGCGGGGCACACGATGCGCACATCGTGGCCTAGGGCGGCGAGTTCCTTGGGGAGCGCCCCGACCATGTCGGCCAGGCCTCCTACTTTTACAAACGGTTCGACTTCGGGTGTTACGAAGAGAATTTTGAGGGGAGCCACGCGTAGGATATTAGAAGGCGGGCCCCTGTGATGCCGAGCGAATTTTGTTCGATTGCGGGCATAAAAAACGCGGCGGAGAACATCCGCCGCGTTGGCTGTCTCGACCGGCTCGGAGCCGGCGGAGAGGGGGATCAGGCCGTCTTGGGCAGGGGCGCGCCGAGCTCCACGGGGTGCGGGTGATGCCGCTTTTCCTTGAGCTCGCTGTGGCGCTTGCGAAGGAGGCCGTCGAGTTTGTCCATGAGAAGATCGACGGACTTGTAGGCGTCGTCGCTGTCGACGGATGCCACGAGGTCGGGGCCGCCGATTTCGATGTGACCCTTGGCAATGAAGTGCGCTTTGGCGCCCTTGGTCTTGTCGTGATCGACATCGATGCGGACGCGGTCGATGCGCGGTTCGTGACGGAGGAGGCGGCCCACTTTTTCGTGGAATACGGCCTTCATGGCGTCGGTGAGATCGAGGTGAATACCGCGAAGGATGAGCTTCGCGCCGATAACTTCAGGGGTGATATGAGGCATACGAAAGGATTAGAACACACATTGACCCAAATGGTGCCAATAAAAGGACTGAAAACGAAAAACCCCCCGTGTTTGGAATGAGTTAGTGGTGCGAAGGCTGAAGTTCTCAGCGCTTCTTGTTGAGCGCGGCGCTGAACCAGTCGTTGGTGAGCGACTGCTGGGGACGCGATGCGGGGGCGGCGGCCGGCGCGGGCCGGCTTTGGCCGGGACTCGTGCGCGGGCCGGCGGTGCCGGTCTTTGCGCCCAGCTGCGGGGCGCTGCGCATCGACAGGGCGATGCGACCCCGGGCGAGATCGATTTCGGTCACGGTGACGCTGACTTTTTGGCCAGGCTTCACGACGGCGGCAGGATCTTTGACGAAACTGTCGGCGAGCTGGCTGACGTGGACGAGTCCGTCCTGGTGCACGCCGATGTCCACGAAGGCGCCGAAGGCGGTGACGTTGGTCACGATGCCGGGGAGCTTCATGCCGGGCTTCAGGTCTTCGGGTTTGTTGACGCCGTCCTGGAAGCTGAATGCCTCGAATTTTTCGCGGGGATCGCGGCCGGGCTTTGCCAGCTCGGCCATGATATCGGTGAGTGTGGGCAGGCCGACGGTGTCGGTGACGTAGGCCTGGAGGTTTATCTTTTTGCGGAGTTTTTCGTCGCGCAGGAGATCGGCCACGGTGCAGCCGAGATCGGCGGCCATTTTTTCGACGAGGGCGTAGCGCTCGGGGTGGACGGCGGAGGCGTCGAGAGGATGCGCGGCGCCTTGGATGCGGAGAAAGCCGGCGGCCTGTTCGTAGGCTTTGGGACCGAGGCCGGTGACGTCGAGGAGTTCGGCGCGGGTCTTGAAGGCGCCTTTTTCGTTGCGGCGGGCGACGATGGCGGCGGCGCTGCGGGTGTTGAGGCCGGAGACTTGGGCGAGGAGTTGTTTCGAGGCGGTGTTGAGTTCGACGCCGACGCCGTTCACGCAGCTGACGACGGTGTCGTCGAGGGAGCGTTTCAACGCGTTTTGATCGACGTCGTGCTGGTATTGGCCGACGCCGATGCTTTTGGGGTCGAGCTTTACGAGTTCGGCGAGCGGGTCCATGAGACGGCGGCCGATGGAGACGGCGCCGCGCACGGTGAGATCCTGGTCGGGGAATTCCTCGCGGGCGACTTCGCTGGCGGAGTAGATGGACGCGCCGGATTCGTTGACCATCACGATCTGGATGGAGGCGGGGAGCTTGAGCGCGCGGACGAAGGTTTCGGTTTCGCGTCCGCCGGTGCCGTTGCCGATGGCGATGGCCTCGATCTTGAAGAAGTCGATGAAGCCTTTGATCTTCTCGGCGGCCTCGGCTTCGTGGCGATCAGGGTAGATGACGTCGTTGTGGAGGAGTTTGCCCTGGCGATCGAGGAGGACGGTTTTGCAACCGGTGCGGAAACCGGGGTCGATGGCCATGACGGCTTTCTGGCCGAGGGGCGCGGCGAGGAGGAGCTCGCGGACGTTTTCGGTGAAGACCTTGATGGCGGCGACGTCGGCCTGTTTTTTGGAATCGAGGCGGAACTCGGTTTCCATCGCGGGGGCGAGGAGGCGCTTGAGGCTGTCTTGCGCGGCGAGGCGGACCTGCGCGGCGGAAGGGTGAGTGCCTTTGACGATGAGGCGTTCGAGTTCGGCGAGGGCGAGGGTCTCGTCGACGGTGATGCGCATCATCAGGAAAAGCTCCTTTTCGCCGCGGCGCATGGCGAGGAGGCGGTGCGAAGGGCACTTGGAGAGCGGTTCGGACCATTCGAAGTAGTCCTTGAACTTGGCGGCCTCGGCTTCTTTGCCGGGGATGACCTTCGAGGAAATGACGGCGGAGGATTTGTAGAGACCACGCAATTTTTCGCGGGCGGTGGCGTCGTCGTTGATGCGCTCGGCGAGGATGTCGCGGGCGCCGGCGAGGGCTTCGTCGGCGGAGGCGATTTTGGAAACGACGTTTTTGCCGTCGTCGGCGGTGAATTCGTGGCCGACGTAGGCTTGGGCGGCGGCGGGGACGTCGGTGGCGGGGTCCTGGAGCCAGAGAAGTTCGGCGAGGGGCTCGAGGCCTTTTTCACGGGCGATAGTGGCGCGGGTGCGCTTTTTCGGGCGAAAGGGGAGGTAGATGTCTTCGAGGCGTGTGAGTGTCTCGGCGGCGGCGATCTGGTTGGCGAGGGCGTCGGTGAGGAGGTTGCGCTCCTTGAGCGAGGAGAGGATGGAGGCGCGGCGTTCGTCGAGCTGGGCCATTTGTTCCATGCGGTCGCGGATGGCGGTGATCTGGACCTCGTCGAGTTCGCCGGTGACCTCTTTGCGGTAACGGGCGATGAAGGGCACGGTGGCGCCTTCTTTCAGGAGCTGGGCGGTCGAGGCGACTTGATGGACTTTGACGGACGATCCGAGTTCCTGGGCGATGCGCAGGACGTGCTCGGCGTTGGGAAGAGCGGTGGGTTCAGCCATGAAAAGAAAGGTCGAGTGCAACGTGCCGTGCGCGACGGGCAAGGGGAAACACGCGGAAATTTTTGTCCGAAAAAAAGCCCGGCCGGTGAAGGTCGGGCTTTTGGGGCGAGTTGAAGGCGTTCCGCGTGTTTAGTGTCCGCCTTGGGTGGGGAGGCCGACGTCGCCGTCGGACCGGCTCAGGCTGCGCCAGAAGAAGCCGTAGCAGGCGATGAAAACGAAGCAGGCCAGCGGCATCCAGAAGCTGGCGGACATGTTGTAGATGTCGCCGAGGTGTCCCATGAATTTCGGCATCAACGCTCCGCCGGTGATGGACATGACGATGAAGGCGGCGGCTTTTTTCTTCGATTGCGAGCCGAGGCCGAAGATACCCAGAGCAAAGATGGTCGGATACATGATGCTCATGAACAGGTAGCTCAGGAACACGCCGAGCACGGAAATCCAGCCGAGCTTCGCGATGATGAGACCGCAGACGCCGATGTTAACGAGGGCGAAGATGCCGAGCGTCAGATGCGCCGCGGTCTTCCGCATGAGGGAGGCGCCGATGAGACGGCCGAGCAGGAAGAAGCCGAAGGCAAAGGAGGAGAGCAGACTGGCGCCCTTGTCGCTGACTGCGAAGCGCGTGTCGTCGTAGGCGAGCGCCTTCGGGAAGGCGTCGGCGAGAAGCATACGATTCAGGCGCATGCGGTTGTTGTCATCCTCGGGGTGTGCCGTGAGCAGCTTTTGCGTGGTCGGGCCGAGGGTGACGGCGCTAAAACGCGAGGCATCATAGAGGGCGGGCTTGCTGTCGGTCGGGCTCAGGCCTTGGCGAAGGATCGTGTTGAGGTCGGCGACCATGGCGGATTGCAGCACGGTCGGGGCGGTCCCATCGGCCAGCTGTTTTTGCGTGTCGGGCGAGAGATTGTCGGCGAGGAAGGTGGCGACCGGGCCGGACTTTTCCTTCAACGCCGTCACCAGCGCGGAGAGATCGGTGATGTCGGCCGGGGCGAGGTAGACGCGGTGCTCGATCCAGTGGTTGCGCTGGAACATGCCACTGTCCACGGAGGCGGGCAGTGTGGGCACCATGCAGTAGCCGTTGTTCTTATCCACCGTCATGCTGTTGATGAAGAAGCTGAAGATGCCGGCCTGCGCAGCGACGTAGAGGAATTGCGCGATGATGGCGCCGGAGAAATGGGGATGAGCCCAGATGCTGTGCGTGGAAAGTTTCCGCGCGGCGGTGAACACGAACGGGGCGGTCAGCAATACGGGCAAGGCGAACAGCCACCATTTCGTTTCCACGGTATGCTCACCGATGCCGCACGCGGGCAGAATGGTATGGAGCACCAAATAGACCGAGAGGCCGACGGCTGCGACGTTCAGGAACATCATCAGGCCGCTGAGGAAGGGTTGTTTCGCCTCGGTTACAGGGGCGTTGTCATCGGTGTGGTATTCATCCGGGACATGGATTTCCGGCACCGGGGCGCGCAGGAAAAGCGCCGCGAGAATAATGACGACGATGCCCACGCCCAGATAAGGAATGAAGAGCTGCCCATGGGCTTTTTGCACGCCGCCTTCCGAATAGAAATACATCGAGCCGACGATCGGACCGAGAATCCAGCCGACGCCGTTGCAGGACTGGGCGAGGTTGATGCGGGATGCGCCGTATTCCTTGGGCCCGAGCACCGTGGTGTAAGGATTGGCAACAGTTTCGAGTATCGTCAGCCCCATCGCAATGATGCACACCCCGAGCAGAAACGCCCAGAACTGCGAAATACTCGTCGCGGGTAAAAACCAGAAGCCCCCGAGCGATACCAGCAGCAGACCCGCGATGATGCCTCCCCGGTAGCCGAGCCGGCGAGTGAGCAGACCGGCGGGCAGCGCCATGAGCGCATAACCCATATAATGCGCAAACTGGACCCAGGCGGATTGCGCCTTGGAGAGGTGCAATTGATCCTGGAAGTGCTTGTCCATCACATCGATCATGCCGTTGCAGAATCCCCACAGAAGGAACAGCGAGCTGACTAAAATGAAGGTTACGAGGTGGTTGGTGCCGTCGGCGGTCGTAAACAGGCTTTTTTTCATGGAGGGGTAGAGGACGCTTGGGAGATATTGTGTGAATCAGGTCAATTTCGATCAGTCGAGGGGTATTCTCCTTCGTTTGCGGTGGAGGTGTCTGCGCAAACGGCCCTTGCGCCGCAGGAAGGGGTGGGGTAGTTTGACCATCCTGTTCTTTGACTGGCTGCACGCCAGTCGATTTCATGAACCCACTTTGGGGGTGTTCTGGATTCGACCCTTGATTGGAGTGCGCCGCTGCCCTTCGAGAGTGACCATCTCTCGTAAATCCCTGTTCAAAAAAACAAACGGCAACAACGAAGAAATGCCTCTCGCTGCCTAAGTGCAGTGACGTCCGCCTAGTGATATCTGCTAGCTAACGTGGACGACGACAGCAGACATAACACATGGAGCCATCCGCGGGCCGTGTGTCGTATCTTCACCCGGGGATTGGTTGGCGTCTAAGCGCGGTTGGTCGCGTTACGCCGGCGAGATAAATACCAGCACATAAGGGTAGACGCGGCGTGCGAAGGCCAAGGGGACCCGGGTTCAAATCCCGGCACCTCCACCATTTTTAATCGTTGCTCTTCCCGCGGGAGAGACGCGGGGATCGCTTTTGTGTGCGAGCCCGAGGCATTCCTGGCGCACTTGGGCGCGATCAATCGGCCGATGAATTCCACGCTCATGCTCTTACGGGGACGCTTGTGTTCGAAATCGCGTCCACCAATCAAGCCGCCGCCACGCCTGCCGCGCAGGCTCTGCCCTCGCTTCCCAAGCTTCCGAAGCAGGAATCCACCAAACCTTCCGCCTGAATAATGGCAGTGACCGCCCGAATTTTTCGGGCCGGTCATTGCGCGGGCGTGCAGGGTTTATTGGGCGGTTGTCGTCGGCGTGCCGACGGTCAGGCCGCTGCCGTTGTAGCTGTCGATGCGGTAGTAATATTTTACGTCCGCATTGAGGCAGGAGACCGTCAGTTTTTCCGTCGAGCCGCCCTGCACTTGAATGTTGAGGTGCAGTGCATCGGGAGCGACGCCGTAGCGGATGACATAGCCGTCGGCTCCCGGGACTGGCTTCCAGTCGAAAGTTACGTTCCATGCGGGGGTGCCGCGGGTGATGGTCGGAGCGGCGACTTTGGCGGGAGCCTTCCCGCCGGCGTTTCCAAACACGCGCAGATCACGAATGGCGAACTTGCCCAGGCGCGGGGCGTGGACGTTGACCACTTTCAGGTAGCGGATGTGCAGCGGAGATGTGAAGGCGGTGTAGTCGTGGGGGATGGACGTTTTGTTTTCCGATCGATCCACGACAGTCGTCCATTTCTCGCCGTCAGTGGAAACAAGCAGGCGGTAGGCGTGATAATCCTCGACCAGCGGCTTGTTCTGCCCGTCCTGCTCGGCGAAGTTGACCTGCACCGCGTTCACCGTGCAGGACTGGCCGAGGTCCATTTGAAACCATTCGCCGGCGTCGCCTGTTTTGGCCGACCACCAGGTGCGCACGTTTTCATCGCTGGCCTGCTGGACTGAGTGTTTGTCGTCTCGGGTGGAGGAGGCAGAGCAGGCTTTGTCCTTGGAAAGAACCCACCAGCCGGCGAGCGGCGATTTCCATGATGCGGGGCGGGTGCGGTCGGGCATCACGAGCGGATAGTCGCCGAGTGTGGTGTCGGTAAACATGCGACCCTGCTTGTCGAAGCCGGCGGGGAAGAGACCGATGCGGCGCTCAAAGCCGGCGTAGACGCCGATCCACATGGTGGTCACGCGCCACCAGTTGCCATGAAAATCCTGGAAAAGGCAGCTGTGGCCGGTGCTGTTGATGAAGCCGCCGACTTTCATCGAGGCGGGTGAGTAATCGGCGAGTGTATAGGGACCTTTGATGGAATCGGCCACCCAGACGGAGTCGCTATACCACGGGCAACCGGTGTCGGGATTGGAGTCCTGGAAGTAGTAACGGCCTTGGTATTTGGTCATCCAGTTGCCTTCCGTGGTCGGGATGCCGCTGACGCGCGCGCTTAAGTCGACAGTGGTGGTGTCGAGCGACTCGGGCTTGTTCCAGTTAAGATGGTTGTAAACTTTGTGCCCGTAAAAGAGCCCGTAGGGATGGTTGGCCGCCACAAAATCGTCGATAGTCTTGAAGACGGGCAGCGGGGTGACGCGGGTGTTTTTAACCGTGGAAAGATCGGAGCGGTTGACTTCCCAGATGGAGGTTTCGCCGAGGCCGGAGACCATGTAGAGCTTGCCGTCGTCGTCGAGGAAGAGATCCGGATCGCCGGCGCCGTTTTGGAGCACACCGGCGAGCTCCCAATGTCCGGAAGTGGGGTCGGCGGTGCGGATGAGATTTCGGCTGCCGAAGTTGACGAAATAAAGGTAGGTGCCGTCCGTGTAGGAGGCGGGTGCGATGATCTCGCCCTTTTGATTGACGGCCTGCGCGGCGGTCTCGGCATCGAAGAGAATCGTCTGCCAGTGGATTAGATCATCGGATACGCGATAGCCGGTGCGATCCAAAGTATCGAAGAGATAGTATTTCCCTTTGAAGGGCACGATGACGGGATCCGCGCCATGTGAGCCCTTGGCATAGGGACCGTAGTCGAGATTGAGCGGATTACAAAAGGTCGCCGGCGAGCGAGCGAAGGCGGTGGAGGCGACGAGCGCGAAAGCGAGCAGGCCGAGGGGTAGCGGACGGGATAGGTTCATTGTTTAGGAATTGGGGGAACTGCCTATGCTATCGGCGTATGGCAAAACCCGCCAACGGCAGAAAGTGTGTCCACACTGTGTCTTGCGGGGGGGCTGTCGAAAGCGGGGAAACCGTCTGGGTTCTCTTATCGGATGACGTTTTCGGTGACGCTGTCAAAGAGGTGGGCGGCGGTCATCTGCAGGGTCACTTTCACGGACTGGCCGGCTTCGAAGCGGTCGGTGGGGCGCACGCGGGCGATGAAGTTCGTCGCGCCGCTGGTCAGGTAAAGATAGGTTTCGGCGCCCATCGGTTCGGAGACTTCCACTGTTACCTCGATCGTGTGCGCCGGATTCGGCGCAGGGAGACCGGCGGTGTCCTGCACGTTTTCGGGGCGTATGCCGAAAATGATTTCCTTGCCGACATGACCTGCGCCGAGGGCCGACAACCGTTCGTCGAGGGTGAAGACGAGCGGCGTGCCCTTTTCGTTGACCTCGGTGAATTCGAGCAGGCCGCCGGCGGCGCGCAGGGTGCCCCGGAAAAAGTTCATGGGCGGACTGCCGATGAAGCCGGCGACGAAGACATTGTCGGGGCGGTTGTAGAGTTCGAGGGGTGTGGCGACCTGCATGATATGGCCGTCTTTCATCACGCAGATGCGGTCGCCCATGGTCATCGCCTCGACCTGATCGTGCGTCACATAGATCATGGTCGCTCCGAGACTGGCGTGCAACTTGGAGATCTCGGTGCGCGTGGAGACGCGCATCTTGGCGTCGAGGTTGGAGAGCGGTTCGTCGAAGAGAAAGACCTTGGGCTGGCGCACGATGGCACGACCCACGGCGACACGCTGGCGTTGTCCGCCGGAGAGCGCCTTGGGACGGCGATCAAGATACGCATCAAGACCGAGGAGCGCGGAGGCTGCGCGCACCCGCCGGTCGATTTCGGCAGCCGGCGTTTTTTTGAGCTTAAGGCCGAACGCCATGTTTTCGTAAACCGACATGTGCGGATAGAGCGCGTAGTTTTGGAAAACCATCGCGATGTCTCGGTCCTTCGGGGCGACGTCGTTGACCACGCGGCCGTCGATGGCGATGGTGCCGCCGGAGATTTCCTCCAGTCCGGCGATCATGCGCAGGGTGGTGGATTTGCCGCAGCCGGAAGGGCCGACCAGGACCATGAATTCGCCGCTCTTGATCACGAGATTGATCCCGTGGACGACCTTTACGCCCGGGCCGTTTTTCTCGGGATAGGTTTTGACGAGGTGGTCGAGGACGACTTGGGCCATGGAGAAGCGAAAGCGTGGTTAGCGTCGCAAGGCAAGGTAGGCCTCGACAATCGGATCGTCGGCGGCGGGAAGATCCAGCGAGGCGAGGCCGGCGGGCTCGATCCATTGAAGCGCGACGTGTTCGTGTGGATGGGGCTCGGCGGAATCGGTGGCGAGGCGTGCGACAAACGGAATCATTTCAATCGTGACCTTTTCGTAGGCGTGCGTGGTGCGCGGCAGCGTGTGCAGAATCTCGATGGTGCAGCCGAGCTCTTCGCGGATTTCACGATGGAGTGCGGCCTCGGCGGCTTCGCCCGGCTCGATCTTGCCGCCGGGAAACTCCCATTTGAGGCCGAGGTGTTTATGTGGCGGGCGCTGGGCCATGAGGATGCGGCCATCGCGTTCGATCAAGGCGCAGACGACGGGAATGACAGTGGGCGACGACATGAAGAGGGGATTTATGGGGAACTCAGGAAATCAAGAACGGAGCGAGCCGCAAAGCCGAGAGCTTGTTGGTAAATCGACGTATTTTCCTGATTTCCTGAGTTCCCCATCGGGTTCGGGTCTGTTGAGGTGTGGTCAACATGGCGAAAGCGGCGGACTTCATTTCTCAGGTCAGTTTGGTCGGCCGCAGTGGCGGCCAGGTGAAGGCGCTGGGCGGCTTCAAGAAGGCGCATCACACCGTGCCTGATGCGGTGAACGCGGCGACGCAGGGGTTTCTGGCAAAGCTGTGCGCGGCTGAGTTAGCGGAAGAGGCGGAGGGATTTTTTCAACGAGCGAAGGCGGCGCTGGGTTACAAGCGAAAGGACATCACGCTCGATGTGACAAGTCCGCTGGCGGTGCTGGCGGCGAAGGATTTTACGCTGGAGATCGCCTACGCGCTTGATGAGGCCGATCCGGCGGGCTACGCGATCACGCGCACGCTGCACAGCCTGCGGAATGGGGATCTGTTGCGTGTGTCGGAGTTTGACGTGCTGTTCGCAGCGCAGTTTTCCGGCATCGTTTTTAATCTCAAAAAAGGGGTGCGGGTGGAGGCGGTGATCGACGCGGTCGAAGGGCTGCAGAACGATGACGATGCGGCGCTGAAGGTGGACTATCCGTCGGATTGCCGGAGTTGCACGCTGACGGTTGCGGGCGTGGAAGCGGCGGTGGTATGCGACGGGGCGACGCTGGAGATGCGTTTCCCGCGCAACGGATCGCCGCGCGAATTGATGGAGGCGTTCGCGGCGGTGCGGTCGGCGTTCAAACTGACAAAGGACCGTGTGTTGTCGGGGCTGTTGTGAGGGCGCAAAAAAGCGGCGCCCGGGGTAAGGCGCCGCCCGTCCAGAACCAACCAGACGGAAATTTGTCGACTCAGGCCGTGATCATCTCGAGGACGGCGGCGCGCTCCTCGACGAGTTCCTTGTTGGTGGCGGCGATCTTGGCCTTGGCGAAGTCGTCCATCGCGTAGCCTTCGATCACTTCGTAGCTGCCGGGCGTGGTGGTGCGCACAGGCATGCCAGCCCAGACGTTGGCGTCGAAGCCGTAGCGGCCTTCGCTCTTCACGGCGACGGAGTGAATGGCGCCGGGGGTGACGAGGCTGCGGACGTGATCGACGAGGGCGTTGGCGGCGGAGGCGGCCGAAGACGAGCCGCGGGCGGCGATGATGGCGGCGCCGCGCTTGCCGACGGTCTCAAGGAACGGGCCTTGCAGCCAGGCGGAGTCGGTGATGACCGAGGTGGCCGGCTTGCCGTCGATGGTGGCGTGGGCAAACGCCGGGAACATGGTCGGGCTGTGGTTGCCGTAGATGAAGATGTCTTTGACGGTGGTGAGATCGACGCCGGCCTTTTTGGCGAGCTGGGTCTGGGCGCGGTTTTGATCGAGGCGCACCATGGCGGTGAAGCGGTCGGCGGGGAGGCGCTTGGCCTGCGAGGCGGCGATCATGCAGTTGGTGTTGGCGGGGTTGCCGACCACGGCGACGCGGGCATCGGCGGCGGCCACGGCGTCGATGATCTTGCCCTGGGCGATGAAGATCTTGCCGTTGTCCTTGAGGAGATCGGCGCGCTCCATGCCGGGGCCGCGGGGTTTGGCGCCGATGAGAAGGCACCAGTTGGCGTCCTTGAATCCGACGGCGGGGTCGTCGGTCTGGACGATGCCCTTGAGCAGGGGGAACGCGCAGTCGTCGAGTTCCATCGCAACGCCTTCGAGGGCTTTCATGGCCTTTTCGAAAGGGGCTTCGATCAGCTGAAGGATGACCGGCTGATCGGGGCCGAACATCGCGCCCGAGGCGATGCGGAAGAGAAGCGAATAACCAATTTGTCCGGCGGCTCCGGTAACAGCGACGCGAATGGGAGTTTTCATAGGAGGATGGACGGAGTTAAGCAGGTTTTGCCGGGCGGGGAAACGCACGAATTGGTTTTGGCCGTGCAGATTTAGGCGGGTATCTCAGGCGAAGCGGGGAGCAAGCGCGGCGTGAAGTTCGCGGATCATCGTCTCGGTGGTCGCCCAGTCGATGCAGCCGTCGGTGATGCTCACGCCGTATTTGAGTTTTTCGAGGGGCTGGGGGAAGGCTTGGTTGCCGGCGCCGAGGTTGCTCTCGACCATCGCGCCGATGATGGAGGTGTTGCCGGCGCCGATCTGGCCGATGATGTCACGCATGACCTCGGGCTGGAGCTCGGGTTTTTTGGAGGAGTTGTCGTGCGAGGCGTCCACGAGGATGGCCTTGATGAGGCCGGCCTTGGTGAGGATCGCTTCAGTTTCGGCGATGTGAGGCGCGGAGTAGTTGGGGCCTTTGGCGCCGCCGCGGAGGACGACGTGGCAGTTGGGGTTGCCGCGCGTGACGATGGCGGAGGCCTGGCCGTCGAGATTGACGCCGAGAAAAGTCTGGGGCTGGCCGGCGGCCTTGATGGCGTTGATGGCGACGGTGAGGCCGCCGTCGGTGCCGTTCTTGAAGCCGAGCGGCATGGAAAGACCGGAGGCCATCTGGCGGTGAGTTTGCGACTCGGTGGTGCGGGCGCCGATGGCGGACCAGCAAATGAGATCGGCAATGTATTGCGGCGTGATGGGGTCGAGGAGCTCGGTGGCGGTGGGCAGGCCGAGATCGAGGACTTCGCGCAGGAAAGTGCGGGCGAGGCGCAGGCCGGCGGCTATGTCGTTGGAGCCGTCGAGGCGCGGGTCCATGATGAGGCCCTTCCATCCGACCGTCGTGCGGGGTTTCTCAAAATAGACGCGCATCACGATCATCACGCGGTCGGAAACCTCGGCGGCGAGGGCGGCAAGGCGCTTGGCATAGTCGCGGCCGGCGATGGTGTCGTGGATCGAGCAGGGGCCGACCACGAGGAGGAATCGCTTGTCGTCGGTGAAGATGATGCGGTGGATTTCCTGTCGGGCGCGTGTGATGAAATCGGCCTGGACTTCGGTCTTGGGCAGCTCGGCCAGCAACTGGGCGGGGGAGGGCAGGGCCTTGGTCTCAACGACATTGATGTCGGACGTCTTATGCATGAACCGGTGACCTTGGGGTAAAAAGCCGGTTGACCGCAAGCCTTCGGAGCCGCCCATTCCAGACACAAAAAAACCGCATCAATGTGATGCGGTGCGGATTCGGAACTGGCGGTGTCTAATCTTAAAAATAAGTTGGCCGGTCGCCTACCCCTAAGCGACCGGCCATTTGCTTTCTTAGTTACCCCAAAACTCCTGCTAAGCAGGAGAAGTGTTTTAATCTAACGTGCTTATTGATACGCTGGGGTTAAATTTCGTCAATATAAAGTTCTCACAAGCTTTCATTCCAATTTATAACATATTTTTGTGCATAGTGATAAACCAATAGAAATTCCCGATCGGCCTAAATGCTGGAGCCATGCTTTTTCGCCGACGGCCTGTCTGCAGGTGACGGGAGAAGATGCACTATCTTTTCTACAAGGACAGTTTACGCAAGAATTGAGATCTTCGGCCGAGTCGGCGGTGGCCTATGGACTGTGGTTGAACCAGAAGGGCAAGGTCCTTGCCGACAGTTTTATTCTTAGGGAAGATGCTCAAAACGTATGGGTTATCAGTTTTTCATCCACGGCGATGGTGATCCGGGAGCGGCTGGAAAGCTACATCATCGCGGATGATGTGATGATCGAAGACGTGACTGCTCAATGGAGCGGATTGACGGTGGGGGGCGGCGCTGCGGAGGCGTGGCTGCATGCACAAGCGGGGGGCGGATTACCGGTAACGGGCCAATTTTTACGCACCGCCGATGGATTTCTTTTTCGGGGCCGGCGTGGTGCGGGCGAAAGCTGGGAGTGGTTGAGGCCGGTCGGCACGGTTTGGCCGCAAGGCCCGGAGTTGTTTTCGGGAGAGCAGATGGAGCGCCTGCGCATCGCGGCGGGAATCGCGGCGGTGCCGGCGGACATAGGCCCGGGCGAGCTGCCCAACGAAGGAGGCTTGGAGGTGGATGCGATTTCTTACACGAAAGGCTGCTATCTCGGACAGGAGGTGATGGCCCGGTTGAAATCGATGGGGCAGTTGCGTCGCCGGCTGGTGCGCGTGGCGGCGGAAGGCCGCCCGCCCGCGGTGCCATGCGCCCTGCTTCAGGGCGAGACGCGGGTCGGGGAGTTGCGCTCGGCGGCGGCGGATGGTGCGGGAGGCTTCATCGGGCTCGCTTTGGTGACGACGCTTCGGCTCGATGCAAGCGAGCCGCTTGCGCCCGAGCCGGGCGGTCACGCTTATATTCGCTTAATTGATACGCCATGAACAACCGCCATGTCATCGGGGAACGCGATCAGCTCATCCAGCTTTGTGTGCGGCTTGGTGCGCCTACGCCCGCCGCAGCCGCCACGATGGCCGATCAGTTGCTCAAGCGGTGTGACCAGCTTGCCGCTCAGCGCGGCATTCCACGCACCGAGGCGATGTCCTATTTGCTCGAACTCGTGACCAAGGGGAGCCAGGGCGAGACGCCGCCCGGATTCGAGGGTGTCGGCAAGCCTCCTGCGCCGCCGAGAGGTTGAGTTTTTCGGATCGGCCGCGCGCGGGCTCAGAGCAGTTCGCCGAGCTGGGCGAAGAACGAGGCGGTCCATTCGTGAAACCACAGGAAATAAAGCAGCCCGCCGACGGCGAGCATCGGGCCGAATGGAACCTGCACACCCATGCCGAGTTCAGCCGGCTGGCCGTCGGGGGTTTCCGCGCGAGGGGCGACCTGCACGCGTGAGCCGGAGATTTTTTTAAAGAGCATGGCGAGGCCGATCCACACCGTGCCGACAACCGCGCCGCCGAAGATGGCGAACACCGCGCCTTGCCAGCCGGTGAACGCGCCGATGGCGCCGACGAATTTCACGTCACCAAATCCCATGGCCTCTTTTTTGAGCAGCGCTTCGGAGATCAGGGCGATCCAAAGCACCAGGCCTGAACCCACGAGAAGGCCTTGCATGGAAATCACGCCGGAACGCAGGGAGTTTACCAGGAAATCGTTTTGGGTTTGTCCGTGCAGGGCCGGCACGAAGACGGAGAGTGTCACGCCCACCACACCCAACCCGATGGTGAACGTGTCGGGAATGATCATGTGATCGAGGTCGATGAAGGTGGCGCAGATGAGGCAGCTGATGAAGAGCAGTCCGCACAACGCCTTGGACGGAGGAAATAATAGCCAGCAAGTGACGAACAGCGCGGCGGTGAGTATCTCGACAAAAGCGTAGCGAAACGCGTAGGGACGTCCGCAACAGCGGGCCTTGCCGCGCAAGATGAACCAGCTGAACACGGGGATGTTGTCATACCACTTGATCGGTGCGCCGCAGGCGCACTGCGAACCGGGGGTGACGATGGATTTCTCAGCGGGGACGCGGTAGATGACGACGTTTAGAAAACTGCCGATCATGGCTCCGAGCACGCCGATGACGGTCGGAAAGAACCATGGGAAGGCGGCGTTGAACTCGGCGTAGTCGAAAGTCATGCGAGGGAAAGATGGCGACGTTAACGGGAAAACGCGAAGAGACGGAAGCGTGGAGTGTGTCAGCTGGCGGTCATGGCTTTCACCACGGCTTCGCGCATCGCGTCCACCGGCACGGAAGACTGACTCCATATTTCGAGGGCTCGGGCACCTTGGTGTACAAGCATGGACAAACCGTTGGCGGCGGGCAGACCGAGGGCGCGTGCCTGCGCGAGCAACGGTGTCTCGGGGGGATTGTAAATCATGTCATACACGCCTGCCGGACGCGGAAGCGCGGCGAGGTCGACGGGTGAGGGATCATCGGATTTCATGCCTGCGCTGGTGGCGTTGATCACAAGAGCGCCGGCCGGCAGATCGGCGGGTGGACTGGCCGGATCAAACCCAGACAGGGGAATCGCGCCTGCGAGAGACGCAAGTTGAGCGAGAAGCGTGTCGCGATTGGCTTGGGTGCGGTTGGCGATCCAGAGACGTGCGCAGCCGTGTTGCAGGCATTCGACGGCGGCACTGCGGGCGGCGCCGCCTGCGCCGAGCAGTAAAACATCGGCTCCGTGCAAATCACGATGCAGTCCTTCTTGAAGGCCGCGGGAAAAGCCATGACCGTCGGTGTTGTGGCCGGTCCAGCCTTGCGGAGTCCATAGCAGGGTGTTGACCGCGCCGATGATCGTGGCGGCTGGTGTAACGCTTACGGAGGGAAGGCCGAAAGCGATGACCTTGTGCGGGACGGTGAGATTGAGGCCCTTAAACCCGCGGGCGTGGAATTTTTCCAAGGCCGACGGGAGGGATTCCGGGGCGATGTCGAAGCGGACGTATTTCCAATCCTTGAAGCGGGGGGCGGTGTGCGCCATGCGGGCGAGCGCGGCATTGTGCATCGCGGGGCTGAGCGAGTGCTTGATCGGGTGGCCGATCACGGCGAGCGCAGTGCCGGGGATGGACCAGGAGTCGAGATCAGCGAGCGTATGGATCGGTTCGGCGGACGTCATCTTTTGCGTTACGCCTCATAGAGAGAACGAGAACGATTATGAGAACGAGAACGATTATGGACGGCTCACGGGCTCGCGTGGCGTTCGTGCGTTTCTTCGAATTCCTCCACAAAGCCGGTGAAGAGCTTCGCGTGGGTGGCGTCGCCGGCGAGGCTGTAGTGGTGCGCGAGATTGCGGCAGGTGCGGCACAAAACCTCCCGCACAGGCGTGGGGGCCAGGTCGCTCACCTTGGGCGAGACCTTGTTGGCCTTGAGAAAGGCAAAGACCTCTTCCGGCGAGCGAAACGCTCCTTGCTCGAATGCGTCGATGAAAAGCGGCGCGTCTTCAAGATAACAGCCAACCATGAAATGACCGGGAAGGCCGACAGGCTCCAAATCCATGCCGAGGCGCTGGGCGACGAGCAGATAGACGATGGACAGCGAAAGCGGCGTGCCCTTGCGGCGGGCGAGGGTCTGGTCGATGAAGTTGTTGAGCGGGTCGGTGTAGTGCTCGATGTTGCCGCGAAAACCGTGTTCGTGGAAAAGGACGCGATTGAGGATCCGGCATTTTTCGCGGATCGACAGCGGTTCGGCGAAGAGCTCGCGGCAGCGGGCGGCGAGGGCGTCGAGCTGTTCGCAGCAGGCGCCGGCGTCGAGATTCGGGAAAACCGTGCGACTGAGCAGCAGGGCACCCGTTTCCAGCTCGTAGTTGAGGGAGCGGATGAAGCCGACGAATTCGGCGACCGGATCGGTGAACTTCAACTCTTCGAGGTAGCCTCGTGCGTGGACGCCGAGAAGGCGGTCTCCTCTTTTTACGAGCGCCTCAAGGAAGTTGCGTGCGGCCGGACCTTGGGCGGCGAAGTGGGCGAGCAAAACTTTTCGAACGGCGGGACTGGGGTCGTCGAGCAACCCGAGGAGCGCTTCGCTTGATTCGAGGCTGGGTTGGTCGTGGTCCACGTTGAAAATCCAATGCAGTTTTGACCGGGTGGCAAACGGGAAAGATACGGGGCGGACGGATAAAATCTTTCCGGCCGGCCGGGCTTTTCAAATCGCGACGGGCGGCGGCCGCGAGCCGTAGAGCGCGGTGCCGACGCGGATCATCGTGCTGCCCGCAAGAATCGCGGCCTCGAGATCGCCGCTCATGCCCATGGAAAGCTCATGCAGGGCCGCGCCTGATTTGGCGGCGAGATCATCGCGGATATTTCGGAGATTCTGGAACGTGCGTGTGGCGAGCGAGGCGATTTCTTCGGGCGTGGACCCGAGCGGGGCGATTGTCATGAAACCGTCGATACGCAGATTCGCGCAGGCGAGTGCGGTTTCAAGCAGGCGGGGGGCGTCGGCGGGATCGGCGCCGAATTTTGCGGGATCGTTGCCCGCGTTGATCTGGAGGAGAATCCCAAGGGTTTTCCCGATCTCGCCGGCGGCGCGGTCGAGCAGCGTTAGCAGTTTTGCGCTGTCCACACTTTGAACACGGTCGAAGTGGGCGGCGGCAAGCTTGGCCTTGTTGGATTGCAGGTGACCGATGAGCTCCCACTGGATTTTGGCAGTGCAGAGCGGCTGCTTATCCACGGCTTCCTGCACGCGATTTTCGCCGACGGAGCGCAGGCCGTAGCGGGCCGCGTATTCGGCGGCGGCGGCCGGATGGGTCTTGGTGACGGCGAGCAGCGAGACTTCGGCCGGCGAGCGCGCGGCACGCAGACATGCGGCGGCGATCCGGGACTGAACGGCGTCCGCATGCATTTTAAATTCTAGATAGGAAATGACCATGTAATGCCAAGTTATGGTTTGCCGCTGAATAAGATTTATTTATACTGAGCAAGAATAGGTCGCCGCCCATGCAAATCGAAAACTTCAAAATCTTCTCTGATCTGGTTGAGACGAAGAGTTTCTCAAAATCCGCCAAGATCAACGCAATCACTCAGTCGGCCGTCAGCCAGCAAGCTCGCGCGATGGAGAGGCATTTCAAAGCACTGCTGATCGATCGCAGCCAAAAGCAGTTTCAGCTGACACGCGAGGGCATGCGGGTTTACGAGACGGCGAAGGAGTTGCTGCACAGCTACGACAAGCTCACGAGCGAATTGCAGGAGTTGAAGAAGGTGATCAGCGGGACGATTCGCATCTCGACCATCTACTCGATCGGCCTGCATGAGCTGCCGCCTTACATCAAACGGTTCCTGGTCGATTATCCCGCGGTCAACGTGCGCGTGGAATACCGGCGCTCCAATCTCGTCTACGAGGACATCCTGCACAACGCGGTCGATTTCGGTCTGGTCGCTTTTCCCGTGAAGACGCGCCAGATCGAGCAGATCCCCTTTCGCAACGACCGGCTCGTGCTCATCGCTCATCCGAATCATCCCTTGGTCAAAAGCGGCGTGACGGGTGTGGATTTGAAGACGTTGTCGGGACAGCGGTTTATCGGGTTCGATCCGGATATTCCGACACGCAAAGCGGTCGATCAGATATTCCGCGATCACAAACTGGATATCGAGCCGGTGATGGAATTCGACAACATCGAGACGGTGAAGCGTGCGGTCGAGATCGACCACGGTGTCGCCATCGTGCCGCAGGCCACGGTGCTTCAGGAGCAAAAACAGGGTTCTCTGGCCGTGCTCCCGTTCAAGGGCAAGGAGTTCACCCGCCAGCTCGCCATTCTGCATCGCAAAGGCCGCGTGCTTACGCCGGCGATGAAGAAGTTTGTCGAAACACTGGGCATGGATTTGCCGGCACTTAACCCGTGACTGAATTCCCGCCGAATGCGCCGGCTGCTTGACGGCGGGAATAAGGAGGGTCCGTTATGGCTCACATGATAACAATGAGACGCATTTTATTTTCTCTTTTGGCTGCGATGGTGATGGCGGTGCCGGGAGTGCGCGCCGATCTTCCTGTTTTGGGCAAGGCTCCCGCTTGGAAACTCAAAGATATCCAAGGCCATGAGGTCACCTCGGCGGATTTCAAGGGCAAGGTCGTGGTGGTCGATTTTTGGGCGACGTGGTGTCCGCCCTGCCGGGCGGAAATTCCCGGCTATATCGCTCTGCAGAAAAAATATGCCGACAAAGGACTCGTGATCATTGGCATCTCGGTGGACGAAAACGGGGCGGCGGCGGTGGTGCCTTTCGCGAAGGCGAAGGGAATCAACTACAAGATGCTTTTGTTCAACGACGACGTGGTGGCGGCATTTGGCGGAATCGAGGGGATTCCGACGACCTTCCTGATCGATCGCGATGGCAACATCCGGGACAAGAAAGTCGGCATGGCCGAGGAGGCCGATTACGAGAAGCGCGTGTTGGAGTTGCTGAAGTAACCACGCCGCGAAAGTTGTTTTTATAAAACAGAAGGGCCCGCCGAAACCCCTAACGGCGGGCCCACTATTTTCTGACCGGCTGTTTAGGCCGGTTCCATGTTTTACCCCAATACCCTGCCAAGGCAGGGAATCGTATGTCGGAGATAATTTAGCATCGGCCATGCCAACGGCCATGACGTTGGCATGATGGGCGATTTTCTCCGGCCGGCCCGCTCAACTGTCGAAGGAGAAGCGGGCGACTTGCGCGAGTTCGTCTGCGATCTCCCGGTCGCTGCGGCAACGGGGCATTTTGTTTTGACCGCCCCACTTGCCCTTTTCACGCATCCAGTGCTCGAAAACACCCGGCATGACGAGGCGGACATCGGGCTCCAACAGACCGCCGCCTTTGCGTTTGGCTTCGTAATCGTCGTTGAGGCGTTGCAGTTCTACGTCCAGCTCGGCGGAGAGAACGGGACCGGTGGGGTTTTTATGGGTGCCAGGCTTGAGTTCGATCCACCATTCGTGACGGCCGCGTTTCTGGCCGACGATCAGGTTGTTGATAAACTGCGGGGCAACGTGGAAGTTGGTAATGGTCCAGTTGTGGCGCTGGCAGACGGCGAGGAGCGCGTCGGTGAGCTCTTTTTCGATCACATGTTCACCGAAGGCGCTGAGTTGGAGTTTGGTCCGGCCGGCGTAGACGAGACGTGGCGGATCGACGGAGACGAAGCGGACGATGTCGCCGATGAGATAGCGGGAGAGGCCGGCCGGGGTGGTGAGGACCAGCGCATAATCGACCCCGGTGCGCACGCCTTCGAGTGGCACGGTTCGGCCCCCGAGGCGGCCGAGGTCGCCCTCGTTGTAATGCTCCATGGGCAGGAACTCGAAGAACAAACCGACGTCTGTCATGAGCCGCAGGCCGAGGGAGGACTCGGCGTCCTGCGTGGCGATGAAGCCTTCGGAAGCGGGGTAAACCTCGTGAAAGTTGACCTTGGGGCCGATATGGGCGCGCAGCTCGTCGACGAAGGGGCCGATGGGAACGCCGCCATGAACCAAACATTCGAGGTTGGGCCAGACTCCCTGGAGATGAGAAGGCCGGGCCTTGCCCTTGGTGGATCGTTCAATCACGGCCTCGGCGAGCACGAGAAGCCAACTCGGAATGCCGGCGAGCAGGGTGATGTCGCGATTCCAAGTGCGTTCGGCGATGGCCTTGATCTTGGTCGGCCAGTCGGCGAGTTGGGCGATTTCGGCGCCGGGTTCGTAAAGGTGTTTCTCAACCCAGCCGGGGAGATTAAGCGCGGTGATGCCGCTCAGGTCGCCGGCGAAAGCGGGCAGCTTGGACTCTTCGAGCCGGCTCAGCGTGGTCGAGCCGCCGAGGAAGAGATGCTTGCCTTGGAAAACACCGGTGTGACCGACACGCGCGGTGTAGTAGAGGAGCGAATCGAGGCCGGCCTTGCGGAAGTGGGCGACCATGGCCTCGGTCACGGGCAGAAACTTGGTGCGACCCGCGGTCGTGCCGGAGGAGACGGCGTAGAAACTGCACCGGCCCGGCCAGAGCACGTTTTCCTCTCCACGCTTCATGCGCTCGATGTAGGGGATGAAATCCTCGTAGGTTCGAAGGGGAACGCGGGTCTGGAATTCCTGAAAAGTGGTGGTGGTCGAGAGACCGAGCTGCTGGCCGTAGGCGGTGTTGACGAACTGTCCCCGCAGGCTGGCAAAAGTCTTTTGCTGGGCGGGCACGGCCGAACGCTTGTCCTGGAGCTTTCGGATGGTCCGGGAAGTGAGAAAACTCGTGCCTATGTTTAGCAGGCTTTTCGGAGGGGCGAACATACGCGGCGGCTGGCTCTCAGGCAGCTTTGCCAAAGGGAGAGTCGCAAGCGAATTCACGCGGCACGGAGAAGCTTACCCGTTTTTAACCCACGGTAAAAATGGGAGATCGGCGGGAGGAAGTTGAAACAATGAAAAACAAGGGATGCATGCTGCACCGGACTGCCTTGGTGGTTTCGGACAGTCTGGCAGCGGCTGCGCGGAAAATAGGCGCGGTGGGCGGCTTCCATGACAAAGCGGGTGGGGGCGTGCGCGGCGAGGACGGCCTCTTCATTTTCGGCGAAGAGAATGAGCGCGGGGACTTGGGTGAGGGGTAGCAGGGCTTGCGAAAAATAGGAGGACGGTGACTCGAATTGTTTGAGCGCCTGCATGCGTTCGCAGGCGCCCTGGGTGTCCACGCCGGCGATGGTGGCCATGACGGAGGTGTGGAGATGGCGGAGTTCGTCGCGGCTCATGAGGGCGGCGAGGGCCGCCTTGTTTTGGGCGCCGGCCTCGAACATGCGGACGAAGATGGTGCGGGTTTTTTCGATCTGGCGGGGATCGGGCTGAATATCGCTGTTGATGAAGGGCTTGACGGCACGGCCAAGCAGGGTGGAGGGCTTGGCTTCGCCGGGAGCGAGCAGGTCTTCGATGCAGGCGACGGGGCTGACGAGAACGATACCGCGCAGGTCGAGCGTGCGCCTGGCGCGCCGGGCGCGTTTCAACCATTCGATGATGAGGCCGGCGCCGAAGCTCACCGCAAAAATCACCGGCGGCGTGCCATGTTCCTGGGTGAGTTCTTCGACGAGGTCGTCGAGTTGGGCGAAGAGGAGGTCGGTGGAGAACCCGTGACGCGGGTAGTTGAGATAATAAACGCTGCCGTTTTTCAGCAGGAAGCCTCGCATCAGAAACACCTGCTCGGTCGCGTCGGGCACGAAGCCGCCGAAGACGATGGTGGGGACGGGGCCTTTGCGCTGTTCGCTGAGGAACGTGGCCATCTGGTGCGGGCCGGCGCGGTCTGCGCGAAGGACGGCGTTTTGTGCGGTGCGCACGAGCGGGGTGTGCGGCATCGGGCGGGGCGGGCGCAACTTGTAGCCGGTCGTTCGGATGAACGTGCGCAGAGGCTGCGTGGGCGACACGCGGCCAAAGGCGGCCAAAAGGGAGATTGCGGGGGCGAAACTCAGCGCGGGCATGGTGGGTGTTTGTTACAGCTCATGCGAAGCGCGCGGCGGTCCCGCAAAGCGAAACCGGTTGTGTAACCCCGAGTTCACGCGGTCGACACGCGGGCGTCACATTTCACCGGCCGTGACTGGCGGGATCGGTGTAAACGTAACCGCGGGCGAGAGTCGTATAGGTCTTGATTTGGTCGCGCTGCCAAGCGGCGTCACGGCCGAGCTCGGCGGCGAGCAGGCGGGCGACGACCGGAGCCGCTTCGATGGAGGCGCGGGCGTCGAGGAGGAGTGCGCGGGTGCGGCGGGCGAGCACGTCTTCTACGGTGCGCGCCATTTCGTGACGGGCGTGCCAGACGACTTCGGCGTGCTGGTAGGGCAGGTGTTCGTGGAGGCGGGCGGCGAGAGCGGGGTCGGCTTTGATGAGCGCGGCGATGTGAGCGGCGTCGGCGCCGTAAGGGCGGAGGTTGATCTCCGGAATGTCGTCGTGGGTCCAGCCGTGGATGCGGAGGTCTTCGGTGCGGCAGCGGCGATTGTCCACGCCGGCGACCATTTCGGCCTGATCGATGACGTCTTCGGCCATCTTGCGGTAGGTGGTCCATTTGCCGCCCGTGATGGTGATGAGGCCGCTTTCGCTGACGACGATGGTGTGATCGCGGGAAAGGGCGGCGGTGTTGCCGACGTCGCCGCTTTTTACGAGTGGGCGGAGGCCGGCGAAGACGCTGAGCACGTCGTCGTCGGTCGGATCGGTGGCGAGGTATTTGCGGGCGTGCTCCATGACGAAGGCGCGCTCTTCATCGAGCGCACGGGGCTCGATGGCGTGGGTGGGCAACGGGGTGTCGGTGGTGCCGACGACGACGCGGTCATGCCACGGCACGGCGAAAAGCACGCGACCGTCGGCGGTCTTGGGAATCATGATGGCGGCGTCGCCGGGGAGAAATTTTTTGGGAAGGACGAGATGGATGCCTTGGCTGACGGCGACGAGATCGCGGGCGGCAGGATCGTCGTGGCGGCGCAGATCGTCCACAAAGACACCGGTGGCGTTGATGACGGCCCGGCCGCGCACGGTGAATTCTTCGCCGGTTTCCGGATCGCGGGCTTTTACGCCGGTGATGGCGCCGTGGGTTTTGAGAAGGCCGGTGACCCCGCAGTGATTGAGGACGGTGGCGCCAAGATCGGCGGCGGTTCGAGCGAGGTTGATGGCGAGGCGGGAGTCGTCGAACTGACCGTCGTGGTAAATTACACCGCCGGTGAGGTGCTCAGTCTCGACGGTGGGGATCTGCGCGATGGTTTCGTCGCGGCTGAGCATGCGCGAAGGGGCCAGGCCGAGCCGGCCGGCGAGTTGGTCGTAAACCTTCATGCCGATGCCGTAAAATGGGCCGTCCCAGAAATTGTAACTGGGGATGACAAAGGCGAGGTCGTGGACGAGATGAGGAGCGTTCTTGGCGAGGCGCCCGCGTTCGCGGAGAGCTTCGAGCACGAGGGAAATGTTACCTTGGCGCAGATAGCGCACGCCGCCATGGACAAGCTTCGTGGAGCGACTGGACGTGCCCTTGGCGAAGTCTTCGCGTTCGAGGAGCGCGACGGAATGGCCGCGCGAAGCCGCGTCCACGACGGCGCCGAGGCCGGTGGCTCCGCCACCGATGATGACAATGTCGAACGGCGTGGCGGTGGCTTCGCGGAGACGGGCGAGGGAGGATACGCGTTGCATGACGTCGGTCAGGTGGAAGGAGCCCAGTTTTTGGCGCGTTCGAGGGCGCGGTTCCAGTTGTCGCGCATCGCGGCGATGGCGGAGCGGTCGGCGGCAGGTGTGAAGGTCGTATCCGCAGCCCAGTTGCGGACGATGTCGGCCCGGCCGGACCAATAACCGGTGGCGAGGCCGGCGAGGTAGGCGGCGCCAAGCGCGGTGGTCTCGACGCATTGGGGGCGGATGACGGTGGTGTTGAGCAGGTCGGATTGGAACTGGATGAGCGGGAGGCTGCGGGAGGCTCCGCCGTCCACGCGGAGTTCTTTGAGCGGGAGGCCGCTGTCTTTTTCCATGCAGGCGATGAGGTCGGCGCTTTGGAACGCGATGGATTCGAGGGCGGCGCGGCAGAAGTGGGCGCGGTTGGTGCCGCGCGTGATGCCGACCAGCGTGCCGCGCGCATACGGATCCCAATGCGGGGCGCCGAGGCCGGCGAAGGCGGGCACGAGGACGAGGCCGCCGGCGTCGGGCACGGAGGCGGCGAGGGTGTTGAGTTCGTCCACGTCGCGCACGAGTTGGAGTTCGTCGCGTAGCCACTGCACGACGGCGCCGCCGATGAAGACGGAGCCTTCGAGGGCGTATTCGATTTTGCCATCGATGCGCCAGGCGATGGTGGTGAGGAGATTGTTTTTGGAGACGACGGGTTTTTCGCCGGTGTTCATCAGGAGGAAACAACCGGTGCCATAAGTGTTTTTCGCCATGCCCGGGGTGAAGCAGGCTTGGCCAAAGAGCGCCGCTTGCTGGTCACCGGCGATGCCCGCGATGGGCGCACCTGCGGCGGGAAGATCGGCGGCGACGTGGCCGTAGATTTCGGAGGAGGATTTGATTTCCGGCAACAAGGCGCGCGGGATGGCGAAGAGTTTCAGGAGGTCGTCATCCCAGTCGCCGGTGTGAATGTTGCAAAGAAGCGTGCGGGATGCGTTGGAGGCGTCGGTGAGGTGGGCCATGCCGCCGGTGAGCTGCCATACGAGCCATGTGTCGATGGTGCCGAAACAGAGTTTTCCCTGTTCGGCGCGCGCGCGGACGCCGGGGACGTTTTCAAGGATCCAGCGGAGCTTGGTGCCTGAAAAATACGGATCGAGGCGCAGCCCGGTTTTTTCGGCGACCATGGGCTCGACGCCGTCGCGTTTGAGTTGGGCGCAATAATCGGCGGTGCGTCGGTCCTGCCAGACGATCGCGTTGTAAACCGGTTCGCCGGTTTCGCGGTCCCAGACGACGGTGGTTTCGCGCTGGTTGGTCACGCCGACGGCGGCGATGGCGTCGGCGGACAGGCCGGCCTTGGCCAGGGCTTCGGCGGCGGTGTCGCGCTGGCTGGCCCAGATTTCAAGCGGATCGTGTTCGACCCAGCCGGGCTGCGGGTAGAGCTGGCGAAATTCCTTTTGGGCGGCCGCGACGATGGCGCCGGAGTGGTCGAAAACGATGGCGCGCGACGAGGTGGTGCCTTGGTCGAGCGCGAGGATGTAGCGGGGATTACTCATGGGGAAATGAGGCGGAGCTTGCGCGTCGACACGAAGGGTAGCATTGCGATGCTCTTCCGTCCATGCCCATCCCGCCCGTCATTTTCGAAGACGACACGCTCATCGCGTTCGACAAGCCCAGCGGCATGCTCGTCGCGCCGGATCGCTGGGACAAGACGCGCGAGAACCTCATGGGGCTTGTGCACGACAAGATGGGGCACGAGGTGGCCAACGTGCACCGCATCGACGCCGACACGAGCGGCCTTCTGCTCTGCACGAAGAACAAGACGGCGCTCGATTATGTGAGCGGCCAGTTCCAGTCGAAGACGGTGGGGAAAATCTACCATGCGATCTGCGTCGGATTGCCGGCGCCGGAGTTGTTCGCGCCGCTCGACGAGGACGAGGCGGAGGATCTGCCGGCACCGCTGGAGGCGGATGAATTTCTGATCAACCGCGATCTGATCGAGGACGAGGCGAATCTCGGGCGGATGCGCACCATCCGCAAAAAGGGCAAGGCGAGCCAGACCATCGTGCGCGTGTTGGAGCGGTTTGAGCGGTTCACGTTTGTCGAATGTCGTCCGCTCACGGGACGCACGCACCAGATCCGCGTGCATCTGCAGTTTTGCGGACTGCCGATCCTGAACGATCCGTTTTATGGTGATGGGGTGACGACCTTGCTTCTTTCGCAGCTCAAGCGGGGTTACAAAGGGCGCGCCGATGAAAAACCCCTTATCGGCCGGCTGGCCCTGCATGCGAGTGCGATTACCATCAAGCACCCGGTGACGAAGCTGCCATTCACGATCAGCACGGGTTTGCCCAACGAATTTGAAGTGGCGTTGAAATATCTACGGAAATTCGCGTCGGCGCGCTAAAGAACTTATTTTTATTATAACATGGTAACACGTGTCTTGTAGGCGGGCTTATGGCATGGCAGGGTGACCGCCATGCGGGACATCCTCCAGATTTTGCGCGTGTGCGGATTGGGTCTGGTGGTGATCTTCGTCGGTTGTCTGAAGGCGGAAGATGCGAAGATAGAACTGACTTCCTCAGAAAGCGCCTGGGTGCAGGCCCATCCGGTGCTTCATTTTGGCTACGATCCCGATTGGCCGCCTTTTTCCTATCGAAGCGAGAAAGGAGTGTTTGCAGGAATCGACTTGGATTTTTTGGACCGGTTGTCCGCCCGGACGGGATTAAAGTTTGTGCCGGTGGACTCTCGGTCGTGGCCCGAGGCCTATGACAATGCGGTGGCCGGTGGCGTGGATTTTTTGGTGGGCACGGCCGAGACCGAGGAACGTGCGAAGCACTTCGCGTTCACCCGGCCTTACTGCTCGTTCCCGATGGCGATCATCGCTCGGGCTGACTCGCCGGCACTGCGCTCGCTGGACCAGCTCAACGGGAAAATCGTGGCCGCCGCCCGCGGGTATGTAGGCACGGATACGTTGCGCCGTGATTATCCGCAGATCGACGTGCAGGTGTTTGACACGCTGGATCTCGCTTTTCTGGCGGTCGCCCAGGAGAAGGCCGATGCGGTGGCCACAAACATCGCCAATGCGAGTTACATCGTGCGCAATCTCGGCCTCAGCGATCTCAAGGTCGCCGGCGTGATGCCGTATCTTTTCCAACTGCGTTATGCGGTGCGCAAGGACGAGCCCGTGCTGTGCTCCATCCTCGACAAAGGCGTCGCTTCACTCGGCATGCGTGAACGCAAGGATATCGTGGCGCCGTGGGTGAAGCTCGACTATGAAAACATTGTCCGTTGGGACTATGTGATTCGCTGGGCGGCGGGGCTCGTGGCGGTGACCATTTTGGTTGTGGGCCTGATCGTGTGGCGGCACCTGAGCTTGCGGCGTGAGCTGGAGAAACGCCTGCGGATTCAGCGGGAACTTGAAACCACGCAGATTCGCTTGGAGCACATGAATGAGGAAAAGAGCGGCTTGATGCGCATGGCGGCCCACGATCTGCGGAATCCGCTGGCCGGCATCACGCTCAATCTGGAGATGATGCGCATCGAGGCCGGTGGGGTGTCTACTCCGGCCATCGATCTCACCGAACGATTGGTCAATCAGATGGCGCTCATGATCCGCAACCTTCTCGATGTGGAGGCGCTGGAGCACGGCGGGCGTCGCTTACAAATCGAGGCGGTTGATCTCGGCTTGGCCGCGCAAGAGACCATGGCGACGCTGCGGCCGGCGGCCGAACGCAAGCGTATCGTCCTGCGCATGCGAATGGCGACGCACGCGCTCGAGGCGCTGGCGGATCGCGCGGCGCTGCACCAGATCATCGAGAATCTTGTTTCGAATGCGTTGAAGTATTCCCCACTGGGAACCGAAGTGGTCGTCGAAATCGCCATGTCAAACGACGGCCGGGCCTGCCTGCGCGTGCAGGATCAGGGGCCTGGCATCAAGCCCGAGGAAATGAGGCTGCTTTTTCAGAAATACACCCGGTTGAGCGCGCAGCCGACGGGAGGGGAGTCGTCCACGGGACTGGGGCTGGCGATCGTCAAACAACTCGTCACCGCCATGGGCGGACGGGTGTGGTGCGAGGCTCCGCTCGAAGGTGGAGCGTGTTTCGTGGTTGAGCTGCCGATGGCGAATGTGCCGGTGGTTTGAGCGGGGCTCTCAGAGAGATTTCAAGGCGACGCGTGCGCGGGCCTTGTCGATCTCGTCGTGTTTTTCGATGGATGGCATGGCGAGGCCGGTGTCGAAGCAGGCACGGGCTTTTTCTTTTTGATCATCGGAAAGGTAGGCGAAGCCGAGATCGATGTGATGCGAGAGCACCTTGGGTTCGAGGGCGACGGCGCGTTGCAATTCGGAGATTGCTTTAGCGAAGGAGGCGTCGGGCAGCCCTCCATAGATGATGCGAACAAAAAATCTCGTGGTGGAACCGAGCGAAGCGACCTCGTAATTCCAGCGGCCGAGCAGGTGGTGCGCCCAGGCATAATCAGGATCCAGGGCGAGGGCCCGCTCGATTTCCTGCTCCATGAGACGGGAGTATTTTATCTTCGTGCGGGTGTCGCTGTAGAGGCCGAGCGTGCCGTGACAGACGGCGAGCGAAAGCACGTTGACGGCGTTGTTCGGATCAAGGGCGACGGCGCGTTCGGCGTAGGCGAGCGCTTCGGTGGCGCGATGTTTTTTTTCGGCGACGTCATCGGTGTCGATGACGGAGTCGGAATATTGGCGCGCTATTTTTTGAAGGATGAAGGCGTCGTCGGGTTTGGCGGCGTCGGCTTGAAGGAAGAGGTCGAGCGCCTTGGCGGAATCGAGGTGTTGTTCGGCAGCCAAGCCTTCGCGGATGAGCACATCCACGCTGAGCGCGTGGACGGATGTGAGGCCGGCAAATGCAAGCAGGAGCAATAGTAGCGGAGGGCAGCGCATCATTCGGGTTTTTTGAAGAGGTAGTGGCTGACGAGCCATTCGTGGCCGTCGTTGTAGCCCCAGAGTTCGGCGCAACTCAGATAGAATATCCGCCAGTAGGACCACCATTTGGTGACGTTATTGTGGCCGTAGGTGTCGGCGAAGATCGGGAGAATCTTGGACTTGTGGGCGTCCATGTTTTGGAGCCAGTGCTCGGCGGTCTGCTGATAGTGGCGTCCGTTGACCTTCCAGTCTTGGAGAAGCTTCAGGTCGTCCTGAAAGTAGCTGAAGAGATCGTGGGCGGGCATTTGTCCGCCGGTGAAAAAATAGCGGCTCATCCAGTCGCTCGGACCCTGCGAGACGAAGTGATAGGAGAACTTGTGGTGGGTGAAGATGTGCGTGAAGAGAAGTCCGCCGGGCTTGAGCCAGCGGGCGATGTTGCGGAAGAGGAGCTGGTAGTTTTTCAGATGCTCGAACATCTCGACAGACACGACGCGGTCGAAGCGGTTGGCGTCGATGTCGAAGGCGTTGATGTCGCAGGTGATGATCGTGAGATTGGTAAGGCCGCGTTTCTTTGCTTCGGCGTCGATGTGCTCTTTTTGGGTGCGCGAGTTGGAGATCGCGGTGATGCGAGAGCGCGGAAAGCGGGCGGCGTTGTAGAGGGCGAGGGAACCCCAGCCGCAGCCGAGTTCGAGGATTTCCTGGCCGTCGGCGAGCTGGGCGCGCTCGGCGTAGAGTGAGAGCATGAGCTCTTCGGCCTCGTCGAGAGACTCATGACCCGAGGGATAGAGGCAGCCGGAGTATTTGAGGCGTTTGCCGAGGCAGTATTGGTAAAACTCGGTGGGGACTTCGTAGTGCTGCTCGTTGGCGGCGGTGGTTTGCTCGGCGAGCGGGCGGGTTTTCAGGTCGGCGACGTAAGCGGTCGCATCGTAGCGGGCGGATTCATCGCGAATGCGCTGGGCGAGAAGGCGACGGATGCCGAGGCGAAGGGCGACGTCGGGAATAATGTCTTTTTCCAGCAGTGAATCGATCATGGGAAAATGGAGCGGTTAGGATTTTTTGGGAAACCACGGGATGAAGGCGCTCGTGGTGTGTTGATAACGACGGTAGGCGTCGCCGCGGGAACGGAGGGATTGCTCCTCGGTCATGGGAATGCCGGTGACGCGAAGAAGCAGATAAAGCATCGCGGCGGGGCAGATCACGCTGAGCCAGCCCCACGGCGAGGCACAGGCGAAGAGGAAGTAGGCGACCCACACGCCCCATTCGAAAAAGTAGTTGGGATGGCGGCTGAAATGCCAGAGGCCCACATCGCAGACTTTCCCTTTGTTGGCGGGATTTTTTTTGAAGGCTTTGAGTTGGGCGTCGGCGGTGGACTCGCCGAGGATGGCGATGAGCCAGAGAACGGCGCCGGCGATTTCCAGTGGGTGAAAGCCGGAAGCCGAGTTGCGAGCGATGAGGAGGAAAGGGAGCCCGAGAATCACGACGGAGACGGCTTGCTGCTGGTAGAAAACAAACATCTTGCCGGCGAAACCGTCGGCCCAGCGTTTGCGCATTTCCTGGTAGCGACCGTCTTCTTCGGGGTGATGGCCGATCACGCGGATATAGAGATGCGTGCCCAGGCGAAGACTCCAGAGGACGACGATGGTGGCGATGAGCAGGCGACGCGGGAGCCAGCCGGGTGCGGCCAGGGCATAGAAGAGCGCGAGGGCTCCGAAGGCATAGGACCAGGCGATGTCCACGATGCCATAGTTGTCCATGCGCTTCGCCAGAGTGTAGATCACGGCGAAGCCGGCGCAGAGCGCGGCGGTGGCGATGACGATGAGGAGAAGGGTGGACATGACGACGGTGGCTCAGGGCTTCGGCGCGCGGAGAGCGGCCAGCTTAATCATTACGGGTCGAAGTGGATAATAGATGCCGACGATGATCACGGGCACGCTGATGAGCCATGCGGTGAAGGCGTGAATGCCGGCCCAGCCGAAGCGTTGTAGAAACTCGCCGAAGGAAGTGTCGTGAAACGTGCGCAGCATATCGGCGACGGAGAAACGGTTTTCGTGGGCGCGCCAGATCCATTCGCCGGCGCGGACGTAGACGAGAATCATCACGAGCTGAAGCGGGCCGAGAAGCTGGTTGAGCGTTTGAAGAATCGGCTGGTTCATCCGCAGGACGAGGCCGGCACCGAGGGTCAAAAGCGCGGTGAAACCAAGAAACGGAAAGAAGGCGCAGGCGGTGCCGACGGCGAGCGTGGCGGCGATTTTATCGGGGGTGACGCCTTGGGAAAACTGGGCGACGATGGGATCGCGGAGTCGCCGCCAGAAACTGCGTTTGGGGGTGGGCGCGTCGTCGGTCACGCGGTGAAAAGGGATTGGGCGCCGAGCAGGTAAACCGCAATCCCTAGGATGGTGAGCACGGCGGGGAGGGCGATTTTGCCGGGGCGACGTGTGCCGAAGATTTCGCCGAGCTGGCTGATTTTTTGAATGCGGAAAAGCTCGGCGAGCATGTAGAGAGACATGGCGACGTTACCCCAGAGGATGATGGCGACAAACCACAGGATGCGCGCGCCAAGGGATTGTTCTTTCCAGATCACCCAGACGAGAAAGGTGACAAATGCCCAGTAGGCGTCGAAGAGCGTGGCGATGAACCACGGGTGTGTGAACACGTCACGCGGGATGGCGAAGAGTGCACATTGCCCGCTGGCCCAGCCAGTGACTGCGAGCATGCAGCCGAGGATGGCGATGAAGAGGAGTCGGAGGAACCAGAGCACGTTTTAGAGCGAGAGATTATTGGGGCGCGTGTGAAGGGTCTGCACGACGGAGATGTTGCGCATGGCGAAGGCGGCTTCGCAGTAGGAGAGATAGTAGCGCCACTTGCGGATGAAGCGGTCGTCGAAACCGAGGGCGCGCACGGCGTCGAGCTTGCGATTGAACGCCTCGTGCCAGAGGCGCAGCGTGCGCGCGTAGTCGTGCCCGAGGTCGGTGATGCCGTGCATGGTGAAGTTGCCCTTGGCGGACATGAGCTCGTTGACGCGATTGAGCGAGAGCAGGAGCGAGCCGGGGAAGATGTGTTTTTGGATGAAATCGACGCCCTTGCGGAACTGTTGGTAGCGGGTGTCGGGGCAGGTGATAAACTGGAGGCCGACGAGTCCGCCGGGCTTGAGCACGCGGTCGAGCACGCCGCAGAACTCGGGCAGGTATTTATGGCCGATGGCCTCCATCATTTCGATGGAGACGATCTTGTCGAACTGGCCGGTGATGGCGCGGTAGTCCTGGAAGCGCACTTCGATCAGGTGCGCGAGGTCGGCTTCGGCGATGCGGGTGCGCGCGTATTCGAGCTGGCGCTGCGAGAGGGTGATGGTGGTGACCTTGCAGCCGTAGTTGCGCGCGGCGTGCATGGCCCAGCCGCCCCAGCCGCTGCCGATTTCGAGCACGTGGTCGGCGGCAGTAAGCTTGAGGCTGCGGCAGAGGGCGTCGTTTTTTTCGAACTGGGCGGCTTCGAGCGAAAGATCGGGCGTGGTCCACTTGGCGGCTGAATACATCATCGACGAATCGAGGAAGAGTTCGAAGAAATCGTTGGAGAGATCGTAGTGCGCGCTGATGTTGCGCCGGGCGTTTTCGGGCGTGTTGGGGCGGAGCAGGTGGCCGAGGCGATTGGCAAAGCGGAGGAAATTGAGGGCGAGCGAGCGGGCGCGTTTCGAGCCGGAGAGCGTGGGTGCGGTGTCCACGTTGTGAATGAACCAGGCGACCACAGCGGTGAGATCGGGTGTTTCCCAATCACCGTCGATGTAGCTCTCGGCGAAACCGATGTCGCCGTAGAGCAGGCATTTTTTGAAGAAGGCGGGGCGGCGGATTTTGATGGCGGCGGTGGAGGGGATGCCGAGTGGCAGCGACGTGTGCGCGGCGGAGGCATGGTGACCGAAGTCGCGCACGGTGCCGTCGGGCAATTCGAGGCGGAGATGGCCGCAGGTCATCTCCGCGAGCGTGCCAAGCACGGCGATCTCGTGAAACGACGATGACCGGGGAGTGGTGGACGCGAGAGTGGAGTCAGTGGCCGAGGCGAGTTGAGAAATGTCGGAGCTCATGCGTCGTGGGAAAGAGGGTTGGCGTGGGAAATCGAGGCGTGCGGGCGGTAGAGATCGCGTTGGTCGGCTGGGCGGGCGGCCTTGGAGAACCAGGGGATTTTTTTAAGATAGAGGCGCAGGGCGTGCCAGTGGATGAAGGCGATGACCTGAAGGGTGATGAACGGGTATTTGAAGGTGAACCAGGCGAGGGCCGCATCGGTGAGCGGGCGGGCGGGACCGGTGAGTGTGCTGGTAAGGGTGCGCTTTCCGTCGACGTAGTCGTCGATCTGGATCGCGAGTTTTCCGGCGGGGGCGCGCAGGTGAAAATCGAAGTCCACGTCGACGTCGGAATAAGGGGAGACGTAGAAGTTTTTCGGTGTGCGAAGCTTGAACCCGGAGTCGTCGGCGGCGGCCGGGCCGAGGAAATAGGGCTTCATTTCGCGAAAGGTGTTGGTCACCTCGGCGATCGAGGCGACGCAGGCGCCGGAGTGATCGTAGCAGAAATAAAACGAGACGGGATTGAACAGGTAGCCGAGAACGCGCGGCAGGGTGACAAGCTCGATGCGGCCGCCCGTGCCTAGATCCACGCCACGTTCGGCGAGGTAGGCGAGGACACGGGTTTTCAGCGTCGCAGGTTTTGGCGCGGGTGCGGGACGGTCCGAATCGACGGAGGCGTTGTGCAGGGGTTCCGCCGTGGGAAGGAAGTCGGGTTCGCGGAACGAATAAAGATTGGGGCGGTTGAGGGAAAAGAGGTGGAGGCGGCGGTCGAGCGCGGGGAGTTCGTCGAGATCCACCGCGATCATGAAAATACGATACACGAAGCGATGCGGCTTTGGCAGGAAGCGCGCATGCATGACGTGACATTCGTAAAGTCGTGAGTTCATGCGGTTGAAAATTGGGCTATAGACGGATGGTGAAAAATTGGGCGATTTAGAGCCACGCAAGCGGCCTGCCGCGGTGGTCTTCATGGATTATTACGGCTAATGGCGGACGAAGGATGCCGTCTGGACGCAAAAAAGCCCAACCGGCGGACGATTGGGCTTGGGAGCTGTTTCCATGAACGGAGATTTTATGCCGTCCACGGATCGCGGTCGAGAAGGAGTTCACTCAACTTAACGCCGCTCATGAAGGCGTCTTCGTGGAAGCCGTATCGGAAATAGCTGCCGGCAAAATAAGTCTCGGTGCGGCCACGGGCCTGCTCGTTGAGGCGGGGCAATTCGGTCTGCGCGCGGATGGCACCCAGGCTGAAAAGCGGGTGCGTGTAATCGAGCCGGCGGATGATTTTGGCCGGATCGACAAGATCGGGGCGGTTGATGCTGACGATGTAGTTTTCGCGGTCGGAGACGCCTTGGAGGGCGTTCATCCAGTAGTGGGTGGCGGGGCTGAGGCGTCCGTCGGGACCGATCGTGAGTTGATAATTCCACGCGGAGCGCGCGAGCGGAGTGCGGGGGAGCACGGAGGCGTCGGTGTGGAGCGTGGCGACGTTGGCCTGGTATTTGAATTCCGAGAGCAGGCGGGATTCGTCGGCGGTTGGGTTGACGAGGAGGCGGAGGGCCTGGTCCCCGTGGGTGGCGATGATGACCTTGTCGAAGGTGTGCGAGGCGCCGTCGGCGGTCATTACAGTGACTCCACTGCCACCGGGGCGGGGATTGCGGATGACGCGCGCGGCGGGTCGGCCGATCTGAATGAGGCCGCGCCACGGGGCGATGAGGCGTTCGCGGTATTCGCGCGAGCCGCCGTCAACGGTGAGCCATTGGTGCTGGGTATGGAGGCCGAGGAAACCGTGGTTGTGGAAAAAGCGCAGGAGGCTCGTGGCGGGAAACGACAACATGAGCTCCGGCGGGGTGCTCCACACGGCGGAACTCATGGGCACGAGGTAGAGGTGGAAGAAATCCTCGCCGTAGCCGCGGCGGCGCACGTATTCGCCGAGGGTGATGTTGCCGGTTTCCGGATCATCAAGGGCGGCGACGGCCTCCTTGTTGAAGCGGTTGATGGCCGCGAGCATCTTCAGGAAGCGCAGGCTGAAGAGGTTTTTGCGCTGGGCGAAGAGATGATTGAGCGACGAGCCGCACCATTCCAGTCCGCTGGTGTCGTCGCGAACGGCGAACGACATGGTGGTTTTTTTGACGGGCACCTGAAGCTGGGCGAAGAGACGCGTGAGCAGCGGGTAAGTGACCTCGTTGTAAACCATGAAGCCGGTGTCGATGGGGACTTCGCGGCCGGTGCCGGGCTCGACGGCCGTGAGCGTGTTCGTATGGCCGCCGACGTAGTCATTGGCTTCGAAGATGGTGAGGTCGTGATGGCGGTGCAGGAAATGGGCGCAGCCCATTCCGGCGATACCGGTGCCGATGACGGCGATTTTGGCCATGATGGAAAAGAATGAAAGGGGAGGGCTAAAAAAAGCGCAGGGTGTGCAACCTGTTACGGTCGCCCACCCTGCGCGGATGCGTGCAGGAACGGATGTTAGACGGAGCTGTCGGTGTTTTGACCGGTGGCCGGAGAGTGCATGCCGGGCGCGTTGCGCTGCATCTCGTGGGCGAGCTCGGTGACGTCCTTGTGGACCGCCGGGTTTTCAGCCTTTTTGGGCAGGTTCATCTGCGCGGCGTTGACGGTCGCGACGGCGATGGCGGCGGCGGCGGGCAACACCTGCCGGAGCGTGGAATACTCGGGGTGCACAAGCGCGGCCTTTTGGGCGGCGGCGACGGATGCGGCGTGTTCGGCGCGGACGCCTTCTTCGAGGACGGATTCAGGAACGGGCTTGAGCCCCCAGATGAGGCCGGTCCAGGAGAGGAGCTTCAGGCCGTAGTAAGTGGGGTCGATCTCCCACCAATAGAAACCGTTGCGCGTGGCGCTTTGGTAACGGTGGTGGTTGTTATGCCAGCCTTCGCCGAGACAGATGATCGCGAGGATGAAACTGTTGCGGGAATCATCGTCGGTCTTGTAGCGGCGCTTGCCCATGAGATGGGCCATGGAATTGATGCAGGCGGTGCCGTGGAAAAGGAACGTGGTGCTTACAAAAAAGCCCCACACGAGCATCTGCCAGCCGTTGGTGTGCAGGCCGGGTGCATAGTGGGCGAGGGCCGAGCCAAGCCCGAACATCGAGAACGCGTAAAGAATGGGAACAACGAGGTCGAAGCGGTTGAGCCAGACGAGCTCGGGAAACTTGGCCAGGTCCTTGATCTTCGAGTAGTCGGTGGGGAAGTTGTTGCGGCTGGTGATCCAGCCGATGTGCGACCAGAGGAAGCCATGCACATGCGGCGAGTGTGCGTCCTCGGGACCATCCGAGTGCTGGTGATGGTGGCGGTGATGATAAGCCCACCAAAGAGAGCCACGCTGCACCGTGGTGCCCGCCCAAAGAGCCAATAAAAACTGACCGAAACGGCTGGTGCTATAAGTCTTGTGGGAGAAATAGCGGTGATGAATGCCGGTGACGGCAAACATGCGGATGAAGTAAAGCGCGACAGCGGACCAGACGGCAAATGAGCTGGCGCCAACCCAGATGATACCGAGACAGCCCAAGTGCAGGAACACGAAGGGCATGACGCGGACCCAGTCAACGCGGTCGCTTTCGGCGCGAATCTTTTCGGCATCGCCGGCGCAGACGTCTGAGTCGATCCACTGGGCCACGGCGGTGACTACACGGCGGAAGAGGGAAGGGGAGGAGGAAACAGGCACGATTTTAAGACGATTAAAGGTCAAAGGTAATCCTTGTGAGGAGGGACGCGCAAGCCGTGTTTCCGCAAATGGCGTTACAATACCGGCGTCAGTTTCGTTTACTTGTAATACGTATTTGTCCGCTCGTTGGATGATATTCGGGCAAGTCCAAGATGCGGTGCGGTATGCGGGATAAGATGGGGTTTTATGAAGAACCCGTGGCAGCATGCTGCGGCTGGAAAATTCGCGGGAGCGGCATGGCGTGAAAAAACAGCATCGTCGCCGAGGATGGCCTTCAGTCGTGTGGCCGTCACCGGTTTGGGGACTATGAGACTTGGCCGGGATGCATTATTCTTGGAAGATGTGCGCCTGTTACCGGCGCGTTCACTTTTACCCCGGGTCCGTCCGTTTCCCCGTCCCTTTTCTTTCGATTCTATGTCCCCTCGTTTTTTCTTAGCGACTGCTGCTGTCTTGTGCGTCCAGGGAGTCTTCGGCTCACGCTCATGCCAAGCCGCCGTGGCCGAGCATCCCACGACTTTTTGTAATCCGGTCGATCTTTCCTACCGCTTTTATCCGCAACTGCCTTCGCGCCGTGAGGCGGCCGATCCGGTGATCGTCTGGTGGCACGGCGAATACTGGCTCTTCGCCTCGAAGAGCGGCGGTTATTGGCACTCGAAAGACTTTGCCCGCTGGCAGTTCGTCGCGCCGACCGGCCTGCCGTTGGAAAATTACGCGCCGGCGGTCGAGATCATCAACGACCGGCTCTATTTCACGGCCGGCAGCGCCAACGGCATCTTTACCTCCGACGATCCCGCCAAAGGAGTATGGACCAAGGTCGCCAAGCTTGAAAACTACACCGATCCCGCGCTTTTCGCCGACGACGATGGGCGGCTCTACATGTATTACGGCACCTCGGCGACCGAGCCGATCCGCGCGGCCGAACTCGATCCCAAGACCTTCGCCCAGATCGGGCCCTCCGTGGATTGCTTCCGCGGCGATCCGCAGCATCACGGATGGGAATTGAAGGATCTCGCCGCGACCAATGCCGAGATCGCCAAGGGCCGCGGCAAGCCCTTCCTCGAAGGCGCGTGGATGAACAAGCACGCCGGCGTTTATTATCTCCAATATGCCGGTCCCGGCACCGAGCGAAAATGGTATGGCGATGGCGTCTACACATCCACCAGTCCGATGGGCCCATTCACTTACGCGCCCTACAGCCCCTTCTGCCTCAAAGCCACCGGCTTCATTGGCGGCACCGGCCACGGCAACACGTTCACCGACGCGAAGGGCAACTATTGGCACTCGACCTGTGGCCTCATCGGTGTGCGGCAGAGTTTCGAGCGTCGTGTGACCGTGTTCCCGACCGCGTTTCTCCCCGACGGCTCCGGCCCGCAGGAACTCGCCACGCAGACCTACCTCGGCGATTACCCGCAGTATGTGCCCGGCATTGCGCCCAAGCCCTTTGAGAACAATTCCCCCGGCTGGATGCTGCTCTCCTATAAAAAAACCGCGCGAGCTTCATCGTCACTGCCGGACCACGAGCCCGAGCTCGCGTTCGACGAAGACATCCGCAGCTGGTGGTCCGCCGCGAACGGCAATCCCGGCGAATACCTCGCGGTCGATTTTGGAAAACCCTGCGAGATCCGCGCCGTGCAGATCAACTTTGCCGACGAAGGCTGCACGACTCTCGGCCGTCTCGACCCGGCCGACGCCGCCTATCGCTATGTCCTCGACGTTTCGAACGACGGACACACTTGGACGCCCTGCATTTCGCAAAAGGACAACCTGCGCGACTCCCCGCACGATTACAGCGAGCTCGATCATCCCGTGCGCGCCCGCTACGCGCGCCTGACCAACATTCATACGCCCGCCGGCATGAAGTTTTCCGTAAGCGGCCTGCGCGTCTTCGGCAGCGGTCTCGGGCAACCGGCGCAGCGAGTCGAGGGCATCACCGCCCAGCGACTCTCCGAAGACCGCCGTGCGACCGTCCGCTGGAAACCTGCCGCCGGCGCCGAGTTTTATATCATCCGCTACGGCATTGCGCCCGACCGGCTCTTACAAAACGCGCAGGTCTACGGCCAGACCCGCTTTGAAATCGCCGGCCTGAACACCGGTTCGGACTACTACTTCACCGTCGATGCCATCAACGACACTGCCGTGACGCGTGGCACCGAGGTCGCCAAGGCGGTCCCACTCGTGCCGCTCGACCGCAAAGGCTGGGCTCTGAGCGCCTCGGTGAGTTCCGACAAAGACCCCATCGCCGGCGCGATTGATGACAATGCCGACACCCGTTGGGGCACCGGCACCCGTCAGGCGCCCGGTCAATGGTTCCAAGTGGACCTGGGTGCTCCGAAAACGATTTCCCAAATCGACCTGCACAATCCCGGCGGCGATCACCCGCGCCAATACGAAGTCTATCTCTCCACCGACGGCCAGAATTGGGGCCAGCCCGTGGAAACCGGCAAAGGCGCGGGCTCATCCACGACGATCACTATCGATCCGATAGTCGCGCGCTACGTCCGCCTCGTCGAAACCGCCGCGACCGACGGTCCGTGGTGGAGCATCAGCGAGATCAACATCTACGGCGCCGGCCGGTGAGATGTGATCGTGCAGGCAGCGAATCACTAAGGATTTGCCTTAATCGGGGTGCGTCGATTGTCTGCGCGGAGTTTTTTTACTCCATGCGTATACCCTTTTCCGCATCGGCCCGGATGGCCGTGATTTCGTCGTTGCTCCTGTGTTCGGTTGGTAATCTCAAGGCCGCTGATAAACTCATCGGCAACTTGCAGGAATTTGAGGGCAAAGTTGCCGACTGGGCTTCAACCGCTGCCCGTTCGAACGATCAGAGGCAGCAACAAGTCGCCCAGATGGTTGGCGTGCAGTTTGCCGGACAACTCAAGCAATTGGAATCGATCATTTCCCGCGGAGATTACGATCAGGCGGCCGGTTTTCTGGGTGGGTCTTATGCGGGCATGCTTCCGGCGGATTTGGCCAAGGCGTGGTCTGAATTGGCCGCTAAAACCGCGGAGGAGTTAAAGGCCCGTCAGGCTCAGGCGCTTACCGACTGGGCTGCTCAGGTGGACGAGTGCGTGCGTGTTGCTCCGGATGTCTGTCTCGGCGCGAAGACCAGTGGTGATTTGGATACCTTGCTCGTGCGAGTGGCGGCGCTCCAGATGAAGCGGCCCAACAACAGCAATGATATCGTGTCCGAGCGGGCTAGCCGCCGCCTCAGCTCGGTTGCGAGCACGCTGCAGTCTTGGATGAGTTATCTCGATTTTTCGGTCGCGGGAAATATCAAGGCAGCCAACAGCGCTCTGCGCTCGCTTAGCACCAACGATTCTCTGATCCCAGTGCTGCGCGTCTCTGATATCACCGCGCGCATGGTGTCCGAGCGGGGTAGTTATGAGGCGATGTTTTTTGCGCTTTATGAGGGCATCAAATCTTCGGCCGATATCGCGCCCGCTCTCGCCAAGGCCATCGGTTTTTCAAATTCACCTGACTGGGATATGAGCTGGAATACCGAGCGTCGGCTTCTGGAGGCTTTGGAGCTGGCCAAAGAGGCTCTCGACAAGGGAGATACTGCCACTGCAGCGAGGATGTTGGCCAATGGCCGCAATAACGGCGGCGCGGTCAGTCTCGCGCCCTGCCGTGAAAAAGTGCTGTCCATGATGGACGAAAATATCCGCTACGTCGTGATTCAAAACGCATCCGGCGGCATAAAGCCGTCGGCGAATGAAACGTCGACGGCTTTTGAAAAACGCGTGTTGGACGGCCTGTATGGCAAGGGTGATTTCGACAAACTCGAGGCGGTCATGGCTGCCTTGGATGACGCTTCGCCCTCCAAGAAAGTTTATACCGAGACGCGCAATGCCATCCAACGGTTTTTGGCCGGCCAACGACTGGAGACGGCCAATGATCCGGCTTTTGCGATCAACGAGTATCGTCGTGTATTGAGATCAAACGGCGGCGATTATGCGCCCATGCAGCAGGCTACCGACGCATTAAAACGCATCCAGGCCGCGCATCCCGAATTTTTTGGCGCTACGGACAGTCGGGTGCTCGCCGAGGTCGAGGCGCTGCGGCAGGATGTTCAACAGGTGCTTTCACGGGCATCGGCGGTGCCGGGCTATCCTCCGTTTCGTCGCTAAATGCGCACGTTTGTCAGGGCGTTTATGGCTGGTGCCTGCATGGCGATCAACGCCATCGCGGTCGGTGCTGCGTTGGCCGCGGACACTTCAGCTCAATGGCCTGAGTCTTGGCGCAAAGATTATCGACGTTTTGAAACTTATATCCAGGCGCGGGCGACTTACTGGCAGCCCTCAATGCTGGCCATTCGACCGAGCGGGGAAGTTGATCAAGGCGTGATGATCTATGAGGAGCGCACGCAACATCTCACACTGGATGTCTATCAGGCGGGTGAGGTGATGCTGGGTCTGGCGGTGAAGCCATCGACCAATCTCTTAAAAGGGCGAAATATTCCGGTCGGCACTTATGCGGCCGTACTGCGCTCGGCCAGTGGCATCGGCTACCAGCACCACAGTCCGATGGTATGGTTTTCGGTATCCGATGTGCCGGATGCCGAATCGGGCCGCATGAAGCGCGAGGTTGCCATGATTCCGCCGCCTGGTGAGGGCGAGGCGATTTGGCCAAATGAACGCATGCTGCTTTTTGTTGGTTTCAACATCCTTCCCCGGCATTTCTCGAATGAATTACAGTTGGAAAACAACAAGGTGAGCCCTGCGATTGTGTTGCGACTGGATGACCAAGGATCGATCCATCGCTCCGCTCTGGCCAACCCTGTATTGGAAAAGTTTCTTTGTTGGCGAGTTTACCATGACGGGCGGTTGATCGACCAGTCGGCCGCGGGAAACGTGCTGACTTACACGCCGCCGGCTGGAGTCGGCGGCTATGTGGTGATGCTGGTTGTCGAAGGACCGCGCGGCCCCATGCCGGTGAGCAACATCATGCAGTATCCTTTGTTTCCAGGAGCTGGTGGGCATTACGCGATTGTGCCGCCGGATGGCGATGGAGACGGGCTGCCGGATTTTTTGGATGCCGATCCGATCTCGCCAACGATGAAATCGCCGCCTGCTTGGCGGCGCGCGTTTGAAGACGACTTAATCAATCCTGCGGCCGACAAGGCATTGGTGGCTCTTTGGCGGCGATGGGCTTATGATATAAATGGCGATCCGGATCGTTTTAGAAAAGAACGCGGAATTGTCGGAGGTAAACTGGGCGTGCGTTGAGAGATGATGCCTTGCCGTTCACGGGACTGCTTAACTGATCAACAGCAGACGCGGCGGCTGGCCTGCGATCGTGGCGGGCGCACGATGCACGCATGGCGGCACCGGGTTGCCGGGCCAGTCCGTCGCGATGCGCCAGAGGTTGCCCAGTCCTAAAGAATACGGACGCGCCCCAGCCTTCGCGACATAGTGCAGATCATAAAAATGTTCGTTGAGGAAAACCTTGAAGCCCTCGTCGTCCGCACCGCCGTATTCGGACAACAGCTTGGCGCGGGTTTCGGGAAGGTCGGCGCAGCGCACGGCGTCCTCAGGAGCGAGGCCTTCGGAGCACGACACCGTGTAGCTACACAGGAAAGTGTCGGTCGGGGTGTTGGCACTGTCGGCGTGGAAGGAATACACGTCGGTCGGCACGGGACCCGATGCGTCATCCTTCGGGTAGGCAGGGATGCAGTTCAGCTCGGGCGCGAGGTCGCGATCGCGTAATCGGCGCAGATCGGTGATGAGAATCTCGCGGGCGGCCTGACCGGCCTCGCTTAGTGTGAGCGCGCGCAAGTCATCTTCATCGAGTCCGGTGATCTCGTCGACAGGGCCGAGTTGGTCGACGATCTCCTGAAAGTCGCCGGCCAGCGTGCGCGGCCAGCAGAGGGCGTTCACGCCACCAGAAAACGGAGTGGAGACGAGCTCCTCAAAACTGCCAACCACCCGGATGCAGGGGTGATCGGGAGGCGGGGTGAAAGGCGTGGGCGCAGGCATGTCGCGGATGAATGGAGCAACCCAACACCAGACGTAGCCGGTTGGCTACCTCTTCGTGGGAATTCCGGAGAGGCAAGGGAGTCTCACCGTCCGAGCGCGCGGCGGAGGTTGTCGCACACGATTGCGGCGGCGACGCCGGCGTTGAGCGACTCGGCGCCGCCGTATTTCGGAATCGTCACGTAGTGCGTGACGCATTTACGGACGGCGTCGGACAAGCCTTGGCCTTCGCTGCCGATCACCACGACGGCATCGCGCAGCGCGGGGAGCGCATGGACATCGTCGCCGCCCAAATCGCAACCGAGCACCGGTGTGTTGGCCTGCGCCAATGTTTCGGGCAGGTCGACGGTGAAGGTTTTCACGCGGGCGAAGGAGCCCATGCTCGCATTGATCACTTTCTGGGAAAACAGGTCGGCGCAGTCGGGGGAGAGCAGGACGCGGTCGAAGGCGAACCAGTCGGACACGCGGAGAAGCGTGCCGACGTTGCCCGGGTCCTGGATACCGTCGAGAGCGAGAGTGAGGCCGTGTGCCAAGGCGCCGGCCGGTAACGGGGCGCGCTCAATGCGGCCCACGGCGAAGACTTCCGACGGCGTGGGAAAGTGGCTGATGCGGGCGATTTCGTCGGCCGTTATTTCAGAGGTGAGGGCGTGGGGGGGGCTTTTCCAGGCGGCGGTCGCGTAGAGCTCGGCGAAGGTCACGCCGGCGGCGAGCAGCTCCGCGACGACCTTGGGGTTTTCGACGACGTAAAGCCCGTCAGCCTCGCGGTGTTTTTTTTCGCGCAGGGCGCGCAGGCGGGTGATCCGGGCCTTGGTCAGCATCCGACGAGCAAGAGCGGGCGGAGGTCGGAAGGCAATTTTTGGAAAGCGTTTTGTTTTTGCCCACAGGGGCGCCTGCTGCGATGCCTATGGCCGCACAACCAACGCCCGCCTCCCCATGAACGCCAAAACCTTTTTTCGCACGCTGGGTTTCCTGATCATCCTGTTTCTCGTCGTCTACATCAGCATACAGAACACGCAGGTGATCGACTTCCACTTTTCGATGGTGAGCGACAAACCGCTGCGCTCCTCGGCGGCGATCATCTATTTCGCGATGTTCGCGGTCGGTGTCATCGGCGGCACGCTGTTGCACGGCGGCGGCTCGGGTGGCGGCGGTGCGTCCAAGGGCAAAAAATAACCTGCGGTCCGTCGCGCCACCCATGACCAAGCCGCTTCGCTGGGGCATCCTGGCCACGGGGAAAATCGCGGGTGTTTTTGCGGGCGGCGTGGCGGGTTCCCGCAGCGGCCGGCTGGTGGCGGTGGGCAGTCGTTCGCCGGAGTCGGCGCGGCGTTTCGCCGCCGAACACGGCATCGTGCCGGCCCATGCGCACGGCAGCTACGCCGCGTTGCTGGCCGATCCCGAGGTCGATGCGGTGTATGTTTCCACACCGCATCCTCAGCACGAGGAGTGGGCGGTAAAAGCTGCGGCGGCGGGCAAACACATTTTGTGCGAGAAGCCGCTCACCTTGGATCTCGCCGCCGCGCGTCGCGTGATCGGGGCCGCGCGTCAACACGGTGTGTTGCTCATGGAGGCGTTCATGTATCGCTGCCATCCGCAGACGGTGCGCGTGATCGAGCTCATCCGCTCCGGCGTGCTTGGCCGGGTGGGGCTCGTGCAGGCGGCGTTCGGTTTCAACGCGCCGTTTGATGCCGGCGGACGCATCTGGGGCAACGCGCTCGGCGGCGGAGGAATTTTGGATGTGGGCGGCTATCCGGTATCGTGGGCGCGGCTCGTGGCGGGCGCGGTGGATGGCGCGCCTTTTTTGGAGCCGGTGAAGATCGCAGGCACGGGCGTGCTGCATCCGCAGACGGGCGTGGATGCCTATGCGGCCGCGACACTCACCTTTGCCAACGGCGTCATCGCGCAGGTTTCGTGCGGCGTGGGGCTCCAGCAGGACAACGTGGTGCGCATCTACGGCACGGCCGGCTGGCTGCTGGTGCCCTCGCCTTTCGTCGTCGCGCGTGATCTTTCCCCTTCAAAGATTTTCCTGCACCGGGCCGGCGTGGCCAAACCCGAGGAAATCGTGATCACGCCCGACCGCCTGCTCTACGCCTACGAGGCCGACGCGTTTGCCGGGGCGCTGGCCGCCGGCCTGCGCGACGTGCCCGCGATGTCCACCGCCGATACATTGGGCAACATGGCCGTGCTTGACGACTGGCTTCGCCAAACCGGCGTGATTTACGCTTTGGCTCCCACCTGAAAATTTTATCCCTTCAACCCACCCGCCCATGAAACGCATCGCTCCCGCCTGTCTTCTGTTCGGTATTCTTGCCGTGTTTGCCGTTCCCATCCGGGCCGCAACCACCGAGTCCGCGCCCGCCGCCACCCCGGACAAGTCTCCGGCTTCGCCCATCGCGCATGCTGTCAGCACCGTCACGGGACTCGCCATTTCACCGCTTCTCGGCACCGGTGCTTATGGAGCCTATCAGTGGTATGCGGCCAAGACCCCCGAGCAGAAAGCCGCGCTTCCGTGGTATGCGAAGACCACTTTCTGGCTGCCCGCGTTGCTCGTGGTCGGCGTGTGCGCCGCGAAGGACAGTCTCGGCACCGTGTTGCCTCCCGGCATGAAGAAACCGCTCGATATTCTGGAAACCGTCGAAAACAAGGCCACCGGCCTCGTCGCCGCCGGCGCGGTGGTGCCCTTCACCATGAACAGCCTCTCCAAGATGATCGCGGATTATCATGTCGCCCATCCCGCGCTGCATCCCACGGGTCTGGCGACCATCGCCTCCATCGACTGGTCGTGGCTGCTTAACATCCTCACCGTGCCGCTCGGGGTCGCGATTTTTGCAGTCGTGTGGATGGCCTCGCATGCGATCAACGTCCTGATTCTGCTCAGTCCGTGGGGCGCGATTGACGCCGCGCTCAAGGGTGCGCGCACCGCGTTGCTCGGCCTCATCACCGTCACCGCCACGCTCAATCCCTGGCTCAGCGCGATCCTTTCGCTTGTCGTCATCGTGATCGCCTACTTCGTCGCGGGCTGGGCGTTCCGGCTCACGATCTTCGGTTCGGTTTTCTCGTGGGATTTTTGCACCGGCCGGAAAGGCCGCTTCACGCCCGCCGAGCGCGAAAACAAACTCTTCTCCAGCGCCACGCTGACCAAGATCGGCGTGCCGGTGCGCACCTACGGCCGGCTCATCAGCGAGCCGGACAACGGGAAACTTCTCTTCGCCTACAAGCCATGGCTTGTCCTGAACGAACGCACCGTGGTCGTTCCCCTGGCCACTCCTTCCGTGGGCAAGGGACTCTTCTTTTCCACGATCCGTGACGGCGAGCGCACCGCGTTTATCCTACCGCCCCGCTATCGCAGCCACGAGGACGCCGTCGCGCGCATCTACCGCCTCGGTGAAGTGCAGGACGCCGGACTGCTCAAGGCGTGGGGATCGCTGAAGGAACTCTTCGGCGGCAGCGCGGCCAAGGCGCAGGTGGGGTAAGCGGGCGATGATCGCCGCGCCGGACATCCGTTGTTTCGACCAGGACAAGGACCATGCGTCCGTCGTGGCGCTTTGGACATCGGTTCTTGGATACGGCCTGGCGCACAACGCGCCGGTGCTGTCCATCCGCAAGAAAGTAGAGGCGGACGACGGGTTGTTTTTTGTCGCGGAGGTGGATGGCCGGCTGATCGGCACGGTGATGGCGGGCTATGACGGGCATCGAGGTTGGATTTACTCGCTGGCCGTCGAGCCTTTGCATCGCAACCGGGGCGTCGGCCGCGCGCTTCTGCGGCATGCTGAAACGGCTTTGATGGATCGCGGCTGCGTGAAGATCAACCTGCAGATAGCCGTCGGAAACGAAGCCGTGATCGGGTTTTACGAGAAGACGGGTTACAAGGTGGAGCCCCGCACCAGCATGGGGAAAGTTCTGAACGGCGGGTAGGGCTGCGTATGCAGCCTCGCCTTGGCAAGGTCCGGCGTTTTACTTCACTCAAAGACAACCACCCCCATACGAACATCCCATGAACACCAAAAAAGAGATGATGGAGAGTATCATCAAAGCCGTCGGCGGGCCGGAAGCACGGTCGCTGGTGCTTAACGCCTACAACGCGGAGATCGTGTCCAACCGGCTCAGTCGCATGGAAACGAAGCCCGCCGGGCTCGCGGCGGCGGCACCAAAAAAGGACCTGTTGCTTCTCGCGATCATGCGGGTGCACGAGGTCGTCATGATTACGCACTAAGGGTTGGTTTTGGCGGCGGAGGGTTCCTCGTCGCGCGAGGTGAGGGCCGAGGGTGAAAAGGCGAACCAAGTCAGGTTGAAAAGTCCCGGACCCGTTCCGTTGTAACGCAGGTAAACGTTGTGCGTGCCGGTCGCTCCGGTGAGTGCGCAGTAGACGTTGACCCAATTTTGGGGGCCGCCGGTGGACGGGACCGTGCAGGTGCCGGCGAGTGTCTGCGGGTTGTCGAGGTAGATGGAGATGGTGCCGCCGGGACCGGGGCTGGCGACGCGCGCGATGAAGGTCGCGGATGTCTTCAGGTCGGTGTTGGGATAGGCGGTGTAGTCGCCGTTGTTCGGGATGGCGATGGCGCGTCCGCCCTCGCTGCAAGGACCGGTGACGATGTTGCCGAACTTGGTTTTGTAGCCGGCGGCGTCGATGGGCTTGATAACCGTGTAGGCCTTGGTGCCCGCGAGTGACTCGGGGTCGCCGGTGCTGATGTTTTTTGCGAGATTGCCGAGCAAGACGCCGCTGCCGGCCGCGTTGGAGGCGATGACGAAGCCGGGCTTCCCGCCACCGTCCACACGGTTGTTTTCGACGACGACGTTGACGCCCTTGCGGAGGGTGACGCCCTCGGTGATGGGATCCACGATGGTGTTGCCGGCGACGTGGACGTTGGCGATGGAGTTGGTTTCGTTGTTCGTGCCGATGTTCAGGGCGGCGTGGCGCTTGTCGCCGGCACGAAGGATGAGGTTGTTCTCGATCACACCGGAGACGAGCGGCGAGCCGCCGTTGCCGAAGACGCCGACGCTCAGGCCGTATTCGGTGCAGGCGTCCATGAGCAGGTTGTTTTTCACGACGACATCGGCGCCGCCGTAGACGCCGAGATTGTTGGCCCACCAGATAGCCACCGAGGTATTGTTCATCACGGTGATGTGCTTCATCAGGTGAGAGGTGGCGTCGGAGTTGATGGCGAGGCCGTCGTCGCCGTTGCCGCGCACGAAGTTGTTTATGGCGGTGAGGTTTTCGCCGACGTTGCCGCTGTTGCCGTTGTTGAGGTTGATGCCGTCGCCCCAGGTGCTGAGCATGCGGCAGTTTTTCACGAGGCCGTTGGTGCCGTCGGCCCAGAGGCCGGAGGACGTGTGCTGGACCCAGACGCTGTCGACGAGCCAGTGGTCGCCCTTCATGTTGATGCCGCCGCCGTCGCCCCACGGGCCGTCGCGGGCGGGTGCGTTTTGATCGAAGGCGAGGTCCTTGATCGTGCATGAGGTGGGCTCGATCAGGCAGGCGATGTATTTCGTGGCGGAGGGCAGAGGCATCTGGCGATAGATGAGGCTGTGCCACATGCCGGCGCCGAGGATGGTGATGTCGCGCGCGTAAAGACCCTTGGCGGTGGTGAGGTAGAACGTGCCGCGCGGGATCCATGCGGTTTTCTTTTTTGCGCGTGCGTCGTCGAAGCAACGCTGGATGGCGGCGGTGGAGTCGAAGGTCTTGTCGTCGGCGCGCGCGCCGTAGTCGGTGATCGAGAGGGAGTCGGGCGGTTGTGTCGAAGGGGGCGGCGGGGTTTCGAGGTCGATGACATCGATCCAATAAAAAGCCGCGTTGTTGGCCGCGTCCTGCCGGAGCATGAGGGTGCTCCCGGGGGCGACCGGCGCGCCGGCGATGAAGCAGTGGGTTTCGTCGTAAAACTTGAAGGGGTCGCCGGCCGAGGGGTCCTTGGTGCCGTTGTTGTGGTAGAGCCAGGACTGGGCCGAGCTGAGGGGAATGGACTGACGGAATTTTCCGTCGACATACAAAGCGAGGCTGCTGGTGGTGCCGCCGCCTTTGGGCGCGTCGGGTATGCAGAAACGAAGATTGATCGCGGTGAAGCTTTGCCGGGTTTTGTTCATCCACGAGACCGACTGGCCGAGGCCCTTCAATTCCACGAAGGCGCGGCCTGACGATTCCATTTCGGGCGTGGAACGTTCATGCAGCACGGGGCCGTTCATGGTGCGGACGGTGGCGCCGCCGCCGGGCACGCCGTTTTCGGCTTCAAAACTCACAAACGGCGTGGTCGCACCGATGGCCGCCTGTGCATGAACGGACGATGTGAAAAACGGGGCTGCCAGCAGACAGAGAGTAGGGGCGAGTCTCTTCATGAATGAATGCCCATGAGAAAGGCAGCGCTTGGCCGATTAAAGCCGAAAGCGTGTTTGTGCGCCGGCAAAGAATCGGAAAATACGTGGACACGTCCGCGTTTGGGCGGCGATTAAGGGGATTTTTTCAGCGTGCGCGGGACTGAAGGCATTTCGTTCGGAAAGGGCACGCCCCAGAGAGCGGGCGCCTGCTGTGGCGCCGGGTCGGCGTCGGGCGCGAGCCATTTGAAGATGTCTTCGAAACGCAGGCTGCATTGCAGCCGGCGCTGGGTTTTCGAATCGATCTTGGGATTCACGACGATGACGGACTGCGTGAAGGGAGGCGCGTTCTTGATCGCCTGCGCCTGCCGGCGCGCCTCGTCGGGCGGGAGCGTGCGGTCCTTGATGACGGCGTCGAGCCGCTCCAGATCGGCGCGTGTGACCGGACCCCAGAGTTTGCGCCATGTTTCCGGCTCGATGCGAGGCGCCACGATGTTGACGAAACGTTTGCGGTCGCCGTCCTGCCGCCAGTAGCCGATCACGAGAATGAAGGATTCGGAGATGTCGTATTGGCGCAGCGCGTCGCCCAGATCGACGGGCGTGCGGTCCTTGGCGGCCTTGGGGTTTACGGGAATGCCGCCGTGGAGTTTGTTGTTGGCGGCGGGTATGTCCCATTTCTGGGTGTAACCGGAAGGCTGGTAGCCATCAAAAAACGTGTCGCGCACCCAGGTCTCGAAGACAAGGCCGTGCCGCTGGACTTCTGCGGGAAACAGCGAGGTGGCGGAGAGAAGGCCGAGCACAAGACAGCGGCGAAACAGACGGGCCGGCGACATGATGGTTAACCTGCGGTGACTGGACGGGCTGGCAAGTTTCCGTTGGCGCGGAACGTGTGGCTTGCGGGGATGGACAAGGATCTCGGCGCGGGCCGCATCATTTTTCCGAACGGTAGCGCAGGATGGCGGTATCCGCACCCTCCGAGGTCACGTAGATCGTGCGGCTGTCGGGAGCGAAGGCCACGCCCTCGGCCTGCGAGAGTCCGTGGGGCGGGAGCACTTCGGGTTCGCGCGAAAGCGCGGCGACCCAGGTCTCGCCCGGCTGTCGCGAAAAAAGACATACATCGCCATACGTAACAATGACCGCGGCCGAACCATCCCGGGCGAAGTCCATGCCGGTCGGTTCCGCGCGATAGCTTCCGCTGGGAATGGGCAACATGCGCTGCACAGCCGAGGGCTGGGGAAAGTGGTTCAGGCGGGCGACGGGCATGGCGTCGGGGGTGGGCGCACCGGCGTCCGGTCGCAGTGGCAGGGTGAACAAAACGGGAGGCTTGGTTCGTTTTGTAAGCAGGTAGACGAGGCCGGCCTTGGCATCGACCGCGACCGCCTCGCAATCGTGCGGGCCATCAGGGTAGCGCACGGGGATTTTCCAGGCGACGGGCACGGTGAGTTCCTCAAACGGGGCGAGTTGGGCGGGGTCGGGCTCGGCGACGACGTAGAGGGCGCAGTCTTTGCGAGAGCCTCGATTGTCGCCGGTGTCAGCCACGAGAATCCATGCACGGCCGTCCAATTCAAAGGTGGCGATGTCCTCCCAGTCGGTATTGCGCAGGCCGGCGATGCGCAGGTCGCCGCGGCGCACGCCGTTGGGTTCGATGCCGTAAAGCACGGGCTGGCCGCCGCTGTCGTTGTGCGTCCAGAAAAGGCGCGAGTCGCGAAGGGAGGCGGCGATGCCGCTTGATTCCCTGATGGCGTGCGGCATGTGGCCGGCGACCTGACGTGATTCATAAGCCGGAGGTCGCAAACATGCGGTCACCAGATGAAGAGCGGCCAGCGCCAGAGCACCGGAAAAAAAACGAATCGCAGGCATGCTCAATAGCCGGCGGACGAGGCGGCTTGTTCCGGAGCTCCGGAGAGCGCGGCGATGATGGTGGAGGCGGAGGAGGTGCCGAGGCGGGTGGCGCCGGCCTCGACGAGGGCGCGGGCGTCGGCGAGGGTCTTGATGCCGCCGGAGGCCTTGAGCTGAATCCTGCCGCGACGGGCGGCGGCCCATGCGGCGATGTCGGGAACCTTGGCGCCCGCGGTGCCGAAGCCCGTGGAGGTTTTGATGAAATCGGCGCCGGCGTCCTCGCAGATTTCGAGGGCGGTGCGTTTCTGGGTGTCGTTGAGGAAGCAGGTTTCGACGATGACCTTGATCAGCTGGCCCTGGTCGTGCGCGAGTCGGGTAAGCGTGGCGACTTCGGCGGCGACAGCGGAGGCATGGCCGGCGATCAGCGCGGGATAGTTCATCACAATGTCGACTTCGTGCGCGCCGGCGCGGTGAACGGTCGTGATCTCGGCGGCCTTGGCCTCGGCGGAAAAACGCCCGCTGGGAAAGCCGATCACGGTGCCGATGCGCAGGTCGGTGCCGGCGAGGATGCGGGCGGCAAGCGGCACGCTGGCGGGATAGATCATGACGCAGGCGAAGCGATAGGCCGCGGCTTCGCGGCAGAGTTGCTCGATATCGGCCTCGGATGCATCGAGCCGGAGGTTGGTCGAGTCGAGCATCGCGGCAAGGCGTGCGGGGGTGAGCGTCATGATCGCGCAGCCTAGCCGGCGGGAGGCGCGCGGGAAGCCGCATTTTAAAGGGAAGCCGGCCGGGTTGAATTATTTGTCGGCAGCGACTCGATGCTCGTTCTAAGTCGGCCCACGTAATGAGCACGCCGCTTTTCCCTCAGCATGTCATCGCCCGCAAACGAGACGGCCATGCGCTGACGCCGGACGAGATCGATTCATTCGTGCGCGGTGCAACCGACGGTTCGTGGGCCGATTACCAACTCAGCGCGATGCTCATGGCGATTTTCCTGCGCGGGATGAACGCGGCCGAAACCGTTGCGCTGACCCAGGCGATGATGCGCTCCGGAGTAGTGGCGGATTTGTCGAACGTGCGCGCGCCGAAGGTGGACAAACACTCGACGGGCGGGGTGGGCGACAAGGTTTCGATCCATCTCGCTCCGATGGTCGCGGCGTGCGGCGTGGCCGTGCCGATGATCAGCGGGCGCGGGCTGGGGCACACGGGCGGAACGCTGGATAAACTGGAATCAATCCCCGGGTTTCGGACCGGACTGTCGCTTGACGAATACCGTGCGCGGGTCGAGGAAACCGGTTGTGCGCTCATCGGACAGACGAAGGACTTGGCGCCGGCCGACAAGAAACTCTACGCGCTGCGCGATGTCACCGGCACGGTCGAGTGCCTGCCGCTCATCTGCGCCTCGATCATGTGCAAGAAACTGGCCGAGGGCATCGACGCGCTGGTGCTCGACGTGAAGTTTGGCGCGGGCGCGTTCATGAAGACCAAGGCCGATGCGCGGGCGTTGGCGCGGGCGATGGTGGACATCGGCAACGCGATGGGGAAACCGACGCGGGCGATTTTGACGGCGATGGATCAGCCACTCGGTCGGGCGGTGGGCAACGCGCTCGAAGTAGCCGAGTCCATTGCTTGTCTGCGCGGCGAAGGTCCGGCGGATTTGATGGAGGTGACGTATGCGCTCGGCGAACAGATGTTGCTGCTTGCGGGAGTTACAAAGACCGCAGCCGAGGCGCGTGCCATGCTGGAGCATGCGATCACGAGCGGCGCGGCGCTCGAAAAATTCCGCGCAATCGTGGTCGCCCAGAGTGGCGATGCCCGGGTGGTGGACGATCCTTTGCGACTGCCGCAGGCGCGTTTGAGCGCGGAGGTTCGCAGCGTGTCAGGCGGCTATGTGCAGTCGGTCGATGCGATGGAGATTGCGCTCGCGGCGCTACGCTTGGGCGCGGGTCGTGCAAAGGCGGAGGACGCCGTCGATCACGCGGTGGGCTTTAGCGCGTTGGTGAAGGTGGGCGAGGAAGTGCCGTCGGGCGGCGTCATCGCGGTCGTGCATGCGAACGACGAAATGAAACTGGCGGCGGCCCGGAAGAGCGTGATTGCCGCGATCCATTTCAGCGCGAAACCGGTGACGGCTTCGCGACTGGTGGATGAAGTGATCGGGTGATTTCTACGAGCGTGCTTACGCCTGCTCCATCTCGGTCAGCTTGGAGGCGGCGGTTTCCCATTCGGTGGTCGCCTTGGTGACGAGGTCGACGGTGGCGCTGAGCTCCAGGTTCAGGTGGTGAAATTTGCCCTTGTCGGCGTAGGTGGAGGGATCTTCCAGCGCGGCGGTGATCTCGGCCTGCTTGGCTTCGAGATCGACGACCTTTTTTTCGAGCACGCCGACTTGTTCGCGGAACTTGCGGATTTCGTTGGCGCTGGGCTTGGACTTCACCACGCCTGAAGAAACGGGAGCGGCTTTTTTGGTCTCAACCTGTTTCGGGCGGTTGTCGGTCAGTCCGGAGGTGAGCGCGGCGCGGGCGTCGCCGGCCTTGGATTTGTCCAGGAAGTAATCGTAGTCGCCGGCGTAGTGTGTGAGGCGGCCGCTGTGGACGTGGAGCACGTTTTTCGCAAGGGCCTTGATGAAGTGGACGTCGTGGGAAATGAAGATGAGCGTGCCTTCGTAGTTGCGCAGGGCCATGACGAGCGCGTCGATCGACTGGATGTCGAGGTGCGTCGTGGGCTCGTCCATGAGGAGGAGGTTGGGCGGGCGCACGAGGAGGCGCGCGAGGGCGAGGCGGGTTTTTTCACCGCCGGAAAGGACGGAGACGGGTTTGTGCACGTCGTCCTTGCGGAAGAGGAAGGCGCCGAGGATGGCGCGGGCCTGTTGCTCGGTGAGCTGGTTTTCGTTGGTGCGCAGCTCCATCACGTTCTCGAACACCGTCGCGTCGGGGTTCAGGTTATCGAGGCGGTTCTGGGCGAAGTAGCCGGGGACGACGTTGCTGCCGAGTTCGCGGGTGCCGCCCTGGATGGGTATGACGCCGGCGAGGATTTTGAGGAGCGTGGATTTGCCGGCGCCGTTGGGGCCGATGAGGACGATGCCCTGGCCGCGTTCGGCGGTGAAGTTGAGGTCCTTGTAAACAACGTGATCGCCGTAGGCTTGCTGGACGTGTTCGAGTTCGATGACTTTCAAGCCGGAGCGCGGGGGCTGCGGGAATTTGAAGTTCATCTTGCGCAGTTCCTCGGTCGGCTCTTCGACGGCGACTTCCTTGAGGCGTTCGATTTGTTTTTCCTTCGATTTTGCGCGGGAGGCCATGGAGGCCTTGGCGCCGAAGCGGTCGACGAAAACCTGGAGGTGGGCGATCTCGCGCTGCTGGTTTTTGAAGGCGGCGGCTTGCTGGGCTTTGCGGGCCTCTTTCTCGACGAGGAAGTTGTCGTAGTTGCCGTGGTAGTAATGGAGCGTGCCGGCACGGAGTTCGAGCATGCCGGTGCAAAGCGCGTTCAGGAAAGCACGGTCGTGGGAGATGACGACAAGGCCGCCGGGATAACGAGTGAGGTAATCCTGGAACCAAAGCAGGGCTTCGAGATCGAGATGGTTGGTCGGCTCGTCGAGGAGGAGAAGGGCGGGTTCGGCGACGAGGAGGCGGGCGAGGTGGGCGCGCATGACCCAGCCGCCGGAAAAGGTTTTGGCGAGCTTGTCGGCGTCGTCGGGTTTGAAGCCGAGGCCGTCGAGGATTTTGCGGGCGCGCGGCTCGAGCGTGTAATCGATGTCGTAGTCGTCGTCGGTGGGCTCGAGTTTTTTGCCGCTGGTCGCGATGTGGAGAATGGTCTCGTCGCCGGCCGGCGCGCTTTCCTGGGGCAGGTAGCCGAAGTCGGCGCCGCGTTCCCACTCGATGGTGCCGGTGTCGGGTTTTTCTTCGCCGAGGATGAGGCCGAACAGGGTGGACTTGCCCGCGCCGTTGGGGCCGATCAGGCCGAGGCGGTCCGTGCGGGCGATGAACAGGGACACATCCGAGAAGAGTTCGCGGGTGCCATAAGACTTTGAGACGTCGGCGATCGTTAACATGAGAACGGGACACCAAAGCGTCCGCCTTCCCCTCGGTCAACGCCTCATCCTGATACGGCGTATGACATCTATTTCTAGGGAGGAACCCGTTTCCGGCCGAAAAGCGCCGACTGGAGCGGGCTTTGAAGAGTTACGAATGCGCGACAGCCGGATTTTTGTGGCGTCGGGTTTCGGGGCCGCTGTAACTCTGGGGCCCACTTTATGAAGAAAGCCAAGCTCCAGAAGCGTCCCGAGGACATCAACGCCAAGCTCGCCGCCAAGAAAGGCCCGATCTCGCAGTTCATCGCCCACAACTACCGCCACTTCAACGCCGCCGCGCTGCTCGACTCCGCGAAGGGCTACGAAGATCACCTCAAGGCCGGCGGCAAGATGCTCGTCACTCTCGCGGGTGCCATGTCCACTGCCGAGCTCGGCCTCACGCTCGCCGAAATGATCCGCGCCGACAAGGTCCACGCCATAGTGTGCACCGGCGCCAACCTCGAGGAAGACATCTTCAACCTCGTCGCCCACGATTACTACGAGCGCGTCCCCGGCTACCGTGATCTCACCGCCGCCGACGAGCAGGCGCTGCTCGACCGCCACATGAACCGCGTGACCGACACGTGCATCCCCGAAGGCGAGGCCATGCGCCGCATCGAGGCGGCCGTCGCCGAGGAATGGGTTGCCGCCGACAAGAGCGGCCAGCGCTTCTTCCCGCACGAGTTCATGTATAAGATTCTTCGCTCCGGTAAGCTGAAGAAGATGTATCAGATCGATCCGAAGAATTCGTGGATGCTCGCCGCCTGCGAGAAGAACCTCCCGATCATCGTCCCCGGCTGGGAAGACGCCACGCTGGGCAACATGTATGCCGGCCGCTGCATCACCGGCGAAATCAAGAACGTCCACACCGTGCGCACCGGCATCGAATACATGACCGTGCTGGCCGAGTGGTATACGAAGACCGCCAAGCTTCTCAAAAACGGCGAAGGCTCGATCGGCTTCTTCCAGATCGGCGGCGGTATCGCCGGCGACTTCCCGATCTGCGTCGTTCCTATGCTGCATCAGGATCTCGGCCGCACCAGCGTGCCGCTCTGGGGCTATTTCTCGCAGATCAGCGACTCCACCACGTCCTACGGCAGCTACTCCGGCGCGGTGCCGAACGAGAAGATCACCTGGGGCAAGCTCGGGCAGAAGACCCCGAAGTTCATCGTCGAGAGCGACGCGACCATCGTGGCCCCGCTGATCTTCAGCTGGGTGCTGGGCAAGTAAGCCGCGCCGGCGCTTTATTCACGCGAGCCGCACTGGAAGCAGTGCGGCTTTTTTGTGCTCGTTTCGGAGCCGGCCTCAGGCGGTCGCCAGCTTGAGCAGGCTAAGGGCGGTCGTGCGTGCTGCGGCGCAGGGCGCAGGACTGTCGGTGGCGTGTGCGGCGACGATCGCGCCGTCGATCAGCATGCTCAGGGTATTGGCCAGCGCGGCGGGATCCTTGGCGCCGTTGGCTTTGGCGAGCTCGGTCAACATGTCGATGACCGCCAGCTTGTGCCGCCAGGCGGTTTGGTGAATCGGGTGCTCGGGCTCGGGGTATTCGCTGAGTGCACGAATGAAGGCGCAGCCTTTGAACTCGTCGCTGGCGAACCAGGCTTCCAGCCAGTCAAACATCGCAAGAAAGCGCTTGAGCGGAGAGCGGCCCGCCGCCTCCACGGTCGCGACCATGGAGGCGCGCAACTCGCGGTCGCGTTTTTCCAAGGCGGCGATGATGAGGTCATCTTTCGACGGGAAATGGTTGTAGAGAGTCATCTTCGCCACGCCCGCCTCGGCGAGAATCGTATCGATGCCCACGACGCGGTAGCCGTCCCGGTAAAACAGACGGCACGCGGTGGTCATGAGCTGGTCCCGTTTTGAGAGGGTGGCAGGTGTGGCGGACATGCATTCAAAGTGCGTCGAAACGGGCTCTCGGCAAGAAAATAGACAGATCTGTCTATTTTGCGCTTGCGCATGACTAGACAGATCTGTCTACCTGATGTCGTTCGATACGTGAAGACCCTTCGGGGGGGCTTTCGCCGAACATCCAATAACCAACCTTCCATCGCTTCTTTTTACCCGTCATGGCCCACCAATTTCGCAACACGACCTCCACCGCCGCGGTGTTGCGCGCGCAGGAGGCTTATTACGGCCGGTCGCAACCGATTCCACCGAGCGCGGTATCGGATGAGCTGGGTGATGACGAGGCGTCCTTCATCGGCGAGCGTGACAGCTTTTATCTGGCATCGGTCAACGAGGACGGCTGGCCCTACATTCAGCATCGGGGCGGCCCGCGCGGATTTCTCAAGGTGATCGACCGTCACACGCTGGGTTTCGCCGATCTGGGCGGGAATCGTCAGCTCCTGACCACGGGCAACGTCACCGCGAACGACCGCGTGGCACTTTTCCTGATGGATTATCCGCATCGTGCCCGCCTGAAGATCATCGGCCATGCGGTGATCGTGCCGGCGCAGGATGATCCGGCGCTCGCCGCCAGCGTGACGCCGGCCGGTGTGCCACCCCGCTCGGTCGAGCGTGTTTTCCGCATCAACGTGACGGGCTTCGACTGGAACTGCTCGAAGCACATCACCCCGCGTTTCACGCCCGACGACATCGAAAAGGCCATCGTGCCCCTGATGCAGAGAATCGCCGATCTGGAAGCTCAACTCAAAATCCAATCCCAATCATGAACGCCCGTCCGCCGCTCCCGCCCTTCACCGAAGAAACGGCCCGTCAAAAAATCCAAGCCGCCGAAGACGCCTGGAACAGCCGAGACCCCGAGCGTGTGTCGCTCGCCTACACGGTCGACACCGAGTGGCGCAACCGCACCGACTTTGTCAACGGCCGCGCCGCCGTCGTCGATTTCCTGCGCGGCAAGTGGGGGCGCGAACTCGACTATCGTCTGCGCAAGGAGCTCTGGGCCTTTCAGGGCAACCGCATCGCGGTGCGCTTCGAGTATGAGTTTCACGATGCGACCGGCCAGTGGTGGCGCGCCTATGGCAACGAGAACTGGGAGTTCGACGAGTTCGGACTCATGCGCCGCCGCTTCGCCAGCATCAACGATCTCAAAATCACCGAGGCCGAGCGCAAGTTCCGCTGGGCGCGCTCAACCTGAAGTCCGTCCCTTTTTTACGGCATCCCTTTCCCGCCGGATTTCCCGGCAGATCATCAACAAAACCAAAAACGAAAGATACCATCATGTCCCGCATCACCGCCCTCGATCCCTCCCAAGCAACCGGCAAGAGCGCCGAACTTTTCACCGCCGTGAAATCGAAACTCGGCGTCGTGCCCAATCTCATGCGCACCCTCGGCCACTCGCCGGCCGTGCTCGAAGCCTACCTCGGCTTCAGTGGCGCGCTCGCCCACGGCGTGCTTCCTGCCAAGGTCCGCGAACAACTCGCGCTCGCCATCGGCGAGACCAACGCCTGCGATTACTGTCTCTCGGCCCACAGTCTGCTCGGCAAGGGAGCCGGCCTCACCACCGAGACGATCCTCGATGCGCGTCGCGTTCAAGCGGCCGATCCGAAGACCGACGCGCTTCTGAAGTTTGCCGCCGCTGTGGTGGACGCCCGCGGGCAGGTAACCGACGAGGTGCTGGCCACCGTGCGTGCCGCTGGCGCGAGCGATGCCGAGATCATCGAGGTCATCGCCCATGTCGCGCTGAACACGCTGACCAACTACACCAATCATATTGCACAGACCGTGATCGACTTCCCCAAGGCGGTCGCATTGCCGGCTGCAGTGTGAGTTGTTGTCGTTTGCCCGGTCGCGATCCACGTCGACCGGGCGGCCTGCGGCGATTGTCATAATCGCTTTGCTTTCGACCGTGCTTGGGCGAGGTTGGGAGCGCCATGCCCAACGCCCTCGCCGCCGAGAAATCCCCCTACCTGCTTCAACATGCCGACAATCCGGTCGCTTGGATGCCTTGGGGCGAGGAGGGGTTTGCCAAGGCGCGCGCGCAGCAAAAACCGATCTTTCTGAGCATCGGCTATTCGACCTGTCACTGGTGCCATGTGATGGCGCACGAGTCGTTTGAAAACACCGGCATTGCCGCGATGCTCAACGAGCATTTCGTCCCGATCAAGGTGGACCGCGAGGAGCGACCCGACGTGGACAAGGTTTACATGACCTATGTGCAGGCGATGACCGGCCACGGCGGCTGGCCTCTCTCGACGTTTCTCACGCCGGATCTGAAGCCGTTTTTCGGCGGCACCTATTTTCCGCCCGAGGACCGGCACGGACGCATGGGTTTTCCGTCTTTGCTCAACGCCATCGTCAAGGCTTGGGAAAATGACCGGGCCAAGCTCATCGCCGAGGGTGACCGCGTAATCACAGCGCTGCGTGAGCATCGCGACAGCCGTCCGCCGGAAGAAACCGGTGTGCCCGATCTGCATGACACCGGCGGGGCGGCGTTTGAAAAATGCTTCGAATATTTCAACGAGAGCTTCGATGCGCGTAATGGCGGTTTTGGCGGCGCTCCGAAGTTTCCGCGCGCCTCAAATCTCAATTTTCTTTTTCGGGCGGCGGCGATTCAGGGCGTGTCCACGGCCGCGGGGCAGGAAGCCGTCAAGATGGCGGCGACCACGCTCCAGCGGATGGCGGAGGGCGGCATCCATGACCATATTGGCGGCGGCTTTCACCGTTACTCGGTCGACGAGGCGTGGTTTGTGCCGCACTTCGAGAAAATGCTCTACGATCAGGCGCAGATCGCGGTGAACGCGCTCGACGCGCACCTCGCGGCGGGCGACGAGCGCTTTGCCTGGCTGGCGCGGGATATCTTCGACTACACGCTGCGCGACCTTGCCGCTCCTGGCGGGGCGTTTTTCTCGGCGGAGGACGCGGACTCGTTGCTCGAGCACGGCAAGTCCGAGCACGCCGAGGGGGCCTTCTATGTGTGGACGCGCGACGAGATCGTTGCGGTGCTCAAAAACGACGCGGCGTTTTTCTGCGACCACTACGGGGTTGTCGCCGAGGGCAACGTGCCGACGGCGCTCGATCCGCAGAATGAATTTACAGGGAAAAACATCCTCAGGCAGCGACGTCCGCTCGGTGAAACCGCGCAACTCCACGGGCTTGCACCGGCGTTTGCGGTGGAGGTCTTGGTGGCGTCATTGGAAAAACTGCGGGCGGTGCGCGCGCAGCGGCCGCGTCCGCATCTCGACGACAAGATCATCACGGCGTGGAACGGCCTGATGATCTCCGCGCTCGCCCGCGGGGCGGTTTCATCGGCGGAGTGTCTGGCCGACAAGCGCGAGTTTTACCGCGATGCCGGGGTGCGGGCGGCGGAATTTATCCGGCGCGAACTTTACGACGAGGGCAGGGGGATACTCTACCGTTGCCACCGCGCGGGGCGCGGGGTGAACGAGGGGTTTGCCGAGGATTACGCCTATATGATCGCGGGGCTGCTGGATCTTTATGAAGCGACGTTCGACGTGCGCTGGCTCCGGTGGGCGGAGCGGTTGCAGAAAACGATGGACGCGCTGTTTTGGGACGAGAGCGGCGGCGGTTATTTCAACTCTCGCGCCGACGATGCGAGCATCGTGCTGCGGCTGAAGGAAGATTACGACGGGGCGGAGCCGTCGCCCAATTCGTTGGCGGCGGCGAACCTGTTGCGACTGGCGGCCATTGTTCACGACGAGACGCTGCGCAGCCGGGCGCGGCGCACGATCGAGGCGCTGCGCCCCCAGTGGGCGAAGACGCCCCAGGCGCTGCCGGAGCTGCTGTGTGCGATCGAGCGGGCGCTGGACATGCCTTGTCAGATCGTGATCGCGGGTGATCCGCAGGCGGCTGATTTCCGTGCGTTGGCGGCGGTGGTGCGCGGGCGGATCGGCCCGCGCCGTGCGGTGTTGGCGGCCGATGGCGGGGCCGGGCAGGAATGGCTTGCGTCGCAGGCGCCTTGGATGGCGGAGATGCGGCCTTTGAACGGATCGGCTTCGGCGTATGTGTGCATTGGCCGGACATGCCAGGCGCCGACAGGAGATCCGGCGGAATTGCGCCAGAGGCTGTCCTAGGGGAAAATCAGCAGGGGAAGATTCGACTTCCGGGGCCGGAGCCTTTTGATGGCAGTGTTGCATCTGACCGCAAAACCGTCCCGTGCCTCCCTTTGGTTATCTGTCTCCGGCGTCATACTCCTGATTTTAGCCGTTGCGGTGCTGCTGCTTTGGGTGACCGGCAACGCGGAAAAGACGGCGCTTTTGACGAATGAAACGCCGATGGTGGTTAACACCGCCATTTGTTTCATGATCACCGCCATCGGGTTTCTGGCCAAGGTGTTTGGCCGGCCCGGCGTCACTTTTGGCGCGGGTGCGCTGGTCGTTCTCGTGGCACTGGCCACCGCCTTTGAGCATGCGTTCGGGGTGAACCTGGGTATAGACGAATTGTTTATCGCGGGGCACACGGGGGCCTTTCCGGGAAGAATGGCGGTGCCCACAGCCATTGTGTTTATGCTGGTCGGGTCGACCCTGATTTTTTTGAGCAGACGCCAGCCATGGCTGCGCATACTGGGCGTGCTCTCGGGCTTGATCATGGCGGTGGCGTTTGTCGGCATATGCGGGTATGCCACGGGCCTGACGGTGGCGTATGCCTGGGGGCAGCCGATTCACATGGCGCTGCTGACCTGCCTGGGGCTGTTGATCATGTCTGCGGGACTTTGGGGGTGGATACTGGCGGGCTCCCGTGTGCAGAAGGAGATCGATGCGCGGGTGCTCCCGTTTTTTGTCACGATGGGATCGCTTCTGGTGGTGGTCGGGGTGATCGCCTTCGCAAGCATTCAGCTCCAGCAAAAGACGACCAACTGGGTGGGGCATACCGAGCAGGTCATCACCACGGTCAACGTGATGGAGCTGCGCATTTCGCAGATCGAATCCGCGGTGCGCGGCTATGTGATCAGCGGGGACAAGGCTTATCTGGACAACCGGACATCCAAAGCCGCGGAGGCGCGTGAGAAACTGGAGGTGTTGCGCACGCTGGTGTCGGACAACCCTCCGCAAGAGGCGCGGATCGCCCGGTTGATTCCGGTGGTGCTGGCCAAAATAGCGCGCAACGACTCGGTGTTCGCTTTTTGCGAAGTCGGCGATCGGGCGTCGGCTTCCGCCATCATCGCGAACAATTCGGGGTTTCGCCTGACGATGGAAATCCGCCGTCTGACGGGGCAAATCGAGGACGAGGAGCGCCGGCTGCTTGCATTGCGCGAGGCGGACAGTGCGTATTCGGCACGGCAGACGCGCGGGGTGATCCTGTTGGGCGGATGCCTGACGCTGGGACTGCTGACCATAGCGATGATTGTTGTTCGCAGAAACATGAAGGCCCGAAGCATCGCGGAGGATGCCCTCAAGCAACAGGTGCGTGAGCGCACCGCCGCCCAAGCCGAACTCAAGGGGGTGCTCAACGGGACCGATTACGGGATTATCGGCACGGATGTTTCCGGGGTCATCCGTTTTTTTAATGTGGGTGCGGAAAAGCTGCTGGGCTATTCGCACGAACAGATGGTGGGCCGCGAGACGCCGGCGGTTTTTCACGATCCCCGCGAGGTGGCGGCCAGGGCGGCCGAGCTCACGACCGAGCTTGGCCGGCCGATCGAACCGGGCTTCGAGGTGTTTGTTGCCCGCGCCCGCTTGGGCGAGGCCGACGTGCGGGAGTGGAGCTATGTGTGCAAAGACGGCCGCCAAGTGCCGGTTCTGCTCAGCGTGACGGCGATCCGTGACGATGCGGGTGAGATCACGGGATTCCTCGGGGTCGCGCAGGATCTCACGGGACGCAAGAAAGCCGAGGCGGCCTTGCGCACGAGCGACGAACAGTTCCGAAATGCCTTTGATTTTGCCGGCATCGGCATGGCCATCGTGGGGCTCGACGGCAGCTGGATGAGGGTAAACTCCGCGCTTTGTGAAATCGTCGGTTATGATGAGCAGACGCTGCTGACGAAGACTTTTCAGGATATCACCCACCCGGACGACCTTGACGCGGATCTGGAGCATGTGCGGTTGCTGCTTGCCGGAAAACTGAAGGTCTACCACATGGAGAAACGGTATATCCATAGCGCCGGACACATCGTCTGGGTGCGGTTGACCGCATCGCTGGTGAGAGACGGCGGCGGCACGCCGATGCATTTCGTTTCCCAGATCGAGGACATCACCGACCGCAAGCTTCTGGCCGAAAATCTGGCCAAGGCGCGCGACGAGGCGCTGGCGGCGTCGCGCATGAAATCGGAATTTTTGGCGAACATGAGCCATGAAATCCGCACGCCCATGAACGGAATCATCGGCATGTCGGGCCTGTTGATGGATACGGAACTCACCCCGGAGCAGAGGGAGATGGGCAAGGTCATCCAGAACAGCTCCGAGGGACTGCTCGGCATCATCAACGACATCCTTGATTTTTCGAAGATCGAGGCCGGCCGGCTGCGCATCGAGGAGGTGGATTTTGATCTTCGCGAGGTGGTCGAGGAGACGCTCGCGCTGCTGGCCCCTCGGGCCCATGAGAAGGGCGTTGAGTTGATCTGTGATTTTGACGACCGGCTGACGCAGCCTTTGCGAAGCGATGCCGGAAGACTCCGGCAGGTGCTGCTCAATCTGGTTGGCAACGCCGTCAAATTCACCGAGCGGGGCGAGGTTGTGGTGCGGGTGTGTCTGGTGGGGGAGTCCGCCGAGAAGGTCACTTTCAAGTGCAGTGTGCATGACACCGGCATCGGCATTGATGCGGAGACGCAGAAAATACTTTTCCAGCCCTTCATCCAGGCCGATGGCACCACGACGCGGCGTTTTGGCGGCACCGGTCTCGGACTGGCCATCTCGCGGCAGCTGGTCGAATTGATGGGAGGGGAGATCAACTTTGAAAGCCGGGCGCGGCATGGCTCCACGTTTGAGTTTGAGTTGTCCCTCCGGCGTTCGGGCGCAAGCCGTCCGCCGGCGGCTTTGCAACTGCCTGCGGGGCTGCGTGTCCTCGTGGTCGACGACAATGAGACCAACCGCCGCATTCTGGCCGGTCAGCTGGCTTTGTTTGGAGTGGAAGTTGAGGCATTGGCCGATCCGGCCCTTTTTATTCCTCGATTGATCGCACAACGCGAAGCCGGCCGGCCCTTTGCCTTGGGTGTGCTCGATTGGAACATGCCGCAAATGGACGGCCTGGAGCTCGCGCTGCAGATTCGCGAAAATCCCGTGCTGGTCGGATTTCCTCTCATCATGCTGTCTTCCGCGTGTCATTTCTCGAGCCCCGCGGAAATGGAGAAGGCCAAATTCTCGGCGTTGCTCACCAAGCCGGTGCGGACCGGCCAGCTCTATCGCAGTCTGGCCGGCATCCTGGGGCATTCGGTGGCCTCGGCCGGCACGGCCAGCAATCCCGGCTGGACCGTGGTCAAGCGTCCCGCCGGCACCGGTCTTCGTCTGCTGATAGCGGAAGACAACCGGACCAACCAGATGGTCGCCCGCCGAATCCTCGAAAAAATGGGCCATAAGGTGGATGTGGCCGAAAACGGACGCGAGGCGCTCGCCAAGCTCGCGCAGGCGTCCTTTGACGCCGTGTTGATGGATTGTCAGATGCCCGAGATGGACGGTTATGAAGCCACCCGGCGCATCCGCGCAGGTGAAATCGAGGGCGTGAACCGGGGGATTCCCATCATCGCGCTGACCGCCTATGCGATGGTGGACGACCGGTTGAAGTGTCTTCAGGCGGGTATGAACGACTACATCACGAAGCCCATCCGTCCCGACGATCTTCAGCAGGTCTTTCTGCGTGCAGGTTTGTTTACCGCATCCTCCTCATGAGCGGGAGGCCGGATTTGAGGTCATGCTCTGGCGCGTTCAGGTTTCGTCTTCGGCCACTTTAAGCTGGGGACCGTCGGACACGGGCTCTGCTTCCAGCGTGGTAACGAGATCGCGGATGTTTTCCAGAATCGAGAGCATTTCGGGATGGTGCAGGGCGAAGATCAACAGGTTGACCTGCTCAACCGTGAGGTTGGCTTGCCTGGCCTCCAGCTCAAGGCGGCGGGTGGCTTGGCCGACGGCCGTCCGGTAGCTCGTGATGGTTTTGCGCGCCGAGATTTCCGTCTTCTTGCGGGAAAAGGGAATCCCGCTCGTCGCCTCAAGCCAGAGCAGTGCCAGGCTTTTCAATTCATCCGACAGGGCGGTGTAGCCCATTTTCTTCATTAAGTCGGCGATGGTTTTGAATTTAACCGGACGGCCGGACTCAACGTTGATCACGGTGTTACGATGGCAGCGAGCCAGCTTCGCGAGCCCTTCAAGCGTGAGGCCCTTGGCTTCGCGCAGGCTTCGGAACAGCTGGGTATAGTGCATCCTGTGGGAGTAGCGGCGCGGACATGGCCATGTCAACGCACGGACTGTGGAGGCGTTACCAGCAGTTTGCGTTGACAGTAAATAGGCGCACACAATAAATGGAATTATGGAAGAGTGCAGGTCCGTTCCGGTTTCTTGTATTCGTGGTCATAAGCCGCGGAGCTTGCGGCGGGTTATTATTTTGACCGAACTCAAATGCATCTGCCTCAAAATCGGGCGTATGCAAAGCTCTGCCCAGGGGCGCCTCGCCTGCCGTGAAGTCGCCCGGCTGCTGGATGCGACGCTCGCGCGCGAAATCGCCACCCGAGCCGAAAGGAAACGTTGATCATGGCCAGAATACTGGTGATCGACGATTATCCGCCGGTGCTTGATGTGCTGCGGATTGTTTTGCGGGTGCGAGGGCATGAAGTCATCACGGCGGACAACGGCCCTGCGGGATTGCGGTTGTGTGAGTGCCATGCGTTTGATCTGGCCCTGCTCGATGTGGACATGCCGGGCATGGGCGGCATTGCGGTGTGCAATGAGCTTAAAGGCCATGTTATGACGCGGCACTTGCCGGTCTTGATGATGACGGGCCGGCCGGGAATGGATGCGGATATCCGGGCAAAGCGAGCTGGCGCCCTAGAGGTGATCTCCAAGCCTTTCGAGGTGAGGGAGCTGTTGGACAAGATAAGCCGGTATGCCACACCACCTACCGCGATTCCGCTGCGTCCGGAGCCCCCGGATGGTTTCGCTGTGAGGCATTCCTGCTAAATGGCAGGTCGGGTTTGCATACGGCTGCAGGCACACTACGCTCGACTGATCGAAGTGCCGTATTTATTCCCAAGCTCGATTCCTGATTTTCCGTGAAAATTCTCGCCGTTGAAGATGATCCCGTCGCCCGTGCGGTTCTTCACCAAGCGCTTCATCGCCTGGGGCACGAAGTCGTGGACGCGTGTGACGGATCCGAGGCGTTGAGGAAATTGGAGAAAGAGCCCGTTCGTGTCATCGTCAGCGATTGGATGATGCCCGAGATGGACGGGCTGGCCCTGTGCCGCGCGGTGCGCGGCAGGGTTGAGGCCGATTACGTTTACTTCATCCTGCTGACCAGCCGCACCGCCGATGTGGACAACCAACGTGAAGCCATCGAGGCGGGCGTGGACGATTTTCTGTCGAAGCCGCTTAACGCGCAGGACATCTGGATGCGCCTGCGCGTGGCCGAGCGCATCCTTCGCTACGCGACCGAAGTGCGCCAGCTGGAGGCTTTTCTCCCCATCTGCGGTTACTGCAAAAAAATCCGCGACGACCAAAACTACTGGCAGCAGATCGAGAGCTATATCAACGAGCGCACCGGCACCGATTTCAGCCATTCCGTGTGTCCCGACTGTTACCAGCGTGTGGTGATGCCCGAGTTGGAAAAACTGCGTGCCGCCGCTCCAAATCCTCCCACCAAGCCGCATGTCGAGCGAAAGAATTGACCGGCTGGAGGAACGCCTGGCGTGGTTCGAGCGTCATGTCACCGAGCAGGACAAGGTCATGCTGGAACTGGCCGAGGACTTGGCCCGTTTAAGGGCTGAACTTTTGATCCTGCGCAGTCGCGGTGATGCCGGTAGCTCCGAATTGCTGTCCGGCGACGAGCGGCCCCCGCATTACTGAGGCGAATCAGGGCGCGACAGACGTTGGGTTCAACGTCACATGGCCTTGGTCGCTCGTCTTGTAGTTGTAGATATCGTCGTTCCAGTTGAGGCGCAGCGTGCTCTCAAGGGTGTAGGCCGCCGAGCCGGGATGGTCGGCGATGAAATGACCGGCCGACTTGGCGGTGTCTCCAAACAGGGCGATGGACTCGGTCACCGTGCCCAGCGGCGGGATGCCGAGGGCTTTGCGGTTTTTGATGAAGCCGACGAGCGTTCCGTTCAGGTAGAGCGTGTGTTCACTGCCAGGCACGACCAAGGGGACGTTGTTGGGGTTGATGAAACGCAGGGTGATCATGGTTCCCGACGTGGTCGAGGTCAGCTCTTTGACCTGCACGCCTATTCTTTCCAGTTTCGGTGCGGATGAACAGCCGGTCAGCATCAGCAAACCCATGAGAAAAGCGGCGAGAGGGAATATGCGCGTAAACATGGGGCAAAACCAAAGGAGTCTTTGGGCGCGGTGCAAACCCGCGGTTCATCTGATTGGCTCCTCCTCGCGCCGAACGGTGGCGCCGGCGATATCAGAAAATCGAAAACGCCTGTGCGCTCTCGATGGCGATCCACGCGGCACTGGCGGCGAGCGATGCGCCGGCGGCCAGACGGGTGAGTTTTTGCCGCCGGAGGCGCCGATCGTGGCGATCAGGGTGTTTCTTGGCGGCGGAACCGCTTTCGGAGATAAAACTCACGAATTGTGCGTTGCGGACGACCGTGGTGCGGATGGTGCGGTTGTCCACCCGACCCATGCGGATCGGCGGACGACGGAAGATTTGGAGCAACGCGCGCAACACGACTCTAGAACTCAAAATTAGGGTGGTTTTTTCAAGGGGAAACTCGCAATTTCGCCGTCTTTGACGGCTTTTTAGCTCTCACCAGACATGCACCACTTCCACTACGTCGGCCCCAACCTCCACTGCGAATCCGTCGATCTCGCCGAAATCGCCCGCCTCTACGGCACCCCGACCTACGTTTACAGCGCCGCGACCATGGCGGACAACTACACCCGCCTCGCCGCGGGTCTCGCTGGCCTCGATCTTCAGATCTGCTACGCGATGAAGGCCAACTCCAACATCGCGCTCCTCCGCCACTTCTCGAACCTCGGCGCGGGCTTCGACCTCGTGAGCGGCGGAGAGATCAAGCGCGTGCTGGCCGCCGGCGCCAACGTGAAGACCAGCGTCTTCGCCGGTATCGGCAAGACCGAGGCCGAGATCCAGCTCGCCCTTGAAAACGGCATTTTCTCCTTCCACGTCGAGAGCGAGCCCGAGCTCGCCCGCATCAACCACGTCGCCGGCAAGCTCGGCGTGAAGGCGCCCATCGCCATCCGCGTGAACCCCGATGTGGACGCCCACACCCACGCCAAGATCACCACTGGCAAGAGCGACAACAAGTTCGGCATCCCGCTCAAGCACGCCGCCGCCGCCTATGAGGCCGCCTCGAAGTATCCCAACATCCACATCAAGGGTGTGCAGATGCACATCGGCTCGCAGCTCACCTCGGTCGCCCCGTTCGTCGAAGCCGTCCGAAAGATCACGCCCTTCGTCAACGAACTGAAGGCATCCTACGGCATCACCTATTTCTCCATCGGCGGTGGCATGGGCATCGTTTATCAGGACGCGCTCGCCAGCGGCCAGCAGGCATGGTGGGACGCGCAGCCGGCCGACAAACGCCCGCTCACGCCCGAGACCTACGGCGAAGCCCTCGTGCCGCTTCTCCAGCCGCTCGGTCTCAAGATCGTGCTCGAACACGGCCGCTTCATGGTGGGCAACTCCGGCGTGCTTCTCGCCAAGATCGAGCACCTCAAGCGCGGCGCGGGGAAGAATTTCCTCATCATCGATGCCGCCATGAACGACCTCGTGCGCCCCGCGATGTATGAGAGCTATCACGAGATCGTCCCGCTGCACCGCGACTCCGGCCGCCGCGCCCTCGTGGCCGACGTGGTCGGCCCCATCTGCGAAAGCGGCGATTGTTTCGCCAAGGATCGCCAGCTCCAGGAAGTCGGCGAAGGCGAGTATATCGCCTTCATGAGCGCCGGCGCGTATGGCTACACGATGGCGAGCCGCTACAACACCCGCGCGATGGCCGCCGAGGTGCTGGTGCACGGGGGGACCTTCGAGCTCATCAACGCCCGCGAGACCTTCGAGCAACAGATCGCCAGCGAGAAGATCCCGGCGTTTCTGAAGTGAGGTCTGATTTCCTGAGTTTCCCATTCACGGATTCTATGGTCTGCTTCTTCGCATGAATTTCGCCGTCATCGGAGCCGGGGCTTGGGGAACTGCGTTTGCCATTCATCTCTCGCGGCTCGGGCATACCGTCACTTTGGTGCCGCGCCGGTTTGAGCAGGCGCTGGCGATTGCCTCCACGCGCGAAAACTCCGACTACCTGCCGGGGCTCAAGTTGCCGCCCAGCATCCAGATCGGGCATGAGCTCACGCCGATTCTGATGGAGGCCGAGGTCGTGTTGCTGGCGTGTCCGTCGCAGGCGTTGCGCGAGACATGCGGGCGACTGAAGACGAATCTCGGACTGGCGACGCAGCTCAAGCTCGTCGTCTCGCTCGCGAAGGGGCTCGAACTCGGCACGCACTTGCGACCGAGCGAAGTGATCGCGGCGGTGCTCCCGGAGTATGCGGCGGGTTCGCTCACGGGACCGACCAACGCGGCCGAAGTCGCGCGCGGACGTCCGTCGGCGATGGTGTTGGCTTCGACAAAGACCGGTGCGTTTCTCGCCGAGGTGCAGGCGGCGCTCAGTGGTCCGACCTTGCGCGTCTACACGAGCGATGATGTCGCGGGCATCGAGTTCGGCGGCTGTCTTAAAAACATCTACGCCATCGCCGCCGGTTGTTGCGACGGGCTGAAGCTCGGCGACAACGCCAAGGCTGCGCTGCTCACGCGCGCGCTGGCCGAGATGGTGCGTGTGGGCACGGCGCTCGGCGCGAAGGCGGACACGTTTTACGGCTTGAGCGGCTTTGGTGATTTGGTGGCGACGTGCACCGGCGCGTGGAGTCGCAATCGCACCTTCGGCCAACACTTGGGCGAAGGCAAAAAAGCCTCCGGTCTGCTCGCGGCGAGCAAGTCGGTGGTCGAGGGTTATCGCACCACAGAGTCATTCGCCGGGCTCTGCGCGGAGCGCGGGATTGAGGCTCCGATCTTGGCGGAGACGCAGCGTATTCTTTACGAGGGTCGTGCTCCGGCTGATGCGCTTTCGGCGCTGATGATGCGTGAATTGAAACGCGAATAGACGCAAAAAAGGCGACCCCGATCAAGGGTCGCCTTTTGCTTTCAAAACAGACGAGGCTCAGTGTCCCGCGCCGGCTTGATGCTCTTGGATATATTCGTTCTTGAGGCCGAGGGCTTCGGGGGCGTGAAGGACAAGCATCTTCATGCGGATGTCCTTCGGGATGTCCTTGGAGGTGATTTTTGAAATCACGATCATGAGCATGATGGCGAAGGGCACCGACCAGATGGCGGGCTGTTCGCACAGGATGCGCAGAAGCGGATGACCGACCCAGAAGGTTTTCAGGTCGATCATTTTCAGATCGCTCAGATTGATGATCGTCATGCAGCTCAACGCGGCGAGTCCGCCGATGAGCATGCCGGAGGCGGCACCCTTCATCGTCATTCCACGCCACCAGACGCTCATGAAGAGCAGCGGGAAATAACTTGCGGCGGCGATGGCGAAGGCCTGGCCGACCATGAAGTTGATCTGGAGTTGTTCGACCTGCGATCCGAGGAGAACCGCGACGCCGCCCACGCCGATGGCGGCGAACTTGAACATGCGCATGCGCTGTTCGGGCGTGGCGTCGGGGCGGAGCATGCGACCGTAGACATCGTGGGCGATCGCCCCGGTCATCGAGACAAGCAGGCCGGAGAACGTGCTCATGAACGCGGCGAACGCACCGGCGCAGGCGACGCCGCTCAAGACTGAGCCCCATACGCCGAAGTGCTGGTTGAGGATGCGCGGAAGCTCGAGCACGATCTTGTCGGTGCCCTTCGCGCCGGTGGCGGCGTAGAGCTCGGGCAGGAAGTTGCGGCCGAGCACGCCGAGGATCGGCGGGAACACATAGAAGACGCCGATGAGAATCATCACCCACATGGTGGTGCGCTTGGCGGCGACGCCGTCGGGATTGGTGTAGAAGCGCACGAGGATGTGCGGGAGGCCGGCGGTGCCGCACACGAGGGCGATGATGAGCGAGTAGGTGTAGAGCAGCGAATAGGGCTTGGACTGCTCGGGGGTGAGCCCGGCGGCGGTTGCCGCCTTGGTTGTGAGCGCGCCGAAGGGGGAAACCCATTTGGCGTCGGGGGGGGCTTTGCCGACGAGAGGCTGGCGGGCGACCATTTGCTCGGTTGCGGCGGCGGTGGGGGCGGTGAGCACGCGACCATCATTGGTGCCGAGGTTGCTGCCGTAGCCGCCGAAGACCGCCATGAGGACGAAGACCGGCACTGTTATGGCAAAAAGCTTCATCCAATACTGCATGGCTTGCACGAGGGTGATGCCTTTCATGCCGCCGAGGACGACGTTAAGCGTGATGACGGCCCCGACGACGGCCACGCCGACCCAGTAGGGCAGGCCGGGGAAGATGTAGGCGAGGGTCGTGCCCGCGCCTTTCATCTGGGGCATGGTGTAGAAGAAGCCGATGAAGAGCACGAAGCACACGGCGATCTTGCGGAAGATAGGCGAGTCATAGCGGCCTTCGGCAAAATCGGGGATCGTATAAGCGCCGAAGCGACGCAGCGGTCCGGCGATGAAGAGTAGGAGGAAAAGGTATCCGCACGCGTAACACACGGGATACCATAGCGCATCATAGCCCACGGCCATGACCATGCCGGCAATGCCCATGAAGGATGCCGCCGAGAGGTATTCGCCGGAAATGGCGGAGGCGTTCCAACCGACGGAGACAGAGCGGCCGGCGACGAAAAAATCACTCGTGGTTTTCGATGTTCGGGCGGAGCGGAAGCCCATCCAGATCGTGAAGGCGACGGTGACGAGCGAGAAGGTGAAGACCCACGGATCAACACCGCCCAGGAAGGCGAGGGGAAGGGTGTTCATCGGCCGGCCTCCCCAGCCTCGTCGGCCTCAAGTTTGAGGGATCGTTTGATGAACACGCCCGAGATGAGCCAGACGTAAGGGAAAAACAATACGCCCAGGATCAGCCAGGTGAGGGTGAAGCCCGCCACGCGCGTGGCCATGAGAGAGGGGGCGAAGTAGTTGGCGAGCGGGAGGCCGAGCAGTGCGACGAGGAATGCTGCGGCGCACGCGATGGACAAACGGAGCTGACGACGCATGAGTGAGGCAAGAAAGGCCTCGCTGTGTATCGTGTCGTTACGATCGGAGGAGTGGGGCATGCGCGCCCAGCCTGCTGAACGCACGCCTAGGGGCAAGCCTGCGTGTAGAGCTTACTTGGGCCGTTCGATAACGGACACACGATCATCCTGAAAAATGATACGGAGCCGGTCCTGACTGCGGTTGGCGTAGATAGGCTGACGCACCGGTTCATAATAAACGGTGACGGCGCCGGTGGTCGGGTTTTTCACGTAGACGGGACGCGAGCCGACGAAGGCTTCGCCTTCGTATTCCTGCCAGTAACGCTTGTAGATCCAGTGGGCGGTCCGGCCGTCCGCGGTGGTTTTGTCCCGTTTTTCGTCGGGCCGTCCGAGGGCGATGTAAACTTCGTCCATCGTGTCGCCGACCCGGATGTCGCCGGTTTTGAGGCGTTCCTGGGTGGCGGTGTCGAGGGTGTTGAACACGGCGGCTTTTTGCTTCGCCCGGCTTTCGAAGGTGCTGCAGCCGGTGACGGTCAGCAGGCAGAGGCAGACGAACAGAGGGGCAAGCAGGCTCCGGGCGTTCATGGATGGTTAGTGCCCAGTTTGATCAAGCGGTTCCCGGTAGCAAGCCGGCGGCTGAAACTCAGAGGCGGGTGTGGCGGAGACGGAGGGCGTTGGACACGACGCTGATGGAGCTGAGACTCATCGCCACGCCGGCGAGCATCGGGCTGAGCAGCCAACCGGTGAACGGATAGAGCAGGCCGGCAGCCACGGGAATGCCGAGGCCGTTATAGAAGAAGGCGAAGAAGAGGTTCTGCTTGATATTGCCCAGCGTGGCGCGGCTCAGGTGGATGGCTTTTACTAGGACGCGCAGGTCGCCCTTCACGAGCACGAGGCCGGCGCTGTGCATGGCGACATCGGTGCCGGTGCCCATGGCGATGCCGATGTCGGCGGCGGCGAGCGCGGGCGCGTCGTTGAGGCCGTCGCCGGCAAACGCGACGACTTCGCCGTGCTTCTGATGCTCACGGACAATCTCTTGTTTTCGCGTGGGCGTGACGCCGGCATGGAAGCCGTCGAGGCCGAGTTTTTCGGCGACGGCGCGGGCGGTGGCTTCGCGGTCGCCGGTAACCATGTAGATTTTCAGCCCGAGACGGTGGAGTTCGCTGATGGCCTCGGGGGTGGTTGTCTTGATGGGGTCGGCGAGCGCGATCGTGCCGGCGAAGGTGCCGTCGAGCGTGACGCCGACAAGGGTTGAGGTAAGCGGTGCATCGGATTTTTCCGGGGCGCGGCCGACTTGCACGGTGCGGCCATTCACGCGGGCGCTGACGCCCTGGCCGGGTTCGGCTTTGAAGTCTTCGGCGTTGGCGAGGGTGAGATTGCGCTCCTTGGCGGCGGCGATGAGGGCGCGGGCGAGTGGATGTTCGCTGGGAGACTCGGCGGAGGCGGCGAGGGCGAGGAGATCGTTTTCGTGGATGTCTGTTTCGGGATGGATCGAGACGACGCGGGGTTTCCCCTCAGTGAGCGTGCCGGTCTTGTCAATGAGGACGGTGGTCGCGGTGGTGAGGCGTTCGAGCGCGGCGGCGTCTTTTACAAGAACGCCGGCTTGCGCGCCACGACCGATACCGGTGATGAGCGAGACGGGCGTGGCTAGCCCGAGGGCACACGGGCAGGCGATGATGAGCACGGCAACGGCGTTCACGAGCGCGGGGATAAAGGCGGGCGCCGGACCAAGGGTCAGCCAAAGCACAAAGGTCAAAATGGCGATGCCGGCGACGGTGGGGACAAACCACGAGGCCACGCGGTCGGCGAGGCGCTGAATGAGGGCTTCGCTGTCTTGAGCTTCTTCGACGAGACGGATGATGCGCGCGAGCAAGGTGTCGGCGCCGACGCGCTCGGCGCCAAAGAGAAAGGACCCGGTGGTGTTGAGCGTGCCGGCGCTTACGGGATCGCCGGATTTTTTGGCGACGGGGTCGGGCTCGCCGGTGAGCATGGCTTCGTCGATGTCGCTTGTGCCTTCGGTGAGTTTGCCGTCCACGGGGATTTTTTCGCCGGGACGAACGCGGAGCACGTCGCCTGCGACGATCTGATCGAGCGGCACGTCTTCCTCGTTACCGTCGCGCACGCGGTGGGCGGTGGTGGGAGCGAGCGCCATGAGCGCACGAATGGCGGCGTCGGTGCGGCCGTGGGCGCGTTGTTCCAAGATCTGGCCGAGGAGCACGATGGTCGTGATGAAAGAGGCCGCCTCGAAGTAGAGCGGCACGCCATGGCCTTCGCTGTGGATCGAGGCGGGGAAGCGATCACCGAAGAGCACGGCGAAGATGCTGTAAAAATACGCCGCGCCCGTGCCGGTGACGGTGAGCGTGAACATGTTGGTGTCCAGTTCACGAATAGATTTCCACCAACGGCGGATGAAAAACCATCCGCTCCAAAAAAAGATCGGGGTGGTCAGGATGAGCTGCGTCCAAGCGGAGAGGCGCGGGTCGAAGGCATGCGTGAGCGACGGAACAAGCATCGGGCCCATCGCGAGAAAAAGGACGGGCAGCGTGAGCGCGAGGGCGACCCAGAAGCGTGGACGCAGGATGCGTTCATGGGGCAGTCCCATGTAGACGGGGGCATTGGCGTCGACGGGCGCAGATTTGGATGAATGCATGTCGAGGGGAGGTGCTTGGAAATAAAAAACCGTTCTGGGCTCAGAACGGTTTAGGAACTGACCGGGCCGTGGATGATCACGGCGAAGAGGTGGGAAGCAGCGGTTACTTCATGTCCATCCCGCTCATGCTGTCGGTCTTGGCCGCAGGGGTGGTGGTTTTGGCAGCCGCAGCGTCGTCGATCGCCTTGAGATATTTGGCCGGATCTTTTTTGAATTTCTTCACGCACATGTTGCAGCAGAAGCGCACGAGGCGGTCAGGCTTTCCCTCTTGTTTGTAAACGAAGTCAACGGGCGGGCCCATGTCGCCGTCGGTGAGGGGTTCTCCGGAGACGACGCAGGTGTCGAGCGGGTAGGCGGCCTTGGCTTTGGCGAGATCGAAGCTGTCGGCGGCAAAGGCGAGTGCGGACACGGAAAGGCCGGCGAGGACGGCAAAGAGGAGTCGGGTGTTGCGGAATGATTTCATAGAGAGAAAACGTTGGCTGTTCGGAGATGATACGCAACCGGCGGGGCAATCCCTTGGATTAATTTTTTCTAGGGGCGTGCAGCGCGGCGAGGTCGGGGTCTGTCAGGGAGTCTTTTTTCCAATGGGGCTTGCGGGAACAGGCGCGTTTCAGGCGCCGGCGGGCTTCGTCGAGGTCGCCGAGGAGGCAGTAATAGCAGGCGAGATTGTAGTCCACGAGGCCGGAGGGTTGGCTGATGACAAGGGCGCCGCGCAGCAGCACGTCGCGGGCTTCGGTGATGCGCTGGTGTTCGCGCAACGCATAGGCCCAGGCGATCCACGGACGCTCGGCGGTTTCGTCTCCGAGGACGACTTGCGGGGCGAGCGTGACCACGCCGTCCCAGTTTTCATCCGCCATGGAGAGTTCCAACTGCACGGCGAGAACGGGCGATGTTTGGTGTTCGTCCGCCGGGATGCGTGCGAGCTCCTCGCGGGCTTCGTCGAGCAGGCCGAGTTCGATATAACCGAGGGCGTAGTCGAGGTGTTTACGGGTGGCGATCACGGGCGGAGATCAAGACGATGACCTCGCCGCGGCGCCGTGCCAAGACATCAGGAGTTCTTGAGTTTCCGTCCGTGGAGGAAGGCGAAGATCACCGGAGTAACGATCAAGATGTGGATGAGCGATGACAACATGCCGCCGATCACGGGAGCGGCGATGGGGCGCATGACTTCGACGCCGGTGCGCGTGCTCCAGAAGATCGGCAGGAGCGAGGCGACGGTCGTGGCGACGGTCATGACTTTGGGTCGCAGACGGAGACGGGCGCCCGATTTGATGGCGACGACGAGTTCGGAACGGGTGAGTTCGCGTCCGAGTTTGGCGCGCAACGCGACGACGGCTTCTTCCAAGTAAACCACCATGACGATGCCCGTCTGGATGGCGGTGCCAAAGAGCGCAATGTAGCCGACCCATACGGCGACACTGAAATTATAGCCAAGGATGGATTGAAGGATTACGCCGCCGGTGAGGGCGAAGGGCACGGCGAGGAGCACGTGCGCGGCCTCTCCTGCGCTGCGGAACGTCATCACGAGCAGAATAAAGATGATCGCGATCACCGCCGGAAAAACGAGCTGCAGCGTGCGACGGGCGTGGAGCAGGTTCTCATACTGGCCGGAGTAATCAATGGTCATGCCGGGATCGAGCCTCACGTCGCGGGAGACGCGGGCCTTGATCTCGTCGACGAAGCCGCCGAGGTCGCGGCCCTGCACGTTGGCCTGCACGAAGACGCGCAGGCGGCCGTTTTCGCTTTGGATTTCGCTGGGGCCGAGCACGCGCTTGATGTCGGCCACCTGCTTGAGCGGGACCATCGGACCGGAAGGCGTGGGGATGAGGAGCTCGCCGAGCTTTTCGAGATCGTCGCGGTCCGCGCGGTCGAGGTGCACCTGAATGGGCCAACGCTCGCGGCCCTTGATCGCGGTGGTGACGGAAGTGCCGCCGATACCCGTTTCGATGTAGCGGAAAACATCGGCCACGCGCAGCCCGTAGCGACCCATGACGTCGCGCTTCACGGAGATTTCGAGGTAGGGTTTTCCGAGCGTGCGGGAAGGCGCGACGCCGGTGGCGCCGGGGATGGATTCGATGACGCGCTCGATCTCGAAGGCTTTTTTCTGGAGGGCGTCGAGATCGTCGCCGAAGAGCTTCACGCCGACCTGGGCGCGAATGCCGGTGCTCGTCATCAGGATGCGATTCTCGATGGGCTGGAGAAAACCGGGGACGTAGCCGGGGACTTGGATGAGTCGTTCGGAAAGGTCGGCGATGATTTTTTCGCGGGTCACGCCGGGGCGCCACTGCGCGGTCGGTTTCAGCATGATGGTGGTTTCGATCATCTCGACGGGGGCGGGATCGGTGGCGGTGTCGGCGCGGCCGAGCTTGCCGGCGACGGAGACGACCTCGGGGTAGCCGCTGATGACCTTGTCCTGCCACGCCATGATTTTCTTCACCTCGGTGAGCGAGGTCGAAGGCAGGAGCACGGGCATGAAGAGGAGCGAGCCCTCGTCGAGCGTGGGCATGAACTCGGAGCCGAAGCCGCCGAGATGGGATGCGAGACGAGGGGCGATAGGCGAGAGGCGATCCAGCACGATCTTGGGAAGACCGAAAGCGAGGATGCACGTCGAAGCGAGCAGCGCGCAGGCGAGACTGAGAACGGTTTTACGGTGGGAGAGAGCCCAGTCGAGGGCGGGATCGTAGAGCTTGAGCAGGCCGCGCATGAGCCAGTTTTTATCCTCGGGCTTGAACGGACCACGCACGAGCCAGGTGCAGAAAACGGGCACGGCGGTGATCGCGAGAACGACGGCGCCGAGGAGCGCGAAAGACTTCGTGTAGGCGAGCGGGTGGAAAAGTTTCCCCTCCTGACCGGAGAGCATGAACACCGGGACGAACGCGAGGATGATGATCATCATCGAGAAGACCATCGGGCGGCCGACCTGCGTGGCGGCTTCGAGCGTGTGGCGGAAAACCTCGGGAGGCGTGAGCCGGCGGGCGAGTTTCTCCTCGGCGCGTTCGCAGTGGCGGATGACGTTTTCCGTCATGACGATGCCGGCGTCGACGAGCACGCCGATGGAGATCGCGATGCCGGTGAGCGACATGATATTCGACGGAATGCCGAATTCCTTCATCAAGATAAACGCGATGAGGATCGAGGCGGGCAGCGGCAGCGTGACGATGAGAATGCTGCGGAAATGGAAGAGGAAGAGGATGTGCGCGAGCGTCACCAGGATGATCTCCTCGGTGAGCGCGTGCTTGAGCGTGTCGATGGCGCGGGCGATGAGATCGCTGCGGTCGTAGAAGGATTCGACGGTCACGCCTTTCGGCAGGCCGGGGGCGAGGGCGGCGATGCGGGCCTTCACATCCTGGATGACCTTGTAGGCGTTTTCGCCGTAACGCATGACGACGATGCCGCCCACGACTTCGCGGCCGTCCACGTCGAGCGCGCCGCGGCGGAAGTCGCCGCCGATCTGCACGGTGGCGATGTCGCGCAGGTAGAGCGGAGTGCCGTCGCGGGCCTTGATGGAAATGGATTCGAGGTCGGCGGGCGAGGTGACGAGGCCGACGCCGCGCACGACAAACTCGGTGCCGTTTTCCTCGAGGGTTTTTCCGCCGACGTTGCTGTTGCTGGCGGCGACGGCGTCCATGACGTCGCCGAGCGTGACGTTGAACTGTTTCAGCTTGAGCGAAGAGACCTCGATCTGATATTGGCGGACGAAGCCGCCGATGCTGGCGACCTCGGCCACGCCTGGGACGGCGGCGAGTTGGTAGCGCACATAGGTGTCCTGCAAGGTGCGCAGTTCGCCGAGGTCGTGTGTGCCTGAAGTGTCTTTGAGATAGTATTGGTAAACCCAGCCGAGGCCGGTGGCGTCGGGGCCGAGACGGGCGGTGACGCCTTCGGGGAGAAGATTGCCGAGGGAGTTGAGCCGTTCGAGGACGCGGGTGCGGGCGAAGTAGTTGTCGATGTCGTCGCGAAAGATGACGGTGATGAACGAGAATCCGAACATCGAGGACGCGCGCACGGTCTTCACGCCGGCGAGACCTTGGAGCGAAACGGAGAGCGGGTAGGTGATCTGGTCCTCGACTTCCTGCGGCGAGCGGCCGGCCCAGTCGGCGTAAACGATGACCTGGTTTTCCGAGAGATCGGGGATGGCGTCGACCGGCGTGGTGCGGAGCGCGATCACGCCCCAGCCGCACAGCGCGATAAGCGCGGCGACGACGAGGAACCGGTTGTGGAGCGACCACTGGATGATGCGGGAGATCATGGAGCGATCCGGTTAGGGCATGTTCATGCCGGCATGCTTGGAATCGTCTCCTTGCGAGGATTGAGTGATCTGGGCCTGGCCGTCGATGAGCAGGGCGCCCTCGGTGACGACCTCGTCGCCGGCGTCGAGGCCGGAGAGGACTTCGTAGGAATCATCCCCCGCGCGGCCCAATTTCACCGGGTGGGCTTCATAGGCGTGACCGCCTTGATCGACGTAAACAACGGGTTCGCTCCGGGTGAAAAGCACGGCGCTGCGCGGGACGAGGAGAACGTTGGGCGACGTGCTCACGATGCGGGCATAGGCGGTCTGGCGGTGAAAAAAGTGGCGGTCGGTATTGTCGAGTATGACGCGGACCTTAGCCGTGCGGGTGGCAGGATCGAGATTCGGATCGATGAAGTTGATCGGTGCACTGAAAACTTTGCCGGGTAGCGAAGGCACGGTGACCTCGACGTGCGTGGCGGTTTTCAGGAAGGGGAAGTCGGCCTCGTAGACGTCGGCCATAAACCACATGACCTTGAAGTCACCGACGGCGAAGAGCATTTCGCCGGCCTTCACATAACCGCCTTCGTAGGCGGTGGGGCTGCGTTCGACGACGGTGCCGGTTTTCGGCGCGAGAATCTCGGTGTCGGTGGGGACGTTGCCGGGCAAGGCAAGGGCGTCGATCTGTGTATCGAGGAGTCCGAGACGGCGGAGTTTTTCGCGGGCGGCGGCGACAAGGGGCGAGTCGGGCGTGGTGGTGGCGAGGGCGTGGAACTCCTGGCGGGCGGTGAGCAGATCGGGGCTGTAGAGCACGGCGAGCGGCTGGCCGGCGGTGACCTCGACGCCGGTGGTGTTGACGAAGAGTTTGTCGATGCGGGCGTCGGTGTAACTTGAAAGGTAACGATGACGCGTCTCGTCGTCGTCGATGATGCCGGTGACGCGCAGGGTATGAACGAGCGGGCCGCGCATGATTTCGGAAGTCTGCACGCCGACGGCGGTGGCTGCGCCGGGAGTCAGCGTGATGAGGTTGGAGTTGGTGGCGATGCCCTCTTCGCCTTCGTAGACGGGAACGAGGGTCATGCCGCAGATGGTGCATTTTCCGGGTTTGTCGGACTTGATCCACGGATGCATCGGCGACTGGTAGAACTTGATCTTCCGGGCGGCTGGGTCGGTCGCGGTGGCCGATGTCGCGGAGGTGAAGCGCCCTTCTTTGGCGGCGAACCAACCGCTGATGCCGGCGAGGATGGCGACGATGATGAGAACCGGAATGGTTTTGGCGTTCATGGTGTGACGTCCTCGCTGGTGAGGAAGCAAAGTTCGGCGGAGGCGAGCGCCTGCTCGGCGCGGGTGTCGGTGAGCTTGAGCTCGGTTTCGAGGAGCATCTTTTCGGCGATCAGAACAGAGGGGAGTTGGGCCCGGCCGGTTTCGTAGTCGCGGCGCGCCGCATCGGCGGAGGCGCGGGCGAGAGGGACGAGTTCATCCTCATAGCGTTTCACCTGTGTGTAATCCGCGGAGGCCCGCGCGTGGGCGGAGGCGACCATGCCGGCAATTTCCGCTTCGCTGGCGCTGGCCTCGGCTTTTGCGGAGGCGAGGAGGCCGAGGGCTTCGCGGCGTTCGCCGTCGGTGCGGCCGGAGTGAAACCAAGGGAGGGAAAACGAAATGGCGGTGTCGTAGCTGCCGATGGCGTCGCCGGAGTCTTTCATGTGGCGGGCGGTGATCGAAAACTCGGGGTCGACGGTGCGATTCTTGCGGGCGACGGCGAGGCGGGCCTGGGCGGCGTCGACTTGTTTGAGGGCGACGGTGATGTCGGGGCTCATCGCGCGGGCGCGGACGACGGCCTCGGAGAGGCTGAGGGCGGGTGGTGTGGCCGGGGGAAGCGTGAGCGGGCTGATGGGCGTTTCGACGGGACGGAGCATGAGCGCGTTGAGCGCGGCGCTTTCCTGGGATCGGACGGATTCAAGATCGGTGCGGTCGGCGTCGAGTTGGGCGAGCTCGGTCTGGAGCGTGAGGACTTCGGACTGAGGTCGCGTGCCGGTCTCGTAGGTCTGGCGGGCGAGGGCGAGGGTCTGCGCGAGATTTTCGTGAAGGCGCCGGTTGACGGTTAGGCGTTCATCGGCGGCGGCGAGGCGGGTGAACGAGGTGCGGGCCTGATTAAAAAGCATCCACTCGCGGCGAAGGGTTTCGGAGTCGGCGACACCGGCCTCGGCGGAGGCGGCCTTGGCGCGGAGCTGGTTGCGGCCGCTGAGAGGGATTTCCTGCGAGAGGGAGACTTCGAGCTCGTTGTAGGTGTCGAGCCGGGTGGTGGAGGCGGCGGAGTTGGTTTCGCCGCGCTTGACGCCGATGCCGAGGCGCGGGTCGGCCCAGGCGCTTTCCTGGGCGATGCGGGCCTGGGCGGCTTTGGTGGAGGCACGGGCGGCCGCAAGGGAGGGATGTTTGGCGCGAATCTCGGCGAAGACGTCGGCCAGTGTAAGGGGCGCGGGCGCTTCGGCGTGCGTCCATGCCGATCCCGCAACCAGGCTAAGTAGAATGAGGATCGGCAGACGCATGTGGCCGGTGATACGCGCCATGGAGGCCAACCCCTTAAAAAAAAGCGCAGAGGAAAAATTCCTCTGCGCCGGTCGGATGATGGGTGTGCCGTGAGTTTCAGCTCGGGCAGGAGCAGCCGGTGGAATTCGGATTGCGGGGAGCGACGGGGTGAATGCCGCGTTCATACGGACGGGGAGCGGCGTTTTCCACGGTGGCCTTGTCGGTGACAGGCGTGGTGACCTTGGTTTGGGAAGTCGTGACGGGCTGGGAGCGCTGGGCCCAGTAAGCAGCGCCTTCGCCGGCGTAAACGCTGGCGGTTGCGGCGATGGCGGCGGAGAGGACGAGGAGGCGGAGAGAGGTTTTCATGGATTTTGTGACTTGAGGTTGGTGACATGCATTCCGTGCGGGGTTGCAGGAGTGTTACGCAGATGAGAGCCCGGTCCCCGGAGATTTATTCCGCGAGTCTTGCGGTGGCGGCGCCGGCGGGCTTTGTTTCGACGCATGATCCGCCCCGGTTTGGTCTCCGTCACGTTTCGCAAGCTCGCGCCGGCGGAGATCGTTGCGCTGGTGAAGCAGGCCGGACTCAAAGGCATCGAGTGGACTGGGGACGTGCATGTGCCGCCCGGCGATCTCGGCCGGGCGCGGGAGGTTCGCGAGATCACGCAGGAAAACGGCCTCAGCGTGGTTTCATACGGGAGCTATTATCGCGTGGGACAGAGCGAAAGCGCGGGGCTGCCTTTCGAGCGCGTGCTCGAGACGGCGGTCGAACTTGGCGCGCCGTCCATCCGTGTGTGGCCGGGGAGCGCGGGATCCGAGACCACGAGCGAGGAGGGCCGTTGGAAAATAATCCATGAGCTCCGCCGCATCGCCGATCTCGCTTCGCGTGCGTTGGTGGGAGTTTCCCTGGAGTTTCACGGCGGCACGCTGACGGACACCAACGAGTCCGCCAGCAAGCTCATGGTCGAGGTCGACCACTCGAATATCCTGCTGAACTGGCAGCCCCACAACGGCGAGGAAACCGCGGAGTGCGTGCGCGGACTTGGCGAGGTGCTGCCGAGAGTCGGCAACGTGCATGTGTTCCACTGGTGGCCGACGGCTGAGGAACGTCAGCCACTTGCCGAAGGGGTGAAACGCTGGGCGAAATTCTGGCCGCTGCTCCGGCAGGCGCCAGGCGACCGGTTTGCGTTGCTCAAATTTGTTAAGTGCGATGAGCCGGCCGCCTTTTTGAGTGACGCGGCGACGTTGTTGCAATGGCTGGAAAAAGCGCAGGCGGACACTTGATGAACGATAAAATCCCAAGGGAAGATTTCCACCGGAATGTGGCGGCGGTGGTGACAAGGTTTCTCGCGCAGAACGGGCTTACGCCCCTTGGTGGGCCGGAGCTTCGCATGCTGGCGGCGGAGCTTGTGTCGCTTGGCGGGGAGATTCCAGTCGGCGCGGATGAATTGCCGGACCAGGTCGTGAAGAATTCGGTGGCGCGTGTATTGGCGGTGTTTTCCCCGCCACGTCCCGAGCTGGCGAATCTTGTGAAGCAACTCATCAAGGGCTGTTACCAGTCCGACCATGCGCAGTGCAGGGAATCCTATCACGAGACGGATGCGGCCGGCCGGTGCCGACGGCAGGAGCTGGCTTATGATCTCGCGCGCGTGAGCGGGGCGCACTGCGTGGACTGTCCCTACTGGCGTGAATGGTCGGCGGAGGATCATGCCGCGAGACTTGCGAACAAGTGGCGCGGCGGGCCGGCGGAGTTCGCCGCGCATCGCGAGGTGTTTTTACCGGAGGATTTCCGCGCGTTGCGACTGCTCGCGCAAAACGGCGCCTAGGCGAAACGGGTGAGGGACTTTCCCTCGAGCCGGCAGGTCGTCCAGTCGGTGAGACGGCGGGCGCCGAGACGTTCGTAGACGTCGATCGCGGGTTGGTTCCAATCGAGCACGGCCCATTCCATGCGCCCGCAGCCGCGGGTATTAGCCAGGCTTGCCACATGGTTAAGCAAGGCTGTGCCGATTCCGCGTCCTCGAAAGGCCGGCCGCACATAAAGATCCTCCAGATAGAGGCCGGGTTTTCCCGCAAAGGTGGAGTAAGTGGGGAAAAAGAGGGCGAATCCCGCCGGCTCGGCGCCCTCACAGGCGACTATGCATTCGGCGGCAGCGTTGCCGCTGTCGGGGAAGAGGGCGGCGCAAAGACGTTCCTCGGTGACTTCGACCTCGTGGGATAATTTTTCATAGGCGGCCAGCTCTTGGATAAACAAGAGGATGGTTGGCAAATCGAGTTTGACGGCCGGCCGGATCGCGAAAAGAGGCGCAGGATTCATGAGGTGAGAAACCAGCAGGCCGGTTCCTCCGGCTCAAGCGCGGGGCTTTGCGCCTCGACAAGCCCCCTTCGGATGGATTGCTTGTGCGGCTTTGCCGGAAAGCGCATGAAACGACTGATCCCCTTGATTTCAATTGGCTTTGGTTCGTCACTTTTGACCCTGACCGCGTTCGGCGCGCAGTTTGCGCCCGCGGCGGGCGGCGCATCCGGAGACAACAGCTGGCTGCGGTGGATGGGGGCGGTTTTTGTGGTGATCGCCGCCGGCGGGTTACTTGTCTTCTGGATAAACGTGCGGTTGCAGGCCCAGGTGAGCGCGCAAACCCGGGCGTTGCGTGTATCGGAAGCTCGGATGCGCAATCTTTTCGAAAACACCCCGGTGGCGATCGTGGAGGAGGATTTTTCCGCCGTCGTGCGCTGGCTCGACGAATTGCGACGACAGGGGGTCGAGGATCTGCGCGCGCATCTGGCGGCCCACGCCGGGCTGGTCGCGGAAAAGTATCCGCTGGTGCGCGTGGTCGCGGCAAACCGGCCGGTGCTAAAGGTAACCGGAGCCAAGGATGTGGCGGACTACGCCCGGTTGATGGTGGAGATGAGGACGCCCGCCGTGCTGGACGCGTTTGAGGCGGAGCTGCACGCGCTTTGGGAGAACTCCACGGAGATGACCCGCGAGCTGCGCTACCGCGGGGTCGACGGCCGCCCGGGGCACAGTCTGATGCATTGGAGTGTGCCGGATGAGGGCGGACGTCCCGACTACACCCGTGTCCAGGTGGCATTCACGGATCTTGGCGTGTTGCGCGCCACCGAGGAAAAGCTCCGCAACATCGAGGATCGCTGGCGGCTGGCGGTCATCAGCGTCAACGCGGGCATCTGGGAATATAATTTTGTGACCGGGGAAACCTTCCTTTCCGACCGTTGGAAGGAGATCATCGGGTATTCCGCTTCGGATCTGCCCAATGTCCGTGGCGAATTTTGGGGCAGGGTTCATCCCGATGACGCCGAGCGGGTGAGAAAGTCGATGAACGATTATCTCGCCGGTCAAAGCAGTGGATATGCGGTCGAGTTCCGCATGCGCTGCAAGGACGGCCACTACAAGTGGATCCTTTCGCGCGGCCACGCTCTCTTCAACGATGTCGGGGAGCCCCAGCGACTGGTCGGGGCGCATTCCGACATCGATAAGCGCAAGCGGTCGGAAGAGGCGCTCAGGGCCTCGGAAGAGCGCTATCGCGTGCTCTTCGAGAATTCACCGGTCGCCATTCTTGAATACGATTTGCGCGGGTTGCGGACCTGGCTGCTGGAGGCCCGCAAATCCGGCGTCGGGGACTTCGACGAGTATGTGAAGAGCCGCCCCGGTCTTTTCGACGGACTGTTGGAGGGCGCCACATTGGTGGGGCTCAACCGCGAGACGCTTACCTTGGTTGGCGCGAAGACCAGGGAAGAGGTTATGGAGGCGGCGCCTCGCATTGTGACCATGGACATGGGACGGGTGCGCCGCGCCCTGTGCCGCGCCATCTGGGAGGGCCGCAATGCCATCGAGGGCGAGGTGGTCATTCATGCACTGGATGGAACGCCGCGCCGGGTTTTCTACCGCTGGTGGGTTCCTTCGCTGAGTGGTGAGCCGAGTTTTGCATGGACGCAGGTCGTGCTGGTCGATCTCACCGGCATCAAACAAACGGAGGAGGCTCTTGCAGCCGAGCGTGAGCGACTGAGCGTGACCTTGCGCGCGATGGCGGAGGGCGTGATCACAACCGACACCCAGGGCCGTGTTTTGTTCTTCAACGAGGCCGCCGCCCAGCTCACCGGTTGGAGCGAAGAGGCCGCCATCGGAAGAGCCATCAACGAGGTCTGCGTGTTGCGGCATGAAAAGACCGGCCAGTCTGTCTCCACGCCTGCCGTGGAGGCTGTGTCGAGTCACGGCGTGATCGAGCTGCCCGCCAGCACCGTGTTGATGGACAGGCAGGGTGTTCCGCGCTTGGTAGAGGGCCGTTGCGCGCCGATTCATGATCCGCAAAGTCAGGCGATCGGCGCGGTGCTGGTGTTGCGCGACGTCACCGAGCGCGCCCGCCTTGAGGGCGAGATCCTGCGCGCGTCCAAGCTTGAGTCGGTCGGCATTCTCGCGGGCGGCATCGCGCATGATTTCAACAACCTGCTCACCGTCGTGATGGGCAACCTGACTCTGGCGATGCTGGATTCGCAGGTGATGACGGCGGCCGGGCGCTGGCTGCAGGACGCCGAGCGGGGCGTGCTTCGCGCCCGCGATCTTACCCAGCAACTGCTCACTTTTGCCCGTGGCGGAGAACCCGTGCGGTCCGCGGTCCGTCTGCCGGAGGTTGTGCGGGAGGCGGCCAACTTTGCGTTGCATGGCTCCAAGGTCCGTTGCGACTTCGCGATCGACGTCGATTTGTGGACGGCCGAGGTGGACAAGGGACAGATCGGCCAGGTGGTGCAAAATCTTGTGATCAATGCGATGCAGGCCATGCCGGATGGCGGCGTCATGCACATCACGATGCGCAACGAACGACTGCAGGCTTCCACCAAGCAGCCTCTGGCGGATGGCGCTTATCTCTGCGTGGAAATCAGGGACACCGGGACGGGAATTTCAGCCGAGCATATCACCCGGATTTTCGATCCTTACTTTACCACCAAGAAGTCCGGGAGCGGGCTCGGACTGGCCACCGTCTATTCAATCATTCGCAAACACCAGGGCCACATCGAGGTCGAGTCGGAGTTGGGCCATGGCACGTTGTTCCGTTTCTGGTTGCCGGCGGCGCCGGATGTGAGGCCCGCGACAAGCGAGCCTGCGGTGCATCACGACAACCTTACCGGCCGGGTGCTTTTCATGGACGACGAGGAACCCATCCGCGCGATCGCCCAATCCTTGTTTAAGCGCCTTGGTTTTGAGGTGACGACCGTGTGCGACGGCCACGAGGCGGTGCGGGTTTACTCCGAGAGCCGGCAGAGCGGCACGCCCTTTGACCTCGTGATCATGGATCTTACGGTGCCGGGGGGCATGGGTGGAAAAGCCGCGATGGTGGAACTGCTCAAGATTGATCCCGGCGTAAAGGGCATCGTGTCCAGTGGCTACTCCAGCGATCCGGTGATGGCCAATTATCGCGCCCACGGTTTTTCCGGAATGGTGGCCAAGCCCTATAAACTCACCGATCTCGCCAAGACTATTCGCAGTGTGATGGAGGGTGGGGATTCCGGGGCCGAGGGTTGAGTGTGAAAAAGAAAACGCCCCGGCCTTGAAATGCCGGGGAGGGAATTCCGTAAGGCGGATGCGTGTATTACTTGATGCGAACTTCTTTTCCGGTGCGGGCGGAGAGATAAATCGCGTCGAGGATCTTTTGAATGGCGAGTGACTCGGCGGGTTTTACGAGGGGGATCGCCTTGCCTTGAAGCACGTCGATGAAGTGGATCATGCGATTGGTGCTCACGGGATTTGGCAGAAGGGTTACCAATTCGTTGGCGTAGCCGTGGCGGCTGTTGCGGAAAAGGCGCAGCGGAGGAAACGAAAGACCGGCCTCGGTGCCGAAAAGCTGAGTGCCGTTGTAGTCGGGCTCGGGCTGGTGCGCGGCCCACGAGGTTTCCAGCAGAACCGTGCGGCCGCTCCTGAGTTTGATGAGGGCGACGGAGAGATCGTCCACGTCGAACTTGGCCTTGGTGTTGATTTCGCTTTTGCCCCAGTTGCTGTCGCCCAGACCTCGAGGACCGAACTTGGCGTAAGTCTGGCCGCTGACTGCGACGGCGTCGAACTCGCCCATGAGGTAGAGGCAGCGGTCGAGGGCATGCACGCCGATGTCATAGGTGCCGCCGCCGCCCGCGAATCGCTTCTGTGTGAACCAGGATCCTATGCGGGGAATGCCGGCGCGGCGTGTCCAGGCGGTCTTGGCGTGGTAGATGTCTCCGAGCGCGCCTTGGTCGATGAGCTGCTTCGCGGTCTGCACCTCCGGGTTGAAGCGGTTGTTCTGGCCGACCATGAGCAGGACTTTCCGTTTCTTTGCCTCGGCAACCAGCTTGGCCGCGTCGGCCGCGCTCGTTGCCATGGGCTTGTCGAGCATGACGTGCTTGCCGGCCCTCAGAGCGGCCAGCGCCACAGGAGCGTGCAGGTGGTTGGGGAGCGCGATGGAGAGGATGTCTATGTCGGCTCGCTTGAGCAGCTTTCTGTAGTCGGTGACGAGTTCGGGTATGCCAAACTTGTCCGCGGCTTCACGTCCGCGTTCGGGCGAGATTTCGGCCAGAGCCACAACCCGGGCGGCGGGGTGTTGTTGAAACGAGGCGATGTGGTCGCAGCCGATGCCGCCGGCGCCGATCACGGCGATGTTGTAAGACTCTTTTTTTTTCATGGGCGGGGGGAAACCATGCATGCGGACGAGAACGATGGGACGGAGCCGTCCAAATTTCGTGATCAGAGCTTCAGTTCGACCTGCGTCACCGACGGAGCGATGTGCGCTTGATGGCTGAAATAATGGTCACTGAGAAGCGGATGGAGCGCGTAGAGCCGTTCGAGGAGGGCGGCGAGGGTTTCCCCCAGCTTGGCGGATTTCTTGTCGTCCATGGCCGTGTCGCCATTGAAGTAACCGGCTAGTTTTACCGAGGCCAGAAAGTGCAGGGCGTCATCCACGGCTTCGGTTGTCGAATCAGGCTCGTTTTCCTGGGTGTCGAGGCGGATGGCGCGCAGGCTGGTTTTAATCTGGTGAAGATTATGGAAAATGCTGCGCGGCGCGTCGGGCTGCTGAAGGAAAAGTTCGGCGACGAAGCGGGGCTGGCTGCGCGTCTGGTAGAGGCGACGATAGGCGTCCTGCGAGCCGAGCATGCGGAGGAGGGCGGACAGCTCCGGATTGTCGCGGTAAAGAAGCTGTGCGTCGGCTCCGTCGGCGGCGGTGTCGAGCGCTCCGAGCAGATGGCGGAGCGAACTGCAGGTCATGGTGGCGCGCTCGAGATGCAGGCCCATGCGCAGGAAATGCCAGCCGGCATCCTGGAGCATGGTGCGCTCGGCGATGCCAAGAAGGGCGTTCACGTCGGTAAGGACGGCCTGCACGGCGAGAGCCGGAAGAGACGGGCCATGGGCGACACGGGTCCTGGCTTTTGCCGCGGGAAGGAGTTTTTGAAGCTCGGTGAGACGGGCGAGCAGCCGGCTGAGCGTGGTCCAGACCTCCGGGCTGACGTAGTCGCGCAGCTGGCGGGCGTTTTCCACCGCCCACTCGACGGAGGAGAAGATCGAGCTGGAGTTGTCGGCATCGAGCGACATGCGGCGCATGAGATCGATGGAAAGCGTGGCCTGCGGATTTTCACGTGCGGTGATCTTGTGGTCGGTGTGGCCGGTCGCTTCGAGCAGGCCGCGCCATACGGGCAGCCAGCGGCGGCGGTCGCGGGCGGGAATTTCTTCGAGGGCGACATCCTCGAGGATGGACAGCATGCGCGCGGTGGCTTCGGCGCGTTCGAGATAGCGGCCGAGCCAGAAAAGATTTTCGGCGGCGCGGGAACCGAGGGTGTGGGTCTGCACGCCGCTGGCCACGGTGGCCTCCAAGTCGGAGATGGAGTTGGAGTTGATGTCCGTGTTGACCAGCACAACGGCGTCGGCGGTGGCGCCCACGCGGTCGACGCAGGCATCGGCCGAACCAATTCGCACGAGACCGCCGGGGAAAACCGAGAAGCGCCGGCCTTGGCACAGGACAAAGGCACTCAAGCGGAAGGGCACGGACTGACGGGAATGGGGGTTGACCGAGAGGAGCTCTGGCTCGGGTTGGGCGACGTAGCCGTGAGGGTTCTCGCGCACGACCCGGGCGAGGCCTTCGGGCCCGATCAACGATGGAGTGGGAGAGTGGAGCCGGGGATCGTCGAGGCGCGGATCGTGGGTGGGGCGGATCCGCAGACGATCGTGATTTTCGAGGATATAATCGAGGTGGTCGGTGTCACCGCAGGTGTAGGTTGGGATCGAGGGCAGCAGCGGCTTCTCTCCCAGATAAAAACGCATGAGCCTGGGAACATAGGCGTTGAATGCGCGGCTCTCGGCGATGCCGGTGCCGATGGCGTTGGCGATGACGACGTTGCCGGCGCGGATACATTGAAGCAGCCCGGGGATGCCGGCGGTCTCGCGGTCGGTTGAGAAGACAACGGGATCGATGTAAGCGTCGTTGAGCCGTCGATACAGGACGTCCACGCGTTCGAGGCCGGCGACGGTCTTGAAATAAACGCGATTGTCGAGGACGAGGAGATCGTCGCCGCGTGCGAGGGGGAGGCCCATCTTGCGGGCGAGGAAGCTGTGCTCGGAGTAGAACGGATCGTGCGGGCCGGCGGTGAGCACGACGATGGACGGGGCGCGGCCGGTGTCGGGGGCGAGGGCGTGCAGGGAGTCGAGCAGCTGCAGGGGGAAATTGATGACGCTGTGGTAGTCGGGCAGCGCGCGGTAGAGGTCGGAGGCCTCCTGAGTCATGAAGCGGCGGTTTTGCACCGCGTAGCTGAGGCCGATGGGCGTGTTGGCGCGGGTATCGGTGAAGAGCCAGCCTTCGGCGGTCTTGATCAGATCGAAGCGCAGAAGGGTGGCGGGGTTGGCGCGGCCGGGTTCCAGGCCGAGACAGGGCCGGCGGTAGTAGGGATCGCAAAGGACGATCTCGGGGGAGAGCAGCTTTTGCGAGAGGGCCTGCTGGCCGGAGTAGAGATCGACAAGGAGAGCGTTTACAAAGTGGGCTCGTTGCTTGAGCGCGGATTCAAGAAGCGACCATTCATCGGCTGCGATGACAAGGGGGGTGGGTTCCAATTCCCAGAAGGGAAGATCGTTTCCCGCAGAGCCGTGGTTGAGATCGGTGAGGCCGGCGTCGCGGATGGAAAGCCGGAGGCGGTTACGCAACGGGCGGAGTTGCGCGGGATGCAGCGTTGGGAGTGTCGGCGGACGGGCGGGCATCGAAGGGCGCAATCAACGTCGGCGCGGGCCGCGGGGGCAAGCTTGGCGTGGCATTTTTGAGGGTTGGCGCGGGCCGTGGCGGCGTTTTGCCGCGCGGATGCTTTCGCTCAGCGATATGCAAAAAACAAACAACTGCCGTGGTTGTCTTGATTCTTCGGGCGAAGAAGAACCGCCGGGTGAGGCGCTAATCAATGTCCGCCGTCGAGATCGCCGGGTTTTAGCAGTCCGGCGAAGGCGGCTTTGTTGGCGGACTTCATGTAGGCTTCCTTCGGTTCGATGCTGCCGTCGGCGATGCGGGCCTGGAGACTTTGGTCCATCGTGATCATGCCGTCGGCGCCGCCGCCTTCGATGATCGCGCGGACGTTGCTGATCTGGCCGCTGCGGATGGTGTTGGGCAGCGCTTCGTGTTGGAGGAGGATTTCGTGCACGGCGCAGCGGCCTTTGGGGATGCGTTTGCAGAGAAGCTGGGAGACGACGCCGGCGAGGCAGCTCGCGAGCATGACACGCACCTGATTTTGTTCTTCAGAGGGAAAGGCGTTGATGATGCGGTCGATGGTCTTGGGGGCGTTGTTGGTGTGGAGAGTGCCGAAGACGAGCATGCCCATGCTGGCGCAGCCGAGGGCTAGCTTGATGGTCTCGAGCTCGCGCATTTCTCCGAGGAGGAGAATGTCGGGATCGTGACGCATGGCGCCCTTGAGCGCGGCGGCGAAGGAGCCGGTGTGTTCGCCGACTTCGCGGTGGACGATGGTGGATTGCTTGTTCTGGTGAACAAACTCGATGGGGTCCTCGATGGTGATGATGTGTCGCGCGGAGGTCGCGTTGATATAATCGATCATCGCGGCGAGGGTCGTGGACTTGCCGCTGCCGGTGGGGCCGGTGACGACCACAAGTCCCTCCTGGAGATTGCAGAGTTTCTTAAGTGCCGGAGGGAGCTTCAGGTCGTCGAAGGAGAGGATTTTAGAAGGAATCTGGCGGAAGACGGCGGCTTGGCCCCAGTGGTTGTAGAGGTAGTTGCCACGGAAGCGGGCGACGCCGGGGATTTCGTGGGCAAGATCGAGATCCTTGGTTTCAAGGAACTGGGTCCAGCGGTGGGGCGGGCAGATTTCCTTGAGCCAGGCTTCCATCTGCGTGGCGGTGACAATGGTTTCGGCGATGGGTGAAAGCGCCCCTGAGATGCGGGACTTGGGCGGAAGGCCGACGGTGAGGTGGAGATCTGAACCGCCACGCTCAAGCATGGTTTTAAGAAGGGAGTCGAGGGCGGGCATGGTCAGGAAATCTTGGCGCGGAGCTGGCGGTTGACGATGTTGAGGCGGGCGGTGTCGGCGGTGATGGTCCGCTGCTGGTAAAGTTCGAGGACGACGTTTTCCATGAGGCACATGCCTTCGCGGACGCCGGTTTCGAGCACGTTGCGCAGGCCCTGGGTCTTGCCTTCCCGGATGAGGTTGGAGACGGCGGGATTGGCGACCAGCATTTCGCAGGCGAGCACGAGGCCGCCGTCAGTGCCGGGCAGGAGCCGCTGGCAGATGATGCCGCGGAGACTTTCGGCGACACTGGCGCGGATCTGGGACTGTTGGCCGGGAGGGAAGACGTCGAGGAGGCGGTTCAGCGTGGTGGCGGCATCGCTGGTGTGCATGGTGCCGATCACGAGGTGACCGGTTTCGCTCGCGGTGATGGCCATCTCGATGGTTTCAAGGTCGCGCAGCTCGCCGATGATGATGACGTCAGGATCTTCGCGGAGCGCGCCTTTGAGCGCGGTGGCAAATGACTTGGTGTGCGGGCCGACTTCGCGCTGGGTGATGTTGCAGCCTTTCGCCGGCTGGACGACCTCGATGGGATCTTCCACGGTGATGATGTGATCGGTGCGGGTCTCGTTGAGTTCGGCGACGAGGGCGGCGAGTGTGGTGGTCTTGCCGGCGCCGACGGGGCCGGTGACGAGGATGAGACCGTTGTGATAACTGAGGAGCTTTTTGACGACTTCGAGATTGCGCAGTCCGAGGTCTCCAAGACGGGGAATCTTGGCGGGGACCATGCGGTAGGCACCGGCCGCGCCGCCCTTGTGAAACATGAGATTCACGCGGTAGCGGTTGGTGGCATCGAGGGCCAGGGCGTAGTCGAAGTCTTTTTGTTCGAGGAAGAGTTTTTTCTGGTGGGGAGCGAGGAGCGCGGTGTTGAGGCGAAGGGCTTCCTCGCTCTTGAGCACATGATCACTGATGGACACGAGTTTCCGGTCATGCCTGATGAACGGCTTGGTGCCGGCGGAGAGATGAAGGTCGCTCGCGCCATAGCGGGCGCTGTCGCTCAAAAGAGAGCGCAGGGCGGCGGAGAGCGAGGCGTCGTCCATGTCGCCAATCGTGGCGAAAGAAAGCTTCGGAAGCTTCGGCGGTCCGTCGGCTGCCGATGTGACCATGAAGGGAGGCGCGGTGCCGCCGGAGGCTGGACGGGGACTGGTTTTTTGTGGAGGAGGGACTTGGTCGTCCGTGTCAAAGGGATCATCCGCAGGGGGGCCAGCCTTGCCTTTGCTGAAGGCGAGCCCGGCCACTTTTTCGAGAGTATCGAGGTGTGCGTCGGCCACATGGCCGTCGTCGATGAGTTTCTGGGCGAAATCCATCAGATCCGCCTGTTCGCCAAGCGCGTTGCGAACGGTGATGGCGTGAGCGCGGGTAAACAAACCCTGGTCGAGGCCGAGACGGACGAGCCAGCGAATCTCGTTTTGCATAATAAACGGCGGGAGCCGGATACAAGTCAGTGTGTGGCGGCGCGGACGTTAGCCAAGCGAGAAGCAAGCGAACTGGAGACTGTTTTGATGGTCTGCTAGGAAAACCTGAGAAACGATGAAAACAGCATTAAAGATTCTTAAAGTCTCGGCGCTCACCGGCTTGGTTGCGATGACCGCCATGCAATCGGGCTGCCTGCTCGTAGCCGCCGGAGCGGTGGCGGGAGCCGGTGCGGTGGTCTATGTGCGCGGGGAGCTGGACGCCTCGCTGGACAGCGGATACGAGTCCGTGGAT